>Ga0078972_1000263_pt1 | contig 219359 bp, 210 predicted proteins | sample YelNatPaOPGAMG01_FD_67568 | JGI IMG/M metagenome (GOLD analysis project Ga0078972, IMG submission 67568) | Hot spring thermophilic microbial communities from Obsidian Pool, Yellowstone National Park, USA - OP-RAMG-01 (SPADES assembly) (version 2) | ecosystem: Environmental > Aquatic > Thermal...
ATGGGGATGGCTGGAAGTTTTGCCATCCTTTGAACCGTATCCAGTAAAAAACCAGCGGTTACGCTGGTTGACCCAGGAAGAAGCGGCCAGGCTGTTGCAGGAACTTCCACCGCATTTGGCAAGCATGGCGGAATTTTCCTTGCTGACCGGGTTGCGTCAATCCAATGTGACCGGATTGGAGTGGTCACAGGTGGACATGCAGCGCCGTTGTGCCTGGATCCATCCGGACCAGGCCAAAGCCAGAAAGCCCATACCCGTGAGCCTCAACGAACAGGCCGTGCAAGTGTTGCTGCGCCAGATTGGGAAGCATCCCCGGTACGTTTTCACGTACAAGGGCCGACCCGTAACGCAAGTCACAACCAAGGCTTGGCGGAACGCGCTCCAGCGGGCTGGTATCGAGGACTTCACGTGGCATGGCTTACGACATACGTGGGCAAGCTGGCACGTCCAGGCAGGCACCCCGCTGCTCGTCCTGCAGCAGATGGGTGGCTGGGCATCGCTCGACATGGTGCAGCGGTACGCGCATTTGTCCGCCGACCATGTGGCGCAGTACGCAGGGAATGTGTCGGTTCATGGTACAAAAAAGGCACAGTCCCCATTGAGAGTTGTGCCGAGTGTCGTGTAAGTCGTTGATAATTTGGCTCCCCGGGACGGGCTCGAACCGCCGACCTAGTGATTAACAGTCACCCGCTCTACCGACTGAGCTACCGGGGAAAAGTTCGCGTAGGATAGCGATGGATGGCGTTTGCGTCAACCAGCTGTATGCGTCTGCTAGCCCAAAGGCGTAATGTCCTCTTTGCGGTGTACGAGGAGGTTGCCGGAGGCAGGTCGGCTGCCCCCGGGTTGCTCCTGGGCGTGCAGCTCAGGACGGAAAGAGTTTCTGGGTGATCTCTGCCACGTGTTTTCCCTGGAAGCGGGCAATGGCCAGCTCGTTGGCCGAGGGTTGGCGGCTACCATCGCTTTTGGCGAGGGTGCTGGCCCCATAGGGAGTGCCGCCGCTGATCTCCTCCATGTTGGTCAGCTCAGGGCAGGTATAGGGCACGCCCACGACGATCATCCCCTGATGGAAGAGGAAAGGATGAAAACTGAGGATGGTGCTTTCCTGACCGCCATGCTGCGTAGCGGTACTGACAAACACGCTGCCGACTTTGCCCACCAGGGCGCCTTGTTGCCAGAGACCGCCGGTGCGATCCAGAAAATTCCGCATTTGGCCACTCATGTTGCCAAAGCGGGTGGGGGTGCCAAAGAGGATGGCATCGTAGTCCCCCAATTCATGGGGGTGCGCTTCTGGCGCGCTTTGCGCCTTGACGTGCATGACCGTCTGCTTTTCCGCATCCAGGGTCTCCGGCACGCGCTTGATTATCACCTCCACGCCAGGCACCGAGCGCGCACCCTCTGCTTCTGCTTCGGCCAACTGCTCTACGTGTCCCCACAGGCTATGATACAGCACCAAAATTTTGCTCATCTCCGACTCCTTTTTCCATTACGCCAGTTGTCCGGCCCGATAGTCCGTTACCGCTTGCTGAATTTGCTCCTCGGTATTCATCACGAAAGGCCCATATTGGGCAATGGGTTCCCCCAACGGTCGCCCTGCGACCAGCAAGACTCGGCTGGCGCTCGACGCGGACAGCGCAACGCCAGAGCCGGCATCGTCCAGAATAGCCAAATGCTGCACCGGGACTTTGTGCGCGCCGATCTGCACCTCCCCCTCATAGGGCACGACAAAGGCGTGGTGACTGGGGGACAACTCCTGCCAGAAGCTTGCCCCCGCGGCTAATTCGAGGTCGATGATCAAGGGTTCTGTCTGCGCCCGTTGTACGGCACCCTGCACGCCATGACTACTGCCGGCAATGACTGTCCAGTGGTTGCCCTGGGCATCTACACCGCGCGGCAGATCTGCGGCCTGAAAGTCCCGATACCATGGCGCGCAGAGTTTGTCCGCGGCGGGCAGATTCAGCCAAAGCTGAAAGCCGGCCATCCGTCCCTCGGCCTGCTGCGGAATTTCGGAGTGAATCACCCCTCTGCCCGCTGTCATCCACTGCACCCCGCCACTCTCCAGCAGGCCCTCGTGTCCGGCGCTGTCGCGATGCAGCATGCGGCCAGCCAGCATATAGGTGATGGTCTCGAAGCCGCGATGCGGGTGGTCGGGAAAACCCGCGATATAATCGTCGGGCTCATCGCTGCCAAAGGCGTCGAGCATGAGGAAAGGGTCGAGCCGCTTTTGCAGCGAACGCTCGAAGAGACGGGTGAGTTTGACCCCGGCGCCGTCACTGGTGACGCGCCCGGCGATGACGCTCTCGACGCCTCGGCTCTGGGCAGAAGGCTGGGAAATGCTCATGGTGTCGGACTCCTTGCACAGTTTTGCGCGTAGTACCGACTTTGCATATTATGGTAATACATATTTTTGTAAAGTAGGTACTGATTAGTAACTATGAGAAAGACCATTCAGGAAAGTTCCTGCCCTATGGACAGCTTGTTGCGGCTTCTCATGGGGCCGTGGACCACTTATATCCTTTGGACCCTGCGCAATCAGGGACCGCTGCGTTTTGGCGCCCTACAACGTGCTGTAGGAAAGATTTCGGCGCGTATGCTGACTGAGCGTCTCCGCTTGCTGGAAGAAGCAGGAATTATCTACCGCGATTATCGTCCCACCGTTCCACCGGAGGTCAGCTATGGCCTGACCGAACGTGGCCGGGAATTGGGAGTGGTACTGGATGGGCTCGACGTCCTGGCGCGGAAGTGGGCGACTGAGGGATTTGTCGCCACGTCTCGATAAACTCCTCTTGCGAGGGGGACGGGGAGTCGATACCCTGCTCGTTGATTTCGGATAGGGTGAGAGTATGGCAGCGTTGATTTTTGATACGGAAACCACCGGGCGCAACGCGCCGCAACTGATTGAGGCAGCGTGGTTGCGGGTAAATGACCTGCGTACCCTGGAGGTGGAAGAGCAATTCGTGCAACGCTACCGTCCGGAAAAGAAAATCGAGCTGGGTGCCATTGCGGTGCATCACATCCTCGATGAAGATCTGGCTGATTGCCCACCGGCAAGCAGCTTCCAGTTGCCCGCCGATACCGAGTATCTGGTGGGGCACAGTATCGATTTCGACTGGGAGGTGGCAGGTCGGCCCGAGGTAAAGCGCATCTGCACCTACGCCATGAGCCGCCGGCTGTGGCCGGATATCGACAGCTTCTCCCAGTCTGCCTTGCTGTATCACTTCAGCAAGGACCGCAACAAAACCCGGGAAAACCTCAAAAATGCCCATTCTGCGCTTGCCGACGTGAAGTTTTGTCGGGTCATCCTCAACCGGATCATCTTGGCGGTGCGGCCCGCCAGTTGGGAGGCGTTGTGGGAGTTCAGCGAGCGCGCCCGCATTCCTGATACCATGCCCTTTGGCAAGCACAAGGGCGTCAAAATTTGTGATCTGCCGGATGATTATCGGCGTTGGGCATTGAATAACCTCACCGATATGGATCCGTACCTGCGCAAGGCCCTGGAGGGGGCGGCCTAGTCTCACTTCTCTTTGACCCGGGGACTTTCGTGATACCCGAGAGTGCAGTACTTCTGCTCTTTGTGGCCGCCTCTTTGCTGGCAGTGATCGCCAATCGCCTGCGCCTGCCCTATACCGTTGCCTTGGTATTGGGTGGGCTGCTGCTGGGAAGTCTGCGTCTGTTCCAGACCCCGGTGCTGACCCATGATCTGGTGTTCAGCATCTTCCTGCCCGGTCTGATTTTCGAATCTGCCTATCACCTGTCTGCAAGTACCCTTTGGCGAGATCGCCTCGCGATTTTCGGTTTGGCCGTCCCGGGCGTTTTTCTGTCGATGATTGTAACTGCCTATGTTTTTTTGGCGGTATATCCCTATCTTCCCCATTTGGCCGGCATGAATCTGAGCCTGGGCGTGGCGTTGGTTTTCGGTGCCGCGGTCGCTGCCACCGATCCGATTTCGGTGGTTTCCATTTTTCGCCAGCTCGGGGCGCCGGCGCGGCTGACCTTTTTGATTGAAAGTGAAAGTCTGCTCAATGACGGCACCGCCATCGTCTTTTTTACGCTTTTTCTGGGCATTGCATTGGGTAAAGGCGTTAGCCTTCCTGCTCTGGGACTGGAATTTGTCACCATGGTCGGTGGTGGAGCCTTGCTGGGCCTGATCATCGGTTGGCTGAGCTCGGAAGTCATCAAGCGGGTAAACGACGGTATGGTAGAGATTACCATCACCATCCTGGCGGCTTACGGCAGTTTTCTGTTGGCCACCCAACTGGATTTTTCTGGTGTCATCGCCACCGTGGTGGCGGGTTTACTCTGTGGCAATTATGCCGCCCAGCGAGGTATGAGCGCCTCGGTGCGCATGGCGGTAAATACCTTTTGGGAATATCTCGGCTTTGTCCTCAATTCCCTGATCTTTTTGTTGGTGGGCCTGACCATTCATCTTCAGGATTTGTTGAAGATCTGGGCGCTGGTTCTCGCCGCCTACCTAGCAGTCACGGTGGCACGCGCCGTGGTGGTCTATGGTATGGGCGCCATTCTGCGACCCACCCGCGCGCGGATCCCTCTCAACTGGAACTTCATCCTGCTCTGGGGCGGAATTCGCGGGGCGCTATCGATGGTCCTGGCACTCAGTCTGCCGATGGAGTTCCCTTCCCGCGATCTACTCATCAACCTGGTTTTTGGCGTGGTGTTGCTGACGATTCTCGTGCAGGGGCTGAGCATCTCGCCGTTGGGACGCCTCTTTGGCGTCCTCGCGGGCAAGAACGACAATGAAAACTTTGAGAGGAACCGCTTGCGTCTGGCCCTCGCCGAGCACGACCTCAACGAGCTGAAGGCCTTGGAACAGCAGGCTTTGCGCGACCCAAAGGTACTACAGCTATTGCAACGGCAATTTTCTCAGGAGCGTGTGCAGATACAAGAGACGCTAGCGCAGGAGGAGGTCGACAATGACTGGATTCGTCAGCGCGACTATGTTCGCCTGTATCGACGCCTGCTGCTGCAACGCAAGCAGAAAATTCTGGATGCGCGGCAAGAGGGGTTACTGAATGAAGCTGGTGCCGAGGAGTTGCTTGCGGATGTCGATGCGCAGCTGCTGGAGCTGGAATCGGCGCCTGCCAGGGCTTTTCAACGGGCGAGCGAAGACGCTCAGGATCTTCCGCTGAAAGAGTGAGACGTTGCATGGGCCTCTCCCATAGATGCCCAGACGATCCCTCTACTGGCGCTCCATGGGTTTTTGGAGGGGGTACAGGTGCTCCCCCTTCAGCTTGCAGAAGGTCGCTGATCGATGAAGTGACTTTTGAGAATATGAAAAAAGCGTTGGTATTTGCGCAGCTCGCGGTCGAGGATGAGTACCTGGTCCATGATCTCGTCGGGATGGGCGTGATTGATACTACCGAGTAGTTCCCGCAATTTTTCCTGTACCAGATCCTGTTTTTCCTCTAGCGCCTCGAGGGCCTGCTGTAAATCCGTGGGCGGCGTGGCAGCCGGGCTTAGGGCAGCCGGATGTTGTTTGATATTCATCTCGTTACTCCAGAGTAAAAGGGGCCCCGAAAAACGGGGCCTCTAGTCATCAGTGACCTGCGTACATCGCTTTTTTGGTGTAGCGACCGCGGAATACCCAGATCTGGTACCAGTTGTACAGAATCATGATGGGCACAAAGCCAGTCATGAAGAGGGTGAACACTGCCAGGGAGTCTGCCGGATTCGATGCCTCTTGAATGCCCCAGGTATGCGGGACGATGTACGGGAACATGGTTGCCCACATGGCAAACCACATCAGGGCAACCACGCCCTCGCCCCAAAGCAGCGCGACAAAGTCACGCGAGGCAGCGTGCGCTGTCATCGACATATAGGCAAAGCCCAGGATCACCAGAATCCAGATCAGCCATACCCACCAATTGGCGCCGGTCCATTTGGCGGCTGCCCACGGGAAGATGGCATAGGACCAGACCAAGGTGATGACGATCGCTGCCAGAGCGATCATCGAGAAGGCATTGGTCCATTTCTTGGCGCGCTCGTGAATGACATCGCCAGGAACGAATCGGGCACAGAGATACAAACCCCCGGCGAGACTCGCAGCAATGACCGCACCAAAGCCGGTCCAGATGCTGAAGGGACTCAGAAAGGTAAACGGCCCGCCGGCGTAGTGGGGAACGGCGTCGAAGGCATTGGCGTGGGCACCTGCCACCCCTTCGGCAGCGATGTGGTGCGCCATAGGGAATCCTTGCAGGGCGCCGCCCAATGCCACACCAGCACCAAAAGGAGCGAGCACACTTCCAAATGCAAACATCCAACCCCAGAAGCGCTTGGAACCGATGGCATGCACATGAAACTCAAACGCAATGGCGCGCGAAATGATACCCCACAGGGCAAAGGCGAGAGGAATCAGTAGGTAGTTGAAGGCGCTCCCGTAAACGGATGGAAAGGCGCCGAACAAGATACCGCCAGCGACGACCAGCCAGGTTTCGTTACCATCCCAAAAACCTGCCATGGAAGCCATGATGGCACCACGTTCCTCTTCATCCGGCGAAAACAGTGCAAAGATGCCGGCACCCAAATCTGCCCCGTCAAGGGCGATATACAAAAGAAACATCAGACACAGAATCAGCCACCACCAGGTGGATAGTGCGCCGACGATCCTGGATACGTCTTGAAAAAACATGTGGAATGTCTCCGTGGCAAGGCCGGGGTTGCACCCCGGCTCATGGATTTACCGGCTCTTATCGAGCATCGGCTTGCTGGCAAAGGTCGGCTTGGCAAAACCCCCGCCCGCCTTCTCCTCCTCGTGGCTACCTTCTTCATTGTGATGGGTGAAGAGGGTGTCGGAGTGCGGAATGTTGTCCACACCCTTGGCAATGACGCGACTGAAGAAGTACCAGGCCCCCGACCACACGGTCAGTTCGAAGATGATGTAGCCAACGAACCAGAAGACCTCCTGACCGAGCGACATGTGGCTAACGCCCTGATAGGTCCGCATCAGGTTGAAAACCACCCATGGCTGACGGCCGATTTCCCGAGTCCACCAGCCACACCAGATGGCGAGGTAGGGAAGAAAGCCCGAGAAGACCACCGCGCGCAGGAACCAGGGATTCTTGCGTAGCGATTCGGCATTGAGCTTGCCGCGCAGGCGTAGCCAGTTACCCCAGAGCGCCACAAAAAATAGGAAGAAGCCGATCGCCACCATCACGCGGAAGGAGTAGAAAGGCACCCAGACATCCGGACGATCTTTGGCCGGGAACTGGTCCATACCCGTGACCTTACCGTTCAGGGTGTGGGTTTCCAACAGACTCAAGACATTCGGAATGGTGATGGCAAAGACGTTGCCGTCATTCTGGGCATTGGGAAAGGCAATCAGATGCCAGCCAGTATTGACTTTGCCGTCCGGCAAGTAGGTGTGGTAGTGCCCTTCCATGGCAGCCAGGGAGGTCGGTTGCGTCATGGCCACGTCCCGGCCGACGGAATCGCCCAACCAGATCTGCACGGGGGTGACGATCAGTAGCGCCAGCAAAGTTGGCTTGAGCAGCTTGGTAAAGAGATCAGCGTTGCGATTCTTGAGGATAAACCAGGCGCTGACGCTGGCAAAAACGAAGAGGGCCAGCTCGACCGTCGCCACCCACATGTGCGGGAAGCCCCAGACAAAGTTGTCATTGAAGATGGCGTGCCACCAGTTGGTGACCTGAAAGAGACCATCTTTGAGTACGATGCCGTTGGGGGTCTGCATCCAGGAATTGGCCACTAAAATCCACATGGCCGAAAGACTGGAGGACAGACCGACATTGAAGGTGGCAAAGAGATGCATCCCCTTACTGATCTTGCCCCAGCCAAAGACCATCAGGCCGATGAAGCCGGCCTCATACATGAAGGCAGTAATGGTCTCGAAACCCAGGATATTGCCGAAGAAGGGGCCAACGGCCTGGGAGAAGGGCCCGTAGAGGATACCGAAGGCCATTTCCATGGTGACACCGGTCGCTACACCTGCGCCAAAGTTAATGATGAGAATCTTCTCGAAGAAGCGGTTGAGCTTGTACCATCGCTCATCGCCCGTGCGCAGCCAAGCGACTTCCAGAATAAACAGCAGCCACGACATTCCAATGGTCATCGGTGTCCAAAGGATGTGCATGGAGGTGATCCAGGCGAAGTCCATACGGCTGAGGAGCACGGGCAAAGTGTTTTCTAAAACCATGACTCACTCCTATGTCAGTTTTGGTAAACATAAAGTACACAGTAATGTACGTATTTATATAAGCAAATGCTGTACCATCTGAAACGGTCAGTAAGTCCCTGATCTTTGCCTCCATCGGGGGAGATGTGGTGGATATCACCCAATCTCCTGGGGTATATCCACAAGTTTTCTATATGTATAAAAAAACATTTTTATATTATCTACCGTCGGAGATTTTCATTCCAAGGCTTGCCCGGCGGCGTGACTCGTGCGATTTTCTCGGCTTCTGGCAAGGAGAAACTGTGTTCCGATTTTTGCGCAAGAGACGTTTCTGGCTGGAGCTGGCGATCTGGATAGTGTTGCTCGCGGGAGTCTATTACTTCACCCAATGGCGCGGCAGCAGCGCCGCGCTGGCAGTCCCCCGGCAACTGCCGCCCATCAGCGTCCGCTCCCTCTCCGGACAGGTACTTGCGCTGCCCAGGCCGCCGCAACAAATCCTGTTCATCAATTTCTGGTCCCCGGATTGCCCGCCCTGTCTGGCCGAGATCCCGGCTCTGGTGCAGTTGCAGAGCTGGCTTGGCGGCAAAAAATTCAGCATTGTGGGGATTGCTGTGGATGGCAGTAGCGCCAGTGCAGTGCGGGCGCGCGTGCGGGAGTTCGGCATCAATTACCCGGTCTACCTGGCAAGCGGGCAGGGCGCCAGCGAGGCGGTGGGGGGGGTGCTGCTGACACCCACGAGCTTGCTGGTGAATGCCAAAGGGCAAATCATCGGGCGCTATGTCGGCGCCAGCGCGGTACCCGTCATTCTTTGGCACCTGTTGTGGGCCAGGATATGAGAGGAGACCGTTGATGCAGCGCAAGAGCCTCTTCCGCCAAACTGCCGGGACTCTGGCCCTGGGTATTGTCGCGTTGCAGATTTTTTCCGTGCTTTCCATCATCGTTACCGTCCTGCTGCCCCTAGGTCAGCGCTCTGCGGAAGATCTGGCCGGCCTGTTGATCATGACTGCCCAGACCTATCAACAACTGCCGGCAGAGCAGCATACCGTTTTCTTGCAGCGCGTCGCGCGCGATAACGGTATCTATATCGGTGCGCCACCGCCCGATTTTGACATTGGCAGCAGCCGCAGCCACCTTTACGGAAAAATTTTGTCCGAGGTGTTGCGTAAACGCTTGGGGAAAACGGTGCCGGTATTTTCGGCGCACGACCCAAAAGGCACCCTCTGGGTTGCTATCCCCACTCGCGGACAAGCGGTCTGGATGCATTTCGCACGTCGACGCCTTACCGCCACGTTGCCTCTCGGTCTGCTGGCGATTCTGGGAATCTCGACCCTGTCTCTGCTGGTGTTGACGATCATTCTGGTACGCCGTGTATTGCGACCCCTGGCGGTTCTGGCGGATGCCCTGCGGCGCAAATGGAATGCCCCCCTACCGTCGCTGCCGGCCAATGGTGCCAAAGAATTCTACGATCTCCTGGATGCCTTTGAGCGTATGCGCACCCGCCTGCAAGCGATGATCGACCACCAGTCCCTGCTGCTGGTCGGCATTTCCCATGATCTACGCTCACCCTTGACCCGTATCCAGATGGCGCTGGAATTCTTGCCGGAAGACACGCCACGGGAGCTGCGCGAGGGTCTGGCCGAGGATACCCAGCGCATGACTGAGCTGCTGGCGCAGTCCCTTGCCATTGGTCGGGGGAGTTCCGCCCGTATTGCCGATCTCGACCTGGTTGCACTCCTGCAGGTGACGGGCGAGGCGTTTACTCGGGCCGGCGGCGTATGGCAGGCAAGCTTGCCACGCCGTTATCCATTTCGAGGGGATTACGAGGCGTTGCGCCGTCTCTTCGACAACCTGTTGGATAATGTGCGCCGCTATGCCGGCGACCGGGTGGAGGTGACCCTGCGCAAGCGCGACGGACGGGGGGTGCTGCTGTTCTGTGACGACGGACCCGGAATACCAGAGGATCGTCTGGAAGCGTTACTGGAGCCGTTCAGTCGTGGGGACAGCGCGCGGGGGCACAGCGAAGGCAGCGGTTTGGGCCTGGCAATTGCGCGGCAGATTGCCGAGGCGCAGGGCTTACAGTTACGTCTCTATAACTGCGGTGGTGGGAGCGGACTCTGCGCGGAACTCTCCTGGGAGCTGCGCGCAGAGCCAAAGCTACGATGATGGTATGGTCAGGCCAGCACCTGACGGCTTCTGGCAAGAAGATCGAGGGTCCGGCGATCTGCGATCCGGTAATACACCCGGGTGGCTGCCTTGCGCATCATCACCAGGCCCTGCGCCTGGAGCAGGGCAAGATGCTGGGCGGCATTGCTGTGGCTGGTGTGCACTGCTCGCGCAAGGTGCTGCAGGTTCATCTCGCCGCGGCTGAGTAGGCAGAGCATGTGGTAGCGCAAAGGATGGGCGAGCGCGCGCAGGGCACCCGCCAGGCGGTAGATTTCTGTTTCGTCGAGAACGGTTTCGGTCATGGCGATAGCCTCATGTGGAGATGGGTACCAAGGCCTGCAGCAATACCCGTGCCGGCCGCAAAATCCATGGCAACCATATGATTTATAATAAAAGACGAAATTCTCTGGTGGTCCGCCTGTCGATCCGCGGCTACATTTCCGCGCGTGGGGGCTCTTTCCCCCCCAGAGGGCAGGTGCTGACCCTGTCGTGGGTCAGCGACAGATCACAATTGGTTGCGCCAGAATTGATCTTCCTTATCCATGATACGGGTGGCCTCTTCCGGGCCCCAGGTGCCCGCGGGGTAGGTGATGATGTAATCCATCTCCCGTGACCAGCGCTTGATGAAGGGGTCGACAGCGCGCCATGCCCATTCGACCTCATCAAAGCGAATAAACAGGGCCTTGTCTCCCTCCAGCACGTCGAGCAGCAGCGCCTCGTAGGCATCCAGTTCTTTTTCTCCATCGCGGCGATAACTGGCATTGAGCTGGGTAGGGCGGATGCGCATTTCCAGACCCGGTTCCTTGACGTGGAGCTCAATTTTCAGACTCTCGGGCTCCAGCGATAGAAGAATCCAGTTGGGCTCAATGCGGTCGATGGGGGTCTCGCGGAAGAGCTGCTGCGGGGTATGACGAAAACGGATGGCGACGCTGGAGCTCTTGGTAGGCATGCGCTTACCGGTGCGTAGATAGAAAGGGACACCACGCCAGCGCCAGTTGTCGATGTAGAATTTCGCGGCCACGAAGGTCTCGGTAATGGAATTGGGTGCCACTCCCGGCTCGTCGGCATATCCGGGCACATGCTGATGGTCGATGATGCCCGGTCCATACTGGGCGCGAATTGCGTGGGCATGGATGGCCGTCTTGGGAATCGGGCGGATGGAGCGCAGGACCTTGACCTTTTCGTCGCGCAGGGCATCGGCCTCCAGGGAGGGCGGAGGCTCCATGGCCACCAGGGTGAGGATCTGCATCAGATGGTTTTGTACCATATCGCGCAAGGCCCCTGCCTGATCATAATAACCAGCGCGATTTTCTACCCCTAGGTCCTCGGCTACGGTAATTTGCACGTGATCGATGAAGTTGCGATTCCAGACGGCCTCGATGGGAAGATTGGCAAAACGGAATACCAACAGATTTTGTACGATCTCTTTGCCCAGGTAGTGATCGATGCGGTAGATCTGTTCCTCCCGAAAATGACGATGGATTTGCTCGTTCAGCTGAATTGCGCTTTCTAGATCGTTGCCAAAGGGTTTTTCGATCACGATGCGGTAGTCGCCATCGCGGTGAAAGCCTGCAGCCGAGAGATTCTGTAGCACGGTAAAGAAGTCCTGCGGGCGGATGGCGAGATAAAAGATGCTGCGTTCGGGCTGCTGTGCGCCATCCTTGGTCAATTGTTTTGCAAGGTGTTGGTACAGATCGGCTTCGTGCAGTTCTCCCCGCACATAATGAAAGCGGGCGGCAAATTTCTCGAAGTGCTCTGGATGAAAGTCGCCTGCAAAGGATTCCAGTTGTTCGCGTAAAAATTCCAGCCAGCCGGAATCATCCCAGGGACGTCTGCCCACGGCGTGAATCTGCAGCTCTTCGGGAAGCAGGCCAGCGCATTGCAGGTGATAGAGAGAGGGCAGAAGCTTACGTGAGGCGAGATCGCCGGTGGCACCGAAGATGACAAACTGACAGATGCAGTCTTCGTTCATTTTGCCTCCCGTACTACGGCGTGACCACCAAATTGATTGCGCATCATGGCCAGTAGCTTGGTGGCATAGTCATCCTTGCCCTGACTGGCCCAGCGCATTTGCAGGGCGAGGGTGATTACCGGGGCGGGAATCTTTTGTTGCAATGCCGCCTGCGCGGTCCACAAGCCTTCGCCGGAATCTGCAACGATGGGGGCGATATCCGCCAAGACCTGATCCTTGTGCAGGGTAGCGGCGGTGAGATCCAGCAACCAGGAGCGTACCACGCTACCATAGCGCCACATCTCGGCCACTGCGGCCAAATCCAGATCGAATTCTGTCTTGCCCTGGAGGATGGCAAAGCCCTCGGCGAGGGCCTGCATCATGCCGTATTCAATACCGTTGTGGACCATCTTCACGAAATGCCCGCTGCCGACCGGACCGCAGTGCAGCCATCCCTTATCAGGCCCAGGAGCAAGGATTTTCAGAAAGGGTTCGACCTTGGCCACCGCTTCTGGCTTGCCGCCCACCATCAGGGCGTAGCCTTCCTGCAGGCCCCAAACGCCGCCGGATACGCCAGCATCCACATACTCTACGCCATGGGCCTCGACTTCCTTGGCCTGTGCCATGGACTCACCATAAAAGGCGTTGGCACCGTTGACGAGGATGTCGCCCGTGGCAAGGAGTGGCAAGATTTCGTGAATGTGCTCGGCGGTCGGGGCGCCTGCAGGCAGCATCAGCCACACGACGCGCGGGGCGGGGAGTTGTTCGACCAGCTCCTGCAGGGTGCTAGAGGCTTGCATCCCTGTCTCCTGCGCCAGCGCCTGCGCCTTTTCGATATGGCGATTGTACGCGACCACCTCGGCACCATCGCGCTGCAGACGGCGTGCCATATTGCCGCCCATACGCCCCAAACCCACCATCCCGATCTTACCTACGGCCATATTTCACCTCCTGACGATCACCCGCTGACACTGCTATGCTCTCAGTATAGTCAGCTCATAGGGATCAGGACGGATGGCGATGGAATTTTCTTTGGGTACGCCGCTGGCAGCGGGGGCAACACGGATTCTGCTGCTGGGCGCCGGTGAGTTGGGGAAGGAGTTCGTCATCGCCGCCCAGCGTCTCGGGGTGGAGACCATTGCCGTCGACCGCTACGCCCATGCGCCCGCCATGCAGGTGGCGCATCGTAGCGAAGTGATCGATATGACCGATGCCAACGCGATCCTGGCCCTGGTAGCGCGTGAGCGGCCAGATTTTGTGGTGCCGGAAATCGAGGCCATCGCTACCCATGCCCTGGCGCAGATCGAAGAAAGAGGTCTGGCGACGGTCATTCCCACGGCGCGCGCGGTGCGCCTGACCATGGATCGCGAAGGCATCCGTCGCCTTGCTGCCGAAGAACTCTCCCTACGTACTTCTCCCTATACCTTCGCTGCTTCTTTGGCGGAGCTGCAGGAGGCCAGCGCGAAAATCGGTTTCCCCTGCGTCGTCAAGCCGGTGATGTCATCCAGTGGCAAGGGGCAGTCGGTACTGCACTCTGCCGATGAAATTCCCGCGGCTTGGGAGGAGGCGCAGAGCGCCGGGCGGGTGCATGGCCAGCGGGTCATTGTCGAGGGTTTTGTCGATTTCGATTTTGAAATCACCCTGCTGACGGTGCGGGGGGCGGCGGGAACGGTCTTTTGTGCGCCCATTGGCCATCGTCAGGAGGCGGGCGATTATGTCGAATCCTGGCAGCCGCAGCGTATGTCCGATAAGGCGCTGGCTGCAGCGCAGGAGATGGCACGGCAGGTGACGGAGGCCTTGGGTGGTCGCGGCATCTTCGGGGTGGAATTTTTTGTGCGCGGCGAGGAGGTGTATTTCAGTGAACTATCGCCCCGTCCCCACGACACCGGAATGGTGACGCTGATCAGCCAGCGCCAGAACGAATTTGAGCTGCACCTGCGCGCAATTCTGGATTTGCCTCTCGACCCCGGCTTGCGCCGCCCCTCGGCCTCGGCCGTCATTCGCGCCGGCGAAGTCGGCTGGGGGCCGGTGTACAGCGGAATCGCTACTGCCCTGGCCGTCCCCGAAAGCGATCTGCGGTTGTTTGGTAAGCCGCAGGCGCAAAAGTTGCGCCGCCTGGGGGTGGCATTGGCCAGCGCAGACACCATCGACCTCGCCCGCGAGCGGGCAGAACGGGCGGCCGCAGAAATCCGCGTCGCCCGTGCTTAAGCGTTAGCCTCATTGCGCTTTGCTGCGAGGAAGCGTTTTCACAGTAACGGTGACGCTGTTTTGCTCTTGTGCCGGTATTGCTGTGGATGCGCTGGCCTTCTTGTCGCCCGAGCCGAAATGCCAAGTTTGTGGCACCGGTTGGGTGAACAGGGGATCTGCTGTGTCTTCTGGCGCAGTGACGGTAATATCGGCTAGTGCCATTTGCGTCAGTGCCGCCAGGATAATCAGCGCCATAAGAGAATGTTTCACTACTTTGCGATTCATGATGATCACCTCCATGGATATTGGGTAAAACAATTTTTCATTTGTTCGCTTGGTAAAGCAAAGAGAATCTTTTGTTGCCGTATTTTATTTTACAAATAATAATCAAAAATACTTTTTATGATAATAATATGTAACCATGAATGACAAATAAAAAAGGCAGCGATAAACCGCTGCCAAGAACCACACGCCACCATGTGGAGGAGGAGATATTCTCTTAGAAACTGTATTGTAACATCAGACGATCATCGACGAAGGTGCCATGATAATTGGCAAACGGGTTGCTGTGATCAATGGCCAGACGATTACGCAGAGACAGCCCTTTCCAGAATCCTCTTGGGGTATACGTTACATCAATATAGTTGGCATCTACGTTGGGGTAGAAAGGTGCAGTGTGATACCAGCTATAGGAATATTTGAAGCGAAGATTGGGTAGGGGAAAGAACACGAATCCGGCTTTCCAGGCATGGCCAGATGCAGACGCCGAAATGAGACCGTAGTCCATGATGCTGGTGTAGAGGGGATCAGCACTGTATTGTTGCGTGAAAGGCGAAATGAAGCCGCCGTTCATCAATGTCTGGCCATTGGGAAGAGTGGTGGCCCGCTGTGGGATCTGGTTGTAAGCTGCGAAAATACTGCCGTGCATACCGTCAAACCGCGCCTTGAGGCCCAGCATGCCACCATACACCGTGGCGTTCACCGGTCCTGCCAATTGGGCGCCGTCGGCCCATTCCCGCGCGTATTGGAAATCCGCAAATGGCTGAAAATGCTGAAACAGAACTGGTGTGGTGTAGCCCACTGTGCCATAGAACATGTTCGTCAGGTCATAGAAACGGTAGAACCATGCCGTTGCTTTTATCCCTAGTTTCTGCCCCTTTATGCCAAAGGCAAGGGTACCGTCGCTGTTGTCGGGTAAGTAACTGTAATGGGCGTTGTAGTTGAGTAGCGTTTGCCGATGATAATCCGCTTGAATACGATTTTTGTAGCGAAATTCCCGAATCGCAATAATGCTCAGATCGGGTAGGGGATGGAGAGTTGCGGTGACCGCCTGATAGGTATTGGGGATCATGAAAGCGTCGGCGGGTCCCATCCACGGCGTATTGAGTAACAAATTGCCAACATCTACCTTCAGCCAGGGATTCTGGTATTGCAGATAGGCCTGCCCCAGTACATTCAACGATGTTCTGGAGCCCATCAGTAAGGGGTCCAGACGTTTCTGATCGCCGCTCGTGTCATTGGCCCCGAGATCATTGGCCGTGTAAAACGCGACCCCGGCGCTTACACCGTAAAGAGGCGCCGTCTGTACTTTGATCATACCGCCAAGAGAATAGGCATAGCGGTTTTCTACGGCATCACCGCCAAACATCTGGTTATAATAATAGGAGCGAATATTGCCCGTGACCGTAGACTTCTCCAGGAACTGCTGAATCGTCTGACCATGGCTGATTGCTGGTAGAGCCATCAGACCGACTATGAATAATGGTATTTTTTTCATTGATCACTCCTCTCTTCTTCTCTCTGCATGAAAATAAATTCTTTGTTCTTATGAGAGAGAATAGGTGGTTCAATATCTGGACGCCAATGCTTATTTATAATTGGTGAAATTATTTCTGGTAATCGCTCTGCCCTTGTCGTTGGTGGACTTGTTGATCTATGTTTGAGCGAGCATATCAGCAAGGGAGCATGTCAGGATGTAAGGGAGATGAACGTGCAGGTGGGGGACACGGTGGCCGCCATCATCAAGGCAACCAACGTTTCTATCGGCAAATGACTCAGAACTTGTAGGTAAACATCACCCGGTTGTAGACAAAGGAGTGCTGACCAGAGCCCGGATACAGTCCGGGCGCACCGCCATTGCCCACCTCGACCTGATCCCGCAGGCAGAGGCCCCGGAACATGCCTTGCGGGAAATAACTCACATTGAAGTGGGTCCAGTTGCTGTCACCGGAAAAATAGGTGTTGAACTGGGAATAGCCGGCGGTGAGTTGCAGTTGCTTCGGGATTGGCCAGTACGCGGCGCGCACCCGCCAGCCATGCCCTGGTCCCACCCCCACCAAGCCCTGAATCATGGCGTCTACATACAAAGGGTCTGCCGTATAGCCGACGGTGTAGGGCGAGACGAAGGCACCGCCGCCCAGGGCATTGGCGTGTAGCTCGGTGCTGTCATATGCATACCAGAGACTACCGTGGGGAAAATGAATGCCCGCCTTGACTCCCCAACTGGTGGTATTGACGCCTTGGCCAGGCTGTCCGAATAGGGTGGTTCCGGTACTTGCAAAAGCCTCGCCCGCCCCCCATTCCCGGGTAAACTGGGCAGCCACAAATGGCTGTACTGGAGCGGAAACCGGCAAACGGTAACTGCCGTCCCAATAGAACATGTTGGCAAACTGATCAAACTGGTAAAACCAGGCCTGGGTCTTGGCACTGTGCCAATGATACTGGGCGCCAAAGGCCAGGACACCGTTGCTCGGATGCTCCGCTGAGTAGCTTTGCGGCAAGACGTTGGGGCCACCATAGAGGTAATCGCCGTAGCTTGGGCCGTAATAGTAGAGGTTGTCGCGGGTGAACTGATCGTTGGTGCGATCCTTCCAGCGGAAGACGCGCAGTGCATCCAAGGTCAGACCGGATACTGGGTGCACGGCAAGGGTCACACCCTGATAGGTGACTGGAATGACCCGCCCGCCCACGCGATTGAGCCAGGGGGTGTCGACGAGCTGGTTACCGACCTTGGCGGTGAGCCAGTGGTCCTGGTATTCCAGGTAAGCCTGACCCAGGGCGTTGACGGAGTTTTTATCTCCCATCAGGGTCTTGTCCACCCGGGCTGGATTGCTTGCCAGCGTGCCCATGGCATTCGCCGTGTAAAAGCTGACGCCCACGCGGAATCCCGACAGGAAGGGCGCCGTCAGTACATTGATCCGGCCAGCCAGGGAATAGGCATAGGCGTTGACGGTGTTGGGGGTGCCATATAGGCGGCTGAAGTAGTAGGAGCGAATCTGGCCGTCGATCTGGCTCTTGGCAAAGAACTGACTCAAGGTTTCCGCTTGAGCGCTGCCCGCAAGGGCGCAGCTGGCCAGGAGGGCTGCGGTGATGGTTTTGCGTTTCATGGTCAAATTCCCTGTTATATATGATATACAATTAAATATAGCGATGCTGAGAAAGAAGGCCTGCGGTTTCCAGCAGGCCCTTTACCAGATCTTGGTAGGGAGCTGGCGAATCAGTTCAGAGGCTCACCCTTGGGCGCGCTGTAGCCGTCTTCGCGGAACATCTTCTGCCCTTCCGGACTGCGCAGGAAGGCAACGAATTCCTCACCCAATTTCGAGTTCGGAGCATTCTTGAGTACGGCAGCGTAGAAGACCAAGGGCTTCGGTGTGACGGTCTTTTCCTTGCCGTCCACATTGATCTTGAAGCTCGCCTTGTCGTACCAGGACTTCGCGTAGGCAGGGTCACTCAAATTGATTTCGACCGGCAGTTTGACGTAGGGCAAATGCAGGGACTTCACCGCACTCAGATAGCCCGAGGATGCCGCCATCTGTCCGCTTTTGAGGCGTGCCATAAGAGACATCTCGGTGTAGATCTGCTGCGGGTTTTCGATCGGGCCGAGGATCTTCTTCATTAGATCTGGCTGGTGATAATAACGCTCAGCCAACTGCATGGTGAAGACGATGTTCTGCCCCTGGGGGTCGGTCTTCGGGTCGGTGCGCCCAAAGGTCGCACCGGGCATCTGTAGTACCTTGTACCACGGTTTGCCGGCGGCAAAGTCCTTGGCGAAAGGGCTGTTGGGACTGTAGGCGATGACCATCTGGGTACTGGCGACGGGGTAGGCGGTCTTGACCAGCCCTGCCTTTTGCAGCACTTCGATGGGGCCGGGAGTGATAGATATGAACACGTCAGGTGTGATCTGATGGCCAGCGATCAGATGCGCCAGAGCGTAAGCCCCTTGGCCCTCGCCGCGGAATTCTACGTGATGGCTTTTGGCAAAGGCGGGGCCCAGATGCAGGTTCATGACATTCCCCATGGATCCGGCGAAGGCAGCGAGCATGGTTTCGGCATTAGCAGCTACGGGCAGGATAAGGCCCAAGACGAGGGCGGCGGCAAGAGGGGTTTTGCGAGGAACTTTCATCGGCGTAGTCTCCAGTACAATATGATATTCATAAGTATATAAAGCCTTGATCGAAATGTAAACTAGAATATAGCGATAGGCCTATAAAATTGGGCAAACTCCTGGTTATCTAGTCTAGTGGGAGCTCTTTTTTCGCTGTGTTTTGGGCTCGCTGCGCCACCTCGGCAAGATGTCAATTGGGGTGATCCCGTTGTCCACCAGCTTGTTGTCTATTTCGGCATATCTCCTTTTAAAGACAAAGCCCCCGCGTCGACAGAGAAGCGGGGGCGATTTTTTGAACCTACCTTGGTGGTGGCCCTCCCGGTGGCGGAGGCGGCGGTGCCCCTGGCGGAGGTGGCGGTGGTGGAGGAACCCCTAAGCCCGCGAAATATGCTCCCGGCGGTGGCGGTGGCGGAGCACCGGCTGGTGGCGGAGGTGGCGGTGGTGCTCCCGGCGGTGGCGGAGGAGGTGGCGCCGTGTAGTACCCATAGTAATACTGCGGATAGTAGTACCACATCAGATACTGTGCGTAGAGTGGCTGTGGATAGTATTCCACATACGCTGGAGGCGGCACCCAGAAACTGTACTGAGGGTAATTGGAGAAACCCACGGCATACCCCGGTCCGCCTAAATCCAGACTGAAGTTCAAAGGGTCAGCGTGCGCCGCCGCGACTACACCAAGCCCTGATGCGAGCAGCAGTGAAATCAGGGTTTTCTTTGCTGGCTGCAACATGAAAGATTCCTTATTCCATTACGAAATGTTTAAAACGCCGCCCCAATTCCGACCGTACCACGCAACAGGTTGGGTGCGCCGGCTTGGGTGAAGTCGTCATCGTGTAGGCCAACAAAAAAATTCAGATTGGCTACCAGAGGATAATAGGCAGTCACCCCCATCTGCAGCAGATTCGAGGATCGGTTATACCGCAGGGGCGGAAACCCTGTAACGTGACTGGTTTCCGAGACACCGCCCAGATATCCCAGATACCCGGTTACGTTCGCAAAAGGCAGGGAAGCTGCGGCGTACAAACCACCGCCAAGGTTGTCGAGACTCTGAGACGATTGCGAATTCAGGTAGGCATCGTTCTCCGAGAAGCGGTTGTATTCGTAACCCAGATACGGTCCGACTGCGAGAATCGGGCTTGCTGGGAAAAGGTAACCGATTTTCAGGCCAAAGGTGTTACTGTCACCGCCCGTATAGCCTTGATAAGCGGGACCGAATTGATGGCGATACTTGGCGGTACCGAAAAGTCCATTCGAAAACAGGCTTCCCCGCACGCCGAGGCCGCCGGCAGTGTTGCCATACTGGTTCGTGGTTCCCTGAACATTGCCGGACACGTCGACCTGATTCATGACGGAGTAAATAGATGCCTCTGCCGTTGCGGTAGCAGCGAGCAGGCCAGTGCCAATCAATACTGCGAACAACCGATTTCTTTTCATGGGATCACTCCTGTTTCACGGCTTGTGAGCAAACGCAGCAATCCTTGTGCCAACTACAAAAATACACCTTATTTTCGAGGGATACCGCAGGAGACGGTCAAGCCCTCCAGTGATTTCCTCCAAAAGTGTCGCCTGTAGGAGACGAGATCGGCCATTGATCTGTGTAAAGAGAGGCATCTCGGCGTTGAAGAGTAGGGAGTTTCGCAGCCCGGCGGCAGACTTTACTGACTGGCATCTTTCCTGCTTTGATTTGAACAATACGATGGGAGGCAGCGATGAATAGCAAGCATTACAGCCGTACCGTTCTTTGGGGAATCCTGTTGGTCTTCTGGGCCTATTTCGCCACAAGTCTCAGCAGCGCGCGGGCCGATACGCTCTGTTTGGCTTTGGGAGTACCCCCTGCCGGTGTCTGGGTACAATCTGCAGGAGAGGGCCTGTATACCGATGGCTACAGTCCGGCCTATTCCTGGCGGGCGTATCGACAGGAGAGGCGCTGGGAAAAGTGGCAACGAAAGGCGGAACATCGCTATTGGAAGGCGCACCGTAAATATTACAAGAGGATGTACAAAGCAGAGCGAAAGTACGACCGCTCGATCTATGGGTATTGAAGGAGAACGCGAATGAACATCGATTGGCGCAAACGCAAGGGCGTGAGGCTAGTTGGTTGCTTGACCCTCCTCGGGTTGAGCCTGGGGCTCACGGGATGTTACGCAGAAGTTTCACCACCGCCGCCGGGTCCAGGAGGAGTCTATGGGCCACCACCGCCTCCCCCTCCGCCCGGGCCAGGCGCACCTCCGCCACCACCCCCAGGGCCACCGCCGCCCGGATACTACAACTGATGGAGGATGTGTTTCTGCGGCGACGAGGCGGTTCCAACCTCTGCCCGCCGTAGAAACGCTTCAACGGTTTTCGCATAGGTGACTGCAGATGGTGGAAGCGGTTCTCCCGAGGCTACCCGGGTGGGGCCGGCGTTATACGCCTCCAAAGCCATAGTCAGGTTTCCGTGAAAGAGCTTGAGGAGGTTTTGCAGAAACTGCGCCCCACCCAGAATGTTCTGTTGCGTTTGCCAGGGGTTGACGTGCAAAACCTTCCATGCGGTGGCCGGCATCAGCTGCATGGGGCCAATGGCCCCAGCAACACTGACCGCTCCTGCCTGCCCTCGACTCTCCACATAGACCACGGCAGCCAGCAACATTGGGGAAAGGCCAGTCTTGTGGGATGCCAGCCTGATTGGCCTTACAAAGGACCCTGCCAAGCGATGCCACGCTTGATTCTGCTCCGACACCATAGCCTTCCATTGCAACGCAATAGGGATACCGGGCGGGGCGGATTGCAAGGATTGGGGGAGAAAAAAGCAAAGTGGCAGCAGGACAAGGCCCTGGATCCATTGATCCCGTAGGCGAAGTCTGCGCAGGCGCATGGTGATCAATCCTGAGCGCAAGAGGGAATCGTAAGGCCTGGTTCCCCGCAGATGCGATCAAAAACGGACTGCACATTTGCTGCCAGCTTGTGAAGAATAGGGTCTATAGCCCTATCTCTGGGATCTTTACTTGACACCTTGGGTATTAAGGCAAGCCTTGCGACCATTGATGCTGATCCGGAAGGTGATGGAAGACTGAGGCCGCACCAGACCTCGCAATTTGGTAAAAGAAGACATGATGTACCCTCCTGCGTGTTGAGACATCTTTAGTCGCAGCATGTTTCGTGCCAAGATAAAAGATGCAACAATTACCCGATGAACAGCGGAATAGGCGGCCAATATACGAAGACTGACTGTAGCCAGATACCTACAGTAGCGAGGCGAAACTGATGATTTTTCATCGTACATTGCGTCGGCTACTGCAAATCACCATTGTGCTTCTCTTGCTGATACCGCTCTCCGGATGTCTGGCTCTTATTGCACTCAATGGCGCGGGAACTGTTGCCTATTACAATCTGCCAAAGAAGGATCGCCCCTCGTTGCACATTGGAAAATAGGGAGAGTGCCATTTTTGTTTCAAATTGACGTGAAATGACGCTATCTCAAGGGACGTTATTTAACCCGTTGAATGACTGCTTTCAGTCTGCTGCCGATCATTAGCGTTTATCAGCAGCAGGCAGAAATTGCTCCACCCAATGTCGATAGGCCAACTCAGGTCAGGGTCAATTCCAGTCAATCGATCGTCGCTATAGTACGAGGTCTTGAGTAATAGTCCCCAAAAAAGTCGCGCAGACCGAAGCCTGGGACAACTATTATTAACAAATCCGGACCATTGCAAATACTCACTCATGCACGAATATGTTTGTTTTTGCTCCACATAGCGCTCGGTATGCGGCATGTCGGTTTTTGCTCTGAATCGACTGCTAACCTCCAGCAGCGCCCCAGTGTTCCTCATTGTAGACGGCCACGCCATCCACAAGGCCAAACTGGTCGGTGACTTCGTCGCTATCCAGGAGGGTCGATTGCAGCTCTTCTACTTGCCCCCGTATGCACCCCACCCCAACCCGGATGAGCTGGTCTGGGGCCATGTGAAGAAACAGGTCAGCAGGCAGATCCTCCAGAGTCAGAACGACCTCAAGTTCCTGGTCTTGTCCGCGCTCCGTCGCCTGCGAAAGCTGCCATACATCGTCGCCGGATTCTTCCGCCACCCAACCTGTCGTTACGCCATCAGATTATGGCCTTACTTTCTGTAAACTTGTTATCCAATCCGCCAGCTTCTGGTGGCACTAGTATCCCGGACTCTGGAAGGAGAGAGCGCTGTGGCGAAAGGCAAAGCGACGAATGTTCTCTCCTACTTGCAAGAGGGTGCGTTTGCCACACGACTCTGAGGGGAGTGAGGATTTATGAAAAATCACTCGCTCCCGTTTTTCGCCGTTCCTTCAGCACGGACAGTTCCTCAAGGTTCCAGGCTGCCAGAAATCCAAAAAATACCAAAACAGCCGAGACCATAAAATCCCAATGCAAAGCAAGCACGATCTTCTCCGGATGCGCATGAGATGAATGGCCCACGAAGTGGGTAAAGACCGCGCCAAAGCCAGCAACCCCCAAGGTGCCTCCCATCGAGCGAAACAGAGATACGGTGGAAGTGGCTACGCCCAGGTGCCGGTGCGGCAATGCCCACTGGGCAGACAGCACCATGACCTGCATGGTCGAGCCCAAGCCGATACCGAGCAGCAGTAGACATGCATCAATCAATCCTATCGGCGTGTCTACCGAAATCCGTGACAACAGAACCAACGAAATCGCTATGAGCAGGGTTCCAACAATCGGAAAAAAGCGGAATCGCTGGTGTTTGCTGATCCAGCGACCACTTGTAATCGAGGTGAATAACATGCCGGCGAGGAGAAAAAGCATCTGCAATCCAGATTCCGTTGGAGTCAATTCACGCACTACCTGGAAATACGTTGGCAGGAAGCTGATCGATCCCAACATGGAAATGCCAACGAAGAAGGAAACGATCACACTGGCTGTAAAGGTGCGGTGCCGAAAAAACTGTAGGGGAAAAATCGGCTCCGGGTGTTTTGCACTCCACTGCGTCAAAACCAGCAACGTCAGTAAAAACAATATTCCGATTCCATACCGGAAGATCCCGCTCGGAAGATCAACGAAGAGAATTAACGCCGTCAATCCAACAACCAATGAAACAGAACCAGCCCAATCAAAAGATACCGAACGGTGATCAACCTTGGGAAACGCCCATTGGATAACCGAGAGGCAGAACAAGCCAAAGGGAAGGTTGAGGTAAAAGATCCAGCGCCATCCCCATTGTTCGACCACAAAACCACCGAGCAGCGGTCCTACCAAGGTTGCCAAACCAAAGGCTGCACCGACGAGTCCTTGATATTTGCCACGCTGTTCGAGTGGAATGAAATCGGAAATGCTGGCAACGGCACTGACCAGAATCCCGCCGCCGCCTAAGCCTTGTAAACCCCGGAACAGAACCAGCGTATCCAGATTCCATGCGGCACCAGAAAGGGCTGATCCCGCCAAAAACGCGCCTACCGCAAAAATCAGAACTGATTTGCGGCCCAGGAGATCCCCCATTTTTCCGTAAATCGGTAACATGACGGTGGACGCCAGAAGATACGCCGTAATCACCCACGGCAAGTGCGCCAGCGCATGCAGTTGTTTGGCAATGGTGGGTAATGCGGTGGCTACCACCGTCTGATCCATGGCAGCCAAAAAAATGGCTGAAAGTACAGCCAGAAACATACTTTTTTGGGTAAAACTCAATCGATACGTGGAAGTATCAGCCATTTCCTGGGTGGTCTCCGTTGCTACTTGCTGTTTTCAGCAAGGTTTCTAACTTGCTCTGTCCCATGCCCATGAGTATAGGCCCCACAAACACGCCCAGTATTCCCAGCATGGACAAGCCAGCCAGATGGCCGAGGAGGATCAGGGTGGATGATATCCTAGCCGTGCAGCCGATCAAAAGCGGCTTGAGCAGATTGTCGGCAAAGGAAGTAACTCGCGCTTTTCCTCTCATGTCCAGGGTTTTGTTTCCACCATGATCGAGCAATGCCTGCCGCAGCTCAGTCAGGAACCCAGCTGGATTTCCCGGCATTCTCTCTCCCAATTTGGAGGTAAAAGCCACTGACGAAGGATTTCTACATCTTGCCAGATCGTGCCCAATCCGCATTGAACTGCGCCCGCAGCTTACCCAAATTACTACCGTTCAGCAGCAATCCCATTTCCCGGTTTGCCTCCAGGCTGGTCTGGGTGAAGTTTTCGCTGCCGATGAAGGCCATCGAGTTGCCCACGATCATTTTGGCGTGCATGTAGATCGGTTTCACCGGCAGGAGACGCACCTGACAGCCGTGCGCGCGCAGGAAAGCGACATCCCGCTGGTCCTCCTCATTGATGCTGGACGGCAGGATCAATCGAAGGTTCGCGCCCTTCGCCGCCAGGGCATCAAGGATCGGCGCATAGGGGCCGAGTTCTTCGGATTCAATATCAATGGGCCCTGGTTGATTGATGACCTGGAGTAGTTGGTCGGCAGAAGTCCCAGGAGAAAGAACAAGTGCCCGGTGCGCAAAGTCCGGTGCCCGACGATTGTTCCAGTCGGCATTGAAAACAGCGTTGGCCGCCTGCACCACGGAAGGATTGTGCGTGACATAGAGATACTCCCGATTTTTGTGGAATGCCGACCAATCGAGGTTGGCCGTGCCAATCTCACACTCGTGGCCACTGCAGACGTACTTGGCATGGTAGAAGGCATAGTGATCGCCGTGGCTCGTGAAGCGATAGGGTGCTAAGTGCAATTGCGCCCCGGTGCTTTCTATTCTGCGCTCTTCCTTTTTTACCTGCCAGGGTCGCATATCGTAGGGTTTGCCTTCGATGATGACGCGAACTTCGACGCCGCGCCGTTTGGCTTTCTCCAATGCACGCAAAATAGATCGATCGGACAAGTAATAGACACCCACGGAAACCTGATGCCGGGCTGAATCGATGACCTGCAGGACTGATGCGGGACCGGCTTGGGGCTCAACGTATAACATGCGGTTCTCCAAAGAGTTTTATAATCTGGGCTCTACTCGATCTCTGCGTGGTAGTTCTTCATCGAAGGTGCCATCGGAACGACTCCGAAGTAGCACCCAGACCACGCAGCCGATCCAGACAAGGACTGTCCAGCCGAGAAGTCCATTGACCAGCAAAAGCAGCAGCGGTCGTGGTGCATCAAGAACCAGCCCCAGGATGGTGGGCAGAAGGTAAAGTAATATCAGCACGACAAGGCCAATGACAACGAACACCACAGACCCCGCAGACGTGGATAACAGCCAATGTTCCACGGTTCTACCTCCTGTTTTCCCATGCAAGCTGATTCTCGCCTTGCTGCAAACAGGCGGCAATCCCTGTAGTAGCCCAACATACAGTACTCCGGCCACTCCCGCGCACAGAATCCGGCCAATTTCCGTAGGGGCGGCAGTGGGTTCTACCCAGGGCAGGACTTTTTCCCCCGGGTGACTGACTCTACTACACCCCAGACAACAATTAACCCCGTATTCAAGCGTCCAGAAAGTGTGCGGTGTTGCCATGGATGTGACCGTAGAGATGGATGCCGTCGCTTCATTTGCCAAACTGCTCCCAAAGCAGGGACTAGCCACTCTGTGACAAATTCCCCTGCAATCGCATGCGAATTCGCATAATTCGCATACAAATTGGTGTGCGGCATGTCAGTTTTTCTCATTCTGAAGCCTATGCTTGTGGATGCCGGCTCCTTCAGATCCACGATGCTGCGGGAGGCTCGGCCCTGAACCTGACGATTTCTCTGGGTGATTGTGAGGGATGGCAGCATCTGTGATGCAGACATCCCTCTGCAGGCCTGGCTGCCATACCGATGCCGAAGCAGTTACTCCTCGTCCAGTATCGAAGCCTTGCGGAGCATATAGCCCCCCATCAGGCCCACCAGAGCGCCAACCAGGACTTCCGCCAGACGCATCCCTGCGTTGAGCCACGGGGCACTGCTGTTCAAATGGGAAAAAATCACGATGAGCAGAACGGTGGAGACCACCTGCCTGCCACGGTCGTTAAATCCGACGAGCTGGCTGAAGAGCAGAGAAAGAGCAATAACCAGACCCAGTGCGAGCATTTTCTGCGGGAAGTACAGCAGATACAGCAAGGCAGCAACGGCTCCGATCACAGTAGAACTGAGCGTCGACCAGAAACTCGCTCGCGTGTCTGCCCAATGGTCCTTGAAGACAGTGAGCACGGTAACGGCAGACCAGAGGGCACCAATCACTGTTGCTGTGACGTGTGTGGGTACCAGCTGATCCAAGCCGTAGCCCAGAAGGTATCCAGCCAGCACCAGACCCGTCAAAGTCAGGCTGTGTACATATGGCCCTTTGTGATGGAGCTTTCGTCCTGCGTCGGTAAGTTGCTCCCTGGCTTGGGGGAGAAGATTCATACGGTAACCCTCTGCGGCTTGCTGCCCCCATCGTAGCGGAACAGGCACTGCCGCACGACCGGTTAGGGCTAGATCTGGCCTCACACCAACTTTTCCTGGAGAGATGGCGTCGTGCTGCTCTTGATTCCTTCTTGCTCGTGGATGTTACGTTCCGCGATAAATCAGGCGTTTTGTTCCAGCTAGTTGAGGCCGAACAGGCGGGGTTGTCCCAGGGGGTTTTGGGAAGATTCTCGGATCCAGGAGATACCGTCTTGGCCGAAATTATGCAACCTTGAATTCAGGATCGAAGGGTTTTCCGGATTTGAGCACGCCGAAGGCTGGGAGTACATGCGCGTGCTGTGCCGCATGGTGGCCGCCGAGTCAGTGGGAGACGAGTGCACCGTTCCGCCCGCGGTGGGGCGCAGACGGTGCACCGGTGACCACGACGTCCGGGGCCCATTCATCTAATCGCTAGCGCAAGGCCGATCGCGCAAGGGCGCGCGAAAAGGCTTACTGAGCACGGCGATTCTCCTTGCTCAAGCGCTGAGCAAAGCGTTGCTGTGCTGCCTTACGGCAGGAGCTTGAGATAGGCTTTCTGCAGGCTTCCTTCCTGCACCAGTGTGGAGATACCCGCCTTTTGCAGGATCTGATACATGGTCAGCTGGGAGGTCGCCTTGGCCAGGTTGGCGTCCTCGACCACAGACCTCGCGGACTCGAGGTTGGCATTTTCCGTTTGTGCATTCAAAGAGCTTTTCTGTATGCGAGTCTGTACCGCGCCCAGAGTACCGGATTGCTCGGTGAGGTACTGGATGGCCTGATCGATGGTCAGGATGCTGCGTTGCGCATTCTCCGCCGTCCCTACGTCGATGGTAGACAGGGCACCTTGTTCTACCCCGGTTGCCTGACTGGAATAGCCGAGGATGTGGGCATTGGTGATCGCATAGGATTGCGGCGAGGCGAACTGCACTACGCCCTGAATGAGTGCGGCTCCCGAGTTGCTGTCGATCGGGTTCCCCACGGGATAGCCGCTGACATTGAGTGCCTGCAATGAACCCGTACTGCCGGCTGCCAGACCAGCTTGGGCAACAGTTGCTCGCCCCGCTATCACGATATTCTCCCCCTGCGATTGCGTCAGCACCAAACGCGCTGCGCCATCGCGCATCACCGTTGACGCAGCGATGCCGGTCACTGCCGTCTTTTGGTTGATGGCGCCTACCAACTGACTGAGGTCGAGAGGATTGCCTCCCCCACCGCTGACCGTTGCCTGAATATTGACCTGATGAACAGGATTACTTTTGCTGCCATTGCTCAATACAAAGCTGTAGGACCCGGAACTTACGGAAAACATAACGCTGGTATTGGCCTGGGCCTTGACTCCAGTTTGCTCCGCGACGGCATTGATCGATTGGGCAATGGATGCGGCAGATTCCGACGGGGAAGTAATGTTCACCTTCGCCGCCCCGATCCCGCTGCGAATCTCGATGCTGGAAGGCGCGGGCACGAAATTTCCGTCTCCCTCACCGGCGCTGGAGTTGAGGAGAATGCCACCGGACGTGGCATAAGCACCACCGCGTCCCGACACGATCCCACCTGAAGCGGTCATCACCGCATTGGCAGTTGAGGCGTAAGCTTCTATGTATCCGGGCGCACCGGAGACGATTTGTACCGTCGCTCCGGATGCCGGGTATGGAACCACACTGACCACTTCGCCCGGTTGGTATAACGTCGGCGGAGCTACGAGCACTTGCCCACTCGTTACATACGTCCCACTGGTCGTCTCGCTAATCCCGGGATTGTTGCTGCCGTGGGGATAAATAACAGTACCGCTGACATAGTGGATAGTCGCACCGCTGGAAACCACGTATTTGGTGTTGCTATCGATGGGGTAAGTCTGATTTGGAAGGGTAGTAGCGCTGAGGAGAGCGCCGCTATCCTCGTTCAGGCCCATGACTGTCTCTGGAGAAACTGTCGTGAGCGTACCTCCCGAGGCGATCAGGATCCCACCAGACAGCGTGGCGTAGCTTTTGTCTGCCCCAACACTGATGGTGAAGGCCTGGCCGACGGCGAAACCCTGATTGGTAATGGCACCGCTCAAGGTGTAGGTTCCCGCACCGGAAGAGGGTTGCGCCGGATAATTCCCCATGGCCGCACTTCGGGTATTGGCGATACTCACAGGAATGATTTGGTGGGCGTTGGGGCCGACCTGGAAACTTTTCCCGGCAAAGGTACCGGTCAAGAGGTCTTGTCCGTTGAACTGGGTTTGCCCGGCGATGGTGTTCAGTTGGGATAGCAATTGGCTGACGCTGGCTTGCAAGGCCTCTCGATCACTGGTGGTATTGCTGGCATTGGCGGCCTGAACAGCGATGCTACGGATCTGCTGTAGCAGAGCGATCTGATTCGTCATGGCCCCCATGGCCGTTTGTGTGACCGAGGTGGCCTGATTGGCATTTTCGATGTTCTGCTGCAGGGCATCGATTTGCGTCGTCATCCGCTGGGAAATACTGTAACCCGCTGGGTTATCCTGCGGCCCATTGATCTGCTTGCCGGTGGATAATTGCGCAAGAGAAGTGTTGGTTCCCGACTGTAGCTTGCCCAAGCTGTCTATTGTCCGTAGGGCAGAAACGTCAGTGTTCACAATTCCAGCGATTGTCACCTCAATACCCCCAAGTTCGTCAATTTTTCGGCAGCTACGGTGAGGTCTTGCCGGCGTGTGGCAAGAAAGTGTCGATTTTAGCGCCAGCAAGCCGTCTCCTGCTTGACGAAAGCATGTTTTATGCCAGGTAAGGTGAAGGCCTCATGATTGTCTACAACGCCTCGTTTGAGCGCTGTCCTTACGCGCTGCGCGGAGGATATTCTGCTCGCGCGGGAGCATCACTTCCCCGCGACCATCGCAGACCTGTACGATCCCGAGAACATGCCCGCTGACCTGCGCGCCGCCCATGATCGCAATGACGAAGTGCTGGAGCGCATCTATATCGGTCGGCGCTTCAAGAACGACACCGAACGGCTGGAAAAGCTGTTTGAGCTCTATACGAAGATGACGGCCGGTGCTGCGACTCCTGTGGCAAGCAAGAGCAAGACGCGCAAGCGCAGCCGCGCGGGTGCGTGAGCGGTCTGGCCTTGTCGTCTGACGGTGGTTATTCTTACCAGAATCATATCGATATTTCAGGAGCATGAATCATGGCGGCCAGCGCGACTTTATCGAGCAAGTTTCAGATTTCTCTGCCCAAGGCGGTGCGTGAGGCGCAGCACTGGCAGGCCGGGCAGGAGTTTGTGTTCATCCCCAAGGGCAAGGGCGTGTTGCTGATGCCGGTGCCAGAACTGACGGATTTGGCGGGTATTGCCGAGGGTGCCCACACCGACGCCGTGCGTGACCGAGAGGATCGTTATTGATGGCGGCAACGCCCTGTGTGGTTGATACCTCGGCTTGGATCGAGTGGTTGGTCGGTTCCGCGCTTGGCCTGCGCTTGCGCCCGCATTTTCCGGAAAAGGCAGAATGCCTTGTCCCCACCATCGTGCAGCTGGAGTTGTCCAAATGGCTGGTGCGCGAGGTGGGTGAGGATGCTGCTGATTTGGTGATTGCCTACACGCAAAAATGCGTAGTAGTGCCACTGGATACCGAGATTGCCCTGCTCGCGGCGGATTTGCATCGGGCACACCAGTTGGCCACCGCTGATGCCATGGTGTACGCCACGGCGCGGCACGCCGACGCAGGCTTGCTCACTTGCGACGCGCATTTTGACGGGCTCGCTGGTGTGTCATTATTCAGCAAAACCGAAGCGCCGCGCGATTAAGAGATTCGCTATGAATCAGGGTATCCCTAGTGATCGAGCGATTGTCGCAGGACTTGCGCTCGGCGTTTCCCGAGATGAAGGGGTTTTCGCCGCGTAATCTCAAGGACATGCGCGCCATACGCGCTGCGCCAGAACACGCAAGCGCTTGGCCTCTCCCGTGCCAGTTCGCGGGCTGGATGGGTGTGGGCAACGGTGTCTCGAAAGGAGCTGTCCTGGCTTCCGAGTGTCAGACATCCCGCTGGTTGCATTCTTCATCATCATTGCAGGAATTTGCTTTGATCCAGGGCGATCTGCTTGGCAGCCAATATCTGCCAAGCATTGCGTAGATGAAGCAGGAGAATGCCAAGGATCTCAAGGGACCGCGCGGCCGTGACACTCACAGCAGCGCTACGTCCTAGCGCTGCTCTGCATCTTGTACCAAGCTGTCTTGCCTTGGCTCTAGTTTGATGCCAAGCGTCTATTATGTGTCTACTAGCAAAGAAAATGGCACTTGAGCGATATGCCTAAGCGCCTGTTTTGACTGGTGCCGTTGAGGGGAATCGAACCTCTGACCTACTGATTACGAATCAGTTGCTCTACCGACTGAGCTACAACGGCATGATTACTTTCTACGGGCCGGTAATGGTAGCGATATGGCGCCGCTTTTGTCAAAAACCGATGCCGCTGCTTGGATGCAAGCAGGCTAGGCGTCGGTCTCTATCTTCGGATCGGGCCGCTGCAGCAGGAAGGCCTTGAGATATCGGCTCTCCGGTACGGCGGGAGGGACGGGATGGTCCAGATCCTGACCGCCTTCGGCGAGGATGGCGCTGGGGCTGCGCACAGCGGCGTGGCCGATTTCCCGCAGCAGCATCTCCCGCGACATATGGAAGGAGCAGGAAGCGGTGAAGAGCAGTCCGCCAGGGCGCAGCAGGCGCAGGCCGAGGTCGTTGAGGCGTCGATAGGCCTGCACGCCTTCCTTCATGTCCTTACGCGATTTGATCAGCGCCGGTGGATCGAGGACGATGAGGTCGAAGCTCTCTCCCTGATCACGCAGCAGACGCAGGCTATCCAGGGCATCGCTTTGTTGGGCGCGAATCTGCCTGAGGCCATTGGCTGCCACATTGCGCCGCAACAGCTCAAGGGCGCTGGCGGAGGCATCGATTGCCAGCACCTCGCTGGCTCCTGCTTTGGCGAGCGGCAGGGCGAAGGCACCGCTATAGCTGAACAGGTCGAGCACCCGGCGCCCCGAAGCAAAGCGTTGCAACAGGCGGCGATTGGCGCGGTGATCGTAGAACCAGCCGGTCTTTTGTCCGGCGTACGGATCAATCGTGAAACAGCAGCCATTTTCTTCGATCTCGATGGTGGTGGGTACTTCGCCGGCCTGCACTTCGATTCGCTCGGGCAGTCCTTCCATCTTGCGCGCGACGCCAGTCGCCTTGAGCAGGATGCCCTGTTGCGGAATTTCCGCCTGCAGTGCCGCGACGATCTGGGGAAGGTCGCGCTCCATGCCCTGACTGCCAATCTGCAGCACCAGAAAATCCTCGTGGCGGTCGATGATCAGACCGGGCAGGCCATCGCCTTCGCCATGCACCAGACGATAGTAGGGAGAATCGAGTAGACGCTCCCGCAGACGCAGGGCAGCGGCAAGGCGCCCGCGGTAGAAGCCGATGTCGATGGCCTCGCGTACATCGCGGGTCAGCAGACGGGCACAGAGCAAGGAATGCGGACTGAGATGGGCGAGTCCCAGGGCATGGCCCTGACTGTCTTCTACCTGCACCACGCTTCCTGGTTCCAGCTGCGCAAAGGGGGTTTGTGCCGTATCGACCTCGTTGCTGTAGATCCAAACGTGGCCCGCACGCAGGCGGCGATCTTCGTGGCGACGGAGGCGGAGGGGAGGGTAGCTGGACATGAAGGAATTCCTGAGTCGTTGTTGTCGTGGCGAATTTTACAGACTCCTCGCTGCTTCGTATATTGGCGCCAATCCATCGCCCAAGGAGTGTGCCTCATGCGTGCCGAGATCCGCCCGATTCGTTGGCAGGACCATCAGTTGCTGTTGCTGGACCAGCGCCGTCTACCGGCCGAGGAGACCTATCTGGAGCTCGCGGACTACCGCGCGGCCGGCCAGGCAATCACCGATATGGTGGTGCGGGGTGCCCCAGCAATCGGCATCACTGCCGCCTACGCCATGGTCCTGGCGATGGACAGCGTCGCCCAGCAAGTCGATTGGCGGGCGGCATTGGCACAGGCGGCAGAGGAATTGCGGGCGGCAAGGCCAACGGCGGTGAATCTCGGCTGGGCCATCGACCGACAACTGGAGCTGGCGCGTGCGCAATCCAGTGCAGCGGCAGCGCGGACAGCCCTGTTGCAAGCCGCCCATGATCTCCTCGCCCAAGACATCGCCGACAATCAGCGCATGGGGCGCTTTGGGGTCGAAGTTCTGCCGGAGCGCGGTGGTATCCTTACACATTGTAATACCGGGAGCCTGGCGACCGGTGGCTATGGTACTGCGTTGGGGGTGATTCGCGCCGGTTTTGCTGCCGGCCGCGACTGGCAGATTTACGCCGATGAAACACGCCCCTGGTTGCAGGGTGCACGGCTGACGGCCTGGGAGTTGCAGAAAGAGGGGATCCCTTTTTCTCTGAATGTGGATGCTGCCGCTGGTCATTTGATGGCAACCGGCAGGATCCAGGCAGTCATCGTCGGTGCCGACCGCATCGCCGCCAATGGCGACGCGGCGAATAAGATCGGGACGTATAGCCTGGCGGTGCTGGCCCACTACCATCAGATCCCCTTCTTCGTTGCTGCACCGCTGAGTACGGTGGATTTTGCCATGCCGGAGGGCAGCCAGATTATCATCGAAGAACGCGCAGCCGACGAGGTGCGCAATTGTGGTGGTCAACAGATGTCCCCAGCGGGGGTGGCGGTGCGTAATCCTGCCTTCGATGTCACCCCGGCGAAGCTCATCGCCGGCATCATTACCGAGCGGGGGGTGGCACGGGCGCCCTACACCCAGGCGTTGGCAGCCCTGCGCGGCTGAGCGAGTGCGCGGCCCGGCGAATGCTGGCATAATCCCTTGATGTCTCGATTGTTGGATACCCAATAAATGGTAGATTTCGCCAAGGAAACCATCCCCGTCAGTCTCGAACAGGAGATGCGGCAATCCTATTTGGACTACGCCATGAGCGTGATTGTCGGGCGCGCCCTGCCCGATGTCCGCGACGGTCTCAAGCCCGTGCATCGGCGTGTGCTTTACGCCATGCACGAGATGAACAACGACTGGAACAAGCCCTACAAGAAGTCGGCGCGCGTGGTGGGCGATGTGATTGGTAAATATCACCCGCACGGAGACACGGCGGTCTACGACACCATCGTGCGCATGGCGCAGGATTTTTCCATGCGCTACCCGCTCATCGACGGACAAGGGAACTTTGGTTCGGTGGACGGCGATAGCCCGGCTGCCATGCGTTACACCGAGGTGCGCATGGCGCGGATTGCGCACGAGATGCTCGCGGATATCGACAAGGAGACCGTCGACTTCGGCCCCAACTATGATGAAAAGGAAGTCGAGCCACTGGTCTTGCCGGCGCGCATTCCCAACCTGCTGATCAATGGCTCGGCGGGTATTGCCGTCGGCATGGCGACCAACATCCCGCCGCACAACCTGACGGAGGTCATGAACGCCTGTGTGGCCCTGATCGATGATCCAGAGCTGAGCGATGAAAACTTGTTCGCCCTGGTGCCGGCGCCGGATTTCCCCACGGCGGGCATCATCCTGGGTCGCGAGGGGGCGTTGGAGGCCTATCGTACGGGCCGGGGACGGGTGGTGATGCGCGCCCGCGCCGAGTTTGAAACCGACAAGAAATCCGGGCGCCAGAGTATCATCGTCACCGAGCTCCCCTATCAGGTGAACAAGGCCAAGCTCATTGAGCGCATTGCCGAAATGGTCAAGGAAAAGCGCTTGGACGGTGTCTCCGACCTGCGCGACGAATCCGACAAGTCGGGCATGCGCATTGCCATCGAACTCAAGCGCGATGCCAATGGCGAGGTGGTGCTGAACAATCTCTACCAGCACAGTGCCATGCAGAGCGTTTTTAATATCAATACGGTTGCCCTTCTCGATGGCGCGCCGCGTACGCTGGGGCTGCGCGACCTCTTGCAGGCCTTCCTGCGCCATCGTCGCGAAGTCGTCACCCGGCGCAGCATCTTTGAGCTGCGCAAGGCCAGGGACCGCGCCCACATTCTCGAAGGGCTCGCGGTTGCCCTCGCCAACATCGACGCCCTGATCGCCCTCATCCGCGCCGCCGCCAGCCCGGCGGAGGCTAAGGCGCAGATGCTGGCGCGGGTTTGGCAGCCGGGCATGGTCGAGGCCCTGCTGCGCGAGCGCGGTGAGCCATCGGCGGGACTGCAGGCCGACGGCTATCATCTCTCCGAGGCGCAGGCGCAAGCCATTCTCGACCTGCGGCTGCACCGTCTGACGGGTCTGGAGCAGGACAAGATTCGCGATGAGTATCTCGGCCTGCTCGAGCGCATCGGCGAGCTCCTTTCCATCCTCGGTTCCGAGGCGCGGCTGATGGCGGTGGTGCGGGAAGAGCTGGTGGCCATTCGCGACCAGTACGGCGATGCCCGGCGCAGTGAGATCGTGGCGGATACCGGTAACATCAGTAATGAAGACTTGATCGCCGAAGAGGACATGGTCGTCACCTTCACCCACGCCGGCTACATCAAGGCGCAGCCGGTAACCGCCTTCAATGCGCAGCGGCGCGGCGGGCGCGGCAAGGTGGCGACCACCACCAAGGAAGAGGATTTCGTCGAGCGGATGTTCGTCGCCTCGACCCATGCCTACGTGCTCTTCTTCAGCAATCTGGGCAAGGTCTTCTGGGAAAAGGTCTATCAGCTTCCGCAGGCAGGGCGCGGCGCGCGCGGCAAGCCCATCGTCAATCTTTTGTCCCTCGCCCCCACCGAGCGGATCACCACGGTGCTGCCGGTGCGGGAATTCCTCGAAGGTTATTACGTCTGCATGGTCACGGCCCACGGTGTGGTCAAAAAGACCCCGCTGATGGACTACTCGCGGCCTCGCAACCAGGGCATCAATGCCATCAATCTTGATCCGGGGGATCGCCTGGTCGCCGTCTGTCTCTCCGATGGTCAGCGGGAATTCATGCTCTTCACCCGCGACGGTATGGCGGTGCGTTTCCCAGAGGACAAGGTGCGGCCCATGGGGCGTACCGCGCGGGGCGTACGTGGTATCTCCCTGGCGGAGGAGGACCGCGTCATCTCCGCGCAACTGGTCGAGGAAAACCAAGTCATCCTCACCGCTACCGCCAATGGCTATGGCAAGCTCACGCCGGTGGCCGAGTATCGCCGCACCAATCGCGGTGGCAAAGGGGTCATCGCCATTCAGACGACTGCCCGTAACGGCAAGGTCGTCGGCGCCCTGGCGGTGCAGGACAGCGACGAACTGATGCTGGTCTCCGACGGTGGCACCTTGATCCGCATGGCCGTAAAGGAAATCCGCCGCACGGGCCGCAACGCCCAGGGCGTGCGTCTGATCAATCTGGGTGAAGGGGAACACCTAGCGGGTCTGGCGCTGATTGCCGATACGGAAGACGACGAGGAGGGGCAGGGAGAACTGCCCGTAGATCTGTGATGCCGCAAGAAATCTATAATTTCGGCGCCGGTCCGGCGGTATTGCCCAAGCCGGTCCTGGCGCAGGTGCAGGAAGAACTCCCAGACTGGCATGGCAGCGGCATGTCGGTGATGGAGATGAGTCATCGTGGCCGCGAGTACATGGGTATCATTGCTCAGGCCGAGGCCGATCTGCGCGCACTGCTCGCTATTCCCGAAAATTATCGTGTCCTGTTTCTGCAGGGGGGCGCCAGTCAGCAGTTTGCCATGGTACCGATGAACCTGCTCGCTGGCGGTCGTGCCGCCTATGTCGAGACCGGTATCTGGTCGCGTAAGGCGAGCAGCGAGGCACGGCGCTTTGGCGAGATCGATGTCATCGCCAGTAACGCGGGGGTGGCGGACCATGCCGTGCCGCGGCAGGAAAGCTGGCAGCTGCGTCCCGAGCATCGCTACTGCCACATTGCCGACAATGAGACGATCGACGGTATCGAATTTGATTTCATTCCTGAGTTGGGAGAAGTACCGCTGGTCAGTGATGCCTCTTCCAATATCCTCTCCAAGCCTTTGGATGTCAGTCGTTTTGGCCTGATCTATGCAGGGGCGCAGAAGAATATCGGACCGGCAGGGCTGACCCTGGTCATCGTCCGCGAAGATCTGCTGGGCAAGGCCGGGCCGCAGGTACCGACCATGCTCAACTATGCGGTGCATGCGGAAAACAATTCGATGTACAACACGCCGCCTACCTTTGCCATTTACGTCGCGGGGCTGGTATTTCGCTGGTTATTGCAGCAGGGAGGCCTGCCGGCCATGGCCGAAATCAATGCCCGCAAGGCAACGGCGTTGTACGCCACCATCGACGGTTCCGAGGGTTTCTACCGGAATGATGTCGCCACCGCCAATCGTTCGCGCATGAATGTACCGTTCTTTCTGCGTGATAGTCGTCTGGATGGTGAATTTTTGCACGAAGCAGGGCAGCAGGGACTGCTACAACTCAAGGGCCATCGCCTTTTGGGCGGCATGCGCGCCTCGATCTACAACGCCATGCCCGAGGCCGGGGTACGGGCTTTGGTCGATTTCCTTCACGATTTTGCCCGTCGCCATGGCTGAAGCGGGGGAGACAGAACTGCCGCAGTTGCGGCAGGAGATCGACCGTGTCGACAGCGAAATCCTGCGTTTGCTCTCGGAACGAGCACGTCTGGCGCAGCGCGTGGGGGTCTGCAAGCGGGCAGCCGGCAGTAGCCAGTTCTACCACCCCGACCGCGAAGCGGAGATTCTGCGTCGGGTGATGGCAGAGAACCCCGGTCCCTTTGCCGACGAGCAGGTGGGCAGGATCTTCCGGGAGATTATTTCAGCAGGTCTGGCGCTGGAGCAGTCGCTGCAGGTGGCCTATCTCGGACCAGAGGGTACTTTTTCGCAGCTGGCTGCCGAGAAGCAGTTCGGTACGTCGGCGAGCTTCGTTCCAGTTGCCAACATTGCTGAGATCTTCCGTCAGACCGATAGCGGATCCACGCAATTTGGTGTCGTGCCGGTGGAAAACAGCACCGAGGGGGCAGTCAACCAGACCCTCGACCTGATGCTGGATTATCCACTGCAAATCTGCGGCGAGGTGGAACTGCGCATTGTCCACAATTTGGTCGCGGCTATCCCTCGGGCGGCCATCCGTCGCGTGCACGTGCACTATCAGACCCGCGCTCAGTGTCGCCAGTGGCTGGCACAGAATCTGCCCGCCGTCGAACTTTGTGATGCGCCGAGCAACGCGGAGGCGGCGCAGCGTGCGGCAGCGGATTCGGAGGGCGCGGCCATCTCCACCTTGGCGGCCGCCCAGCATGCCGGACTGGAACTGCTTGCCCAAGGGATCGAGGACAACCCCGAAAACAGTACCCGTTTTTGGGTGATCGGTAAGATTGCTACGCGCAGCACCGGTGCCGACAAGACCAGCATCGTGGTCGGTGGCGCGCATCGGGCCGGCAGCCTGCACGCCTTGCTCGCGCCCTTTGCCGACGCCGGCATCAGCCTGACGCGGATCGAGTCGCGACCCGCTCGCGGCGCGCTCTGGCAGTATGTCTTTTACCTCGACTTTCTCGGTCATCAGCAGGATCCAGCGGTACACTCCACCCTGTTGGCGCTGCAGGAGCAGGCGGCATTCGTGCGTATTCTAGGTAGTTATCCCAAGGCGGTGTTTTGATGTCTTTCTTGGTTCAGCCCATGCCCTGGATCCAGGGTCTGCAACCCTACCAACCGGGCAAACCCCTGGCAGCGCTGGAGCGCGAACTTGGCATTCGCGATGCCATCAAACTGGCCTCCAACGAAAATCCACTGGGCACCAGCGCCCGCGTGCAAGAGGCCATCAGTGCTGCCTGCCGCAGCCTGGGGCGGTATCCAGAGGGTGCCGCGCCGGAGTTGCGCGCCGCCCTTGCCGCTAAACATGGGGTGGCAGAACGGCAGATCCTTTTTGGCAATGGCTCGGACGAGATCATCACCATGCTCTGCCGCGCCTTTGCCGGGCCGGGCACAGAGGTGATCGTGTCCCAATATGCCTTTGCCTCCTATGCCATTGCGGCACGCTCGGTGGGAGCAGAACTCGTGCAGGTAGCCGCTCGCGACTATGGCCATGATCTCGATGCTATGGCCGCGCGAGTTGGTCCTTCTACCCGCCTGATCTTTCTGGCGAATCCCAATAATCCTACGGGCACGCATTTTTCCAGTGCCGAGCTGGATGCCTTCCTCGCGCGGGTACCAGCGCAAGTGTTGGTCGTGCTTGATGAGGCCTATGCGGAACTGATGTCCACGCAAGACTACCCCAACGGCCTGGAACGTTTGCCAGCGCATCCCAACCTTTTGCTTACGCGCACCTTTAGTAAGGCCTACGGGTTGGCGGGGCTGCGCCTGGGCTACGCCGTCGCCCATCCCGAACTCATCGCCCTCCTTGAACGGCTGCGTTTGCCCTTCAATGTCAACAGTCTGGCGCAGGTGGCGGGCTGTGCTGCCCTGGCCGATAACGAGCATCTGCAGGCGACCTTGGCGAACAATGCCGCGGGTCTCACTCTGATTGCAGATGGACTGCAAAAATTTGGATTGACAATGTTGCCGGCTGCGGGCAACTTTATCACTTTTTTTACCCCCGGCCCGGCGCAGCCTGTGTACGAGGCCCTGCTGCACCGAGGGGTGATCGTACGGCCGCTGTTGCCTTATGGAATGCCCTCCCATCTGCGTGTCAGTGTGGGCACCCCGCAGGAAAACCGGCGTTTTTTACAGACTTTGGGTGAGGTACTCTGAATCATGATCGTCATCGTCAAACCCCAGGCAACTGCCGAGCAACGCGAGCAATTGCTGCGACGGATCCGCGAACTGGGATTGCAACCCATGGTCAGCAATGGCTCCGAGCGGACCGTGGTTGGCCTCATTGGCGACGAGCGGCTGATTGCCGAGGGGATGTTGGAGTCCTTGCCCGCCGTGGAACAGGTCATGCCCATTCTCAAACCATATAAACTCGTCAGCCGTGAATTCAAGGCCAGTGACAGTATCGTCGAAGTCCGCGGAATCCCATTTGGCGGCAAGCAGATTCAGGTAATCGCCGGCCCCTGCTCGGTGGAAACGCCGGAGCAGATGCGCCATGCGGCGGAGGCAGTCGAGGCGGCCGGCTGTCGCTTGATGCGGGGTGGTGCGTTCAAGCCGCGTACCAGTCCCTACACCTTTCAGGGGGTGGGGGATGAGGGGCTCGACTTTTTCCGCGACGCCGCCGACGCCTTCAATCTGCCCATCGTTACCGAACTGATGGATGTGCGCAAAATCGATCTCTTCCTGGAAAAGCGGGTCGACGTCATCCAGATCGGCACCCGCAACATGCAGAATTTCGACCTGCTCAAAGAGGTTGGTCGCCTGGAAGTGCCCATCATCCTCAAACGGGGCATGAGCGCCACCGTCAAAGAATGGCTGATGGCCGCTGAATACATCGCCGCCCACGGCAATCACCGCATCATCTTTGCCGAACGCGGCATCCGCAGCTTCGAGACCAGCTACCGCAATATCCTCGATGTTACCGCTATCTCCTTCCTCAAGAAGGAGACCCATCTGCCGGTCATTGTCGATCCCAGTCATGCCGGCGGCAAGGCCTGGCTGGTGCCTGCCCTGGCCAAGGCCGCCATCGCTGCTGGGGCCGACGGTCTGCTCATCGAGTCGCATCCCTGCCCGGAAGAGGCCTGGTGTGACGCCGATCAGGCACTGAGCCCCGAACAGCTCAAAATCCTGATGGCTGATCTGCGCAAGCTGGCCGAGGCCATTGGCCGCGAACTCTGAAATGTCCACGTTTCCCTTCCAGAGCATCGCCATCGTTGGCCTGGGGCTGATGGGAGGGAGCCTGGCGCTGGCGTTACGGGCGCGGGGATATACCGGGATATTGCAGGGAGCAGGTGGCTCGGCAACGGATCTGGAACTGGCGAGCAGCGCGCAGGGACACGATGGCGCGGTGTTTGACGAGATTTGCGAAGACCCCGCGGATTTGTCTTTCGGCGCGGTCGACCTCCTGGTCCTGGCGGTGCCACCCGCGGTGTTATCGGCGTATTTCGCGCTGGCAGCCGAGAACTTGCCGCTGGCGGCCGTCGTCACCGACCTGGCGAGTGTCAAGGCGAACAATGTCGCCAAGGGAGAGGCGCTGCTGGGGGCGCGCTATCAATCTTCGCACCCGCTCATCGGTGCGGAGCAGCACGGTTTTGCGGCGGCACACGCAGATCTCTACCGGGATTACCGTTGCATTCTGTGTCAGGGTTCCGTAACCGACGCAGAGGTTGATAAGCGTCTGACCGGTTTTTGGACAGCACTTGGTGCCGAAGTCCTACACCTCGATGTTGCGACCCACGACACTGCCCTGGCAGCGACCAGTCACCTGCCACACCTCCTCGCCTTTGCCTATCTCGAGCTCCTCGGGGAAGAGCCGGAGCTGGCCCTGCTGGCGGGCGGTGGCTTGCGCGACTTCAGCCGCATTGCCGCGAGTGACCCTCGGCTCTGGGCCGACATCCTCTGGCAGAATCGCGCCGCCGTGCGAGCTCGACTGGCGCGTCTGCGAGAGGCTCTGGCGCGGCTCGACGGAGTCTTGGCTGGGGAAGAGCCTGCTCCTTTGTTTGTCAGTCTGAGTCGCGGACAACAGGCCCGCTCCCGTTTTCGCTTTCCTTCGTCATGAGGCAGTCCATGCAGTATCTCGTCCAGCCCGGCGGCGCCTTGCGCGGGCGCCTGCGCGTTCCGGGGGATAAATCGATTTCCCATCGCGCCGTCATCCTCGGTGCCCTGGCCGAGGGAGTGACGGAAGTCAGTGGCCTTCTGGAAGGCGCAGATGTCCTGGCTACCATCGCTGCATTCCGCGCCATGGGCGTGCAGATCGACGGGCCGAACGACGGCAAGCTGCGGATCCAGGGGGTTGGTCTGCACGGACTGCGCGCGCCGGTAAAACCCCTCGACTGTGGGAACTCCGGTACCGCCATGCGCCTCTTGGCGGGGGTGCTGGTGGGGCAAGACTTTCCCAGCACCCTGGTAGGTGATGAGAGTCTGCATCGGCGCCCCATGGGGCGGGTGATCGACCCCTTGCAGGCCATGGGGGCACGGATCACGTCCAAGGAGGGCAAGGCCCCGTTGCAGATCGAGGGTACGCGGCTGCACGGCATCGACTATACCCTGCCGATGGCGAGCGCCCAGGTAAAGTCGGCAATCCTGCTGGCGGGTCTGTACGCCGAGGGCCAGACCTGTGTGCGCGAACCGGCTCCCACCCGTGATCACAGTGAGCGCATGCTGCGCGGCTTTGGCTATAGCCTCACCCAGGAGCCCTCGCGCGCCTGTCTGCAAGGGGGCGGGCGCTTGGCAGGACAATGCATCGACGTGCCTGCCGATATCTCCTCGGCCACCTTCTTTCTGCTCGGCGCGACCATCGCCCCAGACTCTGACCTGCTATTGGAAAATGTCGGTATCAATCCCACCCGCACTGGCGTCATCGAGATCCTAACCCGCATGGGCGCGCGTATCGACCTCACTCAGTTGCGTGAGGTAGGGGGCGAAGCGGTGGCGGATATTCGGGTGCGTTCCAGCCAGCTGCGCGGCATCGATATTCCGCCGCGTCTGGTGCCCCTGGCCATCGACGAATTTCCGGCGATCTTTATCGCCGCCGCCTGCGCCGATGGGCAGACGCGGGTGCGCGAGGCGGAAGAGCTGCGCGTCAAGGAAAGCGATCGCATCGCGGTGATGGCAGCGGGATTGCGGAATCTGGGGATTGTGGTGGAGGAAACCGCCGATGGCGCGCGCATCGACGGTGGCCAAATAGGTGGGGGAACAGTGGACAGCCACGGTGATCATCGCATCGCCATGTCCTTCGCCATGGCTGCCTTGCGTGCCCAAGGAGCGATCCAGATCCTGGATTGCGAAAATGTTGCTACCTCGTTTCCCACTTTCCCCGCGCTTGCCCGCCAGGCGGGCCTGGATCTGGCGCAGGTGGTCTCATGAGCGACGTTCCGGTCATCACCATCGATGGCCCTGGGGGCGTCGGCAAGGGTACCCTCAGCCGACTGCTTGCCGCGCGCCTCGGATGGCATCTGCTCGACAGTGGCATGATCTATCGCGCCATGGGGCTGGCTGCGGCGCGTGCTGGCCTGCTCCAAGCGCAGCCTCTAGATGAAGCGGCACTGATTGGCCTGGCGCTGGACCTGCCGTTGCATTTTGCAGAACAGGACGGTGAGACCCATGCGTTTCTCAATGGCGAGGATGTCACCCAGGAATTACGTAGCGCCGAGGCGGGACAGCGTGCTTCGCAACTGGCCGTGATTGCGGATCTGCGTCGCGCACTGCTGCAACGACAACGGGATTTCCGCCAGCCGCCCGGTCTGGTGGCCGACGGTCGCGATATGGGGACGGTGGTGTTCGCTGATGCGCCCCTCAAGGTATTTATCACTGCAAGTGTCGAAGAACGTTCCAAGCGGCGCCTAAAACAGTTGCTAGAACAGGGAGCTAGTGCTACTCTCGCGCAGGTTGAAAGGGAGATCGCCGAACGCGATCGTCGTGACCGCGAGCGCAGTGTCGCGCCTCTGGTGCCTGCACCGGATGCGCGTATCCTGGACAATAGCGGTCAGACCATTAAACAGACTTTTCGGGTCCTCGAAGGGTGGACGCATGACGCCCTCGGGGAGTTTTTTTGTTGCCAATGATGGCAGTTACAGAATGTATCGGGGCAGAGCAGCGCTCCATCACGAGGTTTAGCGAATTTTATGACCACCCTACACAGTGAAGTGCAGTCCGAACCCAGTTTTGCCGAACTCTTTGCCGAAAGTGAAAGCTCCCAGGGCCTCAAGCCCGGTGACTTGCTCGTCGGTACCGTGACCCGGGTCGATAACGACATCGTCATGGTCGATGTCGGCCTCAAATCCGAAGGGCCCATTCCCGCCGAGCAGTTTCGTAATGCCGAGGGCGCCCTGGAAGTCCAGGTTGGTGACCAGGTAGAGGTCTGTCTGGAGTCCGTCGAAGATGGCATGGGTGAAACCCGCCTGTCGCGCGAGAAGGCGCGGCGCGCCAAGACCTGGGAAGAGCTCGAGGCGGCCTTTGCCGAGAATGCGGTGGTCAAGGGCTTCCTCACCGGCAAGGTGAAGGGCGGCTTTACCGTCAGCATCGACGGTGTGCGTGCCTTCCTTCCCGGCTCTTTGGTGGACGTGCGTCCGGTGCGGGATGTTGCCTATCTGGAAGGTAAAGAGCTGGAGATGAAGATCATCAAGCTCGATCGCAAGCGCAACAACGTTGTCGTTTCGCGGCGTGCAGTGGTCGAGCAGGAGCAGAGCGCTGAGCGCGGTCAGCTGCTGGAAAGTATCCAGGAGGGTGCGATTCTGCAAGGTGTGGTCAAGAATCTTACCGACTATGGTGCCTTCATCGATCTGGGTGGCATCGACGGGTTGCTGCACATCACCGACATGGGCTGGCGTCGCGTTAAGCATCCCAGCGAAGTGGTCAACGCCGGTGACGAGGTTAAGGTCATCGTCCTTAAGTTCGACCGCGAGCGTGGTCGCATCTCCCTGGGCATGAAGCAGTTGGGTGCCGATCCTTGGCAGGACATCGCCCGTCGCTACCCCGAACGCACGCGTATTTTTGGTAAGGTCACCAATATCACCGACTATGGTGCATTTGTCGAAATCGAGGACGGCGTCGAGGGCCTGGTGCACGTCTCCGAGATCGACTGGACCAACAAGAACGTCAATCCGGCCAAGGCGCTGCATCTGGGCCAGGAAGTGGAGGTCATGGTACTCGATATCGACGAAGATCGTCGCCGCATCTCCCTGGGCATCAAACAATGTCTCCCCAATCCGTGGGAAGACTTTTCCAACAACTTCCAGAAGGGCGACCGGGTATCCGGGCAGATCAAAAGCATTACCGACTTTGGCGTGTTCATTGGTCTGGACGGCGGCATTGACGGTCTCATCCATCTCTCCGACCTGTCCTGGGACCGCCCCGGCGAAGAGGCCGTTCGCGACTTCAAGAAAGGCGACTCGGTGGATGCCGTAGTGCTCAGTATCGATCCGGAACGGGAGCGTATCAGCCTGGGCATCAAACAGCTCGAAAACGATCCATTCCTTCAGTTTGTGGCGGCAAATGACAAGGGCGAGATGCTCGATGGCGAAGTCATTAGCGTCGACGGTAAGGGTGCCCTGGTGCGTCTGGCGGAAGGGGTCGAAGGGTTTCTCCCCACGCGCGAGATTGCCAAGGGTACGCAGCTGCAAGAGGGAAGCCCGGTGCGCGTGGCGATCGCCGTGGTGGACCGGAAAAATCGCAGCTTGACCTTGGGCAGCAAGGCGCGCGAAGCAGTGCACAGCCAATCTTCGGAAGACCAGTCAGCCCTGGTACAGCAGTATGCGCGCAGTGCCGCCACCGGCACCACGAGCCTCGGCGACCTGATCAAGGAGCAGCTCAAGCGCAAGCAGGAAGAAGAGGGCTGAGTTCGCCTTCTGGGTGGCCATCGGGCGTGCCATGTTCGATGGCCTGCTTCTTTCCTGCAGATTGGGAGGATTGCCAATGACAAAGTCAGAATTGATCAAATATATCAGTGCGAAACACCCACTATTGCCGCCGCGGGATATTGAAAATGCTACTCGCCATATTCTCGAATATCTGAGCGATGCCTTGCAGCAGGATGAACGGATCGAGATCCGGGGCTTCGGGAGCTTTTCCCTGCATATTCGTCCGGAGAAGGTGGGGCGCAATCCTCGCACTGGCGAATCGGTAAGAGTGCCGGAAAAACGGGTGCCGCACTTCAAGGCCGGCAAGGAGTTGCGTGAGCAGGTCGACTACGCCCCTGCGTCCGTAAGGTAGTTGCTGTCGCTGCCATGGGTACGCTGACCCTGGCCCTGTTTCTGCTGCTTCCAATCGCCTTTTTGGCAGGTTGGTGGGTTTCCGCCCGTCGTGTCCGTCGCCCGACGCCAGTTCCATTGCCTCGTGCCTATGTGCAAGGCTTGGGACACCTTCTTGGCGAACGCAACGACGAGGCGGTCAAAACCTTCCTCGACGCCCTGCGCCGCTACCCGGAGAGTTCCGAGCTGCTGCTGGCCCTGGGGCGCATGTTCCGACGCCGCGGCGAGCTAGAACGCGCGCTCAGCGTGCATCAACATCTGCTCGATCAGCAAGAGCTGGACCTCGTAGGCAAGCAGGAAGTGCTGCTGGAAATGGCCCGTGACTATCTCAAAGCCGGAATCCTCAATCGTGCTGAAGCGATTCTGGTAGAATTGTTGCGCAAGGACAGTGACTCGTTGCTGGCGCGCGAACTCCTGGCGGAGGTCTATGAGTTGGGCGGCGACTGGGAGCAGGCCATACGCACACGGCGAGCATTGCGCGAGTGTGGCCAGACGGGACAGAGCCGGATTATTGCCTTGCTCTACTGTGAGCTAGCGGAAGAGGGGCTGCGGCGCAATGAAGCCATTGAAACCTATCTGAGCGAAGCGGAACGCGCAGATGCGCAGTGTCCACGGCTCGTTCTGCTGCGTGGCCGTATTGCCTATGGGCAACGTGATTGGGAAATTGCGGCGCGCCATTGGTCGACACTATTGCAGACTGACCGATTCGCGGTCTTGGCGCAGATTCTGGTTCCATATCTGGAAACCCTGCGCAACTGCGAAGCGTCGCTGGATTGCCGCGCTTGGCGTGCGCAATTGCTGACTCTGGCAGACAGTGCCTCTCTCCTGCTGCCGCGGCTTATGGAGGCCGTCCGCCAGGTGGAAGGAGACGCGAAGGTTATCGCGTTGCTGCGGGATAAGCTGCGAGACGGCGATGATCGTGTCGTCCTGCAACTCTATCTGCGTGCCGGCGGCGATGCCGCCGCCGTCGTACCACAAATGCAGCGGGCGATTGCGGAATTGCCCCTTGCCGACGGGCTCTTTCACTGCCAGCAGTGCGGCTACCAGACCGCAGAATTTTATTGGCGCTGCCCCAGCTGTCGCCATTGGGACACCTTTCGCAGCGGAGGACTGGTGGCATGACCCCACTCATCGTAGCTCTCGATTTTCCGGATGCTCCATCGGCCCTCGCTCTGGCCGATCGCCTCGACCCGCAACAATGCCGGGTAAAGGTCGGCAAGGAGCTGTTTACCCGCGCCGGCCCGACAGTGGTGGAAAATCTGCAGGCGCGCGGCTTTCAGGTATTTTTGGATCTGAAGTTTCATGACATCCCGGCAACTGTCGCCGGAGCCTGTCGGGCGGCAGCCGAGCTGGGTGTGTGGATGCTCAATGTGCATGCCAGCGGCGGGCGGGCAATGCTTGAAGCAGCGCGGGAGGCCGTGTCCGTCAGCGCTGCACCGCCGCTGCTGATTGCCGTTACTGTCCTCACCAGTCTGGATGCTGCTGATCTGGAAGAGATTGGTTGCCACAGCAAGCCCGCCGAACAGGTGCGGCGGCTCGCCGCACTGACAGCGGAGACCGGGCTTGCCGGTGTTGTATGCTCTGCCCAAGAGGCTGGGCAATTGCGGCAGGAGCTGCCGGTTTTGCTACGCGTTACACCGGGAATTCGTCCCGCGGGCTTTGCCCGAGACGACCAGCGGCGTGTCCTTACCCCCGCTGCGGCTCTGGCCCAAGGCGCTGATTACTTGGTGATTGGAAGACCGATTACGGCCGCGACCGATCCCGGTGCCGTCGTCGCCTCAATCGTTGCCGATATGGCCGCGGCGAGTGTACGGTAGGCCCGTTCCATTGTGGAGAATCGATAAATGGTGAAGCCAATGCTCAATCCCGATCAACTTGTCGCCCTCTATGAACAGGATGGCGCCCTTCTGCACGGTCACTTTTTGCTTTCCTCGGGTTTGCATAGCGATACCTATCTGCAATCGGCTCGGGTTTTGCAGCACCCCGAGCACGCTGCTCAGGTTGCCGAGGCGATGGTCGCCGGTATCCCCGCGGCATTGCGTGCACAGATCACTGCGGTTGTCGGTCCGGCCATGGGCGCGGTCATCGTTGCCCATGAGTGCGGGCGGGCCTTGGGGGTGCGCGCCTTCTTTACCGAGCGGGAAGGCGGGCAGATGTGCCTGCGGCGTGGCTTTGCCCTCAATCCCGGAGAAGGGGTTCTGGTAGTCGAAGACATTACCACTACCGGTGGCTCCACCCGCGAATGCATCGCCGTGGTGCAGGCCAGTGGGGCAAAAGTACTGGCAGTATCGGCGATCATCGACCGTAGCAGTGGGGGCATTCCGGATTTCGACGGAGTGCCGTATTATCCGCTGCTTCGTTTGCCCGTGCAGACCTGGGAGGCGGCCAATTGTCCCCTCTGTGCCGCGGGTTCACCGGCGGTCAAGCCCGGGAGTCGCGGCTTGCGTTGAAGTTGAGCAAATTCGGTCAAGGTCTTAGGATGGTCCTTTGACCATGGAAACACAGCAGAGAAAGGATCAAGTCATGGAGTTGAGTACCCCAGCCGATGCGCCGTTGCAGCGGCATATGCGTTTTACGGTGCCTGCCGCCGATCTCGAAGCACACTACAAGGAATCCCTGCGCCACAAGGCAAAACATGCCCGCTTGCCGGGGTTTCGCCCGGGCAAGGTACCGATGCCGGTGGTCGAGCGCCAGTTTGGACGTGATGCCTTGCTCGAGGCCTTCGACGAGTTGATCAACGAACATTATGCCAATGCCCTGCGCAGCCACGAACTGCGCCCGGTGGCGCGGCCTGAGGTTAACGTCGAGCAGGGCGTGCTGGGGCAGGACCTGATCTTTACCGCTGTGGTCGAAGTCTACCCAGAGTTTACCCCGCAGACGCCCAGCGCCTCGCTGACGCGCAATGTCGTGGAAATTACCGACGAAGACGTCGAACGCACGCTCACCGTCATGCGCCAGCAGCGCCAGGACTACGTCTCGGTGCAACGGCCGGCGCAGGCCCAGGATCGCGTGTTGATCGATTTCGTTGGCAAGATCGATGGCGAACCCTTTGCTGGCGGGAGCATGGATGATTATCCGGTTCTCATCGGCGCGGGACGTCTTTTGCCGGAGATGGAAAATGCCTTGATCGGGATGTCTGCAGGAGAGGAAAAGCAGGTTGCCGTCCCCTTCCCGGCAGACTATCCGGTGGCTGAACTGGCTGGCAAAATGGCGGATTTTCTGGTGCGGATGAAGGACGTTGCCGCGCCACGACTACCCGAGCTGGACAGCGAGTTCGCGCGCTCCCTAGGTATCGAAGATGGAGACGTGGCGACCCTGCAGGAAGAGGTGCGTGCCAATCTGCAGCGCGAAGCCGAGCGACTCAGCCGTCAGCAGCTCAAGGCAGGGCTGATGCAGGAAGTGCTGGCCGCCAACGCAATCGAAGTGCCCAAGGCGTTGCTCGATCGGGAGGCGGAGCGGCAAAAGCAGGGTCGAGAGGGTGAACTCAGTGCGGAGCAGGCTGCCGAAGTGGAAAAGCGCGTGCGCCTGGGTCTTATCCTCTCCGAATTGGCGCGCCAGCAGCAACTGCGTGCAGCAAGCGCAAAAATGGAGCAGGCCTTGGCGGAAATGGCCGAGCAGTACGAAGACCCACGTGAGTTCATGGCCTGGTACCGCAAGGATCAGGAACGGATGGAAAATCTGGAATCGATGGTCCTTGAGGATGCGGTAGTGGACTGGCTGCTGGAGCGTGTTACAGTGGAAGAACAGAAGATCGGGTTTCAGGACCTGATTGGTGCTCGCGCTGGCATAGGCAGTGAGGGCTGAAGCAGGATAACCTGGAGGGCAGTGGTGATGAAGCGGGTATTGCAGGACGAAAATATGCTGGAAACGCGGGCTCTGGGTTATGTTCCCATGGTTATCGAGCAGACCGGACGTGGCGAGCGTGCCTTTGATATCTACTCTCGCCTGCTCAAGGAACGGGTCATTTTTCTGGTCGGCCCGGTGGAAGACATGATGGCCAATTTGGTCGTGGCCCAGCTCCTGTTTCTGGAAGCGGAAAATCCGGAAAAGGATATCGCCCTCTATATCAACAGCCCGGGTGGTTCGGTGACGGCAGGGTTGGCCATTTACGATACCATGCAGTTCATCCGTCCCGCTGTCAGTACGGTTTGCGTAGGGCAGGCGGCCAGTATGGGGGCAGTACTCCTCGCCGCAGGCGCCGCTGGCAAGCGCTATGCCCTTCCCAATGCACGGATCATGTTGCACCAACCTTCGGGCGGCTTTCAGGGGGTGGCGCACGATATCGACATCCACGCCAAAGAGATCCTGCGGATTCGCGAGTGCCTGAACGAGATCCTGGTGCATCATACCGGCCAGGACAAAGAACGGATCGAGCGGGATCTCGATCGGGATTTCTTCATGTCTGCCAATGAAGCAAAAGAGTATTGTTTGGTTGATGCCGTCATCACCCATCGCGGTGATGACGAGAGTGCCTGAAGACAGGTAGGAGTGTAGCGATGTCTGGAAAAAATGAGAGCAGTGGTGACAAGAACCTCTGTTGTTCCTTTTGTGGCAAAACGCAACACGAAGTACGCAAGCTGATTGCCGGACCCAATGTCTTCATCTGCGACGAATGTATCGAGCTTTGTAATGACATCGTCAAGGATGAATCCTTAGACGAAACTGCCAGCGGCAAGGAGCAGAAGCTTCCCAAGCCGATGGAGATTCGTCAGACCCTGGACGATTATGTCATTGGTCAGGATGTCGCCAAAAAGGTCCTGTCGGTAGCGGTGTACAACCATTACAAACGTCTTGAACATGGCGGGTCGGGTAGTGATGTGGAGCTCGACAAGAGCAATATCCTGCTTATCGGTCCCACCGGTTCGGGCAAGACCTTGCTGGCGCAAACCCTTGCGCGCCTGCTCAATGTCCCCTTCGCCATGGCCGATGCCACGACCCTGACCGAGGCCGGTTATGTCGGTGAAGATGTCGAAAACATCATCCAGAAGCTGCTGCAGAAGTGCGATTACGACGTTGAGAAGGCGCAGACGGGCATCGTCTATATTGATGAAATCGACAAGATTTCCCGCAAATCCGAAAATCCCTCCATCACTCGCGATGTTTCGGGGGAGGGAGTGCAGCAGGCCCTGCTCAAATTGATCGAAGGCACGGTCGCCTCGGTGCCGCCGCAGGGTGGCCGCAAGCACCCGCAGCAGGAGTTTTTGCAGGTCGATACCCGCAATATCCTCTTCATTTGTGGTGGTGCCTTTGCCGGCCTGGAAAAGGCCGTCGCCAGCCGCCTGGAGAAGGGCGGTATCGGCTTTGGGGCCAAGATCAAGAAGGGTAACGAAAACTTGGCCATGGCGACGATGATGGAAAATCTCGAGCCTGAGGATCTGGTGCGCTATGGACTCATCCCGGAGTTTGTCGGTCGTCTGCCCATCATCGCCCTGCTCGAAGAGCTGGACGAAGATGCCTTGGTGACGATCCTTACCGAGCCCAAGAATGCCCTCGTCAAGCAATATCAAAAGCTCTTTGCCTTGGAGGGCATCCAGCTTGAGATCCGCCCCGAGGCTCTGCGCGCCATTGCCAAGAAGGCCCTCACGCGCAAGACCGGTGCACGTGGACTGCGCTCGATTCTCGAGCATATTTTGCTCGATACCATGTACGAGCTACCCTCCATGTCGGGTATCAAAAAGGTGGTGATCGATGCCGGAGTCGTCGAAAGTGGCAACCAGCCGCTACTGGTCTACGACGAAGCGGCCAAGGTGGATGCTTCTCACCCTGCCTGAACCTTCCTGATCCGACGCTGTTGAAAACTACAGCGTCGGCCCCCATTTCCTCCTCCCATGGGGAGAGTTTTTCTTCCCCGCTACCCTGGAGTGAAGCGTGGCTGAATCCAAAACGAGTTCTCTATTGAGCGAAGAATCCCTCATCGTCCCCGTCCTGCCCCTGCGCGACGTGGTGGTGTTTCCCTTTATGGTCATCCCTCTCTTTGTCGGACGGCCAAAATCCATCCGCGCCCTGGAGGACGCCATGGCCGGCGACAAGCAGATCCTGCTCGTTGCCCAGCGCAACGCCGCCGATGACGATCCCGAGCCGGAGCGGATCTTCCGCATGGGAACGGTCGCTACCATTCTGCAACTGCTGAAGTTGCCGGATGGCACGGTGAAGGTGCTGGTGGAAGGTACCGACCGGGCCCGTATCCAGGCCTTTCTGCCGGCAGAAGGGACCCTGCGCGCGCAGATTGCCGTGGTTCGTTCCGGCACCGCCAATGACCGCGAGCTGGAGGCCCTGGTGCGTTCGGTGCAGGCGCAGTTCGAGGCCTACGTCAAACTCAATAAGAAGATCCCGCCCGAGATCCTGCAAACCCTCGCGAGCATCGACGATCCGGCGCGCCTGGCCGACACCGTGGCCGCCCATCTCAACCTCAAGCTCGAAGAGAAACAGGACATCCTGGAAAAGGCCGAGACCCGTGCGCGGCTCGAACATCTGCTCGGCATGATGGAATCCGAGATCGATCTGTTGCAGGTGGAAAAGCGGATTCGCGGTCGCGTCAAGCGGCAGATGGAAAAGAGCCAGCGTGAGTACTACCTCAACGAGCAGATGAAGGCCATTCAAAAGGAGCTGGGGGATCTGTCGGAGGAGGGCGGCAACGAGGCCGACGAGCTGGCGCGCAAGATCCAGAAGGCCGGTATGCCCAAGGACGTGCGCGCCAAGGCCGAAGCAGAGCTGAAAAAGCTGCGCATGATGAGCCCGATGTCGGCGGAAGCCACCGTGGTGCGCAACTACATCGACTGGCTCGTTGCCGTGCCGTGGAAGAAGCGCAGCAAGATCACCCAGGACCTGACCCATGCCAAGGAGATTCTGGATGCCGATCACTACGGCCTGGAAGACGTGAAAGAGCGGATCCTGGAATATCTCGCAGTGCAGCAGCGGGTCGGCAACAGCCATGGCCCGATCCTCTGTCTGGTGGGCCCGCCAGGGGTGGGTAAGACCAGTCTGGGCCGTTCCATCGCGCAAGCGACGGGGCGCAAGTTCGTGCGCATGTCCCTCGGCGGCGTTCGCGATGAAGCGGAAATCCGCGGGCATCGCCGCACCTACATCGGCGCCTTGCCTGGCAAGATCGTGCAGAGCCTGTCCAAGGTGGGTACCCGCAACCCGCTGATGTTGCTCGACGAAGTCGACAAGATGGCCATGGATTTTCGCGGCGATCCGGCCTCGGCCCTGCTCGAAGTCCTCGATCCGGAGCAGAACAACACCTTCAACGATCATTACCTGGAGGTGGATTTCAATCTGTCCGAGGTCATGTTCGTCACCACTGCCAATACCCTCAATATCCCGGCACCGCTGATGGATCGTATGGAGGTGATTCGCATCTCGGGGTATACCGAAGACGAGAAAATCCACATTGCCAATCAGTACCTGCTGCCCAAGCAGATTGAGAAGGCCGGTTTGCAGAAGGACGAAATCCAGATCTCGACGGCCGTGATTCGGGATATCATCCGTCATTACACCCGCGAAGCTGGGGTGCGGAATCTCGAACGGGAACTGGCGCGCCTTTGCCGCAAAGTGGTCAAGGAGCTGCTCCTCGACAAAAAACGCCGCAAGATACAGATCAGCGAGCGCAATCTCGACAAGTATCTTGGCGTCCAGCGCTTCGATTTTGGCAAGGCCGAGAAAGAGAATCGCATCGGCGAAGTCACGGGTCTGGCCTGGACGGAGGTGGGTGGCGAACTGCTCAGCATTGAAGCAGTGGTGGTCCCGGGACGGGGTAAGTTGCTGATCACCGGCAAGCTGGGCGACGTCATGCAGGAGTCGATCCAGGCAGCGATGAGCGTGGTGCGCGCCCGTTCCGGTATTCTCGGTATTGCCCCGGATTTCTATCAGAACCGGGATGTGCACATTCATGTGCCGGAAGGCGCCACCCCCAAGGATGGTCCGAGTGCCGGTATCGGTATGGTCACGGCCCTGGTTTCGGCGCTGACCGGTATCCCGGTGCACGCCAGTGTGGCTATGACCGGTGAAATTACCTTGCGTGGCGAAGTGCTGCCGATTGGTGGATTGAAAGAAAAACTGCTGGCAGCACATCGCGGAGGCATCAGCACCGTGCTGATCCCGGCAGAGAATGAAAAGGATCTGCAGGATATTCCCAAAAACGTGCGCGATGCCCTGACCGTCAAACCGGTGCGCTGGATAGACGAGGTCTTTGCCATTGCCCTGGAACGGATGCCTGAACCGGTACCGGCCAATGAAGAGGGCGCCGTGGCGGCGGCCGCAGTTCCGGTCGAGGAAGGCACCGGCAAACGTGGCGCGGCGCACTGAAACTAATTGCCGCCCCAGAAATAAATCTGGGGCGGTTTATTTTTGCAGCTGTTCTTGACAGCGCTTTTTTTGTCCTGTTATAAAACTCTGGCCTCAATCGTCAAGCCTTACAGTACACACTCAGGAGACAAGGAATATGAACAAATCCGAATTGGTCGAGAAAATTGCAGAAGAAGCCGACGTATCCCGCGCTGCAGCCAGCCGCACCCTCGATGCAGCGATCAAAGTCGTTACCGAGGCCCTGCAAGCCGGTGACCAGGTAACCTTGGTCGGGTTTGGTTCCTTTATGGTTGCTGAGCGTGAGGCACGCAAGGGGCGTAACCCCGCCACGGGAGCAGAGATCATGATCCCTGCCAGCCGCTCGCCCAAGTTCAAGGCTGGAAAAGCGCTTCGGGATGCAGTAAACTAGATCTTCTGGTCGGGCGGTTAGCTCAGTTGGTAGAGCGTCGGCTTTACACGCCGAATGTCGGGGGTTCGAGCCCCTCACCGCCCACCACAGCCCTTGTGGGGTGGTAGTTCAGTTGGTCAGAATGCCGGCCTGTCACGCCGGAGGTCGCGGGTTCGAGCCCCGTCCACCCCGCCACAACGCAGGCGACCCCGATGGGGTCGCCTTTTTTTATGTCTCGGTGCTTACGGATAGTCCACACCTTTGAGGTTTTTCTATGCTTGATGTCTTTCGCGGTCTGGCCCAATCCTGGGTGGCAAAAATCGGGATGCTCGTCATTGGTTTGTCTTTTATCCTTTGGGGCGTGAGCGGCTACCTATTCAACCAAGGCGATTCCACCGAGGTGGTCGCCAAAGTGGACGGCGAAAAGATCAGCAGCAGCATCTTTCAACACCGTCTGCAACAGGCGAAAGAGCAGTACGCCCATGTTTTTGGCAGTGACACGGCTAGCAAAGTGACCAAGACCCCAGCCTTCGCGCAGCAGGTTCTCGATAGCATGATCGACGATCTGCTGCTGGCGCACCAGGCGAGCAAGCTGCATCTGCAGGTACCCGACAGCGCCCTGAGCGCCAAGATTGTCGCCATGCCAGTTTTTTCAGAGAACGGGAAGTTTTCCCGAGCCCGTTATGATCAGCTCCTCAACGAAAATGGTCTGACTCCCGCGCAGTTCGAGGCACAATTACGCCAGGGGATGTTGCTGGAGCAATTACAAGCCCTGCCCCAGATCCTCGCCAGTGCCTCGCCCCAGGAGGCACAACAAGTCTGGCAGTGGTCCCAGGAATACCGCGATGTCTACTTATTGACCCTGCACAATGGGCAATTCATTGCCCAGGTGCGCCCAAGTGCGGCAGAGATCGACCAGTATTACCAGGCCCATAAGGCGGAATTCCAGCAGCCCGCGCAAATTCAGGTACAGTACATCGTTCTTGGGAAGAAGGACTTTGCCGACGAGCTGCAGTTCGAAGCACAGGTCGACAACTTCAAAAACCTGCTGTTCAGTAGCCCAAATCTCCAAGCGGTGGCCAAGCAGTACCACCTGACGCCAGAGCCGAGCGGCCTTCTCGAGGAAGGAAAAGCCGGTACCGGGGCATTCGCTGACCCGGCAGCCGTCAAGCTGGCCTTCAGTGCGGCGGTGCGCGCCGGCAAGAACAGCAGCGCCTTGCGACTTGCCAACGGCGATTTGCTGGCACTGCACCTGATGCATTACCAGCCTGCCCAGGCACGGAGCCTGCAGGCAGTGGAAACGCAAGTCCGCAGTGCCGTGCTCCAGCAGCAAGCGGCCAAGATGCGCCTGGCAGAGGCCAAGCAATTGCTGGCAACGGCACGCAAGGAACAGAGTATCGCTTCCTGGCAAAAGGAGTATTCCGCAGAGCTCGTGCATTATCCCGAAATCTCCCGCCGGGACGCGCATGGCCTGTCATCGCCGTTGCTCCAGAAAATATTCCTGGCAGCGGCCCCTGCCAGCGGTAAGGTCACTGTGGGATCGCTGGAGGATGCATCGGCAAGCACCTTGTACGCGGTTGCCGGGGTGGTCCTGCCCAGTCCCGATTTGCTCAATCCTTCGGTGCGTGATGAAATTCAGAAGTCCCTGGCTGAGCAACGGCTGCGGCTGCTGAGTCGAGCCTACCTGCGGGCCCTGCGCGATCAGGGAAAGGTAAAGATCTATCAAAGTAATCTACGACAGGCAATTGGATGATCGTCACGGAAATTTGTAGAAATTAGATGTTCATCCGTAGAGGGAGGAGAGCGGGGTGTCGGAGAGTCTTGAGAATCTGCATCACGAGCTGTTCAGCAAAGAATACCAGATTGGGGCGGGAAGCAAGGCGCTACAAATAATCGAGCGCATTATCCGTGAGCACCTTTTCTGTACCCTATTCTTTGCGGAGCGTGATCGCAGTTACACCTCCATGCTGCTTCCTAATGCCGATTCTGGCAGCTTGGTATTGGATCTACCTCTCGACCTGCCGGCGCAAATCCAGCCGGGGACCTCGGTAGTACTGCTGGCGCGTATTGATGGCGTGATCACCGGCTTTCGTTCGAATCTGCGCGAACGAGGCCCGGAGGAGCTGATCCTGGATTTTCCCGAGGCCCTCTATCAGATGCAGAGGCGGCAGCTCTATCGGGTGCCGCCGGCAGTCGGCGATCCCGATCAGGTAATGATCTCCCGTCAAGGAGCCGAAACGTTGCTGGGCACAATGCAGGACATCAGTGTGGGCGGTATGCGTGCCCTGTTCCGGCCGGCGCCGCGAGATTTTCCCGTTCAGGCAGGAGAGCACTTTCCTGACGTCCGCTTTCAGCTGCGCGGCGGCAATGAACTCTCGCTGTCGGCGATCGCCCGCTTTACTGATCTGCACAGTCAGCGTGGCGATGCCCTGGTGCTTGGTCTGGAGTTTCAAGACATGTCCGCCACGACCCGGGAAGGCATTGCGCAATATGTCCAAAGCCGCGATCGCGAAATTCTCAAGGGCCTGGGCATTGGTCTCGGCAGTGGGAGAACCAGCGTAACCGCTGAGCAACCGGCGAGTCTGCGGCGAAAGCTGCGTCGCTGGTGGCGGGGTTGAGCTGGTGGCCATGAGGGGTGCCAATGTCCGCTGATCTGCCCCGAGTTCTAGATGCCCTGCGTCCCGTGCAGGGCCGCGCCCTGCCGGACGGCGGTAGCGCGAATCGAGGCTTTTCGGCGCATACTTCAGCCGGTACCCTGTTGACCGGACAAATCATTGGTCAATCCGGTCAGCTGAGTCTGGTCCGCATTCGTGGCCAGGATTTTCTGATGCAGCTCCCGCAACGCTGGCCAACGGCTCTGCGGCAGCTCTCCCTGGTGTACCTGGGTGGAGAGGAGGAAGCCAAGTTTCTCCTGCTGCAGCCCCAGGGTACATCTTCCTCCGCAGCAACCAGTCTGTCGCCTCTTCTCCGAACACTGTTCGCGGCGGCGCCTGCATCCGCTCCAGCAACCCTCGCCTTGGTTGGCGCCAATTCTGGCGGACAAATTCTGGCTTCATCTCTCGCCGCTTCTCTGCAGAGCGGCGTGGAAAGCAGCGGGATGTTTTATGAAAGTCATCTACAGGCCTGGGCGCAGGGAAATTATCCTTCGCAACGCTTGCTCCAGGAGCCGCAGGGAAAATTGAGCCCATTGCTTCATAGCGACATGGCGAACGGTGGGGCGGAAGCCTTGTCCTCGCTCAGTCCTGCTCCGTTTCGTTTGGCGCAGGCGCAACAGGCGCTGGGGGTCTACGCACAAGTGGCGGCCCAGGGTTCTTCTGCCTTTACCGTGCCAGCGGCGCTGCATCCCGTGCTGCAGCAGCAGGGGCAGGTACTGATGCAGCAGCAATTGCTCTGGAACGTGGCGGTGTGGCCCGGGCAAAATGCTACCTGGAAGGTAAGCCGTCGCCACGAGGATGCCCAGGATGGCAAAGTGCTTGCCGTGGAAGAGCTGAGCTCTTGGGAGAGCCGACTGGAAATGGATCTTCCCTCCTTGGGGCACCTCGACGCACGCATGCGCCTGCGTGGTGACAATCTGAGCTTACGGATGCAAGTGTCATCACAGATTCTGAAGAGTCTACACGCCAAACTCGAAGAATTGCGCTCGGCGCTGGAACTGCTGGGATTGCAGGCAAATATCCGCCTCGAAGCGGAAAATGGCTGAAACGGTCGATCCGAAGCACAAAAAAGCTGCCGCGGCGCTCCGCTATCAGGCCGGTGATGCGGCGCCGACCCTGGTGGCCAAGGGGCAAGGACTGATTGCCGAGCAGATCATCGCCGCCGCAGAATCCGCAGGGATCTATGTGCACCACTCGCAGGAGTTAGTCAGCTTATTGATGCAATTGGATCTGGATCAACAAATTCCACCAAAATTATACCAAGCGGTGGCCGAATTATTGGCGTGGGTGTATCGCTTGGAGCAGGATCATTCCGCTCGCTCCAGATAGGAGCACCCTGTTTATCTGCCGTTTCCTTTCAGGAGCCGACTGAGCAGCAGCAAGGCAATGCCATCGAAGATCAGGTTGATGCCCACAAAAATGCCCACCAAAACTATGGAGCCCCGGGGCCAGGTGAGGAGAAACAACAGGGCGATCAAGACATCGACGATGCCACTGAAGATGAACCAAGGGCGGCCCAGTCCCCCGGAGCGTTGATGAGCGGTAAAATTCCGGTAGGCATCCAACAGAAAATAGAGAATGAACAGCAGGCCGAGGCTGGCAATCCCGGCGGCCGGTTCCCAGACGATGATGAGACCGGTGATAAGCAAGAGCAGGGGCCGTAGCCAGTCGGAGAAATGCCGTTGACTATCGCCGTAGAGGTGCACGGACCAGAAAGCTCCGCCGAGAATCAAGATGGCGGCGACAATTCCAACGGTAAGGGTGGAGAGAAATACCGGGCTGATGAGGCCAATGATGCCCACCACGATAAGAAGGACGGCGACTGGGCGGGCAAATTTTCCCAGGCGTTTCTGCTCTGCCTCGACGATTGTGGAGAGATCTGGCGGTCTGAGGTTCATGCTGGGACTCCTCCGCTGGCGATGATTTATTCCTTCAGCTTAGCACAGCTGGCTTCTGCAGCCTCCAACGCCTGCCAGTAGGCATCTTGGGGCTGAAGCCGCTGGATCTGCTCGCGCAAGACTGCAGCCCCCACCGGATAAGAGCGGCCCTGGTCTTTGCGAATCAGTTCGACCAAAGGCTGAGCGGGAAAATATTGCAATGCCATTTCGCGCACTCCCATCTCGCACAGGAGGGTCGCCTCGCGCGCCAACTGCTCGGGATCGATGTGGGTATCGGCCAGAACCAGCACATCTGCATCCAGCAGACGGCGCACTTGCTCTACCCATTGCTTCTGAATTTCGCTTTCTTGCCCAACATCCCAGCCAGTCCAGGAGAACGCCGTGTCATGATTTTTGTCGTATTGCGCGCGGCGCAGTTGATCGCGTTCGAGGATTGCGATTTGCAGGTGGGGAAAGCGCTTGCCAAGATCCTGTGCCCAGGTTGATTTGCCCGAGGCGCTGGTTCCTACCGTAAAAAGTACTAAAATTTCCGGATTCATCGATGGTTTCTTTGTAGGTGATTGCCCGGACTGCAACCTGCAGACGCATGGACAAAAGACTCGCCTTCAGGGATAGTAAGGCAAGTCAGCTTGCAAACATTGAATGAAATGACCAAAAAAATTCTAGGAGAGTGGTACCGAGGACTGGATTCGAACCAGCACAAGCTTTCGCTCACTAGGACCTGAACCTAGCGCGTCTACCAATTCCGCCACCTCGGCAATAGCGCGCATCATCTACCAACAAGGAGTTTTTGTCAATGCCGGAGCAAGAGTCGCCCAGCCTGTCCCTGCCAGATCGGGATCCCATGTACGAGCGGGAAAAAGAAAAATATGAGCGCCCCATCGTCAGTCGCGAGTTTATTCTGAGTTACCTGGAGGGATTGGGGCATCCCGCCCGATTGGAAGATCTCATCGAAGACCTGGAGGTTGCGGAGGAGGATCAGGAGGCGCTACGGCGGCGCCTGCGCGCCATGGAGCGTGATGGCCAGTTACTGCGCAACCGGCGTGGAGCCTATGGGCTTGCGGAAGCGATGGAGCTGATCCGTGGGTCGGTGATCGCCCACCCCGATGGCTTCGGTTTTCTCTCCCGCGACGATGGTGGCAAAGACCTGTTTCTCTCCCCCCGGGAGATGCGCAAGGTCTTCCATGGTGACCTTATTCTCGGTCGGGTGATTGGTGAGGATCGGCGCGGGCGCCTCGAGGGTGCCGTCGTGCGTGTCCTCGAGCATGCCCTGACCCAGGTCGTGGGACGCTACCATGCAGAGGGAGAAAGCCGTTATGTGCTGCCGGAAGACCGTCGGCTCAGCCAGGAATTCGCGGTAACCGGCACTGGCGAGCTGGCGCCGGTGCATGGCCAGATTGTGGTGCTGCAGATTGAAACCTATCCCGACGGGCGCAATCTCCCTGAGGGACGCATCGTTGAGATCCTTGGCGAACATATGGCCCCGGGGATGGAGGTCGAGATCGCCGTGCGCAGCTACGGTCTGCCGTTCCAGTGGCCAGAGGCGGTCGAGCAGGAGGCTGCCAGCATCGCGCCGGAGGTCCCGGAAGAAATGAAGCAAGGGCGCTACGATGTGCGCGACCGGCCGCTGGTGACGATCGATGGGGCAGACGCCAAAGATTTTGACGACGCCGTGTATGCGGAGCGGATGGGAGAGAGCGGATTCCGCCTCTTTGTGGCCATTGCCGATGTGGCAAGTTATGTCCAGCCGGGGTCGGCTCTCGACCAGGAGGCGCGACGGCGGGGCAATTCGGTCTATTTCCCGCGCCGCGTCATTCCCATGCTCCCCGAGGTGCTCTCCAATGGCCTGTGCTCCCTCAATCCGCAGGTAGATCGCCTGTGCATGCTCTGTGAGATGGAAATCGCCGACAACGGAGAGGTGCAGCGTTTTCGCTTTGCGCGTGCGGTGATGCGTTCCCAGCGGCGCTTTACCTACGATGAAGTGGCGCAGCTCCTGGCTGGCGAGACGCCCGCCGAAGGGGCAGATGCCGCCTTGCTTCCCCATCTGCAGACCTTGCACGCGCTCTATTCCGCGTTGGCAAAGGCACGGGAAGAACGTGGCACCATCGAGTTCGACAGTCAGGAGAGCCGGATTCTCTACAATGAGCAGGGGAGGATCGAGGCCATCGTGCCGTTACAGCGTAACATCGCGCATCGCATGATCGAAGAGTGTATGCTGGCCGCCAACGTCTGTGCGGCGCAGTATTTCCGCATTCATCAATTTCCCATGCTGTATCGGGTACATCCAGAACCGAATGCCGACAAGATCGAAGATCTGCGCCGTTTTCTTGGCGAGTTGGGCGTCCCGGTACGTCTGCCAGCGCGTCCACGCAGTGCGGATCTGGCACAGATCATCGAGGCCACCCGCGAGCGTGCCGACGCCACCCTGATCCAGACCATCATCCTGCGCAGTCTGTCGCAGGCCTTTTATACCGTGGATACCAGTCTGCATTTTGGCCTGGCCTATCCCGCTTACACGCACTTTACCTCGCCCATTCGCCGCTATCCCGACCTGCTGATCCACCGCGGCATTCAGGAAATGCTGGATGCCGCAGCGGCTGGACGCCCGGTCCGAACACCTGCGCTGGCGGAGCTGAAAGAGCTGGGACAGCACTGCTCGATGACCGAGCGCCGTGCCGACGAGGCCTCCCGCGAGGCCGTGCAATGGCTCAAATGCGAATTCATGCTCGACAAGGTTGGCAATGAATATTCCGCCATCATCACCGGCGTGACGGGCTTTGGTCTCTTTGTTGCGTTGCGCGAGGCCTATGTGGAGGGGCTGGTACACATCAGCACCCTGGGTGCCGACTACTACCATTTCGATGCCAAACACTATCGCATCGTCGGCGAGCGCAGCGGGGAAGTCTTTCAGCTGGGGGAGGAATTGCGCGTGCGCCTAGTGCAGGTGAATCTGGACGAGCGCAAGATCGAGTTCGAGCGTGTGCTGGCCGAGGGCGAGGAAGGAGCGGGGCGCCGTCGTCGGCGCGTTTGATGCCGACTACGGCAGTGTTTTGCCCCAGGCTATGGGGCGATGCTGCCGTTTTCCAGATAGCTCGGGTCGTAGTCGAAAATGACATTGCGATCCGGACTGACCAGATCCACATCCTTGCCGTCGTAGTCCAGACGCAACAGGATTTCCTTTATGATCTGTAGGCGTGCCACTTTCTTATCGTCGGCGCGGACGATGGTCCAGGGGCAGAGGGTGCTGTGGCTACGCGCAAACATCTCGTTGCGCGCCTTGGAATAGTCCTTCCAATGTTTGACCGCCTGCTGATCGATGGGGCTGGTTTTCCATTGTTTCAGTGGATCGTCTTCCCGGGCTGCCAAGCGGGCCTTCTGTTCTTTGCGGGTGATGTCCAGATAAAACTTGCGCAGGTGGATGCCGGAGCGCATCAGCATGCCCTCCAATACCCCAACTTCCTGAAAAAATTCTTCCAGCTGCTTTTCCGTACAAAACCCCATGACCCGTTCGACGCCAGCGCGGTTGTACCAACTGCGATTGAAGAGCACGAATTCCGCTGCCGCCGGCAGGTGTGCGATGTAGCGTTGAAAATACCATTCCGTCTGCTCGCGGTCCGACGGTTTGGGTAAGGCGACGACGCGGGTTTCCCGTGGGCTCAGGTGCTCGGTGATGCGCTTTATGCTGCCGTCCTTGCCTGCGCCATCGCGTCCTTCGAGAAGGATCAGGATCTTGTCGCCACGCTGGATGATATGCCGTTGCAGCTTGACGAGTTCGATTTGCAGCAGCCGTAGTTCTTCCTTGTATTGCTGGGACTTCTCTGCCTTCTTGTTCATTTTCTGTTCCTCGGATGCGCCTGTCCCATTATTTGTAGGGCGCGGGGAGGGTGGCGTCAAGTAGACTTTGTACTATCCGGCTGTAGAGAACTGGGCGCAGACTGGCCTAGGCTGCGATAAATCCGCTGGCGTCCATCTCCTTTTGCCCGATACAGGGCCTCATCGGCGTCAGCAAGGGCCGTTTCCAGGCTGGTAGCGGGGCTCCACCCCACTACCCCGGCGCTGAAACTTACTACGATTCCCTGCTGTTTGCCGGTCAGTAGTGGCTGCGCCTGTAGGGAAGTTTGTAGACGCCGCAAAATCTGTATGGCGGTATCGGGATCGGCACCGGGCATGAGAATGACAAATTCCTCTCCTCCATAGCGCGCAATGGCATCTTCAGCACGCAGGCTCTGGCGCAGGAGTCGGGAAAAATGGCGCAGAACTTCGTCGCCGGTTTCGTGACCATAGTGATCGTTGATCTTTTTGAAATGATCGAGGTCCAGCAGGGCAATGCTCAGGACGCCATTCTGCCGTGCCAATCGCGCTGATTCCCGCTCGAAGGCCAGATGTAGTCCGCGACGATTGAGCAAGTGCGTCAGGGGGTCTTCATGCACCAGGAGATTGAGTTGGGAGATCTCTTCCTCCATGTCCTGCACCCGGCTACGGGCAGTCTCCAACTGTGCACGCGCCTCGCGCAGCGCAGTACGGGATTCGCGCAGCATGTCCTGTAAACTGCGGCTGCGCTCGACCAGGCGGCCCACCAGCTGGCGAATTTGCGTTGGATCTTCACTCTGCTCTATCTCCGAGCTCAGGCGCACAAATTCCGCATAGGTTTCACTGCTTCCTTCACTCAGGTTTTCGATATACTGAAAAACGAGTTGCAACAGCTCTTCCAGGGTCTTATCCACGTCGTTCACGAGTACCTGGCGCTGTTCCTGCCGGTAGAGCAGTTCGCTCAAGCCGGAAAGCAGTTCCTGGGCGCGGAGGGCGCTTTCGGGGGGCGCGTCGAATGCCTTGCCCAGGCTTTTGAGTTGTTCGCCAAACCAGGGAGTTTTGGTAAACAATTCGGCGCTGGAGGAAAATAGCAAGCGCAAAGCGCGGCGATAGATATCCTGAATTTGTTCTTTTTCTCTCTCCTTCTCTTCCAGAAGATGCCAAAGGTTTCGCAGCAATTGGACAAGGTCTTCAGCAGGCGTGGCTGTATCGCCTACAAGCCTGTCGATCGCCTCGATGATGGCCTGCCCTTGATCGTCATTTTCCAACGGAATGGCAAAGCCGGAACGCAGTCCACGAAACCAGATCTGCGGTATGGTAACGGAGCTGTCACCGCTTTCCTCGTCGCAGGCGCTGCCGCGTGTCGGCAGAGCTCGCCAGCGCGCGACGAGTTTCGCCATGGCCGCGAAGATTTCTGCGCTGTCCCGCGCTTTTGCCAGAAGCGCGTGGCGCTGCTGGAGCTTCTGTATATGGGCAAGCCCAGCCTGGCTACGATCCCACTCCTGAAGAAAATTGCCAAGGGTTTCCCGCCAATCAGCCGGTAATGCACTCTTGGGCGTGAAGCCTTCTTCAGTGCCAAATAATTTGTGGTAAACGAGGCGATAGTTGTCGGGATCGGCGGACAGATTTTCTTGCAGCAGGGTCTTCAGGACGGAAAGGCCAACCTCTTTCGGATCGAGTTCGGTCATGAGTTACCAGCCGCGCAGCAGAAAATCAGCGCGATGATACGGCGGGTTGCTGCTTTTCGGAAGCCCTTGCAAAGCCTAATCTTGCCCTGCCACGTCCCTCTGCTTTGGCCGCGTAGAGTGCTGCGTCGGCAGCAGCAAGGGCAGTTTCGTAGGAGCTGTCTGCCGTCAGGGCGGCAATGCCAATAGAGATACTCAATCGAAAGGAGCTGCCATCGTCAAAATATTGGCGACTTGCAAGCAGGCGTTCGCAGAGTCGATTGGCCGTCCGCAGCGCGCAGGATTCTGTCATCCCAGGCAGAATCAGGATGAATTCCTCGCCGCCAAAGCGGTACACGCCGTCGTACGGGCGCAGGGAGCTACGCAGAAAATCGGCCAATACTCTCAAGGCCTGGTCCCCGGCGAGGTGACCATACTGGTCGTTGAAGGCCTTGAAATGGTCGAGATCGACGATCGCGACGCAGACGGCTGCACCCCGCTGCACCATCGCCTGCTGGCGCAGGAGATCCTGCGCCAGTCGGCGGCGGTTGGGCAGGCCAGTCAGCGCATCCGCTTCACTTTGCGCTCGCTGACGTTGGAGCAATGCATTCCAGCAGTCGTTTTGAAAGCGAGTCACCCTTTGCAGGAGTGTCCAGTCGCAGAAGTCCAGTCGGTTTTTTGACGATGCATCGGCGCGTAGCTCATGTAACAGGGCATGACATGCCTGTTCGAGCGAGGACCATGTTCTCCGATCTTCCTCCCGGAGGATTGGCTCTGGATCATGCAAAGCCTGTAAGAGCTTCTGCTCCGCCTCCCGCGTGTCTGCTTGGTCGAGCCACGCAGACCAATAGACATTCCAGGCGTTGATGAGCCGATCCAATGCGGCAAGAACAATGTCCTGATCCTCATCGCGTAGCTGCGGGGACTTCGGTTTTTGCCAAGAGCGCTTTTCCATGAGATTTCCCTTCACCGTTGGTATGGGTCAAAAAGCACAAGTCGTGCCACCTTTGTCAGGAAGGAATTCAAGAAATTCTCCAAGTGTGTCGCTATTCACCTCAATAGCTGACTTCTGCGAGGTGAGGCGTGCTGAACCACTTGCAAGCAGGTGAGAGGTCTGAGGGTGCCGGCGAAGCCGGCAGCAGAAATAATGATGCTTTACCGCTATTCATCTTTGGCGTTGAGCAGACTTTGCGACGGGTGCGCACGCGTGCTGGCTATACGGTGGCCCTGGAGCCCTGGCCCGAGCTCGCCCATGCCGAGCGGATCGTGCAGCATCAGCTACTGCAATTACCGGAAAACTGGACCAGAGAGCGGCAAAATCTTGCCGATCGACTATGTAGATTGCTGTTATTGCGTTTTGCCCATACCCGTATTTTTGCGGATACCTCTGCGTTGGAGCAGTGCCCGGCAATTCTTCTGGCACTCTCTCGGGTATGGTGGGGGGAGGGCATGGCTGTGCGCGGGCAGGACGCGGAAACGCTTTTGCTGGGTTAGCGGAAGGGAATGGTTGGGACTTTTTACGACAGGGATCGACACGGAAGATGGCAGGAAAAGAAAAATCGGGCAAGGGAAAGATCATGTTGCTGGCGGTCATTGCCGTCCTGTTGCTGCTGGTTGCCGCTGGCGGCGCCTGGTGGTTTCTGCTGCGCTCGACTGCGGCGCCAAGCAAGGCGCAATTGCAGGAGCAGCGTGCTCAGCAAACCAAGTTCATCGACCTGGGTGAGCTGGTAACCAATCTGCAAAGTAGGGATGGAGGCACACACTATATCCAGGTAAAAGTCGAGCTCAAGACCTATGACGCCGATCTGGAGAAAAAAATTCAGATCTATCGGCCAGAGATCAGGAATCAAGTATTACAACTGCTTGCCGCACAACAGGCGGACAAGGTCAGCGATCCTGCGGTTAGAGGTCAACTACTGGACAAGATCAAAGCCGATGTCAACCAGATTCTGGAAACCGATGGTGGTGCGTTGTCTGCTCCGGTAAACAGTAAGAATCCACCCATCGTGGCCGCCTATTTCAGTAGTTTTGTCGTCCAATAGGCGGGGAGAAGCATGTTTCTCATCATTGGGTATGTGATTGCGCTCGGCGCCATCTTTGGCGGCTTCATGGCCGAAGGCGGCAAACTCGCAGCGCTCATCCAGCCGTTTGAGGCACTGATGATCATTGGCGGCGCGTTTGGTGCCTTTTTTGCCTCCACTTTTCCCAGAAGTTTCAAGGCAGTTCTCAAGATGTTGCCGATGGCACTCAAAGGTAGCAAATACACTCGCGCTGCCTACATGGAATTGCTGAGCCTCCTCAACGAAATCTTCGGGCGCATTCGCCAAGGCGGACTGATGTCCATCGAGGCAGATGTCGATGATCCGCAGAACAGCGAGTTATTCAAGAAATATCCAACGATTCTGGCAGATCATCATGTGCTGGAATTCCTTACCGACTATCTGCGGTTGATGGTGGGTGGCACCCTTGGCGCCTTCGAGATGGAAAATCTCATGGACGTGGAGATCGATACCCACCATCGGGAACTGGAAGTCCCTATCCATGCCCTGACCCGGACAGCGGACGGCATGCCGGCCTTCGGTATCGTGGCGGCGGTGATGGGGGTGGTCAATGTGATGAGCTCGGTGGATAAACCGCCTGCAGTGCTGGGGGAACTGATTGCCGCCGCCTTGGTAGGCACCTTTCTCGGCATTCTGCTGGGCTATGCCGTGGTATCGCCAATTGCGGCGCGCATGGAAGACCGCGCGGCAGAAAGCAGCAAAATGCTGGAGACCATCAAGGTCTCGTTGCTGGCGACCATGAATGCCTATCCGCCGCAGGTCGCCGTGGAGTTTGGGCGGAAAGTCCTGTATTCCACCGAGCGTCCAAGCTTTCAGGAGCTCGATGCGCATCTGCGCGAAATGAAGGGCAAGTAAGCGATGGCAGAGGGAAAAAAAGACCAGCCGATTGTCATCAAGCGGATCAAAAAGGGAGGAGGTAGCCACGGTGGGGCGTGGAAAATTGCCTACGCGGACTTTATCACCGCCCTCATGGCATTCTTCCTGTTGATGTGGTTGCTGGGGTCCACCACCAAGGCGACGCTGCAAGGGATTGCCAACTGGTTCAAGAACCCGGAGCGTGTCTCGCTCATGGGCGGGCCGGGGACCGGGTCGTCCAATTCCATACTGAATGGCGGCGGCAGTAATCTGAACAAGACGGTTGGTCAGGTGCAGCGTGGTGAGAAACAGCAGGTGTTACCCAGTCCACAGCCGCCGGGGGCCGAGGCGCAGGAGATCGATCGGCATAATCTGGCGCGCCTGCAACAGGAACTGGAGGCACAGATCCGCGAGAATCCAGCCTTGGCCGCGTTTCGCAAACAACTGCTGATCAATATCACGCCCGAGGGCTTACGCATTCAGGTGGTGGATAGCGCCAAAAGACCCATGTTCCCCAATGGCAGTACCGATCTGGAGCCCTATGCGCGTGCGATTTTTGAGGCCATCGCGCCCACCCTCAACACCCTTCCGAACCGGATCAGCATCACCGGGCATACGGATGCCTTGCAGTATCTCAATGGTGGCAAAGGGTACAGCAATTTCAATTTATCCGCAGGGCGGGCCAACGCGGTACGGCAAGTCATGGTACAGCATGGTCTGGCGGAGGCCAAAATTCTGCGGGTGATGGGGATGGGGTCGGCGGTGCTGTTTGACCGTCAGAATCCCGACTCCCCGCTCAATCGTCGCGTGACCATCGTGGTGCTGAGCAACACAGCGGCCGATCGCATCATCAAAAACCAGCAGGCGGTGATGAATGTGAGTGCGCCTTCCTCGGCAAACGATGCGCTGCGCAGTGTTGACGTGGCTCGTTCCTGATTCTCCATTCTCCGATTTTGTTTCCTGTGATACTGTCCCGATAAATCATCGGCAGTGGTCAGGAAGAAATCCGCATGATGGAGCCAGCGCAAGGGAGAAGATCGATGACAGGTGAGCCTGATTCTCAGGGAGGTGTCCTGGTCGATGATGCAATAGTCGAATATCTGCTGTATTTGCGTGAGAGTGGTGGCGCGATTGCCCTCAGCGACTTGCGTCGAGGAATGCATGGGATTGGTCGGGTGGTACGACTCTCTTCGCGGGGCGTAACTATTGCCTGCGAAAATTTCTGTAGCGCGCATGCTAAGGTCCTTGTCGCCCACTATGAGCCCCGACGCTCAGTCCATTTTCTCCTGCAGGAAGGCAAAGAAGAGGAACCGGGTGTTTGGCTTTTCCCCTACCCAAGCAGCATTCAGATCCGTCAGGGGCGCAAGAATCTGCGCTATACCGTCAGCAGTCCCGTCCTCGCGACCTGGTATGACCTGCAGGGGAAGGAACTGGTCTCCGGCGATGTCGTCGATATCGGCCTTGGCGGGTTATTAGCGAGTATTTATGTATCGAGTGAACAAGCCCCAGAGACCAGTATTGGTGAGGAGGGTGATCGCGGCCAGATCGTCCTGCGTCGCAATGACTCCCGGCAATGGAAAGGGCAGGCGGAGCTGCGGCGGCGGGTCCCTCTCGATCCTCCCGCAGAGGAGAAGAGCATCGCCGGCGCTGCCGAGTTTGTCTTGCTCGGATTTGCCTTTCAATTCGCCAATCCGCAGGCCATAAATGAGCTGACGGATTTTTTTCAGGGGATTCTGGGGCCAGTCGCTTGACGCAACTTGCGTGCGTGGCAATTAGTTCTGCACGCTGGGGATGGCGTGCGCCTTGGGAACACGCCGACGCTGGGCCTGCCGCTGTTTGGGCAAGCCAAAGCTTTCCTTGGCAAAACACCAGCCAAAGAGTCCTACCCAGAGCAGAAGCATGACCGATAAGGCAGCGACAAGGGCCGCCGCCGCGGCCTGCTGGAGAATATGGGCGAGATAGCTGATTCCTGCTTGCAGAAGCAGACTGGCGAGCAGAAATACCAGCCAGATCCGTACATTGCGCAATACCGCCAGAAAGCCGGCGAGAAGGGCGAGATAGCCCTGCCGTACCAGCCCCAGTACGACGGCACCCACTGAAAGCATCAAAAATACATTGCCGAGCAGGGTTTGCGCATTCCCCAGGCTGTTGCTGAGGAGATTCTTCAGCCACAAGGGTAGCCTTGCCCAGCCGCTCGTGTGCAAGGTTTTTAGCGTGGCTGCCGAAGAAATATGGTCATCAGCCAGAATCCCCTGCAGGTAATGTTGTAGCGACCAAAGTACTAACAAAATGACAAAGACCAGCAGCGCGAGGACCAGCCCCAGACGAAGCAGGGGCAGCCAGGGCAGATCGCGAAAGGCAAGCAGCAGGTCACGGATTTCCCAGCCTCCCAGTTCCACGGTCATGGCGGTGGCGAAAATGAGGGCGGTTTCCAGACCGGCAAAGGGAATCGTCAGGATCAGTGGCTGGTGACTGAGGTTGATCAGCATCAACAAGCCCGAAAGAAAAATGAAAGCGACGGGCGCCTCCCTTTGTAACGCCCAGGACTCCCGGATCCAGCGCCGGAACCAGCCCGGTGGCACGGAATGTGGCTGCAGGGTCGAGGCCACGCTATTCCTCCCGCTCCAGTACCTGGCTGTGCAGGTGCCCGCGCCAGAGCTGCACATCGATGCGCGCACCCACGGCCACATCCGTGCTGCTGCGCAGAACGGTACCCTGGTTGTCGCGCACAATGGCATAACCGCGCTCCAAAACGGCGGCCGGATTCAGGGCCAGCAACCGCAAACGACGCCGGTCCAGTTCTTGCTCCCGCTGTTGCAGCTGGTACTGGATGTTCAGACGCAGACGATCGCGCAACCGCGCAATATGGTCCAGATGGCGGTCGATAGTTTGGCGGGGATCGATACGGCGCAGGCGGGCCTGGAGAGCAGTCTGGCGTTGTTCTGAACGCAGCAGCTGCGCTCGCATCTCCCGGCGCAGGCGGCTGTGCAGCTGCGCGACCTCGCGCTCCTGCTGCTGCAGCGCCGTGAGGGGATTGCGCAGGCGGGCGCGGAGATAGTCGAGGCCGAGGATAGCGTCGCGCAAGTGGCGTTCCATGCTGCGCTGCAGCCGTTGCCGCTGGTGACGAAGCCGCTGTGCCCATTCCTCCCGATCCGGACTGATCTGTTCGGCGGCAGCGGTGGGTGTGGCGGCGCGCCAATCGGCCACGAAGTCGGCAATGGTGAAGTCGATTTCGTGCCCGATGCCGGTCACCACTGGCAGGACGCTGGCATGAATGGCACGGGCGATGCGTTCGTCATTGAAGCACCACAGGTCTTCGGCGCTGCCACCACCACGGGCCAGAATGATGAGGTCTTCCTGAGCGCGCCGATTGGCGTTTTGCAGCGCGGCAACGATCTGCGCCACTGCTGCTTCCCCCTGCACCTGAACGGGGTAGAGTAACAGCTCCAGCAGAGGCCAGCGCTTGGCCAGGGTGACGCGGATGTCGTGCCAGGCGGCCCCCGTCGCCGAGCTGATCACCGCCACCCGGCGCGGATGTTGCGGCAGTGGCCGTTTGTGCTCGTTGGCAAAGAGCCCCTCGGCGGCGAGCTTGTCTTTGATGCGCTGAAATTCCGCGGCCAGGTTGCCGGCGCCCAGCTCTTCCATCTGTTCGATGATGAGCTGGAATTCGCCGCGTCCCTCATACAGGGTGGGCTGGGCGAGGACCTGCACCTGCTGCCCGTCGCGCGGGCGCCAGGATTGTAGCCCGTTGCGATTGCGAAACATGGCGCAACGCACCTGCGCCTGGGCATCCTTGAGCGAAAAATACCAGTGCCCGGAACTGGGGCAGGCAAAATTGGAGATCTCTCCCTCCACCCGCAGCGGTGGAAAGTTTCCCTCGATAATCTCCCGCACGGCACTGTTGAGGTCGCTCACGCGGAGAATCGGCAGCGACGTGGCGAACTCGCTCATTCGTCCTCGGTTATCAGGATTTTCCTTGACCTTACGGGGAGCGGGACTTAAGGTCAACCTACACTCGCTAGACAAGGAGGCCGTATGGCCGTGGTAGAACTGACGCAGGATAACTTCGAACAGATCATTACCGGCAACGAACTGGTGCTGGTGGACTTCTGGGCGCCCTGGTGTGCCCCGTGCCGGGCTTTCGCGCCCATCTTTGAGGCCGCTGCCGAGAAGTATCCCGATGTCGTCTTTGGCAAGGTGAATACCGATGAAGAACAGGAGTTGGCGGGTGCCTTTCAGATCCGTTCCATTCCGACCTTGACCATCTTCCGACAGCAGATCGGCATTTTTTCGCAGGCGGGCTCCTTACCGGCCAGTGCCCTCGATCAGGTCATCGAGCAGGCCAAGGCCCTCGATATGGAGCAGGTGCGGGCGGAGATCGCCGCGCAGGAAGGTGGCGCGCAGCACTAAGACGCGCCGTGGGACGGGGCAGCCTCGCTGGCTTGCGGTGCTGCCCCGCTCTTGCCGATGCCGGCGGGCTGGATATTGGTGAAGCCGATGACGACCAGAGCTACCATCGCCACGGCCCAGAGTACTAAAAACAAAAACATCAGCAGGGTGGATCGCTTGGGTTTTTTCACGGACTCTCCTCGTTACCAGACATTTACCTGGCGCACGCCAAGGAAATGCATGTTCAGTGGGATCTCAATGCGCCGCGTCTGCTTTTTGAGCTGCTCGGAAAACGCGGTATAGGGGAAGGACAGGCGGATGATCTGCTCGGCCGCGGCGTCGAGCTTGGAATTGCCGGAAGACTGGACCATGACGATGCGCTGCAAGCCTCCCTCGGGGTTGAGTACCACTTTGACCTTCAGGTTACCCACCATCTGACCAGGGTAGTTCAGGTCGCCGATCCGCTCCAACTTCTGAATCCAGCCGGCAATGTAAAACTCGGCGGCGGGGCTTTCCGGATTGTGGAATTTGGGCAGGGCAGGGGCTGCGGTCGCACTGCGTGCGGCGTTGTCCATCTGTTCTTCCAGACGTCCCAGACTGATGTGCGGGACGGCCTTGCCTGGGGATACTGTGCTCGGTGCAGCGGCCGGTTGGCTCGGCGCTGGCTGCTCTACGGGAGGGGCCTGGGTGCTGGAGCGCGGCAGCGGATGGACCTGCGGCCGTGGTTGGGGTTGGACCTGTGGCCGTGGCGTGGGCCGGGGGCGCGGTTGCACGTGCGGTACCGGCAGGGCTCTGGCTGGCCGGCTGGGAGCGACCGACCGGGTCGGTTCGGGCATGATCTGAAAGGTCTTATACTGCTCTTGCTTGCCCTGCAGCGCGAGGGGTTTGGGCGGATGTTGATAGAGCAACAGAAAGAGCAGCAGCGCAATCAGCAGCGTGGCGGGCACTACCCACGGCAGAAGGCTGTCGCTCCAATGCGGCTTGCCCTCGGGCACCAAGAAATAAAACGGATTGCCGACGCTCACCTCACCACCCACAAAGTCTCTTGCAACCTGCGCAGGCTGCAAGATTGAAGCATCCGCTACGCGGAGTAAAGCCGGAGAGACTTTTATTCACATTTCCGCCAAGGGGCAGCAGAATGCCTCCAAGTGGCCAGCCTTTTCCTGATGGTTTACACTTGACAGGCTGTTTGCATCTTTCCCAGCAAAAAATGGCAACCATGACCGATACCAGAAACGCTTTTCCGCTGCAGGTGGCCGATGTCCATGGGCTGGTTTTTTCTGGGCAATGTGTTTTTCTGGCCTTGCCAGGGGAACTCGGAGAACTGGGCATCCTCGCCCATCACGCCCCCCTGCTGACCATCTTGCAGGCGGGAGAGATGCGCATGCATCTGCTGGATGGCAGCGTGGAGGTCTTGTTTCTGGAGGGAGGATTTGCAGAAATCCTGCCCAGTGGGGTGATGGTCCTTGCCGATCTGAGCCTCCGTATTCCCGACCTGAACCCCGCCACGGTTCAGGAGAAGGTCGCAGAGGCAAAGGCCGCTGTTGCCAGCAGCAAGCCGGGTGAGATGGATTTTCTACGGGCAGAGCAGGAGCTGCGCCGTGAGCTGGCCAAATATCGCGCCCTGCAAAAATATGCCAGTATGCCGCCAGAGGAAAAAGGCGAATATGACTGGCAGCGGCCGCCGGTGCCAGAGCCACCCAAAATCAACCCATCTGCGTTGGAGGATTAATTCCTCTGGCATCCCTGTCAAATTGCGTCCAGTCGCTCCAGTACGCGCAAGGCTGTCTCGATATTTCCCTGTGCCGCCATGATCTGAAAACGGCGTTCTACGTCCCATTCGGCAAGAGCTTGGGTAGCCCATTCCTCAACCAATCGCATACAGACGTATGCATGCGGGTGCGGCTCGGAGTAAAATCGCGTTATGCTGCAAGGCACCAGCACGCAACAGGAGCGCAGACCATGACTTTGCAGTCCGCCCCGCATCCCTTTGTTACGGTTGAAGACTACCTCGCCGGAGAACAGGACGGCCAGGTTCGCCATGAGTACATCGACGGTGTCGTGTATGCCATGACCGGCGCGAGTCGGCGACATGGCCTGGTCTGCGTGAATCTCGCCGCCAAACTTCGGCCACTTTTGCAGTACACGACCTGCCAACTCTTTGCCAGTGACATGAAAGTCCGGCTGGAGATCCACGGCAAAACCCTATTCTATTATCCCGATCTGGTACTCAGCTGCGATCCAGAAGACCGCGAGGACTACTTCACCACCCGCCCCTGTCTGCTCGTCGAAGTATTGAGCCCACACACCGAGCGCCTCGACCGCCGGGAAAAGCTGCTTTCCTACATCACCATCGGCAGCCTGCAGGAATACCTGATTGTGGCGCAGGATGAACCGCGAATCGAAGTTTACCGCCGTCGCCAGGACTGGCTACCCGATGAATATACGGACGGCAGCTTCGCCCTGGATTGCGTGAACACAGAAATCTCCGTGGCCGATGTCTACGAGGGCGTATTTGGTGGATCCCTATGAGCACTGCCAAACGTCTTGCCCGTTATGAAGATCTGCTCGATCTGCCCGATAACGTCGTCGGAGAGATCATTGCCGGTAGGCTGCTGACCAGCCCCAGACCGGCACTCAAGCACGCACGTGCCTCGTCGGTCCTGGGCATCAGGATTGGAAATCCTTTTGATCTGGGAGGGGGCGGGGGCCCCGGCGGCTGGTGGATTCTGGACGAACCCGAGTTGCATCTGGGTACCGACATTCTCGTCCCCGATCTCGCCGGCTGGCGCCGGGAGCGTCTGCCCTCTCTGCCCCAGACCGCGTGGTTTGCGCAGGCCCCTGACTGGGTCTGCGAAGTACTTTCGCCCGCCACCGCCAGCACCGACCGGGTCCTGAAGCTGCCGCGTTACGCCGCCGCTGGCGTTGGACACTGCTGGCTCATCGACCCTGACGCCCGCACTCTGGAGGCCTACGCCAATCAGGACGGGCGCTGGCTGCTGCTGGGTACCTGGGCAGACCAGGACGTAGTCGCCATCGAGCCCTTTGCCGCCATCGAGCTCGATCTTTCCCATCTCTGGGTGGACTGAACCCGGCTTGCGTACTGAGTAACTCGCTAACATGCCAGATTTTTTGGCTCTGTTTTCAGCGCCGGGATACTTCCTGCCGCGTTCCCCAATATCGTTTGCTCACAGAAATCGGTGCGCCGCAAGACCGCCGCTCCCGGTACCGGCTCCAAGAAAGCTTGATTCGGAGACCGAAAATCACTACTCTATTTTCAGAGTATTACCAAGTAATACGAGGCCTGCTATGGCAACATCTCTCAAGGTGGACGACACGCTGAAAAAACGCGTCCGCCACTTGGCCACTCAGCGTCGTCGCTCGCCGCACTGGATCATGCTCGAAGCCATCCGGCAGTATGTCGAGCGCGAAGAAGCACGCGATAGTTTCCGGCAGGAGGCTTTACACTCCTGGGCTGCCTACCAAGAAACAGGTCGGCATCTGACTGGTGAGGAAGCACGAGCTTGGTTGAACACTTGGGGCAGCGAAGACGAAACAGTGGTTCCTGAGTGCCACAAGTAATTTTCACCGAGGGGGCAGCCGAAGGTTTGGAACGGTGCCGAATGTTTCTGGCCACCAAGGCCAGGGAAGCAGCGCGACGGGCCGGCCAAGCCATCGAGCGGCAATTCCTTCTGTTGGAGACAACCCCTGCTATTGGTCGACCGCTCTCGGAAATGCTCGAGCTGCGCGAGCTGGTGATTGCTTTCGGAGACTCCGGATATGTGGCTCTGTACCGCTACGAACCTGCCGAGGATGCGGTATATATTCTGGCATTCCGACACCAGAAAGAGGCTGGTTATTGATCTACCGGAAACCCGATAACGAAGTGTTGCAGCTCGTGCGCATTGGCTCGCATAGCGAGCTAGGGCTGTGACAACCCTTATCCCCACGACATGGACCCGTGCCAGATAACGGCGCGATAATGATACCGTTTGTGACTGCGCCACCCAGGAGCGCGCCCCATGAGCACCGCCAAACGTCTTGCCCGTTATGAAGATCTGCTCGATCTGCCCGATAACGTCGTCGGAGAGATCATTGCCGGTAGGCTGCTGACCAGCCCCAGACCGGCACCCAAGCACGCCCGCGCGAGTTCCGGACTGGGTGGCAGCATTATGCCGCCGTTCGATTGGGGCAAAGAAGGCCCTGGCGGTTGGTGGATTCTGGACGAACCCGAGTTGCACCCGGGTAACGACATCCTCGTCCCCGATCTCGCCGGCTGGCGCCGGGAGTGCCTACCCTCTCTGCCTCAGACCGCGTGGTTTGCGCAGGCCCCTGACTGGCTCTGCGAAGTACTCTCGCCCGCCACCGCCCGCACCGACCGCGTTCTCAAGCTGCCGCGTTACGCCGCCGCTGGCGTTGGACACTGCTGGCTCATCGACCCTGACGCCCGCACTCTGGAGGCCTATGCCAATCAAGACGGCCACTGGCTACTGCTGGGTACCTGGGCTGATCAGGACCTTGTCGCCATCGAGCCCTTTGCTGCCATCGAGCTCGATCTCTCCCATCTCTGGGTGTACTGATTTGTTTGATGGACATTGAAAGTAAGGCGCTTTTGCATTATCCTGTAATACATCAATCTGTACTAGTGCCGGGGGACAACATCATGACTACACTGACCGTTACTGCACGGGGACAAGTGACTTTTCGGAAGAACGTCCTGCAACACCTCGGCATCAGGCCAGGCGACAAGATCGAGCTGGATTTGCTGCCAGATGGCCGGGCCGTACTCAAGGCGGCGCGGCCCGCCGGGACGATTGCCAGCTTCGTTGGTCTGCTCGCGGGCAAGTCGCAGAAGCTTGCCAGCATTGAAGAAATCAACGAGGCGGCAGCGCAAGGATGGGCTGGCAAGAAATGAAGATTGCAGTGGATACCAATATTCTTGTGCGTGCAGTTGTGTGCGACGATCCTGTACAAGCGAACGCCGCCATCACCGTCTTGACCACCGCCGAGTTGGTCGCCGTTGCGTTACCGTGCCTTTGCGAATTTGTTTGGGTGTTGCTTCGCGTATATGGGTTCCAGCGAGCCGATGTGGCCAGCGCAATCCGGACACTGCTGGCCGCCGCCAATGTGGAAGTAAACCGGCCTGCCGTAGAGGCCGGTTTGCTGGTATTCGACGCGGGCGGAGATTTTGCCGATGGCGTCATTGCTTATGAGGGCAATTGGCTTGGCGGAGAAACCTTCGTTTCCTTCGATAAGAAGGCAGTGGCACTTCTCACGGCCCAAGGGCAATCAGCTCGTGTGTTGTGACGCAGGCTAGCCGAAGGAAGTACGCACGCGACGACAAAATCCCGCAACAATCCCCGAGACCGTACGAAGCAACAAAGTTGAGTGGACTGAAATGCGCTTCCGTTTATCCCCGCCCGTCAGCGTGCGATGATACCGGGGTATCGCACGCGAATCGGAGAATGCCCATGTCCACGCAGAGCGCCCGGACGAACGAGATCAGCGTCGCCGACTATCTGGCTGGAGAGCAGGATGGGGAGCTTCGCCACGAATACGTCGCCGGCCGCGTCTACGCCATGACGGGAGCCAGCGCGCGTCACGGATTGCTCGTCGGCGCCTTGCACGCCCTACTCTATCCGGCAAGCCGTCGGAAGGGTTGCCAGCTTTTCGTCAACGATATGAAAGTCCATATCCAGCGTGCCGGCGAAGACGCCTTCTACTATCCCGATCTGATGCTCGCCTGCGAACCCGACGACCGCGCGGACTATTACCGCGAAAAGCCCTGTCTGCTCATCGAGGTCCTGTGCGAGACCACCGAACGTATCGATCGCTGCGAAAAGCTCTACGCCTACACCGGCATTTTCAGCTTGTCCGAATACCTGCTAGTAGCGCAGGATAGTCGGCGGCTCGACCTCTATTGTCGTGCTACGGACGATTGGACGCATGACAGCTATACCCAGGGCACGGTTCGCCTCGGCTGCCTGGAGCTGGAGATCGCGCTCGACGACATCTATGCAGATGTTGAGCGTGCATGACGGAGCCGTCTGATGCGCATCAGTAACAGTATGGAAGTACCTCTAATCGACCGTTTTGCAGAGTTTAGGGCTGAGGACGGGATGTTCAACTCCGTGAATGAAACCAGGGTGCTCCCAAGATGAGCGAGTCAAGCCGTCCGGCGACGTCGGACAGGAAGCGTCTGTTTGCCAATATGGCCTCGTTATTCACCCTCCAGGGGGCCAATTATCTTTTACCGCTGATTATAGTGCCCTATCTGGTGCGCGTGTTAGGCCCGGAGAACTTTGGGCGGGTAGCGTTTGCCCAGGCATTCATTCAGTACTTCGTCGTTCTGACCGACTATGGCTTCAACCTCAGCGCGACGCGCGCCGTGGCGCTGGTGCGTGACGATCCGGAGAAGCTATCGAGACTGTTCAGTGCGGTGATGATCGTCAAGACTGCTCTGATGGTACTCGGGTTTGGGATAATGTTGCTGATTGTTCTGCTCGTTCCTTCCTTTGCTAAAAACTGGTCCCTTTATGCCCTTGTTTACCTCATAGTTCTAGGTAATGTATTGTTCCCGACCTGGTTATTTCAGGGCTTGGAACGCATGCGCCATATAACGATTTTTACCATTCTTGCTCGCATGCTGACCGTAATCGCAATCATTGCATTAGTACATAAGCAGAGCGACTACCTGCTCGCTGCGGCACTGCAAGCCTCCGGTATGGTCATCGCAGGTTTATTAGCGCTTGTCTCTCTAACTCGTTTAGTACCTGTACGCCTTCAGTGGCCCGGTATTATTCAACTACGCGAAGTTGTTGTCGATAGTTGGCATTTATTCGTATATAATTCTGTTACTACAATATACGCTAATACGAATATATTTTTTCTAGGAATTCTAACAAATCCTGTTGCTGTGGGTTATTTTTCTGCAGCGGATAAGATTGTCCAAGCAGTTCGCGGGCTTGTCGGTCCTGTTTCACAGGCGGTCTATCCCCACATCACATTGTTAAGATCGAGATCCGATGGCGACGCCTTGGTGTTTATCAGAACACTGCTGCGACTTCAGGGGGCAGTAATGTTTGCACTTTCTCTTGCGTTGTTTTTATTTGCCGTACCCATTGTGGATGTGCTCCTTGGAAACCAGTTCCAAGAAAGCGTCATACTTGTTAAGTGGATGGCTCTTCTACCCTTTATATTAGGAATCTCTAACGTCTTGGGTATACAGACCATGCTCATTTTTGGTATGAAGAGAAGCTTAAGTCACATTTACCTCACTACAAGTATATTTAGTGTTTTTCTGTTAGTCCTGCTAATCTACTGGTTTGGTGCACAAGGTGCGGCAATAAGTGTAGTAATAAGCGAAATCGTGCTGCTCGCGCGCATGGCTGTGACGCTCGCGAATAAAGGTTTGTTAAAAAAGATTGCTGCTTTATAGGTGCCTCATGACAGATGGAACAAGAGCCATTTGCCATGGGTTTCAGTTGCTTGTAATTCGATATTATGTTATTGTTGGAAAAGATTTTAGGCGCCAATTTACTTTGAATATATATAGAAGTTGTTCTATGGGTCAATCAAAAAATTTGAAAGATATATTAAGTTATGAATACTGAAGAGTCATCATCTAATCTACACCGAATTTCTGACGGTTCGTTCGATACTAAATCTACACCCTTGGTGACGGTTATCATCCCCACGTGTAACCGAGTAAAATTACTGAAGGATGCTTTTAAATCTCTGGTAGATCAAAATTATCGGAATTGGGAATGCGTTGTCGTAAATGATGGAGGTGAAGATATCGTATCAACAGTGCGGATGATCGATGAACAAGAGCGATTTAGAATAGTAACACATCCAACTTCTGTCGGGCCAGGGGGGGCACGTAATACAGCGCTCAAGCTTGCTCGGGGCCAAATCATCTGTTATCTTGATGACGATGATTTGTGGCGAAGTGATCATCTTTCCACGGTAGTAAAAGCATTGTCATCATGTCCAAGGCCGTCCTTTGTATATACTGATGCCGAGATTGTCTTAGAAAAAATCGGGGCTTGCGGTGATCGTCATGTTCTCTCTAGTCTAGGAAACCCTTACTTCCATCAATCTTTTAATCGAGATCGGTTGCTCGTGCATAATTATATTCCAATTAATACCTGGGCTCACCACTTGGAACTAGCTGAACGTGTAGGATTGTTCGATGAGAGCTTGCAAGTGGTTGAGGATTGGGATTTTTTGTTGAAAGTGTTGCGGCACTGTACCCCGTATCACCTGCCTCGTACCACTGCTGAGATCCGCGTACGCAGGGCTCGCGACAGCGTCTCGCGTCGAGGTTTGCAGTATTTGACGCAAACCCACCGCGAGATTTACGCTCGTACTGATGACATGGTGAATTTTCTTACTCGTGTCAAGCGAATGAAGGCCCTTGTCATTCTGAATGTGTCTTCTGCGTTTTATAAGTTAATAGCCAAAGTTAGGTGATTGATAATGTAAAAGGTTTCTCGAAAAGCCCATGGTTACAAGCGAAAAATGCATTCAAATTTATAATGATGAGAAATACATGAAAGAGATTCTTCAATCATTTAAAGGGACAATCTGTACGGGTTGGATGCTGCTCGTTAGCGAATTGCCGCAAATTACTGTAGTACTTATTCAAAACTTAGAACTGCGGCTTAGTATCGCGAGAGCTGGATATGAAAATATCAAGCAATTTACCTGGGGCCGTGCTTGTCATCGTCTTGAGCGGTTTTTGATGAGTCTGGTAAAGCCATGAATGAGCTTCCAGCGCTAAGGGTTGCAGCGGTTATCGTAACATATGAACCAGATACCGATTTATTGGAAACTAACATCCGTAAGGTCGCAGCGCAGGTTCAGCAAGTCTATATCGTCGACAACAGTACGGAGTTTTGTGTCAAGGTGTACTGTGAGTCGTTAAGATTAGCAAATCTGTACTGCATCCCGTTGGGAGAAAATCTGGGAATCGCAACTGCCCTGAATCGGGGCATTGAATCCGCCCGGCGGGACGGGATGGACTTTGTGCTACTGTTGGACCAAGACTCAGAGTGCGCCTCTGATCTCATCCACGAACTCCTGACCGCCCATGAAAAAGTCCGCGAGCAAGGGGGCAAGATCGCCGCGATTGGCTCCCGCGCGCTGGATCGGGAAACCGGTCATCTTTCTGATCCGCTGATCTTCGGCTGGTTTGGCACCCGTGTGCAACTCTGCCCCGAGGGATCGGTGGTGCCTGTCGAGTTTGTGATTACCTCTGGATCCCTCATTGCCATGGAGACGCTGCGCACGGTGGGCGCTATGCGCGAAGATCTCTTTATCGATCATGTGGACACGGAATGGATCCTGCGGGCTCATCAGCACAATTACCAAGCATACCTTTGTTGTTCTGCGCAGATCATCCATGCTAGGGGTGAACGTCGTTTGCGGGTCTGGGCAGGGCGCTGGCGTAATGCCCCCTTACACAAGCCATTTCGCTATTATTACCTGTTCCGCAACTATCTGCTACTTCTCAGGCAAAAGGGGCTTTCCCGAAAATGGAAGTTTATGGAGGCCCAGCGCTTGGTCCAGATGCTGATTTTTCTTGCCCTGTTTGCGCAGGAACGGGAGCAAATTGTTCGCTTTATTGCCAGAGGAGTAGGAGACGGATTGCACAACAGAGGCGGCAGGATGGGCCAGTAACTCACCTCCTGGACTTCATCCCCAAAGCGTATCCATACTGAAACGCCAAAAACTTGAGCATATTGCGCACCACAGATACGGGCCAGAGCCAGAATCTACGCAATCCGAGATAAGCGAGCTCGGATCGGGCATACCGTAATCCCTCACCGCCGGCTCCGCCGAAGGCCTCTGCGATCCATTGTTGCTGTCCGTGAAATTCACCAATGTCGCGGTAGCGCCGATACTCTTGCCCCAAGGTGTAATTGTGCGAATGGTAGCAGATGGGAGCGGCAGGGTAGCCGATGCACCATCCAGCCAGGAGCATTTTGGCACCCACGTAGAGGTCTTCACTTACCCGCACATTTTCGGGAAATCCACCAATCTCGGCGAGGGCTTGGGCGCGATAGGCAGCGCAGGAGTCCGAGAGAAAGGGCGTTTTGATACCGAAGCGTTCTCGATCCTGTAGACAACGTTTTTCCTCCACGGCAGGATAATTGAAATGGCGGGAGAAAGCGGCAAAGACAGTTGCGTTGAGGTGCGGCACTTGGCGGCCGCAGACGGCACCGATTTGCTGATCCTGAAATCCGCGGATGAGGATTCGTAAAGAGTCCTCATCATAAAAATAGGCGTCCTGGGTAAGATATACATAAAAAGCATAGTCGGGATTTTCGGCAAAGGCCATCTGCCGCGTCTTGCCATGACCAAAGTTTTTTTGTGCAATCACTTGCATGCGAATATCCGGAAAACAGGCATGCAACATTTCCCTTGTCCCGTCCGTGGAACTCGAGTCGATGATCAATACCTCATGGGGCAGGTCCTGTATGGCCAAGGAGTCGAGCAGTCGCTGTAGGTCGAGACAGCCGTTATAACTGGGGATTATACATAAAATCTTTCCATCCGGTATGCCAGAATGGTGGCGGGCGAGTCGCTTTTGCTCATGGCTACTGGTTTTTTTGGGTACCGGTACCAGACTTTTGAAAATCCGCAAGGTCTTCCGGCAAACGATCTCCGACGCATACTCCCGCTCCGCGTCTTTGTGTGCTGCGCTGGCCAGCCGCCTGCGTAGCTGCGGATGCTCCAGCAGATGTTCGATCGCGTCGGCCAGGGCGACAGGATCCTTCGGCGGCACGAGCCAGCCATTTTCTTCGTGCTGGATGAGCTCCCGACAGCCCACCACATCCGTGGTCACGATGGCTCGCCCCGTTGCCATCGCTTCGAGCAACACCTTAGGAATGCCTTCCCGATGCCAGGTGGGTAGGCAGAACAGGTGACAATGCCCCAGGAGGGAGCTCATATCCCGCTGATCTCCCAGCCACTCGACCACACCCTGTTCGCTCCATGCCTGCAAGTCCGCTTCTGGAATTGCCGCAGAGTGTTCGTGATCCACGCCACCCGCGAGGAGAAAGCGATACGGGCGCCCACGCTCCCGCGACATGCGGGCGGCTTCTACATAAACGCGGATGCCCTTTTCCTCGATCATGCGGGCTGCCAAAAGAACGGTTAGTGTAGCATCCACAGGCTCAGGGCGTAGCGGAAATTGCTGTAGATCTACCCCTGCGCCTTTGATGACGATGCCGCTGCCCTTCCGTAGCGCCCCCATTTTTTCGAGCTCGTGGAGATCCTCCTGGTTCTCGAACACGACCACGCTACCGCGAGGATTCAGCAAACGCCGGAGGGCCTGCCGCAGCAAAGGACGAATCAGCCGTGCCTTCCAATCCTCGCCGGCAAAGACATACCCTAGGCCAACCGGCGCATTGACAATCTTGCTGCCCGGCGTGCCCAAAATTACTGCCAGCGTACCCAGCACAATGGGCTTGATGCCAATCTGCCAGACCAGGTCCGGGCGCTGCGCACGGTAAATCGTACGAAGCTGGAGTATGCTCCGTAGCTCCGGCAGGGGATTGATATTGTGGCGCGATAAATCCAGGGAATGAAAATCAAAACCGAACTGCCGGATCTGGTCAGCATAACCGGTTTCCGGCGTAACTACCGTTACCCGATAGCCGGCGCCTTGCGCATGCTCTGCCCTATCCAAAAAATGGGAAAGGAAAAAGCGGTCGCTAACGCATAAAATAATTAGTCTCATTATTTTATAGTAGCCCCGAGGTCCACGCTAATCGACAACGCCATGAAGTAAGACGATAAAAGTATCTTTCCAAGAGAAACATCTATCTCGCAGCAGATAATCATATTACGAAGATTTATAGATAGCGCGTTTCATTGCCTCCTTGAAACCGCGACTGCGGAGAACTCCGATAAATTGCGAGCGCCGAGTTGGGTTGAGTCCACCTCGTACTAACCTTGGTATGGATTTAAATATAGAAAAAAAAGTAATGCGTCTCTTAGTTGTGGCCGGACTCTGAGGCAAGTTAAGAGAGAGGGCGTATGCCAAAGCCATACCTAAACCGTGAGGATTCTCCTTCAGAAATGGTCTAATGCTTCTGGAAGAATTAGCGATGGCATCGCCGGAGCGCAACATGCCGTGAGGGTTGACTCGATACCAATACAAAGGTTTGGGCACGAGCTCCAACTTCAGGCCAGAAAGCAGTGCGTTTGAGAATAGCTCCCAATCTTCGTGACCTAAGCCATAATCTACCGTAAATCCAGAAATTTTATCGAAACTATCCTTTCTCCAGATAGACTGTGCGTCGCCGTAAAGATTTTCAAATATTCCACAGCCAAGGCACCCTCCAAGAGTAACCCAGATTGGCCCTGTCTTATCGGGATAATCATCTCCAGAAAATAACATCATTACACTGGTAAGCACATCTGCATTGCTGGAAAGTGCTGCTCGAACAAAAGTCTCGACCATGTTGGGAAAGGCAATATTATCATCATCCATGAAAATGATGTAGTCTCCTTTCGCCGAGGCAGCAGCCCGATTCCGCGCCGCGCCTAGATAACTATTTTTCTGTTGAATTAATTTCCATCCTAGAGCCAGAAACTCCTTCCGAAGCTCCTCTAATAACGAGATCGAGGCAGGGTCATCACTCCCATCGTCGACTAAAATAACCTCAAAATTTTTGTATGTTTGCCTGCGTAAAGATTCGATCGCTTGAAGCAAATAGGTTGGTCTTTTATGGTGGACGAGGCAGATGCTAACCAATGGAGTTAAATTCGTTTTGGGCGTTGTCGATGATGATTTTAAATTAGCGCTCGAAAAAAAGTCCCGCCATTGTTGGCGCGCAAAAGATTCTGTGAATGATGGTCGAGCCGGTCCGATGTTTTGTTGCAGGTGGCGTTGTAGCGTTTCAGCAAGATTGCCGGGCGTCGGGGTGAATAGAGTGTCCTTATGGTCGGTTTCTGCCACAAGCTCAGGTATGCCGCCAACATTAGATGCGATGAAGCGAACCTGATTTCTTAGGCATTCTAAAACAGTATAAGGAGAATTTTCAACGAGCGACGGAATTACAACCAAAGTTCCTTGATTTTGAAGTTCTCGTACAGCCCGAGTTCGATCGCGGTCTATCAAGATGGCTATATCAACGCCCCAATCTGCTGAACGCTGATTAATGTACGCTATGCTATCAAAACCGTTTGATGAGACAGGTTTCCCTAAAAATTTAATTTTTCTAATGCTGTAACGTATCTGTTCCGGTAATCGATCAATGGCATCACAAAAGAGCTTGAGCCCCTTGCGAATTTCAAGGCGTCCAAAAAAAATGACGTTGTTTGTGGGATTGATTTCGGCAACTTTGTCTGGATTAGAGACGAATGTTGGCTCGATATTCGGAATTACGCGTTGTCTTGATAGTTCAGGCATTTCCCAGTGACGACTACGCATCCATTCGAGCAAGTACTGACTTGGGCTAATGATCCAATCAGCAAGACGGATTGTTTCCCTTTCCATGAAATCTCGTTCAACGTCGTCAATGGAATGTGGCAAGGAGAAGTTGCCTTCCATTGCCCATGACTCCGGGCTATGTGTATTGACGACGATGGCCAGGTTTTGATAAGCAAGACCTTGGTGTTTGCTGAGGGCGACGTAAAACGCTAACCCCATCCACTCAGGAAAGATCACCATATCCCAGTCCCTCTCGCGACGCAGTAGCCACTGATGTACCGCCCACGCTCGTCTTCGATATACTCTTGCGTCTATCTCCGGATCATCTGCCTCATTACGTTCGTGGACTGGGTAAAATGGCACACCCGCTTGTGTGTAGTGTGTTATCCACCGATCGATGGGGCCGTTCTCGCTATAATGACCAAGAGCATAACTAATTGATATTTCGTGTCCTGCTGATTTGGCCCAGTACGCGAGATTGCTGAATGCGGTTCCGATACCACCATTTCGTATCGGTCCGTCGATATCGGGAGTTACAATTAAAATTCGCATCTCATACCTTAGGCTTGTTTCAGGGTGTAGGTTGCTAGGAACATGAACGTTGTTGAACGAATGGACAATTACAATTCAGAAGAGCTTCCGCTTGCCACGATCTTGCCGCGATCAAGACGAATATATTTATCACAGAACTGTTTCACTTGCTGTGTGTTGTGTGTAACCAATATCAACGCCATACCATTGCGTCTGAGTTGTTCAATTTTATCAAGGCATCGAATCTGAAAATCATGGTCACCAACTGCCAAAATTTCGTCTGCCAGCATAATGTGAGGATTAATATGCACTGCTATGGAAAAACCCAACCGCATTTGCATTCCCGAGGAATAGTTTTTGAGTGGCGTGTCAATAAATGCTCCAAGTTCTGAAAATTCAATAATAGTTTTCGTTAGGCCTAGGGTTTGACGGTTTGTGAATCCAAACAGGCTGGCATTTAAAAAAATATTCTGGTAACCAGTTAGCTCACCGTTGAAACCTACCCCTAACTGAATTAGTGGCGCAATCAGGCCTCTTGTAGTTATCGTTCCTTTCGTTGGAAGCATAATCCCAGCAATTACCTGCAGTAGAGTACTTTTGCCGGATCCATTATGGCCAATAAGTCCCAGGGATTCGCCCTGTGATAAGGTAAAACTAACGTTGCTGACTGCGGTAAACTTTTCTTTACGCTCCTTTTTATTGCGATAAAAAAGCGATAAAAATCGGCTCTTGATACCGGTATTGCGATTGTGACGGAGGATGAAATCCTTGGTAACGTTATCAACTACAACTGCGGGTTCCATGGTTTTACAGGTCCTCCACGAGGTGGCGTGCCTTTCTATGAAACATAAATGTGCCTATGGCTACCGCCGCGACGGCCCATAAGGCGGCAAGTATGATATGGTTCAATGACGGCATGGCGTTGAGGTAAAGCAATGAATGAAATATGTCCATAAATTGGGTAAGAGGGTTTAGCTCAATAAGTGTCTTTGTCGAGCTGTGTAGTGAGTTTATATCGTATCCAATGGGAGTGAACCAGAAACCAAACATTAGTGCAATTTCTGTCAGATGTTTAAGATCTCTGAATTCTACCTGGAGCACAGAAAAGAGCAGAACTAAGCCCCAAATAAAGGCGACGTAAAGTATCAGGGCAAACGGATACAGCAAAAGAATCCAGCGATAGTGTCCTCCAAGAAACGGATATAGAATCATTAGGATTGCGATCGCGACTATCCATAGGGTCAAGTTGAAGAGTAAGGTTGATGTTGGTATTAAGATTCGTGGAAAATATATTTTCTGCAGTAGCTCCGTGGCGCCGATCAGGCTTTCGCAGCTTTGGCTTATTGCCTGAGTAAAAAGATTATAGTGTAATACGCCTATTACCAAATATAAAATATAATTAGGCAAGTTACTGCGGAACACGTGGGTGAACACAAAGTCATAAAGCAGTATCAAGGAAAGAGGGTTGCCTAGGGACCAAAGGAAGCCAAGCATTGCGCCTTGATAGCGGACCGTTAAATCTTTTCGAACAAGATTGGCCACTAGATCACGATATTGCCAATATCTGTTAATGCCTGTTTTCTTTGTGGAAGCGTAAGACATTTGGGCGCCATGTCAGGATTGCGATGATGTGAGTAGCGCATTCTTGCCTACGTGAAAGCTCCCGTCAACGGTTTGTCCATGGCGCTTGGCTTGCGCTACTGCTTTCTTTCTACACCGCCACTTCTTTTTCTTTCCCTTGGGCCGGTGGGTATGCTCACGGTTCGCGCCAGCGGCGAGGAGCTTTGGGTAGGATCAGCGCAGGTGTCAAATAGATCGTTAGGTGTGCATTCGACGTACTTGTTGGCGGCTGACCCTTCCGATCGGCATCCCGGGATGATATAGTCTGCGGCTTTCGGGCGGGGTTTGCTAGGCTACCATGCTCCAGAGAATCGAACTACAGCGTTTTCCGAGGGCTAATGAATGAGTGAAGGTTCCACCCACAATGAGCAGCGGGCTTCTGCTTCCAGACAGGTGTCACTAGCGGAAGCTCTTCAGATTGCGCTCGCCTACCATCGTCAGGGAGGCGTTCAATCTGCGGAAGAATTGTACACCAGCATACTGCGTGTCGACCCCAGCCATTTGGACGCCATGCATCTTCTTGGTGTGATCCGCTGTCAGCAGGGTAGGTTGGATGAGGCCGAACAGCTGTTACGGGGTGTTATTGAGCGCCAACCAGAGTCAACTGCGTTTCAGAACAGTTGGGGCCGTTTGCTCCTCTTGCGCGGGCGTAGAGAGGACGCCCTTTCAGCCCTGCGGCGCGCGCTGGAACTTTCACCGCAGAACCCTGAGGCATTTTTCAACCTCGCCGAGGCTGAGCTGAGTGCGCTACAGCTCCCTGAAGCGATACAAAATTACGAGAAATGCCTGTTGTTGCACCCTTCTCATCCCACCGCCCGCTTTGGACTTGCGCAGGCCGTGCGCCTCAAAGATGGGTGGTCTGCCGCGATTCCGCAATATCAACTTGCCGCGGCAAATGCTCCCGAAAATCCGGTTGTGCACCATTTCCTCGCGACAGCTCTCATGCTCTCGGGTCACACGGAAGCCGCTATGGAGGTGTTGGAAAGGCTCACCAGCAAGTGGCCAGAATTTGCGGATGGCTGGAGTGCATCGGGTGCCGTAAATTTTGCTCTTGGCCGACTTCCGCAATCGATTTCAGCCTATGAGAAAGCTATTGCTTTAAAGCCCGACGCTATGCAAGCGCTCGATGGATTGGTGGAAGCTCGTCGGCGTGCGTGCGATTGGCGAGATGATATCGCAATTCTAGAACAGCGGTTGGTAGACTATGTGCAGCGCTGTATCGACGAACGTCAACAACCGGTTGTTCGCGCCTTTACTTCGCTCTACATTCCTTGCAATGGTCTTCAGCAACTGGCCATTGCTCGCGCCAATAGCGCGAGTTTGATTCCGTTGGACAAGAATAACCGGTATACAGAGAAAGCATTTCAGGAAGGACGGCTGCGTATCGGTTACATGATTGCGGATGTGCGCAATCATCCCAACGCCCACAATACGTTGATGCTTTACGGTCTGCACGATCGAGAGCGGTTTGAGGTGTTCGTCTATAGCTGGGGCGTAGATGATAGCAGCGTTTATCGTCATCGTATTCGGGGGGCTGCCGAGCATTTCGTGGAAATGCGTGGGTGGTCCGAAGAGAGTATCGCAGGCCAGATTGCCAGCGATGGTATCCAGATTCTGGTGGACTTGATGGGTCACACTTCTGACAATCGGTTGGGTGTTCTTGCACGACGTCCTGCGCCCGTTCAGATCAACTATCTTGGCTACCCGGGTACCACTGGCGCTGATTTTGTCGATTACATCATTGGCGATAAGTGGGTTACTCCGGAGTCTCATGCAGAGGCCTTTTCCGAGGTAGTTCTGCGGCTACCCAACAGCTACCAAATCAATAGCGTTCGTGAGGTAGATCTTCGTGGCTCTCCGGACCGCGCCTCACTCGGCCTTCCCACCGAGGGTTTTGTGTATTGTTGTTTCAATACGGCCTACAAATTCACGCCGCGGGTTTTTTCGCTCTGGATGAACATACTCAAGGCTGTACCCAACAGTGTGTTCTGGACTTATGCCAGTGGCTCCTTGGTGGATAGGCATCTGAAAGAGACCGCCCAGCAGCACGGGATAGATCCCAGTCGTATCATCTTGGGTCCACAGCTACCGCGTGAAGAACACTTGCAGCGTATGCAGGTGGCTGATCTCTTTCTCGACACTGAGTACTACAATGCTCATACCACCGCGACAGATGCGCTATGGGCTGGTGTCCCGATTCTCACCGTGCCAGGCGAGACATTTTCTGCGCGGGTTTGTGCCAGCCTGCTGGACTCTGCTGGTTTGGCAGACTGCATTTTGGGAGATTGGGAAAGCTACCAGGATACGGCTATCGCAGTCGCCCGCGACCCCTCAAGATTACACCGGTGGCGAGAACACCTTCGTGCGCATCGAGAAAGCCTGCCCGTCTTTGACACGGCAAGTCTCGTTCGGGATCTAGAGGCCCTATATTTGGAAGTCTGGCAGAAAAAGCAGGCGCAGCAACAGGAAGGGGGCCTGCCTTGATTTTCCAGCAGCCCACCGTTCATCCTTCCAGCCTTATCCAGTTGCCGGCACCACAGTACGGGCAGAACCCGCTGCTTGTCCGCAGTCATGGCATCCGCTATCTCATTACGGGTAATACCTTGCTTGAGCCTGATGTCATTACGAACATCATCAACACATCCCGGACACCTAAGGAAGCGTTGCGCCGGCTTATCACGGCTTACCGTGAACGGGGATATTTTCTAGTGGTCGCCCGGGCAAAGGTTGATCATAATGATGTCCATATCTACGTCGTGCAAGGTCAGATTATACAAAAGGACGTTAGCTCCGATCTGGCTCCTTTTTATGCCGGACTGGAGGGGCAAGATCTCACTGCATCGCAAATGATCCGCAGAAACATTCTTGCGGACGCATACAGCTCTCGCAATGGGATGCAAATGAATGTCGGCTTCTCGCCATCCAGTAATCCTGGGGGTACGAAGCTATCTGTACAGCAGCGGCCAAACCCAAATTTTTATCCTCTGAATGGCTCGGTCACCTTTGGTAACTATGGCAGCAGATATACATCCAGCTACATTTCTGGTCTGAATCTCTCCTTGCAGCCAGGTCACGGAATACTGCTCAGCGGAGGATTCAATTATGGAATTTCTGGGCTGAGCGAGAAAAGTAAAGGTAGTACCTACTATAACGGTACTCTCGGCTTTAGCGTGATCACTCCATGGGGCATTTATGGTGCTAGCCAACAATGGACGCACTATCGTTTAGGAGAAGTGACGGCGCCATATTACTTTACGGGCAATGTTGCCATTACTTCATTGACCGGCTCGCAATTGTTGTTTGCCAATACTACAAATAGAATTTCAGTAAATGAGGCATACACCTTTTCTGATTACAAGGAAACAGTTTTGGATGGATTGTATACCTTGAGTGACCAGAATTATCAGTATTACACCTTTGGCGCTAATGTGAATCATCAGTATCAGCTCTTTCAGCGTGCTGGTAATCTGGCGTTGGCCGCGACAATTAATCATGGAGTCAGTGGTTATCATGGGAGTTTCATTGACTCCCTTGGAGCACCCAGCCCAAAATTCACGTACCTGACATTACAAATCAATGCGATGCAGAGCTTACCCCTGGGTTTCTCCTTGCAAGGTAGTGCCAGTGGCCAATGGTCAAATCAGACCATGCCGGCCAATAATCAGTATGTAGTTGGCGGGTTTGGCAACCTGTCGGCATATACGCCAGGAGTTATACAGGGCGATTCAGGCTATGCCGGACGAATCAGCGTGCAGGCACCTTCCGTTCGTTTGGGGAAATTCACGGCTACGGGTTCTCTGTTTGGCGAGGATGTCGCAGTTACCGATCATTATCTCTCCCCCGGACAAAGACCCTGGAAAAGCCTCTCAGACATAGGATTGGGGGTCACGTTATCCAGTCCCTGGGGTACGTCCATCAACGCCATGACCGCGATACCTGTCGGTCATAATGGATTTTCTTCCTCCGAACTGGCTGCCGTGCGTAATAGCCGAATCGATGCCTATTTTCTGTTTACGCAAACATTCTGACAGGCTGATCTTATGAAGAACATTCGTTTATTATCATTTCTTAGTTTTTTTGTGCTGGCTGGTCCTGCCGACTGTGCTCAGGCACAGGTATTGGCCACCGTGGGTGGTGAAGCGATTACATACAAACAGGTTGCTGCTAAATATCCTGAGGTGGACCGCGACCTCGGGATTCTGGCGAATGCATTGAAATCATTTATCAATGAGAAAATCCTTCTTGATCAAGCGCAGAAGATGGATGTACAGAAAAATAAGAAAATCAGCGAACAGGTAAAAAATTACAGAAACCAGCTTTTGATGCAAGAAGTGTTGGATGAATATGTCGAGCGGCACCCGGTTGCGCAGCAGGACATAGAAAAGAAATATCAGGAGCTGGTGCGTGCTGCGCCGAAATGGCAGTATCGCATCCGCGAGATCATCGTGCCCAGCTACCAGAAAGCGCATGCGATGATGGATGATCTGCGCAAGGGAGCGAGCTTTTCGCAGTTGGCTGCCGGTAGCGATGGCCCTAATGCCGCGTTGGGCGGAGAATTGGGTTGGGTAAATGATACCGGGTTGGATGCCCCGATCCTCCAGCAACTCGAAAAGGCGTCCATAGGATCTGTGGTTGGTCCTATAAACTTGCCTTCTGGGTGGGGTCTAGTACAACTGCTTGGCAAAAGGAGGGCTCAGATCCTACCCCTGCAGGATGTCGAGGCCTCACTGAAAAAGCAGCTTGAAGAGCAAGAGAAGCAGGCCTATATTCAAAAACTCTGGGGCAAGTATCAGGTCCATATTTCGAGGTAGTCATGGCCAGGAAACATTGGATGTACCATATCGCAATTGCTTTGCCTTTGGTGCTGAGTGGATGCGCTTCCGAAACGCAAGTCAGTGTCCAGAGCGTCAGCCGGCTGCATTTTTCTCCTAGTACCACTGTCCAAGTCTTCTCGAAAGTCCCTGATAATCGCCCATTCATCGTTATTGCCAAGCTCGCGGCCGAAGGCCCTGCAGGAACGCCGTCATCCCAGGTGTTGGCCGCATTGGAAAAAAAGGCCGCCGCTTTGGGTGCCGATGCCATTGTGCTGCGGAATGATAGCCAGAAAACGGCTCCTGTTTTGCAATACAATCCGTCCGGTGGTACGTACAACGAGCCCAAGAGCGAGATAATACCCCGATACACAGCGAAAGCTTTGCGTTGGCTGGAAGCAAATCCGAAGCACTAATGTCGTAGCTTTTTCCACCAGCGTCCAATGGATTTTTCCTGGCCCGGGTTTTGTCTCGCCTTGTGCTCTTGGTGTAGTCTCCGGAACAGACGAAGGTGCGCCCTGGCACTACGCTCCCAGGTAAAACTGCGGGCCCGCAGAATGCCACGCTCCCGATAGGTTGTCGCAAGCTCGGTAGTAGTTATCTTGCGCATGGCTTGGGCTATGTCTTGTTCGCTAAATGGATCAACGGTAATTGCCGAACCTTCAAAGAGTTCTCTCATGGCACTGTTGTTGGACGTAATGACCGGGCAGCCACAGGCCATGGCTTCGACAGCGGGTAACCCAAAAGTTTCTGATAAGGTCGCGAAAACCAGTGCAGTAGCGCCGCGATAATACGACGCCAGATCCTGTGGAGTGAGAGGGCCTTGCACGTGATTCACCAGCGGTGGCAGTTTGTCTGGACTCCAGTTATGGGCAATGATCGTCAAAGGAATCGGGCTCTTGCTGGCTTGATGAGCGGCAATGATTCGTTCGATATTTTTGATCGCGCGCCAGTGCGCGACGACATGTAAAAAGCCGACGCTCTCTTTTTTCTGTCCGTCTGGCAGATATACCGTGTGGTCGAGACCATGATGGATCACGCTGATCAGATCTTCGGGACAGCCCAGAGACTCGCATAGTTCGGCGCCGGCATAGAAACTCGGCACAATGAATGCGTCGACACTATCGATCCGCTCTCGCCACGACTGAAACTGCCGCATTACATAAGGTTGTAGCTGTAAGGCGGAATCCCGATCGGGATAGTCCCAGTCCCAATCTACAAACCAGCCTTTTGCCCCATGAAAGGTACATAGATAGGGAAGGTTGCCGTTCGCAGGAGGGGGAGGAGCGGTCCATCCCCCATAGGGATTCCATTCCAAGTCGGCTGTGCTTCGATCGCTGCCCCAGATCACTCCTAGGGCAGTGAGCTGCGGTGCGAGAAAGTCAAAATAGCGGCGGATACTTAAGGATGGCTCTATCGATTGGTCGACGTATACGCGCAGAGGCTCCAAGTCGAGTTGGCTGGAAGCTTTCTGAGTCTTGGCGTCCTGCAGCTCAGTAGTGGGCTGGACGGCCATCTCTTTGATAATCTTCACTGCCTCTACATAAGAGGAGTCCTGTTGCATATTCGGGGCGTCGGCAACGATGCGGCGTACGCGTTGCCATTGCCGCCAAAGATAATAGTCATGGAAAGGGATCATAGTGGACAATGCCGATCATGCGAGAAAGAAAAAAGGCCCGGCTGCTGCTATCCGTGGTTTTCATCGTGTTGTGGCCGTGGATGATATAAATCAAACTGGGCTACTGCTTCGGTACGCGAGCGATAGTAGAGTCCCAACTGTGCAAGCCGTGGAGTCTGCTGATTATGGCTGGTTTCAGAAATTGCCTCTGCCAATAACTCGACTATCGACTCTTGCGTACGTAGTGCTTGTCCCTTGGACCAGGGCCAAGACATGCTTCCCTTACGGAAGCGATAGTGAAAAAGTGGCTGCGGTAAGGTAATGGCCTGGTACCCGCGCAGACTGAATTGCAGCCAGAACAGCCAATCATCCGCCTCTCCGTTACGAATCGCCGGACGAAATCCAATGTCGCGAAGGCACGCGGTTTTTATCAGGGCCGTCATGCGGTAGTGGTTGTATACCCAGTGAAATGGCGTATGGATATTGGTATTGCCATACAGCTCGTCAGATGCGGAAAAATTTTTTCTTCTGGGAATTACGGCATCTGCATTTGCGTGCTCCACTGCCGAAAGACAGGCAGCCAGAAATTCCGGTGCGAGAAGATCATCTGAGTCAAGAAAAACTGCCCAGTGGGTAGTGCAATGGGAAAGCAGGGTATTGCGTGCAGAACAAAGCCCTAGGTTACCTTGATGCAAGCATTGCAAGTCGGGATAGCGTTCACGCAGGGCGGCGAAATGCGCGACAGATCTGGGATCGGTGCTGCCGTCGTCCAGGAGAAGAACCTGATCTGGCTTTCTGGTTTGGTTGTAGACTGAGACTAGAGCCTCATCCAGACGATCGAGATCGTTGTGATGAGGTATCAGGACAGCGATGCTTTCTTCTTCGGTAAGTGAGCGGGAGGAAGGGCGCACGCTGGAACGAGAGCGGACCGGAATGTCGCTTGTTATGTATTCTTCCAGGGAGCGAACATAGCGGTCAGGTCTGGTAATGTCCCACACGTGGAATTTGAGGCGTTCCCGTTTGGCATCTCTGGCGTCCTCCCAAAATGCTAATACCCGCAGAATTTCTTCCTGAGTGGGATAAGGACTCGACAGGATACCCTCCTGCAATTCGTTGGGGAAAAATTCGGCCATGGCCGACCCCGCGACGACAATGGGTATCACCCCGTGGGCGATCACTTCTACCGTGGTGTAGCCAAAAGTCTCCTCCGTCGATAAGTTGACGGCATAGCTCACACCGCCAAGGAGAGAAGAGAGATCCTTCCTCTCGTAGGAACCCGTGTACCTGGTTCTGTCTAACAGCTCTGGCGGCATTACCCGGAGATACCTTTCCCAAAAATTTTCATCCTTAAATGTGGAGGGACTCGTGCCGCCGATGATTGACACCTGCTGTGGCTCGTAGGCCGTGCCCATGAGCTGATTCAGGAAAAAAAGAAAGGCGTCCGCCCCCTTGCCAAACTTGAAGGTACCTACCGAAGCAAAGTGCCGCAAAGCGCCGCTCGATGGATGATGACCGATTTGCGGAAAGCGATAGGGCTCCGGTACCTTACGCCGGACCTGCTCTGCTATGCCCAGATCGTGCAGGCGACGCCCGGCTCGATCCGATGGATACACCACCGTGTCTGCCCAGTGCAGCTGACAGTATTCGCGGTTGAAGTCCTCCAGGGTGCGAATGTCGGAGGGCCAGTTCGCATCGGCATGCCATACGTCCATGCTCAGGCCATGATGGAACACCCGGATAGGGCATGGAGCCTGCCACAGGCCTGCTCGACTTTGTTCGAGTGCCGCGTGCAGCGGGGCGGTATAATCGGTGCTCTCGATCAGATCGGGGCGAAAGCGCGTGATTGCCTCCTTCAGTAGGAGTAGCAATGTCTCCGCTACGCACTGATCGTAGGAGAATCCGGGGTATTTTTCGATATTCTCTGTGCGGATCGGGATCCAGTACAGATTTGACCCCAAGCGATATTTCCATCTTTCATCCAGACTATCCAGTTCGCGCTCCCAGGCCCAGGAAAGCAAGGCAACTTCGTGTCCGGCCTGCAGCAGCGCGTCCATGGCTTGGGCTATATAGGTGGCAATACCGCCCGTTTGTTCGAGCAGCGGGCTTTCTGGTGAGACAAACAGTACTTTCATGATGATTTCTTCGCTGTGGAGCACGCCGGCTTACTGTCTGCGTAGCCGGGCACGCAAATGCCGTATGGGGGCAGTCCAACGCCAAGAGCGAGAGGAGGTCAATTCCGTGAGTTGCATGCGAACAGTATCAAACTCCGCAGTCTGGTGCTGGAACCGTGCAAGAAGATCATCGAATTCCTTTTGCAGATTTTTATTTTTGCTCAGCAGGGGAAAATAGCATTTCTGAAGCTCTTGATGGGCATTATATTCGTTTTGAAAGGCGCGATGCATTTGGGAGATCCGTTCATGTCGAGCCCGCACTTGCGGCACTGTCGATAAGATACCTTCGATATACGCCGGGGCCAAATCGCTACCCATTGGTACCTGCTCGGGATCATAGGCAAAGCGTGCAAAATCTTCGGCGTAGAGTTCCTGGATCAACTGTATTGTGCGCGCCGTCAAAAAACGGCGCTGATAGGGGAGGACCGTCTCATGAAAGTGCCCAAGAGGGGGAAAGTTACGGCCCTGCGCTGCCAGTCGTTGGGCCACTTCGTTTTGGGCCTTTGCCATATCTTCCAGAGGAAATATCGCGTCGTAGTGGGTTTGGAAGAAGTCGAGCCACAAAGACTGCGGCATCCAGTGAACATTTCGCCAGCCTTGCTGCAGGTCCCGTAGGGAGATGTCCTCCACAAAGGCTTCGAAGGCGGCGGCTACTTCGCCATCGGTCTTGGGCAGGGCCTGCGCGGCGGCACAAAGGTCATCGGGTATCTGTCCGCGCTCCTGCAGCAGAATCTTGGAAGACCAGGCAGAAAAAATGCGGGTAAAAGGATTGCGAACTAGAGCGAAGCGATATACCTGAGGATCGGAACAGGCCCGGGAGAGCGCCTGCAGATCGAAATTTTGTACGAGCGGCGCTGCTGCGCCAATCCATTGATGCACCATGAGGTCCGGACTGGCCTCCAGGCAGGCCCAATGGCTGTTGTCCTGGGGGGGGCTGAGCTCCAGTAGGGCTGCCACCCACCATTTCCAGCTGGTACAGGCGGCTTTGGGAGTTGCAAGATAATGCAGATGTAAATGGGGCAGATAAAAAGAATTGCGCGCCAGATCCCACACGTGCGGATCGGTCGCGACAAAATCCGGGCCTGAACCGGCAAGCATCACCATTTCTCCTTCTCAAAAAAAAGGGGGCTTTCGCCCCCTGTAAGCTACAAAAACAGCGATTGTTTACGGCAAGGTCACACTATTGAACTTGTTTGCCGTATTGGTACCACCCGCCAGTTGGGTCGTGAAGCTGCCATTGGCATACTTCAGGCCATAGAACCGATTACTGGTAGAATTTTCGGCATTGTAGTAATTGGCCAAGTAGGCACCGCTACCGCCCGGGAAATTGATCCAGGCGTTGGTGTTGGTGATTACGGTTGTTCCCACCCCGCCAAGTTTTTGGTTGGTCAGGAAGGCCATGCCGCCCATACCCGTCAGATTACTGGTAACCGCGTTGGAGAGAATCCCGTCCACGGTGATGGTACCGGTGTTGCTCAGCGCAAAGCTGCTACCTCCAACCTGCTGGACGTTGGCAAAGAAGAGCTGACCGGGGTAGTAGAAGTTATCGGTAGCGATATTACCGGTAGCCTGGAGGGTGAAGCCACCCCACGGATAGTTGGCGATGACATTACCATTGGCTGTACCCACCGAAATGGGGCCAGTCGTGGTGGAATATACAGTGACGTTACCATTCACTGCCAGGTTCATGTACTGCTTGGCCGTACCAGCGCTGGTCGGATCAACTGCCAAGGTTACGGTTCCGGAGGAGGCTACGTTGATGGGGATGGCCTTCTGGTAGTTGATGACTGCCGAAGTAACGCCGTTTTGGTTCACTACGTTGCCAGCAACAGTCAATGCCACCCCAGCGTCAGCAGAAGAAACATTGAAGCCGCCAACTGCGTGCGCGCCGGCATAGATATTGCCGGCAGTGACGTTAATGGTGTCCGTGCTGCTGTCACCAATGTTGCCCGCAAGGACGAGGTTGCCAGCGGCGCTCACATCAACTGTAGAGCCCGCCAGCGTGGTTCCTTGGTACAGACCGACATTGCCCTTTGCTGCCGCGGCGGTAACTGTCCCTGTCCCGATTACGCCACCGTTAGTAATGGTGACGCTGTCACCGGAGAGGTCGGTAGATGTGACATAGAGCAGGTTGCTGCCCAAGCTAACGTTACCGCCGCTCGCTGTGAGAGACACGCTGGTAAGAGGGCTATTGGAGGACGGGGCACTGGTGCCAATCAATACCGAGCCATTCAAGGTCACATTGCCCGTCGCTGCCGACATCGTAAGCGCATCAGTGCCCGTTAGAGAAATGGTGCCGGAGTTCAGTACGTCTCCCGAACTAGCGCGGAGGGTCAGGCTGCCAGCGGTGATGGTACCCGCATTGACAATGCCTGCACCCGAGCTGGCAGCGGCGGCAAAGGTCGCGTTGTTCGCCCCAGCGCTTATCGATCCATTGTTGACAATTTTCCCGGCCGTAGCAGTCAGATTGAAGCCAGTAGTAATGCTCATCGTACCGCTGTTGGTGATGCTGGCGGCTGAGAGACTACCAAGGGTCATTGTGCCATTGTTGGTCACGGCGCCACTGGCAGCGGTAGTGGTGAGCGTCAAATCCCCATTGTTGGTCAGGGCCCCGCCTAATGTGGCAGATACGGTAGCCGAGTCGTTGTTGACGAGGGCACCGTTGATCTGCCCGGAAGTGACATCAATGTCAGAGCCAGTCAGGTTCACGTTGCCGGCAGCGTTTACCGCGGCCGTTACGCCATTCGCAGAAAGATTGACTACAGCCGAGCTGTTGCTGACATACTGCGATCCGATGAGGGGCGCAACAGTAGTAGAGCTAGCCGTGAAGGAAAACCCAGCCACAACGCTGACGGAGCTAGCATTGGTGAGGTTTCCGCCCACATTTACATTGCCATTACCCGCTATTAGCAGGAAGCCACTAGAGTTGGACACCGTGCCATTGATGGTGACTGCACCAGTCTCCGTACCACTAGTAATCACACCGGCACTTGTGCCAGTGGTGCCCATAGTCACATTCTCGCCAATGAAACCGCCACCATTGGGCAGGGTAACGGTGGCATTGCTACCCACGACAACACCATTACCGTTGGCAACAAAAACTGCCGCGCCGCCGCTTGCGTTGAGTTTCCCGTAAATCTGAGATGGATTACCCGTCTGATCTGACACCAGGACGCCAAAAGTGGTCGAGGTGGAAGTTGCGGCCGTAATGGTCAAACTAGCGGCAGAACCAACATTGAATCCCGCCTGGGCGTTGATACCGGGAGGAGCGGCAACGGTGTTGGTCTGTGTAGTTCCACCCCACTGCAAGATCGTGGCACTGCTGGGGACCGTAATGGTCGCGGTAGTAGAGTCAGAAGCAGTATAGGTAACACTGTTATTACTGGAAAAACTACCAGGAAGCTGGTTGCTGGCGACACTTGGTAGCGCGGCCATGGCGGCAGGTGCCGACAGTGCCAGGGCAAGAGCTGCTACCAGTGGACTGTATTTTACAACAGATTGCTTTTTCATGCGTGATTCCTCACTAAACAAGGTAGGATGAACTGCTACTTCAAGGCCTCGAAAGGCGTCCGAACAGAACGCCCACCATGGATATCATCAGGCTACTTGCCAGCACGGCGCCGTGCCGACACTCGCGGTACCCACGGATTTCACCCTCTCGCAATTGCTCGAGAGGAAAGTCAACGCCCGCCACTGACGGGCAACAACAACGTCTAAGAAACGAGCGCAAACGTATTCCTTCGTTTGTAATCAGTTCGGCAAATATTGGCATCTCCCTTTCCATTCTGTCAAGTGCGCTGTGTCACTTTTACAACGCTCTTGCTCGGTCAACTAGATACTATGCAAGAGCGTGTCAAGGTTGGGTTCGAGGCGCGCTGTGGTGGATGTTCGCGATGGGATAGCCTGCTAGAATCCAGGCGACCACCCTGAGTGACCTAAAGATCTCATGCATAAATCGACTGCTCGCCTGTTGCTTCTCCTTGCTTCCTCTATTCTGGCCTATCTTTTCAGCTGGTACTACAACGGTTCCCTGATCCCGCTGCTCGTTATCAGTAGCGTCCTGCTGCTGGTCTTTGCGACGGTTGCCGTCTGGCCCCGGCTGCGCGAGGGCCTGCCGTGGCCGAGGGGGTACCTGCCGGTGTTCATGCTGCTGTGGTTGCTGTGGTTCTGGCTGACCCTATTCTGGAGCCATGTGCCCTACAGTAGCTGGTTCTATTTTTGGACCCTGGGCTCGGTGCCGCTGGGGTTTCTGGCTTGGGTGATGTTGTCGGAGAAGGATATCGGGGCGGTCTGGCCGTGGTTCTGGCGGGGGATTGTGGCGAGTGCCTGGATTCTGACGGGTATCGGGCTTTGGCAATACTATCATTTGCTAGGCTTGGGCACAGGCTGGCAGGGGTTGCGGCCGCAGGGGCCACTGATGGATTGCAATAGCTATGCGGCCTGGATGAATCTGCTGTTTTTTCCTCTCATCGCCCGCTACTTTGTACTCGACAGCGGCAAGGATCGGAGCTTTCTTTCCAGAAACATTCACTGGCCGGCCCTGGGTTACCTGGTGACCATTGCCGTCGTGCTGCTGGCGGACTTCAGTACCAGTAGCCGTGGCGGCCTGCTGGCGTGGTTTTGTACCTTACCCTTCGCCGTGCTGGGCTTTCGCAACCGGAAGGGGATGCTGGGACGCTGGCTGGTGATTCTGGCCCTGGTGCTCATTGCCTTTTTGCTGATGAATTATCCCAAGGGCTACGACATCCTGGGGCAACTCAATCCTCATTACATTTCTTCCAATATTGCGACGGTCTCCCGCAGCCTGATGTGGATCGCCACCTGGCACATTTTTCTGAGCCATCCCTATCTGGGTACCGGGCTGGGCAGCTATTTCCTCTTCTATCCCGCCTACCGTCTGCCGGGCGAGTTGGCGTCGGCGGGTACCTATGCCCATAACGATTTCATCGAGTTTTTGGCGGAAGGAGGGTTGATTAATCTCGGCTTTCTGCTGGCCTTTGCCGGGGCCTTGATGTATGCCCTGTATCGCTTGATTGTGCGTCCGGCGCGCCTGGGGATCAGTGAGGAAAACCGCTATTGGGCCCTGGGGCTGGTCCTGGGGGTCTTTGCCATCACCGGCCATGCCTTGGGCAATTTCATTTTCTACAATCTGCCCCTGAGCATCCTGGCGGGGATCTTTCTGGCGCAGGCGTGGCGTCTGTACCACCGGCAGGGGGATACGGCGCCCCTGCTACCGCGCCTTGGTATCAATCATCCCAAGATTGTGCAGGGAGCCATGGTGCTGGTGGTATTGCTGGCGAGCTGGTTTCTGGCCCTGGATGCGGCAGTTTATGGGCTGTTCAGTGACAATGCTTGGCTGAATTCGCTGATTGTCAATCCCAACGCGCGGGCGGTCTTTTTGATGAAGGCGGCACGCTTTCTGGAGGTGGCCCGGCCCCAGGCCACCCAGCCTTGGGTCTATATGGGCAATGCCTACCTCAACCTCGCCAGCCGGGATAGCGCCATGCCCACGGCCCAGCGGCGGGTCTTGGTGGAGGCCGCCCTGCAGCAGTACCACGCTTCGCTGATAGGGATTCCGCGGCAGGCGGGGGTCTATAACGCCATCGGTTCCGTGTATCGGCAGTACGGCAGTAGCTTGCTGGGGATGACGCCGCAGGCGGCGCAGGACCGCGCGGTACTGGCCTGGCGCAAGGGCCTGGCCCTGACTCCGGAGAGTGTTAACCTACGCAGCGAAATTGCCACCACGGCCTTCTTTGACCATGGCAAGGTGCAGGAGGGCATCCGCTTTTTACAGGCGGGGCTGCAGCGGCCCCTCTTTCCCGAGCCGCGGGCGTTGTTGGAGTGGGTCATCGCCCGTAATCAGTGGCAGTTGGCGCACGACCCCAAGGCGGCGGAAGAGACCTTGATCGTGAGCCTCAAGGCCTCTCCCGATTTTGCGCCGAGCATCGAACTGCTGCGACAGATTGCCCAGGCGGAGCGCTCGTAGATACGGCGTTTACGTTGCGGCCAAGCAGAAAACGGCCTACAGTATTTGTTGAACTTTTCAACAATGGTGTCCCTGCATGGCTACAGTGAATTTTAGCGTTCCCGATGATGTAAAAGTTGCTTTCAATGCAACTTTCCGTAAGGAAAACAAAAGCGCCATCATTGCTGCCTTGATGCGGGAGGCGGTGGATCGTGCGCAGCGTAAGGATCGCGCGCGGCAAGCGGCTGCCCGCATTTTGGAGCGTCGCGAATCCGCGCCGATGCTGAGTACGGCCGAGTGCCGGGCAGTGAGGGAAAGTGACCGTCCGTGAACTGGGTCATCGATGCCAGTGTCGCACTGAAGTGGTTTTTGCGTTTTCGGGCGGAGGAAGACCACGTCTCTCAGGCCATAGCCTTGTTGGAGCAGACGCTTTCCGGTGCTGGGGAAGTGATTCAACCGCCGCACTTTACTGCGGAAATGGCCGCGGTCCTGGCGCGGGTCAAACCCGATACGGCCAGGGAGGACATGGAAGATCTGTGGCGGCTGGATTTTCGGGTGGCTGAAGGACCAGAACTGTATATACTGGCCATCGACCTTTCCCGACGATACGGGCATCATCTTTTTGACACCCTGTACCATGCGCTGGCTTTGCTGCATCCCGAAGCGATGCTGGTAACTGCCGACCGACGGTATTTTATGAAGGCGCAAAGAGAAGGAAGCATAATGTTATTAGAGAATTTTACCGCGTAATGAAAATGCCCACGCTCTCCTCACCCACGCGAGTCCTTTGGCTGTCGCTCCTTGGGCTGAATCCCCCCGTAATCAGTGGCAGTTGGCGCACGATCCCAAGGCGGCGGAAGAGACCTTGTCGCTACTCAGGCTATCGGCCCACGCCTGTACCGCCCGATGGTCCACGACACGGCCGGCGTCCACATCAGCAAGAGCCTCGCGCGTTAGCCGTTCCCGCTCTTCTTCCTGATCGAGCCAGGCCGACAGGGCCTGTTTCATGATCCAGCCGCGGGAGCGCTCCAGCCTTTCGGCCATCCGATCGACCTTTTCAGCCAGCGACAGCGGTACATGAGCCGTTAGTACTTTGGTTCCAGTTTGCGCCATGTTGATCCAGTGCGCGGCAAACCTCCCCGTTCAGGGGGAGGTCGAGAGCGCGGCGGGGAGGCGGTTCAATGCCGCCGTGCCCGCCCTTGCTGGGTGCAACCCTAATCTGACGTCTGTTGCTGCTCGATGTATTGAAGGATTATGGAAATGGGCGCACCGCCACAGCTTCCGGCAAAGTATGATGGGGACCACAGTCTGCCACCCCACAGCTTCTTGCAGATGCTCGGGTAGTGTTTCTTGCGAATGAGGCGGCTGGAAACTCCCTTGAGACTGTTCACCAGATTCGAGATGGCGACCTTCGGCGGATAGTTCACTAGGAGATGTACGTGGTCATCCTCCCCGTCGAACTCCACCAGTTCTGCTCCAAAGTCCAGGCAGACAGCAGCAAAGATGCCGCGCAGGTCGTCCAGAATGGTTTTCGTGAACACGTCGCGCCGGTATTTCGTTACGAAGACCAAGTGGACATGCAGGTTAAAAACACAATGTCTTCCATGTCTTATGTCGGTTGTCTGTGTCATGCACCAAGCGTACAATGGAACCATGTTGCAACGCAAAGCTGTTCGCTACCGACTGGAACCGTCATCGGAACAAGAACACCTCCTGTCCCGCGCGGTCGGTTGCGTGCGCTTCGTCTGGAACCGGGCATTGGCTATTCAGAAATCCTATCTGGAACACGGCTGCGGCATCCTGTCTTACGTGGAACTGGCGAAATGCCTGACCACATGGCGGAACAGTGAAGCTTTTGGGTTTCTGTCAGAATCCCCCGTGCACCCACAGCAGCAGGTATTGAAGTTTCTCGAACGCGCCCTCAAGGATGCTTTCGACAAAAAGAGTCCCCAGCGTTTTCCCGTATTCAAAAAGAAGGGATTGCACGATAGCCTGCGCTATCCCGACCCGGAGCAGGTCAAACTGGACCTGCACACAGCGGATGACGCGCGGCGGCGTGTGTTTCCCAAAATCTTTCTGCCCCGCATCGGCTGGGTGAAGTTTCGCAAGTCGTGCATCATTGGCGGCGAAATCCGCAATGTCACCGTCAGCCGGACAGGTGGCCACTGGTATGTGGCCATCCAGGTCGAAAAAGAAATCCCAGACCCGGTACATCCATCCACTACAGCCGTCGGCGGGGACCGTGGAGTTGCCAACCTGCTCACGCTGTCGGACGGCACGATGTTCCTGCCCGTCACGGCCTACCGGGATTTGCAAGGTAAGCTCGCCAGAGAGCAGCGGAAGCTGACGAAGAAGGTGAAGTTCTCGGCCAACTGGAAGAAACAGAAGGCCAAAATCACGCAGCTGCATCAACGCATCGCGGAAATCAGAAAGACCGCACTGCATCAGGTAAGCCAAGCCATCAGCAAAAACCACGCGGTGGTGGTGCTCGAAGACCTGAAGGTGCAGAACATGACGGCGTCCGCAAAGGGCACCGTGGAAGTACCCGGACGCAAGGTTCGGCAAAAGGCAGGACTGAATAAATCCATCCTCGATCAGGGATGGGGACAGCTCCGCCAGATGCTGGGTTATAAACTCCAGTGGGCAGGCGGCATGCTGCTCCTGGTGGATCCGGCCTACACCTCGCAAATCTGCCCGGTATGCGGTGTGGTGGATGCGGACAATCGCAAGACGCAAGCCGTGTTTCGCTGTCAGCACTGTGGTCACGAAGACCATGCCGACGTGAACGCGGCGAAGAATATCCTCGCGAGGGGTTTGCACCCTGCCAAGGGTTTGCACTCTGCGCAGGAGTCAACGGCGGGGCACGCCGGGGTAGCCTGTTTCGCGGCGTAAGCCGTGAAGTTGTCTGGAACCAAAGGGAACCAGTCAATCGAAGCGACTGAAGTAGGGCCGCTGCTGGCAGGAAGGAATCCTCGCCCTTCCCGCTCTCAAGAGCGGCAGCCATCGGCTGAGGGCGAGGAGGATGTCAAATTGAATCGGTCAATTTTGCCTATAGAACGGATACCGCGGCGATTCTCCGTAAGGGCAGGGTGTGTCCGCTGATCGTCAGCTACCAGCGCTGGCCTTTCTGCTGCTCCCAGGCCCAGGCGTAGATCGCCTTGACCAAGAATGGCGGATGTCCTACGTTCAAAAACGGGCGTATGTTTGTTTGAGGAAATATCAATGGCCACACAGCGCGTTTCCCTGCGGGAAGCCAATCAGCACCTTGCAAAATATGTCGAAATGGCGGCTCATGGTACGGAAATCATCGTAACCAAGCGGGGGCGTCCGGTGGCGCGCATCGCACCTATCGAAGTCCAAGGGCAACTATCGAGAGCCCAGCAAGCCGCTTTCCAGAGATCCCAAACCAGGATGCAGCAGGGGTATTCGCTGGGAGGGGAGTCCTTCGACCGGGAAGCCGCGCATGCGCGCTGAGCGCATTTCCCTTGACACGAATATTCTTAATCCTTGCAATAATAATGTGACTACCAGCGCTGGCCTTTCTGCTGCTCCCAGGTCCAGGCGTGGGCGATGATGGTATCGAGATCGGCATATTGCGGTTGCCAGCCGAGGAACTGGCGTGCCTGGGTGCTGTCGGCCACCAGGATGGCCGGGTCGCCGGGGCGGCGTGCCTGTTCCTGGACGCGGATTTCTTTGCCGGTGACCCGCCGTGCGCCGTCGATGACTTCCTGCACCGAGAAGCCCTGGCCGTTGCCCAGGTTGAGGGCGAGGCTTTCGCCCTCCTCTAGCAGATGCTCCACAGCCAGGAGATGGGCACTGCACAGGTCCCAGACGTGGATGTAATCGCGGATGCAGGTGCCATCGCGGGTCTGGTAGTCGTTGCCGAAGACGGAAATCTGCTGTCGCCGGCCACTGGCGGCCTGGAGTACCAGGGGAATCAGATGACTTTCGGGGTCGTGGCGCTCGCCCAGTTCGCCGCTGGGATCGGCACCGGCGGCATTGAAGTAGCGCAGGCAAACCGAGCGCAGCCCGTAGCTGTGCCAGAGATCGGCCAGCACCTCTTCCACCATGCGCTTGGAGCGCCCGTAGGGATTGATAGGCTGGGCGGGGTGCCGTTCATCGATGGGGGTGTATTGCGGTTCACCAAAAATGGCTGCGGTGGAGGAGAAAATGAACTTGTCCACCCCATGGCGACGCATGGCATCGAGCAGGTTGAGGGTGTTGGCGACGTTGTTACGGTAGTAGCGGTCGGGGATCTGTACCGACTCGCCAACCTGGCTGAGGGCGGCAAAATGGAGCACGGCGGCGAAGGAGTGTTCGGCAAAGAGGCGGTCAAGCAGGGCGCTGTCCGCCAGATCACCCGTGACCAGATCGCCATAGCGGGCGGCGTCGGCAAAGCCGGTGCTGAGGTTGTCCAGCACGGTGACAGGATACCCGGCTTCCGCGAGCAGCTTGACCATGTGCGAGCCGATATAGCCGGCACCGCCGACGACGAGTATGGGGGGCTTCATATGGTGATTGAGCTTTCAGCAGCGCGTGCAACCTGCACGCAAACTGGCGTCCCCAGGGGGGTTCGAACCCCCGTTACCGCCGTGAAAGGGCGGTGTCCTAGGCCGCTAGACGATGGGGACCTGGAGCGCGAACTTTACCGGGAAAGGCCGGGTGGTGCAATAGCCTTTGTGAATGGCCGACAACGCGTTCCTCCCGTTATGGTGCTCATTGTTTGCTTGCTTCGGATGCCGGACTCAGCAGACGGATGCCGGAGAAATACGTGGCGTAGTGCCGCGCATCGCGGGTCAGCAGGGAGTAGCCCGCCACAGCGGCATGTGCGCCGATGAAGAAATCGGCCAGCACGTTCTGCTTCTCTCCACCCTGCCGTCGATAACGTACGAACGCCTTGCCGGCGAGGAACAGCGCAGGCCGGGGAATCTCGATCAGCACCAAGCCCAGATCATTGATGCTGCGATCCAAGGCTTCGACCGTCGAGAAGGTTGGCGACAGTTCGGCGTAGATGATCGGGTTAATAGCCAGGCGGTGAATCTTGGATTGCGCGCGTAGTTGGCCGATGGACCAGTCGGCCCAGCGCGGATCGTTTTCCAGAACGTCGATCAGCACATTGGTATCGACCAGCAGCACCTTCATTCGCCGCGCAGCAGGGCCATCAGTTCGTCGCTGCGCCACTTCACGTCGGCCTTGCCCCGGGCCGCCTCGAAGCGATCCGGCTGGCGCTGCTCGCTGAGCTTGTGAATCACGACCTCACCTTCTTTGTTGACGGCGAACTCCACCGAGACTCCCGGCGCTAGGCCGAGCGCGTCACGGATCTGCTTGGGGATGGTAATCTGCCCTTTGCTGGTAAGCGTAGTGATCATTTGGTGACTCCTGAGGTATTACCATGATTTTGAGTGTAATACCGCCGGGCCGGGACGGCAATTTCCTGTCTGCGTTCACTACTTTTGCGCGTGGCGGATCTTTGCTCAACTGTCAGGACGGGGGGCCTCGCCGTTGGGGAGGTGGCTTTGGCACTCCGGAAAGATCCGCGCCGTGCAAGTGCGACAGATTTCCGAGTCGAGCTTGGGGTAGATTTTTTCGATGGGTCGGGTACCCGCCGGAAAGAAATTCTCCTCCCCCAATTCTTCCAGATAGCCACCCTGCGCAAGGCTTTCCTGAACCTCTTCCTTGAGACGATAGAAATAGAGCCCGCCACCCATTTGTCGACGGCGCCGCGCCTCCTGCGCGAGCAATTCGCCGCCGGCGATGTCGACGAAGTTCATGCCGCTTGCCATCACCAGCAGGTGTTTCTGGCTGGGATTATGCTCGTCGACCTCGGAGAATTGCTGGCCGACATGGTCCACCGCACCAAAGAAGAGGGAGCCATTGACGCGCAGAATCTTCAGTTGTGGGCACTCGGCGTGGTTCTGGGCGTTGATGTAGTGGTAGCTGCCGGGGTGCGGGTCGGGCACCTGTGCCTGCACTTTGGGTCGGGAAGTGCGATACAGGTAAAAGATGAGGGACAGGAGGATGCCGAAGAAAATCCCCTTTTCGAGATTGATCCAGTGCGCGGCTACGGCTTAGCAGCAAACAACCTCCCCGTTCAGGCCGGGGGTCGCAATCATCCCCGTCTTGTATACCGACCGATCGGTCAATGAACTACTCCCGCCAACCTTACGGTATGGCGTGAGTTTCGTGCTTCTACGCAGGAGCCACGGTTTCCCGTGGTCTTACCCCGCTCCACACCTCGGGCAGTTCCTGCCCGGCCCCTTGCGGGGCGCAAAGGCCGGACTCACCGGCCAATCTCTTTTCCAGCCAACGCAACAGCACCAATGCCGCATTCTCGTCTCGGCCACAGGTATTACCACAATGCGGACATTGATGTTGCCGGTCTGCGAGCGTTTTCCTCTTCTCTGGCAACTGCCAGCACGCATGGCAGCGCTGCGTTGGCTTGATCTCCCGCGTCGACGCTTCCTCGTACCAAGATCCAGCCTCTCCCGCTTTGGTCTTGGTCATCTGGAGGAATGCCGACGGGGAAGTTGACAAAACTTCCCGATTCAAACCTCTCTTACGTGATCCTTTGCCGGATTTCGTCATGGACTGCACGTTCAGGGCTTCCGTTGCCAGCGCCCCGAAGCGGCACACCAGCCAGTTACTCGTCTGGTGCAGAAAGTCTTTGCGCTGCCGCGCAATTTTGGCATGAAGCCGGGACAGCGCGTGTATAGCCTTACGCAGATTGCGGGAAACTGGAAAGCCTTTCTTGCGTCCGCTCGTTTTTTGCGCCGCGACGATCTTGCGGGAAACTTCCCTGCTCAGGCGTCTCAATTCGCTCAACTGATTCCGCAGGTGGCGCGGATTCTTCACCGTCTCAATCCCCTGACCGGTGGCAATGGTCAAGAAATCCGTTACACCCCAGTCAAAAGCACCCATCTCTGTCCCGCGCTCGCGTTGAATGGTTTGTATCTCCAGCGTGACGGATGCATACCACTTGCCGGCCTTGTGCAAGACCTCGCAGGTCACAGGCTTCCCAGCTTGCCGTGGTTTCCCTCGCATAGGGATCATACCCACAGATTGCAGGTACAGTTTGCCGTGTGCGCCATTTTCTCCAGGGTGCAGTTTCCAGCCATCCCCATGGGTCTTGTATCCCCAGCCGGGAGTGCGGTGAATACTCTTGAATCGAGGAAACCTGGTGTCTCGCCGTTCTTGATTCGCCGAAAGAAATGCTGGAAGGCGAGATGCAGGCGTTTGAGCGTCACCTGCTCCGATTGCGCATTGAGGCCCGCCAGAGCCGGCACGGCTTTACGCCATTGGGTAAGCGCTTTGCATTGATCCGCAAAGGAAAGGCTTTTGCTGGTTTCCAGATACACACGAATGCGCTCTTCCAGCGCCGTGTTGTACAGGCGCCGGTGTAAGCCCAACATTTCTTCCAGACGTTCTGCCTGGCTTGCACTGGGATACAAGCGATACGTGACCTTGCGATTCAACATGGCTTCATTATACTCGGTTACCATGACTACGCAAAATCTAAGTACCTTACATCATTGTGTTTATAACCTTACCTATCATTTAGTTCTGGTCACGAAATATCGCCGCAGGTGCATGACCGGAGCCATGCTGGACCGCCTGGAGGCCATCTGCCGGAACACCGCCCTCAAGTGGGAATGCGAAGTGTTAGAGTTCAACGGCGAGGCGGACCATGTGCATTTGCTTCTGGCATTGACACCCAAGGTGCTGCCCTCGGCTTTCGTCAACAATCTCAAAACGGTCACCAGCCGCCTGCTCCGCAAGGAATTCAGCGAGCATCTGAAAAAATATTATTGGAGTAAGCCGGTGTTTTGGAGCAGGAGTTACTGCATTCTGACCGTGGGCGGCACACCGCTGTCCGTACTCAAGCAATACATTGAGCAACAGGAAAGACCGGAATGATCGCCCGTTGGGTGATCGCGCCGCTTCGCCACCTCCTGAACCGCTATGCGGTTACAGGCGGAGCACTACGGCGCGTTCTGGTAGACTTGTCGAGATCTGGTAGACTTGTCGGGATCCGGGGAGGGCCCATGAGCGAATCTGAGAACACTTCCGTGGTGGCCATTACGGTGGCGGTGATGTTGGCGGTGGTCATGCAGGTGCTCGATCTGACCATCGTCAACGTGGCCCTTACGTATATGCGCGGCTCCCTGCAGGCCAACAGCGATCAGATTACCTGGGTGCTCACCAGCTACATGATCGCTAACGTCATCCTCTTGCCCCTTACCGGTCTGTTGGTGGAGCGCTATGGGCAGCGCACCGTGATGCTGTGGAGCGTGGCTGGCTTTGTGGTCGCCTCGGCGCTCTGCGGGCAAGCGCACAGCCTGCCGGAAATCGTGCTGTGGCGCTTGTTGCAGGGTACCTTTGGCGCGTCGCTGGCGCCGGTGGGGCAGACGATCATGCTGCATACCTACCCCGCGCGAAAACGCGGTCAGGCCATGGCTATCCTCGGCATGGGCATCATGCTGGGTCCGATTCTGGGGCCGACCCTGGGCGGCTGGCTCACCGATACCTTGAGCTGGCGCTGGGTCTTTTACGTCAACATCCCCTTCGGTATTCTCGCATTTTTACTGCTCCAGACGGTGCCGAACATCGGGCGTAGCGATCATCCACGTCCGGTGGACTGGCTGGGTTTTGCGCTCATGGCCATCGGTTTTGGGGCGTTGCAAGGTGTGCTCAGCCTGGGTAACGAAGACGACTGGTTCAGTTCGCACACCATCATCATCCTGAGTCTAGTTTCCGCCCTGGGATTACTGTTCTTCGTGTGGCGCTCGCTGTCGGTGGAGCATCCGGTGGTGAACTTGCGCCTGTTGAAGGACGCCAATCTGTCGCTGGGCAGCGCGGGCATCGGAATTTTTGGCCTAGCCTTGTTTGGGGCGATGGTCATCCTGCCGATCATGCTCGAGGATTTCCTGCATTATGAGGCCTTCACCACCGGTCTCGTCATGGCGCCACAGGGAATTGGTGCTATGCTGGCGATGGTCGTCGCCGGGCGACTTCTGGCGCGCAATGTGAATCCGCGTGACATTGTTCTTGTCGGCATCTTCTTCGGTGCCATCGGCAGTTGGTTTACCACCAAGTACAATCTCGACATCAGCATGGGCTGGGTGATTTGGCCATCATTCGTTCGTGGCTTGGGCCTGGGCCTGGTCAGTATTCCCCTCTTTACCCTGGCCTTTTCGACGATCGACAGAAAGGATCAGGCCGAGGGCTCGGGTATCTTCAATCTGATGCGCACCCTGGGCGGCAGTATTGGCATCGCCATTGTGTCGACGGTAATGACCCAAGGCAAGCAGATAGGATGGAATCAGATGGCTGGGCATATCAACCCCTTCAACCCGGCATTTCATCGCTTCATTGCGGCGATGGGTATGGGCGAGAGTCCGCGTGCGTGGCAGGTGCTGGGGAATGTGGTGGTGTTGCCGCAGGCAGGGATGCGCGGCGTGTTGGATGCATTCATTCTGACCTTTTATAGCTTTCTCGTCTTGATTCCGCTGGTGCTCCTATTGCGCCGCCCGCCCGAGCCGGTCGATCCGGGCGAGAGCGGCGAGGCTTTGGGTCACTGAGTCATTGCTCTTCGGCAGTGTTTTCGAGACCAGCGGCTTGCGGCAGCCAGAGGGTGCGGGCGAAACCCCAATCCAACAGCTTGAGCCCCGCCCAGGAGGCCTTCCAGAAGCCACGGCTTTCATCGGTAAAGGAGGGGACGCCAAGGACGACGGCAATCAGGGTCATGTTTCCCTGGGTGCCCGTCACTACCAGGCAATGACCGGCGGCATCGGTGTAGCCACTCTTCATGCCGGTAACGAAGGGTACGCGCCCCACCAGTAGGTTGGGATTGGGACTGGTGATGCCGGCGTAGGTGAAGTTTTTATGGCCGAAAAAGGGTAGGTATTGCGGGAAGCGCTGCAGGATGTTGCGGGTGAGGACGGCCTGGTCGTAGGCGCTGGAGAAATTGTTGGGGTGGGGCAGACCGTCGGGATTGTTGTAGGTGGTGGAGAGCATGCCGAGCTTCTGCGCGCTGCGGTTCATCTGTTGCACAAAAGTGGGCACGTTCCCGCCGACCAGGACGGCAGCCTCCACCGCGGCATCGTTGCCCGAGGGTACCGTCATGCCGAGGATGAGCTGGGCCAGACTGAAGGGCAGGCCAGCGCGGAGAAACATCGACGAGCCACCGGTTTGCAACGCCGCTGGGCAGGGAGTGTATTGGCCGTGTAGGTGTAGGTGTCCCGAATCGATGTCCTGAAACAGTAAATACAGGGTCATCAACTTGCTCAGGCTGGCGATGGCGTAGGGCTTGTACGCGTTTTTGGCGGCGAGGATTTGCCCCGTTTCGGCATTCATGAGGATGTAGGAACGCGCATCGATGGGCGGCAGGGCGGAGATTCCCTCGGCCCGTGCGCTATTGCCAAGGCTGAGCCAGCAGAACATGGCAAAAAGCAAAAAATACAAATGGTTGCGAATCTGTTTCTGTACCGGGACCATGGTGGTACCACTCCATGCTAAAGTTATGGTTTAGAGTTTAGGCGTTTTTCTCTATTTTTCAATAGGTTTTTTAGGAGACGGATATGCAGGTTCTGGTCGGCGCTGCGGCCGCCGTCAGTTTGGCTGCCAGCAGTCTATGGGGACACCCAGGCCTTTGGGCCATTGCTGGCGCGATTGTCTTTGTCGCGTTCTACGTGCGCGCGGTGATCGGCTTTGGTTCCGGTCTGATTTCCGTGGCGTTGCTGACCCTGTTCTTTCCGATCAAGGAAGTCGTGCCGGTGGTGCTGCTGCTTGATCTCTTGGGTTCGGTGCTGTTGGGTGCCTATGACTTTCGCGAAATTCGCTGGCCGGAACTGGGCTGGCTGGTGCCAGGGAGCCTGCTGGGGCTTCTCGTGGGCGCCTTCATTCTGGCCGACAGCGACGCCCAGGATCTGACGCGCTTTCTGGGAGTCTTCATTCTGGGCTATGTGGCCTATGCGACGCTGCTCAAACCGGAACGACTGCCGCGTTTGTCCTTACCCTGGGGTGTGCCGCTGGGTACCTTTGGCGGGATCATCGGCAGCCTTTATGGTGGCGGTGGACCGCCCATCGTTGCCTATCTGCAGATGCGCCACCTCGACAAGCGCGCCTTTCGCGCGACCTTTCAGGGTATTGCCCTGACGGACAATATCGTGCGGGGCCTCATGTATTTTTTCCTGGCTCTGCTCACCGGGCCGCTGGCCTTGGGGTTTCTGGCCCTAGCGCCAGCAACTCTGCTTGGGCTCTGGGCCGGGAATCATCTGCACTTTAGAATTAATCAAAAGCTGTTTTTGCGGGCGACGCTGGTTGTATTGGCCATCGTCGGCATCAAATATCTTGTGTGATCGAAAAAGGAGCGAGCCATGATTTCAGCGGAAGAGCTGCGCCGCCGCGCGCAGGGGGCGATGTCTCTGCATATTGCCTTCATTGGGGTGGTGAATGGATTGTTTTCTGCCTTGCATAGCTTGCAGAGGGCAACGCCGGCAGAGTTGGCCCAGGCAACGAACTTGGACGTGGGATATTTGCAGCGCTGGTGCGATGCGGCGTATGCCTTTTCCTGGCTGGAGCGGGAGGGCGACGGCTTCCGTTTGAGCGATGATGGCGACAGTATGCGCCCTGAGCGACCGGATAGCCGAATGGCGGCCGCCGTGGGAGCGGTTCTGGGTGCCCATATGGCCGAGCGGGCAGCGGGTTTGATGCGCACCGGTGAGCGTCCTGGCGAGAAGGTGCTCGCCGAGCGCGAAACGATTCTGCCGTGGTTTGGAAGTATGTTGGAGCACAATTTTCGGCGCACTTTTGAAGAAAAAATCGTGTCCAGCGTTCCGATATTTGCGGAAATGAATGCGCGCCAGGGGCTCGCGGTGGACCTGGGCTGCGGAAATGGCTGGTATCTGCGGGCCTTACTGGGTAAATGTGCGCAGCTGCGCGGTCTGGGGCTCGATGGCTTTGCCGAAAATGTGCGTCAGGCGACTGCCCTGGCTGCTGCAGAGGGGTTGGGCGAGCGTCTTCGCTTTGCGGAAGGCGATATTCATCAGTTTCAACTTCCCGAGCCCGCGGATCTCATCGCCATGAATCGGGCGCTGCACCATGTTTGGGAAGAGCGGGGTGAACTGTTCGCACGTTTGCATGAAGAATTGCAGCCAGGGGGGGCAGTGGTGATCTGGGAGCCGGCCTGGCCTGACGATAGCCTGCTCCTGCGTGAACCGGCGTACCGCGGCATGGCCTTCCAGAATCTGACCGAGCATATACAAGGGAATCACTTCCTGCGGCCGGACGAGATCTCGCAAGCCCTTTCTGCCGCAGGTCTTGCCGCCAGCATCCAGCCGGTGGGCAGTGATGTCGTCGTGGTGGGGCGGCGGCCCTGATCGCATTGCATTTGCGCAGCGCAGCGGCTATCATTCGCCCTCATCGTTGGGGCGGTAGCTCAGCTGGGAGAGCGTCGCGTTCGCAATGCGAAGGTCGGGAGTTCGATCCTCCTCCGCTCCACCAAAATTCAGCGCCCAACTGGTCTCAGTTGGGCGTTTTTATTGCTAGGCGGTGCGATGAGATCGAACCATTTTTGGGTTTGACATGACGATGGACTTCGGCAGCATCGATGTCCTGCGCAGTCACCACCCTGCCTGGCGGCTGCTGCGCTCTGACCATGCGCCGCTGGTGGCGAGCTTTCTGCACCGCGTATTCGTGGCGCCCAATGTGCGGGTGATGGCCGCCGCCGACCTGTCCGAGGCGCTGGAAGACGAGTTGTACGCCTTGCGTCTGCAACTCGGCGAAACCGCCTTTCCCAAGCCCGCACTCGACTATCTGAACGACTGGGCGTCGCCGGACAAGGGCTGGCTGCGCAAGTTTTACAAGTCTGGTACGGACGAGGCGCAGTTCGACCTCACGCCTGCGACCGAAAAGGCTATCGCCTGGCTGGAGCAGCTTTCTGAGCGGCAGTTCGTTGGCACCGAATCGCGTCTGCTCACGTTATTCGACCTGCTGAAGCAGATGAGCGAGGGCTCCGAAGTCGATCCAGCCAAGCGCCTTGCTGACCTGCACAAAAAGCGCGATGAGATCGACGCCGAGATCGCACGGGTCATGGCGGGAGATGTACCGCTGTTGGACGATACGGCGTTGAAGGATCGCTTTCAGCAGTTCATGCAGGGCGCGCGCGAGTTGCTCACGGATTTTCGCGAGGTGGAGTACAACTTCCGCCAGCTAGACCGGCGCGTGCGTGAGCGCATCGCGCTATGGGAAGGCAGCAAGGGTGCGCTGCTCGAAGAAATTATGGGAGAGCGCGATGCGATTGCCGACTCCGATCAGGGCAAGAGCTTCCGCGCCTTTTGGGAGTTCCTGCTCTCTAGCCACCGCCAAGAGGAGTTGACCGATCTGTTGGAACGGGTGCTTCAGCTTCCTGCAGTGGCGGCCGTGCAGCCCGATGCCCGTACCCGCCGTGTGCATTATGACTGGCTGGAGGCCGGCGAACACACCCAACGCACGGTGGCGGCCTTGTCGCAACAGTTGCGTCGCTTTCTCGACGATCAAGCCTGGTTAGAGAATCGCCGCATCATGGATATTCTGCACGGCATCGAGAGCAAGACCCTGGCGCTACGAGATGCGCCGCCGACAGGCAACGTGATGGAAGTAGCCGAGGCGCAGGCCGACATTGAACTGACAATGGAGCGCCCCTTGTTCACGCCGACCGTGAAGCCGGTGATCACCAACCTGGTCTTGGAGGCCGGAGACGAGGGCATCGACCCATCAGCATTGTTCGAACAGGTAGTGGTGGACAAGGCGAGGCTGACTCGTCATATCCGCCATGCCTTGCAGGACAGGGCACAGATCAGCCTGCGCGAACTGGTGGCCGACCGGCCCCTGCAGCACGGCTTGGCGGAGCTGGTGGCCTATTTGCAACTGGGCAGCGATGCCTTCAACGCAGTGGTGGACGAGGACGCGCCGGAAGCCATTCAGTGGCAGGCAGAGGATGACCGTGGCGCACCCGTGCGTCGTGCGGCTCGCCTGCCGCGGGTGATTTTCCTGCGCTAACGGAGAACGAAGCAGGGTATTCAATGGAAATAGAACAAGACTTCACCAGTGCCCCGGCCGCGCCTGAGACGGATTTGTCGACCTTGCTGATCGGACTGTTGAAAGGCGTGCAGTACCGCGAGCAGTCAGAACGCCAGTGGACGGCACTGCTGCACCTGCAGGCTCGCGTGCGGGATTACGTGGCGGTGCTCAATCTGGAACTGGTGCTGGATGAGGCCGAGGGGTACGCCTTTTTGAAAAGCCGTCCGGAACCAGCGGCGGATGATCCGACGCCACGTTTGCCGCGTCTTGTCGCGCGTCGCCCCTTATCGTTTCCGGTGAGTCTGTTGCTGGCTCTGTTGCGTAAGAAGCTGGCCGAATTCGATGCTGGCGGCGGTGACACACGTCTGGTGCTGTCGCGTGACGAGATCGTTGAGCTGGTACGGGTTTTCCTGCCGGATGGACCCAACGAGGCCAAGCTGATCGACCAGATCGAAAGCACCATCAACAAGGTGGTGGAACTGGGCTTTTTGCGCAAGCTCAAACCGGCCAGTGGGAGCTTGGCAGGACAAGGCAATTACGAGGTCCGGCGCATCTTGAAGGCCTTTGTGGACGCCCAGTGGCTGGCCGAGTTTGATGCCCGCTTGGCAATCTATCAATCTGCTCTGTTGGGTGCGGCATCGGCACCGGAGGCGCACGATGATTGAGCAGCAGAGCATGGAGCTGGGCCTGGTGGCAGACGATGCGCTGTCGGGCTTTCGCCTCTCCCGGCTAGAGGTTTTCAACTGGGGTACCTTCGACGGCCGGGTTTGGACGCTGCAACTGGACGGCAAGAACGGACTGCTCACCGGCGATATCGGTTCCGGCAAGTCAACGCTGGTCGATGCCATCACCACCCTGCTGGTGCCGGCTCATCGCATCGCCTACAACAAGGCGGCCGGCGCGGACAGCCGGGAACGGACTCTGCGATCCTATGTGTTGGGACATTATAAATCCGAACGCAATGAGGTCACCGGAGTGTCCAGGCCAGTCTCCCTGCGCGACCATAGCAGCTACTCTGTCATTCTTGGCGTATTTCACAACGCGGGTTACGACCAGACAGTGAGTCTGGCGCAGGTGTTCTGGATGAAGGAGGCGCAAGGGCAGCCCGCCCGCTTCTTCCTCGGAGCTGAGCGTGATCTGTCGATTGCGGAGGACTTCGCCAACTTCGGTACCGACATCGCGGCGCTGCGCAAGCGACTGCGCGGCAATGGTGCCGAACTGCACGACAGCTTTCCGCCCTATGCCGCGTGGTTCAGGCGCCGCTTTGGTATCGAGAATGATCAGGCGCTGGAGTTGTTCCACCAGACGGTGTCGATGAAGTCGGTTGGCAACCTGACCGACTTTGTCCGCAATCATATGCTGGAGCCGTTCGAGGTGGCATCGCGCATCCAGGCGCTGATCGCACACTTTGACGATCTCAACCGCGCCCATCAGGCCGTGCTCAAGGCACAACAACAGGTGGAATTGTTGACGCCGCTGGTGGCCGACTGCAAACGGCATGGCGAACTGGTGAGCGAGGTGGATCATCTGCGGCATTGTCGCGACGGACTGCGTGCGTACTTCGCCAGCCTCAAACTGGGGTTGCTGGACAAGCGCCTGGGTCTGCTGGATGAAGAATGGAACAAGCTCGATGGGCAGTTGCGACGCCTGGACGGCACGCGCGAGGAGCAGGGGCGACAGGTCGATGAATTAAAGCAGGCCATCAATGATAACGGTGGCGATCGTCTGGAGCGGCTCGCTGCTGAGATCCGCCAGAAAGAACGCCTACGCGATGCACGCCAAGCCAAGTATGGGCGTTTTCGCGAACTGGCAACCGTTTTGGGGGAGTCAGCCCCCCGCGACGAGGCCGGCTTTGCCGCGCAGCGGGCGCAATTCAATGCGTGGCGGGAAGAGGTCCAAAACCGCGATGCCGACTTCCAGAACGCGCTGACCGAGCATAGTGTGAGTTTGCGCCAGGGGAAGCTCGAGCACGACCAACTGACAGTAGAAATCGCCAGTCTCAAACGCCGGCGCAGTAACATCGACGACCAGCAGATTCAGATCCGCTCCGCCCTGTGCACCGCACTGGGTCTAGATGTGGACGGCATGCCCTTCGCCGGGGAGTTGATTCAGGTCCGCGAAGAGGAGCGCGACTGGGAGGGTGCGGCGGAAAGACTGCTGCACGGCTTCGGCCTGTCGCTGTTGGTGCCGGATACCCACTACAAGGCGGTGGCGGAGTGGGTGGACAGTAGCCATCTGCGCGGGCGCCTGGTCTATTTCCACGTTCGACCCCGTAAAGCCTCCGAGTTGCCGGAACTACACCGTGAATCATTGGTGCGGAAACTCGCCATCAAGCCTGATTCGCCGTACTACGACTGGCTCGAGCGCGAGCTCGCCCATCGCTTTGACGTGGCTTGTTGCGCCACGCAGGAACAGTTCCGCCGGGAAACGCGGGCCATCACCCGTGCCGGGCAGATCAAAGACCCGACTGGTCGGCACGAGAAGGACGACAGGCACCGCATCGGTGATCGCAGCCGCTATGTGCTTGGCTGGAGCAACAGCGCTAAGATTGCCGCGTTGGAAGCCAAGCGTGGCCAGCTCGAAACCCATCTTGGCGAGCTGGGCAGCCAGATCAGTAAGATCGATGCTGAGCGCAAGGTACTACGGACCCGGCTTGATGCCCTGACCCGCCTGGAAGAGTTCACGAGCTTCGAAGAACTCGACTGGGCCAGCGTGGCGACGGACATCGCCGCACTCGAAGATGAGCGCCAGAAACTGGAGCAGGCATCGGATGTCCTCAAGCAATTGCATGAGCGTCTGCGGGAACTGCAGCAGGCGTTCAAGGGCACCGAAGAGGCATTGCAATCCGTGCGCGACCGCCGCGCCAAGATAGAGCAGCGCCGCTCGGACGCCCAGGAACAGCGTCAGCAGACGGCCTTGCTGATGCAGAACGCTGCCGTTGCTGCTGAGTTGTCGAATGCCCTTGAGGCCATGCGAGCCGAAGCCCTGGGCGAACATCAGCTGACCGTAGAATCCTGCGACAACCGCGAGCAGGAGCTGCGCGCCTGGTTGCAAGCGCGGATCGATGCCGAGGATGGCAAGGTAAAACGCCTCGCCGAGAAGATCATCAAGGCGATGGCGTCGTTCAAGGAGACCTTCAAGCTGGAAACGGCCGATATGGATGCTAGCCTGGAAGCCGCCTTCGAGTTCGAGAACCTGTTGACGCAGCTCAATCGTGATGACTTACCGCGTTTCGTGCATCGTTTCAAGGAGTTGCTGAACGTCAACACCATCAATGAGATTGCCAACTTCAATGCCCAGTTGGCACGCGAGCGTGAGACCATCAAGGATCGCATTGCCCAGATCAATAAGTCGCTCTCGGAAATTGACTACAATCCTGGGCGTTACATCGTGTTGGAGTCGCAGGCCAGCCCGGATGCCGAGATCCGCGATTTTCAGCAGGATCTGCGCGCCTGTACCGAGGGTGCGGTTACCGGGTCCGACAACACCCAATATTCCGAAGTTAAGTTCCTTCAGGTCAAAGCCATCATCGACCGATTCCGTGGCCGGGATGGATTGTCGGATCAGGATCGGCGCTGGACCGCGAAGGTCACGGACGTGCGCAATTGGTTTCTGTTTGCAGCGAGCGAGCGCTGGCGCGAAGACAACACAGAACACGAGCACTATTCGGACTCAGGTGGTAAATCGGGCGGCCAGAAGGAGAAACTGGCTTACACCATTCTCGCCGCCAGTCTGGCCTACCAGTTTGGGTTGGAATGGGGGGCAGTGCGTTCGCGCTCCTTCCGCTTTGTGGTCATCGACGAGGCGTTCGGGCGTGGCTCGGACGAATCGGCCCAGTACGGCTTGAAACTGTTCCGGCAACTTAACCTGCAACTGCTGATCGTCACGCCCCTGCAGAAGATCCACATCATCGAGCCCTTTGTGGCTAGCGTGGGATTCGTGCACAACGAGGGTGGCTGGGCCTCCAAGTTGCGCAACCTGTCCATCGAGGAGTATCGGACGCAGAAGGCCAAGGGTGCTGCGACGATAGCTGCAGCGGCGCCGCAGACCGCGTAGGAGATTCCGCCGTGACGTGGACGACGCCAAAGGAATTGAAAGCGCAGTTGGCGCGGCTCTGGGATCGCGGCGAACTGCTGCGGGATGTCGTGACGGGCAGCACCCGTTTCCCCTTGCGCCTGACCATCAAGGGTCCCGCGTCAGCCGAGATCACCGAGCGCTTTGATGCCGTGCGCAGCTGGGCGGCGGAATTGGCCAGCATCAGTCCATTGCGTTTGGAGTGGCGTGAGATTCGCCATCGGGTGCAGGGCTTGCAGAGCCTCCCGTCGCGGGTCTGGATTGACTCGCTGGAGGATGCGCTGGGTTGGCTCGGCAAGCACCGCGAGTGGGAGCGGTTTTCCGCCCTGCTGGCGATGACCCGGCTGCAAAATCCTTCCTTGCTGCCCTGGCTGGAAAAGCGGCCCTTGCAGGCCCTCGAACTGGCGGGTGAATGGCCTCGTTTGCTGGCCGTGGTGGGTTGGGTCGGTAAGCATCCACGGCCGGCGGTCTATCTGCGCCAAGTGGACTTGCCCGGCGTGCATAGCAAGTTCATCGAGACGCACCGTGCCGTATTGGCCGAGATGCTCGACTTGGCCTTGCCGGCGGATAGCGTGGATAGCACCAAGACCGGTGTTGCGCAGTTTGCCGCCCGCTACGGCTTTCTGGATAAACCCCTGCGGCTACGCTTCCGCATCCTCGATCCCGGGATTCACGCGGTCGCCGGTACGACATGCCCTGACATCACGCTCGACGCCGACAGTTTCAGCCAACTGGCCATCGCGGTGCGACGGGTATTCATCACCGAGAATGAAACCAACTTCCTCGCCTTCCCAAACATACCAGGAGCGATCGTCATCTTTGGTTCCGGATACGGTTGGGGCGCACTCGGGGAGGCCCGGTGGCTGGGGCGCTGCGCCATCCATTACTGGGGCGATATCGACACCCACGGCTTCGCCATCCTTGATCAACTGCGGAGTCACTTCAGCCACGTCGATTCGTTCCTCATGGATCGCGCCACCCTCGATGCCCACGTTTCCTTCTGGGGACGGGAGGACAAGCCAATCCGCTGCGATTTGCAGCGGCTGACACTCGAGGAGTCTAGCCTGTACGACGACCTACGCGACAACCGTATCCGTGAAGGACTGCGGCTGGAACAGGAACATCTGAACTTTGGCTGGGTGCGCGAGCGGATGGATCAGTTGCTGCGACAGGACTGAGTAAAGACTGTATTGCGTCATAGTCCATCAAGGAGCCAGATGATGCAGTACTCATCACAAGTCAAACCAAGACGCAGGAAACCTTGACGCTGCTGAAGAATTCTCGCACTGGGCAATGCGGAAATCGATCTTGGCAAGGCAAGCCATTAGCCAAGCAAAGGTTTACATCTATGTGATTGGCGACGCGCGGCGGGATATGCAGGGGGCGTTGGCGCGTCGCCTGCTTGGGACTTGACGACTGAAGGCACGCAGATAAGTGCAGCGGTGCTCATTGGCCCCGCCGTAGCTCGTGTTACTGTCTGGCTTCGGATTCCAGACTGCGCAAGCTTTCTTCCGTTCCCGCTGCGGCGGTGAGGTCGGCGACATTTTCCTTGGTAAAAAATCCCTCGAAGCCGTGAAAGCGCTGCACATACTCGATGATGAGAGAGGTGTGCGTCGAGGCACGAGAAAAAATCTGCTTCAGGCCCTCCTGCTCGGAGCCGATCACCTGCAGCAGGAATTCCTGCCCGCACTCCGCCAGGCTGGATACCACGTAATCGATGTTGGTCTTGCCCTGGGTTTTGCCATCCCGCACGGCAACGGCAATATGATGCAAACGCGGACCAAAATTGCGCACAAAAGATTCCGTAGGAGAGGGAATTTGCAATAGGTGATTGCAAAAATAAGGATGATTGGCAGCCGTGAAGACCTTTGCTGGTGTATGCAGAACGTCATCATAATGCAGGCTTTTGGTGACGTTGGTGGATGAGTTTTGATCTGGAATATCGTAGGATCCCCAATAGTAGTAACTGGATAATCCAAGATACTCGAGAATAGCAACTTCTCGATTCTGGCTATAGATGCGGGTAGCCAAATGATCGATTGGCAAGAGGAGTTCGCTGATTTTCACCCGTTCCCGCAGCTCTTGTGCTTGCTCAAACGCCGCCTGCATGTCCGGATCGATGCGCGAATTTCCTAGGGCGTAGACGCGAATATCGTTGTCCGGGCGCTCCCAATACCCGATGATATTGTGGGTGTAGGGCGAGGGCTTGACAATCGCCATGTTTCCCGGGAGCTCCATCTGCCGAATTTGCTCCTGGTTGAAAAAACGGATTTCACGACTCTTTTGAATTTCGACTACTTCATGCAAATTTTCCACCTGAAAAATCTCTCCCATATAGCGCGCATTTGGTTTCTTCGCGCCAATGGGATACACCTCGTTCAGGCTGCGAAAGATGCCGCGCAAATCGGGGTCCTTGACCTCTCGCACCAATACATCTGGATAATTCATGTCGATGCGCAGGATGTGGGTCAGATGCTGGTCGGTGTCGAGCGTGACCAGATAGTTGTAGGGCGTCATCAAACAGAGTTCGCGGATGTACGCAGCGGAATGTCCGGGCTCGAGGGTCATCATCAACGCATCGATGCGACGGATGTTTTCGGTCAGTCCGAGCCTGTCTCGCTCTTCCAGGAGGCGTGGCAGCCATTCTTCAAAGAAAGGAGAGTTGGCTTTGTCGCCCTGTCGAGGATGCGCAGTATAACTGTTCACGATTTGCTCCTTGGATTGACTCCGTTTCTTCACCGTGCGCGACCCGAGGGAAACGAACCCCCACTTTAGAAATTAGAGGGTCAAAAACAGGCATTTGTTCCCTTTTTCGCGCCATGGCTTACAGAAATAAGCGGATAACTAACAATGATGTATGCCATATTTCTAAAACGCCGTTCCCTAATAGGGCTGTTCGTTCCCGACATCAGTATGGCACCAGGGTGGCGCGGGGATCAACGGCTTAGATCCTCCAGGTGCTGACGTCAGGCGCGCTTACGACCCGGCAATCGTTTCCGCAAGAGAAATCCTAAGCCATTGTTTTATCTGGCGCGCCCAGAGGGAATCGAACCCCCAACCTACGGCTTAGAAGGCCGTTGCTCTATCCGGTTGAGCTATGGGCGCCTATTGTTATTGTAAGCTAGGTAAGGTGCATCTCGCTAGGCATTTTCGTCCTTCCTTTGCTACCATCCGCCCGGAGGGGAGGCGCCTCATTTCTGGGGCCGCGCCGGAATTGAGAGGGATGGGCTTGCGTTTTATGAAACCTTACATCTGGGCGCGTCTGCTGCTTGGCGCTGCGATTCTTTCCGTGACCTCGTGCGCGCAGTCGATTCCCCAGACACCTGCGCCCCAGCCCGTGGTGCCAGCGCTTCCCGCTACCTCAGCGACCAAGGCCACGGTCTCGCCCAGCGATCGCTATCTGGATCGTATGGCGATCATCGATGCCCGCAAGGATTTTCGCCAAAGCCCGAATCCTGGTTATGTGCTCGACGCCCACTCGGTCATCCGTTTTCCCAGCCTGGGCCCCACTGGTGTGATTATCATTGGGGATAGCATCCTGACTGGGTGGTCCGGCTATTTTGCGCATGTATTTCCCAATGCTTTTCTCGATGGCCGGGTCGGCCGACAATTTTCCTCGGCCATACCCATCTGGCGAACGCTACAGGAAAATGGGATGACCCACAAAGTGGGTTATGTGGTGGTCGAATTGGGGACCAACGGCGAGGTTTTGCCGCAGGACATGCAGACCTTTTTGCAGCTGGTTGGCGACCGTCAGGTGTTGCTCGTTATGCCGGAAATGCCCCGACCATGGGAGCACGAGGTGCAAGACCTTTACCTCCAGACCGCGGCTACCCACTCTAATGTCCATCTGGTGCGCTGGGACTTGCTCAGTCGCAACCATCCCAGCTACTTCTGGACTGATCGGGTACACCCAACCTGGATGGGTATCCAGGTGATGGTGCACGCCATCGCCACCGATCTGCAACAGGTGATCGCTACCAAGCACAACTGAATTTTTCTTTCTGGGAAACAAGCGTGCTGCCATATATTGATTATCTCAAATTTCTGGCCATTTTTGCGGTCATCGCCTTCCATATTCATGACACCATCAGTTTTAACTATCCCTGGTTCTCCGGTGGTTATCTGGGAGTTGATGTTTTCCTTCTGTTATCAGGGTTTCTGATCGAAAAATCCCTTGGCCGTGGGCGCCAGAGTTCATTGGCGCAGCGTAGCAAGGATTTCTTTGCGCGACGGTTTTCCCGTATTCTCGTTCCTATGCTGGTGGTGACCGCCATCCTGGCGGTACTGCTTTGGTCGACCCATCTGCTCACCGGATGGGCGCCTGTCTGGTACTCGGCGATCCTCGGCTACAACTTTTATCTGGTCCTCCATCATATCCCCTATTTTCAGGTGTACAGTTACCCTCATCCGTTTTTGGGGATGTGGTTCATTTCTCTATTGGGTCAGTTATATCTGCTGCACTTTTTATTGCGTACTTCATTGCTAGGGAAGTGGTGGTACCGGACCGTTCTGGCGTTACTATTTTGTATAAGTTTGGGCTCTGCCTGGTGGCTGATGAGCCAGGGTAGTCTGAATGCCGCCTATGTGCTTCCCAGCCATGCTTTTCCCTATCTTGCCGGCGCGTTATTGACCGAACTGGGCTGGGCCCGGCCCCGGGAGACAGGAAGGAGCAGCTTCGATGGCTTGGGTATCCTCGCCATCCTGCTGCTGCTGGCGCTCTTCGTTTGGGCCCCCTACGAAAATTTTGTGTATTTTTCCCTTGCTACAACCGCCCTTGGCGTGGTCTTCCTGCTGGCCGCCGCGCGCGCGGCCTGGTTGCCACGACTGCAACTGCTGGTCTTGGGTAAACTCGGGGAGATGTCCTATTCTCTGTACCTGTGGAATGTTCCGGTCGTTGCTTTGGTCCACTACTACTTCCCACAGACTTCCATCGCCAGTCAGGCGTTGTTTTCGCTTTCTCTGCTGCTGTTGCTGTCGGTGCTGTCCTACCTGCTGCTGGAACTGCCATTGCAGGCGGCCTTTCAAAAGCAGGTGCGACATGAAGTAGGCAGCCGAGCTTTCGTGTCGGTGCTCGTCTTGCTGGCGCTGGCCAGTGTGGGCTGGTGGCAGGCCAGTCGACTGGGACAGGAGGCGGTACGTCTGCAAGCGCAAGCGCAGCACGATGCTCTCTATCGGCAATATCTGGAGAAACGGGTGGCCAGTATGGGACGGGATCTGCAAGCACTGACGGGCGCCAAGACCCTCTCGGCTGCCGAGGCCAAAGCACACGCAGATTCCCGGGCCAACAAGGTCCTGGAAAGCAATACCGATCTGATGCAGTGGCAGCCTCATCCCGGTCTGGGCTTTCTGTATAATGGGCAAGAACTGCGCAGTAATCCGGCCTATCCCGAAAAGCAGGTATTGTTCATAACCGACTCTATTCTGTTGGGTTGGTCTGGGTATGTGATTCACATGGTTCCAAACGGGATTCTGGATGGTCAGGTGGGCCGCTCGTTTTTCCGGGCACAGCCGGTGCTACAGAAAATGTTTCAGGACCCAGCCTATGCCAAGGTTGCCTATGTTGTAGTAGAGTTGGGCAGCAATGGCTATGTTCAGTGGCCTGATCTGGAAAATTTCGTGCAGGCAGTGGGGAATCGTAAGATCCTGTTGATTGTCCCGTCCGTACCGCGCCCGTGGGAAAACGAGGTGCGCAGTATGTACGATCGCGCTGCTGCCAAGTATCCGAATATCACCTTGCTGCATTGGGACCGTATCAGTGACGGTCATCCAGGCTATTTTGTGGCCGATCAGGTCCATCTCGATTGGGATGGTGCGCAGGCCCTGATGCAGGCGGTGCTCCGCACCCTCTATCAAATGGGGTATCGCAATCCGCCGCCGCCAAAAGCGATCTTCGCCAACGCCGTGCCAGCCAGCAAGCCAGCGCCCAGCGCGAAACCGTCTGCTGCGACCGCGCCGACCCCGGTTTCCGCTGCGGCCATTTCTGCTGTGACGGAGGGTGCCTCTGCCAACGCTACGCTGGGTGCTGCTGGATTGTCGGCTACAGGCCCGGTTGCCGAAGCATTACGAAAACAGACTGCGGTACAGATGGGCGAACCCTTTGGTAAAACGACCAGCGGACAGAACCATTGGGAAGAGAATCAGCAATGGCAGGGAGCTCAGGAGAGCGGCGCTGAGATACTGCAGAATCCCGGCCAAACAGAAAGTAATGCCTCTCGGCAGCAGGTTGGGGAAGAGGACGCTGGCAAACAGCGCCGGCAATTCCCCACCGATCAGGCCCAGAGTCCCGACGTTGGGGGACAATAGCAAAAGATTGCCATATCGAGTTCTGCACATGACCTTTGCCAGGCCTGACAGATTGTGGCGGGCGGCGCGCCGCAGGCCCCATTTTTTGACGTGCAGTATGACTCCGCGGTACACTCCGCGCGTCGGAGAGATGGCCGAGAGGCTGAAGGCGCTCCCCTGCTAAGGGAGTATGGGGCTAAACACTCCATCGAGGGTTCGAATCCCTCTCTCTCCGCCACTTCCCCACCCTAAAAATTCCTGAAAATCGGCCACTTTCTTCCTGCTGCCCAGCTTGAAGCTCGTTATCCCCGTGCTTCCCAAGATTGGCTGGGGCTCGCCTTACCGTGCTTAAAGATGCTTCTGAATCAAGTGTTTTCTCTTGTCCGACGTGGGCGTTTTAAGCCCTGTAGTCAGTCATGCGCAAGTGTCGCTTAGGCCAGGCTAAGCGGTTTGTGTTTTGGAATGATTCTTAGTGATCATTATTCGCATTCTCTGACACAGTTGCTGAATTGATATTGTCAGCAAAGCGACAGGACACGAACACGGCAACTAGGGCGACCAAATCCAAGGAACCAGTAACGGCCGCTGCGGTTGGTGCTCCGTACAGGCTAAGAAGGGCGTACAGGCGAGCCCAGCCAAACCAATCAGGAATCCGAATAGTTGGCCAAGCGTAAGGAGTCGCCGACCCGAATCCAATCTGAAGAGATCGCTTCTGCGGATGACGCGGGTTCCTGATAAAAGCGGCTACGCATGGGCTGGTTCTGGGTTGGGTAAAGCTGAAGAACCGTCGCAACTCCTTCAAAAAAGGCGTGCAATTTTTTCTGCTTCATGATCCCATCTCCCCGGTAAATAAGCCTACACTACTTTTATCACTATAGCGCATCTGCAGCTCTGGAAATCCCCTAGGGCAGTTCCATACTTCACCAAATGCCAGCAGGGTTTCCGGGTGCGCGCAACCTGCCTTCTTTGCGCCCTTAGGGCTCTTACGAAAAGTTCCCAATCGCTCTCCGTAAGAGGTCGATGTGTTACGGCGTTCTCGCTCTCGCACTCTGTTGTGACACGAGTTGGCGAGGGCTGCAAATCCGTGTACCTCACGCTTCCACCAAGCGCCGCACCTTTGGGGGATTCTGCCGGATTTGCCAAAGATCATATTGTGCTTGCTGGTTCAGCCAGGATTCGGCACTCCCGCCGAAGGCCGCAGATAGACGGAAGGCCATTGCAGGGCTAATGCCGGTGTGCCCGTTCAACAATTCAGACAGCGCCTTGCGGGTAACGCCCAACGCCTCGGCGGATTCCGTGACGGAAAGCCCCAAAGGGTCTATGCATAATTCCCGGATGATTTCGCCAGGGTGCGGGGGGTTGTGCATCATCTCAGTGCCCTCTCAGTGATAATCCAGATAGTCTACGTCCATGGCATCCGATCCCGCGAAGCGAAAGATCAGCCGCCAGTTACCTGATACAGACACCGCCCAGAACCCCGCCAGATCGCCCTTGAGCGCGTGCAACCGTGCTCCGGGTAGGTCCATATCCGCAGGACTTAGGGCGGCATTCAATCGCGCTAGCAGCACCCGAAAGCGCTTCTCCTGCTCGGCTTGGATACCTGCCTTGCTGCCAGTCTCGTAGAACTGGCGCAATCCCTTATGCCGGAAGCTCTGGATCATGTCTGTAACTCATTAAGTGACAGTATAGATCACAGAGAGCGCGGATCAAGTCACCTGCCGCAGCGGAATTACCCCGCCACCTGCCAAAAACGTCGCCCAATCGCTCATTCCCTGCAGCGCGGAAAACTTTTGAAAGACGCAAAAAAAGCGCCGCATGGGCGGCGCTTTCAAGCACGGGAGACTCCTGCATCAGGCAGCGGGACTGCTGTTCCCTCCCAGTAGCTGCTCGCGCTTGTCACGGATGTCCTTAGCTAAGGCCATGTACATGGCGGGCACCACAAAGAGCGAGAAGAGCGCACCAATGGCCAGCCCGGTACAAATCACCAGACCCATCTGGTAACGCGAGACCGCGCCGGGCCCCGTCGCAAATACCAGGGGCAGCACGCCGAGGACCATCGCCGCCGTCGTCATCAGGATGGGGCGCAGACGGATACTGGAGGCCTTTTCGACCGCCGCGCGTTTGTCGAGACCTTCGTGCAACTGAATACTGTTGGCAAATTGCACGATGAGGATGCCCTGCTTGGCGATCAAACCGATCAGGGTGATCAGACCCACCTCGGTGTAGATGTTGATGGAGCCGAAGCCCAAGCTGATGAAAATGAGTGCACCGCTGATCGACATCGGCACAGTGATCAGCACGATCAGTGGATCGCGGAAGCTCTCGAACTGTGCTGAAAGCAACAGATAGATCAACAGAATGGCTAGCAGGAAGGTGACCAGTAGTCCACTTTTCTCCTGTTCGTACTGCCGGGACTGGCTCGCGTAGTTCACCTGGTAGTCGCTCGGCATCACTTTTTCGGCCGCTTGGCGCAGGAAGCTGAGCGCCTGCCCCATGCTCACTCCGGGTTTGGGAATCGCCTGGATCGTCGCCGCATTGAGCTGGTCAAACTGTGGCAAAAACTGCGGTTCGGTGCGCATCTCGATGCTGACCACCGTCGACAGTGGCACCAGGGCGCCGCTGGCGGTGCTGATGTAGTAATGCTTCAGCATGCCCGGATCGGCACGAAAGCTGTCCGGAACCTGGGGGATGACCTTGTAACTGCGCCCGTCCATATCGAAGCGGTTGACGTAGTTACCACCGAGCAGCGGCTGCAGGTCTTGAGCGATGGCCTCCATGCTGATGCCGAGGTTGCCGGCAAGGTTGCGGTTGATTTTCAGCACCACTTCCGGGTTGTCGATGCGCAGATCCTTCGTGGCATAAAAGAACAATCCGCTTTGGTAGGCCGCGCCGACGACCTGTTCCGCCACCTTGTCGAGCTTGGTGTAACTGCCAGGACTCTGCAGAACGAATTGCACCGGCAGACCACCGGCCGAGCCCGGCAACGACGGTGGCAGGAAGGAGGCTGTCTGCAAGCCGGTAACCGACTGCAACGCTTGCTGCACCTTGGGTTGTAGCTCCATCGCCGTAGTGCTGCGTTGACTCCAGGGCGTCAAGCGCATACCTGCGACCAAGCTGTTGCTGGCGGCACCGCTGCCTATTGATATGCCGGTAACCATGAAGGTTGCCGCCTTCTCAGGATACTGGTCGTATACGTGGAGTACCTGTTTCCCGTATTTCACCAGTTCTTTTGGCGTGATTGTGGGACCGCCGGTATCGGCGCTGAAGATGATCCCCTGATCTTCCTGCGGTGCCAATTCCGATTTGGATGTGGTGAACAAGAAATAGACACTGGCGAAAACCACCGCGGCAAAGAGCAGTGTCACCGGAACATAATTCAGGCTGCCACGGAGGAGGCGATCGTATAAGCGGGAAAGGCCACTGAAGCGCTGGTCGATAAAATGCTCAAAGCCGTGCTCCTTGGTAGGCCGCAGCACTTTACTCGCCAGCATCGGCGAGAGGGTGAGAGCGACAATCATCGAAATGAACACCGCCGCGACCAGGGTAAAGGCAAACTCGCCAAAGAGACTCCCGGTAAGCCCGCCCATGAAGGCAATCGGTGCGAAGACCGCGATCAGCGTCGTGGACATGACGACGATGGGAGAGCCGAGCTCGCGACCCGTGAGCATTGCCGCCTCGAAAGGAGATTTTCCTTCATCGATGTGGCGGTGGACATTTTCGACCACGATGATGGCATCATCCACCACCAGTCCAATAGCCAGCACGAAGGCGAGCAGGGTAATGAGGTTGATGGAGTAGCCGAGACCCCACATGATCAAACCTGCGCCAACGATCGCCAGCGGAATGGCGACGGCGGGAATGACCGCTGCGCGCCAGGAACCCAGGGTGAGGAAGATCACCAGCAGCACCACCGCCAGGGTAATGCCGATGGTCAGCATCACCTCATCCAGAGAGGCCTTGATGAAGACGCTGGCATCATAGGGGATGGCCTCATGCAGACCCGGTGGTAGCCCTTTGTCGATGTTCTTCAGTGCCGCCTTGACACCACTCGCTACATCCAGAGAATTCGCCGATGGCGATTCCTGGATGCCGATGAAGGCGGCAGGGCGACCGTCGAAGAAGGCATAGGAGGTATAGTCCTGCGCGCCCAATTCGACCTTGGCGACATCCTTGAGACGAATCAAGGTGTCACCGGACTGGGTAATGACCAGGTTTTTAAATTCCTGCACGTTATGCAGATTGGTGGTGGCAACTATGGTGTTCTGCACCGTCTTGCCCCGCGTCTGCCCGACGGCAGAGATAAAGTCATTTGCCTGCAGGGCCGTCGACACCTGTGCGGCGCTGATCCCCAAGGCCGCCATCTTCTGCGGGTTGAGCCAGATACGCATGGCGTAGGTGTTGCCGTTACCGGCGCCGGGCGGCAGGATCTGCGCCTGGCCGACTCCCGACACGGTAGCCAGCTGCGGCTGTACCACGCGCAGCAGGTAGTCGGTGATCTGCTGCTGGTTCAGTGAATTGCTGTAAAAGGCCACATACATCAGGTCGGTGCTGCTGCCGACGGTAACGTTGATGACCGGTAACTGGCTGCCCGTCGGTAACTGATCCGTCACCTGCTGTACCTTGGCCTGAATATTGGCCAAGGCAGAGCTCGGATCGGTGCCGAGCTGCATATAGACGGTAATGGTCGACGTGCCCTCGGAACTGTTCGAGGTGAGATAATCAATATGTGGCGCACTGGCGATCACCTTTTCTAGACGCGTGGTCACAAAACCCTGCACAGTGGATGGGCTGGCGCCAGGGTAGGCCGTGGTGATGGTGACCACGGTGTTGGTCAAAGCCGGATATTGCCGCACCGTCATCATCAGAAAGGCGTGCAGGCCTAGCAGAAAGATCACCAGATTCAGTGCCGTGGCCATTATCGGCCGGCGAACGAAAATTTCCGTAAATCGCATAGGAGGGCCTCAGTGTGCCGCGGCGACGCTAACCAGCGCACCATTCGTCAATTTGACCTGTCCGGCGGTGACAACCAGCTCGCCGGCCTTCAGGCCCTTGCTGATCGCGACCTGACCATCGCGCTCTTCGCCCGTTTGTACCACGCGCTGCACGGCAATCTGGCTTTTCTTGCCATCTACCGTTTTATTTTCGACGACATAGACAAAGTTGCCATAGGTGTTGTAGGTGATGGCTGCCACCGGTACTGTCAATACCTTCTGGGTTACGTTGCGAACCACCGTGACATTGCCAAACATCCCCGGGCGCAGCACATCTTTGGGGTTGTTCAGGGTTGCCTGAATCTCGATCTGCCGCGTCTGCGCGTTGATGGCGGAACCCAGTGCCGTGATCTTGCCGGTGAATGCCTGGTCGCCGGTGGTGTCCGAGCGAAATTGTACTGGCGTCCCGACCTGCAGATCCGGGAGATCACTCTGCGGCAAGGTAAAGTCGACGTAGAGCGGATCCCAGCTCTGCAAATCGGCAATGGCGGTACCTGGCGTCACATACTGACCCACATTCACCTTGCGAATTCCGATATGACCGCTGAAGGGTGCGGTGATGGCAAGCTTGTGCAAGGTCGCTTCGTCATTCTGCACGGTGGCCTGATCGACGGCATAGGTCGCCTGTGCCTGATCAAGTTGCGCCTGGCTCGCCGCCTTGTCGGCAATCAAGGTTTGCGTGCGCTTGAGATTGACCTCCGCCAGACGCAGATTGGCGCGGTCTACCTGCAGTTGCGCCAGCTGGTTACTGTTGTCGATCTGCACCAGAAGCTGTCCCGCCTGTACCACGGAGCCGGAATGAAAATGGATGGCAGTGACGTTGCCAGCAATCTGTGTGCTCAACTCTGTGCCTTGTATGGCATTGAGAGAGGCAACGGCCCGCAGTTCGGGGTGCCACTCCCGTTCCCGCACCTTTTCTGCGGAAACGGAAAATACCGGTTTGGGCGCGTTGGCCATGGCCTTGGCAATCATTTGATTGACATAGGCCTTGAAGCCGAAGATGCCACCAAAAAGAAGGACCAGTCCGATGATGACGATAGCGTATGCTTTTTTCATTGGGGATCTCCGGAAGGTTTTACCGGGGGGATGGAAACTTTCTGCAGCTTGGGTGCCCCTTTGCCGGGCTCATGCCACCAGCCGCCACCAATGGCGACGAGCAAAGCGGCGGTGTCCTGATACCGTTGCGACTCTGCCTGTACCACCGCAATTCGGGCGCTGTTGTACTGGATCTCGCTGGTCAACAGGGTGAGGTAGTCACTAGCGCCGCTGCGATAGCTCACCTCGCTCAGATGCAAGGATTTTCGCGCAGCATCGAGTGCTGCCTGCTGCGCGCGCAGGGTTTCGGCATCGCGCTGCAGAGCGCGCAAGGCATTGGCTACCTGGCCAAAGGCACCGAGAACCGTCGTCCGATACTCCTGAAAGGTGACTTCGTAGGCGGCCTTGGCCTCGGACTCCTGTGCGCGCAGCTTGCCACCCTCAAAAATGGGTTGCGAGAGGCTGCCCAGCAGACTCCAGATACCGCTCACTGGATCGAAAAAGAGACCCGGGTGGGCAGCGGTGGAGCCAATGGAGGCGCTGAGTTGCACGGTCGGAAAGAACTGCGCCTTCGTTTCACCGATGGTGGCATTGGCGGCCTTCATCTGTGCCAGTGCTGCCTGAATGTCCGGTCGTTGCTTGAGCAGGATCGAGGGCAGGCTTACCGGGATCTTTTCCGGCAGGGTCAGCTGATCCAGTTGCAGTTCAGGAATCCTGGCCTCGCCGGGAAATTCGCCAAGCAAGGTCGCCAACTGATGATCATAGACGGTGAGCTGCTGTTGCAGAGGCGGCAGTTTCGCCTCCTGGCTGGCGAGCTGACTGGCCTGGGTGACGACGGTGTTGTCGTCGATCGCGCCAGCCTGGTATTGCAGCTGGGTCAACTGCAGTAGTTTTTTCTCGCGCGCGATGATTTCCTGAGTCGCGGCAATCTGTGCCCGGGTGGCTGCGGCATCGATGGCGGTGGTGACAATGTTGCCGCTCAGGGTCAAGCGCGCAGCCTCTAGTTCCCAGCGCTGATAGTCGACCAGGGCCTTACTGTTTTTGTAGACCAGGCGATTTACACCAAAGATATCGGGATAATACGAGACCCCAAGACTGCCGGTGACGAGAGAATAGCGGAACCCGCCCTGGCCGCCACCAAAGGCCGCCGACGATGCTTTGGTACGTGTGGCTTGCAGGCTGCCGGTGACTTGGGGATAGAAGATACTGGCGTTCACTCGTTCTACTGCTTGCGCCTGCCGCAACTGCGCCTGTGCCTGCGCAACCGTTGGGCTGTTCTTCAGGCCCGTCTGCACCAGTTCGTTGATTTTCTGGGAGTGAAAAAGCTTCCACCACTCTTCGTCGAGCGCCTTACCATAGACGAATTCCTGCGCGGACCCGGCTGAACCTGCGGCGGATACCGTACTTTTGGGATTGCCCTTAGCGTCATAGGGAATGTGATCGCCGGGGGTATGTGGCACGCGCAGCTTCGGCTCAAAGCTGCAGGCGGAAAGCCCCAGAGCCAAAGGCACCAGCAGTGCTAGGAACCGGTAAGAGGGCAGGGAAGAAGACATGGGCGGGGACTCCAGGGGTTTGACCGACCGTTCGGTATAATGCGTATTACCTATGATTTTGTCAATCCAAAGCAAATGATGTCAAAATGTAAAGGGCCTTGATTTTACAGCGCGTGCGACGCATATTCACGTACACCAAACTTGATGGTTTTTCGGAGCGTTCACCATGATTCGTCGTACCCTTCTCATCGGCCTTGCGGCCTCCAGTTTTGTGCTGCTTTCCCCTGTAGCGATGGCGGAGCCGACGGTGCCGCAGGTCATCCAGTCCATCCAGGGGGGTCAGTACGCCCAGGCGCAGCAGCAGCTTTCCGAGGTCCTTGCCGCGCATCCCAATTCTGCACAGGCGCAGTATCTGGAATCACGTTTGCTGGCGAAAGAGGGCAAATGGGCGGCGGCTGCCGCTGCCTTGCAGCGCGCCAAGAGCTTCGACCCCAGCCTGTCTTTTGTGCAGCCCAAGGTATTGACTGGTTTTGAAAAGCAGTTGCAGCAAAAGGTTGGGAAAGCAGCCCCTGCTGCAGCGGCTAGCGAGAAGTCGCATTCCCGACTGGGCGCGGCCATCGTCTGGTTTCTGGGCTTGATTGCCGTCATCGCCGGGATCTCCTGGTTCCTGCGCCGCCGTCGGCAACAACAGGCCATGGCCTACCGCCAGATACAGCCCGGCTTTGGCAATATGGGCGGATTTCCCGGACAGGGGGCTTACGGTCCGCAGGGGCCCTACGGTCCTGCCGGGGCGCCGCAGGGTGGCGGCATTGGTTCCGGTCTGGCCTCGGGTATTGCCACCGGCGTGGGTATTGGCGCGGGTATGGCAGCGGGTAATGCCCTCGCTGGTAGTCTCTTCGGCCATCGCGATGGTGAAAATGGCAGCAACGATGCTGGTCAGAACGATCAGTTCGGCATGACCGACGCCTCCTGGGGCGGAGACGATCCTTCTGCGGGGGATTTCGGGATGGGTGGAGACGACGACAGCTGGCTGTGATGATTGGCGCTTGGCAGGCCTCGTCTTGCCAAGCATCACCCCCGACCAGTACCATTCAGCCTTTGCCGGTCTGCGCTGATATGGCTGGAGAGCAGTGATGTTTCACGGAAGTATGGTGGCGTTGATCACGCCAATGGATCCTGGTGGGGCCGTGGATGACCGCGCTTTGCGGGATCTGGTCGAATGGCACATTGCCGAAGGCACGCACGCGATCGTTGCCGTCGGCACGACCGGCGAGTCGGCAACGCTGACGGTGAAGGAGCATGTGGCCGTCATTCGCGCTGTGGTCGAGCAGGTGCGGGGTCGCATTCCCGTGATTGCCGGTACCGGGGCCAATGCCACAGCTGAGGCCATCGAGCTCACCCGTGCTGCCATGGAAGCGCAGGCAGACGCCGCACTCCTGGTCAGCCCCTACTACAACAAGCCGACGCAAGAGGGCCTCTTCCAGCATTACAGCGCTATTGCCGATGCCTGTCATTTTCCCATCATTCTGTACAATGTGCCCGGTCGTACCTCCGGCGATATCCTGCCGGAGACAGTGGCGCGGCTTGCCGAACGTCCCTGTATCGTCGGGGTGAAAGAGGCCAGTGGCAAGGTCGATCGCGTCGCGGAAATCCTGCATCTCTGTGGCACCCGTGATGCCAGCATCGAGGTCTACAGTGGTGACGACGGCGCAGCACTTGCAGCGATGGCGATAGGCGCGCGTGGCGTGATCTCTGTCACTGCCAATGTCGTGCCGCGGGCCATGGCGCAAATGGCGAGCGCCGCCTTGGATGGAGATTTTGCCCGGGCGCGACGAATCAATGATGCGTTGGTACCGCTGCATCGCGATCTCTTTGCAGAATCCAATCCGATACCGGCAAAATGGTTGCTTGCGGACCAGCAGCGCGTAGGTCCCACGATTCGCTTGCCGCTCACCCCGCTCAGCGAATCCTTGCACGCCCGTCTGCGTGCCGCGCTGGAGTATGCCAGTAACGCCCCTCTTTCTCCCGCCTCATGAGTACGCTTGCACCCATGCGTAAACCGATTGCTCGAAGCCTTGTTGCCGCCACCTTGCTCAGCCTGGGTCTGAGTGGCTGTTCCTACATTCCCTTTTTGAAGACCAATAATGGTCCCGAGTATACCGATGCCAAATTATTGAAGCCACTGGCGGTGCCTCCAGATCTGCTGGCCTCGGCACCAGAACCGGGAGTTACCATACCTGGCGGTGGACTGACAGCGGCGGAGGCCGTGCAACAGTCTGGTATGCAAAGCGCGACCACCAGTAATGGCTACGAAGTCTTTCAACCGCGTCTGGCGCCCGGTGAAAGCGCGGTTGCCGAGCCCACGGTTCCAGGCGAGCAGGCTACGCTAGTCGGGCAGAGCAAGAATCTGGCCCTGCGCACCCAGGCCAAGCCTGCACAGATCTGGTCAGCCGTCCGTGCCGAGCTGGGCAAGCGTAAGATCGGCATCAAGAGTTTCTCACCAGAGAAGAACGAACTGGTGACCGATTGGGAGTATCAACGTGGCGGCCTCACCTCGATCTTTGGCAATAGCGTCGGTGCCAACCGGCGGATGCAATATACCTTCCGGCTGCAAGCACAGGGAGATGGTGCGCAGCTTTTGACCCTTACGCAGCAACGCCAATGGATCAGCCCCACTTCCGAGTCCCTGGACTGGCAGGCACACGATCCGGATTTAGATGCTAACCGGCATCTGCTGGAGGCGGTGCAAAAGCGTCTCGCGCAATCGGTGGTGATGGCGGAGCTGCCCGCGATCAAGGTGACTCGGTATCGTGACGACCTCGGTCCATATCTGGTTTTGAATCAGCCGCCGGCCAAGGCGCAGCCTGCCGTCCAGTCGGCACTGAACAGTCTGGGTTATCCCATCCATGCCGAGGCTCTCGGCGTCTGGTCGGTGCAAGTTCGCGGCGGTTCTGAACAGAAGAAATCGCAGGGTATGTTGGGCAGAATGTTCAGCAATGCCTGGCACAGCATCCAGGGTATCTGGGGCGGCGGCAAGCCTTCCAAGCCCCTGTCTGTGCAGGTTAAGTTGCTGGCTATGAAGGACGACAGCGGTAGCGTGTTAGAGACCTCTTCCAAAGCACAGGGCGAAGAAGAGAGTAAGGCAGCCGTTAGCGTCCTGGACAAGCTGCAGTCGGCTCTGAGTCCAGAGAAAGGAAATGCTTCATGATCGAGCGCTACACTCGCCCGGAAATGGGCGTTCTCTGGACGCAGAAGGCCAAGTACGATGCTTGGCTGCAGGTTGAACTGGCCGCCTGTCGCGCTTTGGCGGCAAGGGGCGAGATCCCGGCAGAGGCCCTGGCAGAAATCGAGGGTAGGGCACAGTTCGATGTCGAGCGTATCGACGTCATCGAAAAAGAGGTCAAGCACGATGTGATCGCGTTCCTGACCTCGGTCGCCGAGTTTGTTGGTCCTTCCAGCCGCTTCATCCACAAGGGACTCACCTCTTCTGACGTGGTGGATACCGGCTTCGCCCTGCAGTTGCGCGCTGCCGGCAAGCTCTTGCTGGCTGGCCTGCAGCGTCTCGATCAGGCACTGGTACGGCTGGCGTGGAAGTATAAAGACACGGTGATGATTGGCCGCTCCCATGGGATTCACGCCGAGCCGGTTACCTTTGGACTCAAAGTGGCAGTGTGGCGGGCGGAGGCACAACGCAATCTGCAGCGCCTGGAACGCGCCATTGCCGCAGTGTCGGTGGGGATGTTGTCAGGGGCGGTGGGTACCTTTGCCAATATCTCCCCAGACATCGAAGAAGCCGTCTGCAAAGAGCTCGATCTGCAACCCGAGGCGGCCAGTACACAGGTGATTTCCCGCGATCGTCATGCCGAATTTTTCAACACCTTGGCCCTGATTGGCGGCTCTGTCGAGAAGATCGCCGTCGAGATTCGGCATCTCCAGCGCACCGAGGTCCTGGAGGCGGAGGAGCCCTTTACCGCGGGGCAAAAGGGCAGTTCGGCAATGCCGCACAAGCGCAACCCGATCCTCTCCGAAAACCTCACTGGCCTGGCGCGACTTCTGCGTGGCTACGCCGGGATGGCATTGGAAGACATCGCTCTCTGGCATGAGCGGGATATTTCGCACTCCAGTGTGGAGCGCGTCATTGGTCCGGATGCCTGCATCGTTCTCGATTTCATGCTGCATCGCGCCAGTGGCCTGCTCGAGGGCTTGGTCGTCTACCCCGAGCGGATGCGCGAGAACCTCGAAAAAATGCATGGCCTGATTTTTTCCCAGCGCGTTTTGCTGGCACTGACGGAGAAGGGGATGCTGCGGGAGGATGCCTACCGCGTGGTGCAACGCAATGCCATGCGGGTCTGGCAGGAGGGCCAAGACTTTCAGGCCCTTCTGGCGGCCGACCCGGAGATTCAGCGCTATCTCAGCGCTGCTGCGCTTGGCGAGCTTTTTGATCTTGCCTACCACAGCAAAGAGATCGATAGGGTCTTCGCGCGGGTGTTTCCGGAAGGTCGACCCGCATGAGCGATCGTCAAAAACTGTACGAGGGCAAGGCCAAGATCGTCTACGCGGGCGAGAATCCCGACGAGTTGATCCTCCATTTCAAGGACGATACCTCCGCCTTCGATGGGGAAAAGCTTGCCCAGCTGGCGCGCAAGGGCGAGGTGAACAATGCCTTCAACGCCTTCATCATGGAATATCTGCAGCAGGCCGGGGTACCCACCCATTTCCTGCGTCGTACTGGCGTGCGTGAGTCGGTGGTACAACGCCTGGAAATGATCCCGGTGGAGTGTGTCATCCGCAATCGCGCCGCAGGTTCCCTTTGTCGTCGCCTCGGGATCGAGGAAGGACGCATTCTGGAGCCGCCGGTGCTGGAATTTTTCCTCAAGAGCGATGCCCTGCACGACCCCATGATCAATCACTCGCATATTCGCAGCTTTGGCTGGGCAAGCGAGGACGAGATCGCGGCGATGACCCGTTGGACGGAACGGGTGAACGTCCTACTGCTTGAGCTTTTCGCTCGTGCCGGACTGATTCTGGTGGATTTTAAGCTCGAATTCGGGCGTTATCACGGTGAGCTGCGGCTGGGTGATGAGTTCAGCCCCGATGGTTGCCGTCTTTGGGATGCCCAAAGTCTGGAAAAAATGGACAAGGACCGCTTCCGTCGCGATCTTGGTGGGGTGGTCGAGGCCTATATCGAAGTGGCACGTCGCATTGGTGTCCCTCTCGCCTAGGCGTTACAGAATAATCCAATTCCTCAGGTCTGTCGGGAGATTGCCGTGACCTTCGCCATCCATCGCGGGGCTCGGGCCCTGTCTGTTTTTCGTGCCCAACGCATCCTGCAGCGGCTTCATGCCGAGGGAATCGTCGTTTGTGGTCTTGCTGCGCGCTATGTGCATCTGCTCGATTGGGAGCAAGCACCCAGTAACGAAGAGCAAGAACGTGCCGAGGCTTTGTTGGGTTATGGCGAGCCCTGGATAGGTAAGGGTGGTGCGATGGAGATTGCTGTGGTGCCCCGCCTGGGGACGGTGTCTCCCTGGTCGAGCAAGGCTACGGAAATCGCCCAGGTTTGTGGCCTGCGCAATCTGCGACGCATCGAACGCGGCATCGCTTACTATGTGGACCATGATCAAAGCCTGCTGCCGCCAGAACGGGAGGGGCTGCTAGCGCTTCTGCACGACCCCCTGACCGAGTCGGTGCTGGACGACTGGCAGGCCGCCGATCTCGTTTTTGCGCATCCGCAACCGCGTCCCCTGCGCCGCGTTCCTTTCCTGCGGGAGGGCCTGCCGGCCCTTCTCGCCATCAACGAGGAACTGGGGCTTGCCCTCTCGGCTGCGGAAATCGATTACTTGGCGCAGCTCTTTCGCGACTTGCAACGCGATCCGAGTGATGCCGAACTGATGATGTTTGCCCAGGCGAATTCGGAGCACTGCCGGCACAAGGTCTTCAATGCGCAATTCCGGCTGGATGGTCAGGAACGAAGTCAGACCCTGTTCGGCATGATCCGTTCTACGCATAGAGCCCATCCGCAAGGCACACTCTCGGCGTATCATGACAACGCCGCTGTGATCGAAGCCTATGCGCCAAGCCACTATTTTTGCGCCGGCAGTGATGGGAACTACCAAAGTCACAACGAAAATTTGGGTATTCTGATCAAGGTCGAGACCCATAATCATCCGACCGCCATCTCTCCCTTTCCCGGTGCGGCGACGGGTAGTGGTGGAGAAATCCGGGACGAGGGCGCGACGGGCCGCGGTGGTAAAGCAAAGATGGGGCTCTGTGGCTTTTCCGTATCGCACCTGCGTATCCCCGGCTACGAGCAGCGCTGGGAAGGAGAGTTTTACGGACGTCCCCAGCGCATCCGCTCCGCCCTGGAAATCATGCTCGAAGGACCGATCGGCGCGGCGGCCTTCAATAACGAGTTCGGGCGTGCCAGTGTGGCTGGCTATTTTCGCGTTTTTGAAGGCGAGCAAGGCGGACGCCACTGGGGCTATCACAAGCCGATCATGCTCGCCGGTGGCATCGGTCAGATTCGACCGACTTTGATTCAGAAACTGCCCTTGCCCGTCGGCGCCAAGGTACTGGTGCTTGGCGGCCCCGCCATGCTCATTGGCCTGGGGGGCGGTGCGGCTTCCAGTGTGGCGAGTGGCAAGGGGGAAGAAAACCTGGATTTTGCCTCGGTACAGCGTGGCAACCCGGAGATGCAACGGCGCGCCCAGGAGGTGATCGAGCGTTGTATTGCCTTGGGAGAAGAATCGCCCATTCTTTCCATTCATGACGTTGGCGCGGGCGGCCTGTCCAATGCCTTGCCCGAACTCCTACACGATGGTGGGCGGGGTAGCACCTTGCAACTGCGCGCCGTGCCCAATGACGACGCGGCGATGTCGCCCATGGAGATCTGGTGCAACGAGGCGCAAGAGCGCTACGTTTTGGCGGTGGCAGCCGATCGCCTGGCGGAGTTCCTTGCCCTCTGCGAGCGGGAGCGCTGCCCGGTCGCCGTGCTTGGTGCAGCGGAAGATGGTGACTATCTGCGAGTGGAAGATGGGCTACTCGGGGATTTGCCTGTGGAGATGTCCCTCGGTGCCCTGCTGGGTTGCCCGCCGCGTATGCTGCGGGATGCGCATAGCGTGCCGGTACGCGCGCAAGCTCTCAAGATCCCGGACAGGGAGTTGCGCGATTTTGCCTACGCCGTGCTCCGCCACCCCTCGGTTGCCAGTAAGGAATTTCTCGTCACCATTGGTGATCGCAGTGTCGGTGGCCTGATCGCCCGCGATCAGATGGTCGGTCCCTGGCAGATGCCGGTAGCCGATTGTGCCGTCTCTACCGCTGACTTTTGGCAATTTCACGGTGAGGCGATGGCCTTGGGTGAGCGCGGGCCGGTGGCGGTGCTCGATGCGCCGGCAAGCGGTCGTCTGGCCCTAGCGGAAGCGTTGACCAATCTCTTTGCCGCCGATGTGCAGGAATTGGGGCAGATCAAGCTCTCCGCCAACTGGATGGCGGCAGTCAATGTCGCCGGTGAAGACGCTCGTTTGTTCGAAACCGTGCGCGGTGTGGCCGAAGAACTCTGCCCGGCACTGGAGTTGAGCATTCCCGTTGGCAAAGATTCCCTATCGATGCAGACGGTCTGGCAGGAGGGCGATGTCGAGAAATCGGTGACCGGGCCACTGAGTCTGATCATTACAGCGGTTGCGCCGGTGGCGAATGTTGCCGCCACCTGGACCCCACAGTTGCAGGGTCTCGCAGACACAGATCTCTGGCTGCTAGATCTCGGACGTGGTCGGCTGGGTGCGTCCATTCTGGCGCAGGTGCTGGGACAGATGGGTGCGGAACCCGCCGATCTCGATGAGCCCCTGCTGTTGCGGGCGGCCTTTGCATTGCTGCGCGAGTTGCGAAAGGAAGGTGTCGTTCTGGCGTATCACGACCGTTCCGATGGTGGGCTCTGGGCCAGTGTCTGTGAGATGTCCTTCGCTGGCCGGCGTGGCGTAGACATTGTCATCCCTGTAGGGGTCGAGCGCATGGGCTTTCTCTTTGCCGAAGAGCCCGGCTTCTTGCTCCAGATCCGTCGTGAAGACGCGAATGTCCTACAGAGTCTTGCCGCTGCGGCAGGGCTGGAATCACGCTTGCATCGCCTTGGGCCAGTGACGGTGGATTGGCGGCTGCGTATCCTGCAGAATGGTGCTCCCTTGCTGGATGAGCTGGGTAGCGAATTGCTGGCAGCCTGGGCGGAAACCAGTAATCGCCTGCAGTCCTTGCGTGATGATCCCGATTGCGCAGCCGAGGCCTATGCGCACAGCACGGCTCTGCTCCCCAGCCTGTTCAGTAATTGGCGGGAAGATCAGCGTCCCAGCTTCCCCACGCCAGAGATCGGCGCGGCAAAGCCGCGCGTGGCGATCCTGCGCGAGGAGGGGGTCAACGGCCAGGTGGAGATGGCTGCGGCCTTTGCGCGCAGCGGCTTCACCGCCGTCGACGTCCACATGAGCGATTTGCTGGCCGGTCGTGACGATATCCGCAATTATCCGGTATTTGCCGCCTGCGGTGGCTTTTCCTATGGTGACGTATTGGGGGCCGGTGCTGGCTGGGCCAAATCGATCCTCTACCACGAAGCTCTGCGCTTGCAGTTTGCCGCCTACTTTGCCGATTCGACCCGCTTGGCGCTGGGGGTCTGCAATGGCTGCCAGATGTTGGCAGAGTTGCGCGAGTTGATTCCCGGGACGGAATATTGGCCGAGCTTTCGGCGCAATCGTTCGGAGCAGTTCGAGGCGCGTCTGGCCATGGTGGAAGTGCTGGCTTCTCCCTCACCCCTCTTCGCGGGATTGGCGGGTCTACAAGCGCCAATCGTCGTCGCGCACGGGGAGGGGCGTGCGGTATTCCACGACCCAGAGCAGGTCTCTCAGGCGCCGGTGACGATGCGCTACATCGATGCCAACGGGCAGGTGGCTACCCGCTATCCGGTCAATCCCAATGGATCGCCGCAGGGAGTTACTGGCTTATGTTCCAGCACCGGACGGGTAAGCATTCTCATGCCGCACCCGGAACGGGTAGTGCGAACGGTGCAAATGAGCTGGCACCCCGCCGATTGGCAGGCCGAGACCCCTTGGCTGGAGATCTTCCGCAATGCCTACCGCAGCGTATCCTGATGACTCGCTGCGGCAGACTGTCTCCTAGAACAGGTTTTTGATCGTTTCGATCAGCTTGCTGCTCTCACTGCTACTGGTGCTCGCTGTCGCGGAAGTGACGCTGGCCACCGGCGGGTATCCCGTCAGGTAGTCTGCCACACCGATCGGGCTGGCGAAGCTGTCGGTCGGGCCGGAAACCGTGCTTGGCCGGGGAAAAGGCAGATCCGGAGTTTTGCTGAGCGCCGTCTTCATGTAGTGAATCCAGATCGGCAATGCCTCCCGCGCCCCGGCGGCCCAGCGTCCCATGCTGTGGTTATCGTCATAGCCCACCCAGACACTGGTGGTAATCTGCGGGCTGAAGCCGTTGAACCAGGCATTGTTTTCGTTGTTGGTCGTACCCGTTTTGCCGGCGATATCGTGGCGTCCCAGGCTTTGCGCAGCCACGCCAGTGCCGATCTTGATCACCTGCTGCATCATTTCCGTCATCAGGTAGGCGACGCCAGCAGGGATCGCCGGCGCGCTCGGTGGTGCTTCGTAGCCCATTGGACAACCGAGTAACGATACCTGGGTACCGTTACTCTTGACGATTTTGCGGATCAGATAGGGTTTGACCAGGTACCCGCCATTGGAGAATACCGCGTAGCCGCGTGCCATCTGAATCGGAGCGAAATCCCCGGACCCCAGCACCATCGAGGGTACCGACGGAATCTGTTTTGCGGGAAAGCCAAAACGCTGCACGTATTGCACCGCGTAAGGGATGCCAATGTCCATCAGGATCCGCACGCTCGGAACATTATGCGAGTACGCCAGGTTCGACCATACTGGAATCGGGGTATTGGAGAACTGATTGCTGTAGTTGGTCGGGCTATAGACCTGGCCGGAGGGTAGGGTGATGGACAGTGGAGTATCCGGGATCAGGGTCTGCGGCGTCATGTAGCTGCTTTTGCCGGAGGCGAGCAGCGCCGGTGCGTCCATGGCTGCGGCATAGACGAAGGGCTTGAAGCCCGAACCCGGTTGCCGGTAGGCAAACACCGCGCGGTTGAAATGGCTCAGCTCGTAGCTGAAGCCGCCACTCATCGCCAGGATCGCCCCGGTATGACTATCGAGGCTGACGATGGCACCCTGTACCCTGGGAATCTGGGTCAATTGCCATCCCGCATCTGGGCCGGCGGAGGACCAAACGTTCGCACCCCATTCCTGTCCGGCACCGGCGGTTACCGCCGTTACGTAGGGTCGCAGCCAGACCAGGTCACCGTGCTGCAGGACCGCATCCACCGCCCGCGGCTTTGTCCCGCCCGGGCGGGAGCGTGCCCAGGCGACGTCGCGCAGGGTGAGAGTAATGGTTTTTTTGCCCTCCAGAGACAGCTCTGCGCTTTTGGCCGAGCTGGCGATGACCACAGCCCATTTTAGATTGGCGGGATCGTGCGGGGGAAGTTCCTCTGGGCGCTTGCCGGCCAGGGCCGCCTGGTAGTCTGCGCCGTGCAGGCGAGTGATGGGACCGCGAAAGGCTTTCGGGTCCAGACTGGTGAGGCCCATGTCGTAATTTTCCAGGCCGATTTGCAGCGCCCGGTTGGCTGCCTGTTGATCTTGCGGATCGATACTGGTGTAGACCTTGAGCCCCGAACGGTAGGTGAAATCCGTGCCGAACTGCTGGCTGAGCCAGTTGGCGATCCAGTCCGTCACATACGGCGCAGTGTTGGAGGCCGACTCATGGTAGCGGGATAGAATGGGTTCCTGCTCGGCGGCATCCATCTCCGCGCGAGTGATATAGCCGCGCGCATGCATGCGGCGCAACACATAATCGCGACGCTTGCTGGCCAGCTTGGGATTGACCACGGGGTTCAGGTAGGAGGGTGCGGGCGGCAGTCCGGCAATGGTTGCCATCTCGCCCAGGGTAAGCTGATCGACGCGCTTCCCAAAATAGGTCTCGGCTGCCGCTTCCACCCCATAGGCGCCCTGACCGAGGTAGATTTTGTTCAGGTACAGTTCGAGGATCTGGGCATGGGTGAAGTGCTGCGCCAGCTTGTAGGCAAGTAGAATTTCCGCAACCTTGCGAGTGATGGTCTTTTGCGGGGTCAGATAAAAATTGCGGGCGACTTGCTCGGGGATGGTGCTGGCCCCTTGCACCGGCGCCAGATGTGTCAGATCGACAAAGGCGGCGCGCAGGATTCCTGGTATGCTGACTGGGTAGTAGAGCGGATTGCTGCTGTAAAAGTGGGAGTTTTCGGCGGCAATGAAGGCGTCTTGCAGTTTTGTGGGGATCTGGCTCAGGGGCAGGGCATAGCGCATCTGTGGGCCGACCACCTGCAACAGGCTGCCATTGGCGGCATAGATTCGCAGTGGCTCATCTGGATGCCATTCCTTCAGCTCGTGCACGGGCGGTAGGGTGGCCCAGATACGATAGGTGAAGATTGCCGCACCGATGAAGAGGTTGGCAAAAATCAACAGCACGATCAGAAATACCCAGCGACCCACGTGACGCTTTCTGCGTGGCGCAGGTTTGCTCGCCCCAGAAGAATTTCCTTTGCCCATGTACCTTCCCTGTTTTCCTTGCTGACAGGCCCTGTCGATTGCGACAGGGCCTTTGGCCTTCTATGATACCACGATGATTTTTACGAGTCGCTTCGCACCGAGCCCTACGGGTCACATTCACCTAGGTAATGCCCGCACCGCGTTGTTTGCCTTCTGGGCGGCACGCCAGAGTGGCGGCCGCTTCATTGTCCGCATGGAAGATACCGATCAGGCCCGCTCGCCGGCCGAACTGGCCAGGGCCCTGCTCGAGGATCTCCGTTGGTTGGGGCTGGGCTGGGACGAAGGTCCGGACTGCGGCGGCCCGCATGGACCATATGCGCAGATGGAGCGCTTACCAGTATACGACGATCTGCTGCAGAGGCTTGTCGATACTGGGCATGCCTATCCCTGTTTCTGCACGGCGGACGAGCTGAGTGCCGAGCGGGATGCGCAGCGGGCGGCGGGGAAGGCACCGCGCTACTCAGGTCGCTGTCGGGCGCTTTCCGCTGCGGAGGTACAGCGGCGTCTGGAAGGGGGGGGGGAGGCTACGCTGCGTTTCGCCGTGCCGCGCTCGGGTACTCTGTCCGTGGATGACCTTGTCTGGGGAGAGCGAAGCTATGACTTGGCGGACCTGGGCGATTTTGTTCTACGGCGCAGTGATGGCAGTCCGTCCTTTTTCTTTGCCAACGCCGTCGATGATGCCCTGATGGAGGTGAATCTGGTGTTGCGTGGCGAGGATCATCTCAGCAACACGCCGCGGCAGATTCTGATCCTGCAGGCACTCGGGCTGCCGGTGCCACAATATGGACATCTGCCACTGCTGCAGGGTAGTGATGGCCAACCACTGTCGAAGCGCAATGGCGCAGCCAGCCTGCGCGAGCTGCGCAGCGCGGGTTATCTGCCCGCGGCCCTACGTAATTATCTCGGCCAGCTTGGCCACCACTACCCCGCGACCCGCTGGCGCAGCGATGCGGAGCTGATTGCGGAGTTTTCTCTGGCGCGAATCGGCCGCGCACCTGCCCATTTCGATCGGGAGCAACTGCAGTATTGGCAGGAACAGGCGTTGCAGCACCTAGGGCTCGACGAGCTCGTCGCCTGGCTGCGCCCACACCTGACTCTGGTCCCGGATGCGCAGATCAGCGGCTTTGTCGCTGCCATCCGTGGTAATATGCATTTGCCTGCGGATGCCGTCGCCTGGGCAGAAGTCTGTTTTCACCCGCTTGGGCACAGCGAGAAGGTGCGGGCAGAACTGGCGGAAACTGGTGCAGAATTCTGGCAACAGGCGCAGACGTGCTACGACGAGCAGCCCGATGACTTCCGTGCCTGGACCCGCCAGCTCGCGCAACAGAGTGGACGCAAGGGACGTGCCCTGTTCCATCCCCTGCGCCTTGCCCTCACCGGCCGGGAGCAAGGCCCGGAGCTGGCACAGCTATTGTCCTTCATCCCCCACGAGGAAGTGCTGCGTCGCCTGGCACCTATTTTCCCCTGAATGCAAACGGATTTGAGAACGTCATGCCCAAAGCACTCCCTGTTCTATACCTCCACGACAGTCTGCAGCGAGAAAAGGTCGTTTTCACGCCCTTGCAGCCTGGCACGGCGAGCCTCTATGTCTGTGGGATGACCGTTTACGATTATTGCCACTTGGGTCATGCCCGCGCCATGGTCACCTTCGATGCCTGGTCACGCATCCTCCGCTACTGGGGCCTGGAAACTCGCTACGTGCGCAACATTACGGATGTCGACGACAAGATCATTCAACGGGCGGCAGAGCGGCAGGAGCCAATCACTTCGCTCACCGAGCGGTTCATCGCGGCGATGCACGAAGATGAGGCGGCACTGGGGTGCCTGCCACCGGATCTTGAGCCACGTGCCACGCAGCATATCCCGGGCATGCAGGCCCTGATTGCCACCCTCGTCGACAAGGGCCACGCTTATGTTGCCGACAATGGCGACGTCTATTACGCGGTACGCAGCTTTCCCGGGTACGGCAAACTCTCGGGGCGCAGCCTCGACGAACTGCAGGTAGGTGCCCGCATCGAGCCCGATGAACGGAAGCGGGATCCTCTGGACTTTGCGTTGTGGAAGGCAGCCAAACCGGGGGAGCCGGCCTGGGCATCGCCGTGGGGCGAAGGGCGCCCAGGCTGGCATATCGAATGTTCGGCGATGTCTACCGAGGCCTTGGGCTGTGCCTTCGACATCCATGGTGGTGGCCTCGATCTGCAATTTCCGCATCATGAAAACGAGATCGCGCAGTCGCAGGGTGCCGGCTGTGCCTTCGCGCACTACTGGCTGCACAACGGGCATATTCGCGTGCGCGACGAAAAGATGTCGAAATCATTGGGAAATTTCGTGACGGTACGCGATCTGATCCCCATTTATGGCGGCGAAGCCCTGCGCTTTTTTATTCTTAGCAGCCATTACCGTAGTCCACTGCAGTACAGTGACGATGCCCTGGCCGCGGCACAAAATTCCCTCGTACGACTGTATACGACGCTGCGGGGGTTGGCACCCCACGAGCTGGTGGCGGAGCTCGGCGGAGATTGGGAGGCGCGCTTCGTCGCTGCTTTGGCCGATGATGCCAATACTCCTGGGGCCCTGGCCGTACTTTTCGAGCTGGCGCGTGAAATCAATCGGCTGCGCGAGCAGGGCAGCGAACTGGCATCGCCCCTGGGTACGCTTCTGCGTCATCTCGGCGGAATTCTCGGCCTCCTGCAGCAGGATCCCGAGCGCTTCTTTCAGGGCGAGGACGAAGACGCCGACTGGATCGAGGCCAAACTCGCAAAGCGGCAGACTGCGCGGGCGCAACGGGATTTTGCTCGTGCCGATGCCATCCGTGCAGAGCTGGAGGCGGCGGGAATCGTCATCGAGGACAGCGCGAATGGCAGTACCTGGCGGCGGCGCTGAGGACATGAAAGTCTTGTTGGTATGCCTGGGAAACATCTGCCGCTCGCCGATGGCGGAGGGGGTCTTTCGTCAGCTCGCAGAGCAGCGCGGTCTGGATTGGCAGATCGACTCGGCGGGGACGGCGGATTACCACGTCGGTGAGGCACCGGATCGACGCGCGCAACGGGCCAGCGCTGAGGTCGGTATCGCCATCGAAAATCTCCGGGGCCGCCAGGTAGAGAAGGCCGACTTTACCCGCTTCGACTGGATACTGGCCCTGGACCGCGCGAACCTGCGGGCGCTCCAGTCCCTTGCCCCAGCCGGGCATTCTGCTAGGCTTGGACTACTCCTCGATCCCTTTCTCGAGGGCCGGGAGCCGGCGGAGGTTGCTGACCCCTACTGGGGGGAAATGGAGGATTTTCGCACTTGCCGAGTGCAGATTCAGCAAGCCGCGGAGAGGTTTTTTGAGCGGACGGGCCAGTCGCAGAAAAATCCTGGCTGATCAGCGAAGGTTTTGCTGCCGACGCTGCAGCCCCATGCTGTTCGCCACTGTCTCTGCCGGGCAGCGCTTTCGTGAAATGCATTTGCCCGGTAGATAGCACTGGTGGGGGTCAGTCGCCTCCGAGAAGATCACCCTGACCTTTGAGCAGGGCATTGTCGCCCGCCGACCGGTCCTCCGCAGCGCCTGCCGCCTCGCCAACCACCTCCAGCGCTGCGGGTGCAGCAACCTCCAGTTCGGAAATTTCGTTCGTATCCTCAGTTGTTACGGGCGCTGCGTCCTCCACCCCACCCTCTAGTATAGGCACTTCTGTCAGGACAGAGTCGTTGGTGTCGGTACGGAGTTCTTGTTCCCCACCTGCAGTTTCGGCATCCGCGTCAACGGATTCTGCCGATGGCAAGTTGTTGCTGGGCACAGGATCGAATGCTCCGACCTCGTGGGCTAGTTCCAACCGCTCGGCGGGCGCTTCCGCATATACTTGGTTTGTGACGGCACTGGCGGGGACCAGTAACTGGTGCCAGTCGTCGGCTGCGGGTACCGGACCAGGGTAGCGAAGCTCCTCGTCGATCATGCCACCCTCCGCGGGGGGCAGGATCATTGGGCTGGACTCTGTTTCTTCTGCGAGTTCGTCGTTGTCTATCGCATTGGCCTCGCCGCCGTGCTGGCGTCGCGCCCGCGCCCGCCGGCCGCCACGGCGCCGGCGGCGGCCTCCGGCGCGACCGCCGTCGTCCGGGCTCTCGCTACCGTTGGCGACCTTTTCGCCATTATCGATACTTTCGGCCGCGCCGGTATAGGCGGCGAAGGTCTCGGCATCCATCGGTACGTAACGGGAGACCAGGGCCCGGACGAGACGCGCAAGAATTCCTTCTTCGTGCGGCGCAGGAGCCGGCTTGGCCTTGGCTGTCGGCAGGCGCGGTGGTGGCAGTTCGTCCGGCGGCGGTGGCGCGGTGAGGGGGGTGATCGCCGCACTGCTGTTTGCCGTCGCCTTGCTCGGACGTTGTGGCACCGCACTGACGCGGCTCTCGACGGGGCGCTCGGGGCTGGCCTCGCCCTTGATGCGCTGGACCTCATAGTGCGGTGTCACCAGAGCCGGGTTGGGGATAATGTTGAGCCGCACCCCACTACGCGCCTCGAGTTCGAGGATCGCCTGCCGCTTTTCATTGAGCAGATAGACGGCGACATCGATCGGTACCTGGCACTCCACTTCGCTGCAATTACGCTTGAGGGCTTCCTCGTGCAGCAGGCGCAACACGTGCATGGCGGTGCCCTCGCAGCCGCGGATCTGGCCGGTGCCGCGGCAACGTGGGCAGGGTTCGTAGGTGGCCTCATCCAGGCTTGCACCCAGCCGTTGGCGTGACATCTCCAGCAGTCCAAAGCGGGAGATGCGGCCCACCTGCACCCGCGCCCGATCGATTTTCAGGGCCTCGCGGATGCGGGTTTCGACCTCGCGCTGATGTTTGGGCGATTCCATGTCGATGAAATCAACGACGATCAGCCCTCCCAGGTCGCGCAGGCGAATCTGCCGGGCGATTTCATCCGCTGCCTCCAGATTGGTCTGGAAGGCGGTTTCGGCAATATCCTGCCCCTTCGTGGACTTGCCGGAGTTGATGTCGATGGCGACCAGCGCTTCGGTGTGGTCGATGACAATGGCGCCACCCGATTCCAGGCGTACCTCGCGGCTAAAGGCCGACTCGATCTGCTGTTCGATCTGGTAACGGCTGAAAAGTGGAATATCGTTTTCGTAGAATTTGAGGCGGGAAAGCATGCGCGGCATCATTCCGCGCATGAATTGCTGTGCCGCCTCAAAGGCCGACACCTCGTCGATCAGGACTTCGCCGATGTCCTCGGAAAAGTGATCGCGCAGGGCGCGCACCACCACATTGCCTTCCTGGTAGATGAGGAAGGGGGCAGGCTGCTCGGCAGCCGCCGCCAGAATCGCCTGCCAGATCTGCTTGAGATATTCTAGATCGCGTTGCAGCGCCTCGAAATCCTGGCCAATCCCGGCCGTGCGGGCAATCACCCCCATGTCTTCCGGAATGTCCAGCATTTGCAGGTGCTGACGGATCTGGGCCCGGTCGTCCCCCTCGATGCGCCGCGATACACCACCCGCTCGGGGATTATTGGGCATCAATACCAGATAACGGCCAGCTAGGCTGACGAAGGTAGTCAATGCCGCGCCCTTGCTTGAGCGCTCCTCTTTGTCGACCTGGACGATGACTTCTTGACCTTCGCGCACCAGTTCCTGGATGCGCTTGCGGCCGGATTCCTGTTTTTGAAAATATTCGCGGGAGATTTCTTTGAGGGGCAGAAAGCCGTGCCGTTCGGCGCCATAATCAACAAAAGCGGCCTCGAGGCTGGGCTCGATGCGGGTGATTTTCCCTTTATATACATTGCTTTTTTTCTGCTCACGGAAGGCGTGTTCCAGATGCAGATCGAGCAGTTTCTGTCCATCTACGAGCGCCACCCGCAGCTCTTCGGCATGGGTGGCATTGATCAACATTCTTTTCATTACTGTCTTCTCCGGCGCTCAAACCCACAACGGGGAGCGCAACGTATTGCATGAACTGGGCGGCACATACGGTCGCAGCCGGTGATTGTACCTGTATCTTCGACCGGTGCACTCTCACTGCAGCGCGGTCTACGTCGCAATATATGACAGATGAGAATAGAATCGCAAACCTTGGCGATGGAGTTGGCAGATGGCAGAAAGCGGGGTCCACTACCTGGAGATCGGAGAAGCAGAGGCGGGGCAGCGGCTGGACAATTTTTTGTTGCGCGTGATGAAAGGGGTGCCGCGCTCGCATGTCTACAAAATCCTGCGCAGTGGCGAGGTGCGGGTGAACAAGGGGCGGGCCAAGGCGCAATATCATCTGGCGCCGGGTGACCAGGTGCGCGTCCCACCGCTGCGCCAGGCCGACCCCAGTCCTGCGCCCCAGGTTTCGTCCAGGCTCGCCGATGATCTACGCCAGCGCATCCTCTACGAGGATGATCGGCTGCTCGTTCTGGACAAACCCAGTGGCCTGGCCGTACATGGCGGTTCGGGGATCGCCTGGGGAGTCATCGAGGCACTGCGCAGTCTGCGTCCGGAACTGCGCGAGTTGGAACTGGTGCATCGTCTGGATCGGGAGACCTCCGGTTGCCTGCTGCTGGCCAAGCGCCGCTCGGCGCTGCGCCAACTGCATGCTGATCTGCGCGAGTCTGCCTTTCAGAAACGCTATCTGGGTCTGGCATGGGGGAAATGGGTGGGGGGGGAGCGCCGCGTCGATCTGCCTCTGCGCAAAAATACCCTGCGCTCGGGCGAACGGATGGTGCGGGTAGATCAGCAGGAAGGTAAGGCCGCCGCCACGCGCTTCACCCCTCTGCAAAGGTTGTCCGACTGTACTCTGGTGGAGGCCGAGCTCGAGACCGGCCGTACGCACCAGATCCGCGTGCATTTGCAAGCCCTGGGTCACCCCTTGCTGGGGGACGAAAAATATGGCGATGCGAATGCCAACGCCCACTTTCGCGAGCGCGGGCTGCGGCGGCTTTTTCTGCATGCCAGCCTGTTGGCGTTTCCCCATCCACGGGATGAACGCATGATTCGCGTCGAGGCGCCATTACCGGCAGAACTTGCGACGCTGCTGGATTCCATGGCCGGCTTGCAGGGCTCGTAAGCCAGTTCAGCTCTTTTGTCGTAAAAGCTGGTCAACGCCGAGCGCGGCCGCTTCGACAGCGCCGGCAACATAGCCCGGAAACTGGGGCGACCATTCGCTGGCAATGCCAGTGAGTCGTCCCCGCCAAGGACCTTCTGCCGCCGAAGAAGGTGGGGCCGAACCATGCTGAGCGACCTCACTCTGGTCCGCCTCAGTCGCCGTCCAGGAATCGGCGGCCCAGTCCTTGAGGAAGTCCGCCCTCGGCGTCGCTGCCCGCTCTCCGAACAATCGTGTGAACTGCGCTCGGCAGTGCAACCGGAGAGTTTCCTCGGGGATTCCCTTGCGAAGCGCAGCGGGCAAGGCGAAAAACCCGAACAAGGCGGCACTGCCACCCGGCATGGACGCATCGTGCATTTCACCGAGTGGCCCACAAGCGCTACGCGCCTCTCCGGACAAAGCCTGCGCGCGCCAGAACGGCTCGTCGTAGATGGCAAGATACTTGGCATGAGGCGCCATCCAGGTGGCGGTGGCTCTCCAGGCCTGCAGCAGCGGCCCCGGCAACTCGGGGAGGAATTCGATCGTGGTCGCCGCCAGGCGCGGCGGTACCGCCAGAAGTAGAGATTCCACGCGGAAAGTGAGGGCCTGTTGCGCCGCCTCGACGTCCAGTTCGACATGTTGGCCCTCGCTGCGTATGCGCCGCACGCGATGATTCAGCAAAAGCTTGTGCGCTGGCAATGGCCGCCGCAGAGCGTCGATCAATGCGCTCATGCCTCCGATCAGCCGCATCGACGGCGGTACATAGGTGTAGCCTGGCATCCGCTCTGCTGCGCCGTGGGGCGTGCGCTCGACGAGCATGCTTCCCTTTTCATATTGCGCGAAACGTTCCAGACCCAGACTCTGGATCAGGCGGTCGAGTTGTGCCTGGTAGTCGGGCCAGAACCATGTCGGGCCGAGGTCGAAGCGATCCAGTGCTGACTTTTCGGTAATGCTGGGCGTCGTGGCGATCCGTCCGCCCCAACCCTCGCGCGCTTCCAGGACCACATAATCGTGTATGCCCTTTTGCTCCAGTAGATAGGCTGCATAGAGTCCCGCCAGCCCTCCACCGACGATGGCGATACGCACAGCCAGCATCATTTGGCCTCGCTCGATGTTCCGCGAAAGATTCCGTGATCTGCACTCGCAGGCGGGTTAGGGCAACTGCTACAGTCAAAGGAAGGCATGCCCACCAAAATACTGCATAGTTTGAGGCAATGCGAGCAGTCGTTTCTTATCTTGGCTACCACCCAAGCACGTAACAAGGTCCGGCCGGGCGAGGAATGCCGATTCATAGCGCATTTCCACACTGGCGCCACCGCCGCCGGTTGCCGCGTCTCCACAAGCGTTTCGTGGTGGCGGTAAAGGCAATCGAAGGCGAAAGCAGATCAAAGCAGGCCCAGAAATAGGCTTCCTCGCTATCGAGCGCTTGCTGATGATAGATTTTGGGTACAAAGGCGCTCATTGCCCATCCCTGTCACACGCCATCAGGCTCCTGCATCCACGCTGGAATATCCCGCTGGCCATGCAGTACACGCCAGACATCGATGTGGTCCGGGCGCTCAACATAAAACACGAGGTGCGGGTAGCGTGTCAGCGGCCAAGTGCGCAGGCCCGGCAGGTTGAGTTCGTGGGCGTAGCGGGGTGATCCAGTGGCGGGGTGACGAGCGATGTGGCCGTAGGTCTTCTCCAGTGCGTCGATGAAGCCGAGCGCCACGGCTTCACCCGCCGCACTCAGATAGTAGGCGACCGCCTCGTCCACATCCCGGTTGGCCTGTTCACGCGGGATGACTGGCTTGGCCTTCACGCCTTGGCAGCGGGTTTGGCAGCCTTGCGCACCCGATCTCGCATCCCGTCGAAATAACTGGCATCGGCGGGGGCCGCCGGGGCGGATGCTGCTCCGGCCAATAGCAGGTTACGCAATTGCAGGCGTTCTTGATCCTTGCGGATGAGTTCCCGCACGTACTCGCTGCTGGTGCCGTAGCCGCGCTGGCTGACCTGTTCGTCCACGAAGGACTTCAGAGTGTCCGGTAGGGAGATGTTCATCGTGCTCATGGCGTAAGTGTGGAATCTTTGGCAAAATTTGGCAAGATTCGTGTTCCACCCTACCGAAAGAAGGCCTCCATGCCCAACCCGAATAACTGTCTGCGCTACTGAGATCTGGCCAACCGCATCCGCATCGATGACACCATCGCCCTGTGGCGTGGAGCCTGCCGAGCTCGCCAGTCTGAATTTCGAGACCCAGTGCATGAGCGCCAAGCGGGCCGCGCTGGTCACGGCCCTGCGCACGGAGCGCCTCAAATACGAAGACCTGGGCATCGTCACCTCGCGTGATCAGATGATGTTGCCGCTGAAATTGGTGATCCTGGTTTCGTGACGGTACTGGCCACACCAGACGTTGGACAGCAGCCGCTGGCGGATGTCGGTAGGGATGGACTCCCAGCGCTGGCGGACGGGGGTGAAAGTCAGCAGTGATTCAATCGCCACGGATCACTCCTCGAACAATTCGGAGTGCGTGCCCGTCCGCACAAAGATGATGGCGTTGCCATCCAGGCGGTAAATGAGCAAGAAGTCGCCGCCGATGTGGCATTCGCGGTGGTCGGCCCAATCACCCTTCAGCGGGTGATCCAGCCATTCAGGCCCTAGCGGGGCATCGTTGCCAATGAGCAGCAACAAGGCCTCCTTCAGCCGCTTCAGGTCGTGGCGACCCGAACGCGAGAGGCGTTCCCAGTCTTTGAGGAAAGTCTTGGTGTAATCGCTCGCCCTGGGCAGCGGCGCCCGCCTACTGCTGGCGGGCTTTTTCGAGGTCATCGATCAGGGCATCAGCAGACTCAAAACGGGCGGTGCGCGCCTTGGCCATGGCGCGGGCCTCTTCCATCGCCGCGCGGGTCTGGGCGTTGGGCACCTTCAACTCCAGCGGGAAGGCCTGGTCATTCACTACGCGCTTGAGCAGGATGCGCACGGCATCAGACACCGACAGCCCCATGGCTGCCAGAGCCTCACTGGCTTGCGTCTTGATTTCGTCGTCCACCCGGACGTGCAGCATCGTGGAATGAGCCATGATCGATTCCTCCATTTTCGCAAGTATGTATCTCGATTGCGATACAGTCAAGCAGGCGCTGGTGATGCTGTGACTGCGTTCGATGCCTGACCGGTGGCCTTGGTTGACGATGAAGAGATGCGCGTAACTTCTTGATGTTGCGAAAGCCGAAACTGCGCTAACCCGCAGGCCAAACAGATAATAGAGACGCCTCTGGCCGAGAAAAAGGTGCCCTTGTCTGAACCCGCCTTGCGGATTCAGCGGCGTATGCTGGACGCGGGAACGAAGCATATCTTTGCCAGTCCCAAGAAACCGGCTCAGGCGATCAGTGAGCTTGCCGTCATCCACGCTCTGCGCCGTCTACGGGGTGATATCACGGTACATGGAATGCGATCCGCCTTCCGTGACTGGTGTTCCGAAGAGACCAGCACCAGCAATGAGATCATCGAGACGAGCTTGGCGCATGCAGTCAGGAACGCGACAGAGGCGGCCTATTTCCGTAGCGATCTGATCGAGAAGCGCCGGGCACTGATGAACCAGTAGGCAAAGGACCTTGTGGGGCCGGAGACGAAACCGCTGCGACAAGTGGTTTGATACTATTGCTTGTATCCGGCTATGCCGTATAATTCCTTCTCATGATGATGCTGGTTGAGACCCCGCTTTTCTCCAGCCTTTGGCCGGATTACTGGACAGAGGCAGAGCGCGGGGAGTTCTGTTCATTCCTAGCGCGGGAACCGGACGCGGGAGATGTAATCCCCGGATCAGGTGGATGCAGAAAAATCCGCTGGACGCGGGCAGGGATTGGCAAGCGTGGCGGCGTCCGGGTGATTTACTACCTGCGGCGGCAAGACGGGCTGATCTGGCTACTGCTGATCTATGCCAAGAGCGCCAAGGGTAACGTACCCCCTCACATACTGCGGGAGATCCGCAAGGAGATCGATGATGCTGACTGAAAAGGAATTGCTGGAGCGCGACGCCAGGCGGGACATTGGGGCGGAACTGCTGGAGTCCGTTCGCCAGATGAAGGCAGGCAAGCGCGGCGCTGTTCATGCGGTTGACGTGCCCCAGGTAGTACAGGCGCGTATCCGTGCCGGGCTATCCCAATCCCAATTTGCAGCACTCATGGGGGTGTCTGTCCGTACCCTTCAGGATTGGGAGCAGGGACGGCGTAACCCTTCCGGCGCGGCCTGCACATTGCTGCGGATCGCTGCAAAGCATCCTGAAGTGATCCGGGAGATGCAGACGGTTTGAGTTGTACCGCCATGCCCTAGGGTAGCTCCCGAAAGGCTACAACCTTCACCGGAGATGTTTTGATACTATCACTAGATGCAACGCAGGCGCTTAGAGATACGCGACGCGAGCGCGACGACGCCGTGGTGGACCTGATGATGAAACGCTGCTGAAAGATTGGGATACTGTCAGACAGAACGCGATCTGAAAGTGGCACGAGAGGGCAACGTCCAAAACAGGACGCAAGGCCACCAACCGTTAATTTGTCCTATCCATTTAGCCAATCAAAACCCTCTGAACTGGCGGAAAAAACAAACCCCTTGCAGAACAAGGGGTTGTATATCAAAATTGGTGGAGGCGGCGTCCACCCTGATATGGTTTTATGCCGTTCGATGCTTTCCAGAAAACCATTGTTAGAGCATGGACTTACACCACTAACCTGTTTTATACTGTCCGCATGAATACGGCTCGATCCGTGTTTGCGGGTAAGACCTAGGGTAAGACCTGAGCGCCAAGTCTTACCCGGTACATTCAGGAGGCAGATATGGCACTCACAGCAAGAACAGTCACCACAGCGAAGGACGGCAGCTATAGCGACGGGAACGGGCTGTATCTGCGGGTACGCAATGGCGGGAGCACTCGCTTTTGGGTGTTCCGTTGGAAACAGGCAGGCAAGGCGCGAGAGCTTGGGCTTGGTGGCGTGTCTGTGGTGTCTCTGGCCGAAGCTCGGGAGCTGGCGCGCAGGTTACGCAAGGCAGTTCATGCCGGCCAAGATCCGGCTCTTATCCTGCACCCTGAACCAGAGGTAAAGCCGCAAACATTCCGCGCCTTGGCTGCTGACTACATTGCGGCAAAGTCTCCAGAGTGGAGAAACGCAAAACACGCATGGCAATGGTCCCGAACACTTGAAATGTTTGTCTATCCCGTCATTGGCGACCTGACACCGGACCGGATCACCACCGGCCATATTTTGCAGATACTCAACCCGATATGGTGCGAGAAATTGGAGACCGCAGCACGAGTGCGCCAGCGCATCGAGTCCATCATGAGCCGCGCTATCGCCTTGAAGATGCGGGAACGAGGAGAGGGAAACCCTGCGGCGTGGTCTGACCATCTGGAGCACCTGTTGCCATCACCGAAGAAACTGCGGCGAGAGTCGCAACCCGTACAGCATCATGCGGCGCTGCCCCATGCGGAGCTTGCCACCCTGATGACCGAGTTGCGCGGCGTTGATGCCGTATCGTCCTACTGCCTGCAATTCGTCATCTTGACCGCTGTGCGATCCGGCGAGGCGAGAAACGCCACATGGGAGGAGATCGACTGGAAGGAGAAGATCTGGACGATCCCGGCAAGCCGCATGAAGGCCAAGCGAGCGCACAAAGTGCCTTTGTCTGAACCTGCCTTGCGAATTCTGCGGCGTATGCTGGACGCGGGAACCAAGCATATCTTTGCCAGTCCGAAGAAACCGGCTCAGGCGATCAGCGACCTTGCCGTCATCCACACCCTGCACCGTCTGCGGCCTGACGTGACTGTGCACGGAATGCGATCCGCCTTCCGTGACTGGTGTTCCGAAGAGACCAGCGCCAGCAATGAGGCCATCGAGACGAGCCTGGCGCACTCAGTCAGGAACGCGACAGAGGCGGCCTATTTCCGTAGTGACCTGATCGAGAAGCGCCGGGTACTGATGAACCAGTGGGCAGAATATCTTGTGGGACCGGAGACGAAGCCACTGCGGCAAGTTATTTGAGTTGTACCGCCATGCTCTAGGGTAGCTCCCGAAAGGCCGGAACCTTCACCGGCTTGGGCATGGCACCTATTCGATGAAGGGCACTGGAAGGAGTGCGATATGGCTACTAAGATATTACTACCTGATGTTCTATTTGCCTTGCGAGATACGCTATTCGAGCGCGACGGCAAGGAGCAGTCCATTGCCCAAGGCTGGGAGAATGATACGCCACAGATGCAGCAAGCATGGCCGCTGGCGCAACGCTTGGATCAAGAGCGCAGGCAATACGCGGATCTTGCAAGCGCCTATCTGCACGAGGCGATCAAGGAAAAGGGCCTGCCCGTCATGGCATTTGGCGGCCCGCAAATTCAGGAGCCTTTCTCCCTGCCCGCCGCGATCCCTTTGGCTGTCGATGCTGAGGATCTACAGGGCTGGCTTTCCTCGTGGCTCCCAGGGCAATACACGGCGCTTTGCGTGGAGCGGGCAGCGCGCACCATCAACAATGCCCAAGACATTGTGCCGTTCAGGAATGTGAAGCACGGCGGACATGATGCGTGGTACAAGATCCATGCGCCCGTTCTCGTGAAGATGGCGCTAGAGCACAGCGCAACGGGGAACCGGGAAGCGGTTATCAACTGGATCTTCACCAACGTGCCACAAGCGAAAGGGATAAGTAAGGCGTCGCTGCAAAAACACGTCACTAACAAACTGATAAACGAGGTACACGAGCAGCTAAAATGACGATGGGAAATTTCCCTGCCAAATTTCCTTAAATTTCTCATCAAATTTCCCAAAACAGATACAAGACAGAACAACACTAAACACCATATAGCCCCATGTTTCTATGGGGCTTTTCTTTTCCTGTCTTGATGCGTCTTTACGAGTTGACAACATCAAATTTCCCGCGAGAGTGGAGTTACAGGCGTTGAATAGGAGGGCCTGTAATGAGAAGCGAAAAGTATGGAGATGTGAAAGACGTTCAACAGATCGTGAAGCGTTGCCGATCTGAAATTTACCGACTCATGAAGGAAGAAAACTTCCCGCGTCAAAAGAAACTCGGGAGCAAGAGCCTTTGGGATCTGGAAGCTGTCCGGCAGTGGCTGGAAGCCCATCTAGAGGAGGTATAAAAAATGGACGCCTTCCCGAAAGAAAACGCCCAGCAACAGGAACAGGAACATCTAAATAGTAACGTAAACAAGGCGTTGCGTCAATTGTTGCTGGCTTACGAAAACGTGCACCAAGCTGAATGCATGACGGAAACAGACAAGCATTTGCTCTGGATCGCATATCGCGTTCTAGGCGTCAGGCTGGCGCTGATGGGGGTGCGGCATGACTGAGTTGCACTTTTCCACAGTCCAAAGTTGCCGAGATACCCGGCCAGTCCACAGAAGCGCCACATGGGGGCAGTTTGCAGGATGGTTACAGCGTCCACGCATCAGCAACCAGAAAGACGGCGTGGCGCTGATATTTGCCACTTTCTCGGCTCCTCATCGTAGCGACAGGGCGGTATCTGCCTGTGCTGCCCTGGCGTTTGATCTGGAAGCAGCGCATGAGCCGGGTAGTTCTCATCCAGAGGCACCAGAGGCTTTGCATCAGCGACTGGTGGCGTCTGGCGTGGCGCATGTTCTATGGACGACATTTAGCCACGTTCCAGCGGCACCACGGTTGCGGTTGGTGCTGCCAGTGTCGGAACCATTTGCCCCTCGATACCTTGCCGATGCGCTGGCGCTTGTGGCGCAACGTCTCGATATAGACGGCGTGCGAGATCACACCTGCACAAACCCAAGCCGGTTGATGTACGCGCCAGCGTGCCATCCTGACAGGCAACAGGACTACCGCGCCTTTGCCTATCTGGATGCAGCGCCCATTGATATGGGAGATCTACTCATCGACGTGCTGGATCTGCAAGAGGCGCGGCAGGCCGAGGAAGAAGAACGTCGCGTTGCGGCTCTACAGGCTGCCCAAGCAAGGCGTCTGGATCGGCGCATATCGGGCGAGTCGGGAGCGTTGGACTTGATCCACGAATACAACCAGCGCACCAGCATTGCGGATGCTTTGCAGCAAGCTGGATACCGGCAAAAAGGCAGGCGCTGGATCTCACCAGTCAGTCATTCAGGAATGCCAGGAGTCACCATCATAGCCGATGGGCGCAAGGCTTGGAGCTTCCATGAAGGCGATCCGTTGAACAATGGGCACCCCAACAACGCTTGGGATGTGGCCGTTGCCTATCAGTTCAATGGGGATCGCGCGGCTGCTGTCCGGGCACTCAAGGAGGGCAAGCTATGAGCAATTTAGCTTCAGACATACCAAAAGTTGAGGGAACCGGGGGAACCGAGGGAACCGCCTTGAATTATAAGGACTTTTCCGGTTCCCCCAGTGAGGGAACCTCGGGGAACCGGGGGAACCAGAGCGAAGAACCCGACGCGGGCGCATGGGAGGAAGCACCGGATGGCTTCTGGGAAACGGGCCAGGAGTCCTCACCTGATGATGCAGGCGATAACACCACGGCCGAAGATCCGAAAGATGCCACAGTCCCAATGGAAGGGCGGCCAATTTTCATGGTCTACGACCGGCCGACGCCACCATATGATCGGCCTGGGCTTTGGTTTCATTCCGTCAAACAAGCGAAAGGCGACTTGCCACCGGAACCGACTGACAGTTGGATCTGTACCCCGATCCACGCCGAGGCCCAGACGCATGGCGCAGATGGCAGCAACCACGGCCTGCTGCTGCGGTTCAAGGCCAGCTCTGGCGGTTGGCGCACTTGGGCAATGCCAATGCATCTGCTGAAAGGGGACGGCAGCGACTTGCGCGGGGAATTGCTGGATCGCGGATGGCGTCTTGATCCCAACCATCGGATGCTGTTCGTCCGCTGGCTGATGAGTTCCTATCCAAAGGGGCATCTTACCGCCGTATCGTCTACGGGCTGGCACGCTTCCAGTTTCGTACTACCCGCCCGGATCATCGGCGACGGTAAGTTGACATTCCAAAACGAAACGGCAGCGGATCACTACCAGATGGCCGGAAGCCTACGGGACTGGCGCTATGCAGTCGGCAAATATCTACCCGGCAACCCTCTGTTGATCCTCGCCGTATCTGCTGCGTTGGCAGGCCCATTATTGGAACCAACCGCCCGGGCAGGTGGCGGTATCCACCTGGTAGGCGATAGCAGCACCGGCAAAACAACTGCGTTGCTCCTGGCCGCGTCGGTTTGGGGAGCGCCAGCATTCGTCAGGACTTGGAGAGCGACTGCCAACGGGCTGGAAGGCGCTGCAAGTGAGGTGAACGATACCGCCCTGATCCTCGATGAGCTTTCGCAGTCAGATCCAGCTGAGGCGGCCGCCATAACGTACGCGGTCGGAAATGGCGTCGGCAAAACGAGAGTAAACCGGGTGGGAATGGCGAAGAGAACAGCACGTTGGCGCGTGATGCTGCTGTCATCTGGAGAGCGTACCCTTGCAGCGCACATGGCCGAGGATCGCCGAGGGCGGACACCCAAGGCCGGGCAACTGGTGCGACTGTTAGATATTCCTGTCAAGCGGCAATTCGGTTTGTTCGACGCTCTCCACGACATGCCAACAGGCGCTGCCTTGGCGGACTACTTGAAGAAAGCCACTGCACAATTCTTCGGCCGCATTGGCCCGGCATTTCTGGATCGGCTGGTTGCCGAACGGGAAAACTTGGATCTACCTGCGAAGCTGGCCGAGCTGCTGCAAACTCAGTTGTTCCACCATCCCGACGGCCTGCACCAGCGCGCAGCGGCAACCCTCGCGCTCTGTGGGATGGCCGGGGAACTCGCCCGGCAATGGGGACTGCTACCCATCGCCGAGGGCGAGGCGATAGGCGCGGCTGCCCTGGCGTTCCGACTCTGGAGTGAACAGCAAACCAGCGGACGGACGGAGGATCGGCAGATCCTACAGGCCATTACCGACTTCATCGACAGGCACGGTTCATCGCGGTTTGAGCTGCTGCACGCTGATGATCCAGTGCCCGTCCGGGATCGCGCGGGGTGGCTCGATGACGCCGGTATCTATCTGTTCACCAGCGCAGGCCTGCGGGAAGCGGTTGCCGGCCATGACATGAGCAGGGCATTGGACGCCTTGCAGGATGCTGGCTGGCTAGTCGAACACGATCCCGGCAAGCGTTCCAAGAAGATCAAGGTGGAAGGCAGGCCAACCAATGTCTACGCGATCCGCGTGGGGGAGGTGTCACATGGCTAAGTCCCTAGCAGAACTCATTGCAGCTATGCCCAAGGTTCCCTCTGCGGTTCCCCGGGTTCCCCCGGGTTCCCCGGCTCAGGGAACCGGAAAAACACTTGAAAAACAACAAGGTTACCCCGGTTCCCCGGGTTCCCCCGCAAAACACAGGGAACCGGCTGCAAAATACGATGAGGAGGAGCGGCCGGCGATCATGGCAGAGGCCGAGCTGCCACCGTTCACCGATCTGCACCGGATCGACGATGTGCCCGGTTTTGCTGGCGTGATACCGATCAGCAACCAAGAGCGTTTCAGGCTGAACTTGCGACTACTGAAAGGGGGAAGATCATGACGAAGCACGAAACCGACGCGATCTTGCAGGCTATCAAATTGATGGCCGATGTTTCCGACATGCTACCCGATGAAGATGAGCGGTTCAGCGTTCTCTGGCGGGCTGTGCTGGCGTTGCTGGAGGTCTTACCGCGTGAGGATATTGAACGGGCTGATGCTCGCTTGTTTTGAGTCCAAACCACACCCCGGCAGCTCTGGCCGGGGGCTTTTTTGTGCCTGGCATCGTGGTGGCCGAGCGTCAACGGATGCTCCACGTCGATAAAATAACCGCGGATAACGGCCCTCTGTCGCACGATCTCGGGCACGGCAACCCTATCTTACTACTCACCCCTCAAAGTCGCTCAGGCGCCAGCAACAGGCAACGTGGCTATTCTGGCCTGTTTCCCTGCCACTCCCTGCGTGGTGGACACCCCACATATGAATGAAATTCACTTGGCACAATGCTTGCACTACTACTGCATGAAGCGTGCCCTATGAATTTCGTTCATACGCTATGCACGGATGGGAATAACCACCACGCATTTTGAAAGCATTGTGAGCGCTGAAACATAACGGCGGCGGGTGTTTCACGGCAATTGTGAAAACAATGTACGTACAAGTCATAAGCAGAACTCATGGCCGCCACCTCACCCGGGAGCAGCGGCAACAGCTGGTCGTGCAGCTACGGCAGCAAGGGTGGAGCTTGCGGCGGATCGCGGGACGGGTAGGTGTTACCGAGTGGGCTGTTTGGAACGATCTCTCAGGTGTTAGGAACCTAACACCTGACAGCTCCGAACCATCCACCATCGTCGGCGCCGACGGCAAAACCTACCCGGCGAGCAAGCCAAGCAGAAGCGAGGGTGAGGAGAGCGGCAGCGAAGACGGGCTGCCACCATCACCCGGCACCTGCCACGTGTACAATTTTGTACACCTGCATTCCACCTGCCCAAAATTGGGCACCTTGTCAGGTGTCCCAAATGGGACACGTGCATTCTACCTGCGGGGTTCCTCGCACCTGCATCATGAAGTCGCGTGTCCGGTTTCGGACACCTGCCACCTGGGCCGAATGGCCCACCTGCGATCTACCCGGCGGCATCTACACCGTTACCCAGTAACGGCACCCAACAGGCCGTCATTGTGACACGCTGGATCTGCCCGAAAACCCCTCAAGCAATGTCACCGGGTAAGACTTAAGGTAAGACCTCGTCAGTAGGGAAAAAACAAACCCCTTGCAGAACAAGGGGTTGTATATCAAAATTGGTGGAGGCGGCGGGAATTGAACCCGCGTCCGCAAGACCTAGACCACCGGATCTACATGCGTAGTTTGTCTATTGGGTTTTAACCCGGTGCGACTCCGACAAACAGGATGCGCACCCAGCGATTCGGCTTTACTTTAATGCGGGACCCACCGACCAGGTCCGGCACGATTCCATGTTTCGTCGACCCCCCGCAGGCCTTGCGGCCACCGGACCCATGGACAAACCCGGGCGGAGGGCTCACTGCTTACGCAGCGAGGGCGTAATTGCTGTCGTTGGCAATTATGAATCTGCGATCAGTTTTAAGAGCGAACCGCAGCTCTGCATGCACCGAAGGCTTCGCGACCTGCGTCGAAGCCGGTCGCCCCCTTGTTACGCGTTAGACTATACCCCTGCTGGGCAAGTTCCGAAAGAGACGCCAAGCTTGGCGTCTCAGTCGCTCTCCTCGACGAGGCGACGCAGTCGGAATAACGCCTCCAGGGCAGCGCGGGGGCTGAAGTCCTCCGGATCAATTTCCCGTAAGGCCTGAATCGCCGGATGCGGTACATCGATAAAGAGGGATAATTGCTGTGTGGTGCTTTGTGGCTCTGCGATGGGGGCGCGCGCAGGATCTTCCAGGCTCGCCAGACGCGCTCGCGCGCTCTGCAAAACGGTATCCGGCAAGCCGGCCAGGCGGGCAACTGCCAGTCCAAAGCTTTGCGTTGCCGGTCCGTCCTCGATCTGATGGAGGAAGGTGACGCGGTCGTTGGCCGCCAAGGCATCGACATGGACGTTTGCCAGCAAGGGATGCTGCATCTCGGTCAGTTCAAAGTAGTGCGTGGCGAAGAGGGTATAACTCCCTTTGCGTAGCAGCTCCTCGGCGGTGGCCCAGGCAATCGCGAGGCCATCGTAGGTAGCGGTACCGCGTCCAATCTCATCCAGAATGATCAAGCTCTGTGCCGTTGCCAGATGGAGAATCTGCGCGCTTTCCTGCATCTCTACCATAAAGGTCGAGCGCCCGCCGGCGAGGTCGTCGGCGGCACCAATGCGGGTAAAAATCTGATCCACCGGACCCAGCCGCGTCGATTGCGCCGGAACCCAGCAACCAATATGGGCCAGAAAGACGATCAGCGCCACCTGGCGCATGTAAGTGGATTTGCCGCCCATGTTGGGGCCGGTGATCAGCAGCATACGCCGCTCTTTGTGCAAGTGCAGATCGTTGGGGACAAATTGCGCGCCCAGCTCGACCTCCACCAACGGGTGCCTTCCTGCTGCGATCTCCAGCACCGCCTCGTCGCAAAATTCCGGCGCTGTCCAGCGCAAGCTATGGGCCCGTTCGGCAAAGTTGGCGAGCAGGTCCCACTGCGCGATTTCTGCGAGCACCTCCTGCAAGGCGGGAAGCTGTTCTGCCACCGTATGCAAAAGCTCCGTGTAGAGCGCCTTTTCGCGCGATAGGGCGCGGCTTTCGGCAGACAAGACCCGATCTTCGATTTCCTTCAGGGTGACGTTACTGAAGCGCTCGGCATTTTTGGTGCTTTGTCGGCGTCGATAGTCGGCGGGTACCGGCCCCTCGTAGCTGCGCGGAACCTCGATGAAATAGCCGTGCACGCGATTGAACTGGACGCGCAGCTGGGCGATACCGCTGCGCTCCCGCTCGGCTGCTTCGAGATCTGCCAGCTCCTGCCCCACATTTTGCTCGGCGTGGCGCAGTGCCCCCAGCTCGGGATCGTAGTCATCGCGCAGATAGCCGCCATCGCGCTGGCTCAGGGGTAACTCGTCGACGAGTGCACGTTCCAGTAAACCTTGCAACTGCGCGAATCTTTCCAGATCTGCACTGCCGGCCGTGGGACTGGCAGGCACGTCGACGGCTGCGATGGCAGCAAGGATCCCCGGCAGGCGCTGCAGAAAATATCGCAACTGCCCCAGATCGCGTGGGCTGGCACGCTCCAGGGCAACGCGGGTCAGTACGCGCTCGATATCGGCAAGCCCATTCAGGGATTGCTGAAGATTTCGATACCGAGATCCTTCTACCAGCTGCGCAACCCGCTGCTGACGTATAAGAAGTTCCTCACCTTGGCGTAAGGGTCGCAAGAGCCAGCGACGCAAAAGGCGCGCGCCCATGGGGGTTTGGCAATGTTGCAGTAAGCGCCAGAGGCTGGGCCCGTCGTTGTCCCGCCCGGCAAGAATTTCCAGGGAACGCAGCGCATTGGCGTCAATTCCCAGGATTTCCGAGGGGCGCTCCGGAGTGATGCGTTGCACCTGGGCAAGGGAGATTTTGAGCCGCGATTCGGCATAGTCGAGGACGGCGGCAGCGGCGCGCAACGCGAGAGGATGATCGGCAACTCCAAAACTGCCCAGGCGGTTGCCGAAGTAGCGCTGCAGAACTCGCTCACTGACATTCTGCTGAAAAGGTTTCTGGGCGATGTGCTGGCAGCGCTCTGGTGCCAAGCCGGAGAATATCTCTTGACCCTCGGGTAGCAGAATCTCCGCCGGCTGCAATTGCCGTAGACGATCGGCCAGAGCCGCCCGAGAAGCAAAATCCTGCACCCGCAATTCGCCGCTGGCGACGGAGAGAAGCGCCAAGCCCCAAGTATTCTCCGATCCCGGACAGAGGGCGGCCAGTAGCGATTCTTGCTCGGGTTCCAGCAGGCTGGCGTCGACCAGCGTGCCCGGAGTCAGCACGCGGCTGATGCAACGCTCCACCGGCCCCTTGGCCAGCGCCGGATCGCCGATCTGTTCGGCAATCGCCACTTTGAGCCCGGCGCGTACCAGGCGGGCGAGGTAGGCCTCGGCGCTGTGGATCGGTACTCCCGCCATGGGAATGGGCGCGCCGGCGCTTTGCCCGCGGGTGGTCAGGGCAATGCCCAGTAGCTCGGCGACGCGACTGGCGTCCTCGTAAAACAGTTCGTAAAAGTCGCCCATGCGAAAGAAGAGCAGGGCGTCGGGATTCTCGGCCTTGAGCGCGAGGTACTGGCGCATGACCGGTGTATGCTCGTGCTTCGCGCTCATCGGGAACGGCACGTTACCTTGTCGTAATACATGAATAGAAAACAAAAGCCCCGATAGCGAAGCATCGGGGCGAGTTGCAAGGTTATGCCGTCAATTTCGGCTCGTGCCGCCAAAGATCTCCAGCAGCGCCATGAAGAGGTTGATGATGTCGAGGTACAGACCAACGACCAGCAATACCGGCTCCTGGATGCCACCCTGCACCATGCGCTGGGTATCAAAGATGATCAGACCGCTGAAGACAATGACCAGCACCCCGGCAATCGCGAGCTGCAGCGCAGGCATGTGCAGCAGGAACATATTGAGCAGGGAGACCAAGATGGCCAGGATCAGGCCCGTCATCAGGAATCCGGCCATATTGCTGAAGTTCCTGCGCGTGGTCATGGCATATGCGGAAAGACCGACGAACATGACCGCAGTGGTTCCCAACGCCGTCGCGATGATCTGCGGTCCGTCGGGCATACGCAAATACATGGCAATGCCCGGACCCATCATCATGCCCATACCTGCCGCAAAGGCGAATACTAGAGGTACGGCAAAGGGGCTGCGATGCGCGCCGGTATATTGGACCGCAAAGAGCAGGATGAAGGAGCCGATCATCAGCAAAATGGGATGCTGATACGCAAAGGGCGAGCTCATCCCATAGATCGAGGCAATGGCCGAAACCCCAAGGGTGGCGGCGAGCAAGCCGTAGGTCTTGGCCATGAGGCCACCACGGCTCAGGGCCGGCGCCTGATTCCCGTAGGGGTTCATGCCGTCAGGAAACTGATAGGGCTTTTGATCGTAGTTCATCGCGTGACTCCTGAAAAATACCGCTCTCTCCATGTTGTGGGCATCTTGCAGAAAAAACAAGGGCCCAGCTTTTCAATTGCTTGGATTATAACTTCCGGCGGAAGGTTCCGTACAGTCGCAGCCATAGTTTGCAGGTATCCCAATTTTCGGCCAGGGACACAATCCCTATACTACGGGCAGTAACTCGCCGAAAAAGAGACTCTCTTGTGGATGACGAAGCTTGCCGTTTGCGGATCGAAGAACTGCGCTCCTTGCTGCAGCAGGCCAATCAGGCCTATTACCAGAACGACGCCCCCATACTGAGTGATGCAGAGTACGATCGTCTCTTGCGCGAGCTGGGGCAGCTAGAGGAACGCTATCCGCAGTGGCGCCGCCCAGATTCGCCCACGCAACGGGTGGGTGCGGCCCCGGTCAGCGCCTTTGCCAGCGTCGAATATCGCATACCGATGCTGTCGTTGGACAATGTCTTTGATGCCGAGGGCTTTGCCGCCTGGTGGAACAGGCTGGAGCGCGGACTGGGTGATGGTCAGGCGATCCGCCTCAGTGCCGAGCCTAAATTCGATGGCCTCTCCCTGAACCTGCGCTACGAGGGAGGGGATTTGGTAGCTGCGGGTACCCGTGGCGATGGCGTGCATGGCGAAGACGTGACCCATAACGCCCGCACCATTCGCAATCTCCCATTGCGTCTGGCGGGAGAGGGCTGGCCGGATCTGCTGGAGGTACGCGGCGAGGTCGTCATTCCTAGCGCTGCCTTTCTGCGTCTGAACCAGGAACGGGAGGAAAATGGTGAGGCTCCCTTCGCCAACCCACGCAACGCGGCGGCCGGCAGTCTCCGACAGCTAGATCCGCGCATTACTGCGCGCCGTCCTCTTGCTTTTTTCCCTTGGGGCTGGGGCGAAAGCTCTGCCTCGCTCGGGAGTAGCCATCTCGCCATTTTGCAGCGTCTACAGGATTGGGGCTTTGCGCTGCTGCATGATCTGCTCCGACCGATAGACAGCCTGCAGGCTGCCGAAGACTATCAGCAAGAGATGGCCAAGCGACGGGATAACCTGGCTTTTGAAATCGACGGTCTCGTCTTCAAGCTGGACGATCTCAACGCCCGCGAGCGCCTCGGCTTTACTGCCCGAGCGCCACGCTGGGCGATTGCCTATAAGTTTCCCGCCCACGAAGAGACCACGGTGGTGCAGGATATTATCGCTTCGGTTGGGCGTACCGGCGTGATCACCCCCGTGGCCGTTTTGGCGCCGGTAGAAGTTGCGGGAGTGATCGTCAGTCGCGCTTCACTGCACAATCTGGATGAAGTGCGTCGCAAAGACGTGCGTATTGGTGATACGGTGCTGATCCGCCGCGCCGGTGACGTGATCCCCGAACTGGTGCAGGTCTTGGTCGATCGTCGTCCCGAGGCTGCAGCCGAATGGCAGATGCCCAGACACTGCCCAGTCTGCGGCTCGGAAGTCCTGCGGCTCGGTGACGAGGTCGCCTATCGCTGTACAGGGGGGCTGTTTTGTCCGGCGCAGCGGGTCGGTGCGCTACTGCATTTTGCCTCGCGCAAGGCGATGGACATTCGCGGGCTGGGGGAAAAACTGGCGCAGCAGTTGGTGGATTCGGGAATCGTAGGTACTGTCGCTGATCTCTACCGTCTCGACATCGATACGCTGATGACAATGGAGCGCATGGGTCGGCGCTCGGCGGAAAAGCTTCTGGTGGAGCTGACACGCAGCAAAGACACTACCCTGCCGCGTTTTCTCTATGCTCTAGGTATCCCCCAGGTGGGTGAGACCACAGCACGAGCCCTGGCCGAGCAGTTTCGTGATTTGTCCGAGCTGATGGCCGCAGGTGAAGAGACGTTACAGACTGTACCAGATGTTGGCCCGGTGGTCGCTCAGGCCGTCGCCCACTTTTTCGCGCAGAGTCACAATCAGGAAGTCATTCGTGCTCTGCTAGCCGCCGGCATCCACTGGCCAGCACCGGCAGCCCCACAGGGCGGTATCTGGAGTGGCAAGCAATTCGTTCTGACGGGAACGCTGGAGCGCTGGACGCGCGACGAGGCCAAGGCGGAGATTGAGAAGCGCGGCGGGAAGGTCGTATCAGCGGTTTCCCAAAAGACCGACTACCTGGTTGTTGGCAAAAATCCGGGCAACAAGCTGACGCAGGCCGAAAAACTTGGTATTCCGATCCTAGGGGAGGAGGAGTTCGCCAACGCCTTGCGGCAACAGGCGGAATAGAGCGTTGCATCGCAGGTCTAGTCGAACCTGCGGCGCGAGGGTGGCATTGATTTGGGTGCTAACTAAATGATTTGAGAAGCGTTCTGTCGTTGTCGATGTGGGCAAGACTGCTCTCTACTGCAGCAAGGAGCTGTTGATCTGCACCTTGCAGGCGATGGTTTACGCTGGGCAGGGTTTGGATGGCCAGCGGCTGGGCTCGTGCCCGGTTGGCAAACTGAAAGCTCCGTTGTAGGGGAACGGCTTCATCCGCTGAGCCATGCAGAATGGTGACCGGAATCTCCAGGCGCGGAGGATCCTGCAGCAAATCGTGACGCGCCGCATCACGCACGGCTTCGAAGCCGAGCTGATACACCGGGCCGTTGCTGCCGAGCGACCAATCGTGCAGCCCAGAATGTTGCCAAGCCTGTTGCGCCTCTGGAGGAAGGGCAGCAAAGTAGTCCTGGATGAAGTTGTAGGCGGGGGCGATGAGCAGCAGGGCGCGGATGCGCTCGGGCCAGAGTTGGGCGGCACGGGTCGCTACCCAGCCGCCCATGCTCGAACCGACGAGAAAAATCGGCCGGGACGGCAAGGCGTTTAGTGTGGCTTCCAAATCTTCCAGGTAGCGGGAGATGCTCAGTTCGGTAAAACTGCCGTCGGAGATACCCATGCCGCGATAGTCGAAGCGCAGCCATGACCTTTGATTTTGCTGCGCATGGCGGGCGAGAAGCTGCGATTTGCTGCCGTTCAAGTCGGAGGCAAAGCCCGGGAGAAAGACGCCGGTGACTCCCCGCCCGGAATCCTGAAAGTAACCGCGCAGGACCTCGCCATTGCGAACTGGAGTCTCGAAGGGGTTTTCCGTGGAAAGCTGCATATGGCAAGCATGGCACAAAAAAAGGGGCTACAGAAAGCCCCAAAACCACAAAGGAGGAAAGAAACATGCGCTCGCGGTCAAAGTTGACCACGAGAGTCAATATTAGCATTTGCTCGATCTTCTTGCAAGAAACATCCCGACCGGTCGGAAAAAAAAGAGGGCGGCACCGGAACGGGCCGCCCAAAACCACCAAAGGAGGAAGAAACATGCGCTCGCAACCATCACAGCTGCTTGCAACGATTTAGAGCTAGGGGTTCTGGAAAAGTTCCTGAGCCCCTCACGGAAATTGTTACGTGTTGTTTACGGGCTCCGTCTTGATGGTGGCAAAGGCCGCGAGGGCGCGCTCCCGGGCCAAGTGATGGTCCACTAGAGGTAACGGATAGTCTTGCCCCAGCTTGATGCCCTTGGCCTGCACTTGGCCTGGATTGCTCCAAGGTTCCGGTAACAGCTTGTTTGGTAGTGCGGCAAGTTCGGGCAGCCAGCGCCGCTGATAACGCCCCTCGCCATCGAATTTTTGCGCCTGCAGTACCGGGTTGAAGACGCGCAAATAAGGGGCGGCATCGCTGCCACAACCCGCGACCCATTGCCATGAGGCGTTGTTGTTGGCCGGGCAGGCGTCGACCAGGGTATCCCAAAACCAGGCTGCGCCCTGCTGCCAAGGCAATAAAAGATCCTTCACCAGAAAGCTGCCCGCGATCATGCGCACGCGGTTGTGCAGGTAGCCGGTTTGCCAAAGCTCGCGCATACCCGCGTCGACAATCGGATAGCCGGTTCGACCGTGTTGCCAGGCGCGCAGCAAATCATCGTCTTGCGCCCAGGAGAACTGCATAAATTCCGCGCGCAGGGGCGTATGGGGTAATTCGGGAAAGTGATAGAGCAGGTGCCAGGAAAACTCGCGCCAGCCAAGTTCCGCGAGGAATTTGTCCGTCGCCTCACGCAGTTCGGGCTGGGCCGCAGCAACTTCCTGCAGGCGCTGCCAGATGCGCCGTGGGCTGATCTCTCCATGCGCGAGGTGGGGCGACAGACGGGATACCTTTTCTGCGGCGGGATAATCGCGGCCCCTGGCATACTCGGCCAAGTTATCCCGGATAAATCCCTCGAGACGCGCGCTGGCACCGTCCTCGCCGGGTTGCCAGTGCTCGAGAAAGCGACTGGCCCAATCCGGGGCCTTAGGTTCCCAGCCCCAGCTATCGGGATCTTCTGACGCGGGTACGCGTGCGGCCGCCTGCGCCTGCTGCGGCTGTGTAAAGGGCGCGTTGACGCTGATGTCGCGCAAAAAACGCTTCCAGAAAGGGCTGAAGACCTTGTAGGGAGCGCCATCCCGCAGGAGCTTCCAGGGTTCGCACAGGGTGTCACCGGCAAAAGATTCCGTCTGTACGCCGCGTTCCCGTAGAACGTCCTTGAGGCGAGCGTCATTGTCGCGTTGCTCTTTGGCGTAGCGTCGATTCCAGAGCACCGCGTCGGCGCCACTGTGCTCGACAATTTCCTGCACGGTTTCCAGGGTGTTGCCACGCCGGCAGACCAGAGGTAACGACAGGGCAGCGAGGCGGGTTTCCAAGGTGCGCAGGCTCTGCCGCTGCCACCACTGGTAGGCTGCTCCGCGCTCGTCGCGAGGATCGCTCAAAAAAACCGGTAGCACAGGGCCGCGCGCCACCGCATGGGCAAAGGCCGGATGGTCATCGAGGCGCAGGTCATTGCGAAACAGCACGATACTGGTCACGGTGATCCCTCAGTGGCAATGACAGGCCACTACCCTACAAAGTAGTCTCGATGCAAACAATGCCTTGTCAATTCTGCGCTAGGCCGGGACAATGCCGCAAATTCGGTGGGGAGCGAAACCATGAAAACTCTGCGCAGGGTCGCGTTTTTTGTGATCTTGTTGGCGATGGCCTCTGGCGCGTATGCGGTACTGGCTCCAGCAGACTCGCAATCGCTGCTGCATGTCGCTGGCGAACAACTGCGAGAGGCCGGCGCGACCCTTCCGCCATCCGCGACAACGATCGCTGCCCAGGGCACGATCGAAGTGTCTTTCTCTCCGCCACTGGGGACGACGGATGTGGTCGTCCGCGCCATGAACGAGGCGCGGCAGCGTCTGTGGATTCAGGCTTACAGCTTTACCAGCGCGCCGATCGCCAAGGCAGCGCTGGCGGCGCAAAAGCGGGGCGTCGAAGTGCGGGTGCTACTGGACAAGAGTCAACGTACGCAGAAATATTCCGAGGCCGATTTCTTCGCCAACCTGGGGATCAATACCCGCATCGACGACCAGCATGCCATCGCCCACAACAAGGTCATGGTCATCGACGACGCCACGGTGATCACTGGCAGCTTCAACTTTACGAAGGCGGCGGAGCAGGCCAATGCCGAGAATCTCCTGGTGCTGCGCGGAAACGCAGCGCTCAATGCCTTGTATGCGCAAAACTTCCTGCACCACTGGTCGCACTCGACGCCGTACGCGCCGCGGCATGGAGCAGACTAGCTCAGACCATACCCTCGAGTAGCTGCACATCGACCAAGGTACCGGCAGGCAGATTGCCGCTCTCTGCCGGGATGATCAGAAAGCACTCCGCCTGCGCCATGCCAGTGAGAATGTGCGAGGACTGCGTCTTGACCGGCGCCACCTGCAATCCGTCTGGCCCAGGCAGCAGTCGACCCCGCTGATAATCGGTACGTCCCGGCTTCTTTTTGATGGGAGTGGCACAAGGTAAGCGCAGCCGCGGTGCCGTCCAGGGGGCACGGCAGCCCATGCGTTTGCGCAAAGCCGGCGCCACGAACTGATAGAAGGTAACAATGGTCGACACCGGGTTGCCGGGCAGGCCGAAAAAGTCCGCTTGGCCGATGCGGCCAAAGGCCAGAGGCCGACCGGGCTTCATGTTCATCTTCCAGAACTGTACGCTGCCCAGACTCTGCAGGAGTTCGGCAATGTAATCGGCTTCGCCGACCGAGACCCCACCACTGGTAATCAGCACATCTGCAGTGGCGCCAGCTTGGCGCAGGGCATTGCCGATACGCTCCGGATCGTCCGGCAATCGGCCGAGATCGATGGCTTCGCAACCCAGGCGGCGGAGCAGGGCGAGCAGGCTATGACGATTGCTGTCGTAGATTTCCGCAGTCCGTAAGGTTCCGCCGACCGCCCGTAATTCATCGCCAGTAGAAAAGAAGGCCACCCGCAAACGCCGCAGAACCTCCACTTCTGCAATACCGAGACTGGCCAGTACGCCGATCTGACTGGGACGAAGCTGGGTTCCGGCGGGCAGGGCGACTTCCCCTTGCGCTAGATCATCGCCAATTCCTCGAATGTTGGCGCCCGCTCGAATGGGGCTGGTGAAGTGGACGGTTTCGCCATCCCGTTGTGTTTGTTCTTGCGGGACTACGGTGTCGCAGTCATCCGGCACGATGGCGCCGGTCATGATGCGAATGGCTTGTCCTGGGGCGACGCTACCGACATAGGGGTGGCCGGCAAAGGAACTGCCGACGATCTGCCGCGGTATGTCTCCATCGCTGGAACGCAAAGCATAGCCGTCCATGGCGGAATTAGGCCAGGCAGGAATAGGGCTGGCGGCTACCTGGTCGCGGGCGAGAACACGGTCCAGGGCGGCGTCCAGGGCCAGCCACTCGCTTTCTGAAAGGGGTACAGATGCCCCCAGGATGATTTCCAGCGCCTCTTCGACGCTCTTTGCCCTGAGGTCATGCTCATTGTCCTCACAACAGACAGCCATATTCCTACTCTCCATACCAGTGCAACAAAAATCTGGCGATCGCCAGCGGGTCATTCAAATCCAGGCAGGGTACGCCAATCTCCAGGGGGATATCACTGGCTACGGCCAGCACCTCTTCTCCCGCCCGCCAGCGCAGCTCCCGGCCCATTGCGGCGCGGTGCACCAGCAAGCGGGGAATCGGCCAGTCCTGATTACCCTCGCTCAACACCAGATCCGGCACCGGATGCAAGGTCTCCAGCATGGCCTGCCAATCCCCGGGAGCTGCAGCGCGGCTGAGATACCAGCGATTGGGCCCGACGAGCAGCGTGGGTTCGCCCCCCGCCTGCTGCAGGCGCCAACTGTCCTTGCCGGGCTCATCCCAGCGGACGTCGTGGTGCGTCGCTTTGATCGCCGCCACGCGCAGGCCGGCCTCGCGCAGCAGCGGGAGGAGGGCGCAGAGCAGGGTGGTCTTTCCTGAACCGCTATATCCTATAATTGCTAACGTCTTCAAGCAATCGTCCCCTGGAGATCTTCGGGATGATTGCAGTTCAGAGACTCTGCCAAGGAGAGGGGTAAACGATGCTGGGGGATCTTGTCAAAGAATGTGCCAGCGCGACGCTCGCCGCTGTCGAGGTAGTGTTGTAACAAACGTATAAGACGGCGGTGCATCAGCCCAATGACGGGAATGGGGCCATGTTCGTCTTCGGCGAGCACCAGGGGCACACCCTTGCGCCGCACCCAAAGTTGCCAGATCAGGTCATCCGGTAGTGCTGGCGCGTCGACGGGCACGAAGGCAAGCCAATCCTGCTGGGCAGCCGCCAATCCCGCCAGCAGGCCGTACAACGGTCCGGGAAAACCACTTTCTGCATCCGCCAGTACCGGATAGCCCAGCGCGCTATAGCGTTCCTGATTGCGATTGGCGCTGATCAGGATTTCGCGCGCATGCCTCGCCAACGGACGCAGGGAATGATGCAGCAAGGGGCGGCCATGGTACTCCACCCAGCCTTTGTCCTGTCGCTGCATGCGCCGTCCCGCTCCGCCCGCCAATAGCAGTCCAGTGACAGGAAGCGTCCCGCCTTCGCTCGTTGTTGCCATACCGTGATTCTCCGCTATTGTGCTATCCTTGCGCAATTTTCGCGCACGTTTTTTGGAGTGGTTGGCAGGCAGTGGCGATTTGGGATTGGTTTACGGGGAAGGAGCAGGGTTCGCAGCCGCGCGGAGCGGTAGTGGACGCCGGCGTGCCGCCGCAGGAGCGGGTGGACGAATTGCCCCTGCCGGAGCCGTTGTTTTATATCCATCTCCAAGGCTTTGGTAGGCTGCCCGATGATTCCGCATTGCACCACGCCCTGCTGCGGTTTGCGACTCAGGCGAAGTTCCTGCGCCTGCTGCCGCGCCAGAGCGCACGCAGCTTTCTTGCCGAGCGTCCGCAGACGCAGATCGATGAAAACACCTTGGCCGCATTTTTTCGGGTCTTGTTCAGCGAAATCACCCGACGCATGTATGTCGATGCCGCCCGTCAACGACCGGAGGCCGTTGGTCTGCGCTTTACCTTGGCCAAGGCAGAGAACGCTTCGCCTGCGGCACAGACGATCGTAAGCACGGATGCCCATGGCCTGGGGCCGGGGGTGTACCCTTTTACCCATATCCCGGAAAACCCCGATCCGGGCACGGAAAACCCTTTCGTCATTCGTATTCTCTACCGTAAGGATTTAGAAAAATGAAGAAAATTGCCTTTTTCCCAGGTGATGGCATTGGCCCTGAAATCAGTGCCGCGGCGCGCGCAGTACTGGAGACCGTTGCCGAGCTGGCCGCCATACCCATGCAAATTGAAGAAGGATTGGTCGGGGGGGCCGCCTTGGATGTTCATGACGATCCGCTCCCCGAGGCCTCCCTGCAACTTGCCAAAACTGCGGATGCGGTGCTGCTCGGGGCCGTAGGCGGCCCGCAGTGGGATGCCCGGCCGCCGGCACAGCGACCGGAACAGGGCTTGCTGCGCCTGCGCAAGGGACTCGATCTCTACGCCAATCTGCGTCCGGCACAGATCTTCCCGCAGTTGCTTGCGACCTCGCCCTTGCGCCCAGAGCTGGTACAGGACGTGGATATCCTTGTGGTACGTGAATTGACTGGCGACATCTATTTCGGTCAGCCGCGGGGTATCGAAATGGTCGATGGCAAACGGCGTGGCTTCAACACCATGGTCTATGATGAAGGCGAAATCCGCCGTATCGCCCACATTGCCTTCCGGGCGGCGCAGGGAAGGCGGCGCAAGGTCTGTTCTGTCGATAAGGCCAATGTCCTCGAGACCACCCGCCTGTGGCGGGAGGTGGTGACGGAAGTGGCGCGGGAATATCCCGACGTGGCCCTCGAGCATATGTACGTCGACAACGCCGCGATGCAGCTCATTCGCTATCCCGCGCAGTTCGACGTGTTGCTGACCGGTAACATGTTTGGTGACATCCTTTCGGACGAAGCGAGTCAACTCACCGGCTCCATTGGCATGCTGGCGTCTGCATCTCTGGGGGATGGACGCGGTATGTATGAACCCATCCACGGCTCGGCCCCCGACATCGCCGGGCAGGACAAGGCCAATCCCCTGGCGACGATCCTCTCGGTAGCGATGATGCTGCGCCATTCCTTGCAGCAGGAGAAGTGGGCAGAGCGAATCGAGACTGCTGTCAAGCAAGTTCTCGATCAGGGATACCGCACCGCCGATATCGCCAGTCCTGGCGAAGCGGTGATCGGCACGCGTGCCATGGGCGAAGCGGTGGTGGCGGCGTTGCGGGCAGGGGCTGCCGCATGAAGAAAAATGCCTACAAAGTGGCCATCCTCGGTGCGACCGGTGCCGTGGGGGAGGTCATGCGCGAGATCCTCGCCGAACGAAATTTCCCGGTCAGCGAGTTGTTTCTGTTGGCGAGTGAGCGCTCGGCGGGGGATACCCTGGATTTTGCCGGCAAGGCCGTGCGCGTGCGCGATGCCGCGACCTTCGATTGGACGGGGGTGGACATCGGCCTTTTTTCGGCGGGTGCTGCGGCCAGTGAAATCTACGCGCCCAAGGCAGCTGCCGCCGGCGCTGTGGTCATCGACAACACCTCTCGTTATCGCTACGAGGAAGATATCCCGCTGGTGGTACCCGAGGTCAACCCCCAGCGCATTGCCGATTACCAGACTCGCAATATCATCGCCAATCCCAATTGTTCGACCATCCAGATGCTGTTGGCGCTCAAACCCATTGCCGATAGCGTCGGCTTGGAGCGGGTCGTGGTGTCGACCTATCAGGCGGTTAGTGGTGCGGGCAGCCGCGCCATACAGGAACTGGGACGGCAGACCCTGGGAATTTTCAAACAGGAAGAAGTCGCACCGGCGGTATTCCCCAAGCAGATTGCGTTCAACTGTCTGCCGCAGATCGATGTATTTCAGGATAATGGCTATACCAAAGAAGAAATGAAAATGCTCTGGGAAAGTCGCAAGATTCTCGAAATTCCCGATCTGCCTCTGAGTGCTACCTGTGTGCGTGTGCCGGTTTTTTACGGCCATTCCGAAGCGGTCAACGTGGTCACGCGCAAAAAGCTGAGTGCGGAAGAACTGCGTGCATTGTTAAGCGATGCCCCAGGGGTACAGGTATGGGACGAACGCGAGGCAGGTGGATGGCCTACCGCATTGGATTCGGCAGGCAAGGATGCCACCTGGGTAGGGCGGATTCGGGAGGATTGCAGCCACGAGAGAGGGCTCAACTTCTGGGTGGTGGCCGATAACATTCGCAAAGGTGCGGCGTTGAACAGCGTACAGATTGCAGAGATCCTGATTCGCGACTATTTATGACTGCGAGCAAACTGTCTGGCGGCATAGATGATTCTGGCGCAACCTTGCGATTCGCCACGAAGGGGAGAAGGATGAACAAGAAAGATTGGATGCAGACTCTGCTTTCTTTGGGTCTTGTGTTACCGGGGGTTGCGCAGGCGATTGGCCTGGGAAACCTGGTGGTGCTGTCCGGGCCAGGGGAGCCATTCCGCGCAGAAATTCCCATCCATGGTGCGCATCCGAATCAGCTGGCGGACCTGAACGCGCAACTTGCGGGCTCCGCCGCCTACGCCATGATCCATTTACCGTTTGCGCCGGCAACGCGGAATTGGCAGTTCTCCATACGGCCTGGCGATGCGCCGGCAATCGTCATCAATAGCCCGACGCCGCTTCCTCCCGGGGCAACACCTTTCCTCGTCCAACTCGACTGGGCAGGTGGGCAGATGGTCCGGGAGTATCAGGCCTATCCGGGAACCTACAATGTGCCGCAACGGACCGCATTACCTATGCCTGCGCCACTGGTGAGCAAAACTCCGGCAGCAGCTATGCCCAGTCCCAGCAGTAGCACGGGTTGGCCCAAGGTCGGGCACTATGGTCCGGTCCCCAAAGGATCTTCTCTCTTCCAGATCGCACAGCAATTGAACGGCAGTGCCCAGGTCTCGCAGCAGCAGGCCATGGCTGCCCTGTTCAAGGCGAATCCCGGGGCCTTTATAGAGGGTGACCCCTCCCGCCTCATTGCCGGCGTGATGTTGAAGGTGCCTAGTATTCACGAGGTGCGCGCCCTGAGCCCGCTACAGGCCGCAACGCTACTGCATCGAAAGGAACAGGTGGCGGCACCAGCTAGGGCCAAGGCACAGCCGGCGGTGTCGACGACCGCAGTCACAGCACCCAGCACACCGGTAACACCTGTTGGCGGTACTGCTAAGGTCGCGACAGCCCTGAGTCTAACCAGTGCTCCCGCGCTCTCAGCGGCAAAGAATGCTGAACTCACCCCGGCAGTCACCACCACTGTCTCTGCGACATCGGCAGTTGCGAATCCGGACCAGGCGGTAATCGCAGGCTTGCAAAAGTCTCTCCAGGGTGTTGAAGCACGTCTGGCAGTCGCGCAGCAGCAACTGGCAACACAGTCACTGGAAATCAGCAAGATGTCTCGCAACCAGGGATCGAGCTTCCCGCCCTTGTTGTGGGTATCCCTGGGCGGTAATTTGTTGCTGCTGCTGCTGTTTATCTGGATGTACCGACGGCAGGAGCAGGCCGCCAGTCGGCAACGGGAAATCTCGTCCAAACTCACCGCCTTGGGAAGCGCCGCACGCAGCAAGCAGTCAGTAGCTGCGGCACCCGCTCCTGCATCGGTGACATCATCGGTGGCTTCCCCAGTGGCAGAGGCCGCGCCTTCTGCGCCTACTATCACTCCCACTAAAGGTCCCGTACCGACGCCGGTATCGACACCGGTGCCAGAAGCCTTGCCCGCCACGGGCGCGGCAGAGGCGGAGAGCCATGCTTCTGCCCTGGAGGAACCTGCACCGCAGGCGGCAGAGGCACCGGAAATGGGGGGCAATCGCGACGGTTTTGATGTCGATCCCATCGAACAGGCCGATCTGTATCAAACCTACGGGAAAACGGAGCAGGCCATCAACGTATTGCAGGAGGCGCTGGAAAGTAATCCTCGCCGCCGCGAACTTTACGCGCGCCTGCTTACGCTATATGCCGATGCAGATCGTCGCAGTGATTTCCTCGATCTTGCCGAGCGCATGCGCAGCCGCTTTGGGCCGAACAATTCCGACTGGCAGGAGATTGCCGCGAAAGGACAGGCGTTGTTTCCCGGTAATGCCCTCTTCGAAGAGGAGAAGAATGAGACGACAGAGCGTTCTGTTCCCGCTGCATCGATGTCGGAGTTGAGAGAGCCTGAGGCAAGCTTGGAGCCGTCGCATCCCGCCGATGCGGAAATCGAAAAGCTGGATTTCGATTTCTCTTCTTGGGGAAATCAGGCGGAAACGCAGAATACGGAAGAAGAGCCAGCCTGGACCGATGCTCACCAGAAGATACTGGATGAGATGAATGAGCAATTCCGCGCCCTGGACGAGGACAGTCGACCCGCCTTGCGCCTCGCCGATGATACGGAAAATGGCATGGGCGCGGCCTCGGCCCAGGAGACCCCGTTAGTAGCCGGCGGGGAGGAGATGTCGCCAGGGCAGGAGCAGGTTGCCAATGCCGCAGATTGGGATGCCGTTGGTACCAAGCTGGATCTGGCGAAGGCCTACGTCGAGATGGGAGATGGCGAGGCAGCGCGTGAATTGCTCATGGAAGTACAACGTGACGGCAACCCGGCCCAGCAAGACGAGGCGATGAAACTGCTCGCCAACGGGTGAACCGCGACGGGAATGGACTTTTCAGGGCAGCGTTGGGCCCTTGGTATCGAGTACGATGGTGACGGGTTCTCCGGCTGGCAGTTGCAGGATGGTCCGCGTACTGTCCAGGGAGAACTGGAGCGGGCTTTGGCCAGCGTTGCCGGCCAGCCGATCCGGGTCAGTGTGGCCGGTCGTACCGATGCGGGGGTGCACGCCGTCTGCCAGGTGGCACACTTCGATAGTCCGGTTGTCCGCCCAGAGATTGCCTGGGTACGCGGTAGCAATCGTTTTTTGCCGCGCGATGTCAGTGTTCGTTGGGCACGGGCCGTACCGCAGGATTTCCACGCGCGCTTTTCCGCTACTGGTCGCAGCTATCGTTATCTGATTCTCAATCGTCAAGAACGTCCTGCTTTGGGTGCCAAAAGAGTGACTTGGGTGCCACGGACGCTCGATCACCCGGCGATGCAGGAAGCGGCCAATCTCTTGCTGGGCACCCATGATTTTTCCGCTTTCCGCGCCGCTGGCTGCCAGGCGAAAAATCCTGTACGCAGCTTACGCTGTCTGGAGATTGAACGTCGCGGTGACTTGCTGATCGCGACCGTCGAGGCAAATGCCTTCCTGCACCATATGGTGCGCAATCTGATGGGTACGCTGCTGTTCGTCGGTCGGGGAGAGCGTCCAGCCGACTGGGTGGCGGAGGTTCTGGCGAGTCGCGATCGTCGTCTGGCGGGAACGACAGCTCCGGCAGATGGTTTGTATTTCCTCCGCGCGGCGTATCCTGACAAATATGGGTTGCCGGAGTGTAGCGACGCCTTTTTCGGAGCATAGGTATGCAAGAAATTTACAGGGATCCCGTGCGTGTCAAGATCTGTGGTATTACCACTCCCGACGATGCACGACTCGCTGCGGCAGTGGGTGCCGATGCCATCGGCCTGGTTTTTTATCCTCCGAGTCCCCGCAATGTGACAATCGTGACAGCGCAGCAGATCCTCGCCGCAGTACCGCCTTTCGTGACCCGCGTGGGTCTTTTCGTCAACCCACAACGGGCCTGGGTAGAGGAAGTCCTGGCGGCGTGTGCCCTCGATATGTTGCAGTTCCATGGCGACGAAGAGCCGGAATTTTGCGTAGGCTTTCAGCGGCCCTATCTCAAGGTTCTGCGCGTGAGCGGGCAGTGTGATCTGCGTCCTTGGCGCGATCGCTACTCTACGGCGCAGGGCCTTCTCCTGGATAAACGCGACACGCAGGTCTTCGGCGGCTCGGGACGGAGCTTTACCTGGTGGCGTCTGCCGCAGGATTTGGGTATGCCTCTGATTTTGGCAGGTGGCTTGCAACCGGACAATGTCGCGACGGCGATTGATCTCGCCCGTCCCTATGCCGTGGATGTCAGCAGCGGGGTGGAGATTTCGCCAGGACGCAAGGATCGTGGCAAAATGGAGGGATTCATCGCGCAAGCCCGCGCGGCAAGAGAGGCATAGAGGATGGCGGTATATCAGCAACCCGATGAGCGGGGACATTTTGGCGACTATGGCGGGCGTTTCGTCGCCGAGACCCTGATCCCTGCCCTCGACGAACTGCAGCAGGCCTATAAGGCGGCGCAGAGAGACCCCGCGTTTCAGGCCGAGCTGCACAGCGAATTGCGGCAGTTTGTTGGCCGGCCCAACCCCCTCTATCATGCCCAGCGACTGTCCAGCGAGATTGGCGGCGCGCAGATCTACCTCAAGCGCGAGGATCTCAACCATACGGGCGCGCACAAGATCAATAACGCCGTGGGGCAGGCGCTGCTCGCGCGGCGCATGGGCAAACGGCGCCTGATTGCCGAAACCGGGGCAGGGCAGCATGGTGTCGCCACGGCGACGGTGGCCACCCGCTACGGCATGGACTGCGTAGTGTTTATGGGCGAAGATGACATTCAGCGCCAGTCGAGCAACGTCTACCGGATGCGTCTGCTCGGCGCTCAGGTCGAAGCCGTGCGCAGCGGCTCCCGCACCCTCAAAGATGCCCTCAACGAAGCCCTCCGCGACTGGGTAAGCAATGTCGAGGACACCTTTTATGTCATCGGCACCGTGGCGGGCCCGCACCCGTATCCGGAGATGGTGCGCAACTTCCATCGGGTCATCGGTGATGAAGCGCGGGCCCAGTGCCTGGAGCTCACCGGTCGCCTGCCGGATGCTTGTGTTGCCTGTGTCGGTGGTGGCAGCAATGCCATGGGCCTGTTTTACCCATTCATCGACGACCAGGCGGTGCGTCTGATCGGCGTCGAGGCGGCGGGGCTGGGTCTGGGCACGGGCAAGCACGCCGCGCCGCTCACGGCGGGCCGTCCCGGCGTGCTGCATGGTAACCGAACCTACTTGATGACGGATGAGAACGGGCAGATCGAAGCGACCCATTCCATTTCTGCGGGGCTGGATTATCCAGGGGTGGGCCCGGAGCATGCCTACCTCAAAGATACGGGGCGTGCAGAATACGTTGCCGTTACCGACGCAGAGGCACTGGCTGCTTTCCATCGCCTGAGCCGCGTCGAAGGTATCATTCCCGCGCTGGAAACCTCGCATGCGCTTGCCTATGCCTTCCAGCTGGCGGCGCAGATGCGTGTGGAACAAAGTATCGTGGTCAGTCTCTCTGGGCGTGGCGACAAAGACATCCACACCGTAGCAGCCCTGGAGGGTATTCACTTATGAGCCGCTTGGCAGCCATGTTTTCACGCTTGCAGGAATCTCATCGCACTGCCCTGATTCCCTTCCTGACCGCCGGCGATCCCAGTACCACCGGCGTCGTGGCGCTGTTGCATAGCCTCGTGCGGGCAGGCGCGGATGCCATTGAACTGGGCGTGCCCTTTTCCGACCCGATGGCGGATGGTCCGGTCATCCAGGGATCGAGTGAGCGAGCCCTGGCACGCGGCGTGAGTTTGCGGCAGGTCTTGGCTTGGGTGCGCGATTTTCGTCGGCAAGATCAAGATACCCCGATCATCCTCATGGGCTACCTCAATCCCATTGAGATCCTTGGTATGCGGCACTTTGCCGAGGAAGCGGCCGACGCCGGGGTGGATGCCGTGATTGTGGTGGATCTGACCCCCGAAGAGGCAGAGACGGATACCGCGCTGCTGCGCCAGGCGGGTATCGATCCGATTTTTCTGCTGGCGCCCACCAGTGGTCCGCAGCGGGTTGCCGCGGTCAAACGTCTGGGTAGCGGCTTTGTTTACTATGTCTCCCTGCGCGGTATCACTGGTGCGCAACAGCAGGATTGGGACGAAGTGGTCGCTCGCGTGGCGGAATTGCGGCGCGAACTGGCAATGCCCATGGCCATTGGCTTTGGCATCCGTGATGCGGCTACGGCCAAGCGCCTCGCCGGCAAAGCGGATGCAGTCGTGATCGGCTCGGCGCTGGTGCAGCTCCTGCAGCAGGCCAAAGACGATGAGGATGCCCAGCGCCTGGCCAGCGAGTTTCTGGCGCCTATCCGCGCAGTCCTGGATGAGGAGCTGGGCGCATGAATTGGTTTAGCCGCGTTTTGCCGCCCAAAATCAATAAAAAAGTGCCAGAGCAGGAAGCAACGGAAAGCAAGCGCTCAGTGCCCGAGGGACTGTGGTCCAAATGCTCTACTTGCCAGGCGGTTCTCTACCGCAGTGAGCTCGAAGAAAACCAGCATGTCTGTCCCCACTGTGGACACCACCATCGACTCACGGCACGCCAGCGTCTGCAGTATTTTCTCGATCCGGAGCCGCGTTTGGAGATCGGTGCCGATCTGCTTCCCGTCGATCCGCTGCGTTTCAAAGATCAGAAGCGCTACAAGGAGCGCTTGCAGGAAGCCCAGCAGAAATCGGGCGAGAAGGATGCCCTGGTCGTCATGCGCGGCTTGCTCGAAGGGCAGCCGGTGGTCGCCGCCGCCTTTGCCTTTGAGTTCATGGGCGGCAGTATGGGCTCAGTGGTTGGGGCACGCTTCGTCAAGGCGGCCGAGAGTGCCTTGGTGGAGCGCTGTCCGCTCATCTGCTTTAGCGCCAGTGGCGGTGCACGGATGCAGGAGGGGCTGCTGTCTTTGTTGCAGATGGCCAAGACTGCGGCCGTCATCGAGCGCCTGGGCAAGGCACGAATTCCCTACATTTCGGTGCTTACCGACCCAACCATGGGTGGCGTCTCGGCGAGTCTTGCGACTCTGGGCGATATCCTCATTGCCGAACCCAACGCCTTGATCGGTTTTGCCGGGCCGCGGGTCATCGAACAAACCATTCGCGAAAAATTGCCCGAGGGTTTTCAGCGCGCAGAATATCTGCTCGAGCACGGGGCCATCGATCAGATTGTCGACCGGCGCCAATTGCGCTCCAGCATTGCCCGTCAGATCGGCATGCTGATGCAGGCAGAGCACTCCGCCTGATGCCGACATGAGCGGCACGGTCGACGCCGAAGACGCTGAATCGTTGCTGCAGCGGCTGGCCGGGTCCCCCCAACGCATCGAACTCGGGCTGGAGAGGATGCGCGCCGCCATGCAGCGCCTCGGCATTCCTGAAAATCTGCCATTCCCGGTGATCACGGTTGCCGGAACCAACGGTAAAGGCTCGGTGCTCGCCTACCTCGAAGCCCTGTATCAACAATCCGCTTACCGCTGCGCTGCGTACTCCAGCCCGCACATCTGGCGCTTTGCCGAGCGTCTGCGGGTGGCCGGCGAGCCGTTGCCCGATCGGTGTTGGCGAGAAAAATTTGCGCCACTTGCCTCTCTGGCAGAGGAAATTCCACTCACCTATTTCGAGTTGAGTACCCTGGCCGCGCTGCTCCTCTGTCTGGACGAGGCGCCGGATCTGGCCATCCTCGAAGTGGGCCTGGGCGGGCGGCTCGATGCGGTGAATGCAATAGACGCGGACATTGCCATTATCAGTTCTATCGATCTCGATCATCAGGCGCTACTCGGCCCGGATCGCGAGAGCATCGGCCGCGAAAAGGCCGGTATTCTGCGTCCTGGGCGGCCCGTACTTTACGGAGACAGGGAATCTCCCTGTGCAAGTGTTTTGACTGCCGCGGAGCAGCGCGCTGCGCCACTTTGGCTGCTCGGACGGGACTTTGATCTGGATGCCTCGGGCCGCTGGCAGGCGGGCGCCACAAGCACTTCGGCGCCGCCGCCAATGCTCGATAGCGCCGCGCAACGGGCGAATCTGGCACTTGCCCTGGCGGCTGTTTACCAATTGCGCGCAAGATTGCCGCAGGCCTGGCCGCCGCAAGAACGGTGGCGCTTTACTCCGCGTCTCCTGGGGCGTAGTCAGTGGCTACAGCCATGGGGCGAGGATGGGCCGCGGCTGTTGGTGGATGTCGCCCACAATCCCCAGGCGGTCCGCGCTCTGGCCGACACCCTGGCGGGGCAATCCGGGCGGATTTTCGCCTGTTGGGGCATGATGGCGGACAAAGATCTTGCCGCCAGCGTTGCGCCTTTGCGCGCTAAGGTCGACGCCTGGGCGTTGCTGGAGATGCCGGATAATCCGCGCGCCGCTTCCCCTGCACAGTTGCGCGAGCAGTTAGCGGACGAGGATATCTGTTGCGAACTATCGTTGATCGACCTTCCCGAACACTTGCGGCGCTGGGCCGCGGAGCTCGGCAGCGATGACATCCTACTCTGTTTCGGCTCTTTCCATGTGCTGTCGGCACTGCCGTCGGAGTGGTTCGGCTACGCCCCATGACTTGGCTCGACGTGGCGGTTGTTGCCATCTTTCTTCTCAGCGCTCTGTGGGGCGTGGCACGCGGGATGATCCGTGAATTCTTCGCGGTAGTGGGTTGGGTGGGCGGCGTGTATGTCGCCTGGCGTTGGGGCGAAAGCCTGGTGGCCCCGCTTCTGGTGGGGCACCTGCCCGTCGAGTGGGTGCATCCAGTCGCGGATTTTTCCCTGTTTTTTTTGGTTCTTGCGGCGACCACTATGCTTTCCTTCCTGCTCCGTGGAATGCTCTACAGCGTTGGTTTCAGTATCCCTGATCGCTTGGTCGGCGGCGCTTTTGGCTTGCTGCGTGCTGCCGCCATCATTGCGCTTGTGATACTTTTGGCCCAGAGTTTTCACTTGAATGACGCGGCCTGGTGGCGCCAGTCCTGGCTCGGGCAAGCGCAAGTGGAAGATCTGGCGCGTTCGGTGACGGCACCAGCGGTATCTTTTTGGGAGTTACACACACGTGGAAAAAGCGTTGCCCCAGTTGTCAGTGCTCGATGATGATCACTTCCATGACGAATGTGGTGTCATCGGGGTCTTTGGTCATCCCGAAGCGGCCAATCTGGCCTATCTCGGGCTCTATGCCTTGCAACACCGTGGCCAGGAGTCCGCTGGGATTGTCGCCGCCGATGAGGGCAAATTGTGCAGTCACCGCGGCATGGGACGGGTCGCCGATATCTTCGGTAGCAAGGAGCTGAGCAAACTGCCTGGAACGCAAGCCATCGGTCATGTTCGCTATTCGACGGCGGGTGGCTCGGTGCTGCAGAACACCCAGCCGATATTCATCAATTATCGCTACGGCTCCTTTGCCGTGGGCCACAATGGTAACCTCGTCAACGCCTTGGAGCTGCGCCATCGGCTGGAGCAGGATGGCGCGATCTTCCATACCGATATGGACACGGAAGTGATTGTCCATCTCCTGGCTCGGGTGCCCGGCAAGGACGCCGGAGAACGCCTGAGCGCGGCTTTGCAGCAGGTATCGGGCGCCTATTCCCTGGTCTGTCTGACCGAAACCCGGCTGATTGGGGTGCGCGACCCGATGGGTTTCCGCCCGCTGGTGCTGGGTCGCTTTATCGACTCCGGCGGTTTCGTCCTCGCTTCCGAGACCTGTGCCCTCGATCTCATGGGCGCGGAATTTGTGCGTGATGTGGCGCCGGGGGAGATGGTCATCATCTCCGCTTCCGGCATCGAGAGCCGTCAGGCTTTGCCCGAGACGGCGCGCCGCATGTGTATCTTCGAGTACCTGTATTTTGCCCGCCCTGACAGCGTACTTGACGGTATCCATGTCTACTCGGCACGTAAGCGTATCGGGCACGTCCTCGCGCGTTTGCATCCCCGCGACGCGGATATCGTGGTGCCGGTGCCGGACTCGGGTGTCGCGGCGGCCATGGGTTACGCCGAGGCCTCGGGCCTTCCCTTTGAACTCGGTTTGATCCGTAACCATTATGTTGGCCGTACCTTCATTCAACCGGCACAGCGCGGGCGTGATTTTGGTGTTCGCGTCAAGCTCAACGCCCAGCCGGAAATTCTCAAGGGCAAGCGCGTGGTTCTGGTGGATGATTCCATTGTTCGTGGTACGACGAGCGCAAAAATCGTCCATCTGATACGTGCGGCTGGCGCCAGGGAAATCCATTTCCTGTCGAGCTCTCCGCCAACCACCGGCCCCTGTTACTATGGCATCGATACGCCGGACCGTGCGCAGCTCATTGCGGCGCAGCATAGCGTCGACGAAATCTGTAAGATGATCGGCGCCGATAGCTTGGGGTACTTGACGGTGGACGCCCTCTACGAGGCTGTTGGCAAGCGTGAGCTGGGCTTTTGCGATGCGTGCTTCAGTGGCGATTATCCGATTCCCGTGCCAACGCCGGGCAAAGGTCACCAATTGCATTTATTGAAGGAGCTACGATGAAGGACGAAGATTGGTTGGCAGGTCTGCACCCGGAAACCCTGGCGATCCGTGCCGGCACCCGGCGCACGGCGGAGGGAGAACATTCGGAGGCCATTTTCCCAACCTCCAGTTTTGTTTTTGCCTCTGCCGAGGAGGCCGCCGAGCGCTTCGCCGGTCGTGAGGCGGGTAACATCTACGCTCGCTTCACCAACCCCACGACCCGCATACTCGAAGAACGCCTGGCCGCCCTGGAGGGGGCAGACGACTGTATCGCCACCGCCTCCGGGATGGCCGCTTGTCTTACGGCATTCATGGGTTCGCTGCAGGCCGGTGATCATATCGTGGCCTCGCGTTCGCTTTTTGGTACCACGGTGCAGCTGCTGCAAAAGATCCTGGCGCGCTTTGCCGTCGAGACCACCTTTGTGCCGCTCACCGATCTTTCTGCCTGGGAGGCGGCCATCCGCCCCAATACGCGGATGTTGTTCCTCGAAACCCCCTCGAATCCCCTGACCGAGGTCGGTGATCTGGAGGCGCTGGCGCGACTGGCGCATGCGCACGATGCCCTGCTGGTGGTCGACAACTGCTTTTGTACACCGGTGTTACAGCAGCCCATGCGCTGGGGTGCGGATCTCGTTTTGCATTCCAATACCAAGTATATCGATGGGCAGGGGCGAACCCTGGGCGGTGCCGTCTGTGGCCGGCGCGAACTGCTGGATGGGCCGCGGAATTTTCTGCGCACTGCCGGACCCAGTCTCAGCCCTTTCAATGCCTGGGTACAACTGAAGGGGCTGGAAACCTTGTCTCTGCGCATGGAACGCCACTGCGCCAATGCCGCTGATCTGGCGGCATGGCTGCAGAGTCTGCCGGAAGTGGAAAAGGTATATTACCCAGGTCTGCCGGAGCACCCGCAGGCAGACCTAGTGCACAAGCAGCAACGCCTGCCGGGAGGCATCCTGTCTTTTGTGCTGCGGGGAGGGCAGCCAGCGGCCTGGGCCTTGATGGATCGTCTGCGGATTTTTTCGCGCACGGCCAATCTCGGAGATGCGAAAAGCACGGTGACCCATCCTGCCAGCACCACCCACAGTCGGGTGAGTGCCGAAGAACGCCAGGCGGCTGGCATCCAGGATGGATTGCTGCGCTTGAGTGTCGGCCTGGAGCACGTCGATGATCTGCGCGAGGATTTGCAGCGCGCCCTGGCGGACTTGTCGCGCTGAATTTTTGCGCTATGCTCAAAACGTGGGCAGCTCATGGGGAGCTCGCCAGAGGAGAAGAACAAGATGACCAAATTTCGCCCCTTACAGATCTCCAGGCTCCATTCCGACACCCAGTTGACCTATTTCAACAATGGGTTGCCGTTGCATGTTGCGCTGGAGGATAGCGCCCTGAAGGTGATGACCGACCTGCAGCGCGTACCGGCGGTCAGCGTGCATCCGGAATCCACCATCGACGCAGCTTTGCAACGCATGGTGCATGGCGGTGTGCGTATGCTCTTTGTGCTCGATGCCATGGGTGAGCTGGTGGGTATGGTCACCGCCCGCGACCTCATGGGAGAAAAACCGGTGCGTGTTGCGACGCAAGAGCAGATGCCGCGAGACGAGGTGCGGGTTGCCGACGTCATGACCCGCCGCGGCCAGATCGAGGTGCTCGATTTTGACGAAGTGAGTCGCTCTACCGTGGGTGACTTGGTACTGACCATGAAGCAGATGGGGCGGCAGCACGCGCTGGTCGAAGAAAAGAATCCGCAGCCGCAGGTGCGCGGCGTTTTTTCGGCGAGTCAGATCGCTCGTCAGCTTGGTGTGCAGATCGATACCGGTGGTGCGGTGCAGAGTTTCAGCGAACTGGAGAAATTGCTCGTCGATCATGATAGTTGACCGAAGTAGCGGGCTCGGGCAGGAGGAGGCCGTTCTTCATGCCTGAGTCCCTAGCGCTGCTGGTAGCGCTTATCCTGATTCTGATCAACGGCTTTTTTGTGGCGGCGGAGTTTGCTCTGGTCCGTCTGCGTGGTACCCAGGTCCATACCCTTGCGCGTGAACATGCCTGGCGTGGCAAAGTGCTGCTGCGTATTCACCGTCACCTGGATATCTATCTTTCCACCACCCAACTCGGTATCACTCTGGCTTCCCTGGCCCTGGGCTGGATTGCCGAGCCCGCGGTCGCCCGGCTTCTGCATCCCCTTTTTTACGCCGTTGGTATGCAGTCGGCGGCGCTCGTGGAATCCAGCTCTTTCACCCTGGCTTTTGTTCTGGTTGCCTTTACTACCATCATCTTCGGCGAGCTCGCGCCCAAATCTCTCGCGATCCGGAAGGCAGAAGCCATTTCCTTGTGGACGGCCTTACCGCTCTATGTCTTTTACTGGGCCTTGTATCCGGCGATTGCCCTGCTCAATGGGACTACCCGCCTGGTGCTGCACGCTTGTGGCCTGTCCTTGACAAAAGAGCATGGCGATACCCCACATAGCCGAGATGAAATCGCCATGATCCTCGCCATCAGCCAGGCGCAGGGCGTCCTGGGGATTCGCACCGGGGATATTCTCGAGCGCGCCCTGGACTTTCATGAATTGACTGCGGGAGATCTGGCGCGACCAGCGGCAGACATGGTCTGTCTCATGGAGGGTGCCCCTGCAGAGGAGACCCAGCGCACCCTGTTGCGCTACCGCTATACGCGTTTCCCGCTTTGCGCCGGAGATCGTCAGCATGTGCGTGGTCTGGTACATGTCAAGGATCTACTGCCGCTGCTCTTGCGCGGGCGAGACAGACTCGATCTACGGCGGGTCGCCCGGCCGCTGCCAGCGGTTTCCCGAGATTTACCAGCCATGGAACTGCTAGCACATTTTCGCTCCGGCCAGCCACATTTCGCCTTGGTCACCGATGAATTAGGCACGATCACCGGCTTCGTCACCCTGGACCATGTTCTGGAGGCCCTGTTGGGGAGGATTCCGGATGAATTTCGCCACCGCCATCAGGATTGGCAGCCGCAAACGGATGGATCCTGGATTGGTACCGGCAGCCTGTCGATTTATTCGCTGGAACAGCTCCTTGACCATGACATCGATGAGGCGGGCGATGCCGACAGCATCGGCGGTCTCCTGATGCAGCGCCTGGACCGTTTGCCGGAAGAGGGCGAGCGGGTCGAGTTTCGCGACTTCGATGTCCTGGTCCTTCGGCGGGAGGGGCCGCGTATTGCTTCGTTGCAGATTTTCCCGCATCCTGCCGCGGATTCTGAGGAATGGTTTGCCTGAGTGACCCTGCGAACGTCTGATTTTTACTACGAGCTCCCGGAAGAGCTGATCGCCCAGGAGCCGCTGGCCGAGCGCGCCGCCTCCCGTATGCTGCTTCTCGATCCCAAAGCCCAGGCGTGGCAGGATCGTCAGGTGCGCGAACTGCCCGACATCCTGCAGTCGGGCGATTTACTGGTGTTCAATGACACCCGTGTATTGCCAGCCCGCCTGCAGGCCCGCAAACTGACGGGCGGCGCGGTGGAGCTGCTGCTGGAACGCATCCTCGACGATCGCGAGGCAGTGTTCCTGGCGCGTGCTTCGAAAGCACTCCGCCCGGGAATGCAATTGCTGCTGGCCGATGGCTCCATGGCCACGGTGCGGGAAAGGCTGGAAATGCAGGTCTGGCTGCAGCGTGATGCCGGCGACTGGTTGGCACTGCTGGAAGCGCATGGTGAGGTCCCCTTGCCACCCTATATTCACCGCCCCGCCAATGCCGCCGACCGCGAGCGCTACCAGACCATTTTTGGTCGGGAGCCGGGCGCGGTGGCTGCACCTACCGCCGGACTGCACTTTGATGCCGCATTGCTGACGGCGTTTGCCGAGCGTGGCATCGAGCATTGCTTTGTCACTCTGCATGTGGGAGCGGGCACCTTTTTGCCGGTGCGCGAAGACGACATCGAAAAGCACCAGATGCACGCGGAAATCAGTCGGGTGACGAGCGAAACCGTGCGGGCCGTGCAAGAGACCAAAGCGCGTGGCGGACGGGTGATTGCGGTGGGGACCACCGCCTGTCGCGCACTGGAGAGCGCGGCAAGCGATGGCTGTTTGCGCCCGTTTGCCGATGAGACCCGGCTGTTTCTCTACCCTGGCAAGGAATTTCATGTCATCGATGCCCTGTTCACCAACTTTCATCTGCCGGAATCGACCCTGATGATGCTGGTTTCCGCTTTGGCAGGCCGGGAACTCATCCTTGCCGCCTACCGTCATGCCGTGGAGCAACGCTATCGCTTTTTCAGTTATGGCGACGCGATGCTGATCCTTCCCGGTAGCATCGCATGAGCTTTTTTACCCTGCTCGCCACGGACTCCGCCGCCCGCCGGGGACGCCTGCACTTTGCGCGCGGAACCGTGGAGACCCCGGCCTTCATGCCGGTAGGTACCTATGGCACGGTCAAAGGGATGACGCCAGAGGAGCTGCGCGAACTGGGTGCCGAGATCATTCTCGGGAACACCTTTCACCTTTTCCTGCGCCCAGGGCTGGAGATCATCGAAGCCCTGGGTGGACTGCACCGCATGATGCACTGGGATGGCCCCATCCTCACGGACTCCGGGGGATTTCAGGTCTTCAGTCTGGGGGCATTGCGGAAGTTGCGGGAGGCAGGGGTGAGCTTTCGCGCCCCCAATGATGGGCGCAAGGTCTTCCTTGGCCCGGAAGAGTCGATGGAGATTCAGGCGCGCCTGGGCTCGGATATTGCCATGGCCTTCGATGAATGTACCCCGCATCCGGCGGATCATCCCACGGCGCGCGCCAGCATGGAGCTCTCCATGCGCTGGGCGGCACGTTCTCGTGCCAGCTATGGCGGGCCGGGGAGGCTTTTCGGCATCGTGCAGGGGGGTATGTTTCCCGATCTGCGTCTGCGTTCCCTGGCGGCGTTGGAACAGCTCGACTTCCCCGGGCTCGCTATCGGCGGTCTTTCGGTGGGGGAGAGCAAGACGGAGATGTTCCACGTCCTCGATCACCTCCTGCCGCAGATGCCGCAGCAGAAGCCACGCTACCTGATGGGAGTGGGGACGCCGGAAGACCTGGTCGAGGGAGTGTGGCGCGGCGTGGATATGTTCGACTGTGTGATGCCGACCCGCAATGCCCGCAATGGCTGGCTTTTTACCCGCTGGGGTACGCTCAAGCTGCGCAATGCCGAATATGCCCGGGATCCTTTGCCGCCGGATCCAGAATGTCAGTGTTACACTTGCCGGAATTACAGCCGCGCCTATTTGCGTCACCTGCAACAGAATCGCGAAATCCTCGGAGCGCGTCTCAATACCTGGCACAATTTGCATTATTATCAAGAACTCATGGCGGGTATGCGCGATGCGATTGCGGCCGGAGAAATGGCATCGTTCCGTCAGAATTTCTACGCAAGAAGAGGCACGCTTCCCTGCTTCTCCTCTTCCTTTCCTGACTGACGCGTAGCGGCTACAATGGCGCCCTTGGTTTCGAACCGGAGGGGTTCATGGATTTTTCGCCCATCGCCACTGCCCACGCCGCCACCACTGGCGCTGGGGGTGGCACCGACAGCATGATTTTTCAGTTTCTGCCGCTCATCTTCATCTTTGCCATCTTCTACTTTCTCCTGATTCGTCCACAGAGCAAAAAGGCCAAGGCGCAGCGCGACATGGTGGCAGCCATCGGCAAAGGGGATGAGGTGGTAACCTCCGGTGGCTTGGCGGGGCGGGTGATGCAGGCTGGGGACGAATATCTGCATCTGGAAATTGCCGAAAATATCGTTGTAAAAATTCAGCGCAGCGCCGTCAGCATGGTCCTGCCCAAGGGGACCCTGAAAAAACTCTAAAGGCGTTGGTATGACCCGTTATCCGTGGTGGAAGTATCTGATTATTTTGGCGGTGGTGCTCCCCGCTATCTTTTATGCGGTGCCCAACTTTTATGGTTGGCGTGCGGCCATCGAGGTGCGTGCGCCGATCGGCACGCAACTACCTCCGGCGGCAACAATGCGGGATTGGCTGAATCAGGCCAAGATTCCGGTCACCCGGCAGGAAACGGACAGCCAAGGGACGACCTTCTACTTTCCCAATGACGACGCCCAAGGATTGGCGGAAACCCTGCTGCAGAACCGTTTGCCCACTAATGCGCAGGTGGTCCTCTCGCAACAATCGGCACAGCCGGCATGGATGGCCGATCTCGGTGGTCGTCCCGTAAATCTGGGGCTGGATTTGCGCGGGGGTGTCTATCTCTTGCTGCGGGTCGATACCCAGGCACTCATTCATCATCATCTGGAAGAATATCAGAACGGCATCCGCAATCTCCTGCGGCATAAGGATCTGCAATATCTCAAGGTGGAAATCACCGGCCCGGACCAGCTCGGGGTGGAAATGGCCCAGGACGATCTGGTCGGCAAGGCGGTGCAGGCGATCAGCAGCCAATATCCCGAACTGGTCGCCACCGACAAGGGACAGGGGCAGATTCTCGTCAATATGCCGGCGGCTACGGTGAAGAAGCAGAGCGACGATGCCTTACAGCAGGCCATCGTTGTCATTCGCAACCGCATCGACGAATTGGGCGTGGCCGAGCCACAGATTCAACGCCAGGGCAAGGAACATATCGCCGTGCAGTTGCCCGGGGTGCAGGATACCCAGCGCGCCAAGGCCATCATCGGTTCTACGGCGCAGCTCGAATTCAAGATGGTGGCCAATGAGAATGACTTGGCCGCGGCCCTGAAGGGGCAGGTGCCCCCGGGCGATGCGCTGTATTACGGTACCGATGGGCAGCCCTATCTGCTGAAAAAGGAAACGGTGTTGACGGGTCGCTATCTCAATGGTGCAACGGCTGGCGTTGACAACAATACCGGGCAGTCTATCGTCAACATCAGTTTCGACAGCGTCGGCTCAACCATTTTTGGCAATCTCACCAGCAAGAATGTCGGCAAGCGCATGGCGATTCTACTCGACAACAAGGTGGTGACCGCGCCGGTGATCCAGGAGGCGATTACCGGTGGCCGCGCGCAAATCAACGGCTTTGCCAGTTTGAAGGACGCCAGCAACGTGGCCATCGAGCTGCGAGCGGGTGCCTTGCCGGCGCCGGTACATATCTCGGAAGAACGTACCGTGGGCCCGACCCTGGGGCAGGACTCCATTCACGACGGCATCATGGCGGTGATCTTTGGCATGATCTTCGTCGTTGGCTTCATGACCTTTTATTACCGGCTCTTCGGTTTGATTGCCGATCTGGCGATTCTCGTCAACATCCTCGCCATCCTCGCTGTGCTTTCGATCATGGGCGGCACCCTGACCCTGCCGGGTATTGCCGGTATCGTGCTGAAGATTGGTCTGGCGGTGGACGCCAACGTGCTGGTGTTTGAGCGGATTCGTGAGGAACTGCGCCGCGGCATGAGTCCGCGTGCCAGTATCGATACCGGTTTCAAACGCGCCTTCGCAACCATCGTCGATTCCAATATTACCGTGCTTATTGCGGCCCTGACGCTGTTTCAGTTCGGCACCGGTGCCATCAAGGGTTTCGCCCTGGTGCTTACCATTGGCGTGCTGGTATCCATGTTTACCGCCACCATGATGAGTCGTGGTATCGTCGAACTGGCGCTAGGCAAGCGCCGCATCGCCAAGCTCTGGATCTGAGGTCAACATGCAAGTCATCAAATCTGCCACCCATATCGACTTCATGTCGCGGCGCTGGATCTTTCTCGGCATCTCGATTTTTCTCATCGTCGCATCGGTCGTCCTGTTTCTGGTGCGCGGTCTCAACTACAGCATCGACTTTACCGGTGGCACCCTGGTGGAATTGGCCTTCAGCAAGACCCCCGATCTGGGCACCGTGCGCCACACCTTGGAGACGGCCGGTTATGGCGATGCCGTGGTGCAGACCTTCGGCGGCGACAAGGATCTGCTGATTCGTCTGCGTACCCGTCCGGGCGAGAGCAGTGCGGTGGCGAGCAAGATACTGAGCGTCTTCAAGAATGATCCCGCGGCGTACCCCGGCGTGCAGTTGCGACGTACGGAATATGTCGGCCCGGAAGTGGGTAAGGAGCTGCGCAACAAGGGCATTCTGGCGCTTATCGTCGTCACCATCGGCATTCTCATCTACGTTGGTTTTCGCTTCGAGTGGCGCTTCGCCACGGGCGGCGTGCTCGCCATGCTGCACGATCCCATCCTGGTGGTGGGGTATTTCGCCGTATCCCATCAGGAGTTTTCCATGACGGTGATTGCTGCCTTGCTGGTGATCATGGGTTACTCCCTGAACGATACGGTGGTCGTCTTCGACCGTATGCGAGAGGACCTGCGGGCAGCACGCAATGGCAGTGTTGCCGAAATCTTCAACATAGCCATCAATGAAACCCTGTCGCGCACCATCATCACCAGTTTCATCACCTTTATGGTGGCGCTGGCGCTGTTTATTTTTGGTGGGCCGGTCATTCATGGCTTCGCCACGGCGCTGGTGATCGGCGTGGTGGTCGGTACCTATTCGTCGATCTTTGTCGCCAGCCCGATTGCCCTATGGCTGGGCTTGAAGCGCGAGCACGTCCTCAAGCGGCAATTCATCAGCTCCAAAGACCGTAAGGATGGCGCCACCTTGTAACAGGATGCTTGAGCCCCAGCCGGTGATGCAGTACTGTATGCGCCACTGGAGAGGTACCGAAGTGGCCATAACGGCGCCGACTCGAAATCGGATGGACAGCAATGTCACGTGGGTTCGAATCCCACCCTCTCCGCCAATTAAAACAATAGGTTACGAGATGATCCTGGAGGGCATCGGAAATCTAGGTTGTTCATGCTCCAGATCGTTATCTGCTGGCCAAGGTGAAGCTGTGCACTGCCGAGCTTGAGGCACTGAACGGTAAATGGCGTCACTTCAGTGGCTACCCTCCATGTCTTTGGATGCGCCCTCGACAGCCTTGTTGAGTAGGTCCAGACCGCGAGAAGTCTTTCCCTTGCCGCGGGCTGCGCGCAACTGGAATCGCGTCTCTGCGTCAAAATCTGCCAGCATGAGGGTGGTCATTTCGTCGATTAGACGACTGATGCTCACCTTCCGCTGCTTGGAAAGTTCTCGCAGTCGCCGATGTTTGTCATCGGGTAAGCGAACGGGTAATGCGCTCATGATTGCCTCTCCTGCCAAAGTTGCTCTGGAATTACCACCCGCAGGCCATCAAACCGTAACTCTTTGCTCCGTAAGTCCCGCAGGTTGTGGGTGATAATCCGTGTTGCTCCACCGGCTACGGCCAGCTCTATCAGGTGGTTATCTCCTTCATCGGGCAGGTTGGGCCGCCAACCGAAGTAGATCCGGGTCCACTGGCAGGTAGCAAGAAAGATGTCCAGCAACTCCCCTTTCTCCTTTCCCGTCAGGTTAGACTTTTGAAAAATTTCATCTCGACCAAGGATGTCCTCGTACTCCATCAGAAGGGCGGTTCCCATCAGGGGCGAGAGTTCCTGCCGTAGACAGGATGCGATGACCTCTCCCGATACTTTGCTGCCCAGGCACACACCGACAAAAACGTTGGCGTCAACGACGATTACCATCGTTTTACGGTGTCATATGCGAAACCATGGTGGTAGTCGTAGTCCGATTGGCGAGGGCCGGTATATCTGCTATCGATTCACTTCGCTGCGTATCTGTCCGCTGCACAGCGGTTGCCCGGTGGAGAAGCGTCCGAACAGGAAATCCGACTGGCTACCTGAACGCCAAATATGAGTTTGGGAGTGTATGGGCATCCAGGAAGTGTGAAGCTTGCGAGCGTTTCAGAATCGACTAAGTCCAGATGCGGCAGTACACTATACTTCAGTGAGTGAGTGTAAGGAGACAAATAATCCATGAATGAGCCACTAGAAGTATTTCCGGATGGAGTTCGACAAGTCACTTGCCGGGACTGCATAGAAGGCTCCTTCGACATTCCGATGTCGATGGCCTTTCAACCAATTGTCGACAACGCCAAACGTCAAATCTATGCCTATGAAGCCTTGGTTCGCGGTCCCAAAGAAGAACCTGCAGGATTTGTTCTCAATCAAATTAATGACCATAATCGCTACTTTTTCGATCAAGCGGCGCGCGTTGCGGCGATACGATTAGCTGCTGAACTGGGGCTGTCGTCTGCAGATTGTGAGACGATGCTCAGTATTAATTTTATGCCAAATGCTATCTACAATCCGAAAACCTGTATTCGAGCAACTGTTGAAGCAGCTAAGCTCTACCATTTCGATTTGAACCGATTGATTTTTGAGGTAGCCGAGGCAGAAAAGATCGTAGATCGGAACCACCTGATGAACATCATCGACGTCTACCGTCATCATGGCTTTGCCATCGCGCTGGATGACTTTGGCGAGGGTTATGCGGGTCTGAATCATCTGATAGAGATCCGGCCAGATTTGATCAAGATTGATCTGCAGCTCATTCGTAACATTGATCAGGACGCCTCGAAGCAAGCTGTCGTCCGTGCAACCGCAAGCATGTGCAATGACCTTGGTATCGGTGTGGTAGCAGAAGGCGTCGAAACACGTGAAGAGTATCTTTGCCTTGAAAGCTTAGGTATTACTCTGATCCAGGGCTTCTTGTTTGCCCGACCAGGCTTTGAAAGGTTACCGGAGCCCAGTTACATCCCTCGCGAATAATGGTTCCTGACGTTTGTTTTTCACGAATCCAGGGCGCGGAGTTTGGCGAGGGCGACCGGATGGCCGGCCACGGCGGCCTTGCCCAGCCACTCGATGCCGTGGCCAAGATTCACCTCGGTGCCCAGTCCTTCCAGATACCCGGTGGCCAACCACTCCATGGCGTCGGCATGTCCCTTCTTGGCCGCCATTTCCAACCAGCGGATGGCAATGTCCGGCTGCCCGGCCTCCAGAAAGATCAAAGCAACGTTGTGGAAGCCAGTGGCCTTGCCCTCCATGGCATCCTGCAGGGCGGCCTCCAGTTCGGCGGAGATTGGCAGACTGAGGTGTGTGGCAAGATCGGGCAGGGCCAGCAAAAAGCTGCCTTTGCTGTCGGCCCCGGACTCTCGGGGGGGCAATATGCCGTCATCCACCCAGCGATAGATGGTCTTGGTCGTCTTTCCCGTCAGCAGGCTTGCCAACATCACCGAAATCTCTGTGGACATCGTCAGACTCCTCACAACTGCCGCGCTTGCGCCAAGAATGCGTCACCTCTGGCTGCCTGTCCATGGGCGGGGAGGTCAATGTCACAAGAAAAGCTGGGACATTTTCCTGGGGATTTCCCGCGGACAGCCGGATGTCACAAAAAATATTATGACATTCTGCTCTGATTTTGCGACGAGCCCCGAATGTCAGGCAAAAACTCGGGACATGGGCGACGGGAGGCACCGATTATCAGCAAGACAGTATCTGCTGAACTAAAAATACATTCGATAAATTAATGTGTTGGGATTATAAGCAGAAAGTGGCACGAGCATTGCATAATTGTCCTGCAACTCGCACGGGGCGAGTGTAGATTCACTTCTCTGCAGGAGGAAGTACCCCATGAGCATGAAAGTACAGCAAGCGAAGCGGGCTGCCGAAGCCGGTTTCACCCTCATCGAGCTGATGATTGTTATCGCCATCATCGGCATCCTGGCGGCCATCGCCATTCCGCAGTATGAGCAATATATCGCGACGTCCAAAGCAACTACGATTACGCAAGATTTCCATCAGGCGGTGACTCAGGCTACAGCTGCTATGGCGGCAGCTCAGGCTGGACAGACGACCCCCGTACCAACATTTGGGAGTTTGCCTTCAGGATGGACGCTTTCGGTTACTTCTGACGGAAACGGTGGGGCCATTGATCCAACGAGCACGGCAGTATCTGTGACGCTTACAGGCACTGGAAGCTTGGTTGCTCCAGTTGCCAGCGCGCTCTCCAATATGAACCTGCAAGGCGTTAATGGATCATCGACCCAACTATGTACGTCCGGTTGCAAAGCTGTTGTTGACAATAATGGCGGTGTTACCTACACCAATGGATAATACTTAGCTCAAGATATATTCGGCACTTCTTTTAAAGAAGTGCCTCATTTGGACGGTGCTCTGGATTTCCCAGAGCCCTCTCGGAAGGGTCAAAAACATGGATAGCACAATGTTGGGCGCCAGTTCCGAAAGGGCTTTCGGATGGCCCCTTGAGGAAGGTTTTACCCTGATCGAGCTGATGATTGTCATTGCGATAATCGGCATTCTCACCGCCATCGCCCTCCCGCAATACTTTCAGTACATCGAAACTGCCAAGGCGCAGACGGTGGCGGGCAACCTCAAGCTGGCGGTGGATGCAGTCACCAACGCCTATGCCGCCAGCAACAATAATGTCTCGACCAATATCTACAGCACCCTCAACGGCAATGTGGCGCATGACGTTGCCGACCCGGTCTATGGTCAGGGTACGCCCGCCTTCGTTACCGGTGGTCCCGCTTCGAAATGCGGCCAAGTGGCTATCAGTGCCAGCACCATCAGTGCCGCTGGCCCGGCGCCTACCACCATCAAAGTTATCACCAGCGGCTGTGCTGGCAGCTTGGGCACCTCTATCGCCCGTGCCTGTAGTGCCGCAGGTTTTCCCTCCGCCGCCACTGGCTCCGGAGTCATTATCACCCAAAATGGCGGGATCACCCCCTAGCCATACAAACAACCAGGAGAGTGAAAGATGAACGTTCAGGAACGCATCCAGCAATTGCAGTCTCGCCGCCATCGCCTGCTCGACCGTCGCGCCGAGCGCGGCGCGCCCGTCGCCAGCCTCGACCTGGAGCTGAATGTGGTACGTAGCGAACTGATTGCCCTGTACGAAATCCAGCGCGAGCGGCGCAGCGCCCCGCGTCTGGCGAGTTAGTCGGATCGCAGCCCTGCGGTGAGTGCCGACGACGCCCCCGGAAGATCTCCAGGCCGCAGCTTCTGGCGTTTGTTGGGGCGCAGGGGGCAGGCGGACAATAATATCCGTCGTCAGCAACAACTATTGACCTGGCGCGAGGCGATTGCCGCCATCCTCATGGCGCGTCGCAGCGAAGGGGATCTGATACAGCGCTTCTGTGACAGTGTGCTGCACAACCAGGTCGCCTCCTTTGCCGCCATTCTCCTACCAGACGCCGATGGTATCCTGCAGCCAATGGCCTTGGCGGGCGCGCGCGCAGTTCTCGAGGGGGTGCGCTGCTCGATCCATGCGGATCGGCCCGAGGGCCAGAGCCCGCTAGGCCTGGCCTGGCGCGAGGAGCGTTCGTTTTACTCTTCTCGCCTACACAATGGTCCCGGCCTGCGTGCCTGGACCGAGCGCATGCAACGTCTGGGGGTTTCCTCTACGGCTGTACTGCCCCTCGCGCGCCAGCAGCAGATTTGGGGGCTGTTGCTGCTCTTGCGGCACAGTGATGCTGCCTGGCCGGGGGACGAACAGATGTTGCTGGAGTCTACCGTGCGGGTGCTGTCTGAAACCCTGGAAGATGTCGCAACGTATGATCTGCAGGCTACCCTGGGTGCCGGGTTGCGCTCGGCCTTGGACGCCGTGGTGCTGACCGATACGCAAAAGCGCATCCTCTATATCAACCAGAGTTTCACCCTGATGACCGGCTACCGCCTGGAGGAGGTCAGGGAGCGGGGGTTACGCGTGTTGCAGGGGGTGCATACCAGCATACAGGAGCTGGCGGCGCTCGATCATGCCGTGGCGGAGGAATCGCCCTGGGAGGGCAAGCTCCTCAATTATCGGCAAGATGGCACGGAATTCTGGAACCATATCAGCATCATTCCGGTGCGTGATGGGTCGGGGGTGCTGACGCATTTTGTCGGGATTTTACGCGACGTGAGCCGCGAGCAGCAGCTTTTCGAGCAGATGGATTATGAGTCACGGCACGACCGCCTGACCGGGCTGGCCAATCGCCGCGCCCTGGATGACGAACTGGAACTGGCCGTCGCGCGGGCACAGCGCAATTCGTCCACCCTCGCGGTCTGCATGATCGATCTCGACTATTTCAAACCGATCAATGACCTCTACGGCCATGAGGCGGGCGACCGGGTGCTGCAGGTGATCAGCCGCCGTCTGCGCGATAGCCTGCGACGTACCGATTATGTAGCACGGCTGGGGGGCGATGAGTTTGTCGTCCTGATCGAGGGCTACCGCAATCTGGAAGAGCTGGAGCTGGTGCTGGTGAAGATCGAGGCGGGAGTCAATGCTCCCATCCTGCTCGCCAACGGTCGAGAGGTGGCGGTACGCCTGAGTATGGGGATTTGGCGGGTGCCGGAAGACGGCGTGCAGGATCCGGGAAATCTGCTGCGCTACGCCGACCAGGCCCTCTATCGAGCCAAGGCAATCCGCAACGAACGCAGGCATTACTGGGTGTTCCATCAGGACTCGCGCATGGATTTGCGACCCGAACGCCGCGTAGACCTGGCCGCCAAGCCGGAGGGGAAGGGGTAGACATGCTTGGCTCATCGGCTCGATCCGCAAATCTCTGGTACGACCGTGCCGAAGGATGCAATCGCAACAAATGGCGCTGCCTTTGCGCTTCAAGCTTCAAATCACCGGTTGACTAGAGAAAAGTATCATGTATATATATCAGCATAAAGCAAAACGATTTTCCTACATTCTATATTTTGTCGCATTTTGTGCTTTCGTGCTTAACTATTCTATGATAAGAACAGTTATCACTTCGCCACAGCAGCATGACAAAATCGCCACCTTGGTTGCTTTGGTGATTTTATGTCTACCATTTTACGTTGGGATTGCTTATTTTGCCAAGAACATTCGTGTGCACAGATCGGGTACGCAACGCTTGGCGCGAGTATTTCAGGCCCTTCGTCGCAGCGATCTAGCTGCCGTAATTATATTGGTTATTGCAGCTTGGCCAATGGGTTTGTATCTTGTTATCATTCGTTTACTTCGTCCGATCTACCAACCCTTTCTGTCTGGAAAGAAACCAACGCCCTGTGGTATAAAAGATTCGTTACCTTTGCCAGCCTCTTGGAACGTGGCCAACAATCCCTTCTCAGCGCTTTCCTTGCAGCAGCGACTTGAACAGTGGGTCATTCTGGCCCACGAGCGTCCACGAGAAGAAGACCCCATCATTCAAGCGGGTGAAGAGGGAGAGAGGAAGGCTATACAAACCCTTCGTCGCACAAAACTTATCACTGGAGCAGAACTGTTTGTTGGAAAACGAGTCCCGAAGGTCAAGAATCACCCCTTAATCAAAAGCTCGCGCAGCGAACTCGATATTATTATACTCACCCACCGCCGAATTCATGTAATTGAGGTGAAAAACTGGAGCGGGAGGATCTCTCCGGGACCTGATGAAACCAAATGGACCCGAACTAAACGAAATAATCCAGATAGTAGTAGGGATGTCGATAATCCTGTTATGCTCAATTCCGCAAAAGCATTGTCCTTAAAAAATTATCTGCAAAGTATCGGAATTGATATTCCTTATGAACACTTTCAAACGAATTTATTTCTGGTCAATAACAATGTTGTGCTTGATCCTGCCATAAAAAATATTCCTGATGTCATTACCGCAACACAGGTGTCTGGATTTGCCAGAACTCTTGGCTTTGGCGGCATAGAGCGAGTACTGCTGCGAATGGTGCGGGTGGTCCTAGAGCGGGAACATGCAGATACGATCGCGCATGGTTTCGGAGCATTTTCCGAAGAGACGCGTCGTAAATTGAGTGAAGCGATCCATGTCATACCTACCTGGGATAAACTGACTTTTTTTGGTGGAGTCACCCACACGGGCGATATCCTTGCGCTTACCATCAATGGGCAGAGTTGTACCATAAAAGATCTTGCGCAGAATCAGTGTATGCGTTTTAGTTGGCGGCGTAATCGTGTATATGCTCTTGTCTGTGCCCTGCTTGGCATGAACATTGGCGCAATTCACGATGGCCATCGCAAAATACCATGCTGCGGCGTCAATGAAGTGCTGTTCCACTTTGCTGGCCAGCCAAAGCCAGAGATCGTGCCCCTGACCGCAATCGACTGGTTACAGAAAGGATGAAGCGTGTGGCAAGATAGCATCAAGGCAATCGCCAGAGTGGAAAGGTTTACTAGGACTCTCGGTAAGCAAAGGTAAATGACTGTATGGTATTCTATAAACGAAGCCGCAAGGAGTAAGTCAACGTGCTGGAGAACAACACATCTCTTGCTAATACAGCTATCAGCAAATCAATTTGGTGGCGCCTAACTTGGAGGCAAACCCTGTTTTTTGTAGTCACCGTGCTCGTGCTCTATGCTTTGGATGGATTTCATGCGTTTTCTTTATATTCAGGGCACAATAAATTTATTGGTATTTCTGAATTAATCATGGCGTTTGCGTTCGATGGAAGCATCGCAGTTGTGTTGTTTGCGGCGTATAGCGTTTACATACTCAGATCTGCAGTGTGGAGAAAACCAATAAAAGATGACGCGCAACAATGGCAAGTTCATTTTATCGGTACAAAACGAACGGTTAGTCTGACAACGATTGAGGCAGCGTTGGTGTTCTTCGCTATTTTATGGCGGGCATGGATTCTGAACGGTGTTCTGTTGTCGCTCTTGTGGTGGATTCCTGGCTTCTTCATTGTTTCCTATCTGGTCGCGAAATTCATAGCAATCCTGTGGTATATTCGCTATCCACTCGGAAAAATAAAACTAGCTGCGTCGTTGACTGGAAGTTCTATGAGTTGACGATATAGCGAGAGAAACCCTGTTATAACACCCAGTTGTTGTTACGCATTTCGGTATTTCTGTCCAAGGTATTGTTGTATTGCAAAGGAGAGAGTCTATGGCCTTGAGCACGTCTGGTAAAATTGTTGGTACAATTTCTTTCTATGGATTAGCCATGTGCTTGCTGAGTGCTTGCGCGTTGCCCAAACCAAAGCCGCCAACCGCCGCTCTGTCGCCGGTGGCCGCAGCGCAGGAGGCGGATGAACAATGTACAACATATGGCTTACAAGCTGGCACGCCGAATTATATAGCTTGTGTGAAACAAGCTACCGATAGATTGTTGTACAATAACTCCGTTGCACGTTGTGCACAGAAATCATTCACAAATCAATGCGGAGGCGGGATAATGGCGACAGTCGATCCGACGCCCGCGCAGAGTTTGGAGAATACCGAATGCAAGCAGCGCATGTATGAATTGTGCACGCAATCAGCAGCCCAAGAGTATCTACAAAGAAATATGCCCACAAATCCGTTTGGGTGACAAGGCGCTGTTCAAGCCCGGCAGAAGATGGGCGTCTTGGCATTTTCAATGAGTCCTCCGGGCGCCCCTTTGTGCCTTTCAGTAAGTCAGTTGTAATCTTCCGTGCATTATTTTCGAGCATAGCTCTCGGTGGGTCCTGGTTTCTCGAACATGAGGATCAGCTGAAGGCTAATTTACCCCCACTGCCGAAAGACGTGCGCTACAGCCCAAGCACTCTGCTCAAGGTGCCGGGTCCCGAGCAGATGAAGCAGGAATGGATTGCTAGTAAAGGAGTCGCTTCCTATGAACATGTCATGGCCTACTTGGACAGATAGCCAAGGCGCATCGCGCTCCGATAGCCGCCTATCAAGCCGGAGAGAAGGAGTAGTCGGTTGCACGACTTCCTCGGATAGCCAGTGGTTCGCGCTAATATAATCAGTACCTGACGCTATCATAGGAGAATTCGTCTGCGAAAAAGTCATAAGTTTGTCATAAAAGCTTCATCATAGTGTCACATTGTTCTGTTAGCATTTGTCCACAGTTTGACAAAACCGCTACAGTCATGGGGTGAAGTGGTTCCTTCTGTTGGGCAAGGGGGCAAGAGACTCATGAAGAAAATCCTCGGCGCAGTATTTCTGGGAGTCTGGATGTCGGGTTCCGCACTGGGCGCCCCTCTGATTGCCATGAGCAACACTGCCAATCCTGGCGCGGTTGCTGATGCCTATCTGGCCCACGCCCGAGCCATTCGAGAGAGTGACCGGCCGATCGTCGCACTGCTCAATCGCGATGACTACGACGCGGCCATCCCGCTGCTGCGCAAGGCGGCGGCGGACAAGGACGACTTCTGGGCGGCCGATACTCTTGGGCAGCTCTATCAGGCGGGGCTTGGGGTGGAACGCAGTCCGCAGCAAGCCTTTCAATGGTATCTGCAGGCCGCCGAGGCGGGCGACCGCTGCGCCCAGCGGCAGGTGGCCAATGCCTATCTGAATGGCTGGGGGGTGGCAGCCAATCCGCAGCGGGCCGCCTTCTGGTTCCGTCAGGGCCTGATGGTGCCGCAGGTAGCCAATGCCGACTTCTGGTTGGGCAAGACCTACGCAGCCGGCAAGCTGATGCCGAAGAACATGGACAAGGCTGCCTGGTATCAGGGCCGCAGTCTGAAGTTGCTACAGACGCTGTATGCCGAGCAGGTGGGGGCGGCTGCCTATGATCTGGGCATTGCCTATCTCCACGGCGACGGTGTCGACAAGGATCGCGCGCGGGCAGAAGCGTATTTTCGTCAGGCCCTGGCCTGGCATTATCCAGCAGCGGCGTACGCGCTCACGCATCTGGAGGAGAAGCACTCATGAAACGACGCGAGTTTTTGCAGAGTCTGGGGGTAGGGGCGAGCCTTACCGCGTTCTTGGGCAGTACGGTCGCACGGGCGGCCTTGTTGCCGGCCAACCATCGCAGCGGCAGCATCGAGGACGTCGAACATATCGTCGTCTTTATGCAGGAAAATCGCTCCTTTGATCACTATTTTGGCCATCTGAGTGGCGTGCGCGGCTACAACGACCGCTTTCCTCTGACCTTGCCGGGTGGTCAACCCGTCTGGTTTCAGGGGCGGATGACGGATCCCAGTCGTCCCGTCCTGCCCTTCCATTTGAACACCCAGAAGACCTCGGCGCAGTTTATTCAGGACCTGGACCATAGCTGGGCATCGCAGCATGGCGCGGTGGCCGGCGGGCTGATGAATGCCTGGCCCCTGAACAAGACCGACATGACCATGGGCTATTTTCTGCGTCAGGACGTTCCCTTCCATTATGCCCTGGCCGACGCTTTTACCCTTTGTGATCACTATTTTGCGTCCATCAATGGTCCCACCTGCCCCAATCGCTGCATGCTCTTCACCGGCTCTATCGACCCGGAAGGGAAGGACGGCGGTCCCTATATCGATGACGACACGCATCTTTGGACCAAGGGGGTCAAACCCTTTACCTGGCCGACCTATGCCGAGCGTCTGGAGAAGGCGGGCATTACTTGGCGGGTGTATCAGGAGGGGCTGCATGAGGTCGATCACAACCCCATGACGGGCAACTTTGGTGAAAATGCGCTGCTCTACTTCCAGCCCTTCGCCGACGCCCCCAGCAGTTCGCCGTTGTACCAACGGGCGGCATTGCCCGGTGGCGTGGCGGCCCTGCGCGAGGATGTGCTGCAGGACCGCCTGCCCCAGGTCTCCTGGATCACCGTTCCCGCCGGGTATTCGGAGCATCCGTCCTATCCGCCGGCCTATGGGGCCATCTACATTGCCCGGGTACTCGATGCCCTGACCAGCAACCCCGAGGTCTGGGGCAAGACGGTACTGCTGCTGGACTACGATGAAAACGACGGCTTCTTTGACCATGTGCCGCCGCCCCAGCCACCCACTCCCGTGCGCCCGGGCAAATCCACGATCAGTACCGAGGGCATGGTGCACAATCGCATCAATCCCGACTGGCCGGTCTTGTATACCCCCGATCAACTTCCGTATGGACTGGGTCCAAGGGTGCCGATGACGGTGATTTCCCCGTGGAGCAAGGGCGGTTATGTCTGCTCCGAGGTCTTCGATCACACTTCGGTGCTCCGCTTCATCGAGAAGCGCTTTGGGGTGAGCGAGCCCAACATCGTCCCCTGGCGGCGGGCAGTCTGCGGGGATCTGACTTCTGCCTTCGATTTCTCCCGCCCCGATGACCGCTTTGTGTCTTTGCCCAGTACCCGGAACTATGTGGCAACGGTACACCACGAATCGACCCTGCCGGCGCCGGTGGTGCCGGAGGAACAGCCGATCGCCATCGCGCCGCAGGAGGCAGGACTGCGCCGTCGTCGACCCCTGGCCTACGACACCCGTCTGCGCCTGGAGGCAACGGCGAATGGGGTACGGCTGCGCTTTCATAACCCTTCTCCCCTAGGCGTTGCCTGCACTGCGTATTGGGATGGCAGCAGCCATCTGCCACACCACTACAGCATCGGCGCCGGGGATCGCCTGGAAGACGACATGCCTCTACCCAAGGGCCAGGAGCTCTCGCTGACGGTGTATGGGCCGGATGGCTATCTGCGGCGAATTACCGGAGAGGGGCCTTCCACCCTCGAAGTGGATGCCTGGCCGGAGAAAAGCGGTGACCTCCATCTGCATCTGCACAACGGGGGTAGAGAAGGGCAGAGGGTGACGGTTGCCGACCAGGCCTATGGCCTGGGCACGCGCGAGATCCGCTTGGCGCCCGGAGAAACGCGCGAGATTTCCTGGCCGCTGGCGCAAAGCCATCATTGGTATGACCTGGAAATCCGTGCAACCAGTCATCGCTGGCGATTGGCGGGGCATGTCGAGACTGGCGAGGAAAGCTGGTCCGATCCGGCCAATCTGAAGCCTGTCCTGGCCTAGCGGGTACCGCAAGGATCCGCATACGCCGCCGTCTGGGGGCGCGAATTCTTTGTCTTGCCGGCCGTGTCTTGGGAAATTTGACTCGGGCGCTGCAATCGCTATGATATCTCTGTGTTCGTATACCACCTATTTTTCTGTACGACGGGCTCCCCACAATAGCCCTGTCGGTTGTTTGGAGGATGTTGCAGTCTTGATCAAGCCGCATAAGCGGTATAGGCTCAGTAAACATCAACAATGTGCAAGTCTCGTATCCCTGATCTCAAGGCATAATTCCTGATCTGTATTCCGTGCAGAGGAGCTCTCTCCCAATGAGTGACGTTATTTCCCATGTATCTGATGAAACCTTCGACGCCGAAGTCCTGCAGTCTGACAAACCCGTGTTGGTCGATTTTTGGGCGGAATGGTGTGGTCCGTGCAAGATGATCGCCCCAGTTCTTGAGGATGTTGCCGGGGAGTACGCCGATCGTATGAAGGTCGTCAAATTCAACATCGATGAAAATCCCGCTACGCCACCGCAATATGGCATACGCGGCATTCCCACCCTGCTCCTGTTTAAGGCCGGAAAACTCGAGGCCAGCAAGGTAGGGGCACTTAGCAAAGCGCAGCTCACCGCCTTTCTGGATAGCCAGCTTTGAATGCTCCAAGACCCCGCCGCAAGCCGCAACGTTCTCCCAAATCTTTCCCCAATGAAGATCTTCTTCTAGAAGAGGAGGAGTCCTTCACTCCAGTTCCCGGGGCTCCCTCGGTCAACCTCAGCGAACTGAAGAGAAAATCGGCCACGGAGCTTGCGCTCCTGTGCCAGGAGCTGGGGATCGATGGGGCGGCCAGGCAGAAGAAACAAGAACTGATCTTCAATATCCTCAAGGCCCATGCGCGCAATGGCGATGCCATCTATGGCGATGGGGTACTGGAAATCCTGCAGGATGGGTTCGGCTTTTTGCGTGCGGCATCGGGCTCGTATATGGCGGGGCCGGACGACATCTATGTCTCGCCCTCGCAGATCCGTCGCTTCAACTTGCAGACGGGGGATACGGTTTCCGGGCAGATTCGCCCGCCCAAGGAGGGGGAGCGCTACTTTGCCTTGCTCAAGGTGGAGAGCATCAACTTCGAGGGGCCGGAGGCAACCCGCAACAAGGTCAATTTTGATGATCTGACGCCATTGTTTCCGGAAGAGGCCCTGCGCCTGGAGTCGGATCATATGGTTTATGGTGAGCCTTCGGCGCGCATCATCGATCTGATCTCCCCGATCGGCAAGGGGCAGCGTGGCCTCATCGTGGCGCCGCCCAAGACCGGCAAAACGGTATTGTTGCAGCAGATTGCCCATGCGATTACCAGTAATCATCCGGAATGCTATCTGATCGTACTCTTGATTGATGAGCGCCCGGAGGAAGTGACGGAGATGCAGCGTTCGGTGAAGGGTGAGGTGGTGTCCTCGACCTTCGATGAGCCCGCCACCCGCCATGTGCAGGTCGCCGAAATCGTCCTGGAAAAGGCCAAGCGTCTGGTGGAACATAAGCATGACGTGGTGATTCTGCTCGATTCCATTACCCGTTTGGCGCGCGCCTACAATACCGTCGTGCCCTCTTCAGGTAAGGTGCTCACCGGTGGCGTCGATGCCAACGCCCTGCAAAAGCCGAAGCGCTTTTTTGGTGCGGCGCGCAATATCGAGGAGGGCGGTAGCCTGACTATCATCGCCACTTCGTTGGTGGAAACTGGTTCCAAGATGGACGAGGTGATCTTCGAGGAGTTCAAGGGCACCGGCAATATGGAAGTGCACTTGGATCGCCGCCTTGCCGAGAAGCGCGTCTATCCCGCCATCAATCTGAACAAGTCCGGTACCCGTCGCGAAGAACTGCTCATTCCGCAGGAACTTCTTAACAAGATCTGGGTGCTGCGCAAGCTGCTGGCACCCATGGATCCCATGGAATCGATGGAATTTCTGTTGGACAAGGTGCGAGCGACCAAGACCAATGCGGAATTCTTCGATTCCATGAATCGCTGAGCCGCCCTAGACCTTCGGCGCATCTCTCTTTATAATCCGCCACTTTCTGAAAACCCAGAGTGTTAGCCATGAATCTCGAAATTCAGCCGAAATATGAAGAAGTGACTGTAACCTGCAGTTGCGGAAACAGCTTCAAGACCCGTTCCACGGCAGGGCGCGATCTGCATATCGATCTGTGCTCCGAATGCCACCCGTTTTACACCGGCAAACAGCGTACGGTTGCTGCCGCCGGGCAGGTAGAGAAGTTCCGCAAGCGGTACGGTAAGTAAGCTTCTTCCATGGCCAGCGAGAGCCTGCGCGATCGCGCTCTGGCGTACCACGCTGCTGCGCCGGCGGGGAAGATAACGGTCGTTCCGTCCAAGCCCTGCGTGACCCAGGCAGATCTGACGCTGGCGTACACCCCTGGGGTTGCCGAGCCGGTGCGCGAGATTGCTGGCGACCCGGAAAAGGCCTACGACTACACCGCCAAGGGGAATCTCGTCGCGGTCATCAGCAATGGTAGCGCAGTACTTGGCCTGGGCAAGGTCGGAGCGCTCGCCGGCAAGCCGGTAATGGAGGGCAAGGCGGTCCTCTTCAAGCGCTTTGCCGACATCGATGCCTTTGATATCGAGGTCGAGGCGCGCGATGCCGAGCATCTGATCGATGTGATCGCCGCCATCGCTCCCGGCTTCGGTGGCATCAATCTGGAGGACATCGCGGCGCCCGACTGTTTCCGGGTCGAGCGCGCCCTGCAGGAACGACTCGATATTCCTGTCTTTCACGACGATCAGCACGGTACGGCGGTCATTGTTGCGGCAGCCCTGCGCAATGCCCTGGAGTTGCAGGAGAAAGAGCTCGGCAAGGCGAAGGTTGCCATTGTCGGCGCCGGCGCGGCGGGCCTGGCCATTGCCGGTATCCTGAAAAAACTGGGTGCCCAGCACTGCTATCTTAGTGATGTGCACGGGGTCTTGCACCAGGGGCGACAAGATTTGAGTGAGTGGCATCGACCCCACGCCTTGGCACCTGACGGCTGGGCCCTGGCCGATATGATCGCCGATGCCGATGTGCTCATCGGCGTTTCCGTAAAGGGTGCCATCCCCCTGGAGTTGCTTGCCAGCCTCGCGCCGCGCCCGGTGATCTTCGCCCTGGCGAATCCCGATCCCGAGCTCGATCCCTGGCGGGCGCGGGAGCTGCGTCCGGATGCCATCATCGCCACGGGGCGCTCCGACCTGCCCAACCAGGTCAATAACGCTTTGGGTTTCCCGTTCCTCTTCCGGGGAGCCTTGGATGTGCGCGCCCGCGCCATCAATGCCGAGATGCTCGCCGCCGCGGTAGAGGCCCTGGCCTCCCTGGCGCGCAGCGAGGTGCCGGATGAGCTGTATGCGGCCTATGATCTTGCGCCAGGTACCTTGCAGTTCGGGCCCGAGTACATCATTCCCAAACCGCTGGATCCGCGCCTGCGCAGCGTTGTCGCTACTGCGGTGGCGCAGGCAGCGCGGGATAGCGGCGTCGCCCGCAGGTAACCCCATGCACCTCGCGGATCTTGCGGTTCGCGATCTGCTGCGTATTGCCATTGTTGGTTTTTTACTGGCGGTCTTTGCTTTCCTGGTGTGGCGGGTCATGGCACCTTTCTTTGGTGTTCTCGCCTGGACCTCGATCATCGTCTATGTCACCTGGCCCCTACGGCACTGGCTTTGCCGACGTCTGCCACCCTGGCCGACGGCTGCCTTGATGACGCTCTTTTTCTCCTTGGTATTTCTGCTGCCTTTTCTCTTTCTGAGTTTTCATCTCTTCCATGAACTGCAAGCCTTGCTGAAGAGCTGGAGTACGGCCGACGCGCACTGGCATCCGCTGGCAGAAATCCAAAAAAGCCCGTGGTTTGCCAAGATCTGGAATAGCCTTCCTCTCGCCTGGCGGGACAGCCTCCACGCCGGCGCGCTTAGCCCGAACCTGAATGCCTGGGCAGCGCGGGTAGGGATTTTTGCAGGAGGACTAGGGAAGGCGTTGGGCAGCCTGGGGATGATCTGGGTCAGTAGTCTGGTCTTCTACCGGCATGGCGAAACCTTTCTGCGACAGGGGCAGGAGGTGTTCGCGAGCCTCCTCGGGCCACAGTTCCCACAATATCTGGCGACGGTCGGCAATACCCTGCGCGCGGTGGTGTACGGCATCTTCGCCACGGCCGTCGCCCAGGGGCTGCTGGCGGGTCTGGGGTACTGGGCGAGTGGCATGCCGGCGCCGGTGCTGTTGACCTTCGTCACCATGATTTTTTCGCTGATGCCCTTTGGTACTCCCTTGGTATGGGGCGCGGCGAGCATTTGGCTGCTCTGGCAGGGCCACTACTACGCTGGTGTCGGGCTCTTTCTGTGGGGTGCCCTGGTGGTCAGCTGGGTAGACAATCTGATCCGCCCCTGGGTGATCTCTGCCGCTGTGCATCTGCCCTTTCTGCTGGTGATGTTCGGGGTGCTGGGCGGGATCATTGCCTTTGGTTTTCTGGGGATTTTTCTCGGACCGGTCTTGCTCGCCGTGGCGCTGAATCTCTGGCAGCGCTATGTGCGGAGCTTGCAGACTGTCGCTGCTGACTCCTGAACTCGGACTTCCTTTACCGGATCTGCCTGCCTTGGTCTTTTGTGCCCAGGGTTCTATACTGACCCCATCAACACAGCAAGGCTCTCCCGCGAGCCCTATTTTTCGAGGTGACCGATGCGTTCCGATACAATCAAAAAGGGCTTTGAACGAGCCCCTCACCGCGCTTTGCTCAAGGCCTGTGGAGTTACCGATGCTGACATGAACAAACCCTTCATCGGTGTTGCCAATTCCTATATCGACATCATTCCGGGGCATGTGCATCTGCAGGAATTTGGCAAGATCGTCAAGGAGGCAATTCGCGCTGCTGGTGGAATCCCTTTCGAATTCAATACGATTGGCGTAGATGACGGTATCATCATGGGGCACGATGGCATGCGCTATTCGTTGCCGAGTCGGGAACTGATCGCCGACTCCATCGAAACGGTGGTGCAGGCGCATCACCTCGATGGCCTGGTTTGCATCCCCAACTGCGATAAGATCGTTCCGGGCATGATCATGGGCGCGCTGCGCTGCGATATTCCCACGGTCTTCGTCTCCGGCGGACCCATGGAGGCCGGCAAGCTGGATGACGGCACGCCCATCGATCTGGTGACGGCGTTTGAGGCGGTCGGGCAATTCAAGCGCGGACAGATTACTGAGCTGCGCCTGAAGGAGATCGAGGACAAGGCCTGCCCTACCTGTGGTTCCTGCTCGGGAATGTTTACCGCCAACAGCATGAACTGTCTGATGGAGGTCTTGGGGATTGCCTTGCCCGGTAACGGCACCGTTTTGGCGACGGCCAGCGAGCGGCGCGATCTGGTGCGGGAGGCGGCGGCGCGGGTCATGGCCCTGGTGCGCGCCGGTGGGCCAACCATGCGCCAGCTGGTCGACTTCGAGGCCATCGACAATGCCTTCATTCTGGACATGGCGATGGGTGGCTCCACCAACACGGTACTGCATACCCTGGCTATCGCCCGGGAGTCGGGTATTGATTATCCCCTGGCCCGGGTCAACGAACTGGCGCAGAAGGTGGCCTATCTGGCCAAGATATCGCCCGCGCTCTCTACCGTGCATATCGAAGACATTGGCCGCGCCGGTGGTATTCCCGCTATCCTGCACGAAGTCCACAAGCGCAATGGCGAGGTTCTGCATCTCGACAAGCCCACGGTCAGCGGCAAGAGTCTACGCGAGATCGTCGAAAGCGCGCAGGTGCGCGACAGCAAGATCATTCATCTGGCAACGGAGCCAATCTCGCCCACCGGTGGTCTGCGTGCGGTCTTTGGCAACCTGGCGCCGCAGGGGGGCATCGTCAAGATTGGCGCGGTAATACCCGCCATGCGCAAGTTTTCCGGGCCGGCAAAGATCTTCGAGAGCATGGAAAGCGCGGCAGAGGGGATCCTGGCTGGCGAGGTGCAGCCCGGGCAGGTGGTGGTGATTCGCTACGAAGGGCCGAAGGGTGGCCCCGGTATGCCGGAAATGCTCACGCCCACCGCCAATATTATGGGCATGGGTCTGGGCGAGAGCGTTGCGCTCATTACCGATGGCCGGTTCAGTGGCGCTACGCGGGGGGCCTGCATTGGTCACATCTCGCCGGAGGCGGCCGAGGGCGGCCCCATTGCTTTGCTGCGGGATGGTGACATCATCGAGCTCGATCTGGATGCTGGTAGCTTGCAGGTGCAGCTCAGCGATGCCGAACTGGCAAAGCGGCGCGAAAGCTGGGTGCCCGTCGAAAAGCCTCTCAAGTCGCCGTGGTTGCGCCGCTACCGCAAGCTGGTGACCAACGCCGCCATGGGCGCGATTCTGGAATCCTGAGTTGACGGATTCTTCCCTGCGGATCGGCGTCTATGTCGATGCCGAGAACGTACGTTATAACGGTGGCTATGCCATGCGCTACGACGTCCTGCGCCGCTTTGCCGCGCGTGGGGATGGCCGCACGGCGGGACAGCTCATTCGCCTCAACACCTATATGGCCGTCGATGGGCAACGGGTCCGGGTAGACAGTGAATATCGCGACCGGATCCGCGCCTATCAGCAGGCAGTGCGCGATCTGGGCTGGAAGATCATCGAGAAGCCGGTGCGCTGGTTTACCGATGACGAGGGCAATGCGGTAGCCAAGGCAAATGCCGATCTCGATCTCGCCGTTGATGTCATGCTGCAGTCGGAACGCCTGGATCAGGTGCTGCTGGTGACCGGTGATGGCGATTTTTTACAGGTGGTACGGGCACTGCAAAATCGCGGCTGTCGGGTAGAGGTGCTGGGCTTTCGCAATGTTTCCCTGCACTTGCAACACGAGGCCGATGCCTTTTATTCCGGTTATCTCATTCCCGGACTGCTGCCCGTGCGGGGGGACGGCAAGGTATCTTGGGGCGAGTTTGGTTCGCGGGTACGCGGTATTTGCAGCCGCTGGGAGGTAGACCGTGGCTTTGGTTTTATCCGCTTCCAGCGCGAACTGAGCAGCCATCTCTGGGTGACCGATACGCGCCAGGAGGACTCTCCCTATGGCTCGGCTTTTGTGCACATCTCCGATCTACCGCGCGAGCTGGATGTAGGCGATCTCCCCAGTCGCGACATCGTCCTCGAATTCGATCTGGAGCCCAGCGAAATGGAGCGCGGGGGGTTTGTCGCCAAGCGCTGTACCGTAGTCTACCGCTATGACGGAAAATATGCGGCTACCCCGCGCGTCGATCATCGGGAGCTGGAATTGTTGCCGGTTGCGAGAAACCACGTGTCAGCAGAGAAAACCGAGGACGCGGCCAGTATCGTGGAGCCATCGACCGCAGACTAGGCCAGTTGCTGCACTTATTCCTCGCGCAGACGGCGCAAAAAGATCCCGCTGCGCCGCTGCAGGTTGTAAAGTGCCTGTTTTGGCATGGGTAATTCCTTGAGATTGCCACGGCGAAAGGCACGCTCCAGAAACCAGTGACTGCTTTGGGTGCTGAGTACGAAGACCTCGTTCAGACCGAACCTGCGGGCAGTCGCGATGCCATAGTCCAAGAGCTGCTCGCCGCGGCCCTCCTCGCGGTACTGCTCATCTACGGCCAGACAGGCGATCTCGGCCATCCCGTATTCCGGGTAGGGGTAGAGCGCCACGCAGCCGATCACCTTGCCGTCGCGTTCCATCACCGTAAACTGTTCCACCTCGCGCTCCAGGCGCTCGCGTCCACGGCGCACCAGCACGCCACTTTCTTCCAGGGGGCGAATCAGGGACATGATGCCGGGGATATCATTGCGCGTTGCCGGACGCAGGTGTTCGAAGGGATCGCGGGAAATCATCGTCCCGAGGCCATCTCGGGTGAATAGCTCGCGCAGCAGGGCTCCGTCCTCTTTGCGCGGGATGACGTGTACCCGTTCCACGCTGGCGCGGCAGACCTTCTCCGCACTCAACAGATGCTCGCGGATGGCCTCCGGCAGTTCACTCTGCAGCAGGGCAGGGATCTCCGACAGGACGATCTGCCGTAGTAGTTCTCCCCGGCTATCGAGCACGCCCGGAAAGTCGGCGTAAAAGATCAGTTTGGCCGCCTTCAGGGCGATTGCTGTCGCCACGGCGATATCTTCTGCGCGGATATTGAAGAGGGTTCCAGTCGGTGAAACCCCAATGGGGGAGAGCAGCACCACTTCGTCGGCGGCGAGATGACGATGGATGGCCTCGACGGCAACGCGCCGCACCTCTCCCGTATACTGGTAGTCGATCCCTTCCAAGATACCGATGGGCTGGGCGATGATGAAATTGCCGCTACTCACCTGCAATCCGGCGTGGGCCATGGGCGAATCCAGACGCCCTTCCGAGAGCATGGCTTCTACCTGCAGGCGGGCACCGCCGACCGCCGGAATCAGACGCTCCATGACCTCCTCGGTGGTGATGCGACGACCATTCACCCGCTGCGAACTGAGATCGTCGCGCTCCAAGGCGGCGTCGATCTGCGGCCCGGCGCCATGGACCAGCACGATGTTGATTCCCAAGCTGTTGAGTAGGGCAATGTCTTGGGCAATATTCCAGAAGTGGCCGTCAGCGATGACATCGCCACCAAAATTGAGGACGAAGGTTTGTCCGCGAAAGCGATGAATATACGGCGACGATTCGCGAAAATGGCGAACGAAACTGCTTTTGATCATCGCCTCAGCGTTAGGAGTGCAGCGAAATCGTGCGTCGTTGCGGCCGCTTCTGGGCGCGTGCCTGGGCTTCTTCGGGCGTCAGGGTTTGCAGGGTAAAGGCATGGATGCTCTCACCAATGCCATCAACGGCGGCATAGACCAAGCGATGCCGGGCAAGGGGACTCAGGCCGGTGAACTTGTCACTCACGATGCGCAGCTCATAGTGACCACCGTCACTGGTAGCTCCAGCATGTCCGGCATGGGCCTCGCTGCGGTCACGGATTTCCAGCTCCTGCGGCTGCAGGGCGCTGCGCACGGCATTTTCGATCGTTTCCTTGTTCATCAAAACACCACCTTGTAGGGACGCACGCTAACGTCGGCATAGACGCCATGACTGAGATAGGGCTCGGCAGCAGCCCAGTGTTGGGCGTCGCTCAGGGAATCGAAACGGGCGATGATCAGGCTGCCGGTGAAACCAGCCTCGCCGGGCTCCTCGCTGTCGATGGCCGGGAAAGGACCCGCACTCAACAGGCGTCCCTCGGATTGCAGCTGATGCAGGCGGGCAAGATGCTCGGCGCGCACTTGTTTGCGCAATTCCAGAGAATTGGGATTGTCGATGCCGATGATACAGTAATACATGCCTGTTCTCCCGAAAGTAATGCCTCAGTCTAGCACAGGCCGGCTTACTGCGAATCCTTGCCGTGCAGGGCATCGGGGGGAAGGGCACGACTGATGAGGATCGCCTGATAGATCACGAAGAGCACGGTAAGAATCAGTAGGCCAAAGAGCTTGAAATCCACCCAGATGGCCGTCGGAAAGGTGTAGGCAATGAGCAGGTTGAGGGCAGCCAGGACGATGAAAAAAATAATCCAATAGCGGTTCAGTCGACGCCAGAAGTGATTGGGTAGGGCGACCGGCAGCTGCGCCCCCATGAGACGCTGCAGCAGGGGTGTCTCGCGCCAGTGCGTCCAGAGCAGGGCGACGGCGAAGAGAAAATACAGAATGCTGGGCTTCCACTTGATGAAAGTGTCATTATGAAAATAGATCGTCAGGCCACCAAAGATCAGAATCAATAGTGTCGAGATCCAGGTCATGCTCTCCACCCGACCTTGGCGCCGCCATTGCCAAAGCATGAGTAATACCGAGGCAACGATGAGAACCTTCGTGGCAAAGTAGATGCCGTGGATCTTGTAGGCGACGAAGAACAGGATCACCGGCAGAAAATCGATCAACAGTTTCATGAACAGACCAAAACGGGTAGGGTGGAGCATACCAGTGTACCGATCTGTAGGAGAGTTTGCCTAGTGGAACAGGAAGAGTGGTTGCAGCCGTTGCTGCGGGCCCTCGGGCAGCAGCAAAAGAAGGAATTGCCCGACTTTGGGCGGTATCGGGCCGCGCGCTGGCGCCGTCAACGCCTTGGCGGCCATCTGGAGGGGCTGGCGCGGCTGGACCTGCCGCGCCTCGATAGCCTCTTGGGGATCGAGGACATCAAAAAGACCTTGGAGACCAACACCCGCCCGTTTGTTGCTGGCTTGCCAGCCCAAGACGCTCTGCCTTG
>Ga0078972_1000264_pt1 | contig 218600 bp, 205 predicted proteins | sample YelNatPaOPGAMG01_FD_67568 | JGI IMG/M metagenome (GOLD analysis project Ga0078972, IMG submission 67568) | Hot spring thermophilic microbial communities from Obsidian Pool, Yellowstone National Park, USA - OP-RAMG-01 (SPADES assembly) (version 2) | ecosystem: Environmental > Aquatic > Thermal...
ACCTGCGACCAGAGCGCGCGGATCAGCCCGTCCTTCTCGGCAGGCGATAGATCATTGAGGGCGGGGAACTGGGGCACCCGAAGCTTGAATCGTGGCCCCCGTGGTCATGTCAAGTACTTTTCTACCCAATCCGCCAACCGCTCTCCGGCCAGGGGTTGAGCAGATACTCAACGAGTTCACGTTCCGCTTCAACAGGCGGTTCTACCCGTTCAACGCCTTCCGCTCCCTCCTCGGAATCGCGGGCGATGCCACTGCACCGACTTTTGCTGAGCTATACTCGGATGAGTGGCAGCACCCTGAGATGTAGTGGGTATGGGTCTTAACCGGATAGGCACGGGTTCAAACATGCGCGCCGTCGCCGCCTAACGCTGCCGTTTAAGTTTAGCGACATTGGGCTGCTGCGCATCCCGACTTGAGGGTGGGCGGGGTGATGCCTCGGGACGGGCTGAGAAATTTGCCGTCGTTGTCTCGGCGGCTTAGCCGCATTACTGTTTGAATGGGGGTGTTGGGATGCTGTGGAGTAGCCTGGCGCTCGGCGGAGTAGCCTGGCGCTCGGCTGGATTGGAAAGTTTTTGGCGGTATTTCAATTTCGCCTTGTTTATTTTACAAAAAATATCAACACGTTATTTTTGTCGCTTACAATCGAGTGGGGAAAACAACATCATGACCGAACCGCGCGGCCGCCATTTCTTCGCCAATCCCGGCCCGACCAACATCCCCGACAGTGTGCTGCTGGCCACCGCGCACGCCTCGGTCGACTTCAACGACCCTGCCTTCATGACGGTGTATGAGCAATGCCGCGCGGGGCTCAAACGGGTCTTGCGGATGGAAGCGGGCGAGCTTTTTCTCTATACCGCCTCTGGCCACGGCGCCTGGGACGCGACGCTGGTCAATCTGTTTTCCCCCGGCGATCACCTTCTGATGATCGAATCGGGCTATTTCTCGGAATCATGGGCCGGCATGGCCGAGCGGCTCGGGCTTGTGGTCGAGACGCTGCGGGCCGATTGGCGCCAGGGCGCCGATCCCGCGGGCCTGACCACATTGCTCCGTGCCGATGGCGGGCGACGCATTCGCGCGGTCTGCGCCGTCCACAACGAGACCGCGACCGGCCTTGCCCTGCCGCTCGCCGAACTGCGCGCCGCCATCGATGCCGCGGGGCATGAGGCGCTGTTCCTCGCCGACACCATCTCCTCGCTCGGCAGTTTTGAGTTCCGCATGAGCGATTGGGGGATCGACGCGGTGGTTGGCGGCAGCCAGAAGGGCTTGATGCTGCCCGCCGGCATGAGCTTCACCGCGGTCTCGCCGCGCGGTATGGCGGCGCACCAGGAAGCCCGGCTCCGGCGCGGCTATTTCGACTGGACAGCGATGCTGAGCCGGCCCCATCGTAGTTTCATGGGTACCGTGCCGGTGACGTTCTTCTACGGGCTCCGGGAATCGCTTCGCCTGCTCGAGGAAGAAGGCCTGGAAAATGTCTTTGCCCGCCACCACCGCCTGGCCCGCGCGGTGCGGGCGGCGGTGCGCGCGTGGGCGAGCAATCGCGGGCCGCAGCTTTTCTGCGCCAACCCGGCGCGGGTCTCGGACTCGGTGACCACGATCCTGATGCCGGAGGGCCACGACGCCGAAGCCGTCCGCAAGATCGCGCGCACGCGCTTCAACGTCTCGCTCGGCGGCGGGCTTGGCTCCCTCGGCGGCAAGGTCTTCCGCATCGGCCATCTCGGCGATCTCAACGAGCCGATGGTGATGGGGACGCTCGCCGCCGTCGAAATGAGCCTTTCGCTCGCCGGCGTGCCGCACGGCGCCGGCGCGCTGGAGGCCGCGATGGCGAGCCTGCTCGGGGCGGAATGATAGCGATCAGTTTCAGGAAGAACCAGGGCGGCGGCACCCTCCCTTCCCACGGGGGCCAGCTTCCCCGGACCCCACCATGGAAAGGTTTCCAAGGCGCAGCCCTTGGTAGGGTCTCAATGGGGCGCGGGGGATGAGACCCCTGGCCTCTATTTATTCCGACCGACCCTACGCTTCACACCCCAGGGGCGCCGGCGCGGCAAAGTTTGACGAGATTCGCGACCACCGCGCGGTGTGGCCGGCCGGCGACCAGGGTGAGCAGGATGGTGCGTTGCAGGCTCGGCTCGGTGAGCGGCCGGCCGGCGAGGTCGGCCCCGAGCGCCAGACCGTCGGGCAGCAAGGCGAGGCCGAGCCCGGCCCGCACCAGATCGAGCATCTGCACCCAGGAGCCGCCGCATGCTCGCTCGATGAACCGCGCCCCGCATAGGCTGCGCAGGCGGTGGGCGAAGCCGCCGCAGCGCTCACCGAACAGCAGGGTCTCCCCGGCCAGATCCGCGGCGGTGAGACCGTCCCGTAGCGCGAGCGCGTGATCCGCCGGGAGCACCACTTGGCAGCGCTCCTCGGCAACCTTCCAGCGATTGAGCCGCTCCGGCAACGCCGAATCGTCGGGCAGCAGGGCACAGTCGAGCCTGTCGGCGAGCATCGCCTCGGCCAGCACCGCCGGTCCCGCCTCCTCGAAATACACCGAGATTTCGGGATAGAGCCGCACCAGGCTACGCACCGCGGGCGCAACGTGGGCCGCCGAGATCGCCGGGCCAAGACCGATGCGCAAGGGCGAGGCGACATCCGGCCCGGCGCGGGCGCGAGCGGCCTGGCGCGCCGCCTCGGCGGCCTCCAGCATGGCTTCGAGATGCGGGCGCATGGCGCGGCCGAGTTCGGTGAGCTGGGTGAGATTACGCTCCCGGTAAAGCAGCGCGCCGCCGAGTTCGTCCTCCAGCCGCTGGATCGCCCGGGTTAGCGCCGGCTGGGTAACATTGCAGGCCTCGGCGGCACGGGTGAAATTCAACAGCCGGCAGAGCGTGACGAAATAGCGGACCTGGGTAAGCTCCATGGGCCATCCCCTCGCCTTAGCCCGAGGGCGGGATGGCCAGCGCGCCGAGGGCCGCGAGAATATCGGCGGGCTCGGCGCGACGGGTGAAATCGACATCCGCAAAGCGCCAGCGTATGACGCCGTCGCTATCAAGCACGAAGGTCGCCGGCACCGGCAGGAACCAGGCATCATTGCCGTGCCGTTCGGCGAGATCGTTGCCGAATTTCAACAGCAGCGCGCGGTAGATCGCGGGCACCGAGAAAACCACGCCACAGGCGAGCCCGAGGCCGCAATCGACATCCGACAGGACCTCGTAACGGTTGCCGTGGGCGCGCTTGACGGCGAGCGCCCGCCCCCCGGTTTCGGGCGTGACCGCAACCAGGCTCGCGCCCCGCGCCTCGATCTCGGGCAACGCCTCCTCCAGCGCCGCCAGCATCAGCCGACAATAGGGGCACCATTCGCCGCGAAAAAAGGTGACGACCAGCGGCCCGCGCCGCCACCAATCGGCCAGCCGCGTGAGTTCACCCTCGGCGGTCGGCAGCGCCATGTCGGGGAAGCGATCGCCGACCGCCAGCACCTGGTCGATGAAGCCGCGGCGCGCGAGTTCGCCGACCATCGCCTCGTAGGCGGTCTTCACCTCGGCGATCTGGCCGAGACGCTGGAGACGAAGTTGCTCGTTGAGACGGGGTGTCTTGAGACTGGCCATCGATCTCGGCTCTCCAGCGGCGGGGGCAGCATGGCGGCAAAAGGCCGCGCACGGCAAGGCTACGCCAGCGCGCGGCCTTGCCCCTGGCGGCTAATTGGTGCCGCTGGTGTCGTGGCCCATGCCGTCGTGGCCCATGCCGTCGTGGCCCATGCCGTCGTGGCCCATCGCATTGTGGCCCATGCCGTCATGCGCCATCGCGCCGGCTTGGCAGGCGTGGCCCATGGCGTCGTGGCCGTTGGCGCAGCCCGGCGCCATGGCGGCATCGTGGCCCATGTTGGCGCCCGAATTGTTGGCGCCCGAACTATCGGTGCTCTGGCTATCGGTGTTCTGGGCGAAGCAAGCCGGGGCGAAAGCCACGGGCGCGAGCGCGACGGCGGCGATGGCGGCAAACACGATGTTTCTCATGATCGTTACTCCTTCGCGGCCGACGCTTTGCGCGGCGGCGTGATGAACCAATGCCCCCGGAAAGCTTGACGGCCGGCGGCGGGAGCGAATTTCGCCGCATCGCGGAAGCGGGTCCAATACCGGTTGGTTATCGATTCGATACCTCGACGCGGGCGCGATCCCGCGCCCAACATGCCGCGTCCTGGTGGAGAAGTGTCATGTCCCGAACGCCCGATACCCGGCCCATCCACCCTTGGCCCTTGCGCGTAATGCACTGGCTGAACGCGATCGCCATCGTCACCATGATCGGCAGCGGCCTCGAGATCTACAACGCCGCGCCGCTGTTTCCGTTCACCTTCCCCGCCCGCCTGACCATCGGCGAATGGCTCGGCGGCGCCATCGCCTGGCATTTCGCGGCGATGTGGCTGCTCGTGGTCAACGGGCTCTGCTACCTCGGCTGGGGGGTGTTGAGCGGCCATTTCCGGAGCCGCTTGCTGCCGCTGTCGCCGCGCGCGGTGATCGCCGATCTCGGCGCGGCCCTGCGGTTCCGGCTCAAGCATCGTCCCGGCACCTACAATGCCGTGCAGCGCCTGCTCTATCTCGGCGTGCTGGCGCTCGGCGTGCTGGCATTCGCCTCCGGGCTCGCGATCTGGAAACCGGTGCAGCTCGCCGGGCTTACCGACCTTTTGGGCGGCTTCGCCGCGGCGCGCTACGTGCATTTCCTGGCGATGAGCGGGATCGCGCTGTTCGTCGTCGTGCATCTCGTGCTCGTGGCCCTGGTGCCGAAGGTGCTGTGGCCAATGATCGGCGGCGGCCGCATCGAGGAGAGCCTGCCATGACCGCCGCGCTGGGCCGGCGTCGGCTGCTCGGCCGGGCGCTGGCGTTTGGCTCGACCGCGCTGCTGCCGGCGTGCAATTTCGATGATCCCGATCATCCCGACCTCGCCGATCGCCTGCTGCGGGCGATGTCGCGCTGGAACGACGGCGTGCAGGCGGCGTTGTTCGACCCCAACCGCCTGGCGCCGATTTATCCGGCGAGCGCGATCACCCGGCCGCCACGCTTCAACGCCTTCTATGACCTCGACCATGTGCATGTCGTGGACGGCGCCACCTGGCGGCTCGACCTGTTCGGCGCGGTTGCCGAAAAGCGCGCCTGGCGCCTCGCGGAATTGCGCGCGCTGCCGCAGGAAAGCCAGATCACCCGGCTGATCTGCGTCGAGGGCTGGCGGGTCGTCGGCCAATGGGGCGGCGTGCCGCTCGGTTCGTTCCTCCGCCGCATCGGCGCCGACACGCGCGCCCGCTATGTCACGTTCCGCTGCGCCGATGGCTATTATTCGAGCATCGACATGGCCTCGGCGCTGCACCCCCAAACCCTGCTGGCCCTCGATTTTCTCGCCGCCCCGCTGACCCCGGCCTTCGGTTTTCCGCTGCGGCTCCGCATCCCGACCAAGCTCGGCTTCAAGAACCCGAAATCCCTCACCGCGCTCGGCGTCACCAATGTCTATCCCGGCGGCTACTGGGAGGATCAGGGCTATAACTGGTTCAGCGGTTCCTGAGTGTTTGGCAAGGATTGCCCTCGCGCCAGGAAATAAATCAGAAAAATCAATATGTTGAGGGCATGCTTTCCCTTGCCCCCGCTTAGGCCACGGGAGAGACCCCGGAGATATTGAACCGGTGGGATAATTCCTCGGGAATGCCGAGGAAATTGGCCGCTACTTCGTAGAGCGTGTAGCGCTGGCCGCGCAGCCGGGCGTGCAGGGCGTCGCGGTCGGATTTGAGGAATTCGACATAGAGCACCGGGCGATGCCGGGCCAGGGTTTTCCCCGCGCCGTCCAGCACCGCCATCTCCATCCCCTCGGCGTCGATCTTCAGGAGGTCGAGCCGCGGCAGCGCGAGGCGGTCGAGCGTCGTGACGGGAACGAACTCGCGCAACGCCGGATCGTTCCCGCGGATCTGATGCAGCGCCTCGCGCTGTTCGGGGCCGAACTCGATACTGCCGAAATTGAGCGGCTGGTTGTAGTCGAACTGCGGCAGCTCCACCTCGCCCTCGGTCGCGCCGAGGGCGGCGGCATGGCAGATGACATTGCAAAACCCGTTCAGCGCGGCGCTGCCGGCGACCATGTTGCAGAGCACGCGCTGTGGCTCGAAGGCATGGACGCGGCCGCGCGGCCCGGCGGCGGCGGCGAGGCGCAGCGTATAGGCGCCGAAATTTGCCCCGACATCCACCGCCACCGGATCGGGCGGGGCGAAGCCGAGAAGAGCCGCGAGCAGCTCGATCTCGGTATGGTCGATCGCCCGCCCGCTCTTGAACAGCGCGTTGGTCTGGTTGATGTCGTGCCGGTTGAGCAGCATCTGACCATAAATCGTCGGCACGATGACGGTGAAGGGCACGAGCGGACTGGCTGGGAGAGGGTTCATGGTGTTCCTCGCAGTTTTTGCGGGCCGACGCGACAAGGGCGATAGGTCAGGCGGGGGCGATAGGTCAGGCGGGGGCGATAGGTCAGGCGGGGACAATGGAACCGCCGCCTCGAATATCGGGGAATACCTCCTAACAAATCGCCAACGCGGCACCCGCCGCGGAGGTGACGGCTCTGCGTGGCTGCGCTAAGAGCGTCCGAAAGCCCCCGAGGAATACGCGATGATGACCCATCTCACCAACTCCCTGCGTACCGGCCCCGACGAGCGCGGGCGGTTCGGTGATTTCGGGGGGCGGTTCGTCGCGGAAACGCTGATGCCGCTCATTCTTGAGCTGGAAGAAGCCTATCGCGTCGCCCGCGCCGATCCGCTCTTCCAGCCCGAGCTTGAGCGCTATCTCAAGGATTATGTCGGGCGCCCCAGCCCGCTATGGCGCGCCGAGCGCCTCGCGGCCACGCTCGGCGGCGCGCGCATCTATCTCAAGCGCGAGGATCTCAACCACACCGGGGCGCACAAGATCAATTCCTGCATGGGCCAGATCCTACTCGCCCGGCGCATGGGGAAAACCCGCATCATCGCCGAGACCGGCGCCGGCCAGCACGGCGTCGCGACGGCAACGGTTTGCGCCCTTTTTGGCCTACCCTGCACGATCTACATGGGCGCGCTCGATGTCGAGCGCCAAAAACCCAATGTGTTCCGCATGAAGCTGCTCGGCGCCGAGGTCCGCCCGGTGACTTCCGGGGCGGCAACGCTGAAGGACGCGATGAACGAGGCGATGCGCGACTGGGTCGCCCATGTCGCCGATACCTACTACCTGATCGGCACCGTCGCCGGGCCGCATCCCTATCCGATGATGGTGCGCGATTTCCAGTCGGTGATCGGCGATGAGGCGCGCGCCCAGATCCTCGCCGCCGAGGGCCGGCTGCCGGATGCGGCGGTCGCCTGCGTCGGCGGCGGCTCCAATGCCATCGGCCTCTTTCACCCCTTCCTCGACGAGCCGGCGGTGCGGCTGATCGGCGTCGAGGCCGCCGGGCGCGGGCTCGACACCCACGAACACGCCGCCAGCCTCAATCGTGGCCGCCCCGGCGTCTTGCACGGCAACCGCACCTATCTGCTGCAAACCGCCGACGGCCAGATCGAGGAGGCGCACAGCATCAGCGCCGGGCTCGACTATCCCGGCATCGGCCCCGAGCATGCCTGGCTGCACGATGCCCGCCGCGTCGAGTATGTCGCGGTGACCGACGACGAGGCGCTCGCCGCCTTCCAGCTCTGCGCGCAGACCGAGGGCATCATCCCGGCGCTGGAGACCGCCCACGCTTTGGCCTATCTCAAAACCCTCGCCCCGACCCTCGGCCCGGAGGGGGTGATCCTGGTCAATCTCTCGGGCCGCGGCGACAAGGATATCTTTACCGTGGCGCAGCATCTGGACGCTCGCCTGTGAGCCGGATCGCGGGGCGGTTCGCGGCCCTCCGGCGCGCCGGGCGCGGCGCCTTCATCCCCTTCATCGAGGCCTTCGACCCCGACCGCGCGACCAGCCTCGCGCTGCTCAAGGCGCTGCCGGGGGCCGGCGCCGATCTGATCGAGATCGGCGTGCCGTTCTCCGACCCGATGGCCGATGGCCCGATCATCCAGGCGGCTGGGCAGCGCGCGCTCAAGGCCGGCGCCAGCCTTGCCGGCACGCTCGCGATGGTGCGCGACTTCCGCGCCGAGGATACGGCAACGCCGGTGATCCTGATGGGCTATCTCAACCCCATCCTCGCCTACGGCCCGCGGCGCTTCTGCGCCGATGCCGCCGATGGCGGGGTGGATGGGCTGATCGTCGTCGATCTGCCGCCCGAGGAGGCCGATCTCCTCGCCCCGCATGCCGAAGCGCAGGGGATCGATATCATCCGCCTCATCGCGCCGACCACCGATGACAGGCGCCTGCCGCGCGTGCTCGCCGGCGCCGGCGGCTTCGTCTATTACGTCGCGATCGCCGGCGTCACCGGCACGCGCAGCGCCGCCGCCGCCGATCTCGCCGAAGCGATCCCGCGTTTGCGTCACGCAACCGACCTGCCGATCGCCATCGGTTTCGGGATCAAAACCCCGGAACAGGCGGCCGAAGCGGTGAGGCTCGCCGATGCCGCCGTCGTCGCCTCGGCCCTGATCGAGACGCTCGCCGAAACCCTGATCGGCGGCCAGACCGGACCGGATACCATGACGCGGGTGCTGGCGCAGATCCGCGCCATCGCCGCCGCGGTGCGCCACGCGCGCGCCTAGGTCCCCTTCCCCATCCTCCGGAGCAGCGATGAACTGGCTCAGCGCATATGTCCGCCCGAAAATCCGCACCCTGCTCGGGCGGCGCGAGATCCCGGACCATCTCTGGCACCAATGCCCCTCCTGCCAGCAGATGATTTTCGAGCGCGATCTCGAACGCGGGCTGAAAGTCTGCCCGCATTGCGGCCACCACATGCGCACGAGCGCCGCCGAGCGCCTCGCCTGGACGCTCGATGACGGGGGGACGCGCATCGAATTGCCGAAAGTGCCGGCCGATCCGCTGCGCTTTCGCGACACCAAGCGCTATGCCGACCGGCTCAAGGAGGCGCGCGAAAAAACCCATCTTCCCGATGCCCTGCTGGTCGCCCACGGCACCATCGCCGGGCACAAGGCGGTGGTCGCGGCGATGGCGTTCGAGTTCATGGGCGGCTCGATGGGGGCGGCGGTGGGCGAGGGCATCCTCGCCGCCGCGCAGCTCGCGGTGCTCCAGGCCGCCCCCCTGATCGTCTATACCGCCTCGGGCGGCGCGCGCATGCAGGAAGGCGCGATCAGCCTGATGCAGATGCCGCGCACGGTGATCGCGACGCGCCTGGTCAAGGAAGCTGGCCTGCCCTTCATCAGCGTGCTCACCGATCCCACCACCGGCGGCGTCACCGCGAGCTTCGCCATGCTCGGCGATATCCAGATCGCCGAACCCGGCGCGCTGATCGGCTTCGCCGGAGCACGGGTCATCGAGCAGACGGTGCGCGAAAAACTGCCCGAAGGCTTCCAGCGCGCCGAATACCTGCTCGCGCATGGCATCCTCGATGCCGTGGTGCCACGCCCCGAGATGAAGGCGACCCTGGCGCGGCTGATCTCCCTGCTCACCCTCAAGGACGCCGCGTGAAGACATTCCCGCCGCCCGAGCCCGGCTTCGGGCCGGCGCTTTCGCCGATCGTCGCGCGCTTGCACGCGCTCCATCCGGTGCTGATCGATCTCAGCCTCGGCCGGCTGGAGCGCCTGCTCGCCCGGCTCGGCAATCCCGAGCGCCACCTGCCGCCCGTCATCCACATCGCCGGCACCAACGGCAAGGGCAGCACCGCTGCCTTCACCCGCGCCATCGCCGAGGCGGCGGGATTATCCGCCCATGTCTATACCTCGCCGCATCTCGTGCGCTTCAACGAGCGCGTGCGCCTCAACGGCCGGCTTGCCCGCGACGATGAACTGCTCGATGCGCTCGCCGAGGTCGAGCGGGTCAACGAGGGCGCGCCGATCACCGTGTTCGAGGTGATCACGGCGGCGGCTTTCCTGCTCTTTGTCCGTCATCCCGCCGATCTCGCGGTGATCGAGGTCGGGCTCGGCGGCCGAGCGGACGCGACCAACGTCATCCCCCGCCCAGCGGCTTCGGCCATCACCTCGCTCTCGCTCGATCACCGTGAATTCTTGGGCGAGACGCTCGCCGCCATCGCTGGAGAGAAAGCTGGCATCCTCAAGCCCGGCGTGCCCGCCATCACCGGGGCGCAGAACCCCGAGGCGCTGGCCGTGCTCGACGCCCGCGCCGCCGCTCTCGGCATCGGGCTTGCCGCGCGCGGGCGCGACTGGCAGGCCGCGGCCGAGGCCGGGGGTTGGCGTTTCTCGGATCGGCACGGCAGCCTGTTTTTGCCCCTCCCGGACCGGCTACCGGGGGCGTTTCAGTTGGATAATGCCGGCATCGCCATCGCCGCGCTGCGCGCGGCAGGCTTCGCCTGGCCGGAGAATATCTGGGCGGCGGGGGTCGCCGCGGCGGAATGGCCGGGGCGCCTGCAACGCCTGCACGGCAGGCTCGCCGCGCTGCTGCCGCCAGATTGGGAGTTGTGGCTCGATGGCGGACATAATCCCGGCGCCGGCCAGGCCCTGGCCGAGCATCTGGCGACGCGCTGGTCGGATCGGCCAGTGCATCTCATCGTCGGCATGAAACAGACCAAGGACGCGCGCGCCTTTCTCTCGCCGCTCCTCGCCCACGCCGCCTCGCTCCATGCCGTGGCCGAGAAGGGGCAGCATCTTGCCTTGCCGGTCGCGGCCATCATCGCCGCCGCCGACGGCCGCGCGCTTCCCAGCCACAGCGTGCGCGCGGCCCTCGCGGCCCTCCCCGAGGAGGGTCCGCCGGCGCGCGTGCTGATCTGCGGCAGCCTCTATCTCGCCGGCGAGGTGCTCAGGCACGAGCTTTGGGAGCACGATTCTTGCGCGCGATGACCTGAAGCCCGGGCTTGCGATTGGGCAAAATCCACACAAGATCGAATTGCCCGGCCAGCGCCGCCCGCATGCCGGCGCGTGAGAACAGCGTCAGATGCTCGGGCGGCTTGACTTCGGGCCATTCCAGCAGCGCCTCGCGCACCGAGCGGTGCCCGGCATCGGGCGTGGTGATCAATGCAATCCCGCCCGGCGCCACGACGGCGCCGAGATCGGCGAGAAAATCCCTGGGCGCGGCAACATGCTCGACCACTTCGGTGCATTGGACCAAATCGAAATATTGCCCCGGCGCGAGTGTCTCCAGCGTGCCGACGAGAAAACGATTCCCCGGAAACCGCCGCGCCGCCGCCGCGACCGCGCTGGCATCGAGTTCGAGACCGGTGGCGGTGAAACCACTGCGCCGCGCCGCCTCGACGGCGCAGCCGATATTGCAGCCAATATCGAGAAACCGCCGCCCGTGCGTGAGGAATTTGAGCGCGAAAATCCGCCGCCGCTCCAGCGCCAGCTTGCGCGGAATTTTCTCGGCATAGCCGGGATTGCCGTGATAATCTTGATAAAACTGCTCCAGCAGCGCGGGCGGCGGCACACGATCGGCGAACAGCGTCGCGCAATCCTCGCAGACCAGGAAAGCCTCGAAGCCGAGCGCCGGCTCCGCCGCCATGGCGCGGGCGAAATCGCGCCGCGAATCGACGCTCGCTTGCGCCACCACCTGCCATTCCGCGTGGGTGAAGGCGACCCGCACGCGCGCGCTGCCGCAGGCCGGGCAGCCTATCCGGCGGACGATATCCATGGAATTAGACAGGCAAGGCGAGGGCTCTGCCCTCGACCCGCTGGGGCCAAAGGCCCCAGACCCCATGACGGATTGCAAAGGCTCCGCCTTTGCTGGGGTCCAGGGGCAAAGCCCCTGGCCTTGCCTTGCTCACCTAGAACGGTATCTCGTCGTCAAGATCGCTGGCCGGCGGCTCCCACGCACCGCCCGCGGCACCACGCGGCGCAGCGGCGGGGGGGCGCTCGGCGCGCGGCGCCGGCGTTGCGGCACCGGCCTCGGCATTGCGCCCATCGAGCATGGTGAGTTCGCCGCGAAAGCGGCCGAGCACCACTTCGGTGGTAGACTTCTCCTGGCCACTCTGGTCGGTCCATTTGCGGGTCTGTAGCGCGCCCTCGACATAGACCTTGCTGCCCTTGCGCAGGTAGCGCTCAGCGACCTCGCCCAGGCGATCGTTGAAAATCACCACCCGGTGCCACTCGGTGCGCTCCTTGCGCTCGCCCGAGGCGCGATCGTTCCAGGTCTCGCTGGTGGCGAGGGTGAAATTCACGATCTTGGTGCCGTCCTGGGTGTTCCGCACCTCGGGGTCGCGGCCGAGATTGCCGATCAGGATCACCTTGTTCACACTGCCAGCCATGGCGGCCACTCACTCCTCGCGCGGGATAATGGGGCCATACTAGGCCGTGGCGTCGGCCTTTCCAAGCCTCCCCCTTTGCAAGCGCGCCGGCGGCTGCCATATGCCCCTCTGGCTCCCGAATATCCCATTTTCCCCGGAACCCCCGCATGGCCGGCTCCATCCTCGTGCGCGGCGCGCGCGAGCACAATCTCAAGAATATCGACGTCGCCATCCCGCGCGACAGCCTGACCGTGATCACCGGGCTTTCGGGCTCGGGCAAGTCCTCGCTGGCCTTCGACACGATCTATGCCGAGGGTCAGCGGCGCTATGTCGAGAGCCTCTCCTCCTATGCGCGGCAATTTCTCGAACTCGCCGGCAAGCCTGATGTCGATAGTATCGAGGGGCTCTCCCCGGCGATCTCGATCGAGCAGAAAACGACGAGCCACAACCCGCGCTCGACGGTCGGCACCGTCACCGAAATCCACGACTACATGCGCCTGCTCTGGGCCCGCGTCGGCGTGCCCTATTCGCCAGCGACCGGCCTGCCGATCGAGGCGCAGACGGTGAGCCAGATGGTCGATCGCATCCTGGCGATGCCGGAGGGCACGCGGCTGCTGCTGCTCGCGCCCATGGTGCGCGATCGCAAGGGCGAATACCGCAAGGAGCTCGCCGAGTTGCAGCGCCGCGGCTTCACCCGCGTCAAGGTCGATGGCACGCTTTATGAAATTGAGAAAGTGCCGGCGCTTAATCGCAAGCTCAAGCACACGCTGGAAGTGGTCATCGACCGGGTGGTGGTGCGCCCCGATATCGCGGCACGGCTCGCCGATAGTCTCGAGACCGCGCTCGGCCTCGGCGACGGCATCGTGTACGCGGAAAACGCCGCGGGCGGTGAGCGCACGACCTTTTCCTCGCGCTTCGCCTGCCCCGAAAGCGGTTTCACCATCGAGGAGATCGAGCCCCGCCTGTTCAGCTTCAACAGCCCGCATGGCGCCTGCCCGGCCTGCGATGGGTTGGGCGTGGAGAGCTTCTTCGACCCCGATCTGGTGGTGCCGGATGACCGGCTGAGCCTCGCCGAGGGTGCGATCGCGCCCTGGGCGCGCAGCGATCAGCCCTATTACGCGCAGACCCTGCAAAGCCTGGCGCGCCACTTCAAGGCGAGCCCCCGCGTTGCCTGGCACGACCTGCCCGAGAAATTGCGCGCGGTGATCCTGTTCGGCAGCGGCGAGACGCCGATCGCCATCAGCTACAAGGACGGCGTGCGCGCCTATAGCGTCACCAAACCGTTCGAAGGCGTGATCCACAATCTCGAACGCCGGCTGCGCGAGACCGACAGCGTCTGGGTGCGGGAGGAACTCTCGCGCTATCAGGCGGAAAAGCCCTGCGCCGTCTGCCATGGCGCGCGGCTCAAGCCGGAGGCGCTGGCGGTCCGGGTCGCGGGGAAAAACATCGCGGAGGCGTCCGAGCTTGCCATTCGCGCGGCGCATGAATGGTTCGCGGGGGTGGCCGCGACGCTGACGCCGCAGCGCCTCGCCATCGCCGGGCGCATCCTTCGCGAAATCGGCGAGCGGCTGCAATTCCTCGTCGATGTCGGGCTCGATTACCTGACGCTGGCGCGCGGCTCGGCCTCGCTCTCGGGCGGCGAGAGCCAGCGCATCCGGCTCGCCAGCCAGATCGGCGCCGGGCTGACCGGCGTGCTCTACGTGCTCGATGAACCCTCGATCGGGCTGCACCAGCGCGACAACGCGCGCCTGCTGGCAACCCTTCGCCGCCTGCAAAAACTCGGCAACACGGTGCTGGTGGTCGAGCATGACGAGGATGCGATCCGGAGCGCCGACCATCTGATCGACATGGGCCCGGCGGCCGGCGTGCATGGCGGGCGCGTCATCGCCGAGGGCACGCCGGCCGAGGTCGCGGCCAATCCGCACTCGCTCACCGGGGCCTATCTTGCGGGCCGCGCGCGTATCCCCGTCCCCGCCACGCGCCGGCCCGCCGCGGCCGGGAAAATGCTGAAAATCATCGGCGCGCGCGGCAACAATCTGAAGTCGCTCGACGCTGCCATCCCGCTCGGCACCTTCACCTGCGTCACCGGGGTCTCCGGGGGCGGCAAATCGACCTTGATCGTCGATACGCTTTATAAGGCCGCCGCACGTCGGCTGATGGGCGCGGCCGAGGTGCCGGCGCCGCATGAGCGCATCATGGGGCTCGAATTCCTCGACAAGATCATCGATATCAACCAATCGCCGATCGGCCGCACGCCGCGTTCCAACCCGGCGACCTATACCGATCTATTCGCCCCGATCCGCGACTGGTTCGCCGAACTCCCCGAGGCCCGCGCCCGCGGCTATAAGCCCGGTCGCTTCAGCTTCAACGTCAAGGGCGGGCGCTGCGAGGCCTGCCAGGGCGATGGGCTGATCAAGATCGAGATGCACTTCCTGCCCGATGTCTTCGTCACCTGCGATGTCTGCAAGGGCAAGCGCTACAATCGCGAAACCCTGGAGGTGAAGTTCCGCGACCGCTCGATCGCCGATGTGCTGGACATGACGGTCGATGAGGCGCTGCCGCTGTTCAGCGCGCAATCGCGCATCCGCGACCGGCTGCAAATCCTCCAGAAAGTCGGGCTCGGCTATATCCGGCTCGGCCAGCAGGCGACGACGCTTTCGGGCGGCGAGGCGCAGCGCATCAAACTCGCCAAGGAACTCGCCCGCCGCGCCACCGGCCGCACCCTCTATATCCTCGACGAGCCGACCACCGGGCTCCATTTCGAGGACGTGCGCAAGCTGCTCGAGGTGCTGCACGCCCTCGTCGATCAGGGCAACACGGTGGTGGTGATCGAGCATAATCTCGAGGTCATCAAGACCGCTGACTGGATTGTCGATCTCGGCCCGGAGGGCGGAGAGGGCGGCGGGCGCATCGTCGCCGAGGGCACGCCCGAGACCATCGCGGCGAGTGCGACGAGCTATACCGGCCATTTCCTGGCACCCCTCCTGGCGCCCGCCCCGCGCCCGGCCCGCGCGCGCAAGCGGGCCTGAGATGCCGCCCGGCGTGGTCGGGAAAAAATGGCGCCGGCCAAGCCGGTTCGATCGCAATCTGATCGTCATCGGCGCTGGCTCGGCCGGGCTGGTCGCCGCCTATCTCGCCGCCTCGCTCCGCGCCCGCGTGACATTGATCGAGGCCGCCCGCATGGGCGGGGATTGTCTGAATACCGGCTGCGTGCCGTCCAAGGCGCTGATCCACGCGGCGCGCGGCGGTGAAAACCATGCCCAGGCGATGGCGCGGGTGCGCGCCGCGATCGCGGCGATCGCGCCGCATGATTCCGTCGAACGCTATGAGGCGCTCGGGGTCGAGGTGCGGCATGGCGCGGCACGCCTTCTCGATCCCTGGCATGTCGCGATCGCCGGCGAGACGCTGAGCGCGCGCGCCATCGTCATCGCCGCCGGCGCCGCGCCGCTCATCCCGCCGATCCCCGGCCTCGCCGAGGCGCCCTATGTTACCTCTGAGACGCTTTGGGACCTTGAGGACCTGCCCAAGCGCCTGGTGATCCTTGGTGGCGGGCCGATCGGCTGCGAATTGGCCGAGGCGTTTGCCCGGCTCGGCGCAGCGGTGAGCCTGGTCGAGCTGGCCGATCGCGTGCTCAACCGCGAGGACGAGGAGGTTTCGGCCCTGCTTTCCTCCGCCCTGGCGCGTCGGGGGGTCGCGATACTCACCGGCCACCGCGCGCTCGCGGTTAGGCGACAGGGCGGGGATTTTACCCTCGGCGTCGTGGGAAAGGATGGCGGCCGCGTGTTGCCGTTCGATCGGCTGCTGGTCGCGGTCGGGCGCCAGCCGCGCGTCACGGGGTACGGGTTGGAGGAGATCGGTGTGGCACTCGGGGCCGCCGGCACCATCGCCACCGATCCCTGGCTGCGCACCAATTTCCGCCATATCCTGGCCTGCGGCGATGTCGCCGGCCCCTGGCAGTTCACCCACATGGCCGGCTATCAGGGCGGCTATGCCGCGCTGAACGCGCTGTTCGGCGGGCTCTGGCGGCTCCGCCCCGACACCCGGGCGGTGCCGGCGGTGACCTTCACCACCCCCGAGATCGCCCGTGTCGGACTGAACGAGCGGGAGGCGCGGGCGCGGGGCATCGGCTGCGAGGTGACGCGCTATGCATTCGCCGACCTCGACCGCGCGATCATCGAGGACGAGACTGAGGGATTCGTGAAAATCCTCACCCCGCCGGGCAAGGATCGCATTCTCGGCGCGACCATCGTCGGCACCGCCGCCGGCGAGCTGATCTCCGAAATCACGCTGGCCATGCGGCATGGCTTGGGGTTGAAAAAACTGCTCGCCACCATCCACCCCTACCCGACACGGAGCGAGGCGCTGCGCGCGGCGGCTGGGCTTTGGCGGAAAAACCACGCCGCCCCCGGCCTGCTGGCGCTGCTCGCGCGCTTCCATGCCGGGCGGCGCGGCGCCGGCTATTTTGTTCCCAAAGCCTGGTAGCCGGCGATCGCATCGGCAACCTGATCGGCGGAGAGGTCCTTGCCGAGAAGTTTTTCCGCCCCCGCGGTATCACCCGAGAGGGTCAGCGCCACGGCGAGATCCTGGCGGGCGCGCGGCGTCGCGTCCGGGTTTTCGGCGATCGGGCGGAGAATGCGAAGCGCCTCGGCGGGCTTGCCGGCCAGTGCCAGGGAAAGCCCATAGTTGATCTGGATCGCGGGGTTTTCCGGGGTTACGGAGATCGCCGCGCGATAGGCGGTCTCGGCATCGACGTGCCGGCCCTGGAGATCGCGGGCGATGCCGAGATCGTTCTCGGCGGCCGCGTTGTGCGGCTCACGGGCGACGATCTCGGTGAGAATGGACTCCGCCGCCGCCGGGTCGGTGGCGAGCCGGGTGCGCGCGAGCCCGATCCGCGCCGGGATATTGTCGCGATCGAGGCCCAGCGCATGGGTATAGCTCGCCGCCGCGTCGTCGCGCCGGCCGAGTTCGAACAGGGCATCGCCGCGTCGTACCATGGCGCCGACATCGCGCGGGCGTCTGGCCAGGATATCCTCGCTCATTTGCAGCGCCAGCGCCGGCGCGCCGCCGGCCAGCGCGGCATCGACGACGCGCAGTGTCGGCACCGCGGCCTCGGTCGCCGGCGGGCGCGGCGGCGGCAAATTGTCGAGCGGGCGCGGCTTGCCGCTGCAGCCCGCGAGCCCGAGCAGCGTGACCCCGACCAACGCGGGCCTGGACAGCACACCAATGACGATCAGCCGGGTACGCATTTTGCGCCCTCTCGTTGATGATCCGGCGTTCAATGGCTGGCCAATCGCACCACCTGAAGGATCGCCGGGCCAGCCACGACCAGGAACACGCAAGGCAGGATGAAGACAATCATCGGCAAGGTCAGCAGCACCGGCAAACGCGCCGCCCGCGCCTCGAACCGCGCCAGCATCTCCTGACGCATCTCGGCGGCCAGCGTGCGCAGCGCCTGGGAGAGCGGCGTGCCGAATTGGATGGTCTGGATCAAGGTCGTGCCGAGCCGCTTGAGATCCTCGAGCCCGGTGCGTGCACCGGCGTTCTGCAAGGCGATGCGGCTGTCGGTGATGATGCGCAGTTCATGGGCGGTAAGATCGAGCTCCTGGGCAACTTCGGGGTGAGCATGGCGAATTTCGATTGCGACACGGTTAATGGTGGCTTCGAGCGCCAAACCCGCCTCGGAACAGATCACCATGAGATCGAGCGCATCCGGCAGGCCGCGTTGCAGCCGGCGGACATAGCGCCGGCGCAGCCAGCGGGTGCCGAAATCCGGCGCCAGCATGCCAATGACCGCGGCGGCGAGCGCCAGTCCGGCGCGGCTCAGCGTGGCCAGCGCCAGCGCGCGGGTGAGCAGCAGCGCGATCAGCGGCAGCGCTGCCATCAGCACCAGCTTGCTGCCGATGAAGAGCCCGAGACCGTTGCCACGGCGAAACCCGGAAGCCGCCAGCGTCTGCTCGAAATCCGCCAGCGTGCGCGCCGAGAGCAGCCCGCTCCGCCCGATGGCGTTGCCAAGCGCCGCAATGGCACGCACGACCACCGGGCCCTCCGGCCCCGCGCCGGTAACCACCGCGCCGCGCGCGAGCCGCACAGCGCGGATACGCCGCGCCAGCCGATCGGCGCGGACGGCATTGCGCAGCGCCGCCGCCAGCCCACCGAGCACGCCGAGCAAGCCGCCTGCGAGCAGCAGCAGAACAGCCGGCGAGAGGCTCATGAGAGGCTGCGCCGGATGGTGGTGCGCATGACGAACAGCCCCGCGCCGAGCAACAGAATGGCGAGCGAGAGCACATGCTGCCCGCCCGGATCGGTGAACAACAGGCTGAGATAGGCCGGGTTCATGAACCACAGACCAAGCCCGGCGATGAGCGGCAGGGCGGCGAGAATGCCAGCACTGGTATTGGCCTCGGACGCCAGCGCCATGCCGCGCGCCTTGAGAGCCACGCGCTTGCGGATGACCTCGGCGAGGTTATCGAGCGTCTCGGCCAGCCCGCCGCCGGTCTGGCTCTGGAGGGCCAGGGCGGTGGCGAAAAACCGGTATTCCGGCATCTTGTTGCGCCGGCTCATGCGGTGCAGCGCCTCCTCCATTGGCATGCCGATGGCGATTTGATCGGCGAGGCGGGCGAACTCCAGGCCGGTGGGCGGGGCGATCTCGCGCGAGACCAGCCGCAGCGCCTCGCCCACCGGAATGCCGACGCGCACCGAGCGCACGATCATCGCCAGCGCGTCGGGGAACTGGCGGTACAGCACATCGGTGCGGCGGCGATCCCACCAGGCGAACAGATTGCGGCTCAGCCAGATGGAGGCGAGCGGCATGGCGAGATAGGCAGCCCAGCCAATCAGCCCGGCGGCAAGCCCCGCGCCATACCAGGCGATCCCGGAAGCCGCCAGCAGCACCAGCCACCAGCGCGCCGGGTGGAGATCGGGGTGTTCGGGGTCGAAGCCGAACACCGCGGCCAGCGCCAGCATCGCGCCGCGGAGCTGCTGCTGATCGACCAGGCGCAGAAGCGAGGGCGGCGCCGCGTCCCGGGCGCCGCCATGCTGGGCGGCCACGGCCGCCAACCGCTCGGCGAGCACTTGCTGGCGCTGGAGTGCGCGCAGCAGAACCAGCGTGCTGCCACCGAGCCCAAACAGGGCAAGAAAAGAACAAAGCAGAAGGATGCGGATCATGCCTCACCCTCCTGGAGCGCGCTGAGCCAGGCGCGATCGAGGCCGAAATAGGCGAGGCGATCCTGAAAACTCGGCCGCGCCCGGCTGACGCGGTATTTGCCGTGGAGCTTGCCGTCCAGCCCCTCGCCCGCGACCTCGAAGAGAAAGATGTCGTTCAATGTCACGGTCTCGCCCTCCAGCCCGCAGACCTCGGTGACCTGGGTGACCCGCCGCGTGCCATCGCGCTGCCGCTCGACCTGGACGATGAGATCGACGGCGCCAACGATCTGGGTGCGGATGGCGCGCGCGGGCAGACCCATATTGCCCATCTGCACCATGTTCTCGATGCGCGTCAGGGCGTCGCGCGCGGTGTTGGCGTGGATGGTGGACATCGAGCCGTCATGGCCGGTGTTCATCGCTTGCAGCATGTCGAAAGCCTCGGCGCTCCGCACCTCGCCGATGATGATGCGGTCGGGGCGCATGCGCAGCGCGTTGCGCATGAGATCGCGCTGCGTCACCTCGCCGCGCCCCTCGAGGCTCGCCGGGCGGGTCTCCATGCGCACGACATGCGGCTGCTGCAATTGCAGCTCGGCCGCGTCCTCGACAGTGATGATACGTTCGCCGGGATCGATGAGGCGCGACATCGCGTTCATCAGCGTCGTTTTGCCCGAGCCCGTGCCACCCGAGATGATGACGTTGAGCCGCGCCCGCGCCGCGACCTCGAGAATCCGCGCGACCTGCGGGGTGAGCGAGCCGAACTCGATCAGTTTGGCGAAATCGATCATGCGGCGCGAGAATTTACGGATCGAGAGATAGGGGCCATCGAGGGCGAGGGGCGGAAAAACGATATTGACGCGCGAGCCATCGCGCAGCCGGGCATCGACCATCGGGCTCGATTCGTCGATGCGCCGCCCGACAGCGGAAGCGATGCGCTGGCAAATGCTCGCGACATGCCCCGCATCGCGGAATTTCGTGGCCGATAGCTCGACCCGGCCGTGCCTTTCGATGAATACCCGATCCGGTCCGTTGACCATGATATCGGTCACCGCGTCGTCCTCCAGCAGCGGCTCCAGCGGGCCGTGGCCGAGCATGTCATTGACGAGATCGCTGGCGAGGTTCTTCTGCTCCTGGCCGTTGAGCTGGAAGCGCCGTTCGGTGGCAATCTCGGCGACCAGTTTTTCGATCTCCGCGAGCAGGCGCTCGGGCGGCATGGTGGAGACCGCGGCCGGGTCGATCTGGGCGAGGCAGAGCGCGCGCAATTCATGGATCGGGCTGGCCACGACGGTGGTGAGCGGCAGGGCGCGCGGCGCGGTCGCCAGGGCGGATGAAGGCGGGGACGCCGCTCCCGCCGGCGCCGGGGTCTCCTTGTGGCGGCGGCCAAAAGTGATCCGCCCGCTCATTTCCAGAACCCGAACAAGCCACGGCGGCGGCGCTTGTCGCCGAGCAGGCCGGCGAGCGAGCCATTGGCGGCGAGCGAGGATTCGAGCAGGCGCACGAACGCCACCTCGCGGGCAAGCTCGATCATGCCGCGGCGGAATTCGCCGCGAAAGGCTCGATTGGGCTCGCCGAGGCTGATCGCAGTCCCCACCTGGCGCGGCAGATCGGGGATAACGACGTCGATCTTCATCCCCAACACCTCCTCGATCTGGGCCCGCGTCAACCCCCCCGGCTGACCCGCGCGATTGAGCACGACGACCGGCCGGCGCGGCTGTAGCGGGCCATTCGGCAAGGCGAGCAGGCGCAGCATCTCGCGCGCCCCGGCCAATGTCGGCGGCGTGACGAGAACGCGCTGATGCGCGGCATCGAGCAGCTCGCGATTGAAGGGCAGCGGGCGTGGCGCCACGTCGGCCACGACAAAATTATAGCGCAGGCGCAGGGCTTCGAGCAGCAGCTCGGTCGCGCCGCTCGCCTGCTTCACCGGTGCGCCGAGCGGCTCCTCGCTGGCGAGAATGTGCAGGCGCTCATCGACCGGCTGGCCGGCGCGCTCGACAAAGAGATCATCGATGCGCTCCGGCGTCTCGAGCGCGGTACGCAGGCTGCTGGTGGTCCGCGCGTCGAGTTGCAGGGCCGCCGAGCCGGTATGGAGGTCGCTATCGAGGAGCAGCGTGTGGCGGCGCGCCGCGACCCCGAAATGCCAGGCGAGATGCACGGCGATGGTGGTCGCCCCGGCGCCGCCGCGGGTGCCGGTGACGGTAACGACGCGCCCGCCCTGCATCTTCTCATAGACGCTCGATCGCGGATCGAGCTGGGCGCCGAAATGCCGCGCCACCATGTCGCGCGTCAGCGGCTTGTAGAGATATTCGAGCGCGCCGAGGCCGCGTGTCACTTGGCGATAGAAATTGACATCGTCCTTGTCGCCGATCACCAGCACGCGGGCATCCGGCTCGACCACCTCGGACATGGCGCTGAGCGCGGTGAGCGGCTGCTCCTCGCCGCTGACATCGACGATGAGGGATTGCGGCGTTGGCATGCGCGCGAGCGCCGTGGTGGCGGCGCGGATATGGGCGCGACGGATGGCGATGCCTTGGGGGAAAATCTGGATCAGCGACTCGCGGAGAACGCTTTCGCTCTCGCCATCGGTGACGAAGGCGAGCAGCGGCAGGCGGTCCGAGCGCCCGCTGGCGCCCTCCTGGCTGACGAGCGTCGCCCGATCGCCATCGGCGGCCATCAGTAGCTCCCCCCCGCCGCCGGCGCCGCCGGGGGGGGAGCGGCCGGGGGCGGCGCGCCGCCGCTATCACCCCCACCCGTGCCGTTCGAGCCGGGGCTGAAGGGGGTCGCATCGAGCGCGGGCAGCGGTTTTACCCGATCCTCGCGGAGCCGCGTCACCGGCGCGGTCGCGAGCTGGCCGTCGGCGCCGGCCTCGCCGTGGCCGCGCACGAGGTCATTGGGATCGGCCGCCATTACCGCGAGATTGGCATCGTTCACCCCGCCGGGGCGCCAGACGCCAGGCCGGTCGAACGGATCGATCGTGCAGCCCGCCAGCAGGCCGAGCGCGAGCAGGGCCAGCCCGGGCCGCCCAGCGCTGATCAGCCATTTGGCCGTTAGCCTTTTGGCCGGCCGGGGCTGCGCCCCGCTCTGCCGTCGCGACAAGCTGGGGCCAGCTTCCCTAAACCCGCATGCTGGAAGGGTTCTGTTCATTGCACGATAAATCCAGCATCGCCAGGAACATGGGCCGCGACCGTCGGCGTCGTTTTCCCCATCTGGCGCATCAGCAGGATGCGTTCGATGTCGTTGGGCACGCGATAGCCCTCCGAGGGGGTATGCAACGCCGCGGGATTGTCCACCGGCCTGACGATATAGGGCGTGACGATGATGACGAGTTCGGTTTCGTTGCGCTGAAAGTTTTCCGAGCGGAACAGGGCGCCGAGGATCGGAATTTCGCCCAAGCCGAGCACGCTGTTGTCGAGCTGATTGGTCTGGTCCTGCAACAACCCGGCGATGGCGAAGCTTTGTCCCGAGCCCAGCTCGATGGTGGTATCGGCGCGGCGCACCAGCAGCGCCGGAACCGCGATGGAATTGTTCCCGGTGGTGAGCTGCACGGCACCCTGGTTGGTCAGCTCGCTGACCTCGGGGCGGACATGGAGGCTGATCCGTCCCGAACTCAGCACGGTCGGCACGAAGGAGAGCTGCACGCCGTATTGCTGGAACTGCACGGTGGTCTGGCCGAAGGCCTGGGCGATCGGGATCGGGTATTCGCCGCCCACCAGGAAACTCGCGCTCTCGCCGCTGCGCGCCGTGAGGTTGGGCTCGGCCAGGGTGCGCACGAGGTTGTCCTGCGCCAGCGCGTCGATGAGCCCGTCGATGTTAAAACCGCGGCTATTGTAGGCGCCGGTGAGGATGCCTGGGGTGAAGGGCGGCGAAGAGAGCGCGGCGGTGGTGGCAAGTGTCGTGGAGAAACGGCCGATATCGCCAAGCTCCTGCCAATTCACGCCGATCTCGCGGACCACGGCGCGGGTCATCTCGGTGATCCGCACTTTCAGGCCGACCTGCACCGAGGCGGCGACGTTGAGGCGGTTTTCCAGTGTGTCGCCGGGCGGCAGATAGGCTTGCGCCACCGATTGGGCTTGCGCGGCCTCGTCGGGGGTGGCGACGTCGCCCTCGAGAATCAACGTTTTGCCCATGATCTCGGTGCGCAGGCCGCGCCCCGGGAACAGCCGCGCGAGTGCCGCACTCGCGGCGTCCGCGCCATAGGCCGAGGGCTGCACCACCACTTCATACTGGGCGATGGCGTGACCCGCGGTATCGAGCGCGGCGACGGTGGTGCGTCCCGGCGCGACGCCGAAAATAAAGAGACTGGTCGGGCTTGCCGGGCGGACCTGCGCCACTTTCGGGTCGGCGGCGAAGACGTTAGCCGCGGGCGCGCGCAGCGCAACGATGCGGCCATTGCCAGCGTCGATGGTGAGCGTGCGTTCGACCATTTCGGGCGGCGGCGCGTTCGCGTGGGGCGCGGCATGGAGCGGGGGCAGCGGCGTCGAGTCCGGCGCCTCCGGCGGCTGCAACGGCATCGGCTGCGCCCCGGCGCGGACGGGGATGGCGATCAGCAGGGCCAGCGCGAGCAGGCGCGGCCCGAGATGCCCGAGCACGCCGGTCAAAAATGAAACTCCTTGCCGTCCGCCGATCCCTGGAACACCCGCACCGTGCTGGGATCGCCATGCCCGGTCTCGCTCTGCTTGAGGGCGGGCGAAACCTCGCCGGCCCAGGTGATGCTGGTCGGCGGATCGGGCAGGGCCGGTTTTTCCCCGGTGTGATCGGCCGAACGCACCACCAGCGAGAGATGGCCGAGGCGCATCGCGACCGTCACCGCCTCCGCCTGGTGCGGCGTGACCTCAAGGCTGACGGTGCGCGCCCCCTTGGGCTCCGGCGTATCGGCGCTGGCGCCCTCGATCAAATGCTGATCGATGGCGATGACGCGGACATTGGTGAGCACGGTTTCGGCGGCGAAGCGTTTGGCCGCCGGGGCGGCTTTGTCCTCGATGGTCTGGGTGAGGATGAGATCGACATGATCGCCGGGCCAGATCAGCCCGGCGCTGCCGCTGATGGCATCGACGCCAACGGTGACCGCACGGGTGCCGGGCGCCAGCACGGCGGCGAGAAAGCCGTGATCGCCGGGGCGTAGGACGGCATCGGCGGAGATCGGCTCGCCGGCGATCAGGCTGCGCCGCACCATGGCGCCGAGCAGGCTGCTCCGCGTCTCGGGCGTGTCGTGGAAGGCCGCGGCCCGCGCGTCGGCGGCGGGAATTTCAGCGGTCGCCAGATCCTCGGGTTTCAGCAGGCTGCCGGCGTGCAGCGGGCGGGCGCTGGTGACGAGTTTTACCGTGGCCGGCGCCGCGGCGCTCGGCTGGCTGGGTGGCCGGGTTGCGATCCAGGCGACGGTGCCGAACCCCGTGAGGCCGAGGGCCATCAGTGCCACCAGGGCGACGCGGAGCAGCATGGCGGATCACCCTTTTATGAGAACGAACAGCGCGCCGGCGGCGATGGCGTTGGCGTAGGGCAGCGAGCCGCGCCGGGCGATCCGCCAGCGCTCGGCGCGGAGCGCGCGGGCGAGAAATCGGCGCGCCGGCGGGCGGGATGCCCGCGCTCCCGGCGGAGACGTGACGACACGGCGGAGGAAAAGATAAATTCCCGCCAGAACGCCCCCGGCCAGGGCCGTCGCCAGCAGCATCCCCGGCACCCGCGCGGGCGGCAGAAAAAGGGCGCAAGCGGCGAGGAGTTTCACATCGCCCCCGCCCATCCAGCCGCGCCGCCAGGCGAGCGCGGCGAGCCCGAAGACGGCGAACGCCACCAGCAGCGCCACCCCCAGCCGCCCGGCATCAAGCTGCGCCGCGACGCCAAGAAGGATGAGCGCGAGCGGGATGCGGTCCGGGATCGTGCGTGTCGCCAGATCGCAGATCCCGGCCGTCCCCAGCAGCAAGGCGGCGAGGCCGCCGAGCAGGATTTCCGGTGTCTGGGACACGTTTTGTGTCACCCTTGGGGTTGGTGGTTAGCGGTTGAACCGCGGGAGAAAGCGCGGAGGAGAGAGCCCGTCGCGGAGGCGGGGTCAGAGATTCCCGGCCACGCTGGTGAACATCGTGCTCAGGTTTGTGCCGATCAGTTTGACCCCTGTGACAATAACAACCGCGATCAGTGACGCGATTAGCCCATATTCCAGGGCCGTCACGGCGCGGCGGTCGGTTTTCAGTGCGAGCCAGGTCTTGAGGTATTCGAACATATGTCTGTCCTCGTCCGATGTCGCGCGGCAGCCAGGGCCAACGCGCGGGGGTTGCGTCGCATTGGCGTTTTGCCGGGAGGACCTCCGGGATGTGAAATGAACGCCCGCGGCCCGATCGAGGGAACTAAAGCATGAGGAGTCTTGCGGATTGGTTAATGAATCTTCGTCTTAAAAATAAACGCCCCGCCTAGCCGCGCTCCGCGAGCCCGGCGCCCAAAAATCCGCCATCGACGGCGAGGATATGGCCGGTGATGAAGCTGGCCTCCGCGCTCAGGAGAAAACAGGCGCTGGCGGCGATTTCCTCGGGCGCGGCATAGCGGTGCATCGGCGTGACGCGCGCCCAGGCGGCCCGCGTCGCCGCATCGTGCATCCTGGCGACGAGCGGCGTCTCGACCGGGCCCGGGGCGAGGCAGTTCACCCGCACGCCTGAGGAAGCCAGCTCGGTCGCCATCACCTGGGTCAACACGCCGACGCCGCCCTTGGTCGCGCCATAGGCAGCGCGGCCGATATTGCCGCGCAGGCCCGAAACCGAGCCGATGGTGACGATCGCCCCGCCGCCGGTTTTCACCATCTCGCGCGCCACCGCCTGGGCGGTGAGGAACGTGCCGCGCAGGTTGATCGCCACCATGCGATCGAACTCGGCAAGCGGGGTTTCAAGAAAGGAAATATCATGCCCGATGCCGGCCGAGGTCACGAGATAGTCGATCCGGCCGAATTTTTCCCGCGCCGCCGTCACCAGTGCCGCGACCGAGGCGGGATCGGCGACATCGGTGCGCAGCGGCAAAATCCCGCCGCCGGAAAGCGTGGTTTCGCTGGCGCTGATATCGGCGGCGACGACTTCGGCGCCCTCGCGCGCCAGCGCCTGGGCGATCGCCTCGCCGATGCCCGAGAGGCCGCCGGTGACGATCGCGGTTTTACCGGAAAATCTCATGCGAGCGGCCCCACCACCGATTGCAGCGCGCCCCAGGCCTCGGGGCCAAGGCGCTTTTGCCACTCCTGATAGAACCCGGCCTGGCGCAGGCGGGCGCGAAAGGCCGCCGGATCGGTCTCGAACACCGTCATGCCCTGGTCCTTGAGCGTGGCGCCGAGCGAGGCGTTCATCCGGGCGACATCGGCCCGTTCCTCCAGGGCGGCGCGGTTGAATTCCTGCGCCACCAGGGCTTGCAGATCGTCGGGCAGGCGGTGCAAGGCTCCAGGGTTGGCGAGCATCCAATAGCCGTCCCACATATGATTGGTGAAGCAGAGATATTTCTGCACTTCATAGAGTTTCGCGGTCTCGATGATGGCGAGCGGGTTTTCCTGGCCATCGACGATACGGGTTTCGAGCGCTGAATAGACCTCGCTGAAATTGATCGAGGCCGGAGCGGCGCCAAAGGCCTTGAACAGGCTGGTCCAGAGCGGGCTCACGGGAACGCGGATCTTGAAGCCCACGAGATCCTCGGGCGCGCGGATCGGGCGCGTCGCGGAGGTAATCTGGCGATAGCCGTTGTCCCAGATCTTCTCGAAGGCGTAAAGACCATGCTTGGCGATCTCGCCGCGCACATAGGCGCCGACCGGGCCATCCATCGCCTGCCAGACCTCGGCGTAATCCTTGAACGCGAAACCGACGCCGTTGATCGAGGCGGCCGGCACCAGGGTCGCGAGTATCGGGCCCGAAAGGGTGAAGAATTCGAGCGCGCCGCTGCGCAGCTGGCTCAGCGCGTCGGTGTCGGAGCCGAGCTGGTTGTTGGGAAACACCTGGATTTCGAGCCGCCCCTGGCTCGCCTCGCCGATCCGCTTGGCGGCGGCCTCGGCGTGGATATTGAGCGGGTGGGCAGCGGGCAGGTTGCTCGCGTATTTATAGCTGAATTCGGCGCCGCGCGCGCCGCGCCCGAGGGCGACAAGCGGCAGGGAAGCGGCCGCGGCGAGGACGACGCGACGGTGCATGATGGGGTTTCCTCCGATGGATGAACGCGAGCGCGCGGAGATTGTGGCAAAAACCGCCGATCCTGCAAAGCGCGGCACGCTCGGCGTCATTCTCGCGGGCGGCGAAGGGCGGCGCATGGGCGGCGCCGACAAGGCGCTCCTGCCGCTCGCCGGCAAACCCCTCCTCGCCCATGTCGTGGCGCGGCTCGGCCCGCTGGTCGGAGAGGCCGTGCTCAGCGCCAATGGCGATCCGGCACGATTCGCGGAGTTCGGCCTCATCGTGCTCGCCGATCCGCTCCCCGGCCGGCCTGGCCCGCTCGCCGGGATGCTGGCGGCAATGCTCTGGGCGCGGACGGCGCGGCCGGCGATCCGCGATATTCTGAGCGCGCCCGTCGATACGCCGTTCCTGCCGCCCGATCTGCTCGCCCGCCTCGCGGCCGCGCGGGCCGCCATGCGCCAGCCGATCGCCTGTGCCGCCTCGCTGGGGCGGGAACATCCGGCGATCGCGCTTATCCCAGTCACGCTGGCCGACGATCTCGCCCGGTGGCTCGCGCAGGGCGAGCGTCGGGTGAGCGGGTTTCTCGCGCGCCATGGTTACGCGGTCGCGGCGTATGAGGGCGATCCGTTCCGTAATATCAATACGCCGGAAGAGCTTCAGAACCAGGCAAGGGACTTGGCCCCTTGACGGAATATAGCGATCACCAAAGCGGCTCCCATTTTGCAACCACTCACGCCAGCGTGATAGATGAGGCTCGGGACAACCCTTTTGCCCCCTGCGTTTGATGCGCCTGCGGGGCTTGTCGATCCGGTTCATCGGGCGCCTGAAACAGGATACGCGCCTGCAAAATCCGGCGGGCCGGGTGTTTGCCCGCTCGGATCAACGTGTCAAGCCGGCACGACGGGGATCTTCTCCTTGCGAAAAACCTTTATTCCCTGGTCATCAATATGGAGATGCGCGCGGACGAGATCGGGCGGGGTGAGCGCCAGCCACTGATTGAGCGAAAGATCGGCGTAGTAGCTGCTTTTGAACATCTCCAGAAAGCGCAGCGTGGAGGTGCCGGTGTTCTCGATGTAGTGCCCCATGGCGAACGGCACATAGCCAACATCGCCGGCGCGGAAATCGAACGTCCGCGCTTGGCCGGATGAGGCAAACACCCCCATCCGCGCTTCGCCCTCGATATAGTATTGCCACTCATCGGCGTTAGGATGCCAGTGCAGTTCGCGCAGGCCGCCCGGGTCGACCTCGACCAGAGCCGCGGCGATGGTTTTGGAGACTGGAAAATTGCTGGAATCGGTGATGCGCACCCTGCCGCTTTTGGTGCGGATCGGCTCCTGGGCGAGCATTTTGTGGCTGAAGCTCTGCGGCACCGGAGCGGCACCCAGCAGCTTGTCCGCGCCGAGTGGCGGCGGCACCGGCGCCTTGAAAATATAGAGCGCGCTCGGGTCAGGGGTGTGGCTGAAAAGCTCGGCGGGGGCGCCGAAATTTTTCGCGAGCACTTCCGGGGGGACATGCTTGATCCAGTCGCTGAGAAGAAACGTGCTGTCCTCGTCGAAGCCGCCATTATCAAAAACCAGCAGGAACTCGCAGCCATCGGGATCGAGTCCCTGGATCGAATGCGGGATGCCGGAGGGAAAATACCAGAGATCACCGACGCCGACATCATCGACGAAATTGCGCCCCATGGGATCGATCGCGGTAATGCGGGCGTTGCCATAGAGCATGTAGGCCCATTCCGCTTCCTTGTGCCAGTGCAGCTCGCGGATGCCACCTGCATTGAGCCGCATATTGACGCCAGCTATGCTTTTAGAAATTCCCAGTTCACGTTCGGTGATCTGCCGCGTCCAGCCGCCGCTTTCCTGGCGGATATGGGAATCGGCGTAAGAAAAACGCAAATTGGGCAAGGTGCCGTGATCGGTCGCGGGCGGGTTGATGATATCGGGGTTTTGCATCTCGCGCCCGAGATTGCGCGGCCCCGGATCGGTTCCACCCCAACCCGGTGCGCGGCTCGGCTCAACCTCGCCTGCTGCGGCCGCACGCGTTCCCAGCAAGGTTCCTGCGCCAAGCGCCAGGCCTGTCAACACCTCACGCCGATTTGCCGGGTTCATGGAAATTCTCCTCCGTTCAGATCGTCTCGACGCTTCCGCCGATACCGCAAAGTGAGAGCTTCCCATGTGCCGCGCCAGATAGGAAGCCGCCCATCTGAGCGTTGTCGCATGAGAGTTTGAAAAAAAATGCCCTCGCGCCCGGAAATTGAGCGAAAAATCAGTATTTTCAAAGGGCGTTCTTTTTCAAGTTTGATTGATTTTCAGGCTCTGCGTCGAAACGGGGGCGGCCTATCCCCCGGCTGATCCGCGACGCCACCGTGGTGAAAGTCCGGCTCGACGGCAAAGCAACCAACATCTGGTCGTCCTCGGGGTTCGCCGCGACGGGCAAAAGTTGCTCCTGGCGGTGAAGGCCATGGGGAGTGAAAGCGCGGCCGCCTGGCGCGTCGTGCGCGACGATCTGATCGCACGGGGCCTCTGGACCCCGGAACTGCTGCTGATCGACGCCGGGGGCGGCCTCGAACGCGCCCGCGCCAGCCTCTGGCCGGAGGTGCCGACCCAGCGCTGCACCATGCACAAGCATCGCAATCCCCTCGCGCATGCGCCGGAAGCGCTGCACGAGGAGATGACCGCCGACAACAACGGCATGAACTACAGCGGCATGATCTATGCCGACAACAGTGCCGCGGTGATGCGTCGGCGCAAGCTGTTTCTCGCCAAATGGCGGCTGCAATGCCGTGGTGTGGCAGACAGCCGCGAGGAAGCCGGCGAACGTCTGTTCACCTTCACGCGCTTGTCGGCCAGCCAGTGGAAATCCGCGAGAACCACGCCTGCCATCGAACGCCTGCACGAAGCGTTCAAGCGCCGGATCAAGACCCAGACCGCGCTGCCCTCGGCCGGAACCACCGCGCTGCTGTTCTGGTCGCTGCTCGCATCCGGCCAGATCACCATGCGCCCAGATCACCATGCGCAAAGTCAATGGTTGGCAAAGCCTCGGCGAGCCCCCGCCGCAATGCCTCTTGATCTCGTCGCCTGACCTCGTCATCTTCCCCAAACCGGAAACACCGCCCAAGGCAATTTCCACATCATCCGCGACGGGGCCAGGAGGTTCTCATGCGCCTACTCTGCGTTCACCCCGGTCCGCTGATGTATACCAAGGTGTTCCTCCGTCTCGAGCCATTGGGGCTGGAATTGGTTGCGGCCGCCGGCCTCGCCGCGGGCCACGCGGTGCGATTGATCGATCTGCAAGTCGAAACGCACCGCGCCTATTTCCGTGACATCGACCGCTGGCGCCCAGATGTCGTCGCTTTTTCCTGCAATTACCTGGCGAATGTGCCGGAGATCGTTGATCTCGCGCAAGAGACGAAGCGCCGTTTCCCTGCTCTTCGTATCGTGGTCGGTGGCCACAGCGCCTCCTTCGTCGCGCCGTCTCTTCTTGCCCATGGGGCCGGCGCGATCGACTGCGTGCTGCGCGGCGAGGGGGAGGCGGCGATGCCACTGCTGCTCGAGCGTATCGCACAGGGGGCGGCGCTGCGCGACGTGCCAGGCGCCGTCACACCGGAGGGCGACGGCCCCAAGCCGGTCTTCGTCGAGGATCTGAACGCGCTGCGCCCGGCACGGCATCTGCTCCGCCATCGACGAAAATATTTCATCGGCCCGCTCGACCCCTGCGCCTCGATCGAGTTCTCGCGCGGCTGCCCGTGGGATTGCACCTTCTGCAGCGCCTGGACTTTTTATGGTCGGAGCTACCGGCTGATGAGCCCGGAACGGGTGGTGGCGGATCTCGAAACCATCGCTGAGCCTGGTGTTTTCATCGTCGATGATGTCGCCTTCATCCGCCCCGAGCACGGAATGGCGATCGGCGAGGCAATCGCCCGTCGCGGCCTCCGCAAGGCCTATTATCTTGAGACCCGCGGCGATGTGCTTTTGCGCAACAAAGAGGTATTTCGCTTCTGGAAGGCGCTTGGCCTCCGCTTTATGTTTCTCGGCCTCGAAGCGATCGACGAAGAGGGCCTGCGGCGCTACCGCAAGCGGGTGCCGCTCAGCCGCAATTTCGAGGCACTAGAATTCGCCCGCTCGCTCGGCATCAACGTCGCGGTCAACATCATCGCTGATCCTGACTGGGATGCGGCGCGTTTCGCCGCAGTCCGGCAATGGTGTCTCGAAGTGCCGGAGATCGTGAACATCAGCGTCAATACACCCTATCCTGGCACCGAAAGCTGGATAACTGAACAGCGCCGCCTCACGTCGCGGGACTATCGCCTGTTCGACATCCAGCACTGTGTGCTGCCGACGAAGCTGCCGCTCGCCGAGTTCTATCGCGAACTCGTCGAGACCCAGCGTGTCTTGAACAAGAAGCATCTCGGCTGGCGCACACTGCTTGGGACCGCCGGTATCGTGGCTAGCCATCTGCGCCACGGCCAGACGAATTTCCTGCGCAGTCTGTTTCGCTTCAACCAGGTCTATGATCCTGCGAAGATGCTCGCCGACCACGCGCTGCCCGTGCATTACGAGGTGCCGCTGCCCGAGACGCCGGCGCCGGCCAAACGCGACGCCCTCTATGTGCATGTCTCACGCGGCGAGCATGACCGCGCGCTTGACTCGCGCACCAAACGATTTGTCGTCGAGGCCGGCGCCAGCGCATTCGACGACGAGGCGTATTAAACGGTCCATAAGTATTTGCGTATTTCTTATTGACGGGATGGAGCGCGTGCCTTGGGTGTTACCGCACGAACGATGTATGGCTGGTTGGCACGCTACCGGCGCGGCGGCCGGAGCGGATTGCAGGCGAAGCCGCTCTTCGGCCGGCCACCGAAACTCAACGGGCGCGCGATGAAATGGCTTTACGATACGGTGACCCAGAAGAACCCGCTGCAACTGAAATTTTCGTTTGCCTTATGGACACGCGACATGGTGGCGGCGCTGATCAGGCAGAAATTCGCCGTCAGTATGTCGCATGGGTGCCATGTATAATGTTACGATATTAGTAATCACGTGCAGGATCGCTGGCTGATGCCGCAAGGCGGGATCGAGCCGGACGAGGTGCCGCTGGCTGCCGCGCTGCAGGAAGAGATCGGCACCGATAACGCCACGGTGATCGTCGAGAGCCCGAAATGGAAATGGCTTCTTCGCTGTTTGGAGCGGGTAGCAGTCCGCTCGCCAGGTGCGGGGCAGGGTTCCCGACCTGCTCGAGCCTGGCGCCGCACTCGCCGCCGTCCAGGACGCTGCGCGCCGCGCAAGGGCGCGGTGACCCGCGAAGGGGCGGACCATCCTTGACCGCGGCTCCGCTCGGCGCCCCGGAGATGTCAGGCCGGGACGGAGAAACGGCGCCCAGCCGAACCGAGAAACGCCACAGAATTGGGTGGGATGGGAGCGCCCTACCCACACCAAACAGCGAGGATCCTTGAAATGCATCGCTGTATGACAGAAAGCCGAGTATCATGCGGTTGAGCGCACCGACGACGGCGTCTCACCAGGGGTCGATGAACCGATGCTCCCGCTGGCCGTGCTTTCCCTCCGTCATCGTGGCTTTCCGCCCGCGCGCGAGCCAGGCGCGGGTTTCGGCGGGGTCGATCACCGCGTCGATCTCGAGAAACGAGGCCATATTGATCGCTTTCCCCTCGGCATAGAGACGCCTCACCAGATTTTCGAACAATGCCTGTCGTTCCGTGACGTTCGCGACCGCGTCGAGTTCGCGGCGATAACCCAAACGTACCGCGCCCTCGAGGCCCATGCCACCGAACTCCGCACTCGGCCAGGCGGCAGTGAAAATCGTTTCATGAAACCCACCGCCCGCCATCGCCATGGCGCCAAGCCCGTAGCCTTTGCGCGTCACCACGCAGAACAGCGGCACGCGGAGGGCCGCCCCCACCACGAACATACGGCAAACATGGCGCACCTGAGCCGTGCGTTCCGTCTCCGGACCAACCATGAAGCCCGGTGTGTCGCAAAGACTAACCACGGCCAAGCCATGCGCATCGCATAGTTGCAAAAACCGCGCGGCCTTATCAGCGCCTGGCGCATCGATGGCGCCGCCAAGATGGAGCGGCTGATTGGCGATTAGCCCGAACGGCTGGCCCGCGATACGGATGAACGCGGTGATCATGCCCGGTCCAAAATCACGGCGCAGTTCGAGAATGGAGCCCTCATCGGCCAATAATGCAATCAGCGCGCGCATGTCATAGGCGCGCTTGCGATCCTCGGGCACGGCTTCACGCAGCCGGCGCTGATCGGGAGCGGTGAATTCCGTTGAAGTATCATTAAAATAGGAAAGATAGTTTTTTGTCGCAGCGACCGCCGCCGCCTCGTCGGCCACCACGAGATCGATGACGCCGTTCGGCGCCTGAACCGTAACCGGCCCGACCTCTTCCGGGCGAAAAACACCAAGCCCACCGCCCTCGATCATCGCCGGTCCGCCCATGCCGATGCTGGCATCCTTGGTCGCGATGATGACATCGCAGCAGCCGAGAAGCGCCGCGTTGCCCGCGAAGCAGAAACCAGAGACCACGCCGATGAGCGGCGCCGCTCCGCTGAGCGCGGCAAAGCGCGCGAAAGTCGTGAGGTCGAGGCCGGCAACACCCATCACGTCGCTATCGCCGGGCCGTCCACCGCCGCCCTCGGCAAACAGCACCAGGGGCAGGCCCTGTTCGGCGACGACACGGAGCAGTCGATCGGTTTTCTTGTGGTTGAGAAACCCCTGCGTGCCAGCGAGAACCGTGTAATCATAGGCCAGCACGGCGCAACACCGCCCCCCCACGGTGCCGATCCCGGCGACAAGCCCATCGGCCGGGGTCATGCGGATCAATTCCTCCAGCGGACGGCGGCGACGCTGTGCGGCGAGGGCAAGGGGACCATACTCAGTGAAACTTCCGGGATCGAGGAGATCAGCAAGATTCTCGCGAACAGTTCGCTTACCCCCCTGGTGCCGCCGCGCTACCGCCTCGGGGCGCGCCGCATCTAGCGTTGCGGCATGCCGTGCGATGACCTCGGCGAGATCGCGGCGGATATGCTCGGGATCAAAGGCCGGCCCGGCAGCTGACGCATTTGCGGTCCCCGACGCCTCGAGCCAAGCTAGCACTGCACCCTCGCGTAGCAACTCTCCCGGTCTCACGAGCACTGCCCGCACGACCCCGCTACAGGGCGCGCACGCCGCTACCTGCATTTTCATCGCCTCGATCAGAACAAGGCTATCACCAGCTTGTACTTTGTCCCCCACGCTTGCCGCAACCGTGACCACGGTCCCGGTCATCTGTGCATGTAGGGGAATCAACCCCTCTAGCGGGGTTTCCCGCAACGGCTCAGTGACGGCAAGTTCGTCCGCATGCTCCTCAATGAAGCGCGTATGGATATCATTTGCGATCACCTCAGGCATTGCGAGCAGATGCTGGAGAAGAGGAATATTCGTAGCTATCCCGGCTATGCGAAACTCACCGAGCGCGCGGCGTGCGCGGCGCATTGCCTGGGCCCGTGTCTCGCCGAGTACGATGAGCTTGGCGAGAAGACTGTCGAAGGCAGGCGAGGGAGCGTAACCCTCAGCGATCGCGTGATCGACGCGCACTCCCGGACCGGATGGCAATTCGAGACGCGTAATCGTCCCACTCGCTGGTTGTACCATGCCAGAGGGCGCCATGGTTTCGCCATTGATGCGTAGCTCGATGGCGAAACCGCGCAAGGCCGGCGGCACGGCAAGGCCAAGCGCATCGAGGCTCGCCCCTTCCGCGAGGTCAAGCTGCACCCGAACCAGATCAACCCCACTCACCATTTCCGTAACAGTATGTTCAACCTGAAGCCGCGGATTGACCTCAAGAAACCAGTAATTTTTTTTATTGCGAAGAAATTCCCAGGTGCCGAGCCCACGATAGCCAACCGCGCGCGCCATCTTGCACGCCGCCGCAATAATCGCCTCACATTCATAGACGGGCGCGCTCTCGATCAGCTTCTGATGATGGCGTTGCAAACTGCACTCACGCGCTCCGAGCGCCACGACATCGCAGCCGTCGCCGAGGATCTGCACCTCCACATGGCGCGCCCGCTCACAAAGCCGCTCGCCGTAAAGTTCGGAATTGCCGAATGCCGCGGCGGCTTCCGTGGCACAAATCTCCCAGGCGCGCAGGAGTTCATCGCGGCAACGGACAATCCGCATGCCACGCCCACCCCCACCCGCGACCGCCTTGAGCATGATCGCGCCGGTAGCAAGGAGTGCTTCCGCCTCGGCACGCGTTCGCGCGGCTTCGAGAACCGGCACACCGCATTCGGCCGCATGCATGCGCGCCCGGCTTTTATCGCCATAAATACCAAGTATTTCCGGCGATGGACCAACAAAGAGCACTCCGGCAGCGGCGCAGGCCGCGGCAAATTTCGCATTTTCACTGAGAAAACCCCAGCCCGGGTGCAGTGCATCGGCGTGCACTTGTGCCGCCGCCGCCAGGATTGCGTCAGCATCGAGATAGGCCGATGGGCCTGCCCCCGGCAGCGCGATGGTCTCGTCAGCGGCGCGCAGATAGGGCGCGCCCGAGTCGTCGGCAGCATAAAGGGCGATAGTGTGGATGTCATGCTCCGCGGCGGCGCGTGCGATGCGCACCGCAACCTCCCCACGATTAGCGATCAACAGCCTTCGCATTCCTCTTTATCCTTCTCTCCACATCCGGTATAGCCCGAGCTTATCGATGACGATAGAGTGATGGCCTCGGCACAACAAATCAATGAGGAACTCCATGTCTGATATAGCCAGTGCGTATGCGCGCCTTATCGAGGCAAATTGGCCAGCACAGTTGCCGCGCGAACCGTTCTATCCGATTGGTAAAGCACCCCTGCCCGCTTATCTCCGACATTGGGCAAAGCTCCGGCCAGAGGCGCCGGCGATTTTCTTTTACGGCACGACGATTTCATGGCAAGAATTAGACCAACTCTCCGATCGTCTCGCCACCAGGCTTGCGCGGGAGGGAATTAAGCCCGGCGACCGCGTCGCTCTCTGCCTGCCAAATTGTCCACAATATACCATCTCCTATCTTGGTATCCTCAAGGCTGGCGGGATCGTCGTGCCGGTCAATCCGTTGGTCAAGGCGATGGAGTTTGCGCATTATCTGCATGACAGCGGCGCCTCTGCGCTTATCGTGCAGGATCGGCTGTTCGAGATCGCCGCCGTGGCCGGGCCGCCAGCGTGTGTTTTCGTCACCAGCCTCTGTGATTTTCTGCCCCGCACGCCGGCGTACGCCATTCCGCCCGGGCTCGATGCGGCCCGGCTCGCGCCCGCCGGAACACGCGATCTTCTGGAGACGCTCCGCGCCGAAACCGTGGCACCGCCCAATCCCGGGCTCGGTTGGGACAGCATCGCCGCGCTGAATTACACCGGCGGAACAACTGGCTTGCCGAAAGGCTGCGTGCACACGCAGGGCGATAAGGTCTATACGGCGGCTTGTGGTAATACGTTTCTTACCATCGGCGGGGGGGATGCGCCGATGCTCAACTTCCTGCCGATGTTCTGGATCGCTGGGGAGGATGGCGGTTTGTTGATGCCGCTGGTCGCCGGGCGCGCGGTTGTGCTTTTGACGCGTTGGGACCCTGGCGCCGCCCTCGCCGCGATCGCCCACCATCGCGTCAGCACCGTGCACCTGCTTGCCGACAGCGCCGTCGATCTCCTCGACCACACCGATGCGACGCGCACTGATCTCTCCTCGCTTCGCGACGTCACAGTTTCCTCGCTGATGAAAGTGCTTGATCCCAGCTTGCGAGCACAATTTCGCGCCCTCACTGGCTGCATTTTGCGCGAGGCGGCCTATGGGATGACAGAAACCAATACCATGGACACTTTCACCTACGGCTTTCAGGACAACGACCGCGATCTCGCGGCCGATCCGGTATTCGTCGGACTGCCGATGCCTGATACCGCGTTCCGTATTACTGATTTCACAACCGGCGCCGATTTGCCACTCGGCGAGGCAGGCGAAATACGCATCCGCTCACCATCCCTGTTGAAGTCCTACTGGAACAAGCCCGAAGCGAGCGCCGCGGCGCTCGGCGATGGTTGGCTCCATAGCGGCGATATCGGACGCATTGATGAATGGGGATGCCTACACTATCTCGGACGGCGCAAGGAGATGCTGAAGGTCAACGGCATGAGCGTGTTTCCGACCGAGATTGAAATGCTGCTCGCGCGCCATCCCGCGATCGCCGCAAGCGGCGTCGTTGGCCGCGCGGATGCCAAACGCGGCGAGGTTCCAGTCGCCTTCGTCCGGCTCGTCGCCGGCGCCGCTGTCAGTGCCGACGACATCACCGCCTGGTGTCGTGACAACATGGCAACTTATAAGGTGCCCGAGATACGCTTGGTGGACGCGCTGCCGATGACCGCGACCGGTAAGGTTAAGCGCGTCGATCTGACGAAACTGCTGTAGCTGGATCGGCATCAGAAAAATGGCTACCCGCGCCCTCACGCGGATCAAGCGCGGCGCGCAGCGCTTCCCCGAGGCGATTGAAGGCGAGTGAGGTAAACACAATCGCCAGCCCCGGCGCATACATCTGCTCGGGCGCGATCTCCATATAAGTATAGGCGCGCGCCAGCATCGCCCCCCAGCTCGGCGCCGGCGGCTGCGCGCCAAGACCGAGAAAACTCAGGCTTGCTTCAGCCAAAAGCGCCTGAGCCAGCAACAAGGTCATTTGCACGATCAACGGCTCGGCGACATTGGGCAGGATATGGCGGCGCAGCAGGTAGAATGTGCCAGCGCCAAACCCGCGCGCCGCCTCGACATAGGGTTCGGCGCGCACAAGTCGCGTCTCCGCGCGCGCGAGGCGGGCCAGCACCGGGGCAAATACCACGCCAACCGCGATCATGCCATCGATCAACCCAGCGCCGAGCGCCCCCGTGATGCCAACCGCGAGTATGATTGCCGGAAACGACAGCACGGCATCGACGAGGCGGCCAATCAGCATGTCGATCCAGCCGCCTGCAAATCCGGCAAGCAAGCCGAGCGGCACGCCGATCAATGCCGCGACGGCAACGGCAAGAAGACTCGCCGCAAGCGCCACCGGGCTGCCATAGATCAAGCGACTAAGCACATCGCGGCCCAGATCGTCGGTGCCGAGCCAATGCCGAGCATCTGGCGGAAGCAGTACCTCTGCGGGATTTTGCGCGGTCGGGGAAGCGGGAGCGAGCCACGGCGCGAGGAGGCCGAGCACTACCAATGCCGTCAGCCAGAGAATTGCCAAAGCCGCCAACGGATGGTGCCGTATCCAGCGCCAAAATTCGTGCGTCATGGCCCAACCGATCGGCGTCCACGCGGATCGATCCAGCTGATAACCAGATCAACGAGTAGGTTGCTCACGATCACCAACAGCGCCATTACCAGCACAACGCCTTGGACCATTGGAAAATCCTTGCCGACCGCGGCCTCGACCATCGTGCTGCCGATCCCCGGGATGGCAAACACCGTCTCGATCACGACCGTCGCGCCGAGCGTCCGGTTGAACAGCAAAGCGAGCAGGGTCAGCAGGAGTGCCGCGATATTCCTCATCCCGTGCCGCCAGACGATCGCCGCTCCCGGCAATCCCTTGGCGTGCAAAGTGCGCACGAAAGGCGCGCGCAGCACGACAGTTAGCGCGCCGCGCACTTGGCGCGCGACTTCCGCCATTCCGCCCGCTGCCAGCGCCATTGCCGGCAGTATGGCGTGGCGCAACGCTTGCGTGGGATTGTCGCGCAAAGACACCGCGCCGGTCGCCGGCAGCCAATGCAGATCGATCGCAAACAACGCAACCAATATCATCGCCAGCCAGAAATTTGGCAATGCAACCCCGAGCGCGGCAAGCCCAGAAACCACGCCATCGATGATCGAGCCGGGATGTGTCGCGGCGAGAATACCAAGAGGAACGCCAAGCACCAGCGCGAAGGCCATCGCCAGAACCACGATAAACAGGCTGAGCGGCAGCTTTTCGGCAATTGCCTGCGCAACCGGCATGCCGGACAGCAGCGAGCGCGAAAGATCACCATGCAGCACGCCATTGAGCCAGACGAGATACTGCACCGCGAGCGGGCGATCGAGGCCTGTCAGGTGACGGATCTCACTTATACGCGCAGCAGAGGCGTTTTCTCCGGCCAACGTCACTGCCGGGTCGCCGGGCACGAGATGCAGCAGAGCGAATACCAGAAGCGTCGCCAACAGAGCCGCCGGCAGCATCGCCGCCGCCCGCTGACCGAATTCACGCCATGCGCCCCCCATCGAACTCAGCCGCTCAGAAAGACATCATCAAACCGTGGCTTACCGAGCAATGTCGGCTGCCAGCCTTGTACTTTCGCATTATGCGCTACCAATTGCGCTTGAAATAGAAGCGGTGCGCAAAGCGCGTCATCGATGACGATCTTCTGCACCGTCGCGAATGCTGCCTTGCGGACATCGAGCGCCTCGCTCACACGTGTCGCCGCAAGCGCGTCCTCAAGCCCCGGCATCTCCGCGCCGCCCGGATTGAAATAGCCGTTCTTGCCGAACATCAGCGCGTAGCTGAGCGAGGGATCGGGCCGGCCGGTCCAGGCCGCGAGCAGCATATCGCCGATCTTCCCGGAGAAGAACTGGCCGGTGATCTCCGGCAAGGCGCCGCTTTTCATGCGCAAAGTGATGCCACCCGCCTTCATCTGCTCGATCAAAATCTCGGCGCGCTGCTGTGATGCTTGATCGTTATAAGCCATTAAATCAAGAGTGATGCCGTCGCGGTGCCCAGCCTCGGCAAGCAGCGCGCGGGCGCGCACCGGATCATGCGGATAGCGCACCGCGAGCGCGGCATCGTACGCCCAGTGCTCTTTAGGCAAGAGCATCTCGGCGACCTGGTAGAGATCCAGCGCGGAGGCTTGATCAAATGCCTTGCGGTCAATCGCATAATTGATCGCTTGGCGTACCCGCGCGTCAGCCATTAACCCACGACCATAATTGAAAAACAGCAACTGGCAGAACAAGGTCGGAGAGGCTGAGGTGACGAGATCGCGGGCGCGGCGCGCGAGCATCATTTGCTGCGGTGTCAGCGCATAGATAAAATCGTTCTCGCCGGTCATGACCGAGCGCAGCCCAGTCTGTAAATCCGATATCAAAGCAAAACGGATGCCATCGAGATAGGGGCGGCCGGGTTGCCAGTATTTGTCGTTGCGGGCGTAGACGGTGCGGTCCTTATCGCGCCATTCAACGAAACGCATCGCTCCGGCACCGACGGGATTACGATCGAATGCCTCGCCGTATTTCTCGAACGCGGTGGGCGAAACCATCATCCCAGCGCGATCGGAGAGTACGAGCGGCAAGGCGGTATCTGGCCGCTTGAGGTGCAGCACGACCTGCTGCGCGCCGCGTGTCTCAACCGTATCGATGGCATCGACATCCGCCTTGATATTGGAACGCGGATAGCTGCGCACGCGATCGAGATTGTATTTAACCGCCGCCGCATCGCACGCCGTGCCGTCATGGAACAGCACGGCGGGACGGAGATCCAGAACGAGCGTTTTTGGATCGACGAAATTCCATGCGGTCGCGAGACGGGGGCGCGCGGTTAGTGTCGGGAAATCATAATCGATCAGCGTGTCATAGAGCGGATAGAGCTGCACGTGATCCTCGCCTGAGCGCCCGGTCGCCGGATCGAACGAAGTGATATCGCCATAGGCCGAAACCCGAAGCACGCCGCCTTGCTTCGGTGCCTCCGCCTTGGCGCGCCGCAAGCGCGCCGAAGCGAGCGCCGCCGCAGCCCCACCCAACACCACTCTCCGTCCGACCGACATCGTAATTATCCTTCCATTGTTGTTGCTAGAGGCTGCGGCGGCTTGGCGTAATGGCAGGCGGCAAAATGATCCGGCGCAAGCTCACGCCACGGCGGTGGTTCGGCCGCGCAGCGGGCATCAGCTTTGCTGCAGCGGGTGCGAAAACGACAGCCCGAAGGCGGTGCGACGGGGCTCGGCATCTCGCCCGCGAGCGCCCGCCGTCTTGGTCCTCCGGCTGTTGCAAGACCTGGCTCGGCGGCGAGGAGAGCAGCGGTATAGGGATGTAGCGGCGCTGCCATCAGCGCCTCGGCCGGGCCGAGTTCCATCAGTCGGCCGAGATACATTACTGCGATGCGGTCGCTGATATGGCTGACAACACCGAGATCATGGCTAATGAAAATCAGGCTCAGATCAAACTGGCGTTGCAGATCGACGAGCAGATTGAGAATGCCAGCCTGTACCGAAGGGTCGAGCGCGGAGACGATTTCATCGCACACCAGCAACGCCGGCGCGAGCGCCAGCGCGCGAGCGATATTCACCCGCTGCTTCTGCCCGCCGGAGAGTTCGTGCGGATGCGAGCGCAACAGCGAGGCTGGCAACTCAACCGCATCGAGCAGAGAAGCGACCCGCGCCGCGCGCGTCGCGGGCGTTCCCTCACCCGCGATATCGAGCGGCTCACGGAGGCTCGCACCGATGGTCTGGCGCGGATTGAGTGCGGCGTGCGGATCCTGAAAAACCATTTGAAAGCGACGGCGATGCCGGCGCAATGCCAATCGCGGCAACCTGAAGGGTTCCAGCTCCTCATGACGCAGAATTCCGCCCGAGAGGCGCTGGATGCAGACCAACGCGCGGCCTAGCGTGGATTTGCCCGAACCGGACTCGCCAATCAGACCAAAAATCTCGCCACGAACAACCGTGAAGCTTACGCCATCGACCGCCTTCAGCGTCTCGCCACGCCGACCGAGCGGAAAATGCACCGTGACATTTTCCGCCGCCAGGATAGGAGATACACTTTCCCCAAGTGGGCCGGATTTCATACGACACCGCCCAAGACAATCTCACCCTGCCGAACACAACGCGCCTTGTGCCCCCGCGCAGGGGCGAGCGGTGGCGGGAGAGCGCATGCTGTCGTGCGAAAATCGCAACGCGGGGCAAATCTGCATCCCTCCGGCATGGCCCCCGGCTGCGGCACGCGGCCAGGAATGGCGGCAAGCCGCGATTTCCGCGGCGCAAGGCGCGGCATCGCGCGCATCAGACCGGCGCTGTAGGGATGCCGTGGGCGGCGTAACAGCGCCTCGGTCGGCGCGTCTTCGACAATCTCGCCGGCGTACATGGTAAGAATGCGTGTGCAAAGATCGGCGACGACGCCGAGATCGTGGCTGATGAGCAAGAGTGCGGTGCCATCGCGCTCGGCGAGATCAAAGAGCAAATCGAGGATTTGCGCCTGCACCGTAACATCGAGCGCGGTGGTCGGTTCATCGGCGATCAGGAGACGTGGCGCGCAGCAGAGCGCGATCGCCATCAGCGCACGCTGGCGCATGCCGCCGGAGAGTTCGTGGGGATAGGCAGAAAATCGCTGCATCGGCGCCGGAATACCCACCTTATCGAGCATCTCGACCGCCTGCGCGCGCGCAACCCTTCGTGATAACCGCCGGTGCGTGCGCAGCGTCTCGGCAATCTGCTCGCCGACCGTAAAGACCGGATCGAGCGCCGTCATCGGCTCCTGAAACACCATTGCGATATCGCGCCCGCGAATGCGGCGCCAAGCCGCCTCATCGCAAGCCGGAAGATCGCGCCCGTCAAACAGCGCCCGGCCTTCGCGGCGCGCGCCGGGCGGCAGCAGGCCCAGCAGCGCAAGTCCGGTGATGCTCTTGCCGCAGCCGCTTTCGCCGATCAGCCCGACGCGTTCTCCGGATGCGATATCGAACGTGACATCGCGTGTCAGCGCCACCGGTCCCAGCCGGACACCAAGCCCCGCGACCGAGAGGAGCGGTGGCGTCATCACGTAATTTCTCGAACCGCGCGGGGGCGTGGCGGCAGGGCTTCTGTACCGATGATCTCACGTGCCCGCAGCGCTGCGAGGTGGGCATCATCGATACCGAGTTTTTCGCGGAGCACGGCTTCGGTATCGGCGCCCAGCGTGGGAGCCGGCAGCCGCACGGGCAAAGGCGCGCCGTGTTCGCGGATCGGCAGTGAGGCTTGGGGAAAACGACCGATCCATGCCCGCTCCACCCATTGCCAGAAGCCCCGTGCGACGAGATGGGGATCGGTGAAAAGATCGAAGGGCGCGCGCGCAACCCCGGCAGCAACGCCCGCGCGCTGCAACTCTACCATTGCCACATCGGCCTCGCGCCGCACCGTCCAGGCGCTGATCGCGGCTTCGAGTTCCACCTCGCGCGCGCGCCGCGCCGACAACTCCAGTGCGGCAAGATCGGGGCGGCCGATCACCTCGGCGCAGGCCCGCCACATCACGTTATCGACAATGCTGAGCGCAAGCCAGGCATCCTCCCCGGCGCAGCGAAACAGTCCGTGCGGCGCCTGCGCGGGATGCAGATTGGCCGCGCGCGGCAATTCCTCCCCTCTGCTCGCGCCCATCAGCCAGGGAGCGAGGTGCGGCAGCAAACACTCCACCTGGGCGAGATCGATCCATTGCCCCTCGCCGGTCGCGGCGCGATGGCGGAGTGCGACCAGCAGGGCGCTCGCGCCGTTGAGACCGCCGATGGCATCGCCATAGGCGATATGGCTCATCGTCGGAGATCCGTCCGGAGCGAGGAGGAGCGACGGCAAACCTGAAGCCTGCTCCAGCGTGGATCCATAGGCGCGCAGATCGCGCCGATCGCTGCCGGCGCCGAACGCGCACATCGAGAGCATCACCAGAGAAGGATTGACGGCGCGTAGCGCGGCATAGTCGAGCCCGAGTTTCGGCAGCACATCGGCGGCGTAATTCTCGATCACCGCATCGGCTTTGGCAACCAGCCGCTTGATGAGCGCCACGCCCTCGGCGGTGGTGAGATCGAGAGTAATGCCGCGCTTGTTACGGTTGAGAGCATTGAATCTCCCAGTTTTTTCATAACGCCGCTCGGCAAAAACAGCGGGACGATGATCGACGCCGCGCCACCAGTCAGGGTAACGGCAGGCCTCGACCTTGATCACCTCGGCTCCGAGATCGGCCAGCATGCGGCTGGCGAGCGGCCCCGCCCAGCCCATCGAGAGATCGATGATGGTCATGTCCGCAAGTGGCGCTCTGGGATGCGGCATGGCGGGGCTTGAAGCAGCGGGTTCGATCCCGCTCACGCGACCGCCGCGGCGTGGCGGCGTCGCACCAAGCCGGAGCGGCGCGCCTGGGCCAAGAAAATACGTGCCATCAGCATCATGGATCGGCACGATCGCACCGCGCGCGGCAAGCGCGGGGTCGGCCAGGAGCGCCTCCAACGTCGGCACTACGACGATGGGCAATCGCCGCGCCCGGCCCTCGGCACACCAATGGGCCGCCGGTTTTTCGGCAAGCTTCGGCAGGAAGCGCGCTTCCAGCCGCGCCGCCTGGGCCAAGCGCTCGGCGCCGGTGACGAGGGTGGGATCGTTCGCCAGATCGTCGAGCCCGAGCAACCCGCAGAACGCGGCCCACTGCGCCGGTGTCACCAACGTTACACCAATCCAGCCATCGGCGGCACGATAGATGCCGAGCGGATAGGTCGGGGTGAAACGATTACGCCCGATGCGCGGCTGCCGCACCCCTTGCATCCAGGAATCCGCGGTCTGCAATTCGGCAAGCGCGATCGCCGCTTCCTGCACGCTGACTTCGACAATCCGCGTCTCGCCCGCCGGTCCCTCCAGCAACGCCGCGAGAGCGGCCGAGAAAGCAACAAGACCACCGATTATCGCGGCTTGGAAGTCCGCGATGGCGAGAGGCGGTCCCTCCACCGGGCCAGCCGGCTGAACGAGACCGGCGAGCGCGCGGCAGACGAGATCGCTGCCACGAAAGTCGGCATAGGGACCGCTACGGCCAAACCAAGTGACATCAATGAGAACCGGCGCGGGCGGCGCATGCGCGAGTGCGTCGAGAGTGGCGCCATCGAGCGCACCTGCAAGGCAGAGATCGAAGCCGCCAGGCAGACCATCGGGGGCGATCACCCGTCGTTTGCCGAAATTGAGAAAAGCCTCGGCGGCGCGCGCATAATCCCCGTCCGCCACCGCGTGGTTCGCGGGCATGATTTTCGTCACCTCGGCGCCGAAATCGGCGAAGAGCCGCGCGCTATAGCCAGCGGCTGGCAGATCGCCGCATTCGAGGATACGTATTCCGGCGAGGGCTTCTGGCACCCGTTTCTCCCGACCTTATGGTTTTTTCACCCCCCATGGCGGCGCTTTCACGCCAAAGCGGGTTTTTAAGGCTTGTCTTGCCCACCAGAATAAACCTAGACTGCTTCGCCGACAAGCGGAACTATATTCTGCATGGCGGAACAACAAGAAACGCCCACCTCGGAAACGCCCATCTCAGATCAGGGAGATTTGCGCCGCACGGCGCATCACATGATGCCTCGTTCCTCACGCGCCACATCAGCCGGGCAATCCCGCGGCAATGCCGCGCCGATGGAAAAGCCTCATGATCGCGAATTCGTGAACGCCGTGGCGCGCGCGCTCGCCATTTTGCACAGCTTCGATGGCGCCGAGGCGGTGCTCGGCAATCACCAGATCGCCGCTCGCACCGGTCTCGCGAAATCCACCATCGCGCGTCTCACCCATACCTTGCTCCGCACCGGCCATCTCGCGCGCGTGCGCCATGGCGACGGCTATCGTCTCGGCATCGGCACGCTGACTTTCGCCAGCACGGCGCTGCGGGGGCTGGAGCTGCGCCGGGTGATCCGTGGCTGCCTCGCCGAGATTGCCGCCCTCGTGTCCGGCACGATCGGGCTCGCCGCGCGTGATGGGCTGGAGATGGTCTATCTCGACTATGCCAGGGCCGCGCATGTGCTCAGCCTGCACTCCACCATCGGCTCGCGCGTGCCGCTCGCCGAGACTGCTGCCGGGCGCGCCTGGATCATCGCCCAGCCGCAAGCTGAACAAGAAAACCTCCTGGCTTCACTGACGGAGCGCGATGCCGCGGCGGGGCGCGCGCTCAGCGCCTGGCTCGACGATTATCGGGACGCCTTCGCGCGCGACGGCTACGTCATTTCGTGCGGTGCGTGGAACCCCTATGTCAACGGCGTCGGCGTGCCGGTGTTTTTTCCCGCCTATGGGGCAACAATGGTGCTTGTTGCGGGCGTGCTGGCGGCGGAATACGATCGCGACCGGCTCGACCGCGAAGTCGCGCCATTGCTGCGCGATCTTGCCACCCGGCTCGCCGGTCTTGAAGATCAAACCAAATGACGACTGCAAAGCGGGAGGTCGGGCATGAACTGGCAGCCGGAGCTTGACGAATTGCGCCGGCGCGAGGCGCTGGCGCAAGAACTCGGCGGGGCGGAAAAAGTCGCGCGTCAGCACCAAGCCGGGCGGCTCGATGTGCGTGCGCGCATTTTACATCTCCTCGATCCCGGAAGTTTTCACGAGATCGGCGCCATCGCCGGCAAGGCGCGCTACGACGACAACAATGATCTGCTGTCCTTCATTCCCTCGAATTGCGTGATGGGCCGCGGCAGCGTCGATGGCCGGGCGGTGGTGGTGGTGGGCGACGACTTCACCGTGCGCGGAGGCTCGGCCGATGCCACCATCCGTGAAAAACCACTGCTTGCCGAACGTATGGCGAGCGAATTCCGCCTGCCGATCCTGCGCATCATTGAGGGCTCGGGCGGCGGCGGCTCGGTCAAGACGATCGAAACCACCGGGCGCGCCAACCTGCCGGGCGGCGTCGGCTCCGCGCTCGGCTTTCACTACGCCACCGCGAACCTGGCAGTGGTGCCGGTGGTGGCGCTCGGACTGGGCTCGGTTGCCGGCCTCGGCGCCGCCAGGCTCGCGGCAAGCCATTACGCGGTGATGACGAAATCGTCGGCGGTGTTTGTCGCCGGCCCGCCCGTGGTCGCCCGCCTGGGGCAGGATCTAGGAAAACAGGAGCTGGGCGGCTGGCAAATCCAGACCCGGAGCGGCGCCGTCGATGATGCCGTCGAGACCGAGGAGGAAGCCTTTGCACGCGCCCGGCGCTTCCTTTCCTACCTGCCGAGTTCGGTTTTCGAGCTACCCCCGGTGATCGCCTGCGCCGACGACCCGGCCCGTCGCGACGAGGCGTTGCTCGAGGCCATCCCACGCGATCCGCGTAAAGTCTACAAAATGCGCCCGATCATCGAGACCTTGTTCGATCGCGGCAGCTTCTTCGAAACCGGCATGTTCTTCGGCCGCCCGATCATCACCGGACTTGCGCGCCTGCATGGCCGCCCCGTCGCCCTCATGGCGGGCGATCCCTATCACTATGGCGGTTCGTGGACCGCGGAAGCGTGCCAGAAAATCATCCGCCTCGTCGATCTGGCCGAGGTTTTTCATTTGCCCGTCGTGCATCTTGTCGATTGCCCGGGCTTCATGATCGGGCTGGAGGCGGAAAAGGCGGCGACCATCCGCCATGGCGTGCGCGCGATGGCGGCGATCAACCAATGCAGCGTGCCGTGGTGCAGCGTCATCCTGCGCAATGCCTTCGGCGTCGCCGGGGCCATCCATCAGCCGGCGGGGCGGCTCTCGCTGCGCTATGCCTGGCTCTCCGCGCGCTGGGGATCGCTCCCGCTGGAAGGGGGGATCGAGGCGGCGTATCGCGCCGAGCTTGACGCCGCGCCCGACCCCGAGGCGCGACGCCGCGAGATCGAGACGCGGCTCAACAAACTGCGCTCGCCCTTCCGCACCGCCGAGAGTTTCTGGGTCGAGGAAATCATCGATCCCCGCGACACGCGGCGCCTGCTTTGTGAATTCGCCGATCTCGCCGGCCCGCTGCTGACGCCTGGCCCGACCCATTTCGCCATCCGCCCCTGAACCCGCGCCTGTTCGTCTCACTGATTTTCGCCGCAAGGACCCCGATCATGCCGGCAAGCTTCCCCCCTGGTCATCGCAAAATTTTCTCGGACCTCAACGCCTCGGTCTGGCGCGTGCTGGTCACCGAGGGGCAGTTTGTCGCGGCGGGCGAGACCTTGCTGCTGCTCGAGTCGATGAAAATGGAAATCCCCGTCACCGCTCCCGAAGCCGGCACCATCGTCGCCATTCTCGTCGCCGAAGAAGCGGTGGTGAACGAGGGCGATCCTCTGGTGGTCATGCTGAAAAGCACCGGGTGAGATCATCGCAGACCCTTCGTGGTCCCGCGCGCGGGGCTTTCTTCCCTGATCGCGCCGGCTATGGCAGACTTGCCCTGGGCGTTGACTTGGGCAACCGGCGAGGGGCGGGGTATGGGAAGAATGAGTTTGTGGCGGGCCGTGGGTTTTGCGAGCGCGTTGGCGCTGATCGGCGCGATCGCCCACGAGCGCGCGGCGCACGCCGCGGACCATGTCAATTTCGGGCTCGACTGGAAGGCCGAGGCCGAATATGGCGGCTATTATCAGGCGCTGGCGACCGGCATCTACCAGCGTCACGGGCTCGATGTCACCATCCGCCAAGGCGGGCCGCAGGTCAATCAGGCGCAATTGCTGCTGGCGGGAAAACTCGATTTCACCATCTCGTCGAACAGTTTCATCGCGCTCAACTTCGTGCAACAGAAACTCCCCTTCCTCGCGGTTGCCGCGATGTTCCAGAAAGACCCCTCCGTTCTCATCGCCCATCCCGGCCAGGGCCATGACAGTTTTTCCCAGTTGCGCGGCCAGCCGATCATGATTGGCGCCGATACGCGCGCCGGGTGGTGGAATTTCCTCAAGGTGAAATTCGGCTACAGCGACAGCCAGATCCGCCCCTATACCTTCAACCTCGCGCCTTTCCTGCACGACAAATCGGCGGTCCAGGAGGGCTATCTCGGCTCCGAACCCTTCTCCATCATGCAGGCGAGCGGGGAAAAGCCGGTGGTGCTGCTGATCGCCGATGCCGGTTTCGCGGGCTATGGCAGCCTGATCTCGACCAGCCGCAAGCTCACCGAGCAGAAACCCGATCTCGTGCAGCGCTTCCTCAACGCCTCGATCGAGGGCTGGTATTCCTATCTCTACGGCAATCCCGCGCCGGGCAACGCGCTGATCGGCAAGGAAAACCCCGAGATGACGGCGGCGCTGATCGATTACGGCCGCAATGTCCTGAAGCAGCACGGCATCGTCGATCAGGGCGATACCGAGAAACTCGGCATCGGCGCCATGAGCGCCGCGCGCTGGCTGGAATTCTACCAGAGCATGCGGCAGGCCGGGCTCTATCCCAAGGACATGGACTGGCGCGCCGCCTACACGCTGCGCTTCGTCAATCAGGGCGTCGGGCTCAGCATGCGCGCCAAAACACCCTGAGAGTTTGAAAAAGCCTACCCCCTTGCCCCGCAATCAATGCGGAAAAACCAATGTTCCCCGAAGCCATGCCTTTTCTGGTTCGATCGATTTTCAGGCTCTGAACCTTGCTTGAGCTCTTGGACGTTGGACGCCGCTTCAAAAGCGGGCTGGAGGCGCTGCGCGCGGTCTCGCTCAGCATCGCCGCGGGCGATTTCGTGGCCCTGCTCGGTCCCTCGGGCTGCGGCAAATCGACGCTGCTGCGCCTGCTCGCCGGGCTCGACCAACCCGATAGCGGCACGCTCTCCTGGCACGACGCGCCGCCCCGGCCGGGGGAGATCGGCGTCGTCTTCCAGGACGCGACCCTGCTGCCCTGGGCGAGTGCCGCCGATAACGTCTATCTGCCTTTGCGTCTGCGCGGTGTGGCGCGCGCGCGCGCCCAGCCCCGCATCGAGGCGGCGCTGGCAAAGGTCGGGCTCGCCGCCTTCGCCAGCGCCCGGCCGCGCCAGCTCTCGGGGGGCATGCGCATGCGGGTCGCGATCGCGCGCGCCCTCATCACCCGGCCGAAACTACTGCTCATGGATGAGCCTTTCGCCGCTCTCGACGAATTCACCCGCCACCAGTTGCAGACGGAATTGCTCGCGCTCTGGCAGGATATCGGCTGCACCGTGGTCTTTGTCACCCACTCGATCTACGAGGCCGCCTTCCTCGCCCGTCGCATCGTGATGATGACCCCGCGCCCGGGACGCATCGCCGGCGAACTCACGGCCGATCTCGCCCCCGGCGCGGCGCGGCGCTTCGATCCCGCCTATGCCGCGCTGGTCGCCGCTATCACCGCGCGCATGGCGGCGCTGCAAACCGTATGACACGCCTCGCGCCGACGCTTTTTGGCCTGCTTTTCCTGGCCCTTTGGGAAGGCCTGGTGCGTCTTCTCGACGTGCCGGCCTATCTGGTGCCCGGCCCGCTCGCGATCATCGCCGCCTTCCTCGATGATCCCTTCGGGCTGCTCGCCGCACTCGCGGCGACGCTCGCCGTCACCTTCACGGCGATGATCGCGGCGACCACGCTCGGCGTGGCCCTCGCGCTCGCCATCGCCGCGAGCCCGCTCGCCCGCGCCGCGATCCAGCCCTGGGCGGTGGCGCTGCAAGTGACACCGATCGTCGCCATCGCCCCCTTGATCATCGTCTGGGTCGGCAATCCCTTCGCGGCGCTGGTGGTCTGCGCCACCATCGTCGCCTTCTTTCCGGTGTTTTCCAGCACCGCCGCCGGATTGGCCGCCGTCGCGCCGGAGTTTCTCGACCTTTTCCGCCTCCATGGGGCGAGTTCGGGACAGATCCTCTGGCTGCTGCGGCTGCCCTCGGCGCTGCCTTTTTTCCTCGCCGGGCTGCGCATCTCGGGCGGGCTCTCGCTAGTCGGCGCGGTGGTCGCGGAATTTGTCGCCGGCTCCGGCGGCTTCGCAACCGGCCTCGCCTACCGCCTGATCGAGGCCGGCTACCGGCTGCAAATTCCGCGCATGTTCGCGGCCCTCGTCCTGCTCGGCATCGCCGGCGTCACCATCAACGCCACCCTCGGCGCGCTCGAACGTGGGCTGCTCGCCCGGCGCGGGTAGAAACTGGCCTGGTCGGCGCGCCGAATAAATCCCTCCCCACGGTTATAAAGCATGGCCGTCGGGGTTACGGTTCCGGAGACCAAACCTCGGGGATGAAGGCGTAGCCGCTACCCGCGCGGGCGACATGGCCGCAGGCGGGAAAATCGAGATGCATGCCGGCAATCCGCAACCGCTCGCTCGCCGCCATCGCGAAAATCCGGCGCCGCGTCGCCTCGGCCTGCGCGGCGTCGGCATCGAAGGCCATCCCGGCGGTAGGATTGGCGAACTGCACGCCCGGCATGTGCACGATATCGCCCCAGATCAGCAGGCTCTCCCGACCCGAATCCACGCGATAGCCGGAATGGCCGGGGGTGTGGCCGGGCGCGGGGTGGAGGGTGATGCCGGGCGCGACCTCGCCGCCATTCACCGTGCGCAGGCGCTCGCGATAGGGCCCGACGCCCCGCTTGGCGATGGCGAAGGCCTCGACCAGCCCCTCGGGCGCGCCCGGGGGCGGCTCACCGAGCCAGAATTTCGCCTCGTCCTCATGCGCGACCACTTCCGCCGCCGGGAACACCGGCTTGCCCGCGCCATCGACGAGGCCGGAGATGTGATCGATATGCATATGGGTGATGAGGATCGTCTTGATCGCCTCCGGGGCCACGCCGAGAGCGGCGAGATGGCGCCCCAAGGCGCCCGCCGCCGGCCCACCCACGGTGCCGCAGCCGGTATCGATCAGGGTGAGGGACTTGCCATCATTGACCAGAAAAGCGTTGAAGGTGATGCGCGGCGGCATGCGGCGGAAGCTGGCCGCCTGGAGCGCCTCCGCCTCGGCGCGCGGGATATTCACCATGACATCGAGCGTCACTTCGAGATAGCCGTCATTGATGGTGCTGATCACGAGATCGCCTAGTCGGAAATGATAGACGCCGGTGGGCTGGGATGTGGGAAGCGGGAGCGTCATTCTGGTTTCCTTTCATTGTGTCGATGGGCGAGCGCCAAAGGCGATCTTGCCGGGGCTGAGGGCCAGCATCCGGAGCGCCAGCGGCGTCGGCAACAGCGCGGCAAGGCGGGCGCCGAGCGCGATGTGCCAGGGAAATGCCACGCGCACCCGCCCGCGCGCAATCCCGCGCAGCATGATCCGCGCCGCCCGATCCGCTGTCATCAACCCCGGCATTGGGAAACGATTGGCCGCCGTCATCGGGGTTGCGACAAAACCGGGGCAGAGGCTGGTGAGCCCGATGCCGAGCCGGCGCGCCGCCGGCGCGGTGGCGACCGTCCAGCTATCGGCCGCCGCCTTGGCGGCGCAATAGCTCGGCGCGCCGGGCGAGGCGACGAAGGCGGCGAGCGAGGCGACCACCGCGATCCGCCCACGGAGGCCGCTCGCATCCGCCGGCTGGCCCGCCATGACCGCCAGCGCGGGAAGCGCCGTGTTGAGCATCCCCGCCAGATTGGTAGCGAAGATCGCCCGCGTCTGCGCCGCGCTCTCCAGCGCGGGCGCGCCTGCCGCATCGCTGGTGCCGGCGGAAATCCCGGCATTGGCGACGACCAGATCGAGCCGTCCAGCGCCGGCGATCCAGTCCGCCATCGCCGCCTCGTCGCGCACATCGAGCAATCGCGGCACGATCTCGGCCCCGGCGCGCGCGCAGGCTTGCGCGATGGTAGCCAACCGCTCCGCGTCGCGCCCGGCGAGATGCAGCACCGCGCCGGGCCGCGCCAGCGCCCGCGCCAGCCCCGCGCCGAGCCCCGAGGAAGCGCCGGTGATCAGCACCCGGTCGAAATTCGCCATTTTTTCACCGATCGATTTTCTTTCCCGCACGCGGCTCGGCTATAGAACCCGGCCATGGACACCACCATCACCTCGATGACCGGTTTTTCCCAGAGCGAAGGCAGCGCCGATGCGCTCGGTTTTCTCTGGGAGCTGCGCAGCGTCAATGGGCGCGGGCTCGATCTGCGCTTTCGCCTGCCTCCCGGTTGCGACGCGCTGGAACCCCGGCTGCGCGAGGCGGCGGGCACGATGCTGCGGCGCGGCAATATCGTGGCGACGCTCACCTTGCGCCGCGAAACCCGCCCGCGCCTCGAGCCGGATGGCCCGGCGCTGGAAGCGGCGCTGGCGCTCGCCCTCGATCTCGCGCGCCGGATTCCCGGCTGCCCGCCGCCCCGCGCCGAGGCGCTGCTGGCGCTGCCCGGCGTGTTGCGCGCCGCCGCTGAGCGCACGGACCTCAACGCCCCCGAGGCCGAGGCGATCGGCGCCGGCTTCGCCGCCGCCCTCGCCGCGCTGCACGCGGCGCGGCGCGCCGAGGGGGCGAGGCTGGGCGCCGTACTTGCCAGCCTGCTCGACGAAATCGCCGCCCTGCATGAGGCTGCCCGCGCCACCGCCCTTGCCCAGCCTGCCGCCCAGCGGGCCCGGCTCGCCGAACAGCTCGCCGCCCTGCTCGCCGAAGCCGGTTGCGGCGCACTTTCGGAAGAACGGCTCGCCCAGGAAGTCGCGCTGCTCGCAACGCGCGCCGATGTGCGCGAGGAACTCGACCGGCTGGAGAGCCATCTCGCCGCCGCCCGCTCCTTGCTCGGGGAACCGGGCGCCATCGGCCGGCGCTTCGATTTTCTCATCCAGGAGTTCCAGCGCGAGGCCAACACGCTGTGCAGCAAATCTGCCACCGCCGCCCTTACTGCGCTCGGACTGCGGCTCAAGGCGTGCATCGAGCAATTGCGTGAACAGGTGCAGAATATCGAATGACGCAACCCCGCCCCCGCCGTGGCCTCTGCCTCGTTCTCGCAGCCCCTTCGGGTGCCGGGAAAACCTCGATTTCCCGGGCCCTGCTCGCCGCCGAACCGGCGCTGCACCTCTCGATCAGCGCCACCACCCGCGCCCCGCGCGGGGCCGAGCGCGATGGCGTCGATTATTTCTTCCGCGCGCCCGAGGCGTTCGCCGCAATGATCGCCGAAGGCTCGCTCTTGGAATGGGCCGAGGTCTTCGGCCAGCGCTACGGCACACCACGGGCCCCGGTGATGGCGGCGCTGGCGCGCGGCGAGGACGTGCTGTTCGATATCGACTGGCAGGGCTTCCGGCAGTTGCGTGCTGCCCTGCCCGGCGATGTCGTGGGGGTGTTCGTCCTGCCCCCGCGCCTTGACGAGCTTGCGGCGCGGCTGGCCGCGCGCGGCGACGCGCCCGCCGAAATCGCCCGCCGCATGGCGGCGGCGCGCAGCGAAATCAGCCATTGCCGGGAGTTCGACCATATCGTCGTCAACGCGGCGCTGCCCGAGGCGATCGCCGAGGTGCGGGCCATCCTGCACGCCGCGCGCAGCGCGACCCCGCGCCAGCTCTGGCTCGACGCCGCGATCGGCTGCTAGCCCGGCATTCCTCCCCCCGCCCGCAGCCAAAACCGCCTGACATGCGTAACCCCCACGTCCCGGTGAGACAGGGGATGGCAAACTCCGCGCGGCCACCACTTCGGGGGATGTAGCGGCGGGAAATGGAGGCGTGGCATTGGCAAAATCGGGCCGCGAGGGAATGGGTGCGGCGCCGGCCTTGGTGTGGCTCTGGCAGGATCTGCGCCTGACTGACCAGCCAGCGCTGGCGGCGGCGGCGGCCTCCGGCCGGCCGCTTGTGGTGGCCTTCGTTCTCGACGACAGCGCGCCCGGCGCTTGGGCGCTCGGGGGGGCAAGCCGCTGGTGGCTGCATGGCAGCCTCGATGCGCTACGGCGAGATCTGGCAGCGCGTGGCGCCGCGCTGATCCTCCGCCGCGGCAATCTGCGTCACGAGATCCTGCGCCTTGCTGCCGAGAGCGGGGCGGGGGAAATCCATTGCGGTGAGCCACTCGAGCCGTGGCTGCGCGGCATCACCGACGACCTAGCGGGCGAACTCCGCGCGTTTGGTGTCATGCTGCACCGCCACAACACCCGGCTGCTCTTCGATCCCACCCTGCTGCGCACGCAAGCGGGCGGCACTTTCGGGGTTTTTACCCCGTTCTCCCGCGCCTGCCACGCGATCGGGGTTGCTGATGCGCCGATCGCGGCACCGACCCGGCTCTGCGGCGCCAAACCCCTGGCCTCCGACGATCTCGCCGATTGGGGTCTCCGGCCCGAGCGGCCGGATTGGGCCGGCGGCCTGCGCGAAACCTGGCAGCCGGGCGAAGCCGGCGCCACGCTGCGGCTCAGGGAATTCCTCGCCGGGGCGCTCGCCGTCTATGACCGCGCCCGCGACATCCCCGGCCAGGCCAGCACCTCGATGCTCTCGCCCCATCTCCACTGGGGCGAGATCTCGCCGCGCCAGGTCTGGTTCGCCGCCACGCGCGCCGCGCCCGTGGCGGGGAAACCCCTCTTAAGCTTTCTCAACGAGCTGCTCTGGCGGGAATTTTCCGCCTACCTCCTCTGGCATCATCCGCGCCTGCCCGAGCGCCCCTTGCGCGCCGAATTCGCCGCCATGCCCTGGCGCGACGACCCGGCCGGACTTGTCGCCTGGCAGCGGGGCGAAACCGGTATCCCGATCGTCGATGCCGGCATGCGCCAGCTCTGGCGCTGCGGCTGGATGCATAACCGGGTGCGGATGATCGCCGCTTCCTTCCTGGTCAAGCATCTGCTCATTCCCTGGCAGCAGGGCGAGGCGTGGTTCTGGGATACGCTGGTCGATGCCGACCTCGCCGCGAACGCCGCGAGCTGGCAGTGGGTTGCCGGCAGCGGGGCCGACGCCGCGCCCTATTTCCGGATTTTCAACCCGGTGCTGCAGGGCCGCAAATTCGACCCCGATGGCGCCTATGTCCGTCGCTTCGTCCCCGAACTCGCGCAACTCCCCGCCGCATTCCTCCATGCGCCCTGGGAGGCGCCGCCCGCGCTGCTCAAGGCCGCTGGCGTGGCACTGGGCGCAACCTACCCGACGCCGATCGTCGATCTCGCCAGCGGGCGGGCCCGGGCGCTCGCGGCGTTCGGGAATTTACCGCGGCCCACGGCATGAGAGAGCCCCGCCGCATCGCTGAGCCTCTTGCGCCGCGGCCCTGCCAGGCGCGACCGCGCGCGGGCACGGCATGATCCCGCGCGCGGCAAAACTGCGTGTCATCGGCGACGTGCATGGCGACGCCCGCGCTTTTGCCCACGCCATCGCCACCGACCATTTTATCGTCCAGCTCGGCGATCTCGTTGATTATGGCGCGGGAAGCGCCGCAGTTCTGCGCGCGATGCTGGGCGTGCTCGCCGCGGGGCGCGGGCTGTTCCTGCTCGGCAATCACGATCTCCGTCTCGCCCGCGCGCTCGCCGGGCACCGGCTGCGCCCCGATCCGGTGCTGGCGGCAACGCTCGCCGGGCTCGATGGCGACCTCGGCACGGCGGCGCTGGCGGCGCTCCGCCGGGCACCGGCCTGGCTCCGCCAGGGGACGCGGTTCTTCGTGCATGCCGGGTTCCACACCGCCATGCTGGAAACCCCGCCGCCCGGCGAAATCCCGCTCGGCGCCGGGCGCATCGCCGGGCTGCTCGGCCGCGCGCTCTATGGCGAGCCGACGGGGCGGATGCAGGCGGGTGGCTTTCCCGAGCGAAGTTTGCGCTGGGTCGATCGCATTCCCCCTGGCCTCACCGTCTATTGCGGCCATGATCGGCGCAGCCGCGATGGCCGGCCCTATGTTCTCGCGGGCGCCGCTGGAGGGCGAGCGGTGTTTCTCGATACCGGCGCCGGCAAGGGCGGCCATCTCTCCTGGATCGACCTCGCCGCTGAAGAGACCCCCATGGACCGCGCTCGGCCATAGCCCTGGCACGCCAGCTTGGCTACAAAGCCGGGCGTGGCCCGCACCCCGATAGCAGATCTGTTCGGCCCTGAACCAGCCCCGGCCCAGGTACCGGCCCAGGCACCGGGGGGGAAACCACGCCCGCTCGCAGATCGGCTGCGCCCCAAACGACTGGAAGACGTGCTCGGGCAGGATCCTCTGCTCGGGGCCGAAGGCGCGCTTTCGCGCATGCTCGCCCAGGGCTCGCTCGCCTCGCTCATTTTCTGGGGACCGCCGGGCGTGGGCAAAACCACCCTCGCCCGCCTGCTCGCCGCGCAAGCGGGGCTGGAGTTCCAGCAGATTTCCGCGGTGTTCTCAGGGGTCGCCGAACTCAAGCGGATTTTCGAGGAGGCGCAGCGGCGCCGGCGGAGCGGGGCCGGCACGCTGCTCTTCGTCGATGAAATCCACCGCTTCAACCGCGCCCAGCAGGACGCCTTCCTCCCCGTGGTCGAGGACGGCACGGTGGTGCTGATCGGCGCGACCACGGAAAACCCCTCCTTCGCGCTGAATGCGGCGCTGCTCTCGCGCTGCCAGGTGCTGGTGCTGCGCCGGCTCGACGATGCCGCGCTCGAGGCCCTGGCCGCCCGCGCCGAGGCCGAGACCGGCCGGGCGCTGCCGCTCGATGCCGATGGCCGCGCGGCCTTGCGCGCCATGGCCGACGGCGATGGCCGCTATCTGCTCAACATGGCCGAGCAGCTTTTCGCCCTGCCGGGCGATACCGCGCCGCTCGACGCCGCCCGACTCGCGGCCCTCCTCGCCCGCCGCGCCGCGCTTTATGACAAGGACCGCGAGGAGCACTACAATCTCATCTCGGCCTTGCATAAATCGCTGCGCGGCTCCGATCCCGACGCCGCGCTCTACTGGTTCGCCCGCATGCTGGTGGGCGGCGAGGATCCGCGCTATATCGCCCGCCGCCTGACGCGCTTCGCCGCCGAGGATGTCGGGCTCGCCGAGCCCGCCGCTTTGCCGCTGGCGCTCGCCGGCTGGGAGGTTTTTGAGCGCATGGGCAGTCCCGAAGGCGAACTGGCGCTCGCCGAGGTCGTGGTGCACCTCGCGACCGCGCCGAAATCGAATGCCGTCTATACCGCCTTCGGCGCCGCGATGGCGGCGGCGCGCGCCACCGGGAGCCTGATGCCGCCCGCCCATATCCTCAACGCGCCGACCCGATTGATGAAGGATCTCGGCTACGGCGCGGGCTACGCCTATGATCATCAGGCGCCGGAGGCGTTTTCCGGCCAGAACTACTTCCCCGAGGGCATGGCGCGGCCTTTGTTCTATCGCCCGGTTGGGCGCGGCGCCGAGCGCGCCATCGCCGAGCGGCTCGCCAAATGGGAAAATCTGCGGGCGGAGCGCGGCGGGTGAGCGCGGCACTCCAGATTGTCACCGCCGACGAGGCGGAAATCCGCCTCGATCGCTGGCTGCGCCGGCATTTTCCCGGTCTCACCCAGGGGCGGATCGAAAAACTCTGCCGCACCGGGCAGGTGCGCGTCGATGGCCACCGGGTGGCGGCGGCGACAAGGCTGCTGGCGGGCCAGAGTGTCCGCATTCCACCCTTGCCCGCAGCCCACGAAACCGCGCCGCCGCCGCGGCCCGACGCCACCGCCGTCGCCCTGCTCGCCCGCCAGATTCTCTACGAGGACGACGCCCTGATCGCGCTCGACAAGCCGCCCGGCCTGCCGGTGCAAGGCGGGCCGGGGATCATCCGCCATCTCGATGGCATGCTTGATGCGCTGCGCGGCGCGGGGGGCGAGCGGCCGCGGCTCGTCCATCGGCTCGATCAGGACACCTCGGGCGTGCTGCTGCTGGCGCGCAGCCCCGGCATCGCCGCCACGCTCGCGCGCGCCTTTCGCGAGCGCGCGATGGAAAAAACCTATTGGGCGGTGGTGCTCGGCCGGCCCATCCCCGGCGAGGGCCGGATCGACCTGCCGCTCTTGCGCCTCCGAGGCGCCAAGGGCGCCCGCACCGCCGCCGCGCCGGGCGATCCGGAGGCGGCGCGCGCGATCACCGATTATGCCGTTCGCGACCACGCGGGAAAGCGCTTTTCCTGGCTCGAACTCACCCCGCTCACCGGGCGGACGCATCAGCTCCGCGTGCATTGCTCAGCCCTCGGAACGCCGATCCTGGGCGAGACGAAATACGCCGGCGAGGATGGCGCGGGGTGGGTCGAGGGATTTTCCGAGCGCCTGCACTTGCACGCCCGTCGTTTGGCACTGCCCCATCCTGGGGGCGGAACCTTGGTGATCGAGGCGAAGCTGCCTGCCCACATGGCGGAAACCTTCGCCCGCCTCGGCTTCAGCGCGCCGGCACCGGCCGCGCCGCGACGGGAATGAGCGGCATGCGCCGCCTGGGATGGCTCCTGCTCGTTTTGGTCATTGCCCTGCCGCTGCTCGGCGCGGCGGCGGCGCTGGTCGCGGTGCGCGTCGTGCCGGAGCGGCTCAAGCCGTTGATCGTCACCCTCGTCGAGCGCGGCGGGCGCCAGCGCATCGCGCTCGCGGGGCCGCTCCGGCTGGTGGTGAGCACACGGCCGCGACTGATCGCCGAGGACGTGACGCTGAGCAACCGCAACGGCCGCCTCACCGCGCGCCATCTCACCGCCGAGATCGCCCTCGCCCCCTTGTTTTCACGCCGCGAGATCGTCGTCGAGCGGCTCACCTTCGATCGGGCGACGCTCTATCCCGCGGCAACGGCAACGCCCGCCGCTCCCCCCCCTCTGGCCGCGGCCCAGCAAGCGCCGCCCGCTGCCCCCGCCACGCCGCGCGCGCCGCGGCCGTGGCGGATTCGGCTACAGGCGCTGCGGCTCACCAACAGCCAGGTGATCGGCGTCGATCCGCGCCATAGCCTCACGCTCACCGAACTCGATCTTCCGGCCTGGCCCGGCCCGCGCGCCAGCGATGTCACGCTCGATGCGATCTATGCCGGCATTCCCTTCAGCGTCACCGGCATGATCGCGCGCCTGCCCGGCCCGGCCGTGGCCCTTTCGGCGCTGCGGATCGTGGCGGCGCAAGGCGATGTGGCGCTCGACGGCACGCTCAGCCTTGGCCCCCATCCCGGGTTCAGCGGCAAGGTGTCAAGCCAGCGGCTCGATCTCGATGCCATTCGCCACGCCCTGCCGCGCCGCCCACACGCCGCGCCGCTACCCGAGGGCGTAGCGCCGGCAACGGGCGCGCCCTCGCCGCAACAGGACTGGCGCGATCAAAACCTGCCTTTTGCCGCGCTCGGCGGCGCCGAGGGTGATGTCACCCTCGCCCTCCGCGAAGTCATCGAGAGCGGCGCCGTCTATCGCGATATCGCGCTGCATGCGGTGTTGCGCGAGGGAAAACTGGTCATCGATCCGGCCCGCCTCGTGCTGCCAGGCGGCCCGGCGACGCTCTCCCTGACCCTCGATGCCATATCCGCGCCGCCACTGGTGCATTTTCGCGCGACCGCCCCGGCGCTCGCGCTCGGTCCGCTCGCCGCGGCGTTCCACTGGCCGGCGGATAATGCCGGCGCGCTCGAGGCCTTCGCCGATCTCGCGGCGCGCGGGGAGACGATGCGGGCGCTGCGCGCCACGCTCTCGGGCAAATTCGGGATCGCCGCGGTGAATGCCGAGCTTGACAATCGCCTGCTGCTGCTGCCGCTCGCGAAAATGCTGCGTCGGGCGCACATTCCGCCGCTGGCGCTCGCGGGCGAGGGAAAGACCGCGCTTCGCTGTTTCGCGCTCCGCGCCGACCTCAGCGACGGCCATGCCAGCTTGCGGGCTGGGCTGCTGCAAACCTCGCGGCTCGATCTTGGCGCCGCGGGCACGCTCGATCTCGCCGCTGGAACCCTCGCGCTCCAGCTCGCGCCCTCGGTGCGGATCGGCGGCAACGCGCTGGTGGTGCCGATCCGGCTCGATGGCGCGATCGACGATCCGCAACCCGTCCCCGATGAGTCGCAGCAGGATGGCGCGCTCGCCGCCCAGCCCTGCCGGCCGGCGCTGGCGCTGGCGCGCGACGGCCGGGCCGGCCCCGAGCCGGGTCCGCGCAAGCCGGACAAGGGGCTTTCGCTCCATGATCTGCTGCGCGGCCTGGTGAAATGATATAAGCGAGGGGCGATGCGCCGGTTCTGGAACGAGATCTCGCTCGCCGCGCTGGCGGAGGGCTTTACGCTCTGCTTCGATGGGCGACAGATGCGTCTGTCCGATGGCGCGGCGTTGCTGCTGCCGCGCCGCCGCGTGGCGGAGGCGGTGGCGGCGGAATGGCGGGCGCTCGGCGAGGAATTTTCCCCCGATGATCTGCCGTTGACCCGGCTCGCGGGCACGGCACGCAACCGCATCGCGCCCGATCCCGCGCCCACCATCGCCGCGCTCGCGCGCTACGGCGCGAGCGACCTGCTCTGCTACCGCGCCGAAGCGCCGGCGAGGTTGGCAGAGCGTCAGGAAATCCTTTGGCAGCCCTGGCTGGACTGGGCGGCCCGGGCGCTCGATGCGCCGCTCGCGGTGACGGCCGGGCTGATGCCGATTGCCCAGCCGCCCGCCAGCCTGGCGGCGCTGGAGGCCACGCTCGCCGCCCAGGATGCCGAGACGCTCGCCGCTCTTGGCGTGATGGTGCCGGCGCTGGGCAGCCTGGTGCTCGGGCTGGCGGTGGCCCTGGAGGCGCTTCCCGCTGCCGCGGCGCATGATCTGGCCGAGCTGGAGAGCGATTTCCAGGCGGAAATCTGGGGCCTCGACCGCGCGGCGCGAGCGCGGCGGGCGCGGATCGGCGGCGAGATCGCCGAAGCCGCCCGGTTTCTTGGTTTGGCGCGGGAGGAAGAGGCGTGAGTGCCAAACGCCTGATCATCGAGGGCCGCGTCCATGGCGTTGGCTATCGCGACTGGATGGTGGCGGAAGCGACGCGGCTCGGCCTTGCCGGCTGGGTGCGCAACACCCCGGAGGGCGCGGTCGAGGCGCTGGTCGCGGGTGATCCGGCGGCGGTCGAGGAACTGCTCCGCGCCTGCCGCCGCGGACCCTTGCTCGCGCGCGTCGACAGCATCGCCGAAGACCTCGCGGCCCCACCAGACGTCCCCGGCTTTCGCCGCCTCGGCTAGTTATCTCACCAAAATACGGCCGGGGGTGGAGCCGCTGACCTCAGAACCTGAAAATCCATCGAACTTGAAAACGCCCGCCCCTGAAAAAATTGATTTTTCCTGATCGATTCCGGGGCGCGGGGGCATCACTTTTCAAACTCTCAGCCGCGCCCGATATACGGCATCTTGGTTGCCATTACGGTGAGAAACTGGATATTCGCCTCGAGCGAGAGGCTCGCCATGAAGGCGATCGAGCGGCCGACATTGGCGACATCCATCAGCGGTTCGGCAACGATCCGGCCATCCGCCTGCGGCACGCCGTTTTTCATCCGCGCGGCCATTTCGGTCTCGGCGTTGCCGATATCGATCTGGCCGCAGGCGATATCGTATTTGCGGCCATCGAGCGAGAGCGATTTGGTGAGGCCGGTGATGGCGTGCTTGGTCGCCGTATAGGCCACCGAATTGGGCCGGGGCGCGTGCGCCGAGATCGAGCCGTTATTGATGATGCGCCCACCTCGCGGGGTCTGCGCCTTCATGATGCGAAACGCCGCCTGGGCGCAAAGGAACGAGCCGGTGAGATTGATCGTGACCACCCGCTGCCAGTCCTCGAAAGCAAGGTCTTCGAGCAGCACGCCTGGCGCGCCCACCCCGGCATTGTTGAAGAGGAGATCGAGCCGGCCGCATTCCCGCTCGATCGCCGCGAACAGCGCCGTGACCTGGGCGGGATCGGCGACATCGGCGGGCATCACCAGCGTCTTGCCGGCAGCGGCGCGCCGCGCGGTCTCTTCGAGTGCGGCGCGCCGGCGCCCAACGAGCACGACGCGCCAGCCCGCCTCGACGAGCGCCAGGGAAGCGGCCCGGCCGACGCCGCTCCCCGCTCCCGTCACCAACGCGATGCGATCTCCGTTCATGGCTTTTCCTCCCTCTCGGCCCAGTGCTGCTCGGATGCCCAGCGCTGCTCGAATTCGTACACTTGGGGAAATCCCATGAGCCGGTTCATGGCGTCAAACGAATAAAGCGCAAGCCCCGTGCTTTCGCCGCATGCCTTGAGCGCGCCATAGGCTCGCGCCAGCGCCTCGGCCGCGGCGAGAAACCCGGTTGCGGGATAGAGCGCGATCTTGAAGCCGAGGGCGCTGAGTTCGCTCGGCGCGAGCAGCGGCGTGCGGCCGCCCTCGACGAGATTGGCGAGAAGATTCGCGCCGCGGAAGGTGGCGCCGATACGGCGCAAATCTTCGAGACTCTCGGGGCTCTCGATGAACAGGATATCGGCCCCGGCATGGAGAAACCGCTCGCCCCGGCGCAGCGCCTCCTCGATCCCGGCGACACCAAGCGCATCGGTGCGTGCGACAATGAGAAAATCCCGCGTCGGCCGCGCCGCCACCGCGACCCGGACGCGGTGCTCGGCTTCCTGGATCGGCACGATGCGCCGGCGCGGCGTGTGACCGCATTTCTTGGGAAATTCCTGATCCTCGATCTGGATGCCGCTGGCGCCCGCGGCGGCGTAGCGGCGCACCGTGCGGTCGACATTGAGGAGACCGCCATAGCCGGTATCGCCATCGGCGATAAAAGGCAGCGAGACGGTCTCCGCCAGCATGCGCACGCGATCGAGCATGTCGGTGGCGCTCGCGAGGCCGGCATCGGGGAGGCCGAGCGCCGAGGCGGTGACGCCATAGCCGGTCATGTAGAGCGCGGAGAAGCCGGCGCGTTCGGCGAGGCGCGCGGAAATCCCGTCATAGACGCCGGGCAGGGTAAGCAACCCCGGAGCGGCGAGCAGGTCTGACAATCGGCGGTCGGCTGGCATGGCGTTTCCTCGGTTTGGAGGCTCTCCCGGCGATTGTCCGCTGTCAATCGCCGGGCACATGTGAGATGTTCGGCGAAAATAACCCGATCGGAGGAAGAACGTCATGCGCCTCTCCCGCCGCGCCGTGCTCGCGAGCGCCGCGAGCCTGCTCGCCGCCCCTTCGCTCCAGGCCGCCGAAACCCTCAAGATCGGCATGGTCTCCCCGCTCACCGGCCCGGCCGCCGAGCCCGGTCGCATCCAGCTCAACAGCGCGCGCCTGGCGATGGACGAGGTCAACGCCAAGGGTGGCGTGCTCGGCCGGCCGCTCGAACTCGTCGTCGAGGACGACCAGACGACCAATCCTGGCGCCGTGCTGGCCTTCAGCCGGCTTGCCAATCGCGGCGACTGCGTGGGCTTCATCGGCTCCATCCGCTCGACCCAGATGCAGGCGATGGCCCCCGATATCGCCAGGACCGCGCGCCCGGTAATGTTCGGCGGCACCGACCCGACGCTCACCCATAGCGGCAACCCCTGGCTGTTCCGCTGCCGCCCCAACGATCTCTACTCGGCCCGGGTGATCGCCGATTTCGGGGTAAACGAGCTGAAAAAGCGCAAATGGGCGGTGGTCTATTCGACCGACGCCTTCGGCTCGAACGGGATGAAGGCCCTCGTCGCCTCCCTTGCCGGGCTTGGCGTGACCCCGGTCTTGACCCAGGGCTACGCCAATCAGCAGCCCGATTTCACCCCCGTCGTGCTCGCCGTGCGCGGTGCGGGGGCCGAGATCATGGGCAGCTATTTCACCTTCGAGCCCGATCAGGCGGTGTTCGCCCGCCAGGTGCGCCAGCTCGGCCTCAATATCCCCTGGGTCGGCTCACCCTCGATCGCCTCCCCGGTGACGCTGCACCTCGCCGGCTCAGCGCTGTTCGGCACCTATGGCGTCGCCGATTTCAACGAGGACGCGAGCCCCACGGCAAAAGCCTTCGCCGAAGCCTATCGCCGTGCCTATGGCGGCGCCAGCCCGGACAACGGCTGGACCTATGACGGGATGCATATTTTGGCGCGCGCCATCAACGACGCCGGCACCACCGATCCGGGCAAGGTGCGTGCCGCTATCCTCGCCATCCGTGGCTATGCCGGCGCCGAGGGCGCGTATAATTTCGACGCCAATGGCGACGGCCTGCACGGCTATAACGTGGTGCGCAACGACAAAGGCCGCATGACCTTTATCCGCCATATCGAGTTCCCCGCCACGGGTTAGGGTAGGGCCAGGGGCTTTGCCTCAACCCGTCGCGGGCGCGCGTTACGCGGTTGTCGCTTGACAGAGTTGTGTTAGTTCGGCTCAGAATGGGTCCATGAAAACAGGGGTTGATACGCGGCCTTGCGCTTGACCGCTCAGCCGCGGCTGGCATTCCTCCCATTCCTCCGCCCGGCCCGCGCCGGATGGGGGAGGAAGGAAGGATTGCGATGAGCACCCCGAACCCGGTCGCCGCGCCAGCGGCGCGGCGACGCCTTGGTTTGCACGTCATCACCTGGGGCTGTCAGATGAATGTCTATGACAGCGCCCGCATGGCCGATGTGCTGGCCCCGCTTGGCTACGCGCCAGCCGCGGCGGCGGAAGGCGCGGATATGGTCATTCTCAACACCTGCCATATCCGCGAGCACGCGACAGAGAAAGTTTTCTCCGAGCTCGGTCGGCTGCGGTCTCTCAAGGAGGCGCGCGCCAGGGCTGGCGGGCGGATGGTTCTCGCGGTCGCCGGCTGTGTCGCGCAGGCCGAGGGCGAGGAAATCCTCCGCCGCGCGCCCTATGTCGATATCGTACTCGGGCCGCAGACCTATCATCGGCTGCCGGAAATGGTGGCGCGCGCGGCACGCGCGGGGGGCGCGGTGATCGATACCGAGTTCCCGCCCGAGAGCAAGTTCGACCATCTCCCCGAGGCCGCCTCGGCGTCACCGGCCGGGGTTTCGGCGTTTCTCTCCGTCCAGGAGGGCTGCGACAAATTCTGCAGCTTCTGCGTCGTGCCCTATACCAGGGGCGCCGAGGTTTCCCGCCCGGCGGTTTCCATCCTCGCCGAGGCGCGCCGCCTGGTCGCGCGCGGCGTCCGCGAGATCGTGCTGCTCGGCCAGAACGTCAACGCCTGGCATGGCGAGGGGGTCGATGGCGGGGTCTGGGGGTTGGCGCGGCTGATCGCGGCCCTTGGCGAAATCCCCGCGCTGACCCGCATCCGCTACACCACCTCGCACCCCTCGGACATGACGGATGATCTCATCGCCGCCCACGCGCGGGTGCCGGCGCTGGCGCCGTTCCTGCATTTGCCGATGCAATCGGGGTCCGATCGGATTCTGGCGGCGATGAACCGGCGGCACCGGGCGGCCGATTATCTACGCCTGATCGAGCGGCTGCGCGCGGCGCGCGGGGATCTCGCGCTGTCGTCGGATTTCATCGTCGGCTACCCCGGCGAGAGCGCGGCGGATTTCGCCGCGACCCTGGCGCTGATCCGCGCCACGGGCTTTGCCCAGGCGTTCAGCTTCAAATACTCCCCCCGCCCCGGCACACCAGCCGCCACGGCGCCGAACCAGGTGCCGGAGGCCGAGAAGGCGGCGCGGCTGGCGGCCTTGCAGGAGGTTCTGGGCGTGCAGCAGCGCGATTTCAACGCCGCCACCACCGGCCGCATTCTGCCGGTGCTGATCACCGGGCGCGGCCGACATGAAGGCCAGATCGGCGGCCGTAGCCCCTATTTTCAGCCGGTCCATCTAAACGGTCCGGCCGCACTGATCGGCCGCGAGGTCGATGTCGTCATTACCGCCGCCGGCGCGAATTCGCTCGCCGGCCGCCTGCACCCCGCGCCAGAGGAGTTCGCCAGGGCTTGAGCCATCTTTCCGTCTCGCCGCTCCCACGCGGCGTCGCCGATCGCGCCGTCACCCTCAACTTCGCCGACAACGCGCTGCTCCCGCTGTTGCTCGGGGAGCATGACCGGCATCTGGTGCGCCTGGAGCAGGGTCTCAATGTGCGGCTTTCCTGTCGCGGCAACCGGGTGGCGATCAGCGGCGTGCCAGAGCGGGTGGAGATGGCCAAAACCGCGCTCAACGGTCTCTATCTCCGCCTCGAACGCGGCGAGACGGTGGGCGCCTCGGAGGTCGATGCGGCGATCCGGCTCGCCGCCCCCGAGACCGATCCGCGCCTGCCGCTCGCCGATCTTCCGGCCATCCGCACGCGGCGCGGCGCGGTCGGGCCGCGCAGCGCCGGGCAGATGCGCTATATGGAATTGCTCGCCCATACCGAGGCGGTGTTCGCCGTTGGGCCGGCGGGGACGGGGAAAACCTATCTCGCCGTGGCGCAGGCGGTCGCCATGCTGCAATCTGGCCGCGTCGATCGCATCGTGCTTTCGCGACCGGCTGTCGAGGCCGGCGAGCGGCTCGGGTTTCTTCCCGGCGACATGAAGGAAAAAGTCGATCCCTATCTTCGCCCGCTCTATGACGCGCTGCACGACATGATGCCCGCCGATCAGGTGACGCGGCGGCTGGTGAGCGGGGAGATCGAGGTCGCCCCGCTCGCCTTCATGCGCGGGCGCACGCTCGCCCACTCCTTCGTCATTCTTGACGAGGCGCAGAACACCACGGCGGTGCAGATGAAAATGTTCCTCACCCGCATGGGTGAGGGCACACGCATGGTGATTACCGGCGATCCGACCCAGATCGACCTGCCGCCGGGGCAGAAATCCGGCCTGTTCGACGCGCTGGAAACCCTTGAGGGGGTAGAGGGCATCGGCATCGCGCGTTTTACGCATGGCGATGTGGTGCGCCATCCGCTGGTCGCGCGGATCGTCGCGGCCTATGACCAACGTCATGCCCAGCGATCGACCTCCTAGCCCCGCCGCGGCGGGGATCCCGATCATTATCGCCGAACCCGCCTGGCGCCGCTTGGTGCCCCGCGCCGAGACCCTGGTTCGCCGCGCCGCGCGTGCCGCCGGGGGGGCGGGGGCGGTCGTACTCGCCGATGATCGTGTCGTGAAACGGCTGAACGCGCGCCATCGCGGCCGCAACAAACCAACCAACGTGCTGAGTTTCCCCCCCGCCGGCCCAGGGGAGGCCGGGGAGATCGTGCTCGCGCTCGGCGTCGTGCGGCGCGAGGCAGCGGCAGAGGCGCGCCCGCTCGGGCAGCATCTCGCGCATCTCGTGGTGCATGGCGCGCTGCATCTCGCCGGGCATGACCACCACCACCCCGGAGAGGCGCGGCGGATGGAAATGGCGGAGGCACGGATTCTCCGCCGTCTCGGCGTACCCAATCCGTGGCGGCGGGTATGACGGCGATGCCGCCGCCCTTCCTGCTGCGTCTGCGCGGGCTGCTCGGCCGGCGTAGCATCGAGCATTCGCTCCGCGATTCGATCGCCGAGCTGGTGGAGGAAGCGGCGCAGACCCCGGCCACGCCCGGCGTCGCTCCCGAACTCGACCGCCAGGAGCGCGCGCTGATCGCCAATGTGCTCCGCCTGCGCGACACCACCGCGGACGACGTGATGATCCCGCGCGCCGATATCGTTGCCCTCTCGGTCGATCTCGGATTTTCCGAGGCCCTCGCGGTGATCCGCCGCGAGGGCCATTCGCGCTACCCGGTCTATCGCGAACAGCTCGACGACGTGGTCGGCATGGTCCATATCAAGGACGTCTTCGCCGCGCAGGACCGGCCCGAGGCGTTCTCCCTGGAAAAAATCCTCCGCCGTCCGCTGCTGGTCGCGCCGCAAATCCCGGTGCTCGATCTGTTGCTGCAAATGCGCCAGGCGCGCATGCACCTCGCGCTCGTGGTCGATGAATATGGCGGCATCGATGGGCTGGTGACGATCGAGGATCTGGTCGAAACCATCGTCGGCGACATCGCCGATGAACACGACGACGAACAGAAACCCCTGCTGGTCGAGCGGCCCGACGGCACGCTCGAAATCGACGCCCGCCTGCCGGTCGAGGATTTCGAGGCAACGCTCGGCCCGGTGCTGACCGAGGACGAACGAGCGGCCGATATCGACACGGTGGGCGGGTTGGTTTTCACCCTCGCCGGGCGGGTTCCCACCCGCGGCGAGGTGATCAGCCACCCCTCGGGGATCGAGTTCCTGGTGGTCGACGCCGACGCAAGGCGTGTCCGCTCGCTCCGCACCCGCCGCCCGGAACCGCGCGAGGAGAGCGCGGCGGCGTAGGGAAGCTTAACAAAGGCCAGGGGCTTTGCCCCTGCACCCCAGCAAAGGCGGAGCCTTTGCAATCCTTCCCGCTTGGCGCGCATGACCTGCCGGCCGAAAGCCTGGAACGGTCAATCTTTCGCCCGCTTACCGCCCATGCTGCCTGGCGTCGTCTGCAACATTGCCATCAGCTCGCGCCGGGTCGTTGCGGAAGGCGCCGAGCATCCGGCTGGTCACCAGCGTTACGCCGCCTGATGCCGACCCCCCGCCGCTCGGTGGGGTGCGACATGAGAGTTTGAAAAAGAATGCCCTCTTTCTCGGAATCAGACGGAAAAAAAGCCAATGTTCCAGAGGGCGTTCTTTTTCAAGTTCGATTGATTTTCAGCCTCTGCGCGCGGCCGGAAAAGAACTCCTCGTAGGCGCGCGCCTCGCGCGAGGGCCGCTCGGCCACTAGTTTGGCATGAAATTTCGCCGGCTTCATAACCATGTTCACAGGACAAACTTCCGCTCTGCTGTTGGGACACCCTCCAGCATGCGTGACCCGACCCTAACCGCCGGTTTGGGGCGTCGGGTTTTAACGGCGAAAGGCGCTCACAATGCGCTGAACGGAAGCGAGTGCGAATTCAAAACACCTGCTCTGCATCTATTGAATTGCGCCAACGGCCAGGAACGATGACCGCCAGCGCGGGTGTTAATTTGGCGCGCCGCTATCAATGGTCGTCGTCATCGTCGTGGTCATGGCCGCCGTAGCCGTAGCCGTAGCCGCCGTAGTAGCCATAGTATGGCGGCGGCGCGTAATAAGCTGGAGGCGGCGCATAGGCTGGCGCTTGCGCCGCTGGGGCCGGGGTCTGCACCACCACCGGAGGCGGCGGCGGATAATACGAATACGCATGCCGGTAATAGTCGTCGTCGTCGCAGCCAGCGAGGCCAAGGCTGACAACACCGAGAAAAACCGAGGCCACCAGAAATCGCGACATCACTCCATCTCCCAGTCAGAATTTGGCCAATCCGGCATTGAATAGCGCCACCTTAACCCGAAACACATCACGGTTGGTTCAACTCGCGGTGCGGTTACGTTTTGTTATTCGGAAGGGTCCGCGCCAGGGTATATTCGATGTGCGGCGGCTCGTTCGCGCCGCGCGGACGCCATCATCGGACGCTCTCCCTATCGTCAAGGATTCCATCGCATGACCTCTCGTTCACGTGGGTGCCGCCTGCTGGGTTGCCTCGCGCTGGCCACCGCCATCGCCGGTCTCTCCGCCGCCCACGCCGATGACTGGCATGGCGACGATTGGCATGGCGGCGATTGGCATGGCGGCGATTGGCATGGCGGCGATTGGCACGAGCACGGCTGGGGCGGCTGGGGCGATCGGGACTGGCATAACTGGCACGAGCATTGGGGTGGCCCCGGCTATGGCTACCCCTATGGCGCGCCGCCGCCCGTGGTCTACGCGCCACCCCCCGTCTATGCCCCACCGCCCCCCGGCAGCTACCCACCACCGATGTATTATCCGCCGCGCTACGGCGATGAGGACTGACGCCGCGCTACGGCGATGAGGACTGACCAGCGCCAAAACCGAGTCGCATCGTTGTGAGCCTTGCCCACACGCGGCGCGGCCGGAGCCGGCTTCAAATCGTCGCCGGGGCCTGGCCGGGGCCGGCGCGGCGGCTGTTCGCCGCGCGCTTCCTGCGCAGCCTCGCGCAGGGCTACCTGGTGGTCGATTTTACCCTCTATCTCCGCCTCTTGCACTGGAGCGCGAGCGCCATCGGTGCGCTCCTGGCCGGGAGCTTCGTCCTCGGCGCGGTTCTGAGCCTGCTGGTCGGCCCGGCCAGCGATCGATGTGGCTGCAAGCCCCTGCTGGTCGGCTACGAGCTGGCCATCGCGCTGGCGTTTTTTGCCACCGCCTGGACCACCAACCCCTGGGTTATCGGCTGCGCCGCCGTGTTCGCCGGTTTCGGCCGCGGCGCCAATGGCGCGCCGGGCTGCTTCGTGCCGGCGGAATTGAGCTGGCTCGCCCGCATCGTCCCCGCCGCGCGGCGCGGCGCCGCCTACAGCATCAACACGGCGATGGGCTTCATCGGCATGGGTCTGGGGGCGCTGCTGGCCATGACCCCCGCTTTCTGGACCCGGCTGCTTCCCGACGCCGCGGGCTATCGCCCGCTTTTCCTGCTCGGCGGCGGCATTGCCGTGGCGATCGCCTCGCTCCTCGCGGCAACGCCTGAACAGCTCCCATGCACCCCGGCCGAACGAGAGGCGCGCGCCCCACCCCCGCGATCCGCCCCGCTGCGCCGGAGTGAGCGGCGGCGGCTCTGGCAGATTGCGATCATCAGCCTACTCAGCGGCGTCTCACTCGGCCTTTCCGGGCCGCTGATCGCCTATTGGCTCGCGGTCAAATTTCGGGTTGATCCGATGCACATCGCGCCGGTTCTTGCCGTGGCCTTCGTCGCCGCCGCGCTCTCGGCCTTTGCGACCGCCTGGCTTGCCGAGCGGTTTGGCGCCGCGCGCAGTTTTGTTTTCCTTCAGGGATTTGGTACCCTGCTGCTGTTCAGTTTTCCTTTCATCCCATCATTTACACTTGCCGCGGCAGTTTGGATATTACGATTTGCTATCGAACGCGGCGCAACCGGTGCCATGGAAGCGGTCATCATGGGCCTCGTCCGGGCCCATAAACGCGGCCTGGCAGGCGGTCTCGGTACCGCCTCGCTGGCCTTGCCACGCGCGCTCGGCCCGCTCGCGGCCGGCTACTGGATCGCCGCGGGCGATCTTGCCACCCCTTTTGTAATCGCCGCCGCTCTGCAATCCATTTACGCGACCTTGTTCGGCATTGCGTTCTTCTCGCGTGATCGCTCCATCACGGATTCTTGATGATAGCTGCCCGTCACGGTAACATTCCACGAAGTGACAGTCGAAAGTACCTAGTTATAAACTTGGATTTTTCATACTTGAGAATGAGACGCATTTTCTGATGTTACAAAAGTCTTTCAAAAATTTTATGATTTTGTGATTTAATAGGTTTTATCAGCAATTTTCCAGGTATCTCGGCATGCAGGCCACAGACTTGCAGTCTTTGCGACTGTGTTCCGTTCAGGAGAGCCTCACCGTTGAGCGAGACGCCTTGCCGTCGATCTGCGTGCTGAAATGGGGTGGCCTCGGCAGTGTGCTCACAACACGGCCCTTCCTCCAGGCGCTGCGCGATCGGTTCGCAGGGTCGCACCGGATTATTTATATCACGACAGCTTCCAACGCGCCGCTGGTCGAACGCCTGGGCCTGGTCGATCAGATTTTTACGCTGGAGCCGCGCGGCTTTCGCATTATCCCAGCGCTGCGGCTGACATGCCGGTTGCGCCAGACTCAGCCAAGCATCTTCTTCGATCTGCAGATCCATACCCATCGCCGTCTCGCGCGGATAGTCGCACGGTTGAGTGGTGCGTCCCACCGGTTCGGCTTTTTCCGGCCGCGCGAGAGCATTCCGCCGCACTGCCACGGCATCTATGCCAATCCCTTCGCGCCGGTCGATCAGCTCTATCTCGAAATGGCCCGTCTCGCCGGCGCCCCACCGCCGCGCCCAAAACATATCCGCCCGCTCGCGATCAGTTTAGGGGACGAGGAAAAAGCGCGGGCCCTTCTCCATGGCTGGCTCGCCCCCCAGGAGCGCCTCCTGGTCGTCAACCCCAATGCTTCCGCAACCGCCCTGGTCAGGCGCTGGCCGATTCCACGCTACGCGGCAACACTCGCGGCATTGCTGCGTGAAATGCCGCGGCTGAAAATCGTTCTGATTGGTTCTGACCGGGAGCGCGCATATGTCGAGACCCTCTGTGCGATGCCTCCCAGCGAAAAGACCCGGGTTAAAAACGTGGCTGGCCTGACCTCGCTTGGCAGCTTGCTGGCGCTCATCGCGCGGGCTGATTGCGTGCTCAGCAATGATAGCGGCCCGCTCCATCTTGCCCTGGCGCTCGATGTGCCGACCGTCGGCCTGTTCGGCCCCGTACACCCGGACCACAACGCCCGGCTCGGGCGGCCGGAGCGTAAAATCATTCTTTACCACCCGGTGCTTTGTAGCCCCTGCGTGCACCACGTCGCGAAACCTCCTTGTGGCGGCAATAACCATTGCATGCGGATGATTTCTCCCGAAGAGGTCGCAGATGCGTGCCGGGTTCTGTTGTCAAACCCTCCGCATGGGTCACGAGACGCCTTGCCGGAATGGCGATTTACCCGCTACGGGCCAGACGCCGATGCGCTGCGCGACACCGCGGACAGGCAGGCTGATCCAGCCTCCTCCCGCGCTATTCGCGTAGCGTAATCCGCACCGGATTTTCAGCGGGCACGTCATGCGGTCGGCGCCGCGGCAGGAGAGCGAGGCGGTGTGAAGGCGCAAGGGGCTTTGCCCCTTGACCCCAGCAAAGGCGGAGCCTTTGCAATCCTTCCCGGAAATGCTGGTCTGGGGCCGCTGGCCCCAGCGGGTCCAGGGCAGAGCCCTGGCCTTATATCAACACACCCCAACTTCGCGGCTAACCGAAAATCCCTCTTGCCAAGCGGCGCAGTTTCAATTAAAATTGAGGCAAAGGGCATTCCTGAGGAATATTAAACGATGAATTATACTCAATTTGCAGAAAAGTTTTTGGTGGCGCTGGTAGACGCTGCCGACGCTACCCAACACGGGCAGTGTGACGCACTACAAGTTGCAAAAACGGTTCTGCCTCAAGTCAGTGACCAACAAGTCATTGATCAATGGGCACGCGATGCCGTGCGGGAATACGAGCAACAAAGATATGTTGGCCCGATCAGTCGGCCTGTGGAGGGAGGAATCATCCTCAAGATCTCGGGGCGTGGCCGCCGAGAGGCGGAGCGCCTACAAGGCGGACATGGAGGTAGTACAGCATTGGAATAGCATTGCTAAACTTATTACAATCAAACCAACCTGTAAAATGAGTGTCATTCACAATAATTTTCTCACAGTGCGGTTATTTTATATGATGGATAGTTACTTCCTCCTTCGCAAACCATCTCCTACTCCCGCAACGTAATCCGCACCGGCGCGCCATTGCGGCTTTTCGGCAGGCAGGTCACGCCGTCGCCGCTGCGCTGAAAGGTCAAATCGACCCGGTCGGCGCCGAGCGCCAGGCCGCGCAGGTGCAACAGGTCGAGGCCCTCGGGGAGGGCGGGGTGGTCGAGGGTGATGCTGCCCTCCCAGCCATCGACGGTGAGGCCGAGGCAGGATTGCAGCAGCATGAACACCGCGCCCGCCGCCCAGGCCTGCGGCAGGCAGGCGACCGGGTAGGCGATCGGGGCTTCGCCGGGGGCGCGGCGGAAGCCGCAAAACAGTTCCGGCAGGCGCATGTCGAAATGCACCGCCGCCTCGAACATTTTCTCCGTGAAATGCAGCACCATCCCGGCATGGCCATAGCGCGCGAGGCCGGCCACGCAAAGCGCCGTGTCATGCGGCCAGATCGAGCCGTTGTGGTAGGACATCGGGTTGAACCGCGCCTCGCCGCGCGCCAGCGTGCGGATGCCCCAGCCGGAATCGAAGCGCCCGCTGGTGAGCAGGCGGGCCTCACGGGCGGCGCGCTCGGGCGCGGGAAGGCCGGAAAACAGCAATTGCCCGGCATTCGAACTCAGCACCCGGCAAAGCGCGCCCTCGCCGTCAACCGCGATGCCGTAGCTGCCCGCCTCCGGCATCCAGAATTTTTCCTCGACCGCCAGGCGCAGCGCCTCGGCGCGCGCCTCCCACCCTGCCGCGAGCGCTGCCTCGCCGCGCCGGCGTGCGAGTTCCGCCATGGCCCGGAGGGCGGCGAACACATAGCCCTGCACCTCGACCAGCGCGATCGGGCCGGGGGGGAAATTGCCGTCGGCGTGGAACACCGAATCCTCGCTGTCCTTCCAGCCCTGATTGGCGAGCCCGCTCTCGGCGCCGCGCGCATAGGCGAGAAAACCCGCCGCGTGGCCATCACAGCTCCGCTCGATCCAGCCCATCGCGGCGAGCAGATGCGGCCAGAGCGTGGCGATGAAGGCGAGGTCGCCGGTGCGCGCGGCGAAGGCGCCGGCCAGCATGACGAACAGCGGCGTGGTATCGACGCCGCCGTAATAATGGCCGAACGGCAGCTCGCCGAGCGCCGTCATCTCGCCCTTGCGCGCCTCGTGCATGATTTTCCCCGGCTCGGCGTCGCGGAAGGCCGAGGTTTCCCGCGCCTGGGTGTGGGCCAGGAATTTCAGCACGCCGCGGGCGAGGCCAGGATCGAGCCACAGCGTTTCCAGCGCGGTGATGATGGCGTCGCGCCCGAACGTGGTGGAAAACCACGGGATGCCGGCATAAGGGTAAGGCCCGGTCGGCAATTCGGTGGTCAGCAGCGCGAGATCGGCGGCCGAGCGGTCGATCCAGGCGTGGAACAGCCGGACCGAGGTGGCGAGCCGGGCGCCGCGCCGGCGCTCGCGCCACATGCTCGCCCGCGCGCGCGCCGCCTGGGCGCGGAACTGCGCCGCTGTCGGCGCCGCCGCCACCGGCCCGATGCTGAGATAGAGCGTGGCGCTGCCTTCGGGCGGCATTTCGAGGCGGAATTCGGCGCGATCGGCGGCAAGCGTCGTGGGATCGGCGGAAAATCCGATAAATGTCTGGCGCTCCACGCCGTCGAGACCGCGGTAGGCGAGGCGGATTGAAGCGGTCTCGAGCACCGGCGCCAGCCTCGTGCCGCGCTCGGCGCGCCGGCTGCCGCGCACCTCGAACATGTCGCGGAAATCGGCGTCGAACAGCAGCACCAGCGGCACCACGGCCGGCCTGGTGCTGAAATTGGTGAACTGCAGCCGCTCATGCAGATGGCGGTTCCAGAGAAAGCGGCGGCGCTCGAGATGGATCACCCCCTCGGGCAGCGGCGCGCCGCCGAGCGGGGGCAGCGGCCGGTTGGTCAGATTGGCGGTGAAGAAGACGTTGTCATGGCTGATCGCGGTGGCAAGCAGGGCCGGCGCGGTCTCGCCGAACAACAGGCGGAGACGCGAGAGGATGCGGGTGTCCTCGTCGAACAGCCCATCGCCGGCGCCGAGGATATCGCCGCTGGCATCCGAGACGACGAAAGTATCGCCGCGCTTGAGGGCATGGAGATGCAGCGGCAGGTGGGCCGGCGGCGGATCATCCGCCATGCGGCACCAGGGTCGGGCGGCGAGCGGCGCTCATGCAATGGTGTGGCATTTCCGGGGCTCCTTGTTCGCGGCGCTTCACCTTGGCTCGCCGGAATTTATCGCGCCCGGATGCCGTCGGATAGTCACGTCCTGGTGCGACGATTTTGCTGGCCAGCATGTCCGGGGCGTGATTAACATGACGTTAACGAGAAGCATACGGGAGAGACCTTCATGGCGTTCGCCGACCTCTATGATATCAAGGGCACCGACCCCGCCTGGACGGTGCCGCAGGATTTCACCGCGGTATTCAACTGGGAGTTCGCGCCCGAGCGCTCACGCCTGCTCGGCCTCTATGAGCGCGGCAAGACCATGCAGTGGAATGCCACCGACCGTCTCGACTGGAGCCTGGAACTCGACCCCGAGGATCCGCAGCAACTACCGCCGGATGCGCTGCCGATCAACGCCGCGCCGTTTTTCCAAAGCCTTTCGCGCCAGGAGCAGATGACGATCCGCCGCCACCATCAGGCCTGGAGCACCTCGCAATTCCTCCACGGCGAGCAAGGGGCGTTGATCTGCGCCGCGAAAATCGTCCAGCAGGTGCCCGATCTCGACGCCAAGTTCTACGCCGCGACCCAGGTGATGGACGAGGCGCGTCATGTCGAGGTCTATAAGAAACTGCTGGAAAAATTCGGCCTCGCCTATCCGATGACGGCGCCGCTCAAGCAGCTGCTGGAGCAGGTGCTGCGCGATCCCCGCTGGGACATGACCTATCTCGGCATGCAGGTGGTGATCGAGGGCCTCGCCCTCGCCGCTTTCGCGCGCATCCGCGATCAGGCGCAAAACCCGCTCGCCGCCGCGGTGAACGCCTATGTCATGGAGGACGAAGCCCGCCATGTCGCGTTCGGGCGGCTGTCGCTGCGGCAGTATTACCCAGAACTCAGCCAGGCGGAGCGCGACGAGCGCGAGGAATTCCTCGTCGAGGCCTGCTATCTCATGCGCGATCGCTTCGACGCCGTCGAACTCTGGCGCCATCTCGATCTGCCGGTCGAGGCGTGTCTCGATCATCTGCACAACAGCGGCGCGCTGGCGTCCTTCCGCACCCGGCTCTTTTCGCGCATCGTGCCGACGGTGAAGGATATCGGCCTCTGGGGCGCGGTGGCGCGGAAGGGCTATGCCCAGATGGGGGTGCTCGACTTCGCCAATGTCGATCTCGAGGCGATGGCCGAGAACGATGAGAATGTGGCCAGCGCCTTCGACGCCCGCCGCCGCCACGTCGATGCGACGATCGCCGCCGGGGGATAGCGCGGCGGGCGCGCAAGCACATGGCCGGGCGTGGGCGGGGCGCCGTGTGCACGCGGGTCAAATACGCGCCAGGGTAGAGTTGGCCATGCCGGCCATTTTGCCCCGCGCGGCCCCGCCCGGAACCCGCCGCCACCGGTCTCCGGGGATTTGTCCACTGCCCAGCGAATTGCCAAGAGTTTCAATGGGGTGACAGACAAAGCTCAATTAGCCTTCTGGGACACGGGAAAATGCACAATAAAATCAAAACACTAACGGTTTTGTTGTGATTTCAGCCAGACCTTTCCACAGCGGCCAATTCCGGCGGCGGCGCCCTCTCGCGGCATTCTGCCCACAAACTTATCCACAGGTTATTCGCCGCCGGGCGGGGGCGCGCATTACAACCATTGGCAGCGCCGGTGGCTTCGGCCGGGTCGGCTGCACCCCTTGAGCCACGGCAAGGCAGCGCCTATCCCCTTGCCATGCCGGAGTCGCCGCCTTCACCCCCGCCCCCCATCGCGCCCCCCATGGCACCGCTAACCGGCGCCGCGGTGATCATCGATGCGCTGGCCACCCTGCCGGAGGTGCCCGGGGTCTATCGCATGCTCGATGCCAAAGGCAATGCGCTCTATGTCGGCAAGGCGCGCAACCTCAAAAAACGCGTGCCGGCCTATACCCAGCCGGCGCGGCTCCCCGAGCGGCTCCGGCGGATGGTTGCCGAGACCTGCGCGCTCGAAATTATCATCACCCATAGCGAGGCCGAGGCGCTGCTGCTCGAAGCGACGCTGATCAAGCGCCTCAAGCCGCGCTTCAACATCGTTTTGCGTGACGACAAATCCTACCCCTGGCTGATGCTGACCGAGGATCATCCCTTCCCGCAAATCGCCAAGCATCGCGGTGCGCAGGTGCGCAAGGCGAGCTATTGGGGACCGTTCGCCTCGGCCTGGGCGGTCAACCAGACACTCACCGAATTGCAACGGATTTTTCTCCTGCGGAGCTGCGCCGATACGGTCTTCAGCACCCGCACGCGGCCCTGCCTGCTCTATCAAATCCGCCGCTGCTCGGCCCCTTGTGTCGGGCGCATCAGTGCCCCCGACTACGCCGCCCTGGTCGAGCAGGCCAAGGCGTTTCTGGGCGGGTGCGGCGTGCGCATCCAGCGCCAGCTCGCGGCCGAGATGGAGGAAGCCTCGGCAGCCCTCGAATTCGAGCGCGCGGCGATGCTGCGCGATCGCATCCGCGGCCTGACGCAGGTGCAAGGCCACGGCGCGGTCAACCCGGAGAGCCTCGGAGACGCCGATCTCATCGCCGCCTGGCAAGCCGGCGGGCGCACCGCGATCCAGGTGTTTTTCATCCGCGGCGGGCACAATAACGGCAACCGCGCCTTCTTCCCGAGCCACGCCGAGAGCGAGCCGGTCGAGGCCGTGCTCGCCGCCTTCGTCGCGCAATTCTACGACGACAAGCCGCCGCCCCCTCTCATTTTGCTCAGCCACGAGCTCCCCGAGCAAGCGCTGATCGCCGAAGCGTTGTCGCTCAAGGCGGGGATGCTCAAGGTGGCGCGGCGGGTGGAGCTGCTGGTGCCGCGGCGCGGCGAGAAGCGCGCCGCCCTCGACCTCGCCCGCATTAACGCCCGCGAGGCGCTGGAGCGCCGCCTCGCCGAGGCCGCCGGGCAGGCGACCCTGCTCGCGGGCCTCGCCGAGCTTCTTGGCCTCGCCACCCCGCCTCGCCGCATCGAGGTCTATGACAACAGCCACATCATGGGCACCAGCCCCTATGGCGTGATGGTCGTGGCCGGCCCCGAAGGGTTCGAGAAATCCGCCTACCGCAAATTCGCCATTCGCGGGCCGATTACCCCGGGCGACGATTTCGCCATGCTGCGCGAGATGCTGGAGCGCCGCTTCGCCCGCCTGCCCGCCAGGCGCGAGGACGCCCCCGATGACGCCGCCTGGCCCGATCTGTTGCTCATCGATGGCGGCGCCGGTCAGCTCGCCGTCGCCGAGGCGGTGCTGGCCGCGCGCGGCATCACCGATCTGCCCCTCCTCGCCATCGCCAAGGGGCCGGATCGCGACGCCGGGCGGGAGTGGTTTCATCGGCCCGGCCAGCCCCCGTTCCAGATCCCGCCGCGCGCCCCGGTGCTCTACTACCTCCAGCGGCTGCGCGACGAGGCGCATCGTTTCGCCATCTCCAGCCATCGCAGCGGCCGCGCCAAGCGGCTGGTGCAAAGCGAACTCGACGAGATCGCCGGGATCGGTGCGGCGCGCAAACGGGCGTTGCTCAATCATTTCGGCTCAGTGCGCGGGGTCAAGCAGGCGGGGCTCGCCGATCTCGAGGCGGCTCCTGGCATCAACCGCGAAATGGCGCGGCGCCTTTATGCGCATTTCAATCCCGGTGTGCAGCTGGCGGAGATTTCCTCGCCACGGCGAAGCGGCTAGTCTCGCGCCCCAATGCTCACCGACCTGCCCAATCTCCTGACCCTCTCGCGGATCGCGGCGATTCCGCTGCTCGTCATGCTGCTCGCCTTCGGCCGCGCCTGGGCCGACCTCGCCGCGACCGCGCTGTTCGCGCTGGCCGCGATCACCGACTATCTCGACGGCCAGCTCGCGCGGCATTGGCGCCAGACCTCGGATTTCGGCCGCATGCTCGACCCCATCGCCGACAAGCTCCTGGTCGGCGCGGTGCTGATGGTGCTGGTCGGCACCAGCCGCCTCAGCCGCTTCGGCCTCTATCCCGCCATCGTCATCATGCTGCGCGAGATTTTGGTGAGCGGTTTGCGCGAATATCTCGCCGGCATGCGCGTCGGCCTGCCGGTGACGAAACTCGCCAAATGGAAGACCGGCGTGCAGCTCACCGCCCTCGGCGCGCTGATCGCCGGCAACGGCACCCCGACCCTGCTCGGCCTCGGCACTTTCCCGCTGGCGCTGATCGGCGAGGCGTTGCTTTGGCTCGCCGCGCTGCTGACGCTCCTGACCGGCTGGGACTATCTCACCGCCGGGCTGCGCCACGCCGCCGCCGTGCCACTGCCGCCGGAGCGGCCATGAAATGTCTCGGTCTGGTTGGCTGGTCGGGCAGCGGCAAAACCACGCTCCTGACCGCGCTCCTGCCCCTCCTCATCGCCCGCGGCCTCAGCGTCTCGACCCTCAAGCACGCCCATCACGGCTTCGATCTCGATCAACCCGGCAAAGACAGTTTCCGCCACCGCGAGGCCGGCGCCCACGAGGTCCTGGTGGCGAGCGCGCGGCGCTGGGCGCTCTTGCACGAGAATGCCGACGCCACACCGGATTTCGCCACCCTCCTCGCGCGCTTCTCGCCGGTCGATCTGGTTCTGGTGGAGGGCTTCAAACAGGCGCCCTACCCGAAGATCGAAGTGTTCCGCCCCTCCCTCGGCAAGCCCCCGCTCTGGCCGGAAACTCCCGATATCCGCGCGGTCGCGAGCGATGCCGCCGGCCTCGATTGCCCCTGCCCGCTCTTGCCGCTCAACGCGCCGGGGGTGATCGCGCGGTGGATCGTGGCCGAGCTTGCTCTCGATCCCGTCCAAGCCGCTTGAGTCGCTCGCGCCAAACGGGCACATTCCTGGCGCAATTCCGGCACCGATGAGAGATCCATGCCCCGTATCGCCTTGTTCGGCCTTCTTCTGCTGCTGCCCGGCTGTTCGGGGTTCGGCACCTTCCTTGGTGACACCTATGGTTTTAACGGCGATGAGCATATCCCGATCGGGGATTCCGAGAATGTCCGCCGCGTCGAGGGCGCGCCGGTCGGCGAGCCGCCGCTCGCCACCGAACCCGGCAATGTCTGGCCCGGCCCGATCCCGGTGGAGCCGACGCTCTCCGATCTCGAGCGCTCACAGGAGCAGGACATGAACCAATACCGCCCGAGCACGCCGCCGCCCGCCGCCGGTCTCGGCAAACCGGGCGCCGCGAAAACCCCCACCCAGACCGAGGGCAGCATCGTCATCCCCAACGGCGATGGCACCAGCACCGTCATCATGCCCGACGGCAGCGTGCGCACCATCCCCACCCCCACCAGCAAATAGGCCCAGGATGAGCGGCTATCCCCTGCATTTGCTCTATTTCGCCTGGCTCCGCGAGCGCATCGGCGCGGGCGCGGAGACCATCGCGGTGCCGGGCGAGATCGCGACACTCGGCGAATTGCGGGACTGGCTCAGCCAGCGCGGGCCGGGATACGCGAGCGCTTTCGCCGCGGGCAAAACCGTGCGCGCCGCGGTCAACCAGGTTTTCGCAACCCCCGAGACGGCGCTTCATCCGGGCGATGAAGTGGCTTTTTTCCCCCCTGTGACCGGGGGCTGACGGCGAGGACATGTGATGGCTCGCGTCAAAGTACAGGAAGCGCCGTTCGATATCGCTGCCGAAACCGCCGCATTGCTCGCCGGGCGCCAGGATATCGGCGGGTTGGGATGCTTTCTCGGCGTGGTGCGCGGCACCGTGGAGGGTCGGGCGCTCCGAGCCATGACGCTCGAACACTACCCGGCGATGACCGAAGCCGCGATCGCCGCAATCGCCGCCGAGGCCGAGCGGCGCTGGGACCTGCTCGGCTGCACCGTAATCCACCGCACCGGCCGTCTTGCGCCCGGCGAGCCGATCGTGCTGGTGCTCGCCGCCGCATCGCACCGCGAGGCGGCGCTGGCCGCGACCGGCTTTCTCATCGACTGGCTAAAAACCCGCGCGCCGTTCTGGAAAAAGGAAAGCTATGTCGACGGCGGCGAAGCCTGGGTCGAGGCCCAAGCGGCCGACGACGCCGCCGCCGCGCGCTGGGAGGGCTAAGGCGAGGGCCCTTGGCGGGACCCCGGCCGGGGCGGCAATTTCTGAGCCTGAAAATCAATCGAACTTGGACAAGAACGCCCTCTGGAAACATTGGGTTTTTCGTCGATTTCCGGGCAAGAGGGCATTCTTTTTCAAACTCTCAGCGCTTGCTGAACTGGAAGCTGCGCCGCGCCTTGGCGTGACCGTATTTCTTGCGCTCGACGACACGCGAATCGCGGGTGAGGAAGCCCGCGACCTTGAGAATGCCGCGCAGTTCCGGCTCGTAATGGGTGAGCGCGCGCGAGATGCCATGGCGCAGCGCCCCAGCCTGCCCGGAAAGCCCGCCGCCGGCGACCGTGCAGAACACGTCGAACTGGTTGTAGCGGTCGGCGACCAGGAAGGGCTGGGTGATCAGCATGCGCAGCACCGGGCGGGCGAAATACTGCCCGACCTTCTTGCCGTTGACCATGATCTCACCCTTGCCCGGCTTGATCCAGACGCGGGCGACGGCGTTCTTGCGCCGGCCGGTGGCATAGGAGCGGCCCTGGGCATCGCGTTTGGCTTCGTATTTCGGTGCCTCGGCCAGTGCCGGAGCGGTCGGGATCACGGCGAGATCCTTGAGATCGGCGAGGGTACGCGTCGGCGTTCCGGACATCGGCTCAGCCTCTCGTGTTCTTCGGGTTCAGGGCGGCGAGATCGAGCGGGCGCGGCGTCTGCCCGGCATGCGGATGCTCGGCCCCGGCATAGACGTGGAGGTGGCGCATCTGGGCGCGCTGGAGCGGGCCACGGGTGATCATGCGCTCGACCGCCTTGACCACCACCTGCTCCCCATGCCGCCCCTCAAGACGTTGGCGCAGGGTCCGGCCCTTGATGCCGCCGGGATAGCCGGTGTGGTAATAAAACACCGATTGATCGGCCTTCTTGCCGGTGAGCCGGACTTTTGCGGCATTGACGACAACGACATGATCGCCGCAATCGACATGCGGGGTGAATTGCGCCTTATGCTTGCCGCGCAGCCGGGTGGCGACGAGGACGGCGAGACGACCGAGCACCGCGCCCGCGGCGTCGATCAGCACCCAGTCCTTCTGCACCTCCGCTGGCTTGAGCGAGAGCGTTGTCTTCATGTCCGTCTTCCTTCGCGAAAGTCGGCGGCTTATGCCGTTCAGCGCTGATGCCGTCAAGCCTCGTCGTGCGCGGTAATATAATACCACAAAGGAGAGCGGGATGCGGGAGCCTGTCCATGTCATCGGCGCCACCGGCAAGAGCGGTCTCGCCGTGGTGCGCCGGCTGCGCGCGGGGGGGATTCAGGTGGTGCCGGTGGTGCGCAACGGTCCGGCGTTTCGTGCGCTGGGCCTCGATATCGCGCCGCGCGTCGCCGACCTCGCCGATGCCCGGGCGTTGCGCGCGGCGCTCATGGATGCGGGCGCGATCGTCAATACCGCCCATGCCCGCCATACCGCTGCCCTGCTCGCCGCTTCACCCGAGGCGGCGCGCCTCGTGCTGCTCGGCAGCACCCGCCGCTTCACCCGCTTTCCCGACCCGCGGGCGGCCGAGGTCGCGGCCGGCGAGGCGGCGTTTCTCGCCTCGGGCCGGCCCGGCGTGATGCTCCACCCGACGATGATCTATGGCGCGGCGGGCGAGCGCAACGTCCAGCGCCTGGCCGATATTCTCCGCCGCTTGCCGATCGTGCCGCTGCCCGGCGGCGGCAGGAACCTCGTCCAGCCGATCTACCAGGACGACGTCACCGCGGCGATCGTCGCCGCCCTCGGGATCGCCTGGGAGAAGCCGGAGATCCTGGTCATCGCCGGGCCAGCGCCGATAACCTACGCTGATTTCACCCGCGCCGTCGCCGCCGCCGCCGGCCTGAGGCGCCCGCGCCTGGTCCCGGCGCCGGGCTTTCTTCTCGCCCTCGCGGCGCGCTTCGGGCGCCATGTGCCAGGCGTGCCGCGGGTGGACAAGGAAGAAATCCGCCGCCTGCTGGAGGATAAGAGTTTTGATATCGAACCGATGATCGCCCGCCTCGGTATCCGCCCGACGCCACTCGCCGAGGGGCTTGCGCGAACTTTCGAACGGGCCATGATCACTGCCTAATCCACCGGAGGAGCCATCGATGCCGATCATCAACCGTATCGCCGCCTATGCCGAGGAATTGACCGCCTGGCGGCGCGATCTCCACGAACATCCCGAACTGGGTTTCGAGGAGACCCGCACCTCGGGCGTGGTGGCGGAAAAGCTCAAAGCCTTCGGCGTCGATGAGGTCGTCACCGGCATCGCCAAGACCGGCGTGGTGGGCGTGATCCGCGGCCGGGGGAAGAGCGGGCGGGCGATCGGGCTGCGCGCCGATATGGACGCGCTGCCGATCGAGGAGGCGACCGGCCTGCCCTACGCCTCGAAATCCCCCGGCCGGATGCACGCCTGCGGCCATGACGGGCATACCACCATGCTGCTCGGCGCGGCGCGCTATCTCGCCGAGACCCGCAACTTCGACGGCACTGTCTATGTCATCTTCCAGCCCGCCGAGGAGGGATTGGGCGGCGGGCGGGTGATGGTCGAGGAGGGGTTGTTCGAGCGCTATCCGATGGAGCGGGTGTTCGGCATGCATAACTGGCCGGGCCTGCCCGAGGGTGTCTTCGCCTGGCGCGAAGGCCCGGTCATGGCGGCGGCGGCGCAGATCGACATCACCCTCACCGGGCGCGGCGCGCATGGCGCGCAGCCGCATCTCGGCAACGATCCGGTGGTGATCGCAAGCCATATCGTGACCGCCCTGCAAAGCGTCGTCGCGCGCAGCATCGACCCCGTGGAGGCCGGCGTTCTCACCATCGGCCATATCCACGGCGGCGATACCTATAACGTGATCCCTGAGATCGTGCGGATGAAAGGCACCGCGCGCTGGTTCCACCCCAAGGTCGGCGATCAGCTGGAAGCGGGGGTGCTGCGCATTACCCAAAGCGTCGCCGAGGCATTCGGTGCCAAGGCCGTGGTGCAGTTCCGCCGCACCTATCCGGCGACCGTGAACGACGCCGAGGCGACCGCCCTCGCCCGCCGCGCCGCCGAGGGAGTGGCCGGGCAGGGACAGGTCAGGCACATGGACCAGCCGACCATGGGGAGCGAGGATTTCTCCTTCATGCTCAACGCCAAATCGGGCAGCTATATCATGCTCGGCGGCGGCCGCGGCCCACAGGAGGCGATGGTCCACCACCCGGCTTACGACTTCAACGATGCCCTGCTGCCAATCGGCGCCTCGTACTGGGCAACGCTGGCCGAGCAGGTGCTGGCGCGGGCCTAGACACGGTCAAGCCGAGAGGGCTGGAGGAGCGGCGATGGCGAAGCGCGTGTTCATCGACGGCGAGGCCGGCACCACCGGGCTCGGCATCCGGGCCCGGCTCGCGGCCGCGCCCGGCGTCACCCTGCTCAGCCTCTCCGAGGCGCGGCGCAAGGATGAAGGCGCGCGCCGCGCGGCGATGGCGGAGGCTGACCTTGCCATCCTCTGCCTGCCCGACGCGGCGGCGCGCGCGGCCGCCGCCCTCGCCGCCTCCCTGGGCGCGGCCGCGCCCCGCCTGCTCGACGCCAGCACCGCGCACCGCGTGGCCGAGGGCTGGGAATACGGCTTTGCCGAACTTTCGCCTGGCCAGGCGGCGCGCATCGCCGGGGCGTCGCGCGTCGCCAATCCCGGCTGCTACGCGACCGGCGCCATCGCCCTCTTGCGCCCGCTGATCGATGCCGGGCTTCTTCCCCCCGACCATCCGCTCAGCATCACCGCGGTCTCGGGCTATTCCGGCGGTGGGCGGGCGATGATCGAGGCCCATGCGGCGGCGGGCGGGCCGGCTTTCGAGTTCTACGCCCTCGGGCTGGAGCATAAACACGTCCCCGAGATCATCCGCCATGCCAGGCTCGCGCGCCGGCCGATTTTCCTCCCCTCGGTCGGGCACTTCTTCCAGGGGATGCTGGTTGCCATTCCGCTTTTTCTCGACGATCTGCCGGGCCGGCCGGCGGCGGACGATCTCGCGGCGGCGCTCGCCGCGCATTATCGCGGCCAGGCGTTTGTTGAGTTCGCCCCGGCTGCGGAAACCGGCCGCGCGACGGCGGAAATCCCCGGCGGCAGCGATGTCATGACGCTCTCCGTCCATGCCAGCGCCGCCCACCGCCAGGCGGTGCTACTGGCGCGGCTCGACAATCTCGGCAAGGGAGCCTCCGGGGCGGCGGTGCAGAATGCGCGGCTCATGCTCGGCCTCGCCGAGCCGGCGGCGCCGGCGCGGGAGACTGCCGATGTCGGATGAAGGGCCGCTTGCCGCCGCGATGAACGCCCCCCGCGTTGGGTCGCTCTATAGCGCTGGGCCGCTCTATAGCCTCGATGGCATCGCGCCCCAAATCGCCGGCGATGCCTGGATCGCGCCCACCGCCGTCGTGATCGGCGATGTCGTGATCGGGCCGGCCTCCAGCGTGTGGTTTCATTGCGTGCTGCGCGGCGATGACAACGCCATCCGCGTCGGCGCGCGCTGCAATATCCAGGACGGCACCATCGTTCATGTCAATAGCGGCGAGATCAGGGGTCGTCCCATGGCGACGCTGATCGGCGATGACGTCTCGATCGGTCACGCCGCCATCATCCATGCCTGCACGCTGGAAAATCACGCCTTCGTCGGCATGGGCGCCACCGTGCTCGACGGCGCGGTGATCGAGGAGGGCGGCATGCTGGCGGCCGGCGGCCTGCTGGCGCCGGGCAAGCGGATCGGGCGCGGCGAGCTTTGGGCGGGCGCGCCGGCCAGGCTCGTGCGGGTGATGTCGGCCGCCGAGCGCGCGCAATGGGACCAGACGGCCGTGCACTACGCGAAACTCGCCGCGCGGTTTCGCGCCGGCCTCGGCGCCGGCTGATTTCCCCCTTGATGCGCCGCCTGCTCGCCTTCCGCCCCGACGGTTTTACCTTGGCGCTGATCGCCGTGGTGACGGCTGCGACGTTTCTGCCTTGCCAGGGCACCAGCGAGCGGGTGTTCAAATTTCTCGCGGTCTTCGCCATCGCCGCGCTGTTTTTCCTCCAGGGCGCGCGGCTCTCGCGCGCGGCGGTGCTCGGGGGCATCACCCATTGGCGGCTGCATCTTCTGATCCTGGCCGCGACCTTCGGGCTGTTCCCGATCCTCGGGCTGGGGCTGCACGCCCTCGCCCCCGGCCTGCTCGGCCAGCCGCTCTGGCTCGGCGTGCTGTTCGTCTGCGCGCTGCCCTCGACGGTGCAATCCTCGATCGCCTTCACCTCGATCGGGCACGGCAATGTGCCGGCGGCGATCTGTGCCGCGACCGCCTCCAACCTCATCGGTATTTTTCTCACGCCGATCCTGGTGGCGCTCATGATGCAGCTCCATGGCGGCGGGGTGTCGCTCGACGAGGTCGGCAAGATCGTGCTGCAATTGCTGCTGCCGTTCATCGCCGGGCAGGTTCTGCGGCCCTGGATCGGCGCCTGGGCGCTGCGCAACCGGCGGATCCTCGCCGTCACCGATCGCAGCTCGATCCTGCTCGTCGTCTATGTCGCCTTCAGCGAGGCGGTGGTGCATGGCATCTGGCACCAATTGCCCCCCACACGCTTCGCCGTACTGATCGCGATCAATGGCGTGCTGCTCGGCGCGGTGCTGCTGGCGACGACGTTTGCCAGCCGCGCCTTGGGATTTTCCCGCGCCGATGAGGTGGCGATTGTCTTTTGCGGCTCGAAAAAGACCCTGGCGAGCGGCATCCCGATGGCCAATGTCCTGTTCGCCGGCCCGAGCGTCGGCATGACGGTGCTGCCGCTGATGATTTTCCACCAGATGCAGCTTATGGTGTGCGCCTGGCTCGCGCGGCGCTACGCGGCGCGGGCGGAGACGGAAAGCGGCGCCGAACTGCTGCCGGCGCGTGCTGCTGGCCGGCCCTGATCGCTTCGCTCACGATAAGTTGAGCGGGGAAAATGTCACCCGTGAGAGATCTGGCCGATTCCTCGACTATCAGGGTTTTGGCCGGAAAATCGAGGAGGACGGATATGGATCGGGCGAGCATGGCCTGGACACGAGGGATTTTCGCCCTCCGCCACGCGCTGCCACTGGTGCTGCTCGCCCTGCTCGCCGCCTGCGCAAGCCAGGCACCCTCGACGCTGCACACGATCGGCGGCTATCCCGCCCCTGGCCCGCCGGGTGACCCGTGGGGGCCCTATATCGCGCAGGCCTCGACCCGCTTCGGCGTCTCGACAGGCGTCATCCGCGCCGTCATCCAGAAGGAATCGCGCGGCAATGTGCGCGCCACCTCGGCCTCCGGGGCACGCGGACTGATGCAGTTGATGCCGGCAACCTACGCGCGGATGCGGCGCGAATACGGCCTCGGCGCCGATCCCTACAACCCGCGCGACAATATCCTCGCCGGCACCGCCTATCTGCACGAGATGGCGCGCACCGTGGGCCCGGCCAATATGCTCGCGGCCTATAATGCCGGGCCGGTGCGCGTGGTGCTCCATGAACAAGCCGGCGTGCCGCTGCCCAACGAAACGCAGGCCTATATCGGGCAAACCCGCAAGAGCGCGGGCACGGGCCAAAAAGTCGCGCTACGGCAGGGAACGACGCGGCACCCGACCCGCCGGCCGACCAAAAAACTTACTTCCCACCACCATCACCAGCCCACCAAAACCGCCAAGGCATCCCCGCCACCCGCCCCCGCGCCCACCAGCGCGGCGACCGCCACGCCGTCACCCACGCCGTGAGCCCGGAACCGCCGTCGCGCCTTGAAAAGTTTTTTCTTTCCGATCGATTTCCCGACGCGAGGGCCTGCTTTTTCAAACTCTCAAGCCATCAGATGCTGGCCGCCATCGATCGGGATGACGGTGCCGGTGATGCGTCGCGCGGCATCGCTGGCGAGGAAGGCGGCGAGATTGCCGACATCCTCGATCTCGGCGAGGTGATGCTCGGGCGCTTCCGCCGCGGCGCGGGCCATCAGCTCGTCGAACTGGTCGATGCCGCTCGCCGCGCGGGTGCGGATCGGGCCGGGTGAGAGGGCATTGACGCGGATGCCCTTGGGGCCCAGCTCGGCGGCGATATAGCGCACACTGCTTTCGAGCGCGGCCTTCACCGGGCCCATGAGATTATAGTGTTCGACCACGCGTTCCGAGCCGTAGAAACTTACCGCGAGCAATGCCCCGCCCGCCGGCATCAATGGTTCCGCGAGATGCGCCATGCGGATGAAGGAGTGGCAGGAGACATCCATCGCCACCGTGAAACCGGCCGCCGAGCAGTCGGTGACACGGCCATGCAAATCCTCGCGCGGGGCGAAGGCGATGGCGTGCAGCAGGAAATCGAGGCGGCCCCACGACGCGGTGATACGCGCGAACACCGCTTCCAACTGGCCGGGAGCGCGGACATCGCAGGGCAGGATGAGCGCGGCGCCGAGCGGTTCGGCAACGGCGCGGACGAAGGGTTCCGCCTTGTCGTTGAGATAGGTGACGGCAAGCTCGGCGCCGGCCTGGGCGAAACTCCGGGCACAGCCGGCGGCGATGCTTTGCTGATTGGCGATGCCCAGGATCAAACCGCGCTTGCCGCGCAGATCGACGACCGGGGACGTGCCCGCGCCCATCGGGCTGGCATCGCCCGCCATCTCAGGCGGCTTTGCTCGGGGTGCTGCGCGGAGCCGGCGTTGCCGTCTGCTTGCCGTCCGCCTCGGTCGCCGCGGCGCCAGCCCAGCCGCTCAATCCGCTGGCCGCGGCGTCGAAAAAGCAATCGAACATTTCATCGGAAATCGTCCGCATGGCCTCGACCGAGCGGTGATAGCGGCGTTTGGCGAGGGCGATCTGCTGCGCCGGCAACAGCGCGTTGGTGCCGGCTTCACGGAGTTCCGCGAGATCGGCGTAGTGATCGCCCATCAGTTGCTGCATCAGCCCCATCTGGTGCTGCGAGGCCGAAATCATGCCCTGCACGAGCCGCCCATTGGCTTCGTTCATGCGCTGCCAAGCCACGCCCATATCAGCCGGCTGGCTGGTGCCAGCGGGAGCCGCAAGCAGATTGGGCAGCGCGAACAGGCTGGAACCGAAATCCGACATCACGTTTCTCCTCATGTTGGGAAATGAAAACTCTCATTCCCCTTATCCACCGCGGCGGCGGCGCGGGCTTTGATTGCGGTCAATTTCCCCCGATTATCCGCCCTTCGCGGCGATCCTCGCGATAACTTGATCATCGCCGCCCGCTACGCCGTCCCCGCTACGCCGTCCCCGCTACGCCGTTGCGGAACCGGCCCCGGCCGCGCCCGCCAAGCGGCCTCGCGTCAGCAGCACAGCGACCGCGCAGGAGGCGATGCGGGTGCGCGCCGAGTCGGCGCGGCTGGTCAGCACGATCGGCACCCGCGCCCCGAGCACCACTCCGGCGGCATCGGCGCCGGCGAGAAAGGTGAGCTGCTTGGCGAGCATGTTGCCGGCTTCGAGATCGGGCACGACGAGGATGTCGGCGCGGCCGGCGACATTCGAGATGATGCCCTTCTCGCGCGCCGCCTTGACGCTCACGGCGTTATCGAAAGCCAGCGGGCCATCGACATCGGCGCCGGTGATCTGCCCGCGATCGGCCATTTTGCACAAGGCCGCGGCATCGAGCGTCGAGCGCAGCTTGGGGTTGACGGTCTCGACCGCGGAAAGAATGGCGACGCGCGGCCGCGCGATCCCCATCGCCTGGGCAAGATCGATGGCGTTCTGCACGATATCGCGCTTTTCCTCGAGCGTCGGCGCGATATTGACCGCGGCATCGGTGATCAGCAGCGGCCGGTCGTGGCCGGGCACGTCCATCATATAGACATGGCTGATGCGCCGCGCCGTGCCGAGGCCGGTCGTGGGGTTGACCACGGCGTGCATCAACTGATCGGTATGCAGCGATCCTTTCATCAGGATCTCGGCCTTGGCCGCGCGCACCAGCGCGGTCGCGGCTTCGGCGCTCGCCGGCGCATCGGCCGCGGCGATGAGTTCGAACGATGTGAGATCGGCCTTGGCCGCCCCCGCCGCGGCGCGGATTTTGTCCAGCGGGCCGATCAGCACGGGGGTGATCAGCCCGGCCGCCGCCGCCTCGACCGCCGCCTCGATGGCCAACGCATCACAGGGATAGACGATCGCGGTGCGCGGCGGCGTGCCCGCGGCCGCCTTGGCCACCAGTTCCTGGAAGCGGGTATGCCGGCTCAGCCGGATCTCGGGGGGTTCGATACGCGGGCGGCGAATTTTCTCGACCGGCGCCTTGACCTCGGCGCTGCCCGTCAGCACCTCGACGCCCGCCTGGTTGGTGCAGCGGCAATCGAGCAGGACATGCCCATGCGCACGCTTTTCGCGCACCGTGACGCTGGCGGTGATGGTATCGCCGATGCTGACGGGGTGAAGAAACCGCAGCTCCTGGGCGATATAGATCGTGCCCGGCCCCGGCAGGCGGGTGCCGAGCACTGCCGAGATCAGGCCCGCGCTCCACATGCCGTGCGCGATGACGTGATGAAAGAGATCGGTCGCGGCATAGGCGGGATCGAGATGGGCCGGGTTCACATCGCCCGAGACGGCGGCGAAAAGCTGGATATCATCGGCGGTCAGGCTGCGGCTCAGCGCGGCGCTGTCGCCCACCGCGATCTCATCGAAAGTCCGGTTTTCGATCATCGCCTCGGTATGCTCGGTGCTGGTGCGATCCATGGACGGTCCTCAAGGTTGCAGAACATAGCTGCCCGGCGCATCAAGGCCGGCGGGATAGCCCGCCTTGGCATTGCCGAGCGCCGGGGCTGGGCCGGGCGGGCCGGAATGGGCGGCGAGCCAGAGCGTCCATTGTGGCCACCACGAGCCTTCATGGGCGGTGGTGGTCTCCAGCCATTGCTCGGGGCCGAGATAGTGCGCCCCCGGGAGGCGCTGCTGTAGCCGGAAATGGCGGCGCGGATGGCCGGGCTCGCTGACAATGCCAGCGTTATGGCCGCCGGAAGTGAGCGCGAAGGTAATATCGCCCTCGTTGAGCAGATGAATTTTATAGACCGAACGCCAGGGCGCCACGTGGTCGCTCTCGGTGCCGACGACGAAGAACGGCACCGCGATATCCCCGACCGAAACCGGGCGTCCACCGGCCATCAACCTGCCTTCCGCGAGATCGTTATTGAGGAACAGCCAGCGCAGGTATTCCGAGTGCATGCGATAGGGCATGCGCGTGGTATCGGCGTTCCAGGCCATCAGATCATTGGGATGCTCGCGCACGCCGAGGAGATATTCCTTGACCAGGCGCGACCAGATGAGATCGCGCGAGCGCAGCAACTGAAAGGCGCCGGCCATCTGGCGATTGTCGAGATAGCCTTCCTGCCACATGAGATCCTCAAGAAAGGCGAGCTGGCTTTCGGTGATGAAAAGCTGCAACTCGCCGGCCTCGGTGAAATCGGTCTGCGCGGCGAACAGGGTGACACTGGCGAGCCGCGTGTCGTTATCGCGCGCCATCGCCGCGGCGGCGATGGCGAGCAGCGTGCCGCCCAGGCAATAGCCGCAGGCATGCACCGCACGCGAACCGCAGATCGCATTCACCGCGTCGAGCGCCGCCATCACGCCGCGCAGGCGATAATCCTCCATACCGAGATCACGCTGTTCCTTGCCGGGATTGCGCCACGAGATGCAGAATACCGTGTGGCCCTCGCCCACGAGATAGCGGATCAGTGAATTCTGCGGAGAAAGATCGAGGATGTAATATTTCATGATCCAGGCCGGCACGATCAGCACGGGCTCGGGCCGCACCTCAGGGGTGCTCGGACGGTATTGGATCAGTTCCATCAGTTCATTGCGGAACACCACCTTGCCGGGCGTCGCGGCGATGTCCTTGCCGACGCGCAACGGTAGGCGCGCGCTTCCGGCGAGGGCGTCCGTGGTATCGGCGAGCAGATTGCGCCAGCCGGCGAGGAAATTGGTGCCGCCCGAGCGGACCGTCGCCTCGAAAACTTCCGGGTTGAGAAGCGGCATGTTGGAGGGTGAGAAGACGTCGAGGGCTTGCCGCATGAGAAAGGAGACCAGGCGCCGATTGCCGGGATCGACGCCGCGCAAGGCCTGGGTGGCCTCGTCCCACCAGCGCTCCATACGCAGGAAACCTTGTTCAAAAAGTGAAAACGGCGGTTCCCGCCAGCCGGGATGGACGAAGCGATGGTCCGTGGCGCCGGGGTTGACGCGCTCGCCACCGAGCCCCGAGGCGTCGCGCCACAGCATTACCCATTCCTCGACGGCATGCCGCGCGAGTTCGGCCCGCCGCGCCGGCCGATTGAGGAGATGCACCCACCAGTCGAAGCCGGCGAGCCCGATCGCAACGGGGGAAAACCCGCCGGTGAGCCGCGCCTCGGCGGCGTGGATCATGCGGTCGAGTTCGACCGCACCGGGTATCGCGGGGAGGGCGGGCGAAGCCGCGGGGGCATCGGGCGGCAGAGCGGCCGCGCGCGAAGGGGGAGATATCTGGTTCATCGGTCTCACGCCTTGGAAAGGGGGCCAGCAATGGCGGACACGCTCGCCGGTCGGGGCGGTTTCAGGGTCGCGCGCGGGCGGGGCGCGGCTTCTGGTCGGGCGGGGGTAAACTCCTTGACCAAGAGGGTGCCGAGGCGCCGATGGCCGGCGGCAACCAGCGTCTCGGAGCCATTTCCTGGCGGCTCACATACCACGCATTCGATCGCCGCGCAGCCCAGTTCGCGCGCCAGATCATCAAGATGGCGGGAGAGCGCGGCCACCACGCCCTGGCCGTCGAGCAGGTCGAAGGCGATGAAATGGCTCACCCACAGCACCTTGCCGCGTTGCAGATCGGCTTGCTGGCTGTAGCAGAACAGCCCGACCGGCCGCGCCGCGTTATGCTCGGCGATGACGATGCCACGCCGCGGCGGGCGCCGCGCCGCGGTGATGGCGCTGGCGAGCCGATTCCACGCCGCCAGCCGCAGCCCCGGTGCGACGTGGCGGATGAGTGGATAGGCGGCATAGGCTTCCTCACGTGAGAGCAAGCGGGTGCGGTAGAGCGCCATGCGTCCTCGTGCATTCCAGGAGCACCCTTGTGCACCGCTTCGCGCCCGCGATCTTTGACCCAAGTCAACCCCGGAGCCCGGACGCTTGCGGCGGGCGGGGGGCAGTGTTATCGAAAGAAAGGACATGCGGGAGCAGGCCATGGCCCTGAGTATTGCCGCCCGGAGCGCGGTCGCTGGCCAGATGCGGGCAAGCGAGGCAGCGCCCCCGCCGCCGGTCACGCCCGAGGCTTGCGCGCGGTGCGAAGCCCGCGAGGTCAGCGTGTGCAGCGTCCTCTCCGGCGACGATCTCGCTCGGCTGTCGCATATCTCTGTCGTCTCCACCGTCGGCGAGGGCGAAACCTTCATCACCGAGGGCGACCCGGCCGATCACTTTTTCAATATCACCGCCGGCACCGCGAAGCTCTACAAGCTGCTGCCGGACGGGCGATGCCAAGTGACCGGGTTTGCCCGCACCGGCGATTTTCTCGGTCTCGCCGCCGGCGCCGTCTATGTGTTCAGCGCCGAGGCGCTGGAGCCGATGCGGTTCTGCCGTTTCGCGCGGAGCAAGCTGCGCGGCTTCCTGCGCGACTGCCCGGAGATGGAGCGGCGTCTGCTCGATCTCGCGCGGAACGAGCTGGTTCTGGCGCAGGAACAGATGCTGTTGCTCGGGCGCAAGCGCGCGCGCGAGCGGCTGGCCTCGTTTCTGCTCTCCTGGCAGCAGCGCGCCGCCCCGGGGCCGGGCAATCGCCTGATGCTGCCGATGACCCGCACCGATATCGCCGATTATCTCGGCCTCACCATCGAGACCATCAGCCGCACCCTTTCCGCCTTCAAGAAGACCCGGCTGATCGCCCAGACGGCTCTTTCGGAACTCATCATCCTCAACGGCACCGAACTCGCCGCCATCGCCGCGGGAGATCGCTAGGCGCTGCCTTTATGTGACGCGATAGCGCCGGATGACCTCCGGGTCGGGGTCGGCACCGATTCCCGGGCCAGTCGGGATGGTGATCGCGCCATCCGCCTCGGGCAGGCCGACCGGACCAAAAAACGGCGCCTCCAACGTCACGCCGAAGCACTCGATCATCTCGATGGCGGGGAAAAGGGCGGCCATTTGCAGGCTGGCGAGCAGGCCAGGACCAAAATAGGGCGAATGAGGGGCAAGCTCCTTGCCGTGCAGCTCGGCCTGCAGCGCGACTTTGAGAAAACCGCTGATGCCGCCCATCTTGGTCACGCTGGGCTGCAGGAAATCGAGCGCGGGGCTCTCGGCGAGCGGACGGAATTGCCAAACATTGCCGATATTCTCGCCCGCCGCGAGCTTCATGCCCGGGAGTGCTGAGCGGAGCCGCGTCAGGCCCGCGAGATCCTCGGGCGGCCAGACCGGCTCCTCCAGCCAACGCAGATCATAGGGCAGCAGCCGCTGCGCCATGGCGAGGGCTTCCGCCGGGCGCCAGGCGCAGTTGACATCGAGCATCAGCGCGATGGCGTCCCCCAACACCTCGCGCGCCGCCGCCACTGTCTCGATCGTGATCTCGTGCAGCTTCACCGCGCCAAACCCGCGCTCGCGCGCTTTCGCGCAGGCTTTGCGCACATGTTCGGCTGCGTTCAGCCGCAACAGGCTGGTGTAGGCGGGGACACGCGGGCGCCCGCCTCCCCCGAGCAGGGCAGCGACGGGCAAACCGGCGCGCTTACCGGCGAGATCCCAGAGCGCGATGTCGAGCCCCGAAAGCGCGTATTGCGCCGGGCCGGCGCGGCCGAAGAGATGCAGATGACGCGCGAGATCCTCGATCAGCGCCGCGATATCGGTGGCATCGCGGCCGAGCGCGAGCGGGGCCAGGGTTTGTTCCACCGCCGCGACCGTGGCGGGGGCGATGTTATAGCCGAACGCCTCGCCCCAGCCAATACGCCCATCCTCGGTCTCGACCCGCACCAGGACATGGGTGAGCGCCGACCAGATGACGCCGCCGAAGCCCGTGGGCGGCCCGTCATGGTGGATTGGCACGGCCACCGGTATCGCCTCGATCCGGGTAATCCGCATTTTTCCCCCTATTCTGCGCCCGTCTGCATGCACGCGGCCGAGCTTGCGCAACAACCACCCGAGACGCAAGCCGTCGCCCCGGATCTTTAATTGATCGGGGTGCGTGATCGGGATGCGCTTGTCGCCGGGCGGCAATCGCGGGCACTATCGGTTGCAGCCGCGCTCGGTTCCATGCGCGGCGTCGGGGAGGGTCGCGCCATGTTGCCCGCTGGGCGTTCCTATGACGAGATCGTGGCAAAATTCCGCTGGCTGGTGCCGGAAAACTACAATATCGGCGTCGATGTCTGCGACAAATGGGCGGATGGCTCGGGACGGCTGGCGCTGATCCATCTCGCGGCCGATGGCAGCGTCGAGCGGATATCCTTCGACGAGCTGAAACGCCGCAGCAATCAACTCGCCAACGTGTTCCGCGCGCATGGCATCGGACGCGGCGATCGCATCGGCGTCCTGCTCGCGCAATCGCCGGAAACCGCCATTGCCCATATCGCCGCCTATAAGCTCGGCGCCATCGCGGTGCCACTTTTCACGCTCTTCGGCGCCGACGCGCTGCAGTTCCGGCTCGCCGATTCCGGGGCGCGCGCGCTCGTGACCGATGCCGAGGGTCTCGCCAAGATCGCCTCCCTGCGCCCGCTTTTGCCCGACTTGCGCCTGCTGCTCTCGGTCGATGGACCGGGCGAGGGCGCGCTTGGGCTCGGCGCCGAGATGGCACGGGCGACGGATCATTTCACGCCCGTTGCCACCGCCGCCGACGATCCCGCGGTGATCGTCTATACCTCGGGCACCACCGGGCCGCCCAAGGGCGCGCTGCACGGCCATCGCGTGCTGCTTGGCCATTTGCCGGGCGTCGAGATGCCCCAGGATCTGTTTCCGCAACCCGGCGATCTGTTCTGGACGCCAGCCGATTGGGCCTGGGTCGGCGGTTTGTTCGATGTGCTGCTGCCGAGCCTCCATCACGGCGTGCCGGTGCTGGCGCGCCGGCTGCCGAAATTCGACCCCGAGGAAGCCTTCGCGCTGATGGCGCGGTTTGCCGTGCGCAATGTTTTCCTGCCACCGACCGCGCTCAAGATGCTGCGCGGCGTGCCGCGGCCGCGCGCGCGTTTCAACTACGCGGTGCGCTCGATCGGCAGCGGCGGCGAGACGCTGGGCAGCGAATTGCTCGCCTGGGGGCGCGAAACTTTTGCCCTCACCATCAACGAATTCTATGGCCAGACCGAATGCAATCTCATCGTCGCCAATTGCGCCAGGATCATGGAGGTCAGGCCCGGCGCGATGGGTCGCGCCGTGCCTGGCCACGACGTGCGGATCGTCGATTCGACGGGTGCCGCGCTGCCGGCGGGCAGTCTCGGCACCATCGCGGTGCGCCGGCCCGATCCGGTGATGTTTCTCGGCTACTGGAACAACGCGGAGGCCACGGCGAAAAAATTCATCGGTCCCTGGCTGCTCACCGGCGATCAGGGTTTCCGCGACGAGGCGGGCTATTTCCATTTCAAGGGCCGCGATGACGACGTGATTACCTCGGGCGGCTATCGCATCGGCCCCGGCGAGATCGAGAATTGCCTGCTCAAGCATCCGAAGGTGGCGCTCGCGGGCGTGATCGGCGTGCCCGATGCGCTGCGCACCGAGCGCGTCAAGGCGTTCATCGTCCTCCATGAGGGGGTTTCGCCCGATCCAGCGCTCGCCAGGGAAATTCAGGACTTCGTCAAAACCCAGCTCGCGGCCCACGAATATCCCCGCGAGATCGTCTTCGTCGAGGCCCTGCCCATGACAACCACGGGGAAAATCATGCGTAATGAGTTGCGCCGGTGGACCTGACTGCACCAAATGCGCAGCGGCAAAGGTCGTGGATTTCCCTCGCACCCTTGATTGTCTTGTTGAAAAAGATTGGTGTCTGTCCGGAAAGAAAATAAGCAAAATAAGGGTTCTTTTTTGTAAAAAAGAACCAAAAAACTTTTGTCAATTTAAGGTTAAGGATCCCTTTTCTTGCTCAAATGAAGATTTTTGCTTCTTTTTGCAAAAAAAAGCGCTTTCTATAATAATTTGAAGTTTTATACGTTCTTTCCGAACGGAGTCTCAGCCAGCGCGCGCCCGCCGCCCGCGGAAGAGAGTGGAAAGCCGCCGCAGGACCGGCTGCACCAGGGTTAGGAGATCGGTCTCCGGCCCTTGCGGCCGGCCGGCCACGGTCCAGACGATCAGCAGGGCGAGCGTATAGGCGACGACGCCGAGGGGGATCAGGATCAGCAGCGTCCGGGTCAGCATCGCTGCGTCAGCGTTGGCGGCAACATGCGTGAGGCCGCTCCCGAGCAGCAGCCCGGCCATCGCCGCGGTGGCGAGAAACGGCCGCCAAATATGGCCGAACAACCCGCCAAGCGTTACCCCGTAGCGGCGGAAGAGCGCGTGGGTGAAGAGGCTGGTTTCCAGGAAACTGCCCAGCGTGCCGCCGATCACGCCACCGATCAGCCCGAGCTTCAGCGTCAGCATGATGAACAGGGTGGCGCCGATGACATAGGAAAACGTGATGATGCGGAACATCGGCGCGAGCACGCCATGCGAACTCAACAAGGTGCCGCTGATCGCGCCGAAAACCGTGAACACACCGCCGAGCGCCATGATCTGGAGCAGCGGCACGGCGCTCATCCAGCGCGGGCCGAGCGCCAGTTGCACCAGCGGCTCGGCGACGAGGGCGATCCCCACACAAGCCGGCATGGTCAAAAGCGAGGTGCTACCGATCACCCGCAAATAGGTCTCGGCGAGATTTTCCCCGGCATGCCTGGCGGCCGCGAAGGCGGAGAAGCAGGCGCGGCAAATCGGCTGGATCAGCTCGGTGGTCGGCAGGCTCGCGATCTCGCCGGCGATGGAGAAAATGCCGACCTGGGCGGGGCCGAGCAGGCGGCCGATGACGAAGCTCGCGGTGCGGTCGCGCATCAGCACGACGAGGCTGATCACCCAGGTCCAGAGCGAGAAGCCGATGATGTGGCGCCAGGCGCTGAGCGAAAACCGGGCGCGGTAGGGGTGCATGGTGTAGCTCATCGCCACGCGCAGGAAGCGGGTGAGCAGGATGCCCACGACCAGCGCCCAGTAATTGCGCCAAAGGAAGGCCAGCGTGATGGTGGCGATGGTGCCGGCAAGGCGCGGGATGAGGCGGAGCTGGAACTCCTTCTCAAACGTCATGTCGCGGCGGAAATCAATGATGCCGACATTCTCGAACGCTTCCGCCACGGTGCCGAGCGCCAGCGCGAAGAGGATATGGGCGAGCCGGGGCTCGCCGAAGAACGAAGCGACCGGGATGGCGGTGAGAAGGATGAGCAACGCCGTCAGGCAATTGCGCAGCGCATTGAGGGTGAAGGCGGTATTATAAAGCGCAGGGGTCGGGCTTTTCTCGCGGATCAAGACGTCATCGACGCCGAGCACCGAGAGCGCGTCGATCGCCTGGGCGAAGCTGGTGCCAAGCGCCACCAGCCCGAAATCGGCGGGCACCAGCAGGCGCACGAGAATGAGCGTGCTGATCAGCCCGATGGTGCGGGTGAACAGCCGCCAGATCATCACCCAGCCGGTCGCCTTGGCGGTCTTGGTGAGCAGCGCCTTCTGCCCCCCACTGATCGGGCCGGCAGCGGCGCCCGCCGCGGCGGGTAGCGCATCGCTCGGCGCCTTGTCGCTCATTACCGGCTCGCGCTCCATTGCCTCGCTCATCGTCACCCGCCTTTTGCCCAGGCGGCGATACTAGGAAAGCCGCGTTAGCGCCGGGTTAGCGCCGAGTGCCGCAGCGTCGCCTGTTTCCCCTCTCTATCGGCGTAGCACAAGCCCACGCGGTGGCTCAGGGCTCTTCGTCGGTCTCACGCGCGGCTGGGGCGGCGGGGTGGGAACAATTTTTTGTCCAGCCAGCATCCGCGCTCTTTTTCACCATTCCCAGTGTCTGGCGGAGCCGGGCGAAGGCCTCTTGCGTAGCGGGCAGCCCGAAGCGGAGCCAGCGCGGATGGTCGGCAAAACGGCGAACAAGAATGCCGGCCTCGCCCAGACGCTCGAACACCGCCCCGGAATCGGCGCTTTCGGCGAGGCGAAACAACGCCGTGCCACCACGCAGGCGGAGCCCGCCGGCTTCGAGCAAGCTATCGAGCCGCGCGCCATCGCCGGTGAGGCGAAGCCGCGCCGCCTCCCGCCAGGCGCGATCGCCGAGGGCGGCGCGACCGATGGCGAGCGCCGGTCCGGAGACCGGCCAGGGGCCGAGGGCGGCGCGCAGACGCGCGGCGAGCGCCGGCGGGGCGAGCGCGAAGCCGAGCCGAAGCCCGGCCAGCCCGAACGCCTTGCCGAAGGAGCGCAGGACGACGATGCGCTCGGCTGGCATCTCGGGCGCGAGCGAAACGGCGGGTGCGGCGAAATCGGCGAAAGCCTCATCGACCACGAGCCACACCCCGCGCCCGGCGAGCCCCCGCAATTCGGCAGGGTCGATCACACGGCCATCCGGGTTGTTGGGGTTGCACAGCACGAGGATCTCGGCATTGCGGCGCGCGGCGAGGGAGGCGATTTCATGCACCGCATGGCCCCCCGCGTGCCAGGCGCGCGCGTGTTCGGCATAGGTCGGGCCGAGAACCGCGACGCGGCTTGGCGGAAAGAGGCGGGGCAACAGCCCGATCAGCGCCTGCGTGCCGGAGGCGGCGACCACGGCGGCGGGATCGCCGAGGCCATAGGCCGAGGCGGCGGCCTGATTGAGCGCCGCAAGGGCTTCCGGCTCGGGCAGGCGGGCGAACAGCGCTGGCTCCAGCGCGGGGATGGGATAGGGCACCGGGTTGATCCCGGTCGAGAGATCGAGCCAGGGCAGCGGGGCCTCCGGGAAACGCGCCATCGCCGCGACGAGCCGCCCGCCATGGTCAAGCCCTTCCCGCTCCCGCATCATTCGCGGATCATCCCACGCCTCGGAGATCGACGCCATTCGCGACCACGCCATCCTGCTCACCGCCGCCCTCGCGCTTGAAGCGGTTTTTTCCTACCCCGCCGCTCTCCTCCGCGCGATCGGCCATCCCGCGCAATGGCTCGGCGCGCTGATCGCGGCACTGGAGCGGCAGGGGAACAACCCGGCCCTGTCCCCCGCCCGGCGGCGCGCGCAAGGTGCCGCGGCGCTGGCCGTGATCCTGCTCGCCGCCGTCCTGCCCGCCTGGGTTTTGCAGAGTGCCGCCGCATATATCCGGCCGCAACCGCTCGGCGCGCTTGCGCTCGCCCTACCGGCCGCCAGCCTGTTCGCCACCCGCGGCCTTTTCGTCCATGTCCGTGCCGTCGCGACCGGCTTCGCGGAGGCCGGGCTGGCGGGGGGGCGGGCGGCGGTTGCGCATATCGTCGGGCGCAATCCCGCCCGGCTCGATGCCGCCGGGGTGGTGCGCGCCGCGATCGAGAGCCTCGCCGAGAATTTCTCCGACGCCGTGGTCGCCCCCGCTTTCTGGTGTCTTGTGCTCGGGCTGCCGGGGCTCGCGCTCTATAAGGCGGCCAATACCGCCGACAGCATGCTCGGTCATCGCACCAACCGGCTCGCTGATTTCGGCTGGGCTTCCGCGCGCTTCGATGATGTTCTCAACCTGCCGGCGGCGCGGCTGGCCGGGGCGCTGCTGGCGCTCGCCGCCGCCTTCGCGCGCGGCGCCAGCCCGCGCGGGGCGTGGCGGGCGATGCTGCGTGACGCGCGGCGGCACCGCTCACCCAATGCCGGCTGGCCGGAAGCCGCCATGGCCGGCGCGCTCGGCCTCCGCCTTGCCGGCCCGCGCGTCTATGGCGAGACCCTGGTGGCAGACGCCTGGATGGGCGATGGCCGCGCCGCGGTGACGCTCGATGATCTCCGCCGGGCGCTGGCGCTCTATCGCCGCGCCGCGGTGCTGGTGTTTTGCGCCGCGCTTTTTCTCATTTTCATCGCGCCAGGCTGAGCAGACGATCGAGATCGACATGGGCGCCGAGATGCGCGGCCAAGGCATCGAGGGTCTCCTCGATGCGCGCGTCGAAAGAGCCCAGCTGCGGGCGCGCGCCAAACCGCGCGAGCCAGGCGGCGCGCTGCGCATCGCCATGAAAAAGCCCGTGGATATAGGTGCCGAACACCAGCCCGTCGGGTGCGACCACGCCATCGAACCGCCCATCGGCAAGCCGCAGCAGGGGCCGGGCGAAGGCAGCGCCGGTGCTTTCGCCGAGATGCATCTCATAGCCGGAAAACGCCGCGCCATCGGCGAGGCTCACGCCGCTCACCTCGGAGAGGCGTTTTTTCGCGCCCAGCACCGTCTCCAGGGCGAGCAGCCCGAGCCCCGTGCTCGTCCCCGCCTCGCCCTCGATGCCGGCGGGATCGTCGATGCTCTCTCCCAGCATCTGAAACCCGCCGCAAATCCCAAGCACCGCGCCGCCGCGCCGGCGATGGGCGAGAAGGTCGATGTCCCAGCCTTCTTCGCGCAGTATGGCGAGATCGGCGCGCGTCGCTTTCGAGCCGGGCAGAATGACGAGATCGGCCGCGCCGGGCAGCGGTGTGCCGCGCGGGATCAGGCGCAAATCCACCTCGGGCTCGGCGATCAGCGGGTCGAAATCGTCGAAATTGGCGATTTGGGGCAGCAGCGGCACGGCGATTTTCAGCCCCCTCCCCGCTTGCGCCGCCCGGCTTGGCGCCAGATCGGCGGCATCCTCGGCAGGCAGCAGCAAGGCTTCGGGAAAATGCGGCACGAGGCCGAGCGGCGCCCATTGGGTGCGCGCGGCGATCAGCGCCATGCCATCGGCGAAGAGGGAAAGATCACCACGCATGCGATTGACGATGAAGCCCGCGACCAGTGCGCGATCCTCCCGTTCAAGCACGGCCGCGGTGCCGATCAGGCTCGCGATCACGCCGCCCCGGTCGATATCGCCAATGACGATCACCGGCACATCGGCCGCGCGGGCAAACCCCATATTGGCGATATCGCCGGCGCGCAGATTGACCTCCGCAGCACTCCCCGCGCCCTCGACCAGAACGAGATCGGCGCAGCTTCGCAGTATCTCGAAGCTTTCGAGGATTTTCGGCAAATACGCAGGTTTTTCCCGCTGCCAGGCGCGGGCGTTGGCGTTTCCGACAACGCGGCCCTGGAGCACGACCTGGGCGCCGATCGCGCTTTGCGGCTTGAGCAGCACGGGGTTCATGTGCACGCTCGGCGCGACGCGGGCGGCGCGCGCCTGCAACGCCTGGGCGCGGCCGATCTCGCCGCCCTCGGCGGTGACGGCCGCGTTGTTCGACATGTTTTGCGGCTTGAACGGCAATACCCTGAGACCGCGCTGTGCGAAGGCGCGGCAAAATCCTGCCACCAGCAGGGATTTTCCGACACTCGAGCCAGTGCCCTGGAACATCAGCGCGCGGGTGGGCATCAGAACTCGATCCCCTCCTGGGCGCGCACGCCGGCGGCAAAATGATGTTTTTTCGGGGTCATTTCGGTGACGAGATCAGCCGCGTCGAGCAATTCCGCCCGCGCATTGCGCCCGGTGACGACGACGTGCTGCAAGGCGGGGCGCGCCTTGAGTGCTGCCAGCACCGTCGTCAGATCGAGGTAGTCATAGCGCAGCGCGATGTTGAGTTCATCGAGCACGACGAGGGCGATATCATCGCGGCGCAGCAGGGCCGTGGAAACCTCCCAGGCGCGCGCGCAGGCGGCGATATCGCGCGCGCGGTCCTGGGTTTCCCAGGTAAAACCCTCGCCCAGGGTGTGCCATTCCAGGAGATCATCGAAGCGCGCGAGCGCCGCGCGTTCGCCGCTCCGCCAGGCGCCCTTGATGAACTGCACCACGCCGGCGCGCCGGCCATGGCCGAGCATGCGCAAAAGCAGCCCCCAGGCGGCGGTCGATTTGCCCTTGCCCGATCCGGTATGGACGATCAACAGCCCTTTCTCGATCTGCTTGGCGGCGACTTCGGCATCCTGCACCGCCTTGCGCTTGATCATGCGCGTGCGATGGCGCGCCGCCTCGTCATCCCGCGCGTCGCTCTCGTGGCTCATCTGCGTTTCACCTCGATTGGCAGGCCCGCGACCATGAAGAGCACGCGATCGGCGCGGGCGGCAAGACGCGCATTGAGCGCGCCCGCTTCGTCGCGAAAGCGCCGCGCCAGCGCGTTCTCCGGCACGATGCCAAGCCCGACCTCGTTGGCGACAAGAACCGTCGGCGCCGGGCGTTGCGCCAGGAGATTTTCCAGCGCCGCGACCGCTGGCGCGATAGCGAAGCCGCCGAGCAGCAGATTGGTGAGCCAGAGGGTGAGGCAATCGAGCAGCACCGGCGCCGTGCCGGCCCCGGCGAAGGCGCCAGTGAGATCGATCGGCGCCTCGATGGTCCGCCACCCTGCCCCCCGCCTGGCGCGATGCGCCGCGATCCGCGCCGCCATCTCGTCATCCCCAGCCTCGGCGGTCGCGATATAAACCCAAGGCGGCGGATAGCGGGCGATCAATCCCTCCGCCTCGCGGCTTTTTCCCGAGCGCGCGCCGCCAAGGACGAGAGCGAGCCGCCAGGGTGCTTCCGCCGGGGCGGGTGGGGCGGGCGTGATTGACTTGGCGCGGCGCCGGATCATAAATCCTCCACGATGGTTCTTCCGCGAGGAAGATGAAAAGGGAACGCGGTGCGGGAGAAAATCCCAAATCCGCGGCTGCCCCCGCAACTGTGAGCGGAAAGTAGCCCGTCCGGAAGCCACTGGGGAAACCCGGGAAGGTGGGCGGGAGGCGCCGGATCCGCGAGCCAGGAGACCTGCCATCACGCCTATGGTCTTGGGTCCGGGCGGGGTGCCTCGGGCCCGGCGGCGCGACCCGCGCGCCTGCTCCGCCGGCAGCATCCGCCGGCGGGCGATCATGCACCCGAGAACACGTTGACGCGCGCGCCATCCCGGCGCGGGCCGCCTTGGGGGATAGCGCGTGACGCCGCCCGGAATCGCCCGGCTTTCGATCTGTGTCACCTGCGCGGGCGCGGCGGGGAACGCGGGACAGCGTCTGTTCGAGGCGCTCGCCGCGCGCCGCGACGCGGCCACGCCGGTGCGGCTCCATCCCGTCTCTTGTCTGGCCAATTGCGCGCGCGGCTGTAGTGCCGCGATCGGCATGGCGGGAAAATGGCGCTATCTGCTGGGCGGGCTCGCGCCGGATCATGCCGGCGATCTTCTCACCTATGCCGCGCTCTATGTCGCCTCGGCGCGCGGCGTGGTGCTGCCCTCGCGCCGCCCGCCCAGCCTCGCTGAGAGCGTTCTTGGCCGTTTTCCTCCGGAGGATTTTTCCCCATGAGCGCCTTGTCCGAAAAAATCCCTGTCACCATCGTCACCGGATTTCTCGGCGCCGGTAAAACCACCCTGGTGCGCCACGCGCTGGGGGGCGCGCGCGGGCGGCGCATCGCGGTCATCGTCAATGAATTCGGCGCCCTCGGCATCGATGGCGAATTGCTCGCGAGCTGCGGCATCGCGGGCTGCGCCGAGGACAGTATCGTGGAACTCGCCAATGGCTGTCTTTGCTGCACGGTTGCGGAAGATTTTCTCCCGACCATGGCGGCCCTCCTCGACCGCGCCCAACCACCCGAGCATATTCTCATCGAAACCTCGGGTCTGGCGCTGCCGAAACCGCTTCTGAAAGCTTTTACCTGGCCCGCCATCCGCGAGCGCGTCAGTGTCGATGGCGTCATCGCGGTGCTCGATGCCCCGGCCATCGCCGCCGGCCGCTTCGCCGACGATCTCCGCGCGGTCGCCGAGCAACGCGCGGCCGATGCCAGCCTCGATCACGACAATCCACTCGCCGAGGTGTTCGAGGATCAGCTCAACGCCGCCGATCTCGTGCTGCTCAACAAGGCCGATCTCGTCGATGCCGCCGCGCTGGCCCGCCTCCGCGCCGAGATCGCGGCAAAACTGCCGCGCGCGGTGAAAATTCTCGCGAGCGAGGAGGGCAAAATCGATCCCGCCATCCTGCTCGGCCTTGCGGCCGCGGCCGAGAACGATCTCGCCGCCCGCCCCTCGCATCACGACGCCGTCGATGGTGCCCATGAACATGATGATTTCATGAGTTTCGTGCTGGAGCTTCCAGAACAGCAGGATTTCGCGCCGCTGCTCGCGCGCTTGCGGGCGGCGGCCGAGCTTCATGACATTCTCCGCATGAAAGGATTTCTCGCCCTCAGCGGCAAGCCGATGCGCGGGGTGATCCAGGGGGTGGGCGTGCGCATCCAGCATTATTTCGATCGGCCCTGGCGTTCCGACGAAACCCGCGCCGGACGGCTGGTGGTGATTGGAGAACGCGGGCTCGATCAGGCGGCGATCGCGGCGCTGCTCGCCGGCTAAGGGCGCGATGCATCTCCTCTTTCGCGAGACGCGCGCGCTCGATGCGGCGGAGGCCGCGATCGACCTCGGCCAGAGCCCGGCCGAGTTGGTGTTTCTCTCCTTCTCCGAAAGCGATCTCGGCGCCGCCGCGCGCGCCTGGCAGGAGATGGGCGAGGGGCGCCCCTCGCTCCGGCTCGCCAATCTCGCGCAACTGCGCCATCCGATGTCGGTCGATCTCTATCTGGAGCGCGTCGTGGCGCGCGCGCGCGCCGTCCTCGTGCGCATCCTGGGCGGGATCGACTATTGGCGCTATGGCGCGGAGGAAATTTTTCACCTCTGCCGCGCGCGCGGGATCGCGCTCGCCCTGCTGCCGGGCGACGCGGCGGAGGACGCGACGCTCGCGCAACTCTCCACCATCGCGCCCGCCATCCGCGCGCGGCTTGACGCCTATCTCCGCGCGGGTGGTGTCAAGAATCTCGCGCACGCGCTGCGATTGGCCGCCCATCTCGGCGGGCTCGGCCGGGAAATCGACGATCCGCCCGAGGAGCTGGCACAATTTGGCGAGCTCGCGCGCTGGGCCGCGAACCCGCAGGTCGCGCCCGTGGGCGAGGCCGCTCTCGTATTCTATCGCTCGCATCATCTGGCCGGCGATCTCGCGCCGATCACGGCTCTCGGCGAGGCGCTCGCCGCGCGCGGCCTCGGCGTGCGCGGCTTTTATGTCAACAGCCTCAAGGACCACGCGAGCGCCGCCTTCATCGCCGAAACCTTGCGCGCGATGCGGCCCGCGGTCGTCATCAATGCCACCGGATTCGCCGCCCGCGGCGCGGCAGCCACCTCGCCGCTCGACGCGGCGGATGTCCCCGTGCTGCAGGTTGTGCTCGCGGGATCGTCGCGCGAAAGTTGGCAAAACTCGGCGCGTGGTCTCTCGGCCGCCGATCTGGCGATGCAGGTCGTGCTGCCGGAGCTCGATGGGCGGCTGCTGACGACGGCGATCTCGTTCAAGGCGCCCGAGCCGGCCATCGAAACGCTCGAATACGCGCGGAGCGTGCATGCGCCCGACGCGGCCGGTATCGCGCTCGCCGCCGATCGCGCCGCCGGCTGGGCACGTCTCGCGGCCACGCCGCGCGCCTCGCGGCGCGTCGCCTTCGTCCTCTCCGACTATCCGGCGATGGCCGGGCAGGCGGGACACGCCATCGGCCTCGATACCATCGCGAGCCTGGACGCCTGTCTCGATAGCCTCGATGAGGCCGGCTATTTCGTTCCGCCGCGCCCAGCCTCGCTGGCGCGGGAACTGTGCGATCTCGAACCCGCGCCCTTTCTCAAACTTGCCGATTACAACCGCCTCTTCGCGGAGCTGCCCGCTCCCGTGCAAGAGGCCATCGCGGCGTACTGGGGCGACGCCCTGGCGGATCAGACGGTGCGCGAGGGCTGGTTTACGCTCCGTTATCTCCGATCAGGGAACATCATCGCGGCGATCCAGCCCGATCGCGGCACCTCGGCGGCGCGCAAGGCGCGCTATCACGATCCCGACGAGCCGCCCCATCACGCCTATGTCGCCTTCTATCTCTGGCTCCGGCGCGAAATCGGGCTGCATGCGCTGGTGCATCTCGGCGCGCATGGCACGCTGGAGTGGCTGCCGGGCAAGGCGGCGGCCTTGAGCGAGACATGTTTCCCGCGGGCATTGCTCGGCGGCCTGCCGCTGATCTATCCCTTCATCGTCAACAACCCCGGCGAGGCCGCTGTCGCCAAGCGGCGCCTCGGCGCGGTGGTGGTGGGCCATCTTACCCCGCCGCTCACGCACGCCGGGCTCGCCGGGCCAGCCGCCGAGATTGAACGCTTGATCGAGGAATATGCCGACGCCGCGGGGCTCGATCCGCGCCGTGCGGCGGTGTTGCGCGGCGATATTCTCTCGCGCGCGCAAGCCTCGGGCCTGCTCGCCGAATGCGGGATTGCCCCGCTTGCCCCCGAGGAAGAAGCGCTCGCGCGGCTCGATGCCTATCTCTGCGACGTCAAGGAAAGCCAGATCCGCGACGGGCTCCATATTTTTACCCGCGCGCCTTCCGTGGAAATACGCGCGACCTTGCTCCGCTCCCTCGCCGCCGCCGCCCCGAGCGTCGATCCCGCCGATCTCGCGCGCCGCCTCGATGCCTCGCCGGCGGCCGAGCGCGCGGCCCTTCTCGCGGCCCTCGATGGCCGCTTCATTGCCCCCGGCCCCGCCGGCGCGCCGAGCCGGGGGCGTCTCGACGTGCTGCCGACCGGGCGCAATCTCTACAGCGTCGATCCCCGCGTCATCCCGACCCGTAGCGCCTGCGCGCTTGCCGCGCCGCGCGCATCGCTCCTGCTACAGCGCCATATGCAGGAGCATGGCACCTGGCTGCGCCGTCTCGTGCTCGACCTCTGGGGCAGCGCCTCGATGCGCACGGGCGGCGAGGAATTCGCCCTGGCCCTCCATCTGATGGGCGCGCGCGTGCTGTGGGATGCCGGCTCGCATCGGGTTTCCGGGATCGAGGTGCTGCCACTCGCCGTGCTCGATCGCCCGCGCGTCGATGTCACGCTCCGCATCTCGGGGCTGTTCCGCGATGCCTTTGCGACCCAGATCGTGCTGTTCGACGAGGCCGTGCGGATGATCGCGGCGCGCGCCGAGGACGACGCGTGGAACCCGCTGGCGGCGGCGGCGCGGGCGGGCGAAAACCTGAGCCGCATCTATGGCGCGGCGCCTGGGGCCTACGGCGCGGGGGTTGGCGCGCTTGCCGATCATGGGGACTGGCAAAGCAGCGACGATCTCGCGCGCGCCTATCTGGACGCATCCGCCCACGCTTATGGCGGCGCGGCGGCGGGGGTGCGCGATGAAGCGGGACTTGCCGCGCGGATCGCTTCCGCCGAGGCTTTTCTGCATACCGAGGACCACGCCGAGAGCGATCTTCTGGAAAGCATCGAGTTTGCCGCTCACGAAGGCGGATTCGCCGCCGCCGCCCGTCTGCTCGGCCAAACGCCCGCGCTCTATCACGCCGATACCTCCCGCCCGGCGGCGCCGCGCGTTGCAACGCTCGCCGAGGCGATCGCCCGGGTGACGCGCGCGCGCGCGGCCAATCCGCGCTGGATCGCCGGGCAGATGCGTCATGGCTATCGCGGGGCGGCGGAAATCACCCGCGCCGTCGAGGCGCTCTTCTTGTTTGCCGCGACAATTCCCAGCCGGCTCGACGGGCAATTCGATCTTTTGTTTGCCGCGACGCTCGGCGATGGCATTGTCGATCGTTTTCTTAAGGCAGAAAACCCCGCCGCCCGAAAGGCGATGGCGGCGCGATTTCTTGAAGCCCAGCGGCGCGGTCGCTGGCGTCCGCGGAGCAATACAACCGGCGTGATCCTCGGCGAGATTGAGAAACAATGAGAGTGCGCGGCTGGAACCCGGATATCTTTGCGCCGATGCGCGCGGGCGATGGCTGGCTGATCCGCGTCAAGCCGCCCGGCCAGCGCCTGGCCACGGCGGACGCCGAAATGCTCGCCGGATTTGCGGAACGCCACGGCAACGGGGTGATCGAGATTACCAGCCGGGGCAATGTGCAGCTGCGCGGCGTGGATCTCGCATGCCTCGGGGAACTGACCCCGGCGCTGCGCGCGGCCGGGCTGATTTCGCAAGACCCGGCGCTCGAGCGGCGGCGCAACATTCTGGTCTCGCCGCTCTCCGGCGATGATCCCGCGATTGCCGGCGATCCTCTGGGCATCGCCGCGGCGATTGGCGCCGGCCTCGCGGACGCCGGCTTTGCCGCCCTGCCGGGCCGATGGCGTTTCGTGATCGATGGCGGCGGTGTCGTGCCCCTTGCCGATATGCGCGCCGATCTCCGCGTCGAAATCCGCCCCCATGCCTGCGCGGTGATCACCGGCGAGGGCGTGCGCCACGTCTGCGCCGAGACGGAGGCGGCCGGATTAGCGCTCGCGCTCGCCGCAGCGTCTTGCTGCCGCGCGCTGTTGCCGGCGCTAGCACCTTTGCCACCCGAGGCAGGATTCCTTGCCTATCCTGGCGGCGCGCGCGGCGCCTTTGCCGCCGCACCCGCTTTCGGCCAGATGGACGCCGCCATGCTCACCACGCTCAGCCGCCTCGCCACCCGCTTCGGCGACGGCCTGATCCGTCTCTCGCCGCACCGCGCCGCATTGATCGGCGGCGTCGCGGCAGGCGTGGCCCCGGCGCTTGATGCCGCACTACGGAAGGCCGGGTTCATCACCGATCCGGCCGATCCGCGTCTTGGCATCATCGCCTGCATCGGCGCGCCCGCCTGCGCCGGGGCGGACGCCCCGAGCCGCGCCGATGCCGCGCGTCTCGCCGCCCTTCTCGGCGCCCCACTCCGCCCTGGCGCGCGGCCGATCCATGTCTCGGGCTGCGCCAAGGGCTGCGCCCATCCCGGACGCGCTCCGGCTGTGCTTGTCGGCGTTGGAAAAAACCCCGACGGTGGCTCCTATGATCTTGCCTTCGATGCCACGACCGATCGCGTGGGTCAGCAGGCTGACCATCGCCTTCTCTCGATCGCCGAAGCGGCGGTGCTCCTCGATCGCGGGGCCGCGGAGCAACGCCGATGAAGCCGCCCTACGACTATCTCCGCGACGGCGCGGCAATCTACGCCCGTTCCTTTGCCATCATCAGATCCGAAGCCAAACTCTCGCATCTCGCGCCCCACGAAGCGGAGATTGCCGTGCGCGTGATCCACGCCTCTGGCATGGTCGAGATCGCCGGCGATCTGCTGTTCCATCCCGGGTTCAGCGCCGCTGCCATTGCCGCGCTGTCGGCCGGTCGGCCGATCCTTTGCGATTCCAACATGCTCGCGCAGGGCATCACGCGCGCCCGCCTCAAGGCCGGCAACGCCGTCATCTGCACGCTCGACGCACCGCAAGTGCCGGCTTTGGCGGCACGGCTCGGCACCACGCGTTCGGCGGCGGCGCTCGATCTCTGGGAGAAGAATCTCGCCGGGGCGCTGGTTGCCATCGGCAATGCGCCGACGGCGCTGTTCCGTTTGCTCGAACTCCTTGTCGCGGGGGCTGCGCGGCCCGCGGCGGTGATCGGCCTGCCGGTCGGCTTTGTCGGCGCGGCGGAGGCGAAGGCAGCTTTGGCCACGTCTGGCGAGGTGCCCTTCCTGACCCTTCCCGGCCGCCGAGGCGGCAGCGCGATGGCGGCGGCCGCGGTCAACGCGCTCGCCGCGCTGGTGCCATGACGCGACCGGTTGAACGCGCCGGCACGCTCAGGGTACTCGGCGTCGGGCCAGGTGATCCCGAGCTCATCACGCTGAAAGCGGCACGGCTTTGCGCGGCTTCCCCCATCGTCGCCTATTTCGCCAAGCGCGGCGCGTTCGGCCATGCGCGGCGGACCGCCGCCGCGCATATCTCAGCCGCGAGCGCGGAAATTCGCCTCGAATATCCGATCACCACGGAAATCCCGCATCATGCGCCAGGCTACCGCGAGACCCTCGATGCCTTCTATCGTGACACGGCGGAGCTTCTCGGCGGGCATCTCGCGCAAGGCGCCGATATCGCCTTGCTTTGCGAAGGAGATCCGATTTTCTATGGTTCTGGCCTCCATCTTCTGGAGCGCCTCGGCGCGCGTTTCGCGTGCGAAATCGTGCCCGGCGTGAGCGGCATGAGCGGCTGCTGGGCGCGCGCGGGCGCGCCTTTGCTGCGCGGCGAAAACGCCCTCGCCGTACTGCCGGCGACCCTTCCCGCCGCCGACCTCGCGGCTCGCCTCCGCCTATGCGAGGCCGCGGTTATTCTGAAACTCGGGCGTAATCTCGGCAAACTGCGCGCCGTACTCAAAGAGACGGGGCTTTTCGCGGGCGCGATCTATGTCGAGCGCGGCACCATGGCGGGCGAGCGCATCCTGCCGCTCGCGGCATTCGAGGATGACACCGCCCCCTATTTTTCCCTGCTTCTCATTCCGCCTTTGCCGAGCACATGAGCGGTCGGCTGGTCATCGTCGGGCTCGGCCCCGGCGCGCCGGGGCTGCTGACGCATGACGCGGAAGCCGCGCTGGCGGGGGCGAGCGATATCCTCGGCTACGGCCCCTATCTCGCGCGACTTTCGCCATTGCCCGGGCAAAGACTGCACGCTTCCGGTAATCGCCAGGAACTCGATCGCGCCCGCGCCGCACTCGGTCTCGCGGCATCGGGGAAAAACGTCGCCCTCGTCTCGGGGGGCGATTCCGGAGTTTTCGCCATGGCGAGCGCGGTATTCGAGGCGATCGAGAATGGCGAGGCGGCATGGCGCGCCCTCGATGTCGAGGTAATCCCCGGCATCACCGCCATGCTTGCGGCGAGCGCCCGGCTCGGCGCGCCACTGGGGCATGATTTCTGCGCGATCTCGCTCTCCGATAATCTCAAGCCCTGGTCGCTCGTGGAAAACCGCTTGCGCCACGCGGCATTGGGGGATTTTGTCATCGCGCTCTACAACCCCGCCTCGCGCGCGCGGCCCTGGCAGCTCGGCGCGGCGTTCGATCTGCTGCGCGGTATTCTTCCACCGACCGTGCCAGTAGCCTTCGCGCAGGCGATCAGCCGCCCCGAGGAGCGGATCGAGATTTTCTCTCTCGCCACCGCCGATCCTGAACGCGCCGATATGCGCACGCTCGTGATCATCGGCGCGCGCGCGAGCCGGCTGATCGCGCGCCCCGCCTTGATAGAGCGCCCTGCTGCTCGCCCCTGGCTCTACACCCCACGCCGGGCCAGTTCCGCATGACGCGCGACGAGCCAGGCTCGCGCGCCCTCCGCATCGGCCGCTACATGATCGGCGTCCGGCAGGATTGGGCGCGTCACCATCACCACCGCGATACCGAGCCCGCGCGCGGCGTCAAGCTTGCCACGCACCGCCTGCGCGCCGGAATTCTTTGTCACCAGCACCTCTACTCCCTTCTCGATAAGCAGGGCGCGTTCGTCCGCTTCGGCAAACGGGCCGCGCGCCGCAATGATCTCGGCCCGTGGCGGCAAATCCGCGGGATCGGGCGGCTCGACGCTACGAATGACGTAGAAATGCCAGGGAGCCGCACGGAAGGGAGCCAGTTCCTGGCGGCCGATGGTCAGAAACACGCGCGCTGGTGTCTCTCCAAGCGCAGTCACGGCGGCCGCGAGATCCGGCACCATCGTCCAGTGCTCGCCGGGCTTTGGTTCCCAAGCTGGACGCCGAAGAGCAAGCAGCGGAATTCCACTTTCTCGCGCCGCCGCCAGCGCATGCTGCGAAATCCGCGCGGCGAAGGGATGGGTGGCATCGACCAGCGCGGCGATCCGCTCGGCGCGAAGATAGGCCACCATGCCGGCCACGCCGCCGAATCCGCCGAGACGATGGCCGATCGGCGGCAGAACCGGCAGCGTCGTGCGCCCGGCCAGCGAAAGCGTCGCCGCGAACCGATGATCCCCGACGAGCGCGCGGGAAAGCGCCAGCGCTTCCCCGGTGCCACCCAGGATGAGGACACGGAGCGGCGTCATTTCCGGGGGATATCGCGACGATGACGGATGGTGGACATTGGCTGACGATCTTGGGCATCGGCGAAGATGGTGTCGAGGGACTTTCGGACGTCGCGCGCCGTGCTCTCGGCGAAGCCGCGGCGGTGTTCGGCGGCGCCCGCCATATCGCGCTGGCCGCGCCCCTGCTGCGTGGCGAGGCCATATCATGGCCGGCGCGGCTGAAAACCGCCATCCCCGCGATCCTCGCCCGGCGCGGGGAAAAAATCGTCGTGCTCGCCTCGGGCGATCCCTTCTGCTTTGGGATCGGCTCTCTCCTCGCCGAATGCGTGCCACTTGATGAAATGCGCTGCCTCCCCGCGCCGTCGGCCTTCTCGCTCGCCTGCGCCCGGCTCGGCTGGGCGTTGCAGAAAACCGCGCTTCTGTCTTTTTGTGGCCGCCCGCTGGACGCCCTCCCGCCCTTTCTCCAGCCCAATGCGCGCATCCTGGCACTCTCCGCCGATGCCACCACGCCCGGCGCGATCGCCGCCCTGCTCACACGGCGTGGCTTCGGCAAAACCCGCCTCGTCGTGCTCGAAGCCCTGGGCGGCAAGGACGAGCGGATACGCGAGACCGCGGCCGAAACCTTCGCCTGGAACGATATCAACCCGCTCAATCTCACCGCGCTCGAAATCATCCCAAATCCTGACGCCGCCATCATCCCCCGCACGCCCGGGCGGGCGGAAAGCTTCTTCGAACATGACGGCCAGATCACGAAACATGAAATCCGCGCCATCGCCCTTGCCGCGCTCGCGCCGAAACGCGGCGAATTGCTCTGGGACATCGGCGCCGGCTCGGGCGCGATCAGCATCGAATGGATGCTCGCCGATCCCGCCAACCACGCCATCGCCATCGAATCCCACCCCGAACGCGCCGCCCGCATCGCCCGCAACGCGCAGGCCCTCGGCGTCCCCACCCTGGAAATCCGCAACGGCCGTGCCCCGGAGGCGCTGGCCAGGCTTCCCGCCCCCAACGCCGTCTTCATCGGCGGCGGCGCCCGCCAGCCGGAGGTGATCGAGACCGCCTGGAACGCCCTTCCCGCCGGCGGACGCCTGCTCGCCCATGGCGTCACCCTGGAAAGCGAAACCGCCCTCGCCCACGCCTATCAACGCCTCGGTGGCCAAATGACCCGCATCCACCTCGAACGCCTCGAACCCCTCGGCTCCCTGCACGGCTTCCGCCCCGCCATGCCCGTCACCCAATTTCTCGCTCACAAACCATGACCCCCCGCGGCGCCGGGCAGTGGAGACTTGCAGGAAGCAAGGCCAAGGGGGCTTCGCCCCCTTGGATCCCCCACCAAGGGCGAGGCCCTTGGAACCCATCCTGGAAGGCTGGGTCCCAGAGGGGGCCAACACGGACCCGGCCACTCCTCGTCGGCCCCCTCTGGGACACAGCCTCTCAAAGAAGAGGTCCAGGGGCTCGGCCCCTGGCAGGGGGTCCAGGGGGACGGCGTCCCCTTGGCCTTGCTTTCCGCAAAGCTTTCCGCCGCACAGCACCGCGCGGGATCGTGTCGTGACCGTGCATTTCGTGGGAGCGGGGCCGGGAGCGGCGGATTTGATAACGTTGCGAGGTCGTGATATTCTGGCGCGTTGTCCGGTTTGTCTTTATGCGGGTTCGCTCATTCCGTCGGCGGTGCTGATGCATTGTCCGCCGGATGCGCGGCTGGTGGATACGGCATCTTTGTCGCTCGATGAAATCGAGGCGGAATTTGTCACGGCGACGGCGCGGGGCGAGGACGTGGCGCGGCTGCATTCGGGCGATCTGGCGATTTACAGTGCGGTCGCCGAGCAAATCCGGCGGCTCGAGCGGTGCGGCATTCCCTATACCCTGACGCCGGGTGTGCCGGCATTCGCCGCCGCCGCGGCCGCGCTCGGGCGGGAGCTGACAGTTCCGGAACTGGCGCAGAGCGTGATTCTGACGAGGGTTTCCGGCCGCGCCTCGAAAATGCCGGCGCGCGAGAGCCTGGCGGCGTTTGCCGCAACCGGGGCGACGCTCGTGCTGCATCTCGCGGTGCAGGCGATCGCGCGGGTGGTCGAGGAATTGCTGCCGTTTTATGGCGCGGCCTGTCCGGTTGCGGTGATCGAGCGGGCGAGTTGGCCGGATCAGCGGATTGTGCGTGGCCGGCTCGACGGGATTGCGGCACTTGTGGCTGCGGCGGCGATCACGCGGGGTGCGTTGATCCTGGTTGGGCCGGCGCTGGCGCCGGAGGAGTTTGTCGAGAGCGCGCTTTATCGCGCCGATTATCCGCGACGCTTTCGCGGCCGGGATGATCAATGAACCGGGGCGAAGTTTTTGCGCCCGCGCAAGGCGCCGTCGCGGTCGAATACCAGGATTTCAAGTTCGATCCCACTGCCGGCGAGCACGGCGGCGGCGGTTTGCCAGGCCGCCGCGGCGATGGCGTCAGCGAGCGCGATGCCTTCACCGCGCGCGAGACTTTCCGCTTCCAGCACGGTATTTGCGGATTTGATGCGGGCGGCAAGTGCCGCGGAAGCGCCGAACCTGGCGGCACTTTCGGCAAGCGCCGCGAGATCGACGGCGCCGCGCGCGGCATGCAGATCGAGCCGGCCTTGCGCGAGTTTGGCCATTTTCGCCACACCTCCCGCGATACTCAGGCGGGGCAGCGGATGGCGGCGAAGATATTTGAGCATGCCGCCCACGAAATCGCCCATGTCGATGAGCGCGAGTTCGGGGAGGTGATGCAGGTTTTGCACGGCAGCTTCCGAAATACGCCCGGTCGCGCCCGCGATATGAGGTATTCCAGCGGCACGCGCGACATCGATGCCGCGATGAATGCTCGCGATCCAGGCGGCGCAGGAATAGGGCACGACGATCCCCGTGGTGCCGAGCACCGAAAGCCCGCCCTGGATGCCGAGCCTCGGGTTGAGCGTGCGTTGCGCCAGGCGTTCGCCATTTTCGATGCCGATGGTGATGCGCGCATCGCCGCTTCCGCCATAAAGTGCGGCGATTTCGCCGATCGCGGCGCGGATCATCTGCCGTGGCACGGGGTTGATCGCGGGCTCCCCGGGCGGGATCGGCAAACCGGCACGGGTGACGGTGCCGACGCCGGGGCCGGCGCGGAAAATCACGCCGCTTCCGGGCGGGGCAAGGCGCAGCTCGGCGCGGATCAGCGCGCCGTGGGTGATATCGGGATCATCGCCGGCATCCTTGACGATGCCGGCCGCGGCGAAGCCTTCACCTTGGCGGGTTTCGGCCAGCGCGAAGGCCGCGTGCCCGCCTTGCGGCAGGGTGATTTCAACCGGGTCGGGGAACTGGCCGGTGAGCAGCGCAGCATAGGCCGCCTTGGCCGCGGCGGTCGCACAGGCGCCGGTGGTCCAGCCCCGGCGAAGCGGCGATGGTTTTTCCACATCCGCCGGTATATCGGCGGATGGACGACCTATCCAGAGCGGTGGGCATTCGGGCGATGAGCGCGCGCGGGCTGATTATCGCCGCGCCGCGCTCGGGGGCGGGGAAAACGACCGTCACGCTCGCCCTGCTGGCAGCGTTCCGCCGCCGCGGTGTGCGCGTGCGCGCGGCCAAGAGCGGGCCGGATTACATCGACCCTGCCTTCCACGCGGCGGCGAGCGGGGCGGCGGTTTTCAATCTCGACAGTTGGGCGATGGCGCCCGATCTGCTCGAAGCGTTGCTCGCCGCGGCGGCAGCAGAGGCGGAATTGCTGCTGATCGAGGGCGCCATGGGGCTGTTCGACGGCGCCGGCGAGACGCCCGGGCGGAGCGGGGCGGTGGCCGATCTCGCGGCGCGTTTCGGCTTGCCGGTGCTGCTCGTGCTCGATGTTGCCGGCCAGGCGCAGACGGCGGCGGCGGTGGCGCGCGGATTGGCCGATTTCGCGCCCGATGTGAGGGTCGCGGGCGTGGTGCTGAACCGGGTCGCGAGCCCTCGCCACCACGCCATGATCCTGCCCGCCCTGGCGCAAGCGGGGATGGCGGTGCTGGGCGCACTGCCGCGCGAGAGCGCGCTCGCGTTACCGGAGCGCCATCTCGGCCTGGTGCAGGCCGGCGAGCAGGCGGACCTCGGCAATTATTTGTCCCGCCTCGCGGCGCGGGCCGAGGCGGCGTTCGCTCTCGACGCCATTCTCGCCGCGGCCTGTCCGCTTCCGCCTTTATCGCCCGGAGTTTGCGCGCTGAAGCCGCCGGGCCAGCGCTTAGCGCTTGCCCGCGATAATGCGTTCAGCTTCATCTATCCCCATCTGCTCGCCGGCTGGCGCGAAGCGGGCGCGGAGATCGTGTTTTTCTCGCCGCTACAGGATGAGGCCGCGCCTTCGGGGTGCGACGCCTGCTGGCTGCCGGGCGGCTATCCCGAATTGCACGCCGGGCGATTGGCCGCGGCCGCGCGGTTTCGCGCCGGCATGGCGGCCTTCGCGGCACGTCATCCGGTGCATGGCGAATGCGGTGGCTACATGGTGCTCGGCGCGCATCTCGAAGATGCCGAAGGGACGCGCCATCCCATGCTCGGCCTGCTGAGCCATGCGAGCAGTTTCGCGCGCCGGCGCCTTTCGCTCGGCTATCGCCGGGCGCGCCTGCTCGGCGCGGCGGCGCTTGGTGCCGCGAACACCGTGCTGCTTGGGCATGAATTCCACTATGCGACGCTGATCGACCCGGGCGATGATGCGCCGCTTGCCGAATTGCACGATGCCAGCGGCCATGCGCTCGGCCCGGCGGGCGGCCGGCGGGGACGGGTCAGCGGCGGTTTTTTTCACGCCATCGCAGCCGAGGAAAAGGAAATCACGCCATGACCGAGCCGCCCCCGCGGACCCTCGAGGCCATTCGAGCCCTCTGTCGCGATCTGCCGCCAGGCGATGACGCGGCGGCATCCGCGGCGCGCGCGCGCCAGGACCGGCTCACCAAGCCGCCCGGCAGTTTGGGGCGGCTGGAGGAAATCGTCCTCTGGCTGGCGCGCTGGCAAGGCCGCGCCCTGCCCCGGCTGGAGCGCGTCGATATCGTGGTTTTTGCCGGCAATCACGGCGTCGCGGCGCAAGGCGTCTCGGCCTATCCAGCGGCGGTAACGGCGCAGATGGTGGCGAATTTCGCGGCCAAGGGCGCCGCCATCAACCAGCTCGCGCGGCAAGCCGGGGCGGAATTGCGCGTCGTGCCGCTTACGCTGGAGGCGCCGACCGCCGATTTCACCCACGCCCCGGCGATGAGCGAGGCGGAATTCTGCGCCGCCTTCGCCGCCGGCATGGCGGTGGTGCGGCAAAGGGCCGATCTCGTTTGCCTCGGCGAAATGGGGATCGGCAATACCACGGTGGCGGCGGCGATCGCCGCGGCCCTGTTCGGCGGCGATGCCGCACGCTGGGTCGGGCGCGGCACCGGGGTTGACGATGCCGGGCTGCGGCGCAAGGCGGAGATCGTGGAGCGGGCGCTGGCGCGCCATCCCGAGGCGCGCGCCGATCCGCTCGCGGCGGCGCGTTGCCTCGGCGGGCGCGAGCTTGCCGCGATTCTCGGAGCGACCCTGGCGGCGCGACGCTCGCGCGTGCCGGTGCTGCTCGATGGCTTCGTCTCGACCGCCGCGGCCGCGCCGCTGGCTTGCCTGGAGGCAGGCGCACTCGATCATGCGCTGGTCGCGCATGCCTCGGCCGAAGCCGGGCATGCCGGGCTGGTCGAGGCCTTGGGCCAGCGCCCGCTGCTCGATCTCGGCATGCGGCTCGGCGAGGCCTCGGGCGCGGCGGTCGCGGCGCTGATCCTGCGCGCCGCCCTCGCCTGCCATGCCGGCATGGCAACCTTCGCGGAAGCGGGCGTTGCCGAGCGGGCGTGATCTCGCGGCCGATGCCGCGCGGGCGCTGATGCTGCTAACCCGCCTGCCACTCGGCTGGGCGGGCGTGAACGCGCCGATTTCGGCCCGCGCGGTCTGGGCGTTTCCGGTGGTGGGGGGGCTGGTGGGCGGGCTCGGTGGCGGGGTGTTCTGGCTCGCGGCGGCACTCGGCCTGCCACCCTGGCTGAGCGGCGCCTGGGCCTTGGCGGGCATGCTGGCGATCACCGGGGCGCTGCACGAGGACGGGCTCGCCGATACCGCCGATGCGCTCGGCGCCGAGGCGAGCCCTGAGCGCCGGCTCGCCATTCTGCGTGATTCGCGCATCGGCACCTATGGCGCGCTGGCGCTGGCGCTGGCACTCCTCATCCGCCTCGGGGCGCTCGTGGCGATCGGCCAGCCCGGCGCGGTGATGGTGGCGCTGGTGGTGGCCGGGGCGCTCGGGCGGGCGGCGATGATCGGCGTGCCGCTGTTGCTCGCGCCGGCGCGGGCGGAGGGGCTTGGCGCCGCGCTCGGCCGCCCGCCCATGGCGGTGGCGATGGCGGGCACGGGGCTTGCCATGTTGCTCGCCTTTGCTCTTTTGTCGCCGCGCCGCGCGCTCGCCGCGCTGCTGGCCTCGGGCCTCGCGCTGCTTGCGGTTTCGGCCTTCGCGTCCCGCCGCCTGGGCGGCTATACCGGCGACATCCACGGCGCGGTCGAGCAGGTCGCGGAATGCGCCGTGCTCAGCCTGCTCGCCGCCCGATGATCGATCCGTCTTGCCCAGGAAATCACCCGACCATGAGCCAGACCCGCCTTTCGATTCGCCCCTTGGCCCCACTCAGCCTCGTCCTGCTGGCGCTCGCCGCCTGCACGGAGCCGCCGCCCGCGCCATCACCCGCCAACGAGCAGCAGGAGACACAAACGGCGTCCTGGTCGGTCAGCACCACGCCGGAGCGCTGCATCGCGCGCGCGAGCGGGGGCTCGGCTGCTTCCTTGCTGGTGACGGCGCTCCGCGAGGGCGGGGTGGCGTTCAGCTTCTCCAACACGCTCCACCCGATGATCCCCCGCCCGCCGGGCCTGCCAGTGACGCTCCGCTTCACCGGCGCGGCCGGGGCCTGGGACATTCCCGCGGCCCTCGAAGCGCCGCGCGTGATCGATACCGAATTGCCGCTCAACGACGTGACATTGGAAAAAGTCCAGCAACTGCTGGCTGGCGGCACCTTGGGCGCCGAAGGCCACGCCCGCGGCCTGCCCCCCCTCACCATGCGCCCCGCCGGCGCCGACGGCGAAGCCTGGCTCGCCTGCGCCCGCGCCTTCGCCGGGCTGCGCTCTTGACCTGCGGGCAGCAACCTCCCGGCGCGACCCCGGCGGCCTTCATCACCTCGGCTCCCGCAGCGAAGCTTACGGCTTAGGAAAGGCGAGACGCGGGCGCCGCCCGCCGCCCCTTACCGCCCCTTCGCCTCCCGCCGGCGCGCATGGAGCACCCACTCGGTATAGCCATTGGGCTGCGCACGGCCCTTGAAGACGAGGTCGCAGGCGGCCTTGAAGGCCACGCCGTCGAAGGCCGGGGCCATGGGGCGGTAAAGCGGATCGCCGGCGTTCTGGCGATCGACCACGGCGGCCATGCGCTTGAGCGTCGCCATCACCTGGTCCTCGGAGACCACGCCGTGGTGCAGCCAGTTGGCGATGTGCTGGCTCGAGATGCGGAGCGTCGCGCGGTCTTCCATCAGGCCGATATCGTGGATATCGGGCACTTTCGAGCAGCCCACGCCCTGGTCGATCCAGCGCACGACGTAGCCGAGGATGCCCTGAGCGTTGTTGTCGAGTTCCTGTTGCACCTCCTCGCCCGACCAGTTCGGGCGATCGGCGAGCGGCAGGGTCAGCAGCTTGCCGAGCGGCGTCGGCGCGCGCGTGGCGAGCGCCTGTTGGCGGGCCTGGACATCGATTTTGTGGTAGTGCAGGGCGTGCAGGGTCGCCGCCGTCGGCGAGGGCACCCAGGCGGTGTTCGCGCCGGCCTGGGGGTGGGCGATTTTCTGAGCCAGCATGTCGGCCATGCGGTCGGGCGCGGCCCACATCCCCTTGCCGATCTGCGCCCGCCCGCGCAACCCGCAGGCGAGGCCGATATCGACGTTGCGGTCCTCATAGGCGCTGATCCAGGCGGTGTTTTTCATCTCGTTCTTGCGGATCATCGCGCCGGCTTCCATGGCCGTGTGGATCTCGTCGCCGGTACGGTCGAGAAAGCCCGTGTTGATGAAGGCGACGCGCGCGCGGGCGGCGAAGATGCAGGCGGCGAGGTTGGCGCTGGTGCGCCGCTCCTCGTCCATGATGCCGATTTTGAGCGTATTGCGGGCCATGCCGAGCATGTCCTCGACGCGGCCGAACAGTTCGCCCACGAACGCCACTTCCTCCGGCCCGTGCAGTTTCGGCTTGACGATATAGACCGAGCCGGCCCGGCTGTTCCGGAACGCGCCGCCGCCGCGCAAATCATGGAGCGCGATCAGCGCGGTGATGGCGGCATCGAGGAAGGTTTCGGGGATCTCGGCGCCCTCGGCGTCACGCACGGTATCGGTGTACATGTGATGGCCGACATTGCGCACCAGCATCAGGCTGCGCCCGTGCAGCGTGAGGGTTCCGCCTTCGGGGGTGGTGTAGGTGCGATCGGGATTGAGGCGGCGGGTGAGGTTTTTGCCGCCTTTCTCGAAGCTGGCGCTGAGCGTGCCGTTCATCAGCCCGAGCCAGTTGCGATAGGCCCCCACCTTGTCCGGACCATCGACGGTCGCGACCGAATCCTCGCAATCCATGATCGTGCTGATCGCCGATTCGAGGACGACATCGGCGATGCCGGCGGGATCACCGCGCCCGATCGGGTGAGCACGGTCGAGCACGATCTCGGCGTGCAGGCCATGATGGCGGAGCAGTACCGCCTCAGGCGCGCTGCCAGCGCCGCGAAATCCGACGCAGTGCGCGCGATCGCGGAGCCCGGTTTCGCTCCCGCCGGCAAGCGCGACGACAAGCCGGCCCGCGGCGATGCGGTAGCCGGTGGCGTGCGCGTGGCTGCCGGCTTCGAGGGGAAACGTTTCGTCGAGGAAGTGGCGCGCCCAGGCGATCACTTTCGCCCCACGCGCCGGGTCATAGCCACGGCCCGAAGCGGGCGGCGCGTCGGGCAGGGCGTCGGTGCCGTAGAGCGCGTCGTAGAGGCTACCCCAGCGAGCATTGGCGGCGTTCAGGGCATAGCGCGCGTTGGTCACGGGCACCACGAGTTGCGGCCCGGCGATGCTGGCGATTTCGGGATCGACGTTTTCGGTGGCGGCGGCAAACGGTGCGGGCTCGGGTTGCAGATAGCCGATCTCGCGGAGGAAGGCCATGTAGGCGGCGGCGTCGTGGACCTGGCCCCGGTGGTCGCGGTGCCAGGCGTCGATCGCCGCTTGCAACGCGTCGCGATGGGCGAGGAGGGCGCGGTTGCGTGGGGCGAGGTCGCGCAGCAGGGCGGCGAAGCCGCTCCAGAACGCCTCGGGCGTGATGCCGGTGCCGGGGATCGCCTCGTCGTTGACGAAGGCGAGCAGTTCCGGGGCGATGTGCAGGCCGGGGGCGGCGTGGCGCGAAATGTTGGTCATACGACCCTCCTCATCTGGTCGGAGGGTTTGTTAATCCCCCCGCCTGATTTGTCGAGAGCGCACCCTTCGGACCGGGGGTCTGGGGCCTCAGAGGCTGAAAATCAATCGAACTTGAAAAAGAACACCCTTTGGAAACATTGGCTTTTTTCCGCCGATTTCCGAGAAAAAGGGCATTCTTCTGCAAACTCTCAGGCGCCGAGCCCGAAATAGGCGCGGTGCAGGGCGTTGTCCGCGTGCAGTTCGGCGACGCTGCCGGAAAACCCGACGCGCCCGCCCTCCAGCGTAAAAACCCGCTCGGCGAGATCGAGAAACTTCACGTTCTGCTCGGCGATCAGCAGCGCCAGGCCAGTCGCGTGGAAGCGCCTGAGAATGCCGATCACCTGGCCGACGAAAAGCGGCGAAAGCCCGGCCGAGGGCTCGTCCATGATGAGCAGGCGCGGGGTGCCCGCCAATGCCTTGGCGATGCCGAGCATCTTGCGCTGCCCGCCCGAGAGGCTGCCGGCCAGGGCACCGCGCCGCGCCGCGAGATCGGGGAACACCGCGTAGAGTTCATCAAGCCGGCGCCGGAGCCGCGCGGGCGGGCTGAACTGGCCGCCGATCGCCAGATTTTCGGCAATGCTGAGTGCTGTGAAAACGCCGATCTCCGACATATAGGCAAGCCCCCGCCGCACCCGCCGATCGCTCGGCCAGGTGGTGATCTCCTCGCCCTCCAGGCTGACCCGCCCCGCCCAGGCCGGCATCAGCCCGAGGAGCACTTTCAGCAGCGTCGTCTTGCCGGCGCCATTGGGGCCGAGCAGCACCACGCTCTCACCCGCGCCAACCGTGAGCCCCGCGCCCCACAGCACCCGCACCTTGCCGTAGCCCGCCGCCAGGTCTTCCGCGCGGAGCAGATCAGCCGGCATGATCGCTCCCGAGAAACACCCGCACCACTTCGGGGTGCCGCACCGCCGCCGGCAAATCGCCCTCGAAAATCTCGCGCCCGGCATTCATCACGATCACCCGGTCGGTGACGCTCTCGAGAAAGCCGAGCAGATGCTCGACCACGAGCAGCGCCATGCCGCCGCGCGCCAGTGCCCGCAGCCGCTCCGCCATGCGCGCAAGCTCCGCCGGATTGAGCCCAGCGGCCAGTTCATCGACGAGCAGCAACCGCGGCGCGGTGGCGAGCGCGCGGGCGAGATCGAGAAGTTTTTGTTGCGCGCTGTTGAGATCCTCGGCGCGGCGCGGCGCCAGGGTATCGAGATCGAGGCTCGCGAGCAGGGCTGGAATATCGGCGCGCGGACCCTCGGCGTGGCCATAGAAAGCGGCGAGTTCGACATTCTGGCGCACGCTGAGCGAGGCGAAGGGGCGCGGCGACTGAAAAGTGCGGTTGATGCCGAGGCGGGCGCGCCGGTGCATCGCATTGCCGCCGAGCGGCCGCCCGGCAAACCGCAGTTTTCCGCCATCCGGCGCATAGAGGCCGGAGATCACGTTGATGCAGGTGGTTTTGCCCGAGCCGTTCGGCCCGACGAGACCCAGAACCTCCCCGGGTTTGAGCGAAAAACTGACCCCATCGAGCGCGCGAAAACCGCCGAAGCGCTTGACCAGGCCAGCAATCTCGAGCAGGGGCTCAGGGGACATCGATCCCCCTTCGGCGCAAGAGCGAGGCGAAACCGCGCGGTAAAAACAGCACGAGACCCACGATCAACGCGCCGTAGATGAGCTGAAAATACTGCGGCACGCTGATGCCGATCACATTGTAGAGCCCATAGAGCACCAGGACGCCGGCGATCGGGCCGGTAAGCGTCGCGGCCCCGCCGAACAGGGTAAAAACGATGGCGAAAATGCTGATCGAGATGTCGAACGCGGTTTCGGGATAAAATACCGAGATGTGCCAGGCAAAAACCCCGCCCGCGAGGCCGGCGATCAACGCCGAGAGCAGCCACGCCACCACCCGCCCGCGCAGTACCGGAATCCCGGCCATCGCCGCGCTCACCGGATCGTCACGCATCGCCTGCAACGCCAAGCCGAACCGCCCATGGCGCAGCCAGGCGACGAGGCCGAGCACCAGGGCGAGAATGACCAGCGCCACGGCATAGCTCGCGCGCGGGGCGAAGACGCTGGCCAGCGACACCCCATAGGGTCCCTTGGTGATATCGGCGAGCGCCGGGTTGGCGATGACCTGATAGACCATCTGCGCGGCGGCAAGATTGGCGATGGCGAAATAGGCGCCCGAGAGCCGCAGCAGCGGCGTGAGAATGAGCCCCAAGACCACCCCGGCAAGCCCGGCGAGCAGCAAGGCGAGCAGCGGCGGGGCCGCGAGATGCATCACGGCGAGGGCAAATCCATAGGCGCCCGCGCCAAAAAATCCGACATAGCCGAACGGCAGATACCCGGTGAAACCATAGACCGCGTTCAGCCCTTGCGCGAGGATCAGGAACAGCACGAAATTGAACAGCAGCAGTTCGTTCTGATATGCCAATGGCAACAGCGCGAACAACAGCACAACCGGCACGCCGACCCGCAAAAAATCGCGTGCCGCCCTAGGCAAGCCGCACCCGCCGCCCGAGCAGGCCGCTCGGGCGCACCAGCAGCACCAGGATAAGCAACAGATTGGGCAGGAGATCCGCCCAGGCACTGAGGTAGGTCTGCATCAGCAGCAGCCCGACGCCATAGACCAGGCCGCCGAGCACGGTGCCGAGCGGATTGCCGAGCGTGCCGACCACGATCACCGCGAAGGCCGCGAGATTGATGATGCTGCCCATCGCCGGGGTGATGCTGCCGAGCATGAAGGGCGCGAAGACGCCGGCGAGGCCAGCCAGCGCGAGCCCGATGCCAAAGGCGATCGCCGAGACCCGATGGATATCGATGCCCGACGCGCGCGCTTCCTCGCGGCTCGCCATCACCGCGCGCGTAAGAAGGCCAAGGCGGGTGTGATAAAGATAGAGATAGAGCGCGAGCACCGCGGCGAGCGCGACCAGCGCGCTGATCACCCAGGCGCGCGGCAGGCTCTGACCCCAGAGATGCACCGCGCCGATCCCGAGAGCGCGCCCCGGGATGGAGCGCTCCGAGGAGCCAAAGGCGATCGCGGCGAGCGCCTCGATGATCTGCTGGACGCCGAAGAACAGGATAAAGGAGAGCATCTCGGCATCACGCGACGCCGCCAGACGCGGCACGACGAGATAATAGAACGGCAGGCCGAGCAGAAAAAACCCAACGACGATCAAGGGGGCGGCCGAGAGCGGCGAGAGTGCCGCGAGATGGAACAGGAAATAGGCGGCAAAGCTGCCGAGCATCAGCACGTCGCCATGCGCGAGATTGACGATGCGCATGACCCCGAACACGAGATTGAGCCCGAGCCCGACGAGCGTGAAATAGCAGCCGAAAACCACCCCACCGAGCAGCGCGTGCAGCAGCATCCGCCGCCCCTCAGGGCGCGTTGATCTTGGGTTTCGCGGTGGCGAACTCACGCGGGTAGACGACGGCGAGCTTGCCATCGGGGCCGAACTGCCCGATCGGGGTCAGCTCGCCGATCTGCGCCCCGTCCTCGCGCAATTCGAACGTGCCCACCAGGGTCTTGAGCTTTCCCGAGAGCCCGAAAACCGCCTGGCGCAGGTCGGCTTGCGAGAGACTATCGGCGTGGGCCAAGGTTTCTCCGATGACGAGCCCGGTGACATGCCCGGCGATGGCGTTCCAGCCGAACTCGACGCCGCCCCCGCCATAGGCTTTTTCGAACGCCGCGCGCAATTCCTCGACCGTCATGCCAATCTCGGGCTTGAGCGAGAGGCCGAGCGCGGTGACATAGGTGAACACGCCGGCCAAGCCTTGCGCGCCCACATTCTTCATCAGCACGTTGGTCTCGATCCCCGGATAGAGCGTGAAGACGGCCTTGAATTTGTGATCCTGATCCTGAAGATTGCGGAGAAAGGCGATATCGTTGCCGACATAGCCGAGTTCGAGCACAATGTCCGGATTGGTCGCGGCGATATTGTCGATGAGCACTGAATAGTTCGAGGTGCTGGTCGGAACACCCTGATCGAAGACGATCTCGGAGGGTGATCCCGCTTCCTTCAGCGCGGCGCGGATGGCGCTTGCCTGGGTGCCGGTGAAATCATTGGTGGCATAGAGAATGGCGACGCGCTTGAGGCCGAGAGCGGCCGCGTCGCTTTTCAGGAACTCCCAGAGATAGCGTGGCCAGACCGTCGAGACCGGGTCGGCGAGCAGCGCGATATAGGGATTGTCCTTGCTGAAAAACGCCGCGCCGGTGCCGGTCGGATCGAACAGGAACATCTTGTGTTCGCGCGCGATCGGCACCGCGACGGCGGTCAGCACCGAGCCCGAATCGCAGACCAGGAGATCGACCTTGTCCTGGGTGATGAGCTGGTTGATGAGGGTCGCGGCGGTACCGGGATTGCTCTGATCATCGTAGGAAATCAGCTTGAGCGGAATTTTTTTGTTGAACGCCTTGACGAAGGCGCCGCCCGCCGCGTTTTGCTGATCGACCCAGAGTTTCAGCGCGTCGTACACCGGCATCGAGATGCTGGCATAGGGGCCGGAGCCGGCATGGAGATGGCCGATCTTGATTTCCGCCGGCGCCGCGCCCTCGGCGCGCGCGGCGATCGGCGAAGCGCTGACCAGCGTGAACAGTAACATCAGCAGCGCGTTCAAAAAACCGCGCCTGCGCCCTTGCTTCATTCCATCCTCCCCATTTTTTGCCGCGCCGGAGTTTTACGGCCAGGGGCCAAACCCGTCAATGCGGCCCGCCGCCGCCCGATTTCCGGCGCCGGCGCGTGATCACGCCGTCGCGCTCCAGCGCCGCGATGTCGTCCGGCGCGAAGCCGAAGCCGGCGAGCACGTCATCGGTATGTTCGGCGAAGCGCGGCGGGGCGGTGCGCGGGCCGCCGGGCGTGCGCGAGAGCTTGATCGGCGTCCCGAGACCCTGCCAGGCGCCGATCTCGGCGACCATGCCGCGGGCGCGCGCGTGCGGGCTCGCCAGCGCTTCATCGACCGCGCGCACCGGCCCCGCCGGCAACCCGGCACGCAAAAGGCGGAGCGTCAGCGCGTCACCATCGACCTCGGCCAGCACCGCTTTGAACGAGGCGATCAGCGCCGCGCGATGGGCGAGGCGGTCGGCATTGGTGCGAAACCGCGCATCCTCCGCCAGCTCGGGCCGGCCGAGTTCGGCGCAGAGTTTGCGGAACTGCGCGTCATTGCCGGCGGCGATGAAGATATCGCCGGTGCGGGTGGTATAGGTCTCATAGGGCGCGAGATTGGGATGCGGGTTGCCGGTCGGCATTGGGCGACGATGGTTGAGAAAATAATTCGCCGCTTGCGGGTGCAGCAGCGCCATCGCGCAATCATGGAGTGTCATGTCGAGATACTGCCCCCGCCCGGATTGGTGCCGCTCGTGCAGCGCCATGAGAATAGCGATCGCCGCATAGAGACCCGTGGCGAGGTCGACGACCGGCGTGCCGATCCTGACCGGCCCGCTCGCCGGATCGCCATTGACGCTCATCAGCCCGGTCATCGCCTGCAAAATGGCGTCATAGCCGGGCAGGCCACCGAGCGGGCCGTCCGCGCCGAAGCCCGAGACGCGGCAATGGATCAGCCCGGGAAACCGCGGGGCGAGGGTTTCGTGATAGCCGAGCCCCCATTTTTCCATCCCGCCCGGCTTGAAATTCTCCACCAGCACGTCGGCACCTTCGAGCAGGCGAAGCAGCACGCGGCGGCCCTCGGCGCGCCCGAGATCAAGCGCCAGCGCGCGCTTGCCGCGGTTGACGCCGAGGAAATAGCTGGCATCGCGCGTGCCATCCGGCTGTTCAAGAAAAGGTGGCCCCCAGTCACGCACTTCATCGCCCTGGGGCGGCTCGATCTTGATCACCTCGGCGCCGTGATCGGCGAGGATCATGGTGCAGTAGGGGCCGCCGAGGACGCGGGTGAGGTCGATCACCTTGACGCCCTGGAGAGCACCCGGCGAGAGGGGCATGCCGCTCATGCGCAGTCCGTTCCGTTCTTGTTTTGTCTTGCTCAGTTGCCCCAGACGCGGGCACAGAAAGCCGGATAGGTTTCGCGCATCTCGGCACAAACCGGGCCCCGCAGCAAGGCGAGTTCGGTGGCACTCGGCGCCGGCGTCTCCGGCACGGTTGCCGGGGCGTCGTAGGCAAACCCGGTATGCTCGGCGATGCTCGCCGCAGTCTCGCCAGGATGGCAGGAGGCGAGATGAAAGCGCCCGTTCACGAAACGAAAAACCGCGCGCCCGGTGACCAGCGCCTGCGCCGTGCCACGGCGGAAATGCTCGGGCGGCGAAACGCCGGGCGCCGAGATCCAATCGACGCGTGGCACCAGCACGCGCCGCGTGTGCTCCTCGCGGAACAAAATGGTGCGCGGCACCATCAGATACATGAAGGCCGAGCCGAAACTGCCGGGGAATCGCACCCCCTGCCCCGGCCACTCGCCGGTGCCGATCAGGTTGATATTGGCCGCCCCGTCGATTTGTCCGCCGCCCAGGAAAAACAGATCGATCCGCCCCTGTCCGGCGAGATCGAACAGCTCGCGCGTGCCCTCGCTGAACGGATTGCCCTTTATTTTATGCAAAAGCGAGAGCCGCACAGGATGGCCGATTTGCTTGATCAGCCAGCACGCGGCGGCGGGAATGGGGCTCGCCGCCCCCACCGCGATATGCCGCGCCGGCGGTGCCGCGGGGTCGAGGATCAGCCGCGCGAGCGCCACCGCGAGGCGCTCCTCCAGGGCAATCGCGCCGCTCATGTCAGGGCGGGGGCGCGCTGCACGAAGCGCGCGAGATAATCGGCAAAACCCGCGGTGCTTCGCGCCGCCCGCGCATAGGCCGCGATATGCCCGGCATCGGCGGGATATTCGTCGAGCAGCCCAAGCGGGGCAGCGCCGTTCGGGGCAAGCGCGATGGCGCCGATATAGACGCCGCTGATGACGCCAGGCGCCAGCCGCTCATCCTCCAGCATGTCGCCGGCGATGACGCGCTCGACACTCACCAGCGCCTCACGCGCGGCATGCGCCATGGTCGCAAGATCACGCCGCCGCCCGACCCAGACATTGCCCGCCTGGTCCGCGAAGGGCGCATGAAACAGCGCGAAATCGGGCTGGATGGCGGGGATCAGCACGATCGGATCGGGCCTGGTGGCGAAGGGATTGTCGATCACCTTCCAGTCCGGGCGATGGGCGAGGATGTCACTGCCAAGGAGGCCGCGCAGCGGCAGGAAGGGAACCCCCTTCTCGGCCGCCTGCAGCGCGGTATGGATCGCGGGACAGGTGGCATCGCGCAGCCGCAACCCGCCCGCGGCGAGCGCCGCGGTAAAACGCGGCGCGGTGCCGGCCTCCCCGAGACTGACCGCCGAGGTCTCGATCTCGGCAACCGCGCCAGCCCCGATCAGGAGATCAAACAGAAATCCGCCGACCGGCACACCAAGCAGGCGCAGATCGCGCGCGCCACGCCGGATCAAGGCATGGACCAGCGCCACCGAGCCCAGCGAGTGATCCGGCGGCAGCGCCAGCAGCGCGCCATCGGGGATGGTTCGCGCGAGATCATCGACATTCGGCAAATCGGCCATGACGCTCTCCTCACTCTTGCGCGACAAAGCGCTCAAGCCAGTGGATGGTGTAGTCGCCGGCACGGAAATCGGCCGCCTCGACGAGGCGCCGATGCAGCGGCAGCGTGGTCTGGATGCCATCGATGACGAATTCATCGAGCGCGCGCGCCAGCCGCGCGATGGCATCCTCGCGGGTCGCGGCGTGCACGATCAGCTTGGCGATCAGGCTGTCATAATAGGGCGGCACGACATAGCCGGCATAGAGCGCCGAATCGACGCGCACCCCGGGCCCGCCCGGCGGATGATAGACGGCAATCCGCCCCGGCGTCGGCATGAAGCTTTGCGGATCCTCGGCATTGATGCGGCACTCGATGGCGTGCCCGGAAAAGCGGATATCGTTTTGTCCGTAGCCGAGCGGCTCGCCGGACGCGATGCGGATCTGCTCGCGCACGAGATCGATCCCGCTGACCATCTCGCTCACCGGATGCTCGACCTGGAGCCGCGTGTTCATTTCGATGAACGCGAACTGGCCGTCCTGGTAGAGGAATTCCAGGGTGCCGGCGTTGCGGTAGCCGAGCTTGCCAAGGGCGGTGGTGACCCGCGCGCCGAGGGCGGCGCGCGCTTCGGGGGCGAGCGCGGGGGAGCCCGCTTCTTCGAGCACCTTCTGATGGCGGCGCTGTAAACTGCAATCGCGCTCGCCGAGATGCACGACTTTGCCGGCGTTATCAGCCAGCACCTGAAGCTCGACATGGCGCGGGCGATCGAGATATTTCTCGATATAGACGGCATCGTTGCCAAAAGCGCTAGCCGCCTCGGCGCGCGCGAGGGACAAGGCCGCAGCAAGCCCCGCCGCATCCGCGGCAACCTTCATGCCGCGCCCGCCGCCCCCGGCGGCGGCCTTGATCAGCACCGGATAGCCGATCCGCTGGGCCACCCGGCGACCCTCCTCGATATCGGCCACCACCCCCGCGGAGCCCGGCACCAGCGGCACGCCGAGCCCGGCCATCGCCTCCTTGGCGGCGATCTTGTCGCCCATCATGCGGATATGCGCCGGGCTCGGCCCGATGAAGGTGATGCCATGCGCCTCGACCATCTCGGCGAACCGGGCGTTCTCGGAAAGAAAGCCGTAGCCGGGATGGATGGCGTCCGCCCCGGTGATGGCGGCGGCCGAGAGGATGGCGGGGATGTTGAGATAGCTCTCGCGCGCCGGCGGCGGGCCGATGCAGACGCTCTCATCGGCGAGCCGCACATGCATCGCCGTCGCGTCCGCCGTCGAATGCACAGCAACCGTCGGGATCCCGAGTTCGCGGCAGGCGCGCTGGATGCGGAGCGCGATCTCGCCGCGATTGGCGATCAGGATTTTCTGGAGCAACGCCATGTCATTCGCGGCAACCGGTCATTCGACGAGCATGAGCGGTTCGCCAAACTCGACCGGCGCCCCGGCGCGCACCAGGATGCGGCTCACCTCCCCCGCTTTCGTTGCCTTGATCTGGTTAAAAGTCTTCATCGCCTCGATCAGCAGCAGCGTCTGCCCGATCTCGACGCGCTGGCCGAGGGTGACGAAAGCCGGCGCGCCGGGTTCCGGGGCGAGATAGACGACGCCCACCATCGGGCTCAGCACCGCGCCGGGGTGGCGCGTGAGATCCTCGCTCGCCGCCGGCTCGGCGGGTCCCTCCGGTGGCGGCCCGTGCGGGAGGGAAACCCGCTGCGCCGGCGCCGGGCCGCGCTTGATGCGGATGCGGCGATCCTGCTCGGCGATCTCGATTTCGGTGAGCCCGGTCTCGTTCAGGATGGCGGCGAGCGCGCGGATCGCCGCTGGATCGAAGGGCACGCCGCTCACGTCCCGTCCTCCCGCAACAATTCCGCCATCGCTTCCAGCGCCAGCGCATAGCCGCGCGCGCCGAACCCGCAAATCATGCCGTTCGCCGCCTCCGAGCTATAGGTATGGTGGCGATAGGGTTCGCGCTTGTGGATATTGGTGAGATGCACCTCGATCACCGGGCATTCGAGCGCCAGCAGGGCATCCATCAGCGCCACCGAGGAATGGCCATAGCCGGCGGGATTGAGGATCACCCCGGCGGCCCGGTCGCGGCATTCCTGAACCCAGGAAATCAGCTCGCCCTCGCCATTGGTCTGGCGAAAATCGATCGCGAGATCGAGCGCCTCGGCGGCCTCGGCGCACAGCGCCTCGACGTCATCGAGCGTCGTCACACCATAGAGTTCGGGCTCGCGGGTGCCGAGCAAATTGAGATTGGGGCCGTTGAGCACGGCGATCAGGGGACGGGTCATGCGGGCGGCGATAGCATATTCCCCCGCTTCCCTCCAACTTCTCCGCGCAAATTTATGACGGAGCGATGAAGTTCGCCTCTTGCGCTGCCCCGCGGGGGGGATTATGTCCGCCCCCACGCAGCAACGCACGTGCCTCTAACCTTAGTGGTTACGCAACGACGTCAAGCGTTCTGGCAATCGTCTGGTCGCTGGTTCGTTCGACCGTTTCGCAACTCCGCCCGCCGCTTATCCGAGGTGGGCGCCTGTTTCCTGGGGAGGCACGGTGCTATGACGCCGAAGATTGCCCGTTTTCTTGCCGATACGCAGCCGGCGCTGCCCTGCCTCGTCGTCGATCTCGATCGCATGGCGGAAAATTTCCGCGCGCTGCGCGCCGCCCTGCCGCTGGCGCGGATCTACTATGCGGTCAAGGCCAACCCCGCCGCGCCCATCCTGGAGCGCCTGGTGCGGCTGGAAAGCGCCTTCGATGCCGCGAGCTTCGAGGAAATCGAGGCCTGTCTCAAGGCCGGGGCGGCACCGGGGGAGATCAGCTTCGGCAATACCATCAAGAAGGCCAGCGCCATCGCCGCCGCCCATGCCGCCGGCGTCTCGCTGTTCGCCTTCGATTCCGCCGAGGAGCTGGAAAAAATCGCCCGCCACGCCCCCGGCGCGCGCGTCTATTGCCGCATCCTGGTCACCAATGAGGGCGCCGATTGGCCGCTCTCGCGCAAATTCGGCACCTCGGTCGCGGCCGGCCGCGCCCTGATGCTGCGCGCCGGCGCGCTCGGGCTCGACCCCTATGGCCTCTCGTTTCATGTCGGTAGCCAGCAGAAGCACGGCGCCGCCTATGAGGCGGCGATCGGCCAGGTCGCCATGCTGTTCACCGATCTCACCGAACGCGGCGTCGCCCTGCGCATGCTCAATCTCGGCGGCGGCTTTCCCATTCCCTATCGCGAGACAGTGCCCGAGATCGACCATTTCGCCCACGCCATCACCCGCGCCCTCACCCGGCATTTCGGCAATGATCTGCCCGAGATCGTCATCGAGCCGGGACGTTTCATTGTGGGCGACGCCGGGGTGGTGCGCTCGGAGGTGGTGCTGGTCAGCCGGCGTGACCCGGACCAGCCGCTGCGCTGGGTCTATCTCGATATCGGCCGGTTCGGCGGCCTCGCGGAGACCGAGGGCGAGGCCATCCGCTATCACCTCGCCACCCGCCATGACGGCGGCCCGACCGGCCCCGTGGCAATCGCCGGCCCGACATGCGACGGCGCGGATATTCTCTACGAGAAATCGAATTACCGTCTGCCGCTGGCGCTGACCGCAGGCGATGCCGTCGATCTGCTCGCCACGGGAGCCTATGTCAGCACCTACGCGAGCCAGGGATTCAACGGCTTCGCACCACTCGCCGAGCATTACATCTGACGCGATACGAAGACATCTCATCTCAATTATAAGGCCAGGGCGCTGCCCTGGACCCGCTGGGGCCTCCCGCCCCAGGCCCCCATCCCCGCAGAGGATTGCGAAGGCTACGCCGCGAGCGCCAGCCGCGCGACGCCAACCGCCGCCTCGCTTGCGCGCGCTGGGCGGAACGGCACGCCGAGCAGCCGGGCGCGGATGGCCGTGAAGGTCGGGTTGGCAGCACCCCCCCCGACCGCGCGGATCGAGGCAAGCGCCGAGGCCCCGAGTTCGCCCAGGCGCTGGTAGCCGAGCGCCTCGACCCGCGCCAGACCTTCGAGCATGCCATGCAGAAAACGCGCGTCCTCCGCCGGGCGCGGGGTGAGCCGTGGCGCCAGGGCGGGATCGCTGATGGGAAACCGCTCGCCGGGGCGGAGCAGCGGATAATAGTCGAGCCCGCTCGGCACGCTGGGGTCGATCACCGCCGAGAGCGCGGCCAGCCGCGCCGGGTCGAAATAGGCCGCGAGCACCGCGCCACCGGCATTCGAGGCCCCGCCAGCCAGCCACATCTCGCCCAGGCGGTGGCTGTAGATGCCATAATGCGGGGCAAAAACCGGGCGCGACGAAAGCAGCTTGATCGTCAGGGTCGAGCCGAGCGAGGTCACGGCGTCCCCGGCCGCGGCGGCTCCCGTGGCGAGGAAGGCCGCGCAGCCATCGGTGGTGCCGGCGATCACCAGGGCGGCGGGGTCCAGACCGAGCGCCCGGCCCTCGGGTCCGACCGGGCCGAGCGCGCTGCCCGGCGGCACGACGCGCGGCAGATCGTCGGGACCAAGACCCAGCGCCGCGAACCAATCCGGCCAGCGCCGCGCCACCGGATCATAGCCGGTCTTGAGCGCGTTGTTCTCATCGGTCACGTCGAACGCGCCACGCAACCGCCCGGCGATCCAGTCGGCCTCGTGCAGCACCCGCGCCACCCCCGGCTGCGCGCGCAAGGCCAGCAGCTTGGCCAGCGGCGAGGCCGCGCCATGCGCCGCACTCTCCCCCGGCGCGAGAGCGGCGATGCGGGCAACCAGGGCCGGCGCGGCGGGGTCGTTGTAGAGTTCGGCGGGCGCCCGCGGCGACCCACCCGCATCGATCGCGACCAGCGTGCCCGACGTGCCATCGACGGCGACGCCGCGGATGGCCCCGAGCTCGCCGAGTTTGCCGAGCGTCGCCCGCACCGCGCCCCATAACGCCGCCGCATCGCGCCGCGCCGCGCCGTCAAGCGGCGTGGTGGCAAAAACTACAGGCTCACCCGCCGCATCGATCACCGCCGCGCGCACGCCAGACGTGCCGAGATCGATGCCGAGCGCGATTCCGCTCATTGCGCCACCTCTCATGGCCGCGCCGCTAGGGTACGGCGGTAGTGCTCGGCCTCCCAGTTCATCAGCGCCTGCTCCTCGGCGGCACGCAAGGGGCGAAGCGGCAGCGCCGGGTCGAGCCGCGCCGTGACATCGGCGAGGCAGCGCGCGAGCGCGGCCACCCCCGGCGCCGCGTCGCGGCGCAGCAACACCCCCTGGCCCGGCACGACCAGCATCGGCGGCGCCGGCCCCTCCCGCGGCAGCGGCGCATCGGGCGCGACCTCGACGATGCCGGGGCCAAGAAAAATCACGTGATCGGGATAGAACGAGCCCAGCCGCGCCACCGCGAGCGCCAAGGGGTCGGTCGCGATGGCGTGGATATCGGGCGCGGCCAGATCATAGGCGCTGCCGGCGGCGAGCCGGGCCAGGGCCGCGGTGTCGGCGGGCGGGGCCAGGCGCGGAACCAGCCGCAGCCGCGCCGCAACCGTTGCGATGAGAGCGGCGGCGGCCGCGGTATCCTCGGCCCCGACGACGAGGCCGTGATTGCCGAGCACTAGGATGTTGGTCGCGGGCCGCAGGCGCGCCATGATCGCGCGCGTGAGCGGCGGGCCGGGGCGGATATAGGGGATGAACGCCCAATCGAGCCCGGCGAGCGGGCGGGCCAGCGCCCTCTCGGAATCCTCCCGCGCCGCCCAGGCGATGGTCTCGATGCAATGCACATGGACCACGACGCGATGCGGCAAGGCGGCGTGCAGCGTCGTTTCGATCGACGGCCGCAAACCGCCCGGATTGTCCGCATCGACGACGAAATCGCGCGCCGTCTCGGCGCGGGGGTCGCCAGCCGCGAGGGCTGCGAGCAGCGGCGCCAGCCGCACCGGCACCATGATCGGGCGGCAAGCGGCATCGCGGAGCCAGGTGCCGGAGGCCTTCACCCACAAAATGCCCGCGCGCTTGAGCGAGGTATTGCCGCCAGCGCCCTGCACCAGCGCCGAATCGGCGCCGATGCGCGCGGAATAGAGCGCCAGGGCTCGGAATTCCGGATCCTCGGTGATGCCGCTCATGCCGCCCGCGCCATCCACGCCGCGAAACTGTCGATCTCCGCCGCGCTCATGTGGAGATGATGCTTGGTGCGCCGCAACAGCACATCCTCGGGGCGCCGCGCCCACTCGCAACGGATGAGAAAATCCGCCTCGCGGGCATAGAGCTGGCCGCCGAAATGCCGCCCCAAATCGGCGAGATCGCGCGCCCCATCGAGCAAGGCCTCGGCGCGCGTGCCGTAGCTCCGCGCGTAATGCTGGGCGAGGGGCGCGGGAAGAAAACCAAACCGCGCGGTGAAGGACGCGAAATAGCGCGCGAAATCGGCATCCGGCATATCGCCGCCCGGCAACGGCGCCTTCTCCGTCCAGGCCCCGCCGAGTTCAGGCGCGAACGGCGCGAGCTTGGCCAGCGCGTGTTCGGCGAGCTTGCGATAGGTCGTCAGTTTGCCACCAAAAACCGATAAAAGCGGCGGGCCGTCGGCGGGCTGGTCGATATCGAACACATAATCGCGCGTCACCGCCGAGGGGTTCGCGGCCTTGTCGTCATAGAGCGGGCGCACGCCGGAAAAACTGTAGCGGATATCGCCCGGCGCGAGCTGATGGCGGGTGTAGCGATTGACCGCGCGCAGGAGATAGGTCTGCTCGGATGGCTCGATCGCGACCGCCTCGGCCGCGCCTTCATAGGGAATATCGGTGGTGCCGATCAGGCAAAGATCGCCTTCATAGGGATTGACGAAAATCACCCGCTTGTCATCGTTTTGCAGCAGATACGCCTGTTGGCCGGACCAGAATTTCGGCACCACGATATGGCTGCCTTTGACCAGACGCACGCGGCGCGGCGTATTCGCGCCGATGACGCCGAACAACACGCGCTCGACCCACGGCCCCGCGGCATTGACCAGAATACGCGCCCGCACCTGGCGCTCGCTCCCATCGGGCGAGCGCAGCGTCACCCGCCACAGCCCGGCCACGCGCCGGGCGGCGACCGCCTCGGTGCGCGGGCAGATCTCGGCCCCGCGGCGCGCCGCGTCGAGCGCGTTGAGCACAACCAGCCGGGCATCCTCGACCCAGCAATCGGAATATTCGAAAGCGGTGGTGAATTCCTCGCGAATCGCGTGGCCCTCGGGATCGCGGCGCAGATCGATGCGCCGCGTCGGCGGCAAGCGCTGGCGCCCGCCGAGATGATCATAGAGAAAAAGCCCAAGGCGGATCATCCAGGCCGGGCGCTGCGCGCGGCTATGGGGCAATACGAAACGCATCGGCCAGACGATATGCGGGGCCACAGCGAGCAACACTTCGCGCTCAATTAGTGCCTCGCGCACCAGGCGGAATTCATAATATTCGAGATAGCGCAAACCACCATGAATGAGCTTGCCCGAGCGCGAGGACGTGCCCTCCCCGAGATCGCCTTTTTCGCAAAGCAGAACCTTCAATCCCCGCCCCACCGCATCGCGCGCGATGCCAACGCCGTTGATGCCGCCGCCAATAACGACGAGATCGAACGGCACGCTCATGCCGCGCTCGCGGGTTCCTGCACGCCGTAATTCTCGAATTTCCGCGCGGTCTCGGCGATTTCTTCATCCGAGAGCAGCACCGGCCCGCCGATCAGCAAGCTATGATAATATTGCCGCGCGATGGTTTCAAGCTCGACCGCACGCCACATCGCCTTGGTGAGCGATTCGCCGAGCGCGATCATGCCGTGATTGGCAAGCAAACAGGCAAGCCGCCCCTCGAGCGCCTGCAACGCATGTTCGGAAAGCGCCTTGGTGCCGAACGTCGCATACGGCGCGCAGCGCACATTGGTGCCGCCGAAAGCCGCGATCATGTAGTGGCAGGCAGGGATTTCCCGCCGCGTGATGGCGATCGTGGTGCAGAACGTGGGATGGCTATGCACCACCGCATTTATTTCCGGGCGCGCCTTCATGATATCGAGGTGAAAGCGCCATTCACTGGAGGGCTGCAAGGGTCCCGACCAGGCGCCATATTCGCCCGCGATCGGCATCACCGCGATGTCTTCCGGCCGCATTGTGTCGTAGGCGACCGCGGAAGGCGAAATCAGCATATCCGTGCCATGCCGCACGCTGATATTGCCCGAAGTGCCTTGATTGATGCCCAGCGCGTTCATCTGCCGGCAGGCGGCCACAATGGCGTGGCGCAGGTTTTTTTCGGCCATGGCAAGCATTCCTCTAGCAGGGGTGAAGTGGCGGCAAGCCCGCGAAATAGCGCCTGACATCCTCGGCAATCTCCCGCGCCGCGATGGTGATGGTCTTGCGCGAGGCCCCGGCGATATGCGGCGTCAATGTCACGTTCGGCAATTTCAGAAGTGGCCAGTCGGGAGGGACCGGCTCGATCGCGAAGGTCTCCAGCATCGCGCCGCCGAGATGGCCGGACGCGAGTGCCGTGTAGAGCGCGTCGTAGTCAACAAGCGGCCCGCGCGCGGTGTTGACGAGAAGCGCCCCCGGCTTCATCGCCGCCAATTCCCTGGCGCCGATGAAACCAGTGGTCTCCGGCGTCACCCGCGCATGGAGCGTCACGATATCGGCCTCACGCAATACCTGCGCGAGATCGGTCTGCACGACCGCCTCTAGGCGATCCGCCGCGGAGATTTGCACATAGGGATCGGCGACCAGAATGCGGCAGCCAAAGGGCTTGAGCAGCGCCACCACCCGCGTGCCGATCGCGCCATAGCCCACCACGCCTACCGTCATTTCCGATAATTCGCGCCCGGTTCGATCGGCGCGGTAGAGATCGCCGCGCCATTGCCCGGCGCGCAGCGCCTCGTGTCCCGCGCGGATCAGCCGCGTCTCGGCGAGGATCGCGCCAATGGTGAATTCGGCGACCGCGCTGGCATTGCGCCCAGGCGTATTGACGACGCGCAAGCCCCGCGCGCGCGCCGCCTGCATATCGATATTCACCGGCCCGCCACGCGAAACCGCGATCATGCGCAATTCCGGCAAGCCCGCGAGCATCGCCGCGGAGACCGGCGCGAGATGCGTCACCAGCACCTCGGCCGCGCCGATGAAATCGGCGATCATTTTGGGATCTCCCTGATACTCTTTGAGCCCGTCGAGATCCGAGCGGGCATAGCCGTGCTCCATCGGCGCATCCGGCCAAGGCAATGTCATGCGCCGCGAGGCGATATCAGCCGGGCATGCCGCGGCGAGGGCGGCGGCGAATTCTTCCGGCAGCATGAAGTGATCGCCGATGATCGCAATCTCACGCATTGTGCAGCCCCTCCCTCGCGATCGCGAGACCACGCCAAGTGCTCTGCAACGCCTGATAGGATTGGCGGTAGAGCGGATAGAGTTCACGATAGCGCGCGGCAAGCGCCCGATCGGGCTGCTCCACGCGACCAAGAAGCGGCGCGACCCAGCGCGCGGCGCAGTCCTGTATGTTGGGAAAAATGCCCGTCGCGACCGCGGCAATCATCGCCGCGCCCGCCGCACCCGCCTCCGCCTGCGCCACCGTGCCGACCGGCCGATCGAGACAGGCGGCCAGAATGCCGCGCATCAAGGGTGATTTCGCCGCCCCGCCGGTCGCTCGCAGCGTCGCCGGCGCTCCCCCCATCGCCGCGAAACAATCCTGCGCCGCGAAGCCCAGGCTCTCAAACACCGCGCGCGCAAGCTCGGCCAACCCCATGGTCTGATCGATGCCGATCCAAGCGGCGCGTGCCGCGGCATCGGTGAACGGGCCGCGCTCGCCGGCGGTGGAGATGAAGGGGTGAAACAGCAAGGCGCCGGGCCGCGCGTGCGCCGCCACCGTGCCCAGCGCCGCGAGAATATCCCCCTCGCCCGGCACCCCGGCAAGTGTCGCCGCCCCTCGCACCAGCCCGACCAACCAGTCGATATTGAGCGTCGCCGCCATGTTGGTCTGGGCCTGCATGACCGCGCCGGGCAGCGGAAAAACCATGCAATAGCCGGTCATTTCAGCGCTTGGCCGCACCTCTTCTTCGCGCAGCGCAAGCCGCAGATGCATGCCCGTGCTGCCGAGGATCGACACCCCGGACTGACCAGCGCCGTAGATCCCGCCACCCAGCGCGGTGCACACGACATCGACATAGCCGAGCACCACCGGCAATCCTTCCGCCAGGCCGATCGCCCGTGCCGCCGCCGCGCGCAAAGGATGCCACTGCCGCGTGCCATCGACGATCGGGGGCAGCAAACCACGCTGATCGGTAAGCCCGAGCGCGTCGAGCACGTCCGGGGCATAGCCACGTCGCCGCCAGTCGCCAAAGGTGAAGCAGGCCTCAGAAGGATCGCTACAGCGTATGCCAGTCAGGTTGAAATAGAGCCAGTCCTTGCAATGCAAGGCTGTCGCGGCGCGGCGCAGCGTCTCGGGCTGGTGTTCCTTGAGCCATAGGAGCTGGCTTGATTGTTGGCAGGCGTTGAGACCCGAGCCGGTGAAGGCGAAGGCCCGCCGCGCCGCCTCGCCCGCGCGCAGCTTTGCCACCAATTCGCCGGCGCGGCCATCGAGCCAGAGCCAGGCAGGGCCAACGGGCTCGCCCGCCGCGTCGATCAGCCAGGTGCCGTCACCTTGACCGGTCACGGCAAGTGCCGCGACCTCGCACCCCGGCAATCGCGCGCGCAATTCCGCCAACGCCGCGATCGCGTCGCGCCAGCTTCGCGCCATGTCCTGCTCGACACCACCGCCCGCGACGTGTTCGACCCGGTTGGGTCGCGCGGCGCTCGCGAGCGTCCGCCCCGCAGCGTCGAACGCCACCGCCTTGACCACCGAGGTTCCTGAATCAAGCGCGAAAATCACCGCCTCGCTCATCGTCCCAACCCGCCGTGACGAAGCGCCGCCCCGGTCGCGGCATCGAAAAAATGCGCATCCTCCGGCGCGAAGCCGAAGGCGATTTTTTCTTCCACGCGCACGGCGACCTTGTGATGCGAGACGGCGACCAGAAGCTGATCGGCGAACGCGATCACGACATGCGCCTGATCGCCGAGCCATTGGTTGGAGACGATGGTCCCGGCAAGCGCGCCCTCGCCGAGCCGCAAGCGATGCGGCCGGATGCCGAGCACGACGCGCTGCCCCGGCGGCAATGCCAGACCGGCGAACGCCACCGCCGCCGCGCCCCCGAGCGCGACGCCATCCCCGCACCGCTCGACCGTCAACACGTTCATCGGCGGCTCGCCGATGAAGGTCGCGACAAAGAGATTTTCCGGGTGATCGCGCAATGCGTCAGGCGAGGCGAATTGTTGCAGAACGCCACCCTCCATCACCGCGATGCGGTCGGCCATGGCATTGGCCTCGGTCTGGTCATGGGTGACCAGCACCGCGGTGAGATGGCGCTCCTTGATGAGGGCCTTGACGCGCCCGCGCAGAATGGCGCGCAGCTGCGGCTCAAGCTGCCCCATTGGCTCATCGAGGAGATAGAGATCGGCCTCGCGCGCGAGCGCCCGCGCCAGGCTCGCGCGCTGCTGCTGCCCGCCCGAGAGACGGCTCGGCCGGCGCTCCAGGAGGTCGCCGATGTCGAGCAGTTCGGCGATCGCGCGCACCCGGCGATCGACCTCGCCGCGCCCCTTGCGACGCGCCAGGCCGAAGCCGATATTTTCCGCAACCGTCAGCGGCGGATAGAGCGCATAGCCTTCGAACGCCATGGCAACGCCGCGCCCGGCCGGCTCCAGCGCATCGATACGCCGCCCGGCGAGCGTGATCGCGCCTTCGGTGACACTCTCAAACCCGGCAATCATGCGAAGGGTCGAGGTCTTGCCGCAGCCCGAGGAGCCGAGCAGGGCGACGATTTCGCCGGCCTCCATGGCCAAAGACATGTCTTGCACGGCGCGCACCGCGATCGCGCCACGGCCATAGACTTTGCTGACGTGATCGAGAACGAGGCTCATGCCGCTATTCCGGCCATGACCCGGCGGGCGGGAATGCGCGCCCCGGACGCGGCATCGAACAGCAGCGCCGCGGCGGCGTCCGCCGCGACATGGACATGCGCGCCCGGCGCCGGGGCCGCGCCGAGCAGGCTCGCGACGATCTCCGTTCCATCGCCGGCGCGCAGCAGAACGACCAGACGCTCGTGCAAGGGCGTGGTCGCGATCACCTCCAGGCGCGCGGCATCCGGCCCCGCCGCCGCGAGCGACAGGGTCTCCGGCCGTAGGCCAAGCAGACACGCCTTCCCCGCCGCCTCGGCGCTGGCATCGAGCACGAGACGAAACCCCGCGGCCTCGGCCCGTAAGCCGGCGGGATCGGCCACCGGCCGGCACGCCAACAAGTTCACCGGAGGGTCGCCGAAAAGCCGCGCCACCGCCGCCGTCGCCGGCCAGTCATAGACCGTCTCGGAAGCGTCGCATTGCTCGATGCGGCCCGCGCGCAGCACCGCGACGCGATCGCCGAGCGCCATTGCCTCACGATAATCCTGCGTCACATAGAGCGTCGCCGCCTGGCTTTCGCGCAAAAGCCGGGGCAGCTCGAGGCGCATCTCGTAGCGCAGCTTGGCATCGACATTGCGCAGCGGGTCATCGAGCAGCAGCACGCGCGGGCGCCCGACCAGGGCGCGCGCGAGCGCCGTGCGCTGCTTCTGGCCATTGGAGAGCGCGCGTGGCGGGTGGCTCAGCACGTGGCCGATGCGCAAGAGCTGGGCAATTTCCACGACACGCGTGGCGATCTCGTCCGCCGGCAGACCGCGCGCGACCAGCGGGCTCGCGATGTTGTCGCGCGCCGACATATGAGGATAGAGCGCGAAATTCTGGAAGGCCATGCCAATATTGCGCGCCTCCGGCCCACGCGCCGAGACATCCTGGCCGTCGATCACAACCTGGCCGAGAGCCCCCGGCTCGAGCCCGGCGATGGCGCGCAGCAGCACCGTCTTGCCGGCACCCGACGGCCCGAACAGCACCAGCGTCTCACCCGGCGCGACCGCCAGGTCAACGCCGCGCAGCACCTCGTGGCGGCCGAACCGCGCGTGGATCGCTGAAATTTCGAGCCCGGTCATCCCTTGACCGCTCCCAGCGACAAGCCCTCGACGAGCCAGCGCTGGGCGTAAAGTGCCAGTGCCAGCGTGGGTAAAATCGAAAGCACGATGGCCGCGGCAATCTGGCCGTACTGGATACCCGAGGCGGTGACAAAGGCCAGCGCGCCCACCGTCACCGGCTGTTTGTCGGCGGAAGCCAGGATCAGCGCGAAGACAAAATTATTCCAGGCGAAAATGAACGAGAGCAGACCCGCCGCCGCGATCCCAGGCCCTGCGAGCGGGATGGCGATGCGGGTGAAAGCGCGCCACCAGGAATGGCCGTCGATGCGGTACGCGTATTCGATGTCCGGGCTCGCATCCTCGAAATAGCCGCGCACGATCCAGAGGATGAGCGGCAGGCAGATGAGCTGATAGATCCAGATGAGGCCGATATAGGTGTCGTTCAGACCGAGATCCTGGAAATAGAGCGAAAGCGGCAGAAGAACGAGAAGTGGCGGGGCGAAGCGGAATGAGAGCATGGTGAAGGCGATATCCTCGCCGAGCCGAAAGCGGAAGCGCGCGAAGGCGTAGGCCGCCGGCACGCCGAGCACGAGGGCGAGCAGCACCGAGCAGGTCGAGAGCAAAATCGAATTCCACAAATTATGCAGGAACGTGATATCGAGAATGCCAGACGCTGTCTGCAAATGGCCGGAAATCAGCGCGGTATAGTTGGCAAGCGTCGGGCGGAAAACGAGGCTCGGGGGCAGGCGCAGGATCTCCTCGTTGGTCTGGAACGACATCACGACGATCCAGAAAATCGGAAAGAGGAAGAACAGCAGAACCAAGGTGAGTGCCGCGGCCCGCAGCAATTTATGCAGCGCCATGGGTACGCTCCCGCAATTTCAGCCACTGCTTGATGAAGACGTTGGACAACGCATAGGTCAACGCCCAGAGCACGATCATCAGCGCCGCCGAGGTGCCGACATTGGTGTACTGGAAGAAGTCGAGATAGGCGCGTACCTGGAACAGCATCAGCGAATCGCCTGGTCCACCCTGGGTCATCGCATAAACGATATCGAATTGCTGCATCGAGTCGAGCATGCGGAAGAGCGTCGCGGTAACGATATAGGGCGCCAGCATCGGCAGGGTAATCCGAAAAAACACAAAATGCCCGGCCACGCCATCGAGCCGCGCCGCCTCGAAGGGCTGCTGCGGCAGGCTGCGCAGGCCGGCCAGCAACAACACCATCATGAACGGCGTATAGACCCAGATATCCACGAGCACGACAGTAAACATCGCGCTCGACGGCGCCGAGGCCCAGCGGAAGTCGTGGACGCCGAAGAGCGCGACGAGCCAGCTCAGGACACCGAAATTCGGATTGGTCATGAGCTTCCACATCAGCGAGGCGATCGCCGGCGCGGTCATCAGCGGCAGCAGCAGCGCGACCGAAACGATATTGTTGAAGCGTGTCCGCTCACGCAGCAACAAGGCGATGCCGAGGCCGAGCAGCAACTCCAGCCCCACGGTGGCGACGGCATAGACCGCCGAGACCCGCACCGTGGCCCAGAAATCGGGGTCGGTCAGCATGTCGAGATACTGGCCAAACCAGACAAATTCCCGGTTCAACGGCATCGCGAGATTGTAGCGCTGCAGGCTGTACCAGGCGGCGGTGAAGAAGGGCACCAGAATGCCGATACAGACAATCAGCGCCGGCAGGCTCAGCAGATAGGGCAGCAGCCGGGGCAGCAGCGGCCTCGCGGGCGCCTTGGCGGGGGTCGGGATAACGGTCGTTGACATAGCAAATCGGGAAGCGGCAGCGCGCCGCTCCCCTTGCTCCCAAGCTCAGCCGATGCCGGCCTGATGCAGTTGTCGGTTGACGCTGTCGGCAAGTTTGTCAAGGCCCTCATCGACGCTCACTTCACGCGCCACCATGCGCTGGAGCGAGGCCGCCCATTCGGTGGTGAGATTGAAGAACAGCGGCTGCGGCGTGAAGTAGATTTTCGCGTCAGGCGCGGTTTTTTCGTACTGGTTGAGATAGCCCGGGTAGGATTTGGCGATCCGCTCCTTGAATTCGGCGTCCTGCCAGACGCTGTTGCGCACCGGGTTGACGACATCGCTCTTGCGCGCGCCGTAGAACAGGTGATCGGTTCCCGATGCCCACTGGATGAAAGTCCATCCGGCATCTTTCTGCTTGGAAAAATTCGACATCGCGAGCGACCAGATCCAGACATTCGAGGTCGGGCCCTTGGCCGCCGGATTGGCGGCAAACGGCGCGTAGGCGAGATGGCCGCGCTCGCGGTTGTCGCCACCGTTCATGAAATAGCCGAGGATGTCGGCGTCGTAGATCATGCCGGAGGCGCCGGCGCCAAGATCGGTGCCAACCTGATACCAGGTATAGGTCGCCCAGTTCTTCGGCCCCGATTCCTGGATCATCTGCACCCAGAGCTTGTGGAACGCCTTCGACTCCGGCGTGTTCATCGCCGCCCGGAGCCGGCCATCCGCCATGGTGAAGTCGCGCTGGCCGTAGTTCGAATAGGCCGAGAGAAATCCTGGATGGATCGTCGCCCAGGAGCGGCTGCCGCGGACGCCGATGCCGTAGGGACCACCGGCATCCTTGGTGATTTTTGCCGCAACCGCCATCAGCTCTTCCATGTTCCGCGGCGGCGAGAGCTTGAGCTTGTCGAAGATCGTTTGATTATAGGAGAGGTTGTTCAGCTCGAACCCCCACGGCACCGCCCATTGATGGGCACCCGGGCCGCCCAATTCAGCGCCGGGCTTGCCCGACCAGGCGGTCGAGGCGCGCAGATTGGGCAGAATGTCGTCCCAGTTATAGGTCGCCGCGGTTTTCGCCGGATCCTTGAGGTATTCGTTGAAATCGACGAGCCAGCCGGCCGGGCCATATTGCCAGGTTTGATAGGCGCCGGTCATGAACACATCGTATTGCGTCGCGTGCGAGGACAGCGCCGCGGTTACCTTATCGAAATAAACATCCTCGGGGAAAATGTCATAGGTCACTTCCATCCCCGTGAGCGTCTTGAAATTCGCGAGATCGGCGATCAGGGCGTCGGCATAGGGGTGCTTGTTGAGCAGCACCTTGAGCTGGGTGCCCTGGTGCTTTTTCCAGTCGAAATCGGCGGCGAGCGCGCCGGTCGCTGCCGCGTTCAGCAGCGTCTCGGCGCTGCCCAGCGCCAGGCCGAGGCCGGCCAGGCGGCGGGCGAGGTCGCGGCGGCCTATCCGGCCCGCGAGAAAGGCGGTTGCGAGATCTTGTGCTTTTTCGTGCATGTTCCACTCCCTGTGGTTGGACGACGCGGGTCGGGATGGTCGAGGAGCCGCCGCGCCGTCGGCTCATCGGTGATCAGGCCGCTCAGAATGCGCGACGCGAGCACGGCGCGGAGCGCCGCGACCTTGGCGAGCCCGCCCGCGACGGCGACGACCTCCCGCCCCGCCATCGCCTCGAGCGGCAGCGCGATGACGCGATCGTGCAGATCGGTGTTCACCCGGCGCCCGGCGGCGTCGAGATAGCACCCCAGCACTTCGCCCACCGCCCCCGCCTCGCGCAGCGTCTCCGCCTCTTCCTCGGACACCACCCCGGCTTGCGGCAGAAACGTCTCGGCGCCGCTGACCTCGCCGACGCCGACGAGAAACAGCGTCGCCTCGCGGGCCATCGCCATCGCCTCCGCGACGCCGCGCTGCGCCAGCAGCACCGCGCGATCGGCGGCGGTGTTGGCGAAGAACGGCACCGGCAAAAGATAGGCCTCGGCGCCGGTTTTCTCGGCCAGGCGATGGATCATGTCGAAGGGATTGGCGCTCATCTGGCGCGGCACGCCGCCGAGCAGCGACACGAAGCGCAGATCGGGCCGCGGGAAACGCGGCAGGTGATCGACGGCGGCGGCGAGGGTGCGGCCATGGCCGACGCCGATGACGCGATGGCGGTTGTTTTCCAGCTCGTTGAGCAGCATCCCCGCGGCCGCCAGGCCAAGCGCGCGGAGCGGCGAATCGCTCGGCCCGAGCGTCGGGACGACGCGGCAGAAACGGAGATCGAATTCGCGCATCAAATGCCGCTCAAGCGGCATGCAGCCAGCGATCGGCCCCTCGACGAACACCCGCACCGCGCCGGCGCGGCTGGCGCGCGCCACCAACCGATGCGCCTTGGCGGGCGCGACGCCCAAAGCGGCGGCGACTTGCGACTGGGTCAGGCCGCCGGCGTAGTAGAGCCAGGCCGCGCGGGTCGCGAGCGCGTCTTCCGGGTCGATCTCCTGGGTCATTGGGCTCGGCGTTTCCATCTCCGCGTTTTCAGCCGCGTTTGCAAAATTTTTTGTTCCCTGAAAAAATTTGCGTACCCAAGCCCGCCCGTCAAGCGCAAAATGCGCCCCACCTTGAAAATGCGTCCCCGCCCGAAAATACGACCCTTCACGCCGATGGCGGGGCTGCGATGGACCAGCGCCGGCGGAGCGGCTATTGCGAGCGGGTTTCGCCACCTCATGGGGGAAAAATGCGGATATTGCTCACGGGCGGCTGCGGCTTCATCGGCTCGGCGGTAGTGCGCCACAGTCTCGCCGCGACCGGGCACGAGATCATCAATGTCGATAAAATGACCTATGCCGCCTCGGAGGACGCGCTGGAGGCGGCGCGCGGCGATCCCCGCCATCGCCTGATCCGCGCCGATATCGCCGAGCCCGGCGCGCTGCGCGAGATTTTCGCCACCTACCGCCCCGATGCCGTCATGCACCTCGCCGCCGAGAGCCATGTCGATCGCTCGATCGACGGACCGGCCGCGTTCATCCGCACCAACATCACCGGCAGTTTTTTGCTCCTGGAAGCGGCGCGCGCGTATTGGGCGGGGCTCGGGGCCGCGGCGCGGGCGCGGTTTCGCTTTCATCACGTCTCGACCGACGAGGTATTCGGCGCCCTCGGCCCCACCGATCCGCCCTTCACCGAGACCACGCCCTACGATCCGCGCAGCCCCTATTCGGCGAGCAAGGCCGCCTCCGACCACCTCGTGCGCGCCTGGTTCCACACCTATGGTCTGCCGACGATCGTCAGCAATACCACCAACAATTACGGCCCCTGGCAATTTCCCGAAAAACTCATCCCGCTGGTCACGCTGAACGCGCTCGAGGGCAAGCCGTTGCCGGTTTACGGCGACGGGTCGAACCAGCGCGACTGGCTGTTCGTCGCGGACCACGCCGAGGCGCTGCTGGCGGTGCTGGAGCGCGGCGAACCGGGTGCGACCTACGCCATCGGCGCGCGCCAGCCGCGCTCCAACCTCGAGGTGGTGCGTGAAATTTGCGCCACCCTCGACGATTTGCGCCCCGATCCCACCGGTCCACGCGAGCGGCTGATCACCTTCGTTGCCGATCGGCCGGGGCATGATTTCCGCTACGAGATCGATCCCTCGCGCACCGCGGCGGCGCTGGGCTGGCGAGCCAAACACGATTTCGCCGCCGGGCTCCGGCGCACCATCGCCTGGTATCTCGATCATGCGCCGTGGTGGCAGGCCTTGCGTGCCGAGCGCTATGGCGGCGAACGGCTGGGCACGGCTTAGGCGTGGAAGGGTTATCGCATCGGAGCGGCCGGGTCACTGCCCCCTCTTCCCCTGGGGACAAGCCGGGGCCAGCTTCCCGAGACCCGCAGCAAGGGTCGCGCGGGTTTCGCCCTTGCTGGGGTTCCCATGGGAAAATGGCGGGCAAGGCCGCCGGCCGGCAAAATCATCTTCCAACCAGCACCGCAGCCAAAAAGGGGTGAGCATGAAAGGGATTCTTCTCGCCGGCGGCTCGGGCACCCGGCTTTCGCCGATGACGCTCGCCGCCTCGAAGCAATTGCTGCCGGTCTATGACAAGCCGATGGTCTATTATCCGCTTTCGACGCTGATGCTGGCCGGCATCCGCGACATCATGGTGATTTCGACGCCCGAGGATCTGCCGCAATTCCGCCGCCTGCTCGGCGACGGCGCGCGCTTCGGGGTGCGCTTCGCCTATGCCGAGCAGCCGCGCCCCAACGGCATCGCGGAGGCCTTTCTGATCGGGCGGGACTGGATCGCCGGCGAGGCCTGCGCGCTCGCCCTCGGCGATAACCTGATTTTCGCCGATCATCTCTCGGTGCTGCTGCGCGCCGCTTCGGCCCGCCCGCGCGGGGCGACCGTGTTCGCCTATCGCGTGCGCGATCCCGAGCGCTATGGCGTGGTTTCCTTCGACGAAGCCGGCCACGCCCGCGACATCATCGAGAAACCCGCCCAGCCGGAATCCAACTGGGCGGTCACCGGGCTCTATTTCTATGACGAGCGGGTCAGCGACTTCGCCGCCGCCATCCAACCTTCGGCGCGTGGCGAGCTGGAGATCACCGATCTCAACCGCCGCTATCTCGAGGAGGGTTCCCTGCATGTCGAGCGGCTCGGCCGCGGCTGCGCCTGGCTCGACGCCGGCACGCCCGATAGTCTGCTGCAGGCCGCGACCTTCGTGCAGACCATCCAGTCGCGCCAGGGCATGCTGGTCGGCTGTCCCGAGGAGGTCGCCTTCCGCCTCGGCCATATCGACGCCGCGACGCTGCGCGCCCATGCGATGAGCCTCGGCAAGACCGAACTGGGGCGAGTGCTTGCTGAACTCGCCGACGATCATCATGGTTGAGGCGGGGTGATGCAGATCGAACGCTTGGCCATCCCCGCGGTCATTCTCCTGACCCCGGCGAAATTCACCGATCAGCGTGGCTTTTTCTCGGAAACCTGGAGCCAGGCGCGCTGCGCCGAGGCGGGCATCGCCGGCCCCTTCGTGCAGGACAATCACAGCTATTCCGCCGCGCGCGGCACCATCCGCGGCCTCCATTGCCAGATCGCGCCGGCCATCCAGGGTAAGCTGGTGCGCTGTGTGCGGGGGGCGATCTGGGATGTCGCGGTCGATCTCAGAGCTGGCTCGCCGAGCTATGGGCACCATGTCAGCGCCGTGCTGAGCGCGGAGAACTGGCAACAGCTCTGGATCCCCGAAGGCTTCCTGCACGGCTTCTGCACGCTGGAACCCGACACCGAGGTGATCTACAAGGTCACCGCCCCTTACAACCGCGAGGCTGAGCGCGGCGTGATCTGGAACGATCCCGATCTGGCGCTACCCTGGCCGGTGGCGCCCGCGGCAGCCGTGCTTTCCGAGAAGGATCGCGTGCTGCCGTGTCTTGCCGGCGCCGAGCCGTGGTTCCACTACACGCCATGAAAACTGGCAAAACACTCCTGATCACCGGCGGTGGCGGCCAGCTCGCCCAGGCGCTCGCCAGCGAGGCGCGTGGGCGCGGGCTCACCTTCTCCCTCGTCGGCCGCCCGGCATTCGATTTCGACCGGCCCGAGACGCTGGACGCGACGTTCGCGCAAGCCGCCCCCGCCCTCGTCATCAACGCCGCCGCCTACACCGCGGTCGATGCCGCCGAGGACGACCGGGATGCCGCCTTCCGCGCCAACCGTGATGGTCCGGCGCGGCTGGCCGCCCTCTGCGCCGCCGCCGCCGTGCCGCTCATTCACGTCTCGACCGATTATGTTTTCGACGGCACCAAGGGTGCGCCCTATCTCGAGACCGACCCGACCAACCCGACCGGCGTCTATGGCGCGAGCAAGCTCGCCGGCGAGGAGGCCGTGCTGGCCAGCCCGGCGCAGGCGCTCATTCTGCGCACCGCCTGGGTGTACGCGGCACGAGGAAAAAACTTCGTTCGCACGATGCTGGGCGCGGCGCGCGCGGGGCGGGAGTTGCGCGTGGTCGCCGATCAGCGCGGCGCGCCGACCGCTTCCGAGGCGCTGGCGCCCGTCATTCTCGACATCGCCGCCCGGCTGGGCGGCGCGTGGCAGGAGGAATGGCGGGGGATCTACCATGCCGCCGGGGCGGGTGAGGCCACCTGGCACGAATTCGCCACCGCGATCTTCGCCGAGGCCGCGCGTTTCGGCCTTCCCCCGCCCCGCGTCACCGCCATCACCACCGCCGAATGGCCGACACGGGCCAAACGGCCGCCCGACTCCCGGCTCAATTGTGGCAAGCTCGCGCGGGTCTTCGGCCTCGCCCTGCCGCCCTGGCGCGCCAGCCTCGCGCGCGTCGTCGCGGCGCTGCATGGCGGCTGATCGAGCCCGATGTCCGGCCGCGTCGCCGTGCTGCTCGCCGCCTATCAAGGCGCGCGCTTCCTGCCCGCGCAATTGCAAAGCCTCGCGGAACAAACCTATCCCGACTGGGCGCTCTACTGGCGCGATGACGGCTCGAGCGATGCAACGCCTGCCCTGCTCGGCGCGTTCCGGGCGCGGCCGAGCCATGCCATCTGCGACGCGCCCGGCCGATTGGGCGCGGCGGGCAATTTCTTCCATCTGCTGCGCGCGGCGCTCGCCGAGCCCGACATGGCCTATTTCGCCTTCTGCGACCAGGACGACGTCTGGCACGCGGACAAACTCGCCCGCGCGGTCGCCCGCCTCGGCGGTCTGCCAGCGGCGCGGCCGGCGCTCTATTGCGCCCGCGCCATCCTGGTCGACGCCGCTCTCCGGCCGCTGGGAGAAACCCCGCGCTTGCGCCGCGCGCCCGGTTTTCCCGCGGCGCTGACGCAAAACATTGCCATCGGCTGCACCATCGTGCTCAACCGCGCCGCCGCCGAGCTGGTCGCCGCCAGCCGCCCGCCAGCGGAAACCCTGCATGATTGGTGGAGCTATCTCCTGGTGAGCGCGGCGGGGGGCGCGGTGCTGGCCGATCCCGCCCCGGTGCTCGCGTATCGCCAACACCGGGAAAACGCCATCGGCGCGCGGCCTTCCTTGCCAGGCCGCGCCTTTGGCGCCATGCGCCGTGGCCGGGCGGCCTTCGTGGCGCAGTTTCGCGCCCATCTCGCGGGCCTCGGGGAGAACAGGGCGCTGCTCCCCGAACCCCGCCGCGCGGAGATCGCGGCCCTGGCCGCCGCCCTCGCGCGCCGCCGCCGGCGCCGGCTCGCGCTGCTGTTCTGGCCAGGTCTCAAGCGGCAGACGGCGCTCGAAACCCTCGTCTTCCGCCTCTGGCTGTTCGCGACCCGCTAAAACCCAACCCGCCGGCCCAGCACAGGCGGCGGCTTTGCCACCCTGTTCCCCCCAGCCTGCAAATCATTCCAGCCTGCAAATCATTGAACTTGGAAAACCACTCCCGCTGGAAACATTGGGTTTTTTCTGTCAATTTCCGGGCAAGAGGGCATTCTTTTGCAAACTTTCAGCGGGTCGCGGGCGGAGCCCTCGTCTTGCCTTCGCTAAAACCGCACCTGCGCGAGCAGGGAGCCGAACTGGTGGAGGCCGCCATGTTCGCCGTGAAAAGTCGTGGTCTGGAAGACCTGGGTATAGGAAATCCGCACGCCCTTGAGGATGACGGCGAAGCCGGCCTCCATTTCGCCGACCAGCGGGTCCATGCTCACGCCGGGGGTTGACTGGAGAGGCTCGCCCTGGAGCACGGCGTTATAGCCAAACACTTGCGCGTCCGCGCCGGCGAAAAAATACCAGTTGAAATCGCGCACCGGCGTAAAACCATCGCCGCCCGACATGCCGGGGCGGATGCGCGCCACGCCGTAGTCGGAATCGAGCCCTTGGCCGATGCGGAAGACCGCGCCGGCGAGGCCGTAGATCCAGAGATTGCCGACGCCGGCGGTGACATCGGGCAGGGCGTCGGTTTCGAGTCCGCCGACATGGCCCGTCGGCAAGCGCCAGACCCGTTCACTGATGAATTCGAGGATCGGCTCGTTCGGCATCTGGTAGCTCCAGCCGACGGGGGTGCTCTGGCCGATCAGGTTGTGGAAATTGTGCTGCACGAACCCCGCCCCGGCGTCGGGGCCGAGGACGCCGACATCGACGCCGAGGATGCTGCGCCAGTAGTCGGTATCCTGCATCAGGGAGAAATCGGCGGTGAGCACGCCAGCATAGGGTTCGTCGCTGGCGGGCGGCGGGGCGATATCGGTGGCCGCCGGGGTGTACATCCACTGATCGAGATTGACCGAGATGCGTTGCAGCCCGTCGCCCCACAGCGTGTGACCGATATTGGCCACGAAATTCGGCACATCGCCGGTCGGCGAGGTATAGCCCGCGCGGAGCCCGTTGACATAGTAGCGATCGGGCAAATCCGATGTGGTGATCGAGGCGTTTTCCCACTGGAAGGTGATGATCGAGTCCGGATCGGGGATGACGATGTTGGTCTCATCGGCGCGCGCCGCCGGCGCGATGAGGCAGGGGAAGAGGGCGCAGCCGGCCAGCAGCAAGGCGCGGGATTTTACGAGGGCCATCGGGCAAGTCCGGTGATCATGTCGGGTTCAGGCGGAGAATTCTTCGGCGCGGCGCAGCAGGCGGAGGAAATTGCCGCCCCAGAGGGCCGCGATTTCGCCGCGCCCGTAGCCGCGGGCGAGCAATTCGGCGGTGATGGCGGCGCTGTCGGCGGCGTTCATCCAGCCCTTGATGCCGCCACCGCCATCGAAATCCGACGAGATGCCGACATGCGCGACCCCGATGCGCCGGGTTACATAGTCGATATGATCGGCGAAGTCCGCAACACTCACGGTTTCGCTGGTGCCTTTGGCGCGCAGGAAGGCGGGCATCGCGGTGATCTGGATCAGGCCGCCCGTGTCGCGCAGTGCGTCGAGCTGTTCGTCGTCGAGGTTGCGCGGATGGTCGCAGCGCGCGCGGGCGCAGGAGTGGCTGGCGAGCACCGGGACGCGCGAGATCTCCACCGCCTGCAGCATGGTCGATTTGGCGGTGTGGGAGACATCGACGAGGATGCCGAGCCGGTTCATCTCGGCGACCGCGGCGCGGCCGAGGGGCGACAGCCCGCCATGCTCGGTCTCGGCGTCGCCGAGATCGCGCCGCGCGATGGCGGCGTCGGCCAGCGCGTTGTGGCCGTTATGTGTGAGCGTCATGTAGCGCGCGCCGAGGCCCCGGAACTCGGCGAGATGGGCTGGGTCGCCGCCGATGGCGTGGCCATTTTCGACCACCGGAATGACACTGATGACGCCTTCGCGCCAAGCCGCCTCGACCTCGTCGGCGGTCTCGGTGACGCGGACGCTGAGGCCGTGTTCGGTGCGGCCCATGGCGCGGATGGTTTGCAGCATCTGGAGCGCGCGGGTGAAGGCGGCCTGATGGCCCGCATCGGTGCGCGGGCCTTGCGGCACGTAGGCGGCGAAGCAGCCGGCGGCGAGGCCGCCCTGGCGCATTTTCGGGAAATCGACGCAGCGCGTCGTCGCGCCGAAGGGGTCGGCTCCTTCCGGCCAGGGAATGTCGATATGGCTGTCGATGGTGAGGGTGTCGCGGTGCAGGGCGGCAGGATCGATCATGCTCTAACGCTTCTCCCTCAAAGCTCCGGCGTCAAGCAAAAGCTGCGCCGCACAATCAGAGCAGGCAGAGTTCGCGCAAGACGCGTTCGAGATCTTCCGGCAGCGCGCCGGGGGCATCGCCGAGCACCCCGACATCGGCGGGCGCCTCAGCCGGGGCGAGATAGCGCCAGCCCTGGAACGCCTTCACCGGACGCGGCACCACGGCCACCAGGGTGGGGTCGAGATGGAGCGCCGTGCCGGGGGTTCCGTCCTCGCGCGCCGCGGCGGTGATCGCGAGGATACGCTGGCGCACCGAAAGCAGCCCGCCGATCACCCAGTAGATCGAGCCACCGGCGAGGATTTCCGCGGCACGGCGGGGATGGCTGCGGGTCAGGTGGCGGAGCGGCGGGTCGGCCAGGCCGCGGCGCGTCTGGACGGCCGCGAGATGGGCGCGGTCGCGGATGCCGACGGCGAGTTTCATGAGGTGCAGCACGACCCCAATGTGCGCCATCCGCGCCGCCCCGCAAGGGCGTTCAGGCGGGCAGCGGCTCGATCTCGATGGTGAGATGCGAGAGGCCCTCGACCTCGGCGAGACGGGCGCGGTATTCGGCGAGGCTGTGCGGCGCGCAGGCGGCGACCGAGACCACGGCCGAGAGATGGCCGGGGCCGACGCGCCAGACATGGAGGTCGAGAATCCGCGTGCCGTCCTGCTCGAGGCTGCGGCGGATGCGCTCGGCGACCTGATCGTCGGGGGCCATGTCGAGCAGCACGGCGCCGGCCGCGCGGAGCAGGGTCCACGACCAGCTCACGATGACGCCGGCGCCGATCAGCGCCATCACCGGGTCGAGCCAGACCCAGCCAAGAAATTTCGCCCCGCTCAGGCCGAGAATAACAAGGAGCGAGACAGAAATATCGGCGAGAATATGCGCCCGGGCCGCACGCATGTTGTTGTCGCGCCCCTGCGTGCCCCCTGGCGTATGACCATGGGCGTGGTCGTGCGCATGGTCATGCGCGTGGTCATGCGCGCCGCCGAGCAGCGCCACGCTGACGATATTGACGACGAGGCCGAGGGCGGCGATCGGAATGGCGGCGTGGAATGCGATGGCGACCGGCTGGACCAGCCGCGCCACCGCGTCCCAGGCGATCAGGGCGGCGATCAGGGCGAGCACGATGGCGCTGGAAAAACCCGCGAGATCGCCGAATTTGCCGGTGCCGAAGGCGAAACGCGGATCGGCGAGGTGGCGCCGGGCAAAACGATAGGCGAGTGCCGCCAGTAAAAGCGCGCCGACATGGGTCGCCATGTGCAGGCCATCGGCGATCAGCGCGATCGAGCCGAAGATCGCCCCGCCCACCATCTCGGCAGCCATGGTGGCGGCGCAAAACCCCACCACCCACCAGGTCCGCCGCTCGTTCTCGGCGTGCTGCGCACCGAGAAAGACGTGGCAATGCGGGTTCTTCATGCGGCGATCTTCCCTGTCAGGGCGCCGTTTCCGATCGGCGGTTGTGATTATCGCCGAACTGCGGGCCGCTCTCAAGGGCGCCCCACGAAAGCTGGGGAAAGTCTCAGCAAAATGAGACCAGAGCGCCGCCCTGGACCCGCTGGGGGCCGCGCCCCCAGACCCGCATCGCCAGACCCGCATCGCGCCAGACCCGCATCGCGGTAGATAAGGCCCCAGGGGGCAAAGCCCCGGGCAAGCTATCGCGGGAGCAGCACCATGACGCTCGCCATCGCCGCGATCCCCTCGCCGCGGCCGGTGAAGCCGAGTTTCTCGCTCGTCGTCGCCTTGATCGAGACCTGGCTCGCATCAACGCCGAGAAGCCGCGAAAGTTTTGCGGTCATTTCTGCAACATGGGGGGCAATTTTCGGGCGTTCGCAGATCAGTGTGAGATCGGCGTTGACGAGGACGCCGCGCCGGGCGGCGATCCGCCCGGCGGCGTGGCTGAGGAAACCGGCGCTGTCGGCGTCTTTCCAGGCGGCCTCCGCGGGCGGAAAATGCCGGCCGATATCGCCCTCGGCGAGGGCGCCATAGATCGCATCGCAGAGCGCGTGGATGCCGGCATCGGCATCGGAATGCCCAGCCAGACCCTTCTCGTGCGGGATGCGCACGCCGCAGAGAATGAGCGGGCGGCCGGCCACCAGGGCGTGCACATCGAAGCCGTTGCCCACCCGCGGCAGCCAGGTCGGCAAGGGTGCTTCCGTCTGAGCCAAGAGACCCTCCGTCGCGGCGAGGCAATTGCCATCCGAGCGCGCACAATCGCCCCGGCCGGGTTGCGCGTCAAGCAGCAGCGGGTTAGTTTGCCCAAATCATGAGCAATTCCGCCGCTTGCTTCCCGCCGCGCGCGCTCGCCCCGATCGATCTCGGGGAAGGGGTGCGGCTGGCCACCCCGGTCATCCTCGCGCCGATGTCGGGCGTTACCGATCTGCCGTTCCGCCGCCTCGCGCGCGCGCTCGGCGCCGGGCTCGTGGTCTCGGAAATGATCGCCTCCTGGGCGATGATCCGGGAAAATCAGACCACGCTGCGGATGGCCGAGGTGGTTTCCGGCAAAGGCCCGAACGCGGTGCAGCTCGCCGGCTGCGAGCCCGCCGCCATGGCCGAGGCGGCACGGCTCGCGGTCGGCCGCGGCGCCGATCTCATCGACATCAATTTCGGCTGCCCGGTGAAAAAAGTCGCGCTCGGCCAGCAGGCCGGTTCGGCCCTGATGCGCGACGAGGCCCGGGCGGGGCGCCTCCTGGAGGCGACGGTGCGTGCCGTTCCGGTCCCGGTGACGCTGAAAATGCGCCTCGGCTGGGACCACACCAGCCGCAACGCCCCGCGTCTCGCGCGCATCGCCGAGGCGGCGGGCATCCGCATGGTCAGCGTGCATGGCCGCACCCGCCAGCAATTCTATGCCGGCGCGGCGGATTGGGAATTTATCGCCGAGGTCAAGCAGGCGGTTGCCATTCCGGTGATCGTCAATGGCGATATCCGGAACGAGGCCGATGCCGCGCGGGCGCTCGCCTGCTCCGGCGCCGATGGCGTGATGATCGGGCGGGCCTGCTACGGCCGGCCCTGGCTGCCCGCCCATGTCGCGCATTACCTGCGCACCGGGGAAACCCTGCCGCCACCCCCGCTCGGGCGCCAGAAAGCCATTTTGTGCGACCATTTCCACGCCATGCTGGCGGAATACGGCGTCTCGGCGGGGCTGCGCATCGCGCGGAAGCACCTCTCCTGGTACACCACCGGCCTGCCCGGCTCGGCCGCCTTCCGCGCCACCGTCAACCGCATCGATGAGGTCGCCGCCGTCGAGCGGCTAATCGATGCGTTCTTTGATCCGCTGATCGCCCGCGGCCTCGCTCCGACGGCGGATGCGGCGTTCGCGGCGGCGGCGTGACCCGTCCGGCCTTTGCCGAGGCGAACCCCATCGCGCCGGCAGCGCTGCTTGGCGCGCTCGCGGTGCCGGTCGCGCTGCTCGATGCCGGGGGCCGCTTTCGCTACGCCAATCCCGCCGCCGAGCAGTTTTTCGGCCTCTCGGACACCCAGCTCGGCCAAATCCGGCTGCTCGATCTGGTACCGCCCGACAATCCGATTTTCCAGTTGATCGCGCAGGTGCGCGAGCGCGGCATCACCGTCGTCGATCACGATCTCAGCCTCGAAAGCCCGCGCCTCACCCGGCGCGGCATCACCGTCCATGGCGCCCCCCTGCCCGAGGAGCCGGGTTCCGTCGTGCTGGTTTTGCAGGATTTTTCGGCAGCCCGCACGCTCGACCGCCAGCTCAGCTTTCGCGGCGCGGCGCGCAGCGTCGCGGGGCTCGCGGCGACGCTCGCGCATGAGGTGAAAAACCCGCTCTCGGGCATCCGGGGGGCGGCGCAATTGCTGGAAAATTCAGCCGGCGAGGCGGATCGCGAGCTTGCCGTGCTGATCCGCGAGGAGGCCGATCGCATCCGCGCCCTGGTCGAGCGCATGGAGGCGTTCGGCGAGCGGCCGCTGCGCTGCGAGGCGGTCAACATCCATCGCGTGCTGGAGCATGTGCGCCGGCTGGCGCAATCAGGCTTCGCAGCCGGCATCCGCTTTCAGGAACTCTATGATCCCTCGCTGCCGCCGGTGGCGGGGCATCGCGACCAGATCGTCCAGGTGCTGCTCAATCTGGTGAAAAACGCCGCCGAAGCCCTCGTGGAAGCAAAGACCCCGCATGGCGAGATCGTGCTCGCCACGGCCTATCAGCAGGGCATTCGGCTGGCCGCGCCGGGGGCGGCCAGGGCGCTCCATCTGCCGCTTCTGGTCAGTGTGCGCGACAATGGCCCCGGCATTCCCGAGGATATCCGCCCGCATCTCTTTGAGCCCTTCGTGACCTCGCGGGTTGCCGGCAGCGGGCTCGGGCTCGCGCTGGTGGCCAAGATCATCGGCGATCATGGCGGGCTGATCGAGGTCGAGAGCCGCCCTGGCCGCACCGAATTCCGCCTGCATCTGCCGATTTTCACCCCCCCCGAAACGCCGCCGGAGCGCGACGCGATCTCCGGCGACGTGATCTCTGGTGACGTGATCTCCGGTGACTTTGGCCGGGTCCGCGCATGACCCCGCCCACCATCCTGGTCGCCGATGACGACCGCTCGATCCGCACCGTGCTGACCCAGGCGCTCGGCCGCGCCGGCTATCAGGTGCGCAGCACCCAGGCGGCGGCGACGCTGTGGCGCTGGGTCGAGGAGGGCGAGGGCGACCTCGTCATCACCGACGTCGTGATGCCCGACGAAAACGGGCTCGATCTGGTCCCGCGCATCCGCCGGCTGCGCCCGGACCTCCGGGTGATCGTGATGAGCGCGCAATCGACGCTGCTGATGGCGGTGCAGGCGACCCGGCGCGGCGCTTTCGAGTATCTCCCCAAACCCTTTGACCTCAAGGAACTCCTCGCCGCCGTGGCGCGCGCGCTGGCGGCGCCGCCACCGCCGGCGGAACTCACGCCGCCCGAGCCGCATGCCGGCGAGGAGCGTCTGCCGCTGATCGGGCGCAGCCCGGCGATGCAGGAGATCTATCGCACCATCGCCCGCCTCACCACCGCCGATCTCACGGTCATGATCAATGGCGAATCCGGCACCGGCAAGGAGCTGGTGGCGCGCGCGCTGCACGATTACGGTCGCCGCCGCGGTGGGCCGTTCGTCGCCATCAACATGGCGGCGATCCCGCGCGAGCTGATCGAGAGCGAGCTGTTCGGCCATGAGCGCGGCGCCTTCACCGGCGCCACCAATCGCAGCCCCGGGCGCTTCGAGCAGGCCGCCGGCGGCACGCTGTTTCTCGACGAGATCGGCGATATGCCGCCCGAGGCGCAGACCAGGCTGCTCCGCGTGCTGCAAGAGGGGGAATTCACCTCCGTCGGCGGGCGCCAGGCGATGCGCGCCAATGTCCGCATCATCGCGGCCACCCATCGCGATCTCCGCCAGGCGATCCGCCAAGGCCTGTTCCGCGAGGACCTGTTTTATCGCCTCAACGTGGTGCCGATCCGCCTGCCGCCTTTGCGCGAGCGCGCCGAGGATGTCGCGGTGCTGGCGCGGCATTTCCTCGATCGCGCGCGCGCGCTGGGCCTGCCCGCCAAGACGCTCGATGGCGAGGCGATCGCGGCGCTCCGGGCCTATCGCTGGCCGGGCAATGTCCGCGAGCTGGAAAACCTGATGCAGCGCCTGGCCGCGCTCTATCCCGAGGAGACCATCTCGCGTGAGGTGATCGAGAGCGAGCTTGCCGAGCCGGTCGCCGCCGCGGACGCCGATCCGGCAGCGCCGGCGGCCGAACCCCTGGCGCGCGCGGTGGAACAGCACGTGGCGCATGTGCTCGCCGCCCATCGCGACGGCCTGGCTGGCGGGGGCATTTATGATCAGGTGCTGGCCGAGGTCGAGCGGCCGCTGATCCAGATGATCCTCTCGGCTACCCGCGGCAACCAGATCAAGGCGGCCGAGCTGCTCGGTCTTAACCGCAACACGCTGCGCAAAAAAATCCGCGATCACGCGATCCAGGTGCTGCGCGGCGTGTCATGATCGCCCCATGATCCGGGATCGGTTCGCAAAAGCATTGCCTTTGCCGGGGTCAAGGGGCAGCGCCCCTTGCCGGTCGTTGGCGCGATGCACCTGATCGGCGTCTTGCGTTTGCGCAGGCTGCGCGCGCTGCCGGGCGCGGAACGTCCGGGATGGCTGGCCCGCCTGCTCGATCTCGTGCTCGGTAAGGTGGCGACCCTGGTGCTCGCGGTGGGCGCGCTGGCGCTCGGCATCGGCACGTTCTCGGTGCTCGCCGATGGCGTGCCGCTCGGCCTCCGGCCCAATCTGGTTTTCGGCCTGGCGCTCGCCAATATCGTCGTGCTGCTGCTGTTGGGCGCGCTGCTCGCCGGGCGGGTCACGCGGGTCTGGGTGGAGCGCCGGCGGGGCTCGGCCGGGGCGCGGCTGCATGTCCGCCTGGTGCTGCTGTTTTCCGGCGTCGCGGTGGTGCCGGCGATCGTGGTCGCGGGGTTCGCGGCGCTGATTTTCAATGTCGGGATCGAGGCCTGGTTCAACGAGCGCGTGCGCACCGCGCTCGAGGAGAGCCTGCAAGCGGCGCAGGGCTATCTCGACGAGCACCGCAACAATATCCGCGCCGATGCCCTCGGCATGGCCAACGACCTCGCCCAGGCCGGCCGTTTCCTGGCCGACGACCCGGAAACCTTCGTGCGCATCCTGGCAACGCAGGCGGCGCTGCGCGGCCTCACCGAGGCGGTGGTGTTCGAGCCCGAAACCGGCCAGGTGCTGGCCTCGGCCGGGCTGATGTCGGGGCTCGGCGCCGAGCTGCCGCCGGCCTGGGCGGTGGATGCGGCGCGCGGCGGCGATGCCGTGGTGATGGATGCCGGGGATGGCACGCGGGTGCGCGCGGTGGTGCAGATCAATTCCATCCCCTCGCTGATGCTGCTGATCGACCGCCCGGTCGATCCCGAAATTCTCGATCACATGGCGCGCGTGCAGAAGGCGGTCGCGGAATATGACCGGCTCGACCAGAACCGCTCGGGGTTGCAGATCACCTTCGTCGTGGTTTTCGCGCTCGTGGCGCTCCTGGTGCTGGCGGCGGCGATCCTGATCGGCCTGGTCATCGCCAATCAGATCGCGCGCCCGATCGGGCGGCTGATCCAGGCGGCGGAGCGGGTACGCGCCGGCGATCTCACGGTGCGGGTGCCCGAGGCCGCGACCGAGGACGAGATCGCCGGCCTCTCGCGCGCCTTCAACCGCATGACGGGTCAGTTGGGCGCGCAGCGCAGCGAGCTGATGGACGCCTACAGCCAGATCGACGAGCGCCGGCGCTTCACCGAGGCGGTGCTGTCCGGGGTTTCGGCCGGGGTGATCGGGCTCGACGCCGAGGGGTTGATCGAATTGCCCAACCGCGCCGCGAGCCATCTGCTCGATCGCGACCTGATGGCGCTGATCGGGCGCGATCTTGCCGTGGCGGTGCCGGAATTCACCCCCCTGCTCGCCGCCGCCCGCGCCGCGCCCGAGCGCGCCCAGACCGCCGAGATCGCCATCGGCCCGGCGCAGCATCGCCGCATCCTGCTGGCCCGGATCGGCGCCGATCGCGAGACCACGGCGGCGCGCGGGGCGGCGCGCGGGGAGGGCTTCGTTGTCACCTTCGACGACATCACCGAGCTGCAATCGGCGCAGCGCAAGGCCGCCTGGGCCGACGTCGCGCGCCGCATCGCCCACGAGATCAAGAACCCCCTCACGCCGATCCAGCTCGCCGCCGAACGCCTCAAGCGCCGCTTCGCCAAGGAAATCCACTCCGACCCCGAAACCTTCACCCAATGCGCCGATACCATCGTCCGCCATGTCGGCGATATCGGGCGGATGGTCGATGAGTTTTCCGCCTTCGCCCGCATGCCGCAGCCGGTGATCCGCGCGGAGGATGTCGGGCGTATCGCCCGCGAGATGCTCATTCTGCAGCGCCACGCCCATCCCGAGATTGCCTGGACGACGGAGATCCCGGCGAAGGGGCCGCTGGCGCCCTGCGACCGGCGGCTGATCGGCCAGGCGCTGACCAATCTCTTGCAGAACGCGACCGACGCCATCGCCATGCGCCCCGGCGCCGGGGCGATCTGGCTGGCGGTGCGCGAGGAGGGGGACGAGGTGCGGATCATCGTCGGCGATGACGGCGTGGGGCTGCCCGCCGCGGATCGCGCCCGGCTCGCCGAACCCTATGTCACCCACAAACCCAAAGGCACCGGGCTCGGCCTGGCCATCGTCAAGAAGATCATGGAGGACCATAATGGCAGCCTCCTGCTCGATGATCGCGGCCAGGAGCCGGGGGCGGTCGCGACGCTGGTGCTGCCACGCCGGCAGGCGGGGGCGATGGCGCAAGGTGGCGCCGAGCGGATCGGCGAGATGGGTAAGATCGGAACAGGATGATGGCGCACGAGATCCTCATCGTCGATGACGAACCCGATATCCGCCTGCTGATCGATGGACTGCTGGCGGATGAGGGCTTTGCCACCCGCCAGGCGGGCACCGCCGAGGCGGCGATCGCGGCGTTCCGCCACCGCCGCCCCGCCCTCGTCATTCTCGATGTCTGGCTGCAGGAAAGCGCGATGGACGGCCTCGGGATCCTCGAGGTGCTGCACCGCGAAGAGCCGCAATTGCCGGTGATCATGATCTCCGGCCACGGCACCATCGAAATGGCGGTCGCGGCGATCCAGCAGGGCGCCTATGATTTCATCGAAAAACCGTTCAAGGCCGACCGCTTGCTGCTGGTCGTGCGGCGGGCGCTGGAGGCGGCGCGGCTGGCCGCGGAAAACGCCGAATTGCGCCTGCGCGCCGGCCCCGAGAGCGAGCTGATCGGGCGCTCGGCGGCGATCGAGGCCTTGCGCGCGGGGATCGAGCGGGTAGCGCCGACCGGCTCGCGGGTGCTGATCACCGGGGCCGCCGGCGTCGGCAAGGAGATCGTGGCGCGCCTGATCCATCGTCGCTCGCGCCGCGCCGAGGGGCCGTTCGTGGTGCTGAATTGCGCCACTTTGAGCCCTGGGCGTTTCGAGGAAGAGCTGTTCGGCATCGAGGCCGGCCCCGATCCGCTCACCCGGCCGCGCCGCGTTGGCATGCTGGAGCGCGCCCATGGCGGCACCTTGCTGCTCGATGAGATCTCCGACATGCCGCTCGAAACCCAGGGCAAGATCGTCCGCGCGCTCCAGGACCAGACCTTCGAGCGCATCGGCGGCGCCCAGCGGGTGCGGGTCGATGTGCGGGTGCTGGCGATTTCCAACCGCGACCTCCAGGCCGAGATCGCGCAAGGGCGGTTTCGCGAGGATCTCTACTACCGCCTCGCCGTGGTGCCGCTCCGCGTCCCCGCGCTGCGCGAGCGGCGCGAGGATATTCCGCTCCTCGCCGCGCATTTCCTCGCCCGCTCGGCGGCAAGCGCGGGCATGGCCCGGCGCGAGCTTTCGACCGACGCGCTGACCGCGCTCCAGGCCCATGAGTGGCCGGGCAACGTGCGCCAGCTCCGCAATCTGATGGACTGGCTGATGATCATGGCGCCGAGCGTGCCCGGCGAGCCGATCCGCGCCGATGCCCTGCCCGCCGAGATCGCGCTCGGCGCCCCGGCGGTCCTGGCCATCGACCCCAACGCCGATATCATGGCGCTGCCGCTCCGCGAGGCGCGCGATTTGTTCGAGACGCACTATCTCCAGGCGCAGCTCATGCGGTTTGGCGGCAATATCAGCCGCACCGCGCAATTCGTCGGGCTCGACCGCAGCGCGCTCCATCGCAAGCTCAAGCAGCTCGGCGTGCATGGCGAGGACCATGATTAAAACTCGTTTGCGGGATTAACGGAATATTGGCGCGCGCGGCGCATTTATGGCAAGAACGGGGCCCCCGTGGCGAGGCGGGGTGACTTTGGAGGAGGGCGGCATGGCGCGGCGGAATCAGCGGTTGGACGGGCGTGCGCGAAGGGCTGGATGGGCCCTGGCGATCGGTGCCGGGCTGGCGATTGGCGCCCCGGACCTGGCGCTCGCGGCCGACCCGCCGGCGCCAAAGCCCGAGCCACCGCGCACTTTGGTCGAGGCGCTGGTCGCCGCCTATTCGACCAACCCGACGCTGCTCAGCGAGCGGGCGCATCTCCGCTCGGTCGATGAAAACGTGCCCCAGGCGCTCGCCGGCTGGCGCCCGCAAGTCGCGGTGCAGGGCGAGGCCGGCTATGGCTACGGCACCCAGAGTTTTTATATCGCGCCCGGCCCGGCGACGGTGTTCAGCAACGCCCGCGACATCGGCATCGCCCAGGTCAACGTCACGCAGCCGCTCTATACCGGCGGCAAGGTGCACGCGCAGACCCAGCAGGCCGAAAACACCGTGATGGCCGAGCGCGCCAAGCTGATCGCGACCGAGCAGCAGGTATTTTCCTCCGCCGTCAGCGCCTATGTCACGGTGATCGAGGACCAGCAGCTCCTCGCCCTCAACATCAATAACGAGCAGGTGCTGACCAAGCAGCTCCAGGCGACGAATGACCGTTTCCGCGTGGGCGAGATCACCCGCACCGATGTCGCCCAGGCCGAGGCGGCGCTGGCCCAGGCGCGCTCGCAGCGCGAGACCGCGGAGGGCACGCTGCAGACCGCGCGCGCGACCTATCTCAGCGTCATCGGCGAACAGGCCGCCCGGCTGATCGAGCCGCAGCCCCTCAAACTGCCAGTCAGGAACGAGGGCGACGCCAACAAGCTCGCCGCCGCCAACAACCCCAATGTCATCAACGCGCAATTCCAGCTCGCCGCCGCGCAGGACGCGATCGATACCGCCTTCTCCAGCCTGATGCCAACGGTGAGCGCGCAGGTGCAGAATTTCGTGCAGAACAACGTCGGCTTTCCTTATAGTTCGGTGACCGGCGGACAGGCGACGCTCAACCTCAATATGCCGATCTATCAGGGCGGCTCGGAATACGCCGCCATCCGCCAGGCGCGCCAGAGCGAGCAGGCGGCGCGCAAGAGCCTCGATGAGGCCCGCCGCACCGCGGTCCAGCAGGCGACGCAATCATGGGAAACCCTGATCGCCGCGCGCGCCGCGATCGACAGCGACCGCGCCGCGGTGCGCTCGAACCAGATCGCGCTCGAGGGCGTGGAGCGCGAGGCGATCGTCGGCAGCCGCACCACGCTCGACGTGCTCAACGCCCAGCAGGCCCTGCTCGCCTCGCAGGTGACGCTGGTGCAGGATCTGGCGAGCATGGTGAACGGCTCTTACAACGTCGCCGCGGCGATCGGGCGGCTTACCGCGCGCGATCTCGGCCTGCCGGTGGCGGTCTATGACGAGACGGCCTATTATCGCGCGGTGCGCAACCGCTGGTTCGGCAGCGGCGACTACGCGACAGGCCAGCCCGGTCGTTGAGATGTCGGGTCGTTGAACCAGAACGCCGGCAAAGGATGGAGTGGGCATGAGCAATGAACGGCTTGCGGAAGGGGCCGCGGGTGATCCCTCGATGGAGGATATCCTCGCCTCGATCCGCCGCATCCTGAGCGAGGATGAGGCCAGTGGAGCCAAGGCGCCAGCCAGCGATGACGTGCTGCTGCTGGACCCTTCGATGATGGTGAACGAGACGACAAAAGTGACCCCGCCCCCGGAACCCGTGCCCGCGGCCAGCGCCCCCGAGCCCGCCCCCGAGCCCGCCGCTCCCGGGCCCGCCCAGGAGCACGTCGCGGAGAGCCCCGCCGGGGCGAGCGGCGAGGCGGCGGCGCCCGAAGGGCTGGTCGCCCCCGATACCGCCGAGAGTGCCGCGGTCTCGGTCCTCGGGCTGATACGCGCGCTCGCCGCCGACCGGGCGACGCCGGTGCATCGCACCGGCCCGACCATCGAGGATCTGGTGCGCGAGGAACTCCGCCCGCTGCTCAAGGCGTGGCTGGATGCGCATCTTCCCGCCCTCGTCGAGCGCCTCGTGCGCAACGAGATCGAGCGCGTGGTCAACCGCGCCGTCCCCTAGCGGCGACTATGCAAGGTTAGGCCGAAAGCTCGGGAAAAAGCCCTTCTTTTTCTGAAGAAAAAGAAGCAAAAAGACTTTTCCCCGCTTGCCTCGGATAACCCCCAACGCGCAAAAGTTTTTTGGTTCTTTTTTTCAAAAAAGAACCCCTGCCCTTTTCCAACCCGGAATCAACATGACCGATCACGACCCATTGGACAAAAACTTTTCACCGCGCGCCGTGGAAGCGCGGCTTTATGACATGTGGGAAAATTCCGGCGCTTTCGCCGCCGATCCGGCGAGCGGAAAGCCGCCTTTCACGATCATGATCCCGCCACCCAATGTGACCGGCAGCCTGCATATGGGCCATGCCCTCACCTTCACCCTGCAGGATATTCTTATTCGCTGGAAACGCATGCAGGGATTCGACGCGCTGTGGCAGCCGGGCACCGATCACGCCGGGATCGCGACGCAGATGGTGGTGGAGCGCCTGCTGGCGGACGAGGGCATCAGCCGCACGGCGTTGGGGCGGGAGAAATTTCTCGAACGCGTCTGGCAGTGGAAAGCGGAGTCCGGCGGCCAGATCACCCAACAACTGCGCCGCCTCGGCGCTTCGCTCGACTGGCGGCGTGAGCGTTTTACCCTCGATGACGGGCTTTCCGCCGCGGTGCGCAGGGTTTTTGTCACCTTGGCAGAGCAGGGCCTGATCTATCGCGCGCTGCGGCTGGTGAACTGGGATCCGAAACTGCAAACGGCGATCTCCGATCTCGAAGTCGAGAACCGCGAGATCAAAGGCCATCTCTGGTATATCCGTTATCCGATCGTCGGTGAGGATGACCGTTTCCTCACCGTCGCGACGACCCGGCCCGAAACCATGCTTGGTGATGTCGCGGTTGCCGTGCATCCTGAGGATGCGCGTTATCGGGAACTGATTGGCCGCAGCGTCACCTTGCCGCTGGTCGATCGAGACATTCCGATCATCGCTGATGAATACTCCGACCCCGAGAAAGGAACCGGCGCTGTCAAAATCACGCCGGCGCATGATTTCAACGATTTCAAGGTCGGCGAGCGGCATCGTCTGCCGATGCCCTCGGTGCTGGACCGCCGGGCGCGGGTTTCGCTTGATCAATTGCGCCAGATAAAACCCGATTTGCCGGAATTCGTCAAAGCGCTCGAGGGCAAGGATCGTTTCGAGGCGCGCAAGCGCATCGTCGAGAACCTGCAAGATATCGGCCTTCTCGAAAAAATCGCGCCGCACACGCATCAGGTGCCGCATGGTGACCGCTCTGGCGTCGTGATCGAGCCGCTACTGACCTGGCAGTGGTTCGCCGATGCCAAGGCGCTCGCCCGCGCCGCCATCGAAGCGGTGGAGTCCGGCAAAACCCGCTTCGTTCCTGATCAATGGAAGAACACCTTCTTCGCCTGGATGCGCGAGATCGAACCCTGGTGCATCTCGCGCCAGCTCTGGTGGGGGCATCGTATTCCCGTTTGGTACGGGCCGGACGATCATGCATTCATTGCCGAAAGCGAGGACGAAGCAATACGACGGGCGCGCGCACATTACAAAGCGGATGTCGTGCTTCGCCAGGACGAGGACGTGCTCGATACCTGGTTCAGCTCGGCGCTGTGGCCGTTCTCCACCCTCGGCTGGCCGGAAGAAACACCGGAGCTTCAGCGCTATTACCCGACCGACGTGCTGGTGACGGGTTTTGACATCATCTTCTTCTGGGTCGCGCGGATGATGATGATGGGCCAGCATTTCATGGAGGATGTCCCCTTTCGCGATGTCTATATCCACGGTTTGGTGCGCGATGAGCGCGGCCAGAAAATGTCGAAATCAAAGGGCAATGTCATTGATCCCCTGGCGCTGATCGACGAATTCGGCGCCGATGCGTTGCGCTTCACCATCTGCGCCGCCGCCGGGCCGGGGCGCGATATCAAGCTCGGCCGAAGCCGCGTTGAAAGCCAGCGGAGTTTCGTGACCAAGCTCTGGAACGCCGCGCGGTTTTGCGAAATAAACGGCATCAAGCCAGCCGCCGGGTTCGACCCATCACAAGCGAAACACATGCTCTCGGGCTGGATTCTGGCTGCGGCCGACAGCGCGATCGAGGGCGCGACGCAGGCGCTCGCCGCCTATCGCTTCGATGACTACGCGCAAACCTGCTATCGCTTTCTGTGGAACACCTATTGCGACTGGTATTTGGAATTCATCAAGCCGATGCTGGCGGGAACGGAGAGGTACGAAACAACATTTCAGCCTGAATTTCGCGCCGTCGCGGCGCATGTGCTTGGCGTGATCCTGCGTCTTTTGCATCCCGTCATGCCCTTCGTCACCGAGGAATTATGGGCGCATTTCGGCTTCGGCGCCGAAGCCAGCCTGATCCGCGCGGCATGGCCCAGCGTCTCGGGGCAAGAGCACTCGGAAAACCACAGCCGTGTCGAGCACGCCATTGCGCTGATCTCGGAAATCCGCGCGACCCGCGCCGTCTTGAATGTTCCGCCGTCGCGCCAAATCCCGCTTCGCTATCAGAGCAACGTTCAGCTCTTTGAAGGCTGGAGCAGCGAAATCCGCCGGCTCGGGCGGATCTCGGACATTGATTTGATTGAAGGCGCCCCCCCCGCCGGCTGCGTACAGATCGTGATCGACAACGGCGCGACCAAGGCTTTTCTCCTGCTCGCCGGGGTGATCGATCTCGATGTCGAACGCGCGCGTCTGAGCAAAAAGCTCGAAGAAACCAATAGGGAATTTGAGCGGAACTGGCGCAAACACTCGAACACCGATTTCATCAGACGCGCGCCACCCGAAATCATCGAGGAAACCATGGCGAAAATATCTGCCGCCAGGGCCGAGAGGGAAGCTATCAAAGAGGCGCTCCAGCGTATCGCCGCCGTGGACTGAGAGTTTGAAAAAGAATGCCCTCTTGCCCGGAAATTGACAGAAAAACCCAATGTTTCCAGAGGGCATTCTTGTTCAAGTTCGATTGATTTTCAGGCTCTGAGTAGGGATCAGCCCGGCAAGCCGCGCAAAAAATCGATCAGCGCCGTATTCACCGCCGCCGCGCGCTCCTGCTGGATCCAGTGTCCCGCGCCCTCCAGCATCAGCGTCATGCGCAGGCCGGGCACCGCCTCGGGCATCGCCGCCAGCGCCCGGCGGCCGATCGGGCCGGCGATCACCGCGTCGCGCGCGCCGGCGATGAACAGCGCCGGCTGGGTGATTTTGGCACCCTGCCAGGGCGCCGTGAGTTCCCAATTGCGATCGATATTGCGATACCAGTTGAGCCCGCCGCGAAAGCCGGTGCGGCGGTAGGTCTCGCTCATTTCGGCAAATGTTTCTGTATCGATCCAGGCGGGGAGGGCCACGGGGTCGGTGGTGTTGGCGAGAAACCCACCGCCCTCGGGCACCACCAGGAACGCCCCCTCGGCGGTGGCGGCATCGCCGGAGCCGGAATGCAGCAGCCGCCGCAGCGTCGCCGCCGGATCGCGCTCAAACTCCGCCTCGGCGACCCCCGGCTCCTGGAAATAGCACCAGTAGAAGCGCTCGAGTCCGGCGGCGCGCAGCATCGTGAGCGGCGGCTGCGGCCCGCGCGGGCGGTGGGGGACACTCATGCCGACCACGGCGCGGAAAATATCCGGGCGCAGCAGCGCCGCGTGCCACGCAACCGGCGCCCCCCAGTCATGCCCGACGATCACCGCGCGCTCGGCGCCGAGGGCTTCGACCAGCCCGACCATGTCGCCCACCAGATGCAGGATGGAATAGGCCTCGATCGGCAGGGGCGCGGAACTTCCGCCAAAACCGCGCATGTCGGGCGCGGCGACGCGGAAGCCGGAAGCCGCCAGCGCCGAGACTTGATGGCGCCAGGAAAGGCCAAGCTCCGGCCAGCCATGACAAAGAATGACCAGTGGCCCTTCACCCGCTGCGGTGAGCGCCAGGGTGATGCCGTTGACCTCGATGCGGCGGTGCGTGGGGTTCATGCCGGGTGATTTTATCAGGTTCAGCAGGAAATGGGCAGGGGCTTTGTCCCCTGCACCCCCACCAAAGGCAACGCCTTGGGCAACCGGAACGGGGGTCTGGGGCCTTCTGGCCCCAGCGGGTCGAGGGCGGAGCCCGCGCCTTGCCTTCCGGGCGGTTGCCCAACCACAGGCGCCGAGGCATTCTCTGGGGCGAAAAATTTCCCGAGGAGAAACGCCGATGCTGACCAAGCGCTGGGACAAGAGCCGCCTGCCGTCGCGCCATGTGAGCGTGGGGCCGGATCGCGCGCCGCACCGCAGCTATTACTACGCGATGGGGCTCACCGAGGATCAGATCAATCAGCCGCTGGTCGGCGTCGCGACCTGCTGGAACGAGGCCGCGCCCTGCAACATCGCGCTGTCGCGCCAGGCACAGCCGGTCAAGCAAGGGATCGCCGAGGCCGGCGGCACGCCGCGCGAATTCACCACCATCACCGTCACCGACGGCATCGCGATGGGCCATCAGGGGATGAAATCCTCGCTGGTCTCACGCGAGATCATCGCCGATTCGGTGGAAGTGACGATGCGCGGGCATTGCTATGACGCGCTGGTCGGGCTCGCCGGTTGCGACAAGTCGCTGCCGGGGATGATGATGGCGATGCTGCGGCTCAATGTCCCGAGCGTCTTCATGTATGGCGGCTCGATCCTGCCCGGGCGCTTCCAGGGGCGCGACGTCACCGTGGTCGATGTTTTCGAAGCGGTCGGCCAGCACGCCGCGGGCAAGATGACGGATGCGGAGCTGCACGAGCTGGAATGCGTCGCCTGCCCCTCGGCCGGGGCCTGCGGCGGGCAGTTCACCGCCAATACCATGGCGATGGTGAGCGAGGCGATCGGGCTCGCGCTGCCCGGCTCCGCGGGCGCGCCGGCGCCCTATGAGGAGCGCGACCGTTTCGCCTTCGAATCCGGCCGCGCGGTGATGGCGCTGCTCGAACGCAACCTCCGCCCGCGCGACATCGTGACGCGCGAGGCCCTCGAAAACGCCGCCGTCGCGGTCGGCGCGACCGGCGGCTCGACCAATGCCGGCCTCCATTTGCCGGCGATCGCGCATGAGGCGGGCATCCGCTTCACCATGGACGATGTCGTCACCATCATGCGCCGCACCCCCTATATCGCCGATCTCAAGCCGGGCGGAAAATACGTCGCCCTCGACGTTCATCGCATCGGCGGCATTTCGGTCATTCTCAAGGCGCTGCTCGATGCCGGCCTGTTGCATGGCGACTGCATGACCGTCACCGGGCGGAGCCTGGCGGAAAACCTCAAGGACGTGGTGTTCCCGACCGATCAGGACGTGGTCTATCCGGTAAGCCGGGCGCTCTCGCCCACGGGGGGCGTCGTCGGGCTGCGCGGCAATCTCGCCCCCGAAGGCGCGATCGTGAAGGTCGCCGGGCTCGCGGCGCAGCATTTCACGGGCACGGCGCTGTGTTTCGATTGCGAGGAAGACGCCTTCGCCGCCGTCCAGGCGCGCGCTTACAAGGCGGGGGATGTCATCGTCATTCGCTATGAGGGGCCGAAGGGGGGGCCCGGGATGCGTGAGATGCTCTCCACCACCTCGGCGATCTACGGCCAGGGCATGGGCGAGCATGTCGCGCTGATCACCGATGGGCGGTTTTCCGGCGGCACGCGCGGCTTCTGCGTCGGCCATGTCGGGCCGGAAGCGGCGGTTGGCGGGCCGATCGCGCTGCTCCAAAACGGCGATCGCATCACTTTGGATGCCGTCGCCGGCACCATCGACGTTGCGCTCACGGACGCCGAACTTGCCGCACGCCGCGCCGCGTGGCGGCCGCGCCAGACCGCCTACCAATCGGGCGCGCTGTGGAAATACGCGCAATTGGTGGGCCCGGCGCATCTCGGCGCGCTCACCCATCCCGGCGCCGCGGCCGAGACCGAGAGCTACGCCGATCAGTAAGAAAGGAGGCTTGTTCTTTTTTGAAAAAAAGAACCAAAAAACTTTTCCCGTCGGGCCGTGCCTTCGGCATCGCTGCGCAGGATAAAAGTCTTTTTGCTTCTTTTTCTTCAGAAAAAGAAGTTCTTTCGCTTGGCGTTGTTTAGGAAACCCCAAGAGGCACTTTCATGGCTCTTAAAAATCTTCGCTCGGCCGGAAACAAGAACCATGGTCTTTTTGTGGATTTCCTAGCCGACGACGGCAATACACCAATTCTGGAAAAGAATTTGCAACGAAAATTTATATATTCTTTGAGGTAGGCCGCGATGTCCCGTATCGCCTATGTCAATGGCCGCTATCTGCCGCATCGCGAGGCGTGTGTTCACGTCGAGGATCGCGGCTATCAGTTCGCCGACGGCGTCTATGAGGTGATCGCGGTGGCGGGTGGCCGGCTGCTCGATGCCGAGCTGCATTTTGCGCGGCTGGAGCGCTCGCTCGGCGAAATCCGCATCAACCTGCCGTGCACGCGCGCGGCCCTCGGTGTCGTGCTCGGCGAAATGGTCCGGCGCAACCGGGTGAGCGATGGCCTCGTCTATCTCCAGATCACGCGCGGCGTGGCGCGGCGCGACCATCGCTTGCCGCCCGCCACGCTCCGCCCGAGCCTCGTTGTCACGGCGCGCCAGGGGGCGGGTTTCCCGTCCGACCCCGATACTTGGGCGGTCGCCGCCATCACCTGGCCCGATCAGCGCTGGGCGCGCTGCGATATCAAGACGATCGGGCTTCTGCCCAATGTTCTGGCGCGCGAGGCGGCGCGCGCGGCGGGCGCCTATGAGGCGGTGCTGGTGGATGAAGCGGGCGCGGTGACCGAGGGAGCGGCGGCGAATGTCTGGATCGTCGATGCCGCGGGCATCCTCCGCACCCGCCCGCTCGACCACGCCATCCTGCCCGGCTGCACCCGCGCGGCGCTCCGCGGTCTGCTCGCCCAAGCCGGGATCGGCCTCGAGGAGCGCGGCTTCTCGCTCGCCGAGCTGCGCGCCGCACGGGAGATTTTTCTCACCAGCGCCACCAGCTTTGTCCGCCCCGTCACCCGCCTCGATGGCGCCCCGGTGGGCGATGGCGCGGTGGGCGCGATCACGCGGCGGCTTTTTGCCCTCTTCGCGCGCCATGTCCGGGGGCAGCGTGACAACGCCCCCTGAGCGCCCGGCCATTCTGCTCTATGACTGGGACAATACCCTGGTCGATGGCTGGGCGGCGATCACCGCGGCGCTGAACGCGACTTTTGCGGCTTTCGCCCGGCCGCTTTGGACGCCGGCCGAGACGCGCGCGCGGGTACGGGTCTCGCTCGGGGAAAGTTTTCCCGCGATGTTCGGGGCGGAGTGGGAAAAGGCCCGCGATATTTTCTACACGACGCTCGCGGGCGGGCATCTCGCCGCCCTGACGCCGATGCCGGGGGCGGCGGCGCTGCTCGCGGCGGGCGCCGCCTGGCCGCAAGGGGTGGTCTCGAACAAGGCCGGGGTGTTCCTCCGCGCCGAGGTCGCGCATCTCGGCTGGGGCGACTACTTCCGCGCGGTCGTTGGCGCCGGCGATGCCGCCTCCGACAAGCCCGACCCGGCGCCGCTCCATCTCGCGCTCGCCCGGATGGGCGCGCGCGCGCGACGGGCGGTGTGGTATATCGGCGATACCGCGCTCGATATGCAGGCGGCGCGCGCCGCCGGCTGCACCGCCGTTCTCCTCGGCGATGCCGGGCATGATGGCGGCATCGCCCGCGCCGCGCCTGATCGCCAGTTCGCCGACGGCCATGCGCTCGCCGCGTATCTGGCAGCCGCCGCTTGAGTCTTCTGTTGTCGCGGCGGGTGGCGATGCTACATAAGGGCGTTGCGGGGTGAAGTCGGGACGGCGCTCTGGTACCAAGGGGTCGCCGCGACCAAAAACACGAAGAAGGATCATGACGTGGCCAACGAGAAATCGCAAAACGTTCAGGACGTTTTTCTGAACCATGTGCGCAAGAACAAGACCCCGGTGACCGTGTTCCTGGTCAATGGCGTCAAGCTCCAGGGCATCATCACCTGGTTCGACAATTTCTCGGTGCTGCTGCGCCGGGACGGCCACACCCAGCTCGTCTACAAGCACGCGATCAGCACCGTGATGCCGAGCGGGCCCATCCAGCTTTTCGATGGCCCACGTCCCGAGACGCCGGCGGTTTCGAGCACAACCCTGACGGCTGGTGGTGGCTGACAAGCCGCCGCGCGCTGCCGTCATTCTCCCCTGGAGCCGGGCGGATCAGCAGGTGACCTCCCGCGCCGCCGAGGCGCGGCTGACCGAGGCAATGAGCCTGGCCGCCTCGATCGGCCTGGTGGTCGTGCATTCCGCCATCCTGCCCCTCCGCCAGCCGCGCCCCGCGACCCTGCTCGGCCCCGGCCAGATCGAACTCGTCGCCCATGCCATCGCCGGGCAGTCGGTTACGGTGATCATCGTCGATACTGAACTCAGCCCGGTGCAGCAGCGCAATCTGGAGCGCGCCTGGGGCTGCAAGGTGATCGACCGCACCGGCCTGATCCTCGATATTTTCGGCGAGCGCGCGGCGACCCGCGAGGGTGCGTTACAGGTCGAACTCGCCCATCTCGAATATCAGCGGAGCCGCCTCGTCCGCTCCTGGACCCATCTTGAGCGCCAGCGCGGCGGCTTCGGCTTTCTTGGCGGGCCGGGCGAGACCCAGATCGAGGCCGACCGCCGTCTGATCGGCGAGCGCATCGTGCGGCTGAAGCGTGATCTCGAACAGGTGCGCCGCACCCGCGGCCTGCACCGCGCGGCGCGCAAGCGCGTGCCGTTTCCGCTGGTCGCCCTGGTGGGCTACACCAATGCCGGCAAATCGACCCTGTTCAACGCCATGACCGGGGCCGCGGTCGAGGCGCGGGATCAACTTTTCGCGACCCTCGACCCGACCATGCGGGCGCTCAGGCTGCCCTCGGGCCGGCGGGTGATCCTTTCCGACACGGTGGGTTTCATCAGCGATCTGCCGACCGAGCTGGTCGCCGCCTTCCGCGCCACGCTCGAAGAGGTCGCGGGGGCCGATGTCATTCTCCATGTCCGCGACGCGGCGCATCCTGACACGCTGGCCCAGCGCGCCGATGTGCTCGCCGTGCTCGCCGGCATGGCCGCAGATGGCATGCTGGAGGCGGATTGGCCGAGCCGCATGATCGAGGTCCATAACAAGGCCGATCTCATGGGTGGGACGACGATGGTGCCGCTCCGCGACGGCGGGATCGCGGTCTCGGCGATGACCGGGGAGGGTCTGGATCGCTTGCAGGCGGCGATCGACGCGCGCATCGCAGCTGGCATGGAAGAGGTGGAGTACGCCTTGCCGTCCGCCGACGGCGCCCGCCTCGCCTGGCTCTACCAGCACGGCGAGGTGATCCTGCGCGAGGACGCCGAGCGCACGATCCGGCTGCGCGTGCGCCTGCTGCCGGCGGATCGCGCGCGTTTCGACGGTCTGGCATGAGCTTCTCCCACGCCGACCTCGCCGCCCTCGCCGCGCTGCTGCGCGAAGCCGCGCGGGCCGAGATCATGCCGCGCTTTCGCCGTCTCGGGCCGGCCGCGATACGGCACAAATCGGGCCCGCTCGATCTCGTGACCGACGCCGACGAAGCGGCCGAGGCGATGATCACGGCGGCGCTGCGGCGACGCTTTCCCGGCGCGCTGGTGGTGGGCGAGGAGGCGGTGGCCCAGGATCCGGGCCTGCTCCACGGCCTCGCCGGCGCCGATCTCGCCTTCGTCGTCGATCCGGTGGACGGCACTGCGAATTTCGCCGCCGGCCTGCCGCTTTTTGGCGTCATGGCGGCGGCGATCCAGCGCGGCGAGGTGGTGGCGGCGGCGATCCACGACCCGCTCGGTGACGACACGGCGCTGGCGCTCCGCGGTGAAGGGGCGTGGATGGAGAGCGCCGAAGGGGCACGCCGCGATCTCCGGGTCACGGCGGCGCGGCCGGTGGCGCGGATGGCCGGCACGGTCTCCTGGCGCTATCTCCCCGCGCCGTTGCGCCAGCGCGTCTGCGGCCGTCTGCCGCTGCTCGGCGCCGCCTGGGATTTCCGCTGCGCCGCCCATGAATACCGCCTGCTCGCCGACGGGCAGTGCGATTTCCTGGTGTTCAACCGCCTGATGCCCTGGGATCACGCGCCGGGCTGGCTGCTGCATCGCGAGGCCGGCGGCTATAGCGCCAGTTTCGCCGGCGCGCCCTATCGCGTCGATGTCATGGAGGGCGGCCTGATCTGCGCCCCCGATCGCGCGAGCTACGCGGCCCTGCGCGCCGCCTTGCTGGACTGAATTTGCAAAAGACTGCCCTCGCCCCCCCCGGGCGCCCCCTAGATCGCGCCGATCAGCCCATAGACGATATCGTGGATCTGCTGGCGCGTGATGTGGTCGGCGGGATAGAGGTTGAAGGTGACACTCTCGGCGATCGGGGTTGGCGATTTGTTGAGGAAATGCACCACCAGCTTGGCCGATTGCATTTTGGCGATATCGACGGTTTTGGGCAGGGCGAAATAGAGATAGCCGCTGCGCACCGAGCCCAGGACAAGGTTGAGATTGCTGCCCAGCCCCTGATTGATGAGATCGCGCCCGAAAGCGTCATCGCCCGGCTTGGGCTGGGAAAACGGCGAGGGCAGGGCATAGACGATATCGCCGAGGCCGAGCGTCACGATGGTGAACAGCAATTCGCCGATGCCGAGGACGGTCGCGGCGACGGCGGCATAGGGCTGGTGCGCCTGCCAGGCGATGTCATAGGCCTCGCCGGGCGAGATCGCGCGATATTGCACGTCGTTGATGCTAACATAGGCGGAATCGATCAGCACGTCGGTCGGCACCTTGTCGGAGGATTCGAGATCGAGCCGGACGATCAGCACGTGTTTGCGCCAGAGGCCGTTATGGCCGAAAACGCCATGCACGGATTCCGGCGAGTTGAAGAAATAGGCCGCGACCTGGATCGCGGTGCCCGGCACGGCGGTGCCGTTCGCCACTTTCGCCGGCGAGACCATGGCGATCGGCTGCGGCGTATAGGTGTCGGAAATACCGCAGGCGCTGAGCAGCGCGACACCGGCGAGCGCGGCCGCGAGGGCACGGCGGCGGCGGATCATCGCGCCCGCTGGTCGGGATCGCGCCGGCTGGTCGGGATGCGCGGGCGGGCGGTCAGCCGGCCCGCGACGCCAGCGGCGATGCCGGGCCCGCTGATCTCCCCCCATGTTACGCAGCGCCTCATCATCGGTTCTGCCTATGCGGACGAGGCGAGTTTGACAAGCCGGGGAGGGCGCGTTTATCACCCGCGTCATTGCCGGGAACGTGGACGCTGCCTTCGCGCGGCGCCCCGCTGCTGCGCTCGAAGGCGCCGCAGCCTACCGGTGCAACAATCGCCGCCATGCGGCGGCCGCGTAGGAAAAACCATGACCAAGCGCCTCGAAAGCAAGTACAAGATCAATCGCCGCCTCGGCGTCAATCTCTGGGGACGGCCGAAATCGCCCCTCAGCAAGCGCGACTACGGCCCCGGCCAGCACGGCCAGCGGCGCAAGAAGCCAAGCGATTTCAGCGTCCAGTTGATGGCCAAGCAGAAGCTCAAGGGCTATTACGGCAATATCGGCGAAAAGCAGTTCCGTAAATATTATGACGAAGCGGTGCGTCGCAAAGGCGATACTGGCGAGAATTTGATCGAACTTCTGGAGCGCCGGCTCGACGCCGTGATCTACCGCCTCAAATTCGCCATCACGCCGTTTGCCGCGCGGCAATTCGTCTCGCACGGCCATGTCGTGGTGAATGGCAAACGGGTCAACATCCCCTCCTATCTCGTGCGCGACAGCGACGTGATCGAGGTGCGGGAGAAATCGAAGCAGCTCGCCATGGTGCTCGATGCGACGCAAAGCGCCGAGCGCGACGTGCCGGAATTCCTCGAGGTCGATCACCGCGCCATGCGCGGGCGCTTCGTGCGGGCGCCGAAATTCGCCGAGGTGCCCTATCCGGTGCAGATGGAGCCGCATCTCGTCGTCGAATATTATTCGCGCTGAGCGGCGGGCGGCGAGGATGGACAAGCGGATGGTGGTGGTCACCGGCGGCGGGCGCGGCATCGGCGCGGCCGTGTGCCGCCGGCTCGCCGCCACCGGCCATCCCGTCGCGGTGAATTACGGCCATGACCGCGAAGCCGCCGAGAGCGTGGCCCGCGAGATCATCGCCGGCGGCGGCCGGGCCGTGGCGATCGGCGCCGACATGGCCATCGAGGCCGATATCGTCCGCCTGTTCCGCGAGGCGGAGAGCACGCTGGGTGCGCTCGGCGGCCTCGTCAACAATGCTGGCGTCACCGGGCCGATCGCGCGCGTCGAGGCGATCACCGCCGAGATTCTGGCCCCCGTGCTCGCGATCAACGTCACCGGGGTCTTCCTCGCCGCGCGCGAGGCCATCCGGCGGCTTTCCACAAAACATGGCGGGGCGGGGGGCGCGATCGTCAACATCTCCTCGCGCGCCGCCGGATTGGGCGGCGCGGGCGAATGGGTGCACTACGCGGCGAGCAAGGGCGCGGTCGAGACCTTCACCCTGGGCCTCGCCCGCGAGGTGGCGGCGGAGGGCATCCGGGTCAACGCCATCTCGCCCGGCCTGATCGATACCGAAATCCACGCCCGCGCCGGCCTGCCGGACCGAGTGGCGCGGCTCGCCCCGGGCGTGCCGCTGGCGCGCGCCGGCTCGGCCGCCGAAGTTGCCGAGGCGGTGGCGTTTTTGCTCTCGGAGGCCGCCTCCTACATCACCGGGGCGATTTTGCCGGTTTCTGGCGGACGCTGAACATGGATCTCGCCGCCGAGGTGGCGCGGCGACGGAGCTTCGCCATCATCTCCCATCCCGATGCCGGCAAAACGACGCTCACCGAGCAGATCCTCAAAGCCGGCGGCGCCATCCAGCTCGCCGGCCAGGTGCGCGCCAAGGGCGAGCGCCGGCGCACCCGCTCGGACTGGATGGCGATCGAGCAGGCGCGCGGCATTTCGGTCGTCACCTCGGTGATGACCTTCGAGCATGATGGCATCGTCTTCAACCTGCTCGACACCCCCGGCCACGAGGATTTTTCCGAGGACACCTACCGCACGCTCACCGCCGTCGATTGCGCGGTGATGGTGATCGACGCCGCCCGCGGCATCGAGGCGCGCACCCGGAAACTGTTCGAGATCTGCCGCCTGCGCGATATCCCGATCCTCACCTTCATCAACAAGATGGACCGCGAAAGCCGCGACCCGTTCGATCTGCTCGAGGAAATTTCCAACACGCTCGCCCTCGATACCGCGCCGCTCGCCTGGCCGGTCGGGCGGGCGGCGGGGTTTGCCGGCACGTTTGATTTGCGCACCGATAGGTTCGCGCTCGTCGAGCCGCTCGGCCCCGATGACCCGCGCCGCTCAGCCTTGGCCGAGGAAGTGGCCCTCGCGCGGGCCGGGCTCGCGGAATTCTCGCCAGCCGATTTCCGTGCCGGCCATCTGACGCCGGTGCTGTTCGGCGCGGCGATCAAGGGCATCGGGGTTGCCGATCTGCTGGCGACGCTCGCCGCCCATGGCCCGCCGCCGCGGGCGCAAAAGGCCGTGACGCGCGTCGTGGCGGCGACCGAGCCCGCGCTCACCGCGCTGGTTTTCAAGATCCAGGCGAACATGGACCCCAACCACCGCGACCGCATCGCGTTCGCCCGCATCTGTTCGGGCCGGCTGGTGCGCGGGATGCGGCTTCGCGAAGTGCGCTCGGGGAAAACCATTCCGCTCACCGCGCCGCAATTCTTCTTCGCCCGCGAGCGGGCCTTGGTCGAGGAGGCTTATGCCGGCGATGTCGTCGGCATTCCGAGCCATGGTGGCTTGCGCATCGGCGATACGCTCACCGCGGGCGAGGCCTTGCGTTTTACCGGGGTGCCGGCGTTCGCTCCGGAAATTCTCCGCCGCGTGCGGCTCGAGGATGCGCTGAAAGCGAAGAAGCTGCGCCAGGCGCTGCCAGAACTCGCGGAAGAAGGCGTGGTGCAACTGTTTCGCCCGCGCGATGGCAGCCCGCCCTTGGTCGGCGTCGTCGGCGCCTTGCAGCTCGATGTGTTGCAGGCGCGTTTGCTGGCGGAATATGGCGTCGCCATCGGCTTCGACACGCCGCCTTTCGCCCTCGCCCGCTGGATCACCGGGCCGGGCCCGGCGCTTGCCGCCTTCATCGCCCGCGAGCCCGGCGCGATCGCCGAGGATGTTGATGGCGACCCGGTATTTCTCGCGACCTCCGCCTTCATGCTGCGCCGGACCATCGAACACACCCCCGCTCTCGCATTCCACGATCTCAAGGACACCGGCGTAAGCGCCTCGGCGCTCGGCTAGCCCCGCCTTCGGCGAGGGATATGTGGAGAATTTATCGAATCAAAATTAAGGCCAGGGCTTCGCCCCAGACCCGCATCATGGGAAGGATTGCAAAGCCTCCGCCTTTGCTCGGGTCGAGGGGTGAAACCCCTCGCCTTAGCTTTACTTCTACCGCAGCGCCGCGTTGAGTTTTTCGAGCGCGGCGGCGCCGGGAACGAGGGCTGCGTCATCGAGCGCGTTGAGCGGCGTCGCGACCGTGTTGAGATGCTGGTGCAGATCGCGTGGCTCGGGATCGACATAGAGCAGGCCGGTGACGATCTCGCCGGCGGCGTGGTGGCGCTGCATGTGGTCCATCGCCGCCACCCGGTCGTGCAGGTCGTAATCGTCGGCGAGCTTGCGCAGACGGAGCCAAGTGCCGTCGTGTTGCTGCACCATTTCCACCGTGCCGGGCGCGTAATCGACGGTGATCTCAGGCCGGCTCTCGATGACGTCGAGGCGATTGACCACCTCGTTATGCTCGCGCACGAAATCGTAGCTTTTCGTCGAGCCTTCGTGGTTGTTGAAGGCGACGCAGGGCGAGATGCAGTCGATGAAGGCCGCGCCTTCGTGTTTGATCGCCGCCTCGATCAGCGGCACGAGCTGTGCCTTGTCGCCGGAGAAGCTGCGCGCGACGAAGGTCGCGCCGAGTTGCAGCGCGATGCCGACGAGATCGATCGGTTCATCGGTATTGATCACGCCGCGTTTCGATTTGGCGCCGCGATCGGCGGTGGCGGAGAACTGGCCCTTGGTGAGACCATAGACGCCATTATTCTCGACGATATAGACCATGTTGACGCCGCGCCGGATGGCGTGGGCGAACTGGCCGATGCCGATCGAGGCGGAATCGCCATCGCCAGAAACCCCAAGATAGATCAGGCTGCGATTGGCGAGATTGGCCCCGGTCAGTACCGAGGGCATGCGCCCATGCACCGAATTGAAACCGTGCGAGGCGCCGAGGAAATAGGTCGGCGTTTTCGACGAGCAGCCGATCCCGGAGAGCTTGGCGATGCGGTGCGGCGGCAGATCGAGCGTGAAGCAGGCGCGCACGATCGCGGCACTGATCGAATCGTGGCCGCAGCCGGCGCAGAGCGTCGAGATCGCCCCCTCATAGTCGCGCCGCGTGTAGCCGAGCGCGTTCCGCGCGAGCCCGGGGTGAGAAAGTTTCGGCTTGGGCAGGAATGTCATGGGGCTTCCTCGGGCAGGGGCGCGGGGGCGAGTGTCGCGGCGATGGCGGCGGCGATGAAACGGGCGGTGATCGGCGTGCCATCGAAATGGACAAGGCGGATCAGTTTCGCGGGGTCAATTTCGAGTTCATTGATCAAAAGCGTGCGCATCTGGCCATCGCGATTCTGCTCGACGACGAAGACCTGCTGGTGCTCGGCGATGAAGCGCGCGACATCGTCGTGAAACGGGAAGCCGCGCAGCCGCAAAAGATCGAGCGGCAGCGCGCGCGCGGCGAGCAGGAGAACCGCCTCGTCCATCGCCGGGCTGGTCGAGCCGAAATAGATCGCGCCAAACCGCGCCGGCGCGGGGGCCGGGCGGGCGATCGGCCGTGGCACCATCTGCCTTGCCGTCGCGTGCTTGCGCAGCAGACGCTGCATGTTGTCGGCATAGGCAGCGCCGTCCTCGGTGTAGCGGGCGTAGCGGTCTTTCGAGGTGCCGCGGGTGAAAAACGCGCCGCGCGTGGGATGCGTGCCGGGATAGGTGCGATAGGGAATCCCGTCGCCGTCGACATCGAGATAGCGGCCGAACTCCCTCCCCGCGTCGAGATCGGCCGCGGTCATGACCTTGCCGCGATCCATCCGCTTCGTATCGTCCCAGGCGAAGGGCTGGCAGAGCCGCTCGTTCATGCCGATATCGAGATCGAGCATGACAAAGATCGGCGTCTGCAAGCGATCCGCGAGATCAAAGGCGAGCGCCGCCATGGTGAAACACTCATGCGGATCCTCGGGGAACAGCAGGACGTGCTTGGTGTCGCCGTGCGAGGCATAGGCGCAGGCGAGGATGTCGCATTGCTGCGTGCGCGTCGGCATGCCGGTCGAGGGGCCGGCGCGCTGGACATCGAAAATCACCGCCGGGATCTCGGCGAAATAGGCGAGGCCCAGGAATTCCTGCATCAGGGAGATGCCCGGCCCGGAGGTCGCGGTGAAGGCGCGCGCGCCGTTCCAGGCGGCGCCGATCACCATGCCGATGGAGGCGAGTTCGTCCTCGGCCTGAACGACGGCGAAGCGATGCTGCCCGGTCGCCTGATCGATACGGAAGCGGTGGCAGTAGCGCATGAACGCCTCGGCGAGCGAGGACGAGGGGGTGATCGGATACCACGCCGCGACGGTCGCCCCGCCATAGAGCGCACCGAGCGCGGCGGCGGCGTTGCCGTCGATCGCGATGCGATCGCCGACCGCGGCGGCCCGGCGCACGCGAAGCCCGATCGGGCAGGGAAGCTGCGCGCGGGCATACTCCCAGCCCATGCGCAGCGCCGCGATATTGGGCGCGATCAGCTTGTCCTTGCCGCGGAATTGTTCGGCGAGCAGCGTCTCGGTGATCGCCGGATCGATATCGAGGAGCGCCACCAGCGCGCCGACATAGATGATGTTTTTCAGCAATTGCCGCTCACGCGGATCGCTATAGGCGCGGTTGCAGAGTTCGGTTAGCGGCATGCCGAGCACCACGATATCGTCGCGGAATTTCGTCGCCGGCAGCGGCTTGGTGGAATCATAGAACAGATAGCCGCCGGGCTCGATCGCGCTGATGTCCTGGTCCCAGGTCTGCGGATTCATCGCCACCATCAGATCGACGCCGCCGCGCGCGCCGAGATGGCCGGCCTCCGAGACCCGCACCTCGTACCAGGTCGGCAGGCCCTGGATGTTGGAGGGAAAAATATTGCGCGGCGCCACCGGCACGCCCATGCGCAGGATCGATTTGCCGAACAGCGCATTGGCCGAAGCCGAGCCCGAGCCGTTGACATTGGCGAAGGTAACGACGAAATCATTGACCCGTTGCAGGCCCGCGATCTCGCTCAGCGTTTGCAGCATGCTTGCCCCGCCCTTGCCATGTCGTAAAGAAAACGCTGCATGTCCCACGCGCCCGTGGGGCAGCGCTCGGCGCAGAGGCCGCAATGCAGGCAGACATCCTCATCCTTGGCCATCACCCGCCCGGTCTTCAGCGCGCCGGAGACATAGAGCGCCTGCGCCGGATTATGCGCCGGGACGTTGAGCCGCGCGCGTAGCTCGGCCTCCTCGCCGTTCGGGACAAAATTGATGCAGTCCACCGGACAGATATCGACGCAGGCGTCACACTCGATGCAGAGCCGGTCGGTGAACACCGTCTGGACATCGCAGTTGAGGCAGCGCTCGGCTTCCTTGAAGGCGAGGCGGTCATCGTAGCCGAGTTCGACTTCCACCGTGAGATCGGCGAGCGCCAGCTCCTTCGCCTCGTGCGGCACGGCATAGCGGCGATCGAGCGTCACGTCGTTGTCGTAGCTCCACTCATGGATGCCCATTTTCTGTGACACCAGCGAAACCATCGGCGGCGGCCGCGCGTGAATATCAGCGCCCCGGCAGGCGAGATCGATGGAGATCGCCGCCTGATGCCCATGCGCCACCGCCCAGATGATGTTTTTCGGCCCGAACGCGGCATCGCCGCCGAAGAACACCCGGGGATGGGTGGAGGCGAGCGTGGTTTTATCGACCACCGGCATATTGCGGGCGTCGAAATCGAGGCCGATATCGCGCTCGATCCAGGGAAAGGCGTTTTCTTGCCCGACCGCGATGAGCACGTCATCGCAGGGAAAATATTGCTCTGGCTCGCCCGTCGGGACGATCTGGCGGCGGCCTTGCGCATCGATCGTGGCCTGCGTTTTTTCGAACACCACCCCGCTGAGCCGGCCCTGCGTGAGGGTGAACGCCTTGGGCGCCAGCCAGTTGAGGATGGGGATGTCTTCGCGCATCGCGTCGGCTTTTTCCCAAGGCGAGGCCTTCATCTCGGCGAAACCCGAGCGCACGATCACCTTGACGTCGGTGCCGCCGAGGCGGCGCGCGGTGCGGCAGCAATCCATCGCCGTGTTGCCGCCGCCGAGCACGATGACGCGCTTGCCGATGGTCTCGACATGGCCGAAGGAGACCGAGGAGAGCCAATCGATGCCGATATGGATGTTGGCCGCCGCGGCCGCGCGGCCGGGGATGGCGAGATCGCGCCCGCGCGGGGCGCCGGTGCCGATGAAGATCGCGTCAAAGGGCTGATCGAGCAGCGCCTTGAGGCTGTCCACGCGCTGCCCGAGGCGCATCTCGATCCCGAGATCGACGATATAGCCCACTTCCTCGTCGATCACGCTCTCGGGCAGGCGGAAATGCGGGATCTGGCTGCGGATCATGCCGCCGGCGCGCCGTTCGGCATCGAAAAGAACGCAGCGATAGCCGAGCGGCGCGAGATCGCGCGCCACCGTCAGCGCCGCGGGCCCGGCGCCAATCAGCGCAATGGTCTTGCCGTTGGGCCGCGCCGGGACGGGCAGACGGGCGCGAATATCGCCCTTGTAGTCGGCGGCGACGCGCTTCAGCCGGCAGATCGCGACCGGTTCTTCCTCGACGCGGCCGCGCCGGCAGGCGGGCTCGCAGGGCCGATCACAGGTGCGGCCGAGGATGCCGGGGAAAACATTGGAATACCAGTTGATCATATAGGCGTCGGCATAGCGCCGCGCGGCAATAAGCCGGATGTATTCCGGTACCGGTGTATGCGCGGGGCAGGCCCATTGGCAATCCACGACCTTGTGGAAATACTCGGGATCGTGGATGTTGGTGGGGTGCAAGCCCGGTTTCTCCCTGTTCCGACGACCCGCCATCACGGCTTGGCGGCCGCCTGGTGGCCCTTTTCAATCAAGCACATCTATCATTCTAGAGGATTTTCGCATCGACGGCGAGGGGCTGCCGGCAGCGAGCCATGTCAATTTCGCGGGGTCGGGTAGGCGGGCGCGGGGGGCACGGCGCAAGCGCGGATCAGGATGTGGGGGGTCTCGGGCCACCGGCCCCAGCGGGTCGCGGGCAGAGCACGCGCCTTGGTTTCCTTCCCTCACGCCGTGCGCACGATCAACGCATCGACCGCGACGATCCGCTCGGCGCCGCAGATCAGCGGGTTGATATCGACTTCTTGCAGCGTCTCGGCGTGATCGGCGATGAATTCCGAGAAGCGGGCGATGATTTCGGCGAGTTTCGCGCGATCCACCTTCGGGCCGCCGCGAAAGCCGTCGAGCAGGCGGGCGCCGCGCAGCCGGCCCAGCATCGTCCGCGCCTGATCCACTGAAACCGGCGCGAGATCGACCACGCGATCGCGCAGCACCTCGACGAAAATGCCGCCCAGCCCCACCACCACCAGCGGCCCGAAGAGCGGATCGATGCGTGAGCCGAGGATCAGCTCAAGCCCCTCGCCCGCCATCGGCTGCACCAGCACGCCGCGCACGCGCGCGCCGTGGCGCGCGGCATTGGCCATCACCTGGGCAAATGCCGCGCGCACCGCATCCGGCGTCGCGAGGCCAAGGCGAATGACCCCGGCCTCGGTCTTGTGCGGCAGATCGGGCGAGTCCACCTTGATCGCGACCGGAAAGCCCAGCCGCGCCGCCGCCCGGGCTGCCCCCTCGGCGTCCTCGACCAAGGCCTCGCCGACCACCGGCAGGCCGTAGCGCGCGAGCAGCGCCTTGGCCACGCGCTCGCCGATCACCTTGTCCGCGCCCCCCTTATCCACGCCCACCTTGTCCATGCCGGCAAGGTCCCGGGCCACCGCGGCGCGGGCGGCAGCCTCCACGAGCGGCGTTGCCGGGCCGGCAGGGGGTGTCGCGGCGCGGGCGAACCAGGTGGCGAGCGTCGCGAAGCAGCGATCGGTCGAGCGGAACAGCGCGGTATGCGCGTCTTCCTCGGCCACGCTCGCGCCCGGCCCTTCGAGATGCTCGTTCACCCAGATGGTGACGGCGAATTTTCCCGCCGCCGCGGCGAGCGCGCTGAAGGCCTGGATGCGATCGGCCACCGGCGGATAGGCATAGACGGTGGGCACCACGAGCGCGGCATAGGCGGGATCGGCGAGCAGGGCGGCGGCGCAGGCTTTCAGGCTTTCGGGATCGGTCAGCACTTGCGCGGTGACATCGCAGGGGTTGCGCGGCGAGCCGAATTCCGGGATGCGGGTTTGCAGCACGGCGCGGGTTTCTGGCCCCGGCTGCGGCAGGGCGACGCCGTGGATTTCCGCTTTGTCGGCCGCCATGATCGCCGAGCCGCCGGAAGCCGAGACCACGGCGACGCCCGGCCCTTTGGGCGCCGGCGCCTTGGCGAAAAACGCCGCCGTCTCCATCAACGCCTCGAACTGATCGACGACGACGATGCCGGCGCGCGCGAACGCGGCGCGATAGGCGTCCTCGGCGCCGGCGAGCGAGCCGGTATGCGACATCGCCGCCCGCGCCCCGCTTTCGCCGACGGCGATTTTGTGCACCACCACCACCTTGCCGTGCGCCCGCGCAATCTCGGCCGCCGCCAGCAGTCGCTTCGGCTCGGCCATGCCCTCGAACAGACAGGCGATGGCCCGGCACGCCGGATCGAGGGCGAGATAGGCGACGTAATCCGCCATATCGACATCCGCCGAATTGCCCGAGGTCAGCACATGGCTGACCGCGGCGCCGTGTTCGGTGGCGAGCGCCAGGGCAAAGCCGAGCGCGCCGGATTGGCTGATGACGCCGATCGCATGCGGGCGCACCCGCGCCTGCTTGGGCACGGCGGAAAAAGTGATGGCGGCGCCGGTGAGGTAGTTGACGAGGCCGATGCAGTTCGGCCCGACGATCGGCATGCCGCTCTCACGCGCGATCGCCACCAGCCGGGCCTGTTCGGCAATGCGATCCGCGGCCCCGATCTCGGCATAGCCGGAGGCGAAAATGATCGCGCCGCCGACGCCCAGGCGGGCGGCTTCCCGCACCACCGGCTCGACCGCCTCCCGCGCCACCGTCAGCACCGCGCAATCGGGCACCTCCGGCAGCGCCGCGAGCGCGGGGTAGCAGGGCTGCTCGCCAATCCGCTCATAGCGGGCATTGACCAGATGCAGCCGGCCGCGAAATCCCGCCATATTGGCCGCGACCCGTGCCCCGAAAGCGCCGGCACGGGTGGTGGCGCCGATCAGGGCCACACTCTGGGGGTCGAGCAGCCGGCGCAGTTGGGCGTGGGTATAGAGCGGGCGGGGCGCGCTGGTCATGGGCGGATGTTTCCTCGGCGGTTTCCTCGCCCCACCATAGGCGGGGGCGGCAGGGTCGTTCAATCGCCCGCAAAACCCCGCGCCCCCGACAAGGCGCTTGCGCCGAAGCGCCGATTGCCCGATGATCACGTTATGTTCTCACATCGCGCCCCCGGTTTCGCCGCCAAACGCACCGCCATCCGCCTCGCGGCAACCCGGCTCTTCGCCGAACTCGGCTACCAGCGCGCCTCGATCCTGCGCCTGGCGCAGAGCCTCGGCATCACCGCGAACGGGGTGACGAATTATTTCTATCGCAAGGAGGATGTGCTCTTCGCCATTCTGGAAGCCCATCTTTCCGATCTGCTGGCCGCCTTGGAATGCGCCGAGCCGGCGTCCGCGCCGGCGCGCGACCGGCTCGCCGCGCTCGCCCGCGCCTATATGGAGTTCATCGGCGGCGCCGGCGCCGATGGCCACCGCCTCTTGCAGGAAGCGGCGCGGTTTCTGCCGCCGGCGCGCCAGCAGGATCTGCGCGCCCGGCAGCGCTGGCTGCTCGAGATGTTCATCGCGCCGCTGATGGAGGTTGCGGGCGAAGGCGCGAGCCCGCTTGCGCTCTCGCTTTTGGCTTTGCTCAACGGCCAGGCGGCCTGGCTGCGCCCCGGGGGAGCGCTCGGGCGGGCGGACTATGCCGCCCTTGCCGTTTCCTGCGTGCTCGCCGGCGCTAGCGGCGGCTCAGCTCCGCCGCAGCCAGCCCCGGCGCCCGCCGCGCAGGGCCCACAGACCGAACAGCGCGGTGCCGAGCAGGCTGGCGCTGGCCGGCTCGGGAACAACGATATCACCGAACAGGCCCTGCTGCTGGTTGTCGATCCCGGCATTGAAGTAGAGCGCATCGGGATTTACCCCGGCGGGGCCGGCGGGATCGAATTCGAGCCCCCAGGTGAAGTCGTTTACCAGGGGCGCACCGTTCGCCCCCGCCAGCATACCGAGGAATGTCCCCGTGCGCGGGTCAAAAGCGTCGATCACGCCACTGCCAAATTGACCGACCAGGAGATCATTGCTGAATTGGCCGAAATTACCCGGCGCCATGGTGATGCCCCAGGGGACGTTGAGGGCACTATTTTGGGTGGCGAACCGGCTGATAAACTCCCCGTTGGGGCTGAAAGCGTCAATGATGCCATCGCCTGCGGCGATGACCGGCAAACCATTGCTCCCGACTTTCGAATAGAGAACGTAGATCGTATTGCCAACCGCCTGCACGTTATAGGGCGCGTAGCCGGCGGGCAGGTTGGGGTCGGTGAAGGTTCCGGGGAGCGTCGCGCTTTGGAAACTGCTATTGTAGACGTTGATCTTGCCGCTCGCGAAATTGGCGGCGTAGAGATAGGGGGTGCCATTGACGCTCGCTTGCGTGAGCCCGGTGAACACCGCGCCGGCTTGATGGAGGACGGTCTCGGCTTGGGTGAGCCCGCCTGGGGTTGATTGGTTCCATCCGGCGATGGTCCCTTGCAATGTCGCGAACAGGAACCGCGCCGGAGCGCTGCCGTTTGTCGTCGGAATATCAAAGGCGCTCGTGCTGTTCGCAACGATGCCGGTGGGCCCGGTCGGCGGAGCAGAGTTGTTGGTTGGCACGTTCACCGTGAGCGGCACCACGCTGCCAGCGCCGGTGATCAGTGAGGACGCGTTCGTCCCCTGGTCGGAGGCCCAGAACGGGCTGCCAGGAAGACTTGCCAGGCCCCAGGGATTGATCAGGGAAGGATCGGTGCTTACTGCGAGGCCCGGCACGCTGGAAACGAGATCGGTCTGCACGTAGTAGGCATTGGCCATGACAGGCATCATGGTCAACGCCGCGGCCAGCGCCCCGACAAGAAATTTTCCCGCACGAAACTGCACGGACGAACGCTCTCGCATATCATCCTCCTCCTGGTGTCTACCCTTACCTGTCCTCCTCAAGCGAATCGTGTGGATCGCGTGTTTTACAAGAGCCCGCGAAAAATTTTAGCCTCGCCGGGTGCGGCGGAAGGCCGCGAGGCCGGTGATCCCGCTCACCAGCAGCAGCAGCGAGGCGGGCTCGGGCACGGTCATGAGCAGGCCGTCGGTATTGCCGGCGGCATCGACATAGAAGCCGACGATCTGGCCCTGGTCGTTGATGCCGTTGAGGGTGGTCGTGCCGATCCCGTTGGGATCGTTGACCACCGACCAGGTATCGCTGGCGATATTGAGGATCAATCCCTCGGAGAGGCCGGAGGGCGTGGTCTCCACGCCGACGGCCTCGCCCTCGTTGTTCAGCCCGAGCAGCATGGTCGCGGTCGCGCCCGGCGCATCATACGTCGTGAAGACGCCGCCATTATCGAGGAAACCGTGGGTCACGTTGTTGGCGTCCACATAAAACCCGGCGAGCTGCCCGGCATTGTTGATCGCCGCGGTGGTCGTGCTCACGCCGAGCGGATCGTTGATCGAGGCCGAGAATGTTCCGCTGGCAATGTTATAGGTATAGCCATGGCTGTTGCCGGTGGCGCCGTTGTAGAAGCCCACCGCGACATTGTGGTCGTTGACGCCGAGGAGCTGATTCACCGACGGGGGCCCCGCCGGGGTGAGCGGATCGTTGACGTTGGTGAATCTGCCGCCGCTGTCCACGAAGCCAAAATTGCTGGTTCCCGCCGCGCTGTTTGACCAGAAGCCGACCGTGGTGCCGATATTGTTGATGCCGGTGACCTGGGTCTGCACCGAGGAGGGAAAATTCTCGGCTGTGAAATTGGCCTGCGCATAGGGCGGGGTGACGGTGTAGCCCTGATTGGGATGGCCCAGGGCGCCGCTGCCGAAATAGCCCGCAATGGTGCCCGAATTATTGATGCCGAGGAGCTGGTTGAAGGTGGGATCGGCGGTATTGTCGATGGTCTGGAACGTGTCGGCCCAAGCCATCGCCGGCGCCAGCACCGCTCCCGCGGTGAGAGTGATCAATGCGGCGGCGATGCCGCCTCGTTTGTGCTGCATCACGTGAACCTCCGGTTATCGTTTCAATGTCATATCGGGTACAAACCCGCCTGCCAGCCCGTTATGTGACTATAACGACCCAGACCGTTTTTGAAAAGGAATTTTTGATGACATGGCGGGATTAGCGCCCTGGCGTGGTGGCGATCGGGGCGCAGTTGGAGCGGCCGGAGGCGATGCAATCCTGGATACGCCCGGCATTGCCGAGCACACGCACGAGCCAGAGCCCGCCCGCGATCAGGGCGGCGATGATCAGAAGGGCCGCGAGCGTGCCGCGCCGGGAAGCGCCATCTTCCTCGTCATCGCCCTTCCTCGTCATCGCCTGCCATCACGCGGGGCGAACGCAACGGGATCCAAGGGCCGCCGGCCCTTGGCGGGTCGAGGGCAGCGCCCTCGTGCTGGTCCATTCATTACTTGACGGCATCAAAAAGCTGTTCGGCGAGGCTGGTGATGCGCTCGGCGGCGACCAGTTTCTCCCGCCACGCCAGCGGCAGGGCGGAGGCGCCCCAGATCGACCCGGCGATCTGCCCGGTGACGGCGGCGACGGTATCGGCGTCATGGCCAAGATTGGCGGCCATGATCAGTGCCGCGCGCGCATCCTCCGACCGCGCGACACACCAGAACGCCGCCTCCAGCGTATCGACGACATAGCCCGATGACCGGATTTGCGCGCGCTGCTTGTCGCGCCAGCGTCCCGCGGCGATCTGCGTCACCTCGGCGAGCCAGCCCGGCCGCGCCGGCTGCAACAGCGCCGCCTTGCCGGCGCCGCCGATCGCCGCCACCAGGACGCGGGCGAGCAGTTCACAGGCATCGAGGCAAGCTGGCGAGGCGTGGGTGGTACGGCTTTGCTCGCGCGCCGCGCGGGCGGCGCGTTCGGGCGAGCCGTGCCAGAAGATGGCGACCGGTGCGAGGCGCATGATGCTGCCGTTGCCGGCTTGCATCGGATCTTCCGAGCCGGCGAAGGGATCGCCGCTCTTGCGGTAGCGCTCGAGCGCGGCGCGCGTCGCATTGCCGATGTCGAAACAGCTTCCAGTTGAACTGTTCTCGCCTTTTTTCCACCAGCGCACGAAGCGCTCCATGAGGTCGCGCGGGTCGAAATCGCGCTTGGCGAGCAGCGATTCCGCGAGGCAGAGGGCCATCGCGGTATCGTCCGTCCACTCGCCGGGCTTGAGATGGAAGGGGCCGCCGCCGATGAGGTCGGTGACGGGCGGGCGCTGGTCGCGCTCCTGAAACTCCATCGGCACGCCGAGCGCATCGCCTGCCGCAAGCCCAAGCAGGCTACCGATAGCGCGATCGCGGCGCGGATCCATGGTCAATCTCCCGAAAGGCAGGCCTCAACACCGCGCGGCCGGTGCCTCGCCTGACCGCGCCGCGCGACCCCAGATATGCTCGGCCTGGGCGAGATTTTCCAGCCAGGTTTGCGGTATGGCAGACGCGCCCGAAATGACGCGCCCCAAAGACGCGTCCCAGATGACGCCCGAAGCCGGCCGCCGCGGCTGTCAGGCGGCGTCCTGGTGGGGGATCCCTTTCTCCTTGAGCAGGGTCGCGAGTTCGCCAGACTGGAACATTTCAGAAACGATATCGGAGCCGCCGACAAGCTCACCCTTGATATAGAGCTGCGGGATGGTCGGCCAGTTGGAGAATTGCTTGATGCCATCGCGCAACTCGGCGTCTTCCAGGACGTTGGCGGTGTGGAAGGGCACGTTCAGGTGCGAGAGGATCTGCACCACCCGGGCGGAGAAGCCGCATTGCGGGAACATCGCCGTGCCCTTCATGAACAGCATGACGGGATGCGCGTCGATCTCGGCCTGGATGCGCTCGAAGGTCGGGTTGGTCATGGGGAAAAAACTCCTTATTCGGGGGGCGCGGTTTGCAGCGCGAGGGCGTGCAGCTCACCGCCCATCCGCCCTCTGAGCGCGGCATAGACGATCTGGTGCTGCGCGACGCGCGAGAGGCCACGGAAACGTTCGCTCACCACGCTCGCCGCGTAATGATCGCCGTCGCCGGCGAGATCCTCGATGGTGACGCGCGCATCGGGAAGCGCCGCCTTGATCAGGGCCTCGATCTCGCTAATCGCCATTGCCATGCGTCGCACCTCTCACGCGTTGGGGCTGGCGGGCTCGTCCATGAAGGCGGGGAAAAACCGCTCATGCGCTTGCGCCAGGCTTGCCAGCGATATGGCGGCGCCCCCTGGCAGTGTCAAACCCTCGCCGCCGCTTTTGCCGAGCAGGCAAGCGGGGATGCCGGCGGTGGCGGCGCGGGCGAGGCAGGCGGCGCTGTCGGGCAGGGCGAGCAGGTAGCGCGCCTGATCCTCGCCGAACCAGAAGGCGTGCGCCGGAAGTTCGGGCGGCGCCGGATCGAGCGTCGCGCCGGTTTCGCCTGCCAGCGCCATCTCGGCCAGCGCCACCAAAAGCCCGCCATCGGCGAGGTCGTGGCAGGCGGCGACCCGACCGGCGAGGATTTCTCCCCGGACAAAATCGCCGTTGCGCCGCTCGGCCGCGAGGTCGACCGGCGGCGGCGCGCCCTCCTCGCGGCCGAGAATTTCGCGGAGCCAGAGACTCTGGCCGAGCCAGCCTTGCGTCGCCCCGATCAAAACGAGATCGAGCCCCGGCCTGAGCGCGATCCCGACCGCCTGGGCCGCGCGCTCGAGCACGCCCAAACCCCCGATCGTGGGCGTGGGCAGGATCGCGCGTCCCTCGGTCTCGTTATAGAGACTGACATTGCCGCTGACGACCGGGAAATCGAGCGCCCGGCAGGCTTCCGCCATGCCGGTGATGGCGGCGGCGAACTGGCCCATAATTTCCGGCTTTTCCGGATTGCCGAAATTGAGATTATCGGTGAGCGCGAGCGGCCGGGCACCGGTCGCGCTCAGATTGCGCCACGCCTCCGCGACCGCTTGGGCGCCGCCAGTGCGCGGATCGGCGGCGCAATAGCGCGGCGTGCAGTCGGTGGTGAGCGCGAGCGCGAGATCATGCCCCTCGATCCGCACCACCGCCGCATCCGCCGCGCCGGGCCGTTTCACCGTCTGGCCGCCGACGGTTGCGTCATATTGATCCCAGACCCAGGCGCGGGAACAAAGATCAGGGCAGGCGATGAGACGGAGCAGCGCCGCGCCGACGCCGATCGGATCGGCGAGCGCCGCCGGATCGAGCACCGGCGGCGGCTTGGTCTTCACAATCGGGCGGCGATAGAGCGGTGCCTGATCGGCCAAGGGGGCGAGCGAGATATCGGCCTCGATCCGTCCTTGATGGCGTACCACGATGCGCCCCGTGCCAGTGATTTCGCCGATGATGGCGAAATCCAGCTCCCATTTGCGGAAAATCGCCGCCGCCAGCGCCTCGCGCCCGGGGCGGAGCACGAACAGCATGCGCTCCTGGCTTTCCGAGAGCATCATCTCATAGGCGGTCATACCGGTCTCGCGCTGGGGCACCTGGTCGAGGTCGAGCGCGATCCCGACCCCGCCCTTGCCCGCCATCTCGACCGAGGAGCTGGTGAGCCCGGCGGCGCCCATGTCCTGGATCGCGATGATGGCGTCGGTCGCCATCAGTTCGAGACAGGCCTCGATCAGCAGTTTCTCGGTGAACGGATCGCCGACCTGCACCGTCGGGCGTTTTTCCTCGGCATCCTCGCCGAATTCGGCGCTCGCCATGGTCGCGCCGTGGATGCCATCGCGCCCGGTCTTGGCGCCGACATAGACCACTTTGTTGCCGATCCCGGCAGCCGCGCTGAGAAAAATGCGATCGGCCGGGGCGATCCCGACGGTCATCGCATTGACCAGCGGATTGCCATTATAAGCGGGATGAAAATTGACTTCGCCGCCGACGGTGGGAACGCCGACGCAATTGCCATAGCCGCCGATGCCCCGCACCACGCCATCGACGATGCGCTTGGTGGCGGGATGCGCGGGATCGCCGAAACGGAGCGCATTCAAATTGGCGATCGGGCGCGCGCCCATGGTGAAGACATCACGCAAAATACCACCCACCCCGGTCGCCGCCCCCTGATAGGGCTCGATGAAGCTCGGGTGGTTATGGCTCTCCATCTTGAACACCGCCGCCAAACCCTCGCCGATCGCAACCACCCCGGCGTTTTCGCCGGGCCCATGGATCACCCAGGATGCTGCGGTCGGCAATTCGCGGAGCCAAACGCGCGAGGATTTGTAGGAGCAATGCTCCGACCACATAACCGAGAATATGCCAAGCTCGGTCAAGCTCGGCACGCGCCCGAGAATGGCCAGAACGCGCGCATATTCCTCGGCGCTGAGCCCGAACTGGCGGGCGAGATCGGCGGAGATTTCGCTCATCGACAGTACCGCGGGAACCCAGGGATAGCGGTATAAGGACTCTTCTTTTTCTGAAGAAAAAGAAGCAAAAAGACTTTGATGCCCTTTCTTGAAGTGGCGGTGCCTTCGGCACCGCCATAACGGACAAGAATTTTTTGGTTCTTTTTTTCAAAAAAGAACAATTCTATTTTCCTTCCATCAAACTCTATCGGGCCTGCGCCGCGCCCCGCTCATGCTAGCTTACGCCTGCGGGGCGGTTTCGGCGAGCGCCGGTTCGGCCGCGATGCGCTCGTACCAGGCGGCAAGGCGGGGCCGGCCCGGCCGCCACGGCTCGGCGGCGAAGCGGAAATCGAGATAGCCGAGGGCGCAGGCGGTGGTGATCGTGCCGATATCGAGCGCGCCGCCCGGCGGATCGGCCTCCAGCGCATCGAGCGCGCGCGCGATCACCGCTTGCTGGCGCGCGTGCCAGGCGGGGGTTGCGCCCTCGCCCGCCTGGGTCGCCGCGGTCCGCCGCCCGACCGCGGCGTCGAGGATACCGTCGCCCAGCGCTTGCAGCTTGAGCGCCTGCCAGCGCGCCGCGCTCCCGGGGCGCGGAAACAGGGGCGGGGCATCGCCGAGGCTGTCGAGATATTCGCAAATCACCGGGCTGTCGAAGAGCGCCAAGCCATCTTCGGTGACGAGGCAGGGCACTTTCGAGAGCGGGTTCCGCGCCAGCAGGGCGGGCGGGCATTCATGCGGGTTGGTCGGTAGTTTTTCGATCCGCCCGGCAAGGCCGCGCTGCACGGCACAGGCCATCACCTTGCGCACATAGGGGCTGGTTGATGAATAGAACAGTTTCATGGCGTTTCTCTCCTGGGCGGGGGAAAATCAGAAATTATCTTTGCGCGCACGCAAGGCGCCAAGCTCGGCGGCGTCGCGGGCGCGGAGGAAGGGATTGCAGAGCAGCTCGCTGCCGAGCCGCGCCGGCAGGCTCGGCCGCCCCGACGCCCGGAGATCCGCGACCTCGGCGGCGCGCGCCCGCAACGCGGCGTTGTCGGGATCGACGCAGAGGGCAAACCGCGCATTCGACTGGGTATATTCATGGCCGCAACAAATCAGGGTTTCGGCGGGAAGGGCTTTGAGTTTTTCGAGGCTCGCGAACATTTCCGCGGCGCTGCCCTCGAAAAGCCGCCCGCAGCCGAGGCTGAACAGCGTATCGCCACACGCCAGCACGGCGGGTTCGGGGAAAAAATAGGCGATATGGCCGCGCGTGTGGCCGGGGGTTGCGATCACCCGCGCCCGCGCCGCGCCCAAGGCGACCTCATCGCCCTCGGCCACCGCCCGATCGAGGCGCGGCAGGCGATGGGCGTCGGCGCGGGCGCCGACCACCTGCGCGCGATAGCGCAGGCGGAGCGCATCGGCGGCGGCGACATGGTCGGCGTGGTGATGGGTGAGCAGGATGAGATCAAGCCGCCCGCCGGCGTCCTTGATCGCCGCCACGATCGGCGCCTCCTCGGCGGGATCGACGATCGCCGTCGCGCCGGTTCCGGCCTCGCGCAGCAGCCAGGCATAATTGTCCTTGAGGATGGGAACCGGTTGAACGCTGAGTGACATGCGCGAGATGTATACCGGCCTGGCGCCGGTTTCCAGCTATACTCGGGCGATGGCGACCGACGCGCATGCGCTGATGGAGTTTTACGCGACCCCGCTCGGTGGAATGGTGGCGCGGCTGCTCCGCGCGCGGCTGGCGGCGCTCTGGCCGGGGGAGGCAACCGGGCTCGCGGTGCTCGGCCTGGGCTATGCCTCGCCCTATCTGCGGCTCTGGCGCGAGACGGCGGCGCGCGTGATCGCGGCCCTGCCGGCGCAGATCGGCGCGGCGCGCTGGCCGGCCGGGGCGCCCGGCCTCTCCTGCACGGTCGAGGAGGACGCGCTGCCCTTCCCCGATCTCTATTTCGATCGCGTGCTGCTGGTGCATGGGCTGGAGGCGGCGGATAACGCCCGGCGCATGCTGCGCGAGGTCTGGCGCGTGCTCAAGGATGACGGGCGGCTGCTGGTGGTGGCGCCCAACCGGGTCGGGCTATGGGCGCAGGTCGAGGCCACGCCCTTCGGCCAGGGCCAGCCCTATTCTCCGGGCCAGATCGGCCGGCTGCTCGCCGATGCGCTGTTCCAGGTCGTGCGCCGCGACACCGCGCTCTACCCGCCGCCCCTCCGGTTCCGCTTCGCCCTCCGCGCCGCCCCGGCGATCGAGCGCGCCGGGCACGTCGTCGCGCCACGCTTCGCCGGATTGACGCTGAGCGAGGCGGTCAAGGATGTCTATGCCGCGCTGCCGGCGCGCAAAGCAACGCGGCGGCGCCTCGTGCTCGCCGATGCCGGCCCGATGCCCCGCGCCGGCGCGCAGCAGACCGGGGAATTTTAGGGCCAGGCGTTTCACCCCCCATCGTCCCCTTGGAACGCCTCCCCGGGATGCGGGTCTGGGGGCGCTGCCCCCAGCGGGTCCAGGGCAGCGCCCTGGCCTTATTCTAATACGATAGGTCTTCCAACCGATAACCCTGAGCGAACAGGGCGGCGCGCAGGCTGCCGTGGCGGATGGCGAGCCGCGCCGCGGTGGCGACAAGCGGCTTGGCGTGAAAGGCGATGCCGAGACCAGCCGCGCGCAGCATGCCGAGGTCGTTGGCGCCGTCGCCGATGGCCATGGTCGCGCTCAGCGGAATGGCGTTTTGGGCCGCCAGTTCGCGCAAAATGCGCTCCTTGGCGCAGCGATCGAGCACCGGCTCGACGACCCCCCCGGTGAGGGTGGTTCCGTCGTCTTCGAGGCGATTGGCGAAATCATGGGAAAACCCGAGGGCGGCGCGGATACGCTCGGTAAAAAACGTGAAGCCGCCGGAGACCAGGGCGGTGATCGCGCCATGGGCGCGCATGGTGGCGATGAGTTCGCGCGCCCCCTCGGTGAGCTGGAGGCGCGCCGCGACCCGGTCGAGGGCAGCGCGGTCGAGGCCGCGCAGCATGGCGACGCGGCCGCGGAGCGAGGTCGCAAAATCGATCTCGCCGGCCATGCTGCGCGCGGTGATGGCGGCGACTTTTTCCCCGACGCCGGCTTCGGCGGCGAGTTCATCGACCACCTCGCGATCGATGATGGTGCTGTCCATGTCGGCGGTGAGCAGGCGCTTGCGCCGCCCCTCTGCGGGCAGGCAAAAGACATCGATAGGGCGGTCGCCGAGGATCCCGGCGAGCGCCGCCGGATCGGGCGGGCTGGCGCAGGGCAGATCGACGGCCTCGCCGGGGGAGAGCATGTCGGGGGGGCCGGCGCGCGCGGCATCGCGGGCGGCGATGATCGTGCCCTGGTCGAGCGTGGTTGCCGCGCGGGCGGCAACCAAGGTGAGGGTATAGGACATGGCGGGCGGACCATGCGTGCGGGGGAAAGCGGATGCAAGAGCCTCTCCGGCCCTGCTCGTCGCCGGGCCGACGGCCTCGGGGAAATCGGCGCTGGCGGTTTTTCTCGCCGAACGCCTGGGCGGCGTCGTGATCAATGCCGATGCCTTGCAGGTCTATCGCGATCTCGCGATTTTGACCGCGCGGCCGGGCCCGGCCGAGCTGGCGCGGGCGCCGCACGCGCTCTATGGCGTCCGCCCGGCGGCCCGGCCCGGCGATGCCGCGTGGTGGCGCGGGGAGGCGCTGGCCGCAATGGCGGCGGCGCGGGAGGCCGGAATGCTCCCGATCCTCTGCGGCGGCAGCGGGCTCTATTTCCACGCCCTGGTGCAGGGCCTCGCCGCGATCCCGCCCATCGCCGCGGCGGCGCGGGCGGAGGCGCGGGCGCTGCTCGCCGAACTCGGCCCGGCCGGGCTGCATGCGCGGCTGGAAAAACTCGATCCCCCGACCGCGGCAAAGCTCCGGCCGAGCGACCCCCAGCGTCTCGCCCGCGCCTATGAGGTTTGGCTGAGCACGGGGCGCGGGCTCGCCGCCTGGCAGGCGCAACCGGCGGCGCCGCCGGCGGGCTGGCGCTTCGTGGCGCTGCTCCTCGACCCGCCGCGCGAGGAATTGAAGCGTGCGATCGGCACCCGCTTCACCGCCATGCTGGCGGGCGGCGCGATCGCCGAGGTCGCGGCCCTTCTCGGGCAGAATCTCGATCCCAGCCTGCCCCTCCTCCGCGCCCATGGCGTGCCCGAGCTTGCCGCTCATCTGCGGGGCGAGATCACCCTCGAGGAAGCCGCGACGCGCGCCCGCGCCGCCACGCTGCGCTATACCAAACGCCAGGCGACGTGGTTCCGCCATCATCGCCTGGCGCCCGAGATTCATATGATTAATGCGCGAATTGACGAAAATACGCAATTTTCTGATAGAATCATGGCTGATCTGCTCAATTTTCTGTGCTGCGCCGGGTTGACGCCAGACACCCCCCTGGCCTAGTGGAGCCCACGATATAGGGATTGGAGCGATGACGACGAGCGAGATGCGGCCGGGGGCGGAAATTCTGTTGCGCGCGCTGAAGGATCAGGGCGTGGAGGTGATTTTTGGCTATCCCGGCGGCGCGGTGTTGCCGATTTACGACGCGATTTTTCAGCAGAACGCCATCCGCCACATCCTCGTCCGCCACGAACAGGCCGCCGTCCACGCCGCCGAGGGCTATGCCCGCTCCACGGGGAAGGTCGGCGTCGTGCTCGTCACCAGCGGGCCGGGGGCGACCAATGCCGTGACCGGCCTGGTGGACGCGCTGATGGACAGCATCCCCATCGTCTGCCTCACCGGGCAGGTGCCGACGCACCTGATCGGCAACGACGCCTTCCAGGAGGCTGATACCACCGGCATCACCCGGCCGGCGACCAAGCATAATTATCTCGTCAAGCGCGCCGAGGATCTGGCGCGGATCGTCCATGAGGCGTTCTATGTCGCGCGCTCCGGCCGGCCCGGCCCGGTGGTGGTCGATCTGCCCAAGGACATCGTCATCAACCCCGCCCCCTACGCGCCCCCGGCGAGCACGCCGCATCGCAGCTATCGCCCCGTCGTCGCGCCCGACGCCCAGGCGATCGCCCGCGCCGTCGCCCTGCTCAAGCAGGCGAAACGGCCGATCGTCTATGCCGGCGGCGGCGTCATCAATGCCGGGCCCGAGGCGGCGGCGGCGCTGACCCGGCTGGTCCGCGAGACCGGATTCCCCTGCACGACGACACTGATGGGGCTCGGCGCCTTCCCGGCTTCCGACCAACACTTCCTCGGCATGCTCGGCATGCATGGCACCTATGAGGCTAACCTTGCCATGCATGGCTGCGACGTCATGCTCAATATCGGCGCCCGTTTCGATGACCGCGTCACCGGCCGGCTCAACGCCTTCAGCCCCGGCGCCCGGAAAATCCACGCCGATATCGACCCCTCCAGCATCAACAAGAACGTCCCCGTCGATGTCGCGATCGTGGGCGATGCCGGGCGCATCCTCGAGGCCCTGCTCGCCGCCTGGCGGGCCGACGCGGCGACCCCCGAGCGCGCGGCATTGGCCGCCTGGTGGCGCCAGATCGAGGCGTGGCGGGCGAAGGACTGCCTGCGCTACACCCAGGCCACGGCGCCGGGCAGCATCATCAAGCCGCAGCACGCGATCCGCCGGCTTTATGAACTCACCCTCGCCGCGGGGCGGGAAACCTTCATCACCACCGAGGTCGGCCAGCACCAGATGTGGGCGGCACAGCATTTCCGCTTCGAGAAACCCAACCGCTGGATGACCTCGGGCGGGCTCGGCACCATGGGCTACGGCCTGCCCGCCGCGATGGGGGTGCAGATCGCCCACCCCGAGGCCTTAGTGATCGATATCGCCGGCGAGGCCTCGATTTTGATGAACATCCAGGAGATGAGCACGATCGCCCAATATCGCCTGCCGGTGAAAGTGTTCATTCTCAACAACCAATATATGGGGATGGTGCGGCAATGGCAGGAATTGCTGCATGGCGGGCGCTATGCCGAAAGCTACACCGCGGCCTTGCCCGATTTCGTGCGTCTCGCCGAGAGTTTCCACGCCACTGGCCTCCGCGCCCGGACCATCGAGGAGCTTGATCCGGTCATTCACGAAATGCTCGCCACCGACCGCGCGGTGATCGCCGATATCGCCGTCGATCAGGCGGAGAATTGTTTCCCGATGATCCCCTCGGGCGCCGCCCATAACGACATGATCCTTGGCCCCGAGCACGAGGGCGACGCCGCCGGCATCACCGACGAGGGGCTGGTGCTGGTGTGATGGTGGGGCATGTGTGATGGCGGGGAATGGGGCGTTTCGCACCGCGACCATTTCGGTGCTGGTGGACAATGAATCGGGCGTGCTCGCGCGCGTCATCGGGCTTTTTTCCGGGCGCGGCTACAATATCGACAGCCTCACCGTGGCGCCGGTGGAAGATGGCCGCGGGCGCTCGCGCATCAATGTCGTGACCTCGGGGACGGAAATGGTGATCGAGCAGATCAAGGCGCAGCTCGACCGCCTGGTGCCCGTCCATCGCGTCGCCGATCTCACCCAGGAGGGGCCGCATCTCGCGCGCGAGATGGCGCTCATCAAGATCCTCTGTACCGGCGAGCAGCGCGCCGAGGCGCTGCGGCTGGCCGATGCCTTTCGCGCCCGCGTCGTCGATGCCACCACCGCCAGCTTCGTTTTCGAGATGACCGGCAATCCCGACAAGCTCGACGCCTTCCTCGACCTCATGCGCCCGCTCGGCCTGGCCGAGGTTTCCCGCACCGGCGTCGCCGCCATCGCGCGAGGAGCGCGGGTCATTTGATGGCGCGTGGAGCGCGGGTCATTTGATCGCGCGTGGGGCGCGGGGGATCTGATGACGGATCGCGCCGCGGAGGGCGGCCACACGCCGCCGCCTGTTCCCGAGGGGCATGTGTTCGAGGTCTATTTCAAGCTCTATCAGACCCACAATTCCTTGACCATGCACCAGGAACGCTCCCAATACGTGCTGATGCGGGCGTTCTTTCAGATCATTACCGTGGTTTTCATTATCGAGCATTTGCCTTTACAGTTGATAAAAGACCAAAATATTGTTATGATCCTAAGTTTGTTTATCAAGGCGTCGCTGCTGCTCACCAGTTACACCATCCTGCGCAAGGCGCATTGGGCAAATTATCATGAAGAAATGTCGAGAGCCTATCTTCAGCAAGTTAATTTTGCACTCAAACTCCAGGAAAGTAAAATAAATCTTGATATAATAGAACATAAAATTGTCAAAAGATATGATTTTGTCAACTACTTTATATTTCCGAAAATCAACCGGATCGCGGTTGGCATTACGTTTATTCTGTTCAGCGTGACCATCGCCGCCTTCGTGACCATCAAATAGGGGAAGAACATGCGCGTTTACTACGACCGCGATGCGGACGTTAACCTGATCAAGGCCCGCAAGGTCGCCGTGATCGGCTATGGCAGCCAGGGCCACGCCCACGCCAACAATCTCAAGGACTCCGGCGTCAAGGAGATCGCGGTCGGCCTCCGCGCGGGATCCACCGGCGTTGCCAAGGCCGAAGCCGCCGGCCTGCGCGTGCTCGACCCGGCGGAGGCGGCGAAATGGGCCGATGTCGTGATGGTGCTCACCCCCGACGAGGGCCAGGGCGATCTCTACCGGGAAAAACTCGGCCCGCACATGAAGCCCGGCGCGGCCATCGCCTTCGCCCACGGCCTCAACATCCATTTCAACCTGATCGAGGCGCGGGCCGATATCGACGTTTTCATGATCGCGCCCAAGGGCCCCGGCCATACGGTGCGGAGCGAATACCAGCGCGGCGGCGGCGTGCCCTGTCTGGTCGCGGTGGACCAGAACCCCTCGGGCAACGCGCTCGAAATCGCGCTTTCCTATGCCTCGGCGATCGGCGGCGGGCGCGCCGGCATCATCGAGACGACCTTCAAGGAGGAATGCGAGACCGATCTCTTCGGCGAGCAGGTGGTGCTCTGCGGCGGCCTCGTGGAACTCATCAAGGGCGGCTTCGAGACCCTGGTGGAAGCCGGCTACGCGCCTGAGATGGCCTATTTCGAGTGCCTGCACGAGGTCAAGCTGATCGTCGATCTGATCTATGAGGGCGGTATCGCCAACATGAACTACTCGATCAGCAACACCGCCGAGTATGGCGAATACGTGAGCGGCCCGCGCATCATCACGCCCGAGACCAAGGCGGAGATGAAGCGCGTGCTGGGCGATATCCAGTCCGGCCGGTTTACGCGCGAGTGGATGCTGGAAAACCGCGTCAACCAGACCAGCTTCAAGGCGATGCGCCGGCGCATGAGCGAGCATCCCGTGGAGCAGATCGGCGAGAAGCTGCGCGCCATGATGCCGTGGATCGCCAAGAACGCGCTGGTCGATAAATCGCGCAACTGAGGTCACGCGCGGGCCATCGGCAGGCCAGGGGCCTTGCCCCTCGCCTACCAACCCGTCCGCGTTGCGGAGATCGCGCGAAGCGCCTATCTCTGAAGTCGGCCCTGTGGCTTGAAGAGGGGAAGCAGCGAGCGCCATGCGCGTCCTGATCGATCATCGGCTTGGTGGCGTGGTGGGCGATCCGCGGCCGCGCCATCCCGAGAAATCCCACCGCCCGGATAACCCGATCCAGCGCAAGCCCGGCTGGATCCGGGTCAAGGCGCCCAACCATCCGGTCTATCACGAAACCCGCGCCCTGCTGCACGCGCATCGGTTGCATACCGTCTGCGAGGAGGCGGCGTGCCCCAATATCGGCGAGTGCTGGTCGGTGCGCCACGCCACCATGATGATCATGGGCGACACCTGCACCCGCGCGTGCAGCTTCTGCAATGTCCGCACCGGCCAGCCCGGCCCGCTGGACGCCGACGAGCCGGCGCGCGTCGCCGCGGCGGTGGCGCGGCTCGGGCTGCGCCACGTCGTCATCACCTCGGTCGATCGCGACGATCTCGACGATGGCGGGGCGGCGCATTTCGCCGCCGTCATCGCCTGCCTCCGCGCCGCCGCACCCGCCACCACGATCGAGGTGCTGACGCCCGATTTCCTGCGCAAGGGCGAGGCCTGGCGGGTGGTGGCGCGCGCCCGGCCGGATGTCTTCAATCACAATCTCGAAACCACGCCGCGGCTCTATCCCGCGATCCGCCCCGGCGCGCGCTATTACCAGTCGCTCCGCCTGCTCGACCGGGTGAAGGGCGAAAATCCGGCGATCTTCACGAAATCCGGCCTGATGCTGGGCTTGGGCGAAAGCCGCGCCGAGGTGAGCCAGGTGATGGACGATTTGCGCATCGCCGGGGTCGATTTCCTCACCCTCGGCCAATACCTCCCCCCGACGCTCAAGCACGCCGCCGTGGAGCGCTTCGTGCCGCCCGAGGAATTCGCCGAATACGCAGCGCTCGCCCGCGCGCGGGGCTTCGCCCTGGTCGCCGCCTCGCCGCTGACCCGGAGTTCTTATCACGCCGACGCCGATTTCGCCGCCCTCGTCGCCGCCCGCGCGGCCCAGAGCGCCGCCTAGACCATGCCGACCCATGCCGAGCGCCGTGTCGTCGGCTACCGGCCCGAGCAGTTGTTCGACCTCGTCGCCGATATCGGCAAATACCCGCAATTCCTGCCCTGGTGCACGGGCGCGCGGGTGCGCGCGCGGAGCGAAACCGAGACCCTCGCCGATCTCACCATCGGCTTCGGCCCGTTCCATGAAAGCTTTACCAGCCGCGTCGCCCTTGAGCGGCCGCGGCTGATCCGCGTGCGCTATGAAAACGGGCCGTTCCGCTATTTGAACAACCAGTGGCGCTTCACCCCCGATCCGCGCGGCACGCATATCGATTTCTATGTCGATTTCGAATTCCGCTCGCGTCTTCTGCAAGCCGCGATCGGCGTCGTCTTCAACGAAGCGGTGCGGCGCATGGTGAACGCGTTTCTCAAGCGCGCCCGCGAGGTCTATGGCCCGCCGGAGCGCCAGGGCGCGGACCCGACATTGGCGGCGGCGGCAAAAACCTCATGAGCCTCACCCCCCCCTTGCCCGATCCGGCGCTGCCGCCGGTGCGGATCAACCTCTTTTCCGATACGCAATCGCGCCCGACCGCGGCGATGCGCCAGGCGATGGCGGCGGCCGAGGTCGGCGATGAGCAGCGCGGCGAGGATCCCACGATCAACGCGCTTTGCGCCCGCATGGCAGCGCTGCTCGGCAAAGACGCGGCGATGTTCCTGCCCAGCGGGACGATGTGCAACGAAATCGCCATCCTCACGCATTGCCGTCCCGGCGATGAGATCCTCGCCCATGAGAGTTCCCATATCGCGACCAGCGAGGGCGGTGCGCCCTGGGCGCTCGCGGGCGCGCGGGTGGTGGGGCTGGCCGGCGCGCGCGGACAGTTTTCCCGCGAAACCCTGCGCGCCGCGCTGACCTCGCGCGATTACCGCTACGCCGCGCCGCAGACCCTGATCGCCGTCGAGCAGACCGCCAATTTCGGCGGCGGCAGCGTCTGGCCACAGGACGCCCTCGACGCCATCGCCGATCTCGCGCGCGAACATGGCATCAACACCCACATGGATGGCGCGCGGCTGCTGAACGCGGTGGTCGCGAGCGGCGTCGGGGCGGCGGCGATGGCGCGCGGCTACGACTCGGTCTGGCTCGATTTCACCAAGGGGCTGGGGGCGCCGATCGGCGCAGTGCTGGCGGGAAGCCACGCCTTCATCGACGCCGCCTGGCGCTGGAAGCAGCGCCTCGGCGGGGCTTTCCGCCAGGGCGGCATCGCCGCCGCCGCCTGTCTTTACGCGCTCGACCATCACGTCGCGCGCCTCGCCGAGGATCACCAGAACGCCGCCCTGCTGGCCGCGCGGCTCGCGGAAATCCCGGGCCTCAGCGTCACCCCGCCGGAGACCAATCTGGTGTTCTTCGAGATCACCGGGGATGGCGACGCCGAGACCCTGGCGCGGCGGCTGCGCGCCGCGGGCGTGCTGATCAGCGTGATGGGGCCCAAGCGCGGCCGCGCCGGGCTCTATCTCGATATCAGCCGCGCCGACGTGGAAACCGCCGCCGAGGCCTTCCGCGAGGCGGCGCGCGGGCTTTGAGCGCGGCAGGCAGACCGGGGCGGCGCCCCTCGCCTTATGACTGACCCCGCTAAGTCTGGCCCCGCGATGTCTGGCCCCGCGATGTGTTGCCCCATGCGTGGCGGCGAACCAGGCCGAGGCCGAGCAGGGCGGTGCCAAGGAGGGCCAGGGCCCCGGGTTCCGGCACCGCCAAGCAAGGGACGAATTCGAAGGCCGGCATGGTGCTGGTCACCGTGATCGAGGTGAACGGATCGAGGCCGCTGATCTCCACCGCGGCGTTCGATGAGCCGAATTTGATCCCGGGAATGGCGCGCGCGATGTCCACCCCCGTGATGGTCTGGGCCGGCGCGCCGAAGCTCAGGGCGTTATCGGTGAAGGTCAGGGCGTTATAGGTATCGACGCTGCCCCACAGCAGATCGAACGAGGTCTGCGGCGTGACGAAGGCGATCGTGAGCGTCCCTCCCGGCTCGGCGGCGAGGAATTCCCTCTGCGTGCGGGTCGGCATGAAGGGCGATAGCACGACGCCGGAGATCGACCCGGCATAGAGGCCGGAATCGCCGGTGAACCTGATCGTCTCGGCGCCCGCCGTGAGTGGCCCCGCCACCGCTTGGCGCCCCACGGTCGGGGCGGTGCCGAAATTATCGAGGGTGAACGGCAGGCTCCCCGGCGGCACCAGATCCCCCGCGATCATCGGCGTCGCGGCGGCGGCAAGCAGCCCCCCAAACGTCACGCCGATCATCGCGATGCCGGCATGGAGCAGGCGCTTCAGATATCGCCGCGCCGGCGCATGCCAGCGAACCGGCATGGCGGCGCCGCGGCGCCGGAAGGAGCGAAGGCGGGTGAACGGGGAGGAATGCATAATCCTAACGCCTTTCATCGTAAATGTCTGATGCCCACCGCGCGGCGAGACGAGAGGCTCAGCGGAGGCAGAGAGTGTATTTATTAAAACATCATTTTCTAGATAAATGCAAGAAAATTAATTTGTGTTAGATAAATTTGTTTTTTAGACCGGCAGTGCCCGATGTCGCGCGCGAAGGCGCGCTCAGAAGCTGGAGGTCAATCGAACACGCGGGGCGCCGCCCGGGGCCGCCGCCCCGCTCACGCCGCGAGGGCCGCGTTGAGCCCGGTGAAAAGCGGCAGCCCATCCTCGCCGCCCAGCAGCGGGTCGATGAGATCCTCGGGGTGGGGCATCAGGCCGAGGATGCGGAGCGAGGGCGCGTAGATGCCGGCGATCGCGCGGGCGCTGCCGTTGAAATTGGCCTCCGGCACCACCTGCCCCGCCGGTGTTGCGTAGTGGAAGGCGACCAGCCCTTCGCCCTCCAGACGCTCAAGCGTGGCCTCGTCGGCGAAGTAATTGCCATCGCCATGCGCCATCGGCGCGCGGAACACGGCGCCTTGCGCGAGATGGCGGGTGAAGGCGGTGCCGGCGCGCGCGACCCGGAGATGGCAATCGCGCGCAAGAAAGCGCAGCCCGGCATTGCGCAAAAGCGCGCCGGGCAGCATCCCCGCCTCGATCAGGATCTGAAAGCCGTTGCAGACACCGAGCACATAGCCGCCGGCGGCGGCGAAATCGGCGACCGCGCGCATCACCGGCGAACGCGCCGCCATCGCGCCACAGCGCAGATAATCGCCATAGGAAAATCCGCCAGGCAAGACCACGAGATCGAGGCCGGCGAGATCGGTCTCGTGGTGCCAGATCATGCGTGGCGCGCGGCCCGAGGCGCGCCGGAGCGCGAGCGCCATGTCACGCTCGCGGTTGATGCCGGGGAAAAGAACGATCCCCGCCCTCATGCCGCGTCAAGCTTCACTTCGTGCCCCGCTTCACTTCGTGCAAGGATAGAGGCTGCGCAGGGCCGCGCGCACCAGCGGCGCGGCATCGGTATCCGGCCCGTCGCGATGGGCGCGGATATACCCCGCGACCGCCTCGCGCAGACTGCGGATCGGCATGCTTTCGGGTACGCAGATGCCGGAATCGGGGGCCGATTGCAGGGTGTCGGCGACGCCCACGATATAGCCGGTGCAATCGGCCGGACCCGGCCCCTCATGGGCGGCGCAGGAGCGCATCAGGAAATCGCGCTTGATGAACGCCGCCTCGCTCGGCGGCGCCGCCAGCGCCAGCACGGCCAGCCCCGCCCCCGCCATGGCCAGCGCCCATGTCGTCAGCGCCCGTGTCGTCAGCGCCCGTGTCATTCGCGTCATGTTCAGTTCTCCTCTATCCGCACCGAAAATCGTTCGATCACCGTATTCGCCAGCAGCCGGCGCGCCATCTCGTTCGCCGTCGCGCGGGCTTTTTCGGGGTCGTGCTCGGCAAGCTCGATCTCGATCACCTTGCCCGCCCGCACCAGGCCCACGCCGGCGAAGCCGAGTCCGCGCAGCGCCTGGCCGATCGCCCTGCCCTGTGGATCGAGCACGCCATCCTTGAGCATCACCGTCACGATCGCCTTCATCGCCCGCCCCCTCGCCTACTGCATGGTCTCCGGCCCCTTGAGGTCGCGCGAGCCGGCCTCGGGCATGATGCCGAGCCGGCGGGCGACTTCCTGATAGGCCTCCTCGACCTTGCCGAGATCGCGGCGGAAGCGGTCCTTGTCCATCTTCTCGTTGGTCTTGCTGTCCCAGAGCCGGCAATTATCCGGGCTGATCTCGTCGGCCAAAACAATGCGCATTTCCTCGTTTTCCCAGAGCCGGCCATATTCCAGCTTGAGATCGACGAGCAGGATACCGACGCCGAGAAAAAGCCCGGTGAGGAAATCGTTCACCCGCAGCGTCAAGGAAATAATATCATCGAGGTCCTGCGGCGCCGCCCAGCCGAAGGCGGTGATGTGCTCCTCGGCGACCATCGGGTCGTTGAGCGCGTCGTTCTTGTGGTAGTATTCGATGATCGAGCGCGGCAGGCGGGTGCCCTCGGGAATGCCGAGCCGGGTCGAGATGCTGCCGGCGGCGATGTTGCGCACCACCACCTCCAGCGGAATGATCTCGACCTCGCGGATCAACTGCTCGCGCATGTTGAGCCGGCGGATGAAATGCGTCGGGATGCCGATTTCGCCAAGCCGCATCATGAGGTATTCGCTGATGCGGTTGTTGAGCACGCCCTTGCCGGTGATCACGCCCTTTTTCTGGGCGTTGAAGGCGGTGGCGTCGTCCTTGAAATATTGCACCAGCGTGCCGGGCTCGGGCCCCTCGAAGAGGATTTTCGCCTTGCCCTCGTAAAGCTGCCGTCGGCGCGCCATGATCGTCCTTCCTCGTGCCGCTATACCGGCCCCGATCGGTATAGCGCCGCCTCCGGCGCGGCGAAAGGCCAGGGGCTTTGCCCCTGGACCCCAGCAAAGGCGGAGCCTTTGCAATCCCTTCCGGGATGCGGGTCCAGGGCAGCGCCCTGGCCGCATTAACTGAAAGCCAATCAGCGGCAGAGCGCGGCCAGCAGGGCATCGAGGCGAAGCCGCCCGGCCGGCAGCGCCACCAGCCTTCCCCCCTCCCAGGCGAGATAGCCGGCCGCCTCGGCCTGGCGCAGGATCTCGGCATCGATCGCCTCGGCGAGGGGGCGGCCGGTGCGGCGGGCGAAGCCGGCGGGATCGAGCCCCTCGGCGAGCCGGAGCCCCATCAGCAGCATCTCGCGCCCCCGCTCGAGCGGCGCAAGCGGCGTCTCGGCGACGCTGCCGTGGCCGAAGCGCCCGACCCGCTCGGCCCAGATTTCCGGGGCGCGATGGCGGCGCGTGGCGAGGATCTCGCCCCGCAAGGTGAGCCGCCCATGCGCGCCGGGGCCGATCCCGGCATAGTCGCCATAGCGCCAATAGGCGAGGTTGTGGCGGCTTTCGGCGCCCGGCCTGGCGTAGTTCGAGACCTCGTAGGGCAGCAGCCCGGCGGCGGCGGCCTCCGCGCCGGTCGCTTCATAAAGCGCTGCCGCCTCCTCGCCCTCGGGCAGCACGATCTCGCCCCGCGCATGAGCCGTGGCGAAGGCGGTGCCGGGTTCGATGGTGAGCTGGTAGAGCGAAAGATGATCGGCGGCGAGCGCCAGCGCGGCGCGCAGCTCGGCGCGCCAGGCGGGGAGGGTCTGGCCGGGCCGGGCATAGATCAGGTCGAAGGAGAGCCGGGGGAAAATCCGCCGGGCGCTTTCGAGCGCGGCGATCGCCTGGCCCACCGAATGGCGGCGGCCGAGAAAGGCCAGCGCCGCCGGGTCGAGGCTTTGCACGCCGAGCGACAGCCGGTTCACCCCGGCGGCGCGGAAATCCGCGAGTTTTCCCGCCTCCACACTGGTCGGATTGGCTTCCAGGGTGATCTCCAGATCATCGCGCGGCACGAAAACCCGCCTGGCATCGGCGATCAGCGCGGCGACATCGGCGGGGGCCATCAGGCTCGGCGTGCCGCCGCCGAAGAAAATCGAGCCGAGCGGCCGGCGGCCGAGGCGGGCGCCCTCGAAGGCGAGTTCGGCGCGCAAGGCGGCGATGAAGCCCGCCGCATCGATCCGCTCGCGGACATGGCTGTTGAAATCGCAATAGGGGCACTTGGCGAGACAGAACGGCCAGTGGATATAAAGGGCGAGCGGCGGCATGGCCGGCATATCGGGCAAGCGGGAGGGCGGCGCAATGGCGCAGGCGGCGGGCGCGGGCGGATCGGTCGCGCGGGTGCGCGCGGCGCTCCGGGCGGCGGGCCATCCCGATACCATCGTCGCAGCGCCGAGCGGGGCCCGCACCGCGCAAGAGGCGGCGCGGGCGATCGGCTGCGCGGTCGCGCAGATCGTCAAATCGCTGGTGTTTCGCCAAGGCGACGCGCCGGTTCTGGTGCTTGTCTCGGGCGCCAACCGGGTCGACCCGGCGCGGCTCGCAGCAATGCTCGGCGGCGAGGTGGCGCAGGCGAGCGGCGCCTTCGTGCGCGAGAAAACCGGCTTCGCCATCGGCGGCGTGGCCCCTATCGGCCATCTCACGCCGCTCCGCACGCTGATCGATGCCGATCTCATGGCGCTTGACCCGCTATGGGCAGCGGCGGGGGCGCCGGATCAGGTGTTTCGCACCTCGGCCGATGAACTCCTGCGCCTGACCGGGGGCCACGTCGCCACGCTGTGCTCGGGCGCTATGAATGACTGAAAATAACGAGGCGCGAAAAGCCGTTAGCGGCGAGCAGCGCTCTCGGGTGGCTTGACCCTGGCCCGGCGCGCCACCACACTGCGAGCGAGCCCGCCCGGAGGGCAGTTCCCGTCGGGCAGTTGCAGCAGAAGGGGGAGACGATGCCGCAGGTATCGCTGAAGGTGAACGGCAAGACGCATTCCGTGGAGGTCGAGGGCCGCACGCTGCTGGTTGAGCTGTTGCGCGAAAAACTCGGCCTGACCGGCACCCATATCGGCTGCGACACCAGCCAGTGCGGCGCCTGCGTCGTGCATGTGAACGGCGATTCGGTGAAATCCTGCACCATGCTGGCGGTGCAGGCGAATGGCGCGGAAGTCACCACCATCGAGGGGTTGGCTAAGCCGGATGGCACCTTGCATCCGATGCAGGCGATGTTCCGCGAGCATCACGCGCTGCAATGCGGCTTCTGCACGCCGGGGATGGTGATGAGCGCCGTCGATATGGTGAACAAGCACCCCCATCCGATGAGCGAGACCGAGATCCGCGCCGAGCTCGAGGGCAATCTCTGCCGCTGCACCGGCTATAACAATATCGTCAAGGCGATCGCGGCGGCGTGGCCCTTGATGCACGGCCAGGCCAAGGCGGCCTGAAGCCGCGCGTCGCCGCGGGCGGCGCGGCAAAACCAGTCGCGGGCGGCGCGGCAAAACCAGTCGCCGGCGGCGCGGCGAAACCAGCCGCCCGCGGTGCGGCGAAACGAAAAGTAGAGCGTCTCTAAAGGGAGGTTTTTATGGGTTTTGAAGGTATCGGCGCCGCCGTGAAGCGGCGGGAAGATGGCCGCTTCCTCGTCGGGCGTGGCCATTACGTCGATGACATGAACCGCCCCGGCCAGCTGCACGCCTATATCCGCCGCTCCGATCGGCCGCATGCCCGCATCAAGGGCATCGATATCTCGGCCGCCGCCGCTGCCCCGGGCGTCGTCGCGGTCTATACCGGCGCCGACCTGGTGGCCGATGGCATCGGCGGGCTGCCCTGTGGTTGGCAGATCCACAGCAAGGACGGCAGCCCGATGGCCGAGCCGCCGCATCCGGTGCTGGCGGTGGACAAGGTGCGCCATGTCGGCGACCCGATCGCCGTGGTCATCGCCGAGACCAGGAGCCAGGCCAAGGACGCCGCCGAGTTGCTGGCGATCGATTTCGCGGATCTGCCGGGCGTCGCCGATCTCCGCGCCGCCGCCGCCCCTGGCGCGCCCCTGGTGCATGACGAGGTTGCCGGCAATGTCTGCTATGACTGGCATATCGGCGACAAGGCGGCGGTCGATGCGGCTTTTGCCATCGCCAAGCACGTCGTCAAGCTCGATCTCGTCAACAACCGCCTCATCCCGAACGCCATGGAGCCGCGCGCGGCACTTGGCGAATGCGATGTCGCGGGCCATTACACGCTCTCCACCACCAGCCAGAACCCGCATGTCATCCGCCTGCTGATGGGCGCCTTCGTGCTGCATATCCCCGAGCACAAGCTCCGCGTCATCGCGCCCGATGTCGGCGGCGGCTTCGGGTCGAAAATCTATCACTACGCCGAGGAGGCGATCGTCACCTGGGCGGCGGGCAAGCTGAAGCGCCCGGTGAAATGGACCGCCGAGCGCTCGGAAAGCTTCATGTCGGACGCGCATGGCCGCGATCATGTCAGCCACGCCGAGATGGCGCTCGACGCGGAGGGGCATTTTCTCGCGCTGCGGGTTTCGACGCTCGCCAATATGGGCGCCTATCTCTCGACCTTCGCGCCCTCGGTGCCGACCTATCTCTACGCGACCTTGCTCGCCGGGGTTTACAAGACCCCGGCGATCTATGCCGAGGTCAAGGCGATCTTCACCAACACCGTGCCGGTCGACGCCTATCGCGGCGCCGGGCGGCCGGAGGCGGCCTTCCTGCTGGAGCGCCTGGTCGATGTCATCGCCCACGACACCGGCATCGACCGGGTCGCGCTGCGGCGGAAGAATTTCATCCCCGCCGATGCCTTTCCCTATCAGACCCCGGTCGCCCTGCAATATGACAGCGGCGATTACGTGACGACGCTGGAGGCGGCGATGAAAGCCGCCGATTGGGCGGGCTTCCCGGCGCGCCGGCAGGCAGCAGTGGCGCGCGGCAAGCTGCGCGGCATCGGGATGTCCACCTATCTCGAGGCCTGCGGCATCGCGCCGAGCCACATCGCGGGCGCGCTCGGCGCGCGCGCCGGGCTCTACGAGGTCGCCAATATCCGCATCCACCCGACCGGCAGTGTCACCGTGTTCACCGGCAGCCACAGCCACGGCCAGGGCCACGAAACCACGTTCGCGCAACTGGTCGTCGATCAGCTCGGCGTGCCGCTCGATCAGGTCGAGATCGTGCATGGCGATACCGGGGAGATCCCCTTTGGCATGGGCACCTATGGCAGCCGCTCGCTCGCCGTCGGGGGCTCGGCGATGGTCAAGGCGATGGACAAGATCATCGCCAAGGGCAAGCGCATCGCCGCCCATCTGATGGAGGCCTCGGTCGCGGATATCGAGTTCAAGGATGGCGCCTTCCGCGTCGCCGGCACCGACAAGTCGAAGGCCTTGGCGGAAATCTCGCTCGCCGCCTATATCCCGCACAACTACCCGATCGAGGAGCTGGAGCCGGGGCTGGAGGAAACCGCTTTTTACGACCCCAAGAACTTCACCTATCCCGGCGGCTGCCATGTTTGCGAGGTCGAGATCGATCCCGAGACCGGGGTGACGCAGGTGGTCAATTTCGTCGCCGTCGATGATGTCGGGCGGGTGATCAACCCGATGATCGTCGAGGGCCAGGTGCAAGGCGGGGTCGCGCAGGGTATCGGCCAGGCGCTGCTCGAAGCGGCCGCCTATGACGCCAACGGCCAGCTGCTCTCGGGCTCGTTCATGGACTACACCATGCCGCGCGCCGATAATCTCCCGAATATCACGGTCGGCACCGAGAGCACGCTTTGCACCCACAACCCGCTGGGCTCGAAGGGCTGCGGCGAGGTCGGCGCGATCGGCAGCCCGCCGGCGGTGATCAATGCCGTGGTCGATGCCCTCAAGGAATACGGCGTACGGCATCTCGACATGCCGGCCACGCCCGAGAAAATCTGGTCCATCATCCAGGCCAACCGGCCGAAGATGGCCGCGGAATAGGAGCAGGACGATGTATGATTTCGCCTATCAGAAGCCCGGCAGCCTCGCCGATGCGGTGAAGCTTCTCGCGGCCGACGCCGAGGCCAAGGTTCTCGCCGGCGGCCAGACTTTTATCCCGGTGCTCAAGCAGCGCTTGAACAAACCCTCCGCCGTGGTCGATCTCGCCGGATTGGGGCTCTCGGGCATTACCGTTACGGCGAACGCGCTCACCATCGGGGCAACCACCACGCACGCCACGGTCGCCCGCTCGGCCGAGGTCAAGAAGGCGATCCCCGGGCTCGCGCTGCTCGCCTCCTGGATCGGCGACAATCAGGTCCGCCATCGCGGCACGATCGGCGGCTCGCTCGCCAATAACGACCCCTCGGCCTGCTATCCGGCGGCGGCACTCGCGCTCGGCGCTACGATCAAGACCAACAAGCGGGCGATCAAGGCCGATGATTTTTTCCAGGGCATGTTCACCACCGCCCTCGAGCCCGACGAAATCATCACCGCGGTCGAGTTTCCGCTCCCGGTCGCGAAATCGGCCTATGAGAAATTCCGCCAGCCGGCCTCGCGCTATGCCCTGGTCGGCGTGTTCGTGGCCAAGGGGCCGGAAGGGGTGCGTGTCGCCGTCACCGGGGCGGGTCAGGGCGGCGTCTTCCGCGTCCCCGAGATGGAAGCGGCGCTGGCGAAAAACTGGTCACCCGAGGCGGTCGCGGGGATAAAAATCTCGCCCGAGGGGCTCAACGGCGACATCCACGGCAGCGCCGCCTATCGCGCCCATCTCATCAGCGTCATGGCACGGCGCGCCGTCGCGGCGGCGGGGTGATGGCGGATTTTCCCTTCACCCCGGCGGATCTCGAAAAGCTCCGCCAGTGGGACACGCCGACGATTTGCAACGGGCTCGAACTCGTGGTTCCGGAGCGCCGCGCCATCGGCTTCACCGTCGAGCCGATGGTCGCCGCGTTGCGCACCCTGCCGCCGATCGTGGGGCTTGCCCGCACCGGCACGATCCGTGCCAAGGAGCCGCCGCGGGGCAAGGTGATCGACCGCATGACCTGGTATGACCATGTCACGGCCGGCCGTTTCCCGACCATCGCCATCCTCCAGGATCTCGATGACCGGCCCGGCTATGGCGCTTTCTGGGGCGAGGTGAACACCACCATCCACAAGGCGCTCGGGGTTCTGGGCTGTGTCACCAACGGCTCGTTCCGCGACCTCGATATGCTGGCGGCGGGCTTTCAGATCATCGGCGGGCGGGTCGGGCCGAGCCATGCGCATGTCCATCTCGTCGATTGCGGCGGCCCGGTAAATATTTTCGGCATGCAGGCCGGCCATGACGACGTCATCCACGCCGATCATCACGGCGCGGTGGTCATCCCCCACGAGGCGGTGACCAAGCTGCCGGCGGCGATCGATCTGGTCTCCCGGCGCGAGAAGGTCATCCTCGATGTCTGCCATGCCGCGGATTTTACGCCGGCCAAACTCCGCGAGGCGCTCAAACGCTCGGGCGAGATCCATTAACCGCGGCGAGCGAAAAAGGGGGGGAGTTTCACCCCTCCTGCGGCACAGCCAGGGCGATTGTCCCTGGCGGGTGGAGGGCGGAGGCCTCGCCTTTTCTCAGGCAACCCTTTATATCGTAGCCTGAAAGGATGGGTCGCGGACGGCGCAGAGCGCGCGCGCCCGAGCTGATTGTGCCCGGTTGCCGCCATGCTGCCTGATCTTCGTGCCTGGTCCGCCGCCTCCCGCACTCCCTGGCGGTCCCGCTCGTGGGACGGACGTGGCGTGGCGACGTTTGACATCCGGCCGCCACGCGAGCGGCGGCGGCGCATGCGGCTCACGCCGCCGCTGCTGTGGTCGGCGGGGTTCCATCTCACGGTCCTGCTGCTGCTGCTGATCACCATGCGGCATCGCGAGACCAGCGAGCCGCTGCCACCCCCGGGCGTCGCGGTGGTGTTCGAATCGGGCTCCGCCCAGGGGCCGCGCCTGCCCAACCCGACGCGGGAGGCCAATCTGCCGCCACAACCCGCCGCCGCGCCCGCCCCGCTCGCGCCGGCGCCGCCGCCCGAAGCCGCGCCGCCCGCGAGCGCCGCGGCGCAGCCGTCGCAGGCCACGCCCCCCTTGCCGGTGCCACCGGTGCCGCCCCAGGCGGCGGGGGCGACCACAGAGGAGGCCGAGGCGCCACCCTTGATTGCGGCGCCGCTCGCCGAACCGGCGCCGCCGCCGAGCCCGGCTAAACCGGTCGCGCCGAGCCAGCAGGCGATGGTAACGCCGCCGCTCCCCGCCCGGCCCCTCATCCCGCCAGCGCCACAGGTCGCGCCGCACACCCCCTCGCCGGAAGCGGCGCCGCGCGCCCCGGCACCACCCGCGCAATCGGCCCGCAAGAGCAATGGCGCGCCGCCGATGCGGCTTTTCGCCCAGAGCCTGCCCTCGCTGAGCAAATTCTCCGTCGGCCCGGCGCTGCGTGGCCCGACCGAAATCATGCCCTTCGCCAAGATCTCGGCGGCTGCGCTTGGCGCCGATTGGCGCAACGAACTCGCGGCCTGGATCGAGGCGCATAAATACTACCCGCAGGCCGCGGCCGAGCGCGGCGAGCAGGGGGTCAGCGAGGTGCGCGTCGTGGTCAATCGCGATGGCCATGTGGAATCGGTCGAGCTGGAACGCCAATCGGGCTATCAGGCCCTCGATAGCGGCGCTGTCGGGCTGTTCCACGGCGCCGAGCTGCCGCCCTTTCCGATCGGCACCAACGAGGAACGCGTGACCATCGACCTCACCATCCATTATGTCATCTATCGCAACTGATACTGCAACAGAACGGCCACTTGGGAGGACAGAAGAAAATGACGGAAGAAATGGCGGGCAAGGCGGTGCTGGTCACTGGCGGCGGCTCGGGGATCGGGCGGGCCAGTGCGCAAGCCCTGGCGCGCGCCGGCGCCGCCGTGGCGGTCGCCGATCTCACCCGCGAGAGTGCCGCAGCGACGGTTGCCGAGATCGTCGCCCTGGGTGGGCGGGCGGTCGCGCTGGCCGGCGATGTCAGCCGGGAGAGCGATGTCGTGGCGCTCATCGCGGCGGCGCGCGCGGCTTTCGGGCGGCTCGATGGCGCCTTCAACAATGCCGGCATCAGCCCCGCCGCGGTCGGGAGCGCCGGCGTGCCGATCGCCGCGTTGCCCGAGGCGGCGTTCCAGCGGGTGATCGCGGTCAACCTCGCCGGCGTCTTTCTCTGCCTCAAGCATGAAATCGCGGCGATGCGGGAGACCGGCGGCGCCATCGTCAATACCGCCTCGGTCGCCGGCCTCGTCGGGCTGGCCGGCTCGGGCGCCTATGTCGCGAGCAAGCACGGCGTGATCGGCCTGACCCGCACCGCGGCGCTGGAAAACGCCGCTGCGGGCATCCGCGTCAACGCCGTCTGCCCTGGCTACATCGACACGCCGATGGTGGCGCCGCATATGCCCGTGCGCGGGCCGGATATTCTGGGCAAGGTGCCGTTTGCCCGGCTCGGGCGCGCCGAAGAAATCGCCGAGCTGGTGCTCTGGCTGCTCTCCGATCGCGCCTCCTTCGTCACCGGCGCGGCCTATGTCGCCGATGGCGGCTATTGAACGAAACCGCTGCCGCGGTAAGGGGAGCTGACTTCGACGGCTGAGCCTCCTGTCTGAGAGGATTGGGTTGTCCGACCCCACCCTCACCAGACAGGAGATCCCGATGGCTACAATCAGCCCTCTACGCCGGCGGATGATCGAGGACATGATGGTCCGCAATCTCGCGCCGGCGACCCAGCAATCCTACCTCTATGCCGTCGCCCAGTTCAGCCGTCATTTCGGCCGCTCTCCGGACCGGCTGAACGTGGAGGACGTGCGGGCTTACCAGGTGCATCTCGCGTCCAAGCAGCAGTCCTGGTCGCACATCAACCAGGTCGCCTGTGCGCTGCGGTTCTTCTACGGCGTCACCCTGGGGCAGACCGACACCGCCGAGCGGATCGTCCGTGCCAAGGAGCCGCAGA